>Ga0206117_100054_pt1 | contig 244109 bp, 213 predicted proteins | sample 3A5Ametagenome_FD_177997 | JGI IMG/M metagenome (GOLD analysis project Ga0206117, IMG submission 177997) | Enriched microbial communities from leaf-cutter ant dump, University of Wisconsin, Madison, United States - 3A5A | ecosystem: Environmental > Terrestrial > Nest > Insects nest > Nest dump... | reverse complement strand
CTCGATCCTCGCGCGCGCCGACGGGCTGTTCGCGTGGGGCCTCGACTACCCGTCGGGCTACCGCGACGCCATGCACTTCGACATCGCCAAGGGCAAGACGGCCCACGACGTCGCGCGCTTCGTCGCGACCATCACCACGGAGGACGACATGCCGCTCACCCCAGCCGACCTCGACGCCGTGCAGGCGTCAGCGCTCAAGGGCGTCTACGCGCTCTTCCAGCAGGCCGCCGCCCGCGACACTCCCACCGGGCGGCAGTTCGGGGACTTCGTCATCGCGATCCTCGACCCGCTCATCACGGCGCGCACCGCCGCCGCGCTCGACGAGCGGGCGCTCGCCGAGGCGCTGGCCGCACGCGGCGTGACCGGCGTCGACCCCGCCGCCGTCGCCAAGGCCGTCGTCGACACGATGCAGAAGCGCCTCGTCGCGTGACGATCGACCCGGACGCCCCATGGCAGGTGAACGCGCTGCTCGTCGTGCTCGTGCTCGTCGCGGTCCCGGTCCTCGGCTGGCTGCTCAACCGCCCGCTCAACCGCAAGGTAGAACGGGTCGCAGCCGACGCCAGGACCGCGGCCGAGCAGACCGCGAACACGCACACGATCAACCTTCGCGACGACCTCGACGAGAAGGTGCTGGGGCTCGCGCGGACGCTGTCGATCCTCGCCGACGCGCAGCAGGCCGCACGCGACGACGTCGGCGGGCTGCACGCCGAGATCCGCGACGCCCGCAAGGACATCGCGGGCATCCGCGACGACGCGCGCGCCGACCGCCGCGCCGTCACCCAGGTGCGTGCCGACCTCAACGGCTTCGTCCGCGGCCGCGAGCATGCCCTCGACGAGCTGCGCGACTCCATCCCGACGCTCGTCGCGCAGGCCATGGCGCAGCACGTGCACGACCGCACGCCGCCCGACACGAAGGAGACCGCCCCATGACCCCGCTGACCTCCCGCCGCTGGTGGGCCGCTGCCGGTGTCCGCGCCGTCAAGACCGCGGCGCAGACCTTCATCGCGTCCGTCGCCACCGTGACCGTCCTCGGCGACGTCCCGTGGTCCGTCGTCGGCGGCACCGTCGGGCTCGCCGCGCTGCTCTCCCTCGCGACGTCCCTCGGCGGGCTGCCCGAGGTCGACGACGACGCCTGACGCTCGCCCGCACACACGAACGGCCCCCGCCCTGCTTCGGCAGGCGCGGGGGCCGTTTCGTCATGCCTGCGCAGCGCGGCGTCCTCGTGGGAGCGGGCCGGTCGTCGCGTCCCCGATGCGGCGCGCCCGCTGGTGCTCGACCGCCGCCTTCGACCGGCCCAGCAGGTCCGCGACCTGTGCCGCCGAGCGGGACCGGTCCAGCGCGAGCACGATCTCCGCCTCGGTCCACGGGACGCCGCGCACCGTGGCCCGCTCGGCCGACTCCCGCAGCGCCCGTGTGCGACGTGCCGCGAGCCGCTCACGCGCCGCAGCGTCCATCTCCCCGGCCCCCGCGGTGCGGCCGGACGCCGCGTACTCGCGCGCCGCCGTCAGGGCCTTCGCCTCACGGCACTCGTCGCACCGGCACCCGCGCTGGTACCTCGCGGGCGTGCCATGTGCGGGGGGCGGCGGGACGTAGCGGGCGATGCCGAGCCGACGACGCTCGTGCGCGACGCTGCTCGTCGACACACCGACCTGCTCGCCGACGACCCGGTCCGTTGCCGTGCCGAGCAGCGGACGCGCCGCGACCCGCCAGCCGGTCACTTCCCGAGCGCCTTGCGGACAGTCATCCGCGCGACGCCGAGCCGCGACGCACGGGGGAGCTCGCCCTCGATCGGGTCGAGGATCGCGCCTGCGATGATCGCGCCCGTGAGTGCGGCCTGCGCGTCGAGGTAGGCGTGGCGGGCGTCGGAGGCGCGGCGTGCGATCCGCTCGTCGGTGTCGTCGCCCAGGATGACGAGCATCGCGCCGGTCAGGGCCTCGCGGCGCTCGCCCTCGTCGTCGGGGTCGGTCCAGCGGGTGTCGATCGCGTCGGCCGCGCGGCTGATCGCGTCGCGCTGCTCGTCGGTCGTGTCGGCGTAGGCGTCGCCCAGCAGGGCGCGCAGGTCGCTGTCGTGCATGGTGGCTGTCCTCTCGGGTGGTGGCGGTCAGGCGGCGAGGGCGTCGTAGGCGGCGCCGATCATGTCGAAGAAGGCGTCGTCGAGCGGGGCGACGGACGTGATCGCGACGGGGTGCACGAGGTGCTCGCCGTACGCGGCGTCCATCGGGGTGTCGTAGGACTCGCGGTCCGCGGTCAGCTCGACGATGACCCACTCGCCAGCGCCGAACGGGATGCCGGAGCCGGGCTCGCTCGCGAGGTAGGCGGCGAGGGACTCGAGCGACTCGCACACCGAGACGCCGACGCGAGACTCCTCGTCCGAGGTCCACGAGTACGAGACCTGCTGCTCGGGGTCGAGCAGGTCGGTCACGTCGCGGTCTGCGGTCTGGATGCGGTACCAGGTCGTCGTCATGGCTCTACTGTATAGCGGTAGACACTGTCTGTCTAGTAGTAGACGCGGGCGAGCGGGTGAAGTCTGCGCGGAGCCCCCGCGACAACTTGGCTCACCACTTGGCCCACCCGCGCCCGACGAGCCCCGACACGACGAACGCCCGCCCACTGCGACTGTGCAGGTGGGCGGGCGTTTTGCGGTGGAGCCGCCTTGGGGAATCGAACCCCAGACCTTCTCATTACGAGTGAGACGCTCTGCCGACTGAGCTAAGGCGGCGCTGCGAGGCCGGTCTGCCTGACCGGTCCGGCGAGCGCGCCTACTGTACCCGCCAGGGTGCCGGGTCTCCAAAGCGAGCCGCAGCACACCGTCCGACGAGGTCAGCGGCCCGGCCGGGCCCGACCCGTCAGCAGCGCAGGCCGTCCTCGGGGACGGTGCCGTCGATCAGGTAGCCGTCGACGGCGTCCGCGACGCACGCGTTCGAGCTCCCGTAGGCGGTGTGCCCTTCGCCCTCGAACGTGAGCAACGTGCCGGAGTCGAGGATGTCGGCGAGCGCGACGGCCTGCTGGTACGGCGTGGCCGGGTCGTTCGTCGTGCCGATCACGACGATCGGTGCCGCTCCGGGCGCCGAGTAGTCGTCGAGCCCGCCCACCTCGGGGACGGCCCACCGCGCGCACAGCACGCCGGCGTAGGTGAACGCCATACCGACGGTCGGCGCGGCCTTCTCGATGCGCGCGGCCTCGGCGGCCATGACGTCGGGGTCGGCGGACGCACGGTCGTCGAGGCACCCGATGGACCAGAACGCCTCGGTCGAGTTCGACGAGTAGGTGCCGTTCGCCTCCCGGTCGTAGTAGATGTCGGACAGCTGCAGGAGCACCGAACCGTCGTTGTCGCGCAGCGCCGCCGTGAGCGCCGACGTCAGGTACCGCCACGAGTCCTTCGAGTAGAGCGTCACGGCGATGCCCGTGAATGCGAGCGACTGCGTGAGCGGCCGGGCGGCGTCGCCGGTCGGCAGGGGCGAGATGCGGGCCCGGTCGAGCAGACGTCGGATCTGGGCCATCCCCCGGTCGACGTCACCCGGCAACGGGCACCGCGCACCCGCCTGGCAGTCCTCGACGTAGGCGCGCAGCGCGTTCTCGAACCCGACCGCCTGCCCGTACGTCGCCTCGTCGCTCGTGAGCGTCGGGTCGACCGCACCATCGAGCACGAGGCGCCCCACACGCTGCGGGAACAGCGCCGCGTACGTCGCCCCGAGCTGCGTGCCGTACGAGTAGCCGAGGTAGTGGAGCGTGGAGTCGCCGAGCGCCGCGCGCAGCACGTCCATGTCCCGCGCGGCACTCACGGTGTCGACGTGCCCGAGCAGCGGCCCGGTGTTCTCGAGGCAGGCCTGCGAGAAGTCCGCGAACCGGTCGATCGCCGCCTCGACACCCTCGGGCGTCGAGTAGTCGGCGTCGACCGCGAGGAGCGCGTCCATCTTCGGTGCCGGGTAGCACGTGATGTCCGGCGACGAGGCGTGCACGCCGCGCGGGTCGAAGCCGACCAGGTCGTAGCGCTTCTGGACGGCTGCGCTCACCATGTCCCGCGCGCTCGCCACGAAGTCGTACCCCGAACCGCCCGGCCCGCCCGGGTTGATCAGCAGCGCCCCGATCCGGTCGTCACCCTTCGCGGGCTGGCGGCGCATCCGGACCTTCACGGACGTGCCCGCGGGGTCGGCGTAGTCGAGCGGGACGAGCGCCGTGCTGCACTCCATCCCGTCCTCGCACGACTCCCACACGAGCCGCTGCTCGTAGTACTCCTCCAGCCCCGCCGGGGCACCCGACGCGTCCGGCGTCGTGGTGCTCACCGACGCGGTCGGCGTCGGTCGCGCGTCGTCCTGCGCCGCGGTGCACCCGCTCACCACGAGCGCCCCGACGACCAGGACGGCGGCCAGCCGGAGCATCGGACGGGCAGCGGCACGGCGCGGGAGCAGGTTCAGCACCCGGACACGGTAGCCACCGAACCTGGCCCCCCGCGCCGACGACCGCCTCCCTGTGGACGACGCGCGGTCAGCCCTGGGGGCGCAGGGCGATGGCCATCGCCTCGACCGCGAGCAGGGGCGCGACGTTGCCCTCGAGCCGGGTGCGCGCCTGGTTGATCGCATCCATGCGACGCAGCGTCTGCTCGGGCGTGGACGCGGCGGCGAGCCCGCGCACGGTCTCGTCGTGGTCGAGGTTCACGAGCGAGACGTCCGCACCGAGCTGCACGACGAGCACGTCGCGGTACAGCGACAGCAGGTCGAGCATCGCGCGGTCGAGCACGTCGCGCTGCGCGCGCGTCGCGCGGCGCTTCTGGTCCTCCTCGAGCTGACGGACCTGCGCGCGCACGGCGGGCGGGATCGTCGTCGCCCCCTCGGCGCCGAGCGTGCGCAGCAGGGCCGCGCGCTCGGTCGCGTCGCGTTCCTCGGTCGCGGCCTTCGCGTCGGCCTGTGCGGTCGCGACGAGGTCGCCCGCCGCGAGCACCGCATCACCGACGCCGCGGATGCGGGCCGCGACCTGCAGCACGTCCGAGCGGCGGCGGCGCGCCTCGGGGTCGCGGGCGAGGCGCCGCGCGATCCCCACGTGGCTCTGCGCGGCGCGCGCCGCGACCTCGGCGACCTCGCGGTCGATGCCGTCCCGCGCGACGAGCAGGTCGACGACCGCCTCGACGGGCGGGACCCGCAGGGCCACCGCGCGCGAGCGCGAGCGCAGCGTCACGAGCACGTCCTGCGGGCTCGGTGCGCACAGCATCCAGACGGTGCGCGGTGCGGGTTCCTCGAGCGCCTTGAGCAGCACGTTCGACGTCTTTTCGACGAGCCGGTCGGCATCCTCGACGAGGATCACGCGCCAGCGGCCCTCGGACGGGGAGCGCTGCGCGAGCTCGACGAGCGGGCGCACCGCGTCGATGAGGATGTTGACCCCTTCGGTCGCGACGACCGTCACGTCGGGGTGCGTCCCGCTGCGCACCGTGGTGCACGCGTGGCACGTCCCGCAGCCGCCCTGTTCGCACTGCAGCGCCGCGGCGAACGCGCGCGCGAGGTTGGACCGCCCCGACCCGGGCGGTCCCGTGAACAACCAGGCGTGCGTCATCGCCTGCGGGTCGACGACCGCCCGCTGCAGCTCGGTGATCGCGGGCTCCTGCCCGACGAGCCCCTCCCAGACACTCATGCCGCACCGACCCCGAGGACCGGCGCGAGGCGGGCTCGCACCGCGCGCGCGAGCTCGTCGGGCGACGCCGTGCCGTCGAGCACGAGCCAGCGTGCGGGGTCGGCGGCGGCGCGGGCGAGGAACGCGGCGCGCGTGCGCCGGTGGAAGTCGTCGCCCGCGCGCTCGAGCCGGTCCGGCTGGCCCGTGAGGCGCGTGCGCCCCACGTCCGGGTCGACGTCGAGCAGGATCGTCGCGTGCGGGAGCAGCCCGCCCGTGGCCCACAGGTTGAGCCGTTCGACCTCGTCGGCCCCCAGGTCGCGACCGGATCCCTGGTACGCGACGGACGAGTCGAGGTACCGGTCCGTCACGACGAGCGCGCCGCGCGCCAGGGCGGGCCGGACGAGCGACGCGACGTGGTGCGCGCGGTCGGTCGCGTACAGCAGCGCCTCGGTGCGCGCGTCGACGTGGTCGCCGTGGAGCACCGCGTCGCGCAGCGTCCGGCCGAGCTCCGTGCCGCCCGGCTCGCGCGTGAGCACGACCTCGCGTCCGAGCCCGCGCACCCAGTCCGCGAGCAGCCGCGCCTGCGTCGACTTGCCCGCGCCGTCGCCGCCCTCGAACGACACGAACACCCCGCGCGCGCCCCGCTCGTCGGCGCCCGTCGGCGCGACGCTCCCCGAGCCGGTCACTCGCCCGGGTAGACGACGCCGACCTGGCGGCGGACCTCGTCCATGGTGCGCATGACGTCGAGCGTGCCCTGCCACGTCATGCGCGGGCTCTGCGTCTCGCCGTCCGCGACGCGGCGCGCGACCTCGGCGGCCTCGTACTGCAGGCCCTGCGTGCCCGGCTGGTCGAACGTCCACGTCCGGCCGTCGTTGCGCGTGACACGGAACGACGACGGCCCGTAGAACGACCCGGCGACCTCGACGAACCCCTCGGTGCCGGACACGAGCGCGATGGTCGGCGTGCGCGCCCACAGCGTCGTGGACAGCGTCGCCTGCGCGTGGTCGGCGTACCGCAGGACGATCGAGACGTGGCCGTCGACGCCCGTCTGCGTGAGCTGGCCGACGGCGTGGACCTCCTCGGGCACGCCGAGCAGGTCGTGCGCGAAGGACACGGGGTACACGCCGAGGTCGAGCAGCGCACCACCCGCGAGCGCCGGGTCGTACAGGCGCGACGTCGGGTCGAACGCCATGAGCTGGCCGTGGTCGGCGGAGACGTTGACGATCTCGCCGATCTCGCCCGCGTCGATGACCTGGTGGAGCGCCGCGACGTGCGGCAGGAACCGCGTCCACATGGCCTCCATGACGAACACGCCCGCCTCGCGTGCCGCGTCGAGCACGCGCGCGGCCTCGTCGGCGTTGCGCGTGAACGCCTTCTCGACGAGGACGTGCTTGCCGGCGCGGATCGCGAGCAGCGCGTGCTCGAGGTGCTCGGAGTGCGGCGTGGCGACGTAGACGACGTCGACCTGCGGGTCCTCGACGAGCGCCTCGTAGCCGAGGTGCGTCGTGGGGATCGCGTGCGCGGTGGCGAACCGCTGCGCGCGGTCGCGGTTGCGCGAGCCGACGGCGACGACCTGCGCACGCGTGTGCGCTCCGACGGCGTCGACGAAGGACGCGGCGATGCGTCCGGCGCCGAGGATGCCCCAGCGGATCGACGGGGCGGTGCGGGGGTCCGGGGTGCGAGCCATGGCGCCAACCTAGCGCGCGGGTCCGACGAGCCCGCACCCGGGGGCGTGCGCGCCGTCCGGGGAGCGTCGAGCACGTTCGTCGGGAACGTCCCGCCAAATCCGGATCGTTTCGAGGCCCTTGTCCTACTTTCTTTGCTTTCTTGACTTAGTTACTCTCGGCGCCACCGGCCCTCCGGAGGCCGGTGCGGTCACCCAGCCCGGGCCAGCGTCGGCCGCGCAGTCAGGACGTTCAACGGAGAACCCATGACCACATCGCGCTCGCCCCGAGCGTCGGGGCGTTCCCGCCTCGTCGCGCTCCTCACCAGCACCGCCCTCGCGCTCACGACCGTCGGGGCCACCACGGCCGGCCTCGCCACCGCCGCCCACGCGGCCGACGACCCGGGCACCGTCGCGATCGCCGACCCCGACGCGACCGCGCAGACGCTGTCCCTGTTCCGCGCGCTGCGCGACCAGGAGTCCGGCGGCATCCTGTTCGGCCAGCAGCACGCGATCGACGAGGCGGTCTCGTCGTCCGTCACCGGACCCGACGGCCAGCCGCTGAAGTCCGACGTGCACGACGTCACGGGCGACCTGCCCGGCATGTTCGGCTTCGACACGCTCGCGCTGCGCGGCGACGAGAAGCCCGGCTCGCACGGCAACACGGGCGAGGAGAACGCGCTCGCGCTCGCCGCGCAGCTCGTGCGCGCGGACGCGCTCGGCGGCCTCGTGACGCTGTCCGCGCACATGCCCAACTTCGTCACCGGCGGCTCGTTCTACGACACCGAGGGCCGCGTCGTCAGCCACATCCTGCCCGGCGGCGACAAGAACGCCGACTACCGCGCCTACCTCGACCTCGTCGCGCTCGCCGCGACCAGCGCGCAGCGCACCGACGGCACGCTCGTCCCGATCGTGTTCCGGCCGTTCCACGAGAACACGGGCTCGTGGTTCTGGTGGGGCGCGGCGCACGCGACGACCGGCGAGTACAAGGAGATCTTCCGGTACACGGTCGAGTACCTGCGCGACGTCAAGCACGTGCACAACCTGCTCTACGCGTTCTCGCCCAACGGCTCGTTCGACGGCGACAGCGCGCGCTACCTCGAGACCTACCCCGGCGACCAGTGGGTCGACGTGCTCGGGTACGACAGCTACGAGAACTCGAACGCGGACGACGACTCGTCGGCGTACGTGAGCTCGGTCGTGACCGACCTCGACATGGTCGTCGACGAGGCGCAGGCGCGCGGCAAGATCCCCGCGTTCACGGAGTTCGGCCGCAACGGCGACCGCACCATCCAGCCCACCGGCAACAAGTCCCTGCACTACTTCACCGAGCTGCTCGACGGCCTGCAGGCCAGCGCGAAGGCGTCCCGCGTCGCGTGGATGCTCACGTGGGCGAACTTCGGGTCCGGCCAGATCTACGTCCCGTACGCGGGCCACGAGATGGCGGCGGACTTCCAGGCGCTGTACGACGACGAGGGCTCCGTGTTCGCGAGCGGCACGGACGACCCGTACTCCCTCGACGCGACGCCCGCCGCGCAGGCGAGCTTCCTGCGTCTCGTCTCCCCCGCGGACGGCACGCGCCTGACGACCGCGACGTCGGCCGTGCGCGCCCGCCTCACCGCGGCGCCCGGCATCGACACGGCGACGTTCACCGCGGCGGGCTTCGACCCGGTCGCCCTGCACCTCGACGACGACGGCTACTGGTCCGGCACGTGGGACATCGGCGAGGACCAGCTCACGAACCGCACCGTGACCGCGACGGTCACCGCGACCGGCGGCGGGCACGACCTGTCGGCCGAGGTCTCGGTGATCCTGGGCGCGGCCCCGGAGCTGCCGCTCGGCACGGTCGACGACTTCGAGGGCTACGGCGACGACGTCGCGCTGCGCGCGGCGTACACGACCGCGAACGCCACCTCGTCGGCCATCTCGCTCGCCGACCACGACGGCGGCAACGCGGTGCGCCTGTCGTACGACTTCCCCGACTCGCGCACCGGCTACCTCGGGTTCGGCAAGTCGTACGCCCCCGCGCAGAACTGGTCGGGCTTCGGCCAGCTCGACGTGTGGGTCGACCCGGACGCCTCGGGCCACAAGCTCGTGATCCAGGTCCAGGCCGGCGGCGTGACGTTCGAGGCGTACCCCTCGCTCGTCGGCGACGAGCCGCACGTCGCCCACCTGCCGTGGACGCAGTTCGCGCCCGCGCCGTGGGACACCGCGAACGCGGGCGCGACGCTCACGTGGGAGCGCCTCGCGAAGGTCAGCCAGTTCTTCGTCTACCTCAACGACGCGGGCGGCTCGGCCCCGCTGACCGGCTCGGTCGTGCTCGACGACATCGCCGCGTCGGGCGAGGGTGAGTACGTCGACCCCGAGCCGTCGGCGGAGCCGATCGTCGTCGACGACTTCGAGTCGTACGCCGACGAGGCCGCGTTCGACGCGGCGTGGGGCAACCGCGGCAAGACCGACCTCGTCGCGCTGTCCACCGACGCGGGCGAGGGTGACCAGGCGCTCGCGTTCACGTACGACAACGCGGCCGGCGGCTGGCAGGACGTCGCGCGCTGGCTCGGCGGTCAGGACTGGTCCGGCCGGGACGCGCTGTCGCTGCGGGTCAAGGGCGACGGCTCGGGCAACCAGCTCGCGATCCAGATCGGCAACGGCACCGGCGGGTACTGGCTCGCCCAGGTGCCGCTGACCGACGCGACGTGGCACGCCGTCGAGATCCCGTTCTCGTCGTTCGCGCCGTCGTGGCCGCAGGACCTCACGGACCCGCTCGGGGACGCACAGCTCGCGGTGATCAACGAGCTCGTGCTCGCGTCGAGCTCGACCGCCGGCTCCGGGACGTTCGGCGTCGACGACCTGCGCGTCGTCGGCGGCGACGTCGCACCCGAGATCCCCGACGGCACGCCCGAGGTCCTCGACACGTTCGAGTCCTACGCGACGACGACCGACCTGCGCGCCGCGTGGGGCAACATCGCCGAGCAGGACTGGGGCGACGGCTGGCAGCTCTCGCTCGCCCCCGGCAAGGGTGCGGGCGGGTCGCAGGCCGCTCGGTTCGACTACGACTTCACGACGACGACCTACCTGCAGGAGTCCCGCTGGCTCGGCGGGCACTCGTGGGCGGGCCTCGACGGCGTGCAGGCGTGGCTCGACCCGAACGGCTCGGGCCAGTCCGTGACCTTCCGGTTCCGGACCCCGGCCGCCGACGGCGGTGCGGACGACTGGTACTGGGAGCTCCCCGTCCCGCTCACGGGCACGGCTCGGACCGTCCAGCTCGCGTTCGACGACGCGGTCGTCACCTGGCCGAGCGGGCTCGACCCGGCGCTGCGCCCGACCCGCGCCCAGCTCGCGAAGGTCAACGAGTTCATCGTCATGGCGACGCAGGCCGACCCGGCGCTGCCCGCCACGGGCTCGTTCTTCCTCGACGACGTGCAGGTCGGCGACTTCGAGGAGCTGCCGCCCGCCGACGTCGCACCCGTCGTCACGACGCAGCCCGTGTCGGTGACGGGCCGGTTCGGCGACAAGTTCACGCTGACGGCGGCCGCGACCGGCACCCCGGCCCCGACCGTGCAGTGGCAGTCGATGCGCACCTCGTCGGACACGGGCCCGAAGAAGCCCGCGACGTGGACCGACGTCAGGGGTGCGACCTCGACGTCGCTGCGCGTCGTGCTCAACGCCGCGACCGACGGCACGGCCTACCGGGCCGTGTTCACGAACTCGGCGGGCTCCGCGACGACCGAGGCCGCCACGGTCTCGACCCCGCGGCCCACCGCACCCGTCGTCACGCAGCAACCGACGTCCGTCACGGCCCGCTGGGGCAGCGTCGCGCACTTCACGGCCCAGGCGTCGGGCGACCCCCGACCGACCGTGACGTGGCAGATCAAGCTCCCGCTGCTGCGCGCGTGGATCAGCGTGCCGTGCACGAGCTCGACGACGTTCTCGCTCGGGGCCTCCCCGCTGCTGAACGGCACCCAGGTCCGCGCGGTCTTCCGCAACTCGGCAGGCACCGCGACCTCGTCGCCCGCACGCCTGACCGTGACCGGAGTCCTGCTGGGCCTGTTCCCCGGACGCTGACCTCGGTCCGCATCCCCTGAACGACGACGCCCCCGCCGGACGGGCTGCCGGCGGGGGCGTCGTCCTGCCCGGACGCGGCTCGGCGCGCGTCGACGCGCGTCGACGCGCGAGTTCGTCGGATCTGGATGAGTTCGTCGTCTCTCGCCGACGAACTCATCCATGTTCAACGAACTCACACGGGGCTCGACGAGCCCGCGCCCGTCGGCGCCGGTCAGGACTTCGTCGTGGCGCGCTTGCGGGTCGTGGTCGCGCGGCGGGCCGGGGCCTTCTTCTTGGCGGGTCCCGCGGCGCGCTTGTCGGCGAGCAGCTGGACGGCCTGCTCGGCGGTGATCGACTCGGCCGTGAGGTCCTTCGGGAGCGTGCGGTTGGTCTCGCCGTCGGTCACGTAGAGCCCGAACCGGCCGTCCTTGACGACGATCGGCTTGCCCGACGTCGGGTCGGTACCGAGCTCACGCAGCGGCGGCGCGGCGGTCGCGCCACGACCCCGCTTGGGCTGCGCGTAGATCGCGAGCGCCTCCTCGAGCGTCGTCGTGAACAGCGCCTCCTCGGACGCGAGCGTGCGCGAGTCCGTGCCCTTCTTGAGGTACGGCCCGTAGCGCCCGTTCTGCGCCGTGATCTCGGTGCCCGACTCGGGGTCGACGCCCACGACGCGCGGCAGTGACAGGAGCTTGAGCGCATCGTCGATCGTCACGGTGTCGAGCGACATCGTGCGGAACAGCGACGCGGTGCGCGGCTTGGGCGCCGCGGCGAGCGCCTTCTTGCGCGCGGCGGCCGACAGGCCCGGGTCGAGCTCGGGCTCGGGCAGGAGCTCGGTGACGTACGGGCCGTACCGGCCGTTCTTCGCGACGATCGTCGTGCCGGTCGACGGGTCGGTGCCCAGCACCAGGTCACCCTCGGGCTCCGAGTCCAGGAGCTCGCGCGCGCGCTCGACCGTGAGCTCGTCGGGTGCGAGGTCGTCGGGGACCGACGCGCGGCGCGGGTTGCCGTCCTCGCCCAGCACGGCCGGGTCCTCGAGGTACGGGCCGTACCGGCCCACGCGCAGCGTGATGCCGTCACCGATCGCGATCGAGTTGACCTCGCGCGCATCGATCTCACCGAGGTTCGTCACGAGGTCGTGCAGACCCTCGCCCTCGGTGGTGCCCGTGCCGTCCCCGAAGTAGAACCGCGTGAGCCACGCGACACGGTCCTTGTCGCCCGACGCGATCGCGTCGAGGTCCTGTTCCATCTCGGCCGTGAAGTCGTAGTCGACGAGCCAGTCGAAGTTCTCCTCGAGCAGGCGCGTGACCGCGAACGCGAGCCACGAGGGCACGAGCGCCTGCCCGCGGTTCGACACGTACCCGCGGTCCTGGATGACCGAGATCGTCGCGGCGTACGTCGACGGGCGGCCGATCCCCCGCTCCTCGAGCGCCTTGACGAGCGACGCCTCGGTGTAGCGCGGCGGCGGCGAGGTCCGGTGCCCGTCGGCGCTCAGGTCGCGGCCCGTCAGCGGGTCACCCTCCGCCATCTTCGGCAGGCGCGCGTCCTTCTCGTCAGCGGGTGCCGCGTCGTCGTCGTACCGCGAGACATCGCGGCCCTCCTCGTACGCCGCGAGGAACCCGCGGAACGTGATGACCGTGCCCGACGCGGAGAACACCGCGTCGCGGCCGTCGGACGCCAGGGCGCCGAGCCGCACCGACGCCGTCTGACCGCGCGCATCGGCCATCTGGGAGGCGACCGTGCGCTTCCAGATCAGCTCGTACAGCTTGAACTGGTCGCCGGACAGCTCACGCGCGACCTGCGCGGGCGTGCGGAAGTGGTCGCCCGCGGGGCGGATCGCCTCGTGCGCCTCCTGCGCACCCTTCGCCTTCGACGTGTAGACGCGCGGCGCGTCCGGCACGAACTCGGCGCCGTACAGCTCCGCCGCCTGGCGCCGCGCGGCCGAGATCGCCTGCGTCGAGAGCACCGGCGAGTCGGTACGCATGTAGGTGATGTAGCCGTTCTCGTACAGCGTCTGCGCCGTGCGCATGGTCTGCCGCGAGGACATGCGCAGCTTGCGCGACGCCTCCTGCTGCAGCGTCGACGTCGTGAACGGCGCGGCCGGCCGGCGCGTGTACGGCTTGGTCTCGAGGCTGCGGACCGTGAACGAGGCGTGGTCGAGCGCCGCGACGAGCGAGGTCGCCGCGGCCTCGTCGAGGTGCACCGCGTCGCCCTTGAGCTGTCCGCGGTCGGTGAAGTCGCGGCCCGACGCGACCCGTCGACCGTCGACGCCGCTCAGGCGCGCCGAGAACGCGGGCTCGTCGGCGTCCGCGACGGCGAACGTGCCCGTCACGTCCCAGTAGTCGGCCGCGACGAACGCCATGCGCTCGCGCTCGCGCTCGACCACGAGCCGCGTCGCGACCGACTGCACGCGGCCCGCCGACAGGCCCTGGCGGACCTTGCGCCACAGCACGGGCGAGACCTCGTAGCCGTACAGGCGGTCGAGGATGCGCCGCGTCTCCTGTGCGTCGACGAGCCGGTCGTCGAGCTCGCGCGTGTTCTCGAGCGCCCGCGTGATCGCCTCGCGCGTGATCTCGTGGAACACCATGCGCTTGACCGGCACCTTGGGCTTGAGCTCCGCGAGGAGGTGCCACGCGATGGCCTCCCCCTCGCGGTCCTCGTCGGTCGCGAGGTAGAGCTCGTCGGACTCCTTGAGGAGCTTCTTGAGCTCGGAGACCTTCTTCTTCTTGTCCGCGTCGACCACGTAGTACGGCGTGAAGCCGTTGTCGACGTCGACCGCGAACTTGCCGAACGGACCCTTCTTCATGTCGGCCGGCAGCTCGGACGGCTGCGCGAGGTCACGGATGTGCCCGACGCTCGCCTCGACGTCGAAGCCGTCGCCCAGGTACCCCGCGATGGTGCGGGCCTTGGCCGGCGACTCGACGATGACGAGCTTGCGCCCTGCCGACATGCGTGCCTCTTCCTGTCGGGAGCCTGACGAGGCTCCGGTCCGACATCCTGACGTCCCGTCCGACGGCGCACCGCACAGGGTGCGCGCACGGTCGTCGTCTCGGGACTCTACGACGACCCGTCACGCGTTCCGCAACCGGCGGCCCGCGCGGGTGCGCAGCACGAGCACGATCGCGAACGCCGCCGCGACCGCCGCGACCGACCCCGCGACCCCTCCGCCGTACGCCGTGAGCAGGTCCTCGCGCGACTCCAGCACGACCGCGGAACGCCACGTCCCGTCCAGCAGGACCGCGGCGACGAGCCCCGCGACCACGACCACGAGACCGAGCACGACGAGCGCGGCGGTCTGCGAGCGCGGCGTCGGCGGGGGGCCGTCGAGCGCGTCCTCGCTGAGCCGCGCCGGCCACAGCGCGGTGATCGCGCACGTCGCGGCCGTCCAGCCGAGCACGACGAGCACGCCCGCGACCACGTCCGACGGCCGGTGCCACTGACCGATGAGCGTCGAGACGCCCGTCGCGGCCGTGTACAGCGCTCCGACGAGCGCCGCGACGGGCCGCACGCGGGCGGGCACGACGAGCAGGAGCACGACCGCGATCGACGCCGCCGCGGTCGTGTGCCCGCTGGGCAACGTGTTGGCGTGGCTGCCGACCTCGACCCCCAGGTCGGGACGCGGCAGGAACACGTACTTGAGCACCTGCGTCGTGAGGTTCGCGCCGCCCGCGACGAGCGCGACCTGCACCGCGAGCTCCCAGCGCCGCCGCACCACCGCGATCACGACCGCGACCAGCAGGACGCCCGCGATCGCGGTCACCGACACGACCGACAGCACGTGCTCGGCGACGCGCCACAGCGCGGTCTGCCCGAACCGCGCACCGCGCACCGCAGCCGCCTCGACCTGCTGCCCGGTGAGCGAGTCGACGAAGACCGACCACAGCGCGAGCACGCCCGCGACGCTCCCCACGCACACGAGCGCGCACAGCGCCACGACCACACCGGGTCGGTACCCGCGCGGGCGTGTGCCGTCCGGCAGGCTCGTCGTCCCGGCGTCCACGCGCCCACCGTAGGCCACGAGACCCCGACGCCCGCCCGCGCCTGTGGACGGGCGGGCGTCAGTGGTCACGTGCGCGACAGCGACGGCGGCAGCGGCTGCGGCGTGAACCCCGCGCGCTCGACGAGCTCGGGCGTGTGCAGGTGGCACGCGACGCGACGCCGTGGGTCGTCGCCCGCGACGGCGCTCGGACCGAGCTCGGGCTGCAGCGCCGCGCACGCGTCGAACGCGTGCGCGCACCGGTCCCGGAACGGACACCCGGACGGCAGCCGCGCCATGTCGGGCGGCGAACCCGGGATGCCGCCGAGCTCGCGACGCGGCCCGCGCAGCGGCGGGAACGAGTGCAGCAGCCCGTCGGCGTACGGGTGCCGCGGTCGTCGGTACACGTCCTGCGCGGCCGCGTCCTCGACGATCTCGCCCGCGTACATGATCGCGATGCGGTCCGCGATCTCGATGAGGAGCGACACGTCGTGCGTGATGAACACGACCGAGAACCCGAGCCGCTCGCGCAGGTCCGCGATCTGCTCGACGATCTGGCGCTGCATGACGACGTCGAGCGCGGTCGTCGGCTCGTCCATGATGAGCACCTGCGGGTCGAGCGCGAGCGCCATCGCGATCATCACCCGCTGCCGCATGCCGCCCGAGAGCTGGTGCGGGAAGTCCCGTGCCCGGTCGGGGTTGATCCCGACGAGGTCGAGCAGCTCGGCGGCCTTCTCCAGGGCCTCCTTCTTCGTGGCCCCAGGCCGGTGCGCGGTGATCGCGTCCGCGATCTGCCGACCGATGCGGTGCACCGGGTTCAGCGAGTTCATCGCGCCCTGGAACACGATCGCGAGGTCCTGCCAGCGTGACGCGCGCAGGTCCGCGTCAGACAGCGCGAGCACGTCGCGCTGCGTGCCGTCCCGGTCGGTGAACAGCACCTGCCCGCCCGTGATGAGACCGGGCGGCGGCAGCAACCGGGTCGCGGCGTACGCGAGCGTCGACTTGCCGCACCCGGACTCGCCCGCGAGGCCGAGCACCTCGCCGCGGTGCAGCGTGAGCGACACCTGCCGCAGCACGTGCGTGGGCTCGTCGTAGCCGTAGTCGACGGACAGGTTGCGGATCTCGAGCACCGGTTCCTGCGGCGCGGGTGCGCCGTGGGGCCGCTCGACGGGCAGCGCGCTCACGCCCGGTCCTCCTTGGCCTCGTGCACGACCGGCGTGAAGCCGATGCGCGGGCGGATGCCGCGGCGGCGCAGCAGGCGGGCGTTGAGGCCGGTGCTGCGCAACCGCGGGTTGACGAACTCGTCGATGCCGAAGTTGATCAGGGTCAGCGAGATCCCGACGAGCGCGATGCACAGGCCGGGGAACATGTACCACCACCACGCCCCGCGCTGGAGCGCGAGCTGTGCCTGCGCCCAGTACAGGACGGTCCCCCAGTTCCAGGTGTCGGTCGGCGTGATGCCGATGAACGACAGCGTGATCTGGGACAGCACGGCGAAGGACACGGTCCCGACGAACCCGGCGGCGATCATCGCCGTGAGGTTCGGCAGGATCTCCGCGAGGATCAGGCGCCACGTCTTCTCGCCGTTGGCCCGGGCGGCCTCGACGAAGTCGCGCTTGCGCAGCGACAGCGTCTGCGCGCGCAGCACGCGCGCACCCCAGGCCCAGCCGGTGATCGCGATGACGACCGCGACGGTGAGCCCGCCGGCCGACGGGAGCATGCCCGCGATGATGATGATGAGCGGCAGCTGCGGGATGACGAGGAAGACGTTCGACAGCGCGGACAGCCCCTCGTCGCCGAACCCGCCGACGTAGCCCGCGGTGATGCCGACGACGATCCCGACGAACGTCGCGAGGAACCCCGCGACGAACGCGATGAGCAGGACCGAGCGCGTGCCGAGGATGACCTGCGACATGACGTCCTGGCCCAGGTGGGTGGTCCCCATCCAGTGCTCCCACGACGGCGGCTTGAGCAGGTCCGACGACCGCTCGTCGGGGTCGTACGGCGCGATCCAGGGGCCGATCACGGCGATCACGACGAAGAACGCCAGGATCCCGAGCCCGGTGAGCGCCTTGGCGTTGCGCATCCACAGGAAGCGGCGCTTGCCCCCCGACGGTGCGGTCGCCTCGCCGGCGACGGGTGCGTTCTCGGTCGAGATGAGCTCGGCGGCCATGCCTCAGCCCTCCTGTCGCGTGCGCGGGTCGAGGACGCCGTACGCGAGGTCGGCGATGACGTTGGCGAACAGCACGGCGAGCGTGATGACCAGGAAGCAGCCCTGCATGAGCGGGTAGTCCTTGGCGGAGGTCGCCTTGAGCAGCTGGTAACCGATCCCCTGGTAGGAGAACACGGTCTCCATGACGAGCGTGCCGCCGACGATGAACCCGAGGGACAGCGCGAAGCTCGACAGCTGCGGCAGGATCGCGTTGCGTGCGGCGTAGCCGAACATCACGCTGCGCTCCGACAGGCCCTTGGCCTGGGCGACCGTCACGTAGTCGTCCGACGACACCGTCACCATCATGTTCCGCATACCGAGGATCCAGCCCGAGACGGACGTCACGATGATCGTCAGCGCGGGCAGTGTCCCGTAGTAGAGGGCAGACCCCACGAACTCCCACGACAGGTTGGGCACCATCGACCTGTCGTACGACCCGCTCGCGGGGAACCACTTGAGCCGAACCGCGAAGAACGCGATGACGACGAGCGCGAGCCAGAAGTACGGCACGGTCGAGAAGAACGTCGAGATCGGCAGCAGCACGTCGGCGCGCGTGCCGCGCCGCCACCCGATCGCGACGCCCGCGAGCGTCCCGATCGTGAAGCTGATGATCGTCGCGATCCCGACGAGCCCGATGGTCCAGGGCAGCGACCGCGCGAGGATGTCGACGACGGGCTCACGGCCCGAGAACGAGATGCCCAGGTCGAAGTGGAACAGGTGCGTCCAGTACGCGACGTACTGCTGCCACAGCGTGGTGTTCTCGTCGAGGCCGAACAGGGCCTTGAGCGCGTCGATCGCGTCGGGGCTGATCTTGCCCTGGTTGGCGGCGATGAGCGCCGAGACCGGGTCGCCCGGCATGATGCGCGGGATGAAGAAGTTGATCGTCATCGCGGCCCAGAACGTGATGACGTAGAACACGAAGCGGCGGACGAAGAACCTCACGGGGTCACCTCCGGGGCCGCGTCCGACGAGCCGAGCCGGGGTCGGTCCTCGCGCTGCGAGTAGCCCCAGCACGCGGCGTCGCGCCCCTCGCCCACGGGCAGCAGCGGGGGCACCTGCGCGCGGCACAGGTCGACGGCGAACGGGCAGCGCGGATGGAACCGGCAGCCGCTCGGCGGGTGCACGAGGCTCGGGGCCTCACCGCGCGCACCGCGTGCGCGTGCGTCGAGGTCGTCGGGGTCGGGCGCGGACGCGACGAGCAGCTGCGTGTAGGGGTGCGCCGGGTGCTGCGTCACGGACTCGCTGTCGCCCTGCTCGACGACGCGCCCGGCGTACATGACCATCGTGCGGTCCGCGAAGTAGCGCGCCGATGCGATGTCGTGCGTGATGTAGAGGATCGCGATGTGCAGCCGGTCACGCAGGTCGCGCAGCAGGTTGAGGATGCCGAGCCGGATCGACACGTCGAGCATCGAGATCGGCTCGTCGGCGAGCAGCACCTCGGGGTCGGCGGCCAGCGCGCGGGCGATCGCGACGCGCTGCCGCTGCCCACCGGACAGCTCGTGCGGGAACTTGTCGACGTAGCGGGCCGACGGTGTGAGCTGGACGCGCGTGAGCAGCTCGGCGAGCGCGGTCTCCAGCGCCTCACCGCGCAGCGCACCCCGGTGGATGCGCAGGGACCGCGTGAGCGTGTAGCGCACCGTGTGCACGGGGTTCAGCGACCCGAACGGGTCCTGGAAGATCATCTGGACGCGGCGCACGTAGCTGCGGAACGCGCGGCGGCCCTTCGCGGTCGCGTCCTGCCCGTGGAGCAGGATCTGGCCGCCCGTCGCCGGCATGAGCTGCGCGAGCAGCCGCGCGATCGTGGACTTGCCCGAGCCGGACTCGCCGACGAGCGCGACGACGCGTCCGCGGTGCAGGTCGATCGTCACGTCGTCGACGGCGTGCACGACGGCCTTGGACCGCAGCCCGCGCACCGGGAAGTGCTTGCGCAGGTCGACGGCGCGCAGCACGGGGACGTCGGAGGGTTCCGGCTGAGGCGGGTCGACGGCCTCGTCGGGTGGGGAGGTTCGCATCTTTCACCTTCGCAGGGCACCGCGGGGTGACGAGGGGGGAGCCCCGTCACCCCGCGGGCGGCGGGGGACCGGACGGGCGCGCTGGGGCCCGGCGTGCGGGCCGGGCCCCAGCGGGCTCACGCCACCGGCTTGAGCTTCGTGAGGATGAGCGCCGCCTGCGGACCCGTGGGCTGCGGGTTCGCGTACGGGTCGTCGTCGGTCGGGAAGCCCGTGTAGTTCGCCGTGGAGTACTGCGCGACGGCGGGACGCGACCAGATGACCAGGCCGGGGACGTCGTCGACGAAGTGCTTCTGCACGATCGCGAGGGCGGCGGCACGGTCGGCGTCCGAGGTCGCCGACTTGAAGTCCGCGAGCGCGGCCGTCACGTCGTCGTTCTGGTACCGGCCGAAGTTCCAGTTCGCCTGCTCACCGAGCGGCGCGTACGACGCGCCGTCCATGATGTTGGCGTACAGGTTCCACGGCGTGGAGCCACCGTCGGTCCAGTGCAGCGACGCCTGGAAGTCACCGAGGTTGATGATCTGGTTCGACCACGTGTCGGCGACCACCGGGTCGACGCTCGCCTCGGCGCCGAGCTTCTTGGCGCCCTCCGCGATGATGCCGAGCGCGTCGAGGTAGTCGGTCCAGCCCTGCGGGTTCGTCAGCTTGAAGGACACCTTCTCGCCGTCGGGGTCGACGAGCGCGTCGCCGTCCCACGTGTAGCCCGCGTCGGTGAGCACCTGCTTGGCGCCGTCGACGTCGACGGACAGCTCCTGGCCCTGGAACTCGTCGGAGATGTACGCGTCACCCGACGGCTGGGGCAGGCCCGTGACCGACGTGATCTGCGGCCACACGCCGTAGCCGGCGGTCGCGGAGATGTCGGCACGGTCGACGACCATGTTCAGCGCCTTGCGGAACGCGACGTCGTCGAACGGCTTCTTCTCGTTGTTGAGGTACAGCACGTCGACGCCGAAGCCACCGCCCGCGACCTGGTGGAAGTGCGCCGGGTCCTGCGCGATGAACGTGTTCTCGTAGTCGGGGATGAACGTCCAGCCCCACTGCGCCTCGCCCGAGGTCAGCGCGGTCGTCAGACCGGCGTTGTCCTTGAACGCGTCGTAGCGGACCTCGCCGACGAGTGGCTTGTCGCCCCAGTAGGCGTCGTTCGGCTCGAGCGTGACCGCCTGCGGCGTGAACGTCTTGAGCTTGAAGGGGCCCGTGCCGATCATGTCGTCCGCGGTGAACGCCACCGGGTCCTCGTTCTCCCAGATGTGCTTGGGCACGATGAGCAGCCGGTACAGCTTCGCGGCGTTGACGAACTGACCGGTCGTGAACGTCACGGTGACCGTCGAGCCGTCGGTCGTGATGTCGCCGTACTGGTCCGGGAAGTCCGGGTTGAGCTCCGGGTGGTCCTTGCGGATCTGGAGCGAGTACGCGATGTCGTCGGCGGTGAAGTCCTCACCGTCGCTCCACTTCACGCCCGAGCGGGGCGTGATGACCGCCTGCGTGTACGTGTCGTTCCAGTCGATCTTCTCGGCGAGCCACGGCGTCGGCGGGTCGGCCGGCTTGACGTCGTTGACCTGCATGAGCGACTCGTAGATCGCGTACGCGTAGCCGAACGACGTCGAGCCCGAGCCGGGTGCGATCGGGTTCTGGTTGCCGGACGCCTCACCGTTGGGCATGCCCACGGTCAGGACCTTGTCCGAGCGCTCCGTGCCGGTCGCCTGGGTCTGGCTGGACGTCGGGGTGTCGCTCGTGCCGTCGCCGCCGCCGGAGCAGGCGGTGGCGAGCAGCGCGACGACAGCGACGCCGGCCGCTGCGGTCGAGAGCTTGCGGATCCTCACGGGAGTGCCTCCTTGCACTGGGTGAACTGCGTCTGTCGTGCTGGCTGGTTCAGGTGGTGCTTCAGGTGGTGCTTCAGGTGGTGCTGGTGGCTCGGCCGCACTGCGGAGACGGTCGAGCCGTGGTCCACGAGCGTTCGGGGGGCTCGCGGACCAGCTCTCAGGGGCCGGTGTCCGGGAGCACCAGGTCCGCATGGACGCGCAGGTCGGTCGACGAGCGCGCGGAGTGCAACCGGTACGTGCCACCGGGCACGCGCCAGCCGTCGTCGGTCCACGTGCGCAGCGCCGTGGCGTCGAGCGGGACGCGGACCTCGCGGGTGCGGCCGGCGTCGACGTCGACGACGGCGAAGCCGCCGAGCCACCGCACCGGGCGGTCGGCCGACCCGGCCGGGGGCTCGACGTAGACCTGGACCACCTCGCGCCCGGCCCGCGGCCCGGTGTTGCGCACGGTCACGACGAGCTCGACGCCGTCGAGCGTGCCGTCAGGACCGCACGTGCCGTCAGCCTCGTGCGCCCGGCGCTCGACGCGCGCCTCGTCGTGCTCCCACGTCGTCCACCCGAGCCCGTGACCGAACGGTGCGGCGGGGGTGCGGCCGAGCCGGAGCCACGACCGGTACCCGACGTGCACGCCCTCGCGGTACTCGATCACACCGTCGTCGGGCACGGCGTGCGGCACGGGCACGTCGACCTCGTCGGCGGGGAGGGTCCACGGCAGGCGGCCCGCGGGCTCCGTCACGCCCGTGAGCACGTCGCCGACGGCCTCGGGCCATTCCTGCCCGCCGAGCCAGCCCCACACGACGCACGGGGCCTCGTCGAGCCACGGCAGGAGCACGGGCGCACCCGCGTTGACGACGACGACCGTGCGCGGGTTCGCCGCGACGACCGCGCGCACCAGGTCGTCCTGCGTACCGGGCAGCGCGAGCGACGTCCGGTCGTAGCCCTCGGACTCGATCTCCTCGTTGGTACCGACCACGACGACCGCGAGGTCGGCCGCCGCTGCCGCGGCGACCGCGTCGGCGAGCAGCACGTCGGGCGACGTCCCGGGCGTGCGGTGCACGAGCTCGGCGCGCGCGAACGACGCGTACCCGACGGGGTGCACCGCCTGCACGGTCGCGTCGAGCTCGAGCGTGCGCGGCCGTTCGACGTCGACGTGCACGGTGACCGGGGCCGGTGCGTTGACCGACGAGTCGAGGATGACCTCGGCGCCGACCGCGCGCTCGCTCGTCGAGAGCACCTCGCCCCCCACGACGAGCGTGTGCCGACCGACGGTGCCCACGCCCACCTCGTGCGGGCCGGGCTCGTCGAGGACCGCGGTCGTGCGCAGGCGCACGGCGTACGCGTCGGGCCGCACGTCGCGCAGCCAGCCCGTCCACGTGGTCGTCACCGACCGCTCGAGCACGCCGCCGTCGGCGTCGAGCACCTCGACGAGCACGCCGGGCTCGCCCGCGGGGGTCGTGCAGCGGCCGACGAGGTCGAGCGCGGGGGGCTGCAGGCGCGCCACCGCGCCGGCGCGCACGTCGACCTCGGCGCCGAACGCGTCCCGCAGCGCGGCGTCGAGCTCGCCGCGACGCTCGGGTCGCACGTACGCCGAGCCGCCGCCCTGCACGAACGGCGCGACGGCATTGGGGCCGAGCAGCGCGACACGCGTGACCGCGCCGGGTGCGAGCGGCAGTGCGTGCTCGTCGTCCTTGAGCACGACGAACGAGCGCGCGACCAGGCGTCGCAGCACACCCCGGACGTCGACCCCGGTGGTGCCCGCGGGGTCGTCGGCGGCGCGCGACCCGGCGCCGAGCGCACCCACACGGTGCGCGAGCAGCAGCAGGCGGTCGACCTTCTCGTCGAGCGCGTCGGGCGTGACCTCGCCGGCGCGCACGGCGTCCAGCAGCCCGTCGCCCCAGGCGCCGTCCGGCCCCGGCATCTGCAGGTCGAGGCCACCGTCGAACGCCTCCCGGACCGTCTTCGTGGCGACCCAGTCGCTCACGACGACGCCGTCGAAGCCCCACTCGTCCTTGAGGACACCCGTCAGCAGCGGCCGGTGCTCGAGCGCGGGGGCCGACGTCGTGCCGTCGTCGACGCCCGAGTAGGCGCCCATGAGCGACCATGCGCGCGCGTCGCGGACGAGGCGCTCGAAAGGTGCGAGGTAGACCTCACGCAGCGTGCGCTCGTCGACGCGCGCGACGTACGAGGTCCGCTGCGTCTCGGAGTCGTTGGCGACGAAGTGCTTGACGCACATGCCCACGCCGCGGTCCTGCGCGGCGCGGACCACGTGCACCGCGATCCGACCGGTGAGCAGCGGGTCCTCCGAGTAGCACTCGAAGTGGCGACCGCCGACGGGCGTGCGCTGGAGGTTGACCTGCGGGGCGAGGACGACGTCGACGCCGTGGCGCCGCGCCTCGGCCGCGAACACGGCACCGACCTCGTCGGCGAGGTCGACGTCCCACGTCGCGGCGAGTGCGCTCGGGGCGGGGAACGACGCGGACGTCTCGTCGGCGTGCTCGGAGACGCCGCGCACACCGGCCGGTCCGTCGGAGAGCGCGACTGCGCGCAGGCCGATCCGCGGGACCGCGGTCGTCGTCCAGAGCCCGGCGCCGACGAGGAGCGCGACCTTCTCCTCGGTCGTGAGCTGGTCGCGCAGGTGCGCGAGCCCGGCGGGCGTCAGGTGCTCGGCGTGCGCCGCAGCGGCCTCGGGGGCAGGCTGCGCCGGTACCGGCTGCGTGGTGTCGAGAGACACGGTCGCGTTCTCCTCGGGTCGACATCGTCGTCGTTGTCGAGACTCAACCACAGAACTTACTAACTTGTCAGTAACCGGGTATGTCACAGTATGGTTGCGGCCATGGACGACGACGTCTCAACCGGAGTGGTGGCCCCCGACCCCTCCGCAGCCGGGTCCCCCGCACCCGGTCTCCCGGCACCGCGCCGGCACCGCCCGCGCAAGGCGACCGCCGAACGGCGCGCGGAGATCCTGCGCGCCGCGGCCCGCACGTTCGGCACCAAGGGCTACAAGACCGGCTCGCTCGCCGAGGTCGCCGAGCAGGTCGGCATCACGCACGCCGGCGTGCTGCACCACTTCGGTTCGAAGGAGCAGCTCCTCGTCGAGGTGCTCGAGTTCCGCGACAAGGAGGACGTCCAGGAGCTCGAGGGGCAGCACATCCCCGACGGGATCGAGCTGTTCCACCACCTCGTACGCACCGTGCGCGCCAACGAGCTGCGGCCCGGCATCGTGCAGGGCTACACCGTCCTGACCGGCGAGTCCGTCACCGAGAACCACCCCGCGCGACAGTGGGTGACGCACCGGTTCGAGGTGCTGCGCGGCGAGATCATGCACGCCATCCAGGTGGTCGGCGGACCGTCCGTGACCGACGACGACGCGCGCCGCGCGGCGAGCGCGATCATCGCCCTGATGGACGGCCTGCAGGTCCAGTGGCTCCTCGACCCCGAGGACGTGCACCTCGCCGAGGCGACCCGCGCCGGCATCGCCGCGATCCTGCGCGCGACCTGTCCCGAGGTCGACCTCCCGCCCCTCGGCTGACCCTCCCCCGCCGGCCCCGAGTTCCCAGGAAGCTCTCAGGTCCGGCCCAGGCCCGGCACAGGGCCGGCCGTCAGCGTGGACGCATGACAGCGACGACCATCCACGCGACGGAGCAGCGCACGCTCGTCGTCGGGGACCTCGAGCTCGACGAGGTCAGCGGCGAGGTCACGCGCTCCGGCGAGCCCATCCACCTGACCCCCACCGAGCGCGACCTGCTCACGTACTTCATGCGCAACCCGAGGCGCGTGCTGTCCAAGCGCATGATCCTCGACCGCGTGTGGCGCGACGACCGCCGCGGCGACGCGGGCGTCGTCGAGCTGTACGTCAGCTACCTGCGCCGCAAGATCGACAAGGGCCGCACCCCGATGCTGCACACGCAGCGCGGCATCGGCTACGTCCTGCGCCCGGCGATCGCCTGACCCCCGCACGACGTCGCTGCCCGGACCGCCCCCGACCCGCCGGTCGGGGCGGTCCGGGCAGCGCGTCACAGCGGGAACGCGCGGTACAGGTCGAGCACGTCCGCGACCGGCCCCTCGACCCGCAGCACCGCCGTCGCGTTGTTCCACACGACGACACCCGTGCCGTCGCCGAGGTCGACCGCGGTGAAGGTGCCCGCATGCTCGCCGGCGACGTCGACCGGACCGGTCTGCGGGAGCGCGTCACGGCCGGAGCCGGTGCCGGCCGTCGCCTCGGCCGGGAGGTCGGCGACCAGGGCGTCGCGGAACGCGACCGCCTCGTCCACCGTCGCCCACTGGCCGGACCGGACCGTGACCGTGCCCGTCCCGCCGTCACCGAGCTCGTCGGTGTACGCCTCGAGCGCGCCCGCGTCGGTCCACTGCGGGTCGTCGGCCGACGACTGGAGCGCGTACTGCAGCACCGTCGTGGGCAGCGCCGCCGCGAACGGGGTCGTCGCGTCGCGCGCGACCGGCTCGATCGATGGCGTGGGCGACGGCAGGTGGATCGTCTCGGCCGCGAGCGGCTCAGGCGGCGGCGCGTCGTCGCGGTTCGCGAGCACCACGCCCGTGACCACCCCGGCCACGACGACCACGCCCGCGACGACCGACACCGGGAGCAACCACGCGCGACGCGCGCGCTCGTCGGACGGTCGACCCGGCTCCTCGGGTCCAGCACCCGGCACGGCCCCGACCTGTCCCGCAGGCACCGACGAACCCGGCACCCCCACAGGCGCACCGATCGACGCCACCCCCGCAAGCCCACCGGTCGGCGGCACCCCCGCAGCCCCACCGGCCGGCGCCACCCCCGCACGCCCACCGGTCGACGGCATCCCCGCGGCCCCACCGGTCGGCGCCACCATCGCAAGCCCACCGGTCGGTGCCACCCCCGCAAGCCCACCGGTCGACGTGGCTGAGGGGGTTGCGGCGCGCTGGGCGCCCGTGACGGGCTGCTGCGCAGCGCGCGTCCCGCCGACCCGCGGTGTGAGGGTGGGCTCGGCCGGTGGCGGCGTCGTACGCCGGACCGGCAGCCCGCCCGCGGGCGGCGTCCGACCGGACCCTGCCTGACCAGTCCCTGCGTTCCCACCCGACGCCGGCACCTGTCCCGACCCCGGCACCTGACCCGACCCCGGCACCTGACCCGGCGCCGGTGCCTGACCCGACGCCGGTGCCGCTCCCTGATCCGGCTGCGCACCCGGCGCCGCAGTGTCCGGCGACCACGCATGCCGCGGCGGCCCCTGCTGCTCCCCACCAGAGTGCGGCTGCGTCGGCCACTGCGTCGGCCGCTGCGGCGCCGTCGCGGGCTCCGACGACTGCAACGGCGTGGCGGACGGCGACGCCGACTGCCCACCCGGCTGCTCCGGCGTCACGGACCGCGACGGCGGCTGCCCACCCGGCTGCTCCGGCGTCACGGATCGCGACGGCGGCTGCCCACCCGGCTGCTCCGGCGTCGACCCGACGGTGGTCCCGCTCTCGCTCATCGTCTCCCCCTCGTTCGTCGGACCTCCGGACGCGGCGAAGCCTAACCCTCGCCCCCCGTCACCACCCGGCCAACGCCCCGCTCCACCCCCCACCCCAGTTCGCGGGTCCGCATCCACTTCGCGGGTCCGCATCCACGTCGCGGGTCGGTGCGCGAGTTCGCGGGCCACGGCCCGCGAACCGCCTCCCCCACCCGCGAACTCACCATCGCCGACGCGGAACTGCAGTGCCCGCGCAGATGAGTTCGCGGGTCCGCATCCACGTCGCGAGTCCGCATCCACGTCGCGGGTCGGTGCACGAGTTCGCGGGCCACGGCCCGCGAGCTGCCTCCCCCACCCGCGAACTCGCCATCGCCGACGCAGAACTGCAGTGCCCGTGCAGATGAGTTCGCGGGTCCGCATCCACTTCGCGGGTCGGCATCCACTTCGCGAGTCCGCATCCACGTCGCGGGTCGGTGCGCGAGTTCGCGGGCCACGGCCCGCGAACTCGCTAGCTCACCCGCGAACTCACCGTCCGGGAGCGGGAAGGGACGGGTGGGGGTGTGGGTGGGGGTGGGGTGGGTGGGTCAGGCGGTGAGGTCGCGGTGGCGGTAGGCGGCTGCACCCGCTGCCGACACCAGCAGGGCCAGCACCAGGGTCATCAGGACCGGCGGCCAGTGCATGGGTTGCGCGGGCAGGCGCGGCAGCGCGGCGAAGGGCGAGAGCACGTCGGTGCCGTCGGGCAGGATCGCGCCGAACATCGTCGCGACCCCGGTGTAGGCGACGTACGCCCAGACCACGCCGTACCAGCGCGGCGCCCAGCCCAGCACGACCACCGCGACGCCCAGCACCGTGAGCGCCCCCACGCTCTGCACCGCAGCAGCACCGACGAGCTCGCCGACCCACCCGCTCTCCCCCAGGGACAGGTCCGCGGCCACCCCCATGACGAGCCCGGCGACGAGCATCGTGAGCACGACGACGAGCGCGGCGAGCCCGACCTGCGCGACGAGCCAGCGGGTCCGGGACACGGGCAGCGCGAGCAGGTGCCCGACTCGGCCGGCGTCCTCCTCACCCCGCGCGGCGCCGAGCACCGTCCCCGCGCACGCGGCGGCGAGCACGGCGAGGAACGCGGTGTACATCGCGGTCGCGGACGCGACGGCCCCCGACGACCCCGCGGGGAACAGCTCCGCGATCGCCGAGTCGCTCTCGACGAACTCCGCGACCGACCCTGCGACGGCGCCGACGAGCAGCGCGGTGAGGACGATCGCGACGGACCACGCGACGAGCGACGTGCGCTGCCGCCGCCACGCGAGCCCGACGAGCGTGCCGAGCCGCCCGTGCGCGCGACCGACCCGGGCCGGCAGCAGCCCGGACCCGTGGTCGCGGCGCGCGACGAGGGCGAACGCGAGACCGACGAGCACGACGGTCGCGGCGAGCCCGACGAGCAGCGGCCACCACCGGTCGAGGACCCACGGCGCGGTGGCCTGCGACCAGCCGAAGGGCGACAGCCAGGTCAGCACGGACGTGCTGCGCGGCCCGCGGGCGTCACCGACGGCCCGCAGCACGACCGTGACGCCGATCGCTGCCAGGCCGAGCGCCGACGCCCCGCGCGCGGACCCGGCCACCTGCGCGGCGACGGCCGAGACCGCGGCGAACACGAGCCCGACCACGACGACCGCTGCGCACAGGACCGCGCTGCCCGCGGGCTCGAGGTCGGTCGCGATCAGGAGGACGAACGTCGCGGCTCCGACCGCGACGACCGCGACCACCGCCGCGACCAGCCCGGCGACGACCGGCGCGTCCCTGCCGACGGGCTGCGAGCGCACGAGCTCGGAGCGTCCGTCCTCCTCGGGCGCGCGCAGGTGCCGGGTCACGGCGAGCACGGCCATGATCGCGACGGGGATCATGATCCACAGCCCCAGCTCGTTCGCGGTCATCGCGCCGACCGTGTAGTCGTCGAGCCCGAACCCGGGACCGGCGAGCGCGGTCGCGGCGGGCGACGCGATGAGCTCGGCGCGCGCCTGCCGCGCCGCGGCGTCGACGTAGAGCGAGTCGAACGCGCGCACGGACGCGAGCACGAGCCAGGCGACGACGACCGCCCACACGAAGATGCGGAACCGGTCGGCCCGCAGCGCGAGCCGCAGCAGGCCGCGCCATCCGACGAGCACACCGCGCCCGGCGGTGACGACAGGCACCGGGGCTGGTGCGACGCTCGTCGTCACCGCTGCTCCTCGGGGACGCGCAGGGTCGCGAGCTCGTCGGAGTACTCGCGCAGGAACAGGTCCTCGAGCGTCGGCGGGTGCGCGACGAGCGACCGCACGCCGTGCGCGGGCAGCGCGGCGAGGACCGCGTCGAGTGCGTCCGGCTCGACGTCGAGGGTCACGCGCTCGTCGTCGGCGGTCACGTGGTGCACGCCCGCGAGCCCCGCGAGCGCGGTCCGCGCACCGGCCGCGTCACGGACCCCCGCGACGACCGCCGTGCGGGTGAGCCCCCGCAGCTCGTCGAGGCTGCCCGACGCGACGGCCCGGCCGCTGCGGATGATCGTCACCCGCCCCGCGAGCGCCTCGACCTGGGCGAGCACGTGGCTCGACAGCAGGACCGTACGACCCTCGGCGGCCGCCTCGCGCACCACCTCCTGGAAGAGCGCCTCCATGAGCGGGTCGAGCCCGCTCGTCGGCTCGTCCATGAGGAGCAGCTCGACGTCCGCGGCGAGCGCGGCGACGAGCGCGACCTTCTGCCGGTTCCCCTTGGAGTACGCGCGCCCCTTGACCCGCGGGTCGAGCTCGAACCGCGCGACGAGGTCGTCGCGCCGGGCGGGGTCCAGGCCGCCGCGCAGGCGACCGAGCAGGTCGATCGACTCCCCGCCGGTCAGGTTGGGCCACAGCGTCACGTCGCCCGGGACGTACGCGAGGCGCCGGTGCAGCGCGACCGCGTCGGCCCAGGGGTCACCGCCGAGGAGCCGCACCGCACCCTCGTCGGACCGCAGGAGGCCGAGCAGGACGCGGATCGTCGTGGACTTCCCCGCGCCGTTGGGCCCGAGGAACCCGTGCACCTCCCCTGCTGCGACGTGCAGGTCCAGGCCGTCGAGCGCGCGCGTGCGGCCGAACGACTTCACGAGCCCGTCGACCGCGACCACGTCCGTCATGCGTCCTCCTTCGTCCGGTCGCCGTCCGTGCTGCTCGCGCGCGACGCGAGGAACGCGTCGAGGTACGACGAGTCCGCGAACAGCCCGTGCGTGTAGAGCTCCATGCCGGGCAGGAGTGCCCGGTCGACGAGCGCGCGCATCGCGGCGCCCGGGTCCTGCGTGGGGGACGGACCGCGTCCGACGAGCGCGTCGAGCTGCGCGAGCCGCAGCAGGCCGACCTGCATCGCGACGACGGCGCGTGCCCGGCCGGTGCGGTCGCGCGACGGCCGCACGGCTCCGGCCTCCTCGGCCGTGTCGAGGTAGGCGAGCGTGTCGGCGACGAGGTCGTCGGCGAACGCGGCGGCCGCCTCTCCGCCCTCGAGCAGGCTCCGCACGAGGTACGCGACGAGCGGGCCGTGCTCCTCGACCTGCGCGAGCGAGGCGATGACGTCGGTCGCCGCGCCGCGGACGGCCTTCTGCTTCTCGTCGCGCACCACGGAGTGGACGTGCTCGTCGCACGCGGCGCGCAGCGCGTCCTTGGTCCCGAAGTGGTGCACGACGAGCGCCGCGCTCACCCCCGCGTCGGCCGCGATCTGTCGCATCCCGACCCCGAACCCGTCGCGCCCGAAGCGCGCGACGGCGGCGTCGCGGATCCGCGCACGGGCCGTGAGGTCGTCGACTGAACGCACGTTTCGCACACTAAACGTCTGTTCAGTCGACGGCAAGCACGGCTGTGGGCGGCCCGCACCGACCGGACCTCAGCGGTGTTTGTCAGGGTTGCGAGTCGGGTCCGGACGGGGCGCGGACTGCGCCGAGAGCGTCTGGATCACCACGGCCGAGCCGACGAGCGCCGCACCGAGCGGCATCGTCGTCCAGCGCACGATCGTCAGCACCACGTCGAGCGCGTCGAGGACCGCACCACCGCCCGGCCCGATGGCGTCGGCCGCCGCGACGAACGCGCGCGGTCCGACGACGACGAAGATCGCTCCGACGACGAACAGGACGACCGCCCACCAGATGCATCGCACGGCTGTCGGGTGCACGCCACCTCCTGCGTCTCGGTCGGCCACACGGTAGCGCGCTGCACCCCGCGCGGGGGCTCGTTCCCGGTGAGATCGTGCGCCTCGGCTCGGCTCGGCGCGGCGGTGCGGCTCGGTCGGGACGGGTGTGTCGGTGGGGCTCGGTAGCGTGCGCGACGTGGCAGCGAGGAACGGGAAGACGGCACCGGTGTTCCGGTGCACGGAGTGCGGGTGGACGACGAGCAAGTGGGTCGGCCGCTGCGGCGAGTGCCAGGCCTGGGGGTCGGTGGTCGAGGGGTCCGGGCCGACCGGCGGCGCCCCGCGCACGGCCGCGGCCGCGCCTGCGCGCGGACCGGCGCGCCCGATCGACGAGATCCCCGCGGAGACCGCACAGGCCCGGCCGACGGGGGTCGACGAGCTCGACCGCGTGCTGGGCGGCGGTCTGGTGCCCGGCGCCGTCGTGCTGCTGGCCGGCGAGCCGGGCGTCGGCAAGTCGACGCTGCTGCTGGACGTCGCGGCGCGGGCCGCCCGCGGCGGGCGACGCGTCCTGTACGTCACGGGCGAGGAGTCGGTCGCGCAGGTGCGCCTGCGCGCGGGCCGCATCCGCGCGCTCGACCCGAACCTCCTGCTCGCCGACGAGACGGACCTCGCGAGCGTGCTGGGCCACATCGAGCAGTCGGACCCCGACCTGTTCGTCCTGGACTCGGTGCAGACCGTCGCGTCGGCGCAGGTCGAGGGGTCGGCGGGCGGGGTCGCGCAGGTGCGCGAGGTCAGCTCGGCCGTGATCCAGGCCGCGAAGTCGCGGGACATGCCCGCGGTGCTCGTCGGGCACGTCACCAAGGACGGCTCGGTCGCCGGCCCGCGCACGCTCGAGCACCTCGTCGACGTCGTGTGCCAGTTCGAGGGTGAACGGCACTCGCGGCTGCGGCTGCTGCGCGCGACCAAGAACCGCTACGGGCCGACCGACGAGGTCGGCTGCTTCGACCTGTCCGAGTCGGGGATCGTCGGGCTGCCGGACCCGTCGGGGCTGTTCGTGTCGCAGGCGCTGCACGCGGTGCCCGGGACGTGCCTGACCGTCACGCTCGAGGGTCGTCGGCCGCTCGCGGTCGAGGTCCAGGCGCTCGTCGCCCCGTCGGCCGCCCCGAACCCGCGCCGCACGACGAGCGGCGTCGACTCGGCACGGCTCGCGATGGTGCTCGCGGTCCTGCAGCGGCGGCTCGGTGCGCGCCTCGCCGACCAGGACGTCTACCTCTCGACGGTCGGCGGCGCACGCGTCGTGGAACCCGCCGGGGACCTCGCGCTCGCGCTCGCCGCGATCGGGTCGCGCGAGGACGTCGCGCTGCCGCGCGGGCTCGTCGCGCTCGGCGAGGTCGGGCTCGCGGGCGAGATCCGTGCCGTGCCCGGCGTCGGGCGGCGGCTCGCGGAAGCGGCCCGGCTGGGTTTCCGGCGCGCCATCGTCCCGGCGTCGAGCGTCGACGACCTGGTCCCACCCGAGGGGGTCCACGTGCTGGGCGCGACGGACCTCGCGCACGCCGTCCAGCTCGTCGGCGCGGCGGCTTCACCCGCACCCGCGGGTGCGACGGCCTGAGGCCGCCGGGCAGCATCGTTACGATCGTCGCGTGGCCGCCTCGCACACCCCCGACGACCTGCTGCGCTCGACCCTCGCAGCGGTCGCGCCGGGCAGCGCCCTGCGCGACGGTCTCGAGCGCATCCTGCGCGGCCGGACGGGCGCGCTCATCGTGCTCGGCTTCGACAAGACGGTCGAGAGCATCTGCTCGGGCGGCTTCGTGCTGGACGTCGAGTTCTCCGCGACGCGCCTGCGCGAGCTGTGCAAGATGGACGGCGCGGTCGTCGTCGACCGGGACATCTCGCGGATCGTGCGCGCCGCGGTCCAGCTGCTGCCGGACGTGACGATCGAGACGTCCGAGTCGGGCACGCGCCACCGCACCGCCGAGCGCGTCGCGAAGCAGACCGGCCTGCCGGTCGTGTCGGTGTCCGCATCGATGCGGATCATCGCGCTGTACGTCGAGAACCAGCGCTACGTGCTGGAGGACTCGACCACGATCCTGTCCCGCGCGAACCAGGCGCTCGCGACGCTCGAGCGCTACAAGAGCCGCCTCGACGAGGTGTCCGGCACGCTGTCCGCACTCGAGATCGAGGACCTCGTCACGGTGCGCGACGTGTCAGCCGTGGTGCAGCGCCTCGAGATGGTCCGGCGCATCTCGGACGAGATCGAGAGCTATGTCGTCGAGCTCGGCACCGACGGTCGCCTCCTGGCGCTCCAGCACGACGAGCTCGTCGGGACCATCGGCTCCGACCGCGAGCTCGTGATCCGCGACTACCTCGACGCGACGCGCAACCCGCTCGACAGCGTGCTGCAGTCGCTCGCGGAGCTCGACTCGACCGAGCTGCTGGACCTCGCGCGCATCGCGCGCGTGCTGGGCCTGCCGGGCGGCGGCGACGCGCTCGACGCCGCGGTCGGCCCGCGCGGGTTCCGCCTGCTGTCCCGCGTGCCGCGCCTGCCGAACTCGATCGTCGACCGGCTCGTCGCGCACTTCGGCGGTCTGCAGAAGCTCCTGGCCGCGGGCATCGACGACCTGATGGCAGTCGACGGCGTCGGAGAGCAGCGCGCCCGCGCGGTCCGCGAGGGCCTGTCCCGCCTCGCGGAGTCGAGCATCCTCGAGCGCTACGTCTGACGCACCCGACACCCCACCCCTGAGCCCGACCAGCCCCAGCGCGGGCCGGCCCCAGCGCCCGAGTTCGTCGAAGATCCATGAGTTCGTCAGCAACCGCCAACGAACCCACACATCACCAACTACCTCACCCCCAACACCAGCCCGGCCCCGGCAACCCGCCGACCACCAGCCCCACCCCGAGCCCGGCCAGTCCCAGCGCGGGGCCAGCCCCAGCGCCAGCAGGCACCAGCCCCAGCGCGGGGCCAGCCCCAGCACCAGCAGGCACCAGCCCCAGCGCGAGGCCAGCCCCAGCGCCAGCAGGCACCAGCCCCAGCGCGGGGCCAGCCCCAGCGCGAGCCAGTCCCAGCACCCGAGTTAGTGGTAGATCCACGAGTTCGTCAGCAATCACCGACGAACTCACACATCACCAACTACCTCACCCCCAACTCCAGCGGCCTCACCCCCAACACCAGCCCCCGCCCCGCCCCGGCAACCCACCCTGAGCCCGGGCCGGCCCCAGCACGGGCCAGCCCAGCACCCGAGTTCGTCGAAGATCGACGAGTTCGTCAGCAGTCACCGACGAACTCACACATCACCAACTACCTCACCCCCACCTCCAACTACCTCACGCCCAACACCAGCCCCCGCCTCGCCCCGCCCTGAGCCCGGGCCAGCCCCAGCAGGCACCAGTCCCGGCGCGGGCCAGTCCCAGCGCGGGCCAGTCCCAGCACCCAAGTTCGTCGAAGATCGACGAGTTCGTCAGCAGTCACCGACGAACTCACACATCACCAACTACGTCGGGATGCGGACCGGACCCGCGCGGGGTCGGCGCACGCCGCAGCGACGCGGCGGACCGACGCGCCGGAGCGGCACACAGGGTGAACGCCGGGCCGACGCACCGACTTCGTCGGAGATGTCGGAGTTCGTCGGCGATGGCTGACGAACTCCTACAGATTCGACGAAGCCAGGCGCCAGGGAGCGGAGGTGGGTCACGCGCGGGGTGGGGTGGGGTGGGGCGGCGAGGGGTGGGGTGGGGCGTGTGCGGGGTGGGGTCAGCGGAGGTCGAAGACCGTCTTGGCGACCTCGGTGCCGTCCAGGGTGAGCGTGGCCGTGTACGTGCCGGGCTTGGGGGCGGGCAGGTCGGCCGGGCACCCCTCAGCCGAGCGGATGCGCGGCCACGTGTAGGTCTCCTCGCTCGGGTCACCGGGGCCGAGCAGCAGCCGACGGCTCTCGGGCTCGGCGGCCTGGCAGTGCGCGCTGGACCAGACGACGTCGTCGCCCGACGTGATGGTCACGCGCCGGTTCACGTCGCCCGCCTCGAGCAGGCACGCGTCGTCTGCCGTGCTCGTGATCGTGATGGCGAACTGCGGCTTCTTGCCACCGTCGAAGGCCCCGGCGGTCGCGTCGAACGTCACGTGCAGCGTCTGCGGCCGACACACGTCGACGCCCGCCGCTCGGGCGGCTTCCTCCACCGCGCTGAGCGTCGCCTGCGGGTCCGGCTCGTCCGACGAGGGTGCGTCGGCGCTCGCGGTCCGCTCCGGGCTCGGCGCGGTCGTCGGACCCGTCACGGGCGCGGTCGGGGTGCCCGCGTGCTCGGCGGGTGAGCCGTCGGTCAGGTTCCGCACCACGAGCACGACGACGGCGACCACCACCAGCAGCACGACGAGCGCGACGACCCGGCGCACGACGTACACACGCGACGGCACACCGCGCGTGCCCTGGCCCGGCGTGCCACGGCCCGGCGCGGCACCGCCCGCGCGACCGGGTCCGCCCGACGGCCGACGACCCGGCGTCCCACCGGACCGCTGCGGCCGCGCCCCGCTGCCCTGTGCCACGGTCCGCCTCTCGTGTCGTCGTCCGCCCGGTCGGCGGCTGCGGCATCCACGGTACGAGGCGCGGCCCGACGATCGCGCGCACGTCCACCCGGCGTGCCGTCGACCGCGCGCGCGGCGGGTCGCTTGGCAGGATGCGGGTCGTGACCGCACGAGCCCGGACGAGAACTCCGACGAGCCCTGCCGACGTCCCAGCTGACGTCCCGGCCGACGTCCCCGCTGGCATCCGGGCCGACATCCCCGCCGACGTCGTCGCCGACGACCCGGCCGACGTCCCCGCCGACAGCCCGGCCGACAGCCCTGGCGATGTCCCTGCCGACGTCGTCGCCGAGGTCGTCGGCCGGGTCGGCGCCTGGTACGACGAGCACGCGCGGGACCTGCCGTGGCGCGCATCGGACCGTACGCCGTGGGGCGTGCTGGTCAGCGAGGTCATGCTGCAGCAGACGCCGGTGGTGCGGGTCGAGCCGGCGTGGCGGTCGTGGCTCGAGCGCTGGCCGACGCCCGCAGACCTCGCGGCGGCGCCCACGGCGGACGTGCTGCGCGCGTGGGACCGGCTGGGCTACCCGCGGCGGGCGCTGCGGCTGCAGGAGTGCGCGCGCACGATCGTCGTGCGGCACGACGGTGAGGTGCCCGACGACGAGGACGCGCTGCTCGCGCTGCCGGGTGTCGGCCCGTACACGGCCGCCGCGGTGCGGGCGTTCGCGTTCGGCCGACGCGCGGTGGTGCTCGACACCAACGTGCGGCGAGTGCTCGCACGTGCGGTGGACGGCGACGCGCTCCCGGCCCCGAGCCAGACGCGGGCGGAGGTCGCGCGGGCGCTGGCGCTGGTCCCGCTCGACGACGGCGCCGCGGCGCGCTGGGCCGCCGCGAGCATGGAGCTCGGTGCGCTCGTGTGCACGGCCCGGTCCCCGCGCTGCGACGCGTGCCCGCTGCTCTCGTCGTGCCGCTGGGTGGCCGCGGGTCGGCCCGGTGACGTGCACGCGCACCGCCGTCGGACGCAGGCGTGGCACGGCACCGACCGGCAGGTGCGGGGGCGGATCATGGCGCTGCTGCGCGAGTCGCCGGTCCCCGTGCCCGAGCACGTGCTCGACGAGGCCTGGCCGGCGACGCCGCAGCGGGCCCGCGCGCTCGTCGGCCTGATCGCCGACGGGCTGGTGACCACGTCACCGGCCCGCGCCGACGAGCCCGACGCACCCCCGGCCTACTGCCTGCCAGGCTGACCCGCCCGACCGGTCCGGCCCGGTCTGACCCGACCGCCCGACCGGGCACCCCGGTTCGACCCGGCCCAGCCGGGCGAGCCCGTCCGGCGCCAACCCGGGCCGCGGCTACAGGTCGACGATCATCCGCGTGTTGCCGAGCGTGTTCGGCTTGACGCGCGCGAGGTCGAGGAACTCGGCGACCCCGTCGTCGTGCGAGCGCAGCAGCTCGGCGTACACGGACGGGTCGACGGCGGGTCCGTCGATCGCCCGGAACCCGTGCTGCGTGAAGAACTCGACCTCGAACGTCAGGCAGAACACGCGCCGCAGGCCGAGGTCGCGCGCCCGCTCGAGCAACGCGGACAGCAACGTGTGCCCGACGCGGCGGCCGCGGAACGCACGGGACACCGCGAGCGTGCGGACCTCGGCGAGGTCCTCCCACATGACGTGCAGCGCGCCGCACCCGACGACCTGGCCGCTGGTCGCGGGCTCGTCGGACTCGGCGACGAGGAACTCCTGCACGGCCTCGTAGTACCCGACCCACTCCTTGGCCAGCAGGATGCGCTCGTCGGCGTAGGGCTGCACGAGCGACCCGATGGCCCGCACGTCGGCGGGCAGCGCTGGACGGACGTGCACGGGAGCGGCGACCATCCCGCCAACGTAGACCAGCGTGCGGTCAGGTCCGCGCACGGGTCCGACGAGCGGGCGCGGGCTCGGCCGCGTCGAGCAGCGCACCCGCAGTCACCTCGTCGACGACGAGGTCGGTGACGACCCCGGCGCGCAGCGCGGCCAGGAGCGGGGCGACCTTGTTGTCCCCGGCGACGACGCACATGCGTCGCGGCAGGCGCTGCAGCTCGGTGGGCGTGGGACCGGTCGCGCGGGCGTTGAGCGGCACGTCCTGCCAGGACCCGTCGGCGCGCAGGAACACGGTGCACACGTCCCCGACCACGCCCTCGTCGTGCAGGACGCGCACGTCGGCGTCGTCGAGGTAGCCCGCGGCGTAGACGTGCGACGGCACGGCGCCCGCGACCGCGCCGACGGAGAAGACCGCGATGTCCGCACGTCGTTGCATGTCGAGCACGCGCCGCACGGAGCGTTCGCGCCACATGGCGGCCTTGGTGTCGGAGAAGTCGAAGAACGCGGGCACCGAGAAGTGGTGCACGGCCGCGCCGAACGCGGTGCCGAACGACGAGATGAGGTCGCTCGCGTAGTCGACGCCGGACGTGCGCATGTTCGCGGCGCCGTTGAGCTGCACGACCGCTGAGCCTCGCGTGGGCTTCGGGACGAGGTAGCGCGAGACCGACGCGAGCGTGGTGCCCCACGCGACGCCGAGCACCATGTCGGAGTCGAACCACGAGGTCAGGAGCTTGGCGGCGGTCATCGACACCTGGTCGAGCCGTTCGATGTGGGACGACGAGTCCGGCACGGGGACGACGTACGCGTCGAGCCCGAACGCGGCGGCGAGGGACCGCCCGAGGCCGGGTGCGCGCGTGCTCGCGGGACGCAGCGTGATCTCGACGAGCCCGGTGTCGCGAGCGCGCTTGATGAGCCGCGACACGGTCGACCGGGACGTGCCGAGGTGGCGCGCGATGACCTCCATCTTGAGGTCCTGCAGGTAGTACATGGACGCCGCGCGGAGCACGTCCTGCTCTCGGTCGACCTCCATCGGCCCCCGCCCCCTCGGCTCCGTGCACGTATGTGCACTCCGGTTGCGCATCCGTTCCGTACGTGATGACCATAGCGAGCGCCACCTGGTCGGGCGAACCGGACGTGGTCCGGGTCGCGGGGCGCACGCCGCAAGGCACCGAGGTCGTCGAGAAGAGCGCCGCCAGGCGTGTGGGAGGACGTGCGATGAGGACCGCTGCTCTGACGGCGCAGGCACGGCAGGACGCGCTCACGAGGCTGCGGGACTCCGCCCGGCAGGGCGACGAGCTCGACGTGCTCGTCGTCGGCGGTGGCGTCACGGGTGCGGGCATCGCGCTCGACGCCGTCACGCGCGGGCTGTCCACCGCGATCGTCGAGGCGCAGGACTGGGCGAGCGGGACGTCGAGCCGGTCGTCGAAGCTCGTGCACGGCGGCCTGCGCTACCTGCAGATGCTCGACTTCCACCTGGTCCGCGAGGCGCTCACGGAGCGCGACCTGCTCATCACCCGCATCGCACCGCACCTGGTGAAGCCCGTCTCGTTCCTCTACCCGCTCGAGAACCGGGTCTGGGAGCGCGCGTACGTCGGGGCCGGCGTCGCGCTGTACGACACGCTCGCCAACGTCTTCGGCTCGCGCCGCGCGATGCCCATCCACCGGCACCTCACGCGCAAGGGCATGGAGCGGCTGTTCCCGGACCTGCGGCACGACGCCGCGATCGGCGCGGTGCGGTACTGGGACGCGAGCGTCGACGACGCGCGCCTCGTCTCGACGCTCGTGCGGACCGCCGTGAGCTACGGCGCGCACGCCGCGACGCGCACGCAGGTCGTCGACCTGCACACCACGGCCGGCGGCGCCGTGACGGGCGCGCTGCTCGAGGACCTCGAGACCGGCGAACGCATCGACGTTCGCGCGCGGCAGGTCATCAACGCGACCGGCGTGTGGACCGAGCAGACCGAGGCCCTCGCGGGGTCCGACGGCGGGTTGCGGGTGCTCGCGTCGAAGGGCATCCACATCGTCGTGCCGCGCTCGCGCATCGCGGGCGACACGGGCCTGATCCTGCAGACCGAGAAGTCCGTGCTGTTCATCATCCCGTGGTCGCGGTACTGGGTCATCGGCACCACCGACACGCCGTGGGTCCAGGAGCTCACGCACCCCGTGGCCACGGCCGCGGACATCGACTACGTGATCGACCACGCGAACACCGTGCTGTCGCGGCCCATCTCGCGCGACGACGTCATCGGCACGTGGGCGGGTCTGCGCCCGCTCCTGCAGCCGGGCACCAAGGAGGGCACGTCGTCGGCCAAGGTGTCCCGCGAGCACACCGTCGCGTCCCCCACTCCCGGGCTCACGGTCATCGCGGGCGGCAAGCTCACGACGTACCGCGTCATGGCGAAGGACGCGGTCGACTTCGCGATCGGGTCCCGCGCCACGACGCTGCCGTCGCTCACGCACGACCTGCCGCTCGTCGGCGCCGAGGGCCTCGCGGCAGTGCAGCGCCAGTCGCGCACGATCGCCAAGCGGTACGGGTGGGACCGGCCGCGCATGGACCACCTGCTGCACCGCTACGGGTCGCTGCTCAGCGAGCTCACCGACCTGTGCGACGAGCGCCCCGAGCTCGCCGAGCCGCTGCCGCACGCCCCCGCGTACATCGGCGCCGAGGTCGTGTACGCCGCGAGCCACGAGGGCGCGCTGCACCTGGAGGACGTGCTGCTGCACCGCACGCGGCTCAACTACGAGCAGGCCGACAAGGGGGTCGGTGCGCTCGAGGAGATCGCGGACCTCGTCGGACCCGTGCTCGGCTGGGACGCCGCGACGCGCAGCCGCGAGATCGAGGCGTACCGCGCGCGCGCCGAGGCCGAGGAGGCCGCCGCGCAGGAGCCCGACGACGCGTCCGCCGAGCACGTCCGGCTGCGCGCCCGCGACCTGTCCCCCATGAAGCCCCTCGAGGGCTGACCCGCACCACCCGCACGATCCCCCCAGATGCCCGCGCGCCGGACGCGCGGGAGCACGTGACAACGAAGTCCGTCTGCGAGAAGTGAGGACCCATGGACGTTCCACTCATGCATGTGTTCGTCTCCGAGACGATCGGCACCACGCTCCTGCTCCTGCTGGGTGCCGGTGTCGTCGCGAACGCGATCCTGCCGAAGACCAAGGGCAACGCGGGCGGCTGGCTGCTCATCAACTTCGGATGGGGCCTCGCCGTCTTCGCCGGTGTGTACGGCGCGTACAAGTCCGGTGCGCACCTGAACTTCGCCGTGACGCTGGGCCTGCTGGCCAACGACGCGGGCGAGTACGCACCGGGCGTCGCGATCACCTTCGCGTCGACCATGGTCTACCTCGCGGGCGAGATGCTCGGCGCGTTCCTCGGCGCGGTGCTCGCGTTCGTCGCGTACAAGAAGCACTTCGACGAGCAGGCCGACCCGGGCGTCAAGCTCGCGGTGTTCTCCACCGGCCCCGAGCTGCGCAGCTACGGCTGGAACTTCATCACCGAGGTCATCGGCACGTTCGTGCTGGTCTACGTGATCCTCGTGTTCGGCAAGACGCCCGCCCAGCTCGGTCCGCTCGCCGTCGCCCTGCTCGTCGTCGCGATCGGCGCGAGCCTCGGTGGTCCCACCGGGTACGCCATCAACCCGAACCGTGACCTCGGGCCCCGTATCGCGCACGCTCTGCTGCCCATCAAGGGCAAGGGCTCGAGCGACTGGGGGTACGCGTGGGTGCCGGTCCTCGGCCCGATCGCCGGCGGCATGCTCGCCGGCCTGTTCGCGAACTGGAGCGTCGGCCTCCTGGGCTGAGCCCACGCCCCACCCGAGCTCTCCCGGAGCTCACCCGGATTCACGACGAGGTGAAGGAAAGCGATGTCTGACACGAAGTACGTCATGGCGATCGACCAGGGCACGACGAGCACGCGAGCGATCATCTTCGACCACAAGGCCCAGATCGTCGCGAGCGGGCAGAAGGAGCACGAGCAGATCTTCCCGAAGGCCGGGTGGGTCGAGCACGACGCGAGCGAGATCTGGGCGAACACGCGCGAGGTCGTCGGGCAGGCCCTCGGGCGCGCGAGCCTGCAGAACACCGACATCGCGGCGATCGGGATCACCAACCAGCGCGAGACCGCGGTGGTCTGGGACCGGCGCACGGGCGAGCCCGTGTACCACGCGATCGTCTGGCAGGACACCCGCACGCAGAAGATCTGCGACGAGCTCGGCGCGCTCGGCGGGGGCGCGGACCGCTACAAGGACCGCGTGGGCCTGCCGCTCGCGACCTACTTCTCGGGGCCGAAGATCCGCTGGATCCTCGACAACGTCGACGGCGCGCGCGAGAAGGCGGAGGCGGGCCACCTCGCGTTCGGCAACACCGACTCGTGGCTCGTGTGGAACATGACCGGTGGTCCCGACGGCGGCGTGCACGTCACCGACGTGACCAACGCGTCGCGCACCATGCTCATGAACCTCGACACGCTCACGTGGAACGAGGAGATCGCCGCGGAGATGGGCATCCCGCTGTCGATGCTGCCCGAGATCCGCTCGTCGTCCGAGGTGTACGGCAACGACCGCGAGAAGGGCCTGCTCTCGGGCGTCCCCATCGCGGGCATCCTCGGCGACCAGCAGGCCGCGACGTTCGGGCAGGCGTGCTTCGAGGTCGGCCACGCGAAGAACACGTACGGCACGGGCAACTTCATGCTCATCAACACCGGCACGTCGCCGGTGCCGAGCAAGAACGGCCTGCTCACGACGCTCTGCTACAAGATCGGCGACCAGGACGCGGTGTACGCGCTCGAGGGGTCGATCGCCGTGACCGGGTCGCTCGTGCAGTGGCTGCGGGACAACCTCGGGATCATCTCGTCGGCCCCGGAGATCGAGACGCTCGCCGCCACGGTCGAGGACAACGGCGGCGCGTACTTCGTCCCCGCGTTCTCGGGGCTGTTCGCGCCGTACTGGCGGTCCGACGCGCGTGGCGCGCTCGTCGGGCTCACGCGGTACGTCAACAAGGGGCACATCGCGCGCGCCGCCCTGGAGGCGACCGCCTTCCAGACGCGCGAGGTGCTCGACGCGATGAACGCCGACTCGGGCGTCGACCTCACCGAGCTCAAGGTCGACGGCGGCATGATCGCCAACGAGGCGCTCATGCAGTTCCAGGCCGACATCCTCGGCGTCGACGTCGTGCGGCCCGAGATCGCCGAGACCACGGCGCTCGGCGCCGCGTACGCCGCGGGCATCGCCGTCGGCTACTGGTCCGGCGAGCAGGACGTCATCGACAACTGGGCCGAGGACAAGCGGTGGACCCCGCAGCTCGACCCGGCCGAGCGGGACCGGCAGTACCGCCTGTGGAAGAAGGCCGTCACGAAGACCTTCGACTGGGTCGACGACGACGTGCAGTAGCCCCGACGGGACGACGAGGGGTCGCGGCGCCGGACGCTGCGACCCCTCGTCGTGTCAGGCGCGGGACTCGGGGCGGACCGTCGCGATCGTGCCGTCGGGGGCGACGTCGAGGCGGGCCATGCGCACGCTGCGCAGGTGATCGCGCCCCGAGCTCGCGGCGTCGTGGTAGAGCAGGAACCACTCGCCGTCCCACTCGACGACCGAGCCGTGCGTGGTCCACCCGGCGACGGGCGGCAGCACCACGCCGCGGTACGTGAACGGGCCGTACGGCGAGTCGCCGACCGCGTGCACGAGCTCGTGCGCGTCGCCGTTGGAGTACAGCAGCACGTAGCGGCCCGCGATCTTCGACAGCCACGCACCCTCGAAGAACCGGTTGCGGTCGCGCGCGCGCAGCGGCTGCCCCTGCTCGTCGAGCAGCACGGCCGGGCGCACGGGCTCGGCGAGGGACAGCAGGTCGTCGGACAGGCGCGCGACGAGCGGGCTCAGCGCGGGCTCGTCAAGGCCCGGGTACGCGTCGACGCCCGTGTACTCACCGTCGCGCCAGCGCTGCAGCTGCCCGCCGAGGATGCCGCCCGTGACGAGGTACGTCGCACCGTCGTCGTCGGTGAACACGGCGGGGTCGATGCTCGCGGAGCCCGCGAGGGGCTCGGGCTGCGCGGTGAACGGGCCCGCGGGGTCGTCGGACGTGGCGACGCCGATGCGGAACACGCCCTCGTGGTCCTTCGCGGGGAAGAACAGGTAGTACGTGTCGCCGCGGCGCGCGGCGTCGGGCGCCCAGAGCTGGCGCGAGGCCCACGGCACGTCCTCGAGCCGCAGCGCGACGCCGTGGTCGACCGCGTGCTCGTCGAGGCTCGTGAGGGACAGCACGTGATAGTCGCGCATGTCGAAGTGGTTGCCGTCGTCGTCGGCGGTGGCGCCCGTGTCCTCGTCGTGCGACGGGTAGACCCACAGCGTGCCGTCCCAGACGTGGCCGGACGGGTCGGCCGTCCAGATCCCGTCGACCAGGGGTCCGACGAGCGCCGTGGGCTCGTCGGCCGGTGCGTACCGGGTGACACGCTCGTCGTCCAGCTCGACGACCGCCGCGCGCATCGACATGTGTACTCCTGAAGATTGTCTGTTTCGACACGACTGACGAAACTCTACCTCCCCACTATCGGTGGTCGGAGAAGAAACTCGAGCGGTCGCAGGTCCCGGGTTGTCGGACGCGGGCGATAACGTGCGCGCCATGCGAGTCGCCACCTGGAACATCAACTCGATCCGCGCCCGCAGCGAGCGTGCCGTCGCGTTCCTGCAGCGCACGGGAGTCGACGTGCTCGCGCTGCAGGAGACCAAGTGCAAGGACGACCAGTTCCCGCACGCGGCGTTCACCGAGCTCGGGTACGAGGTCGCGCACGTCGGGTACAGCCAGTGGAACGGCGTCGCGGTCGTCTCGCGCGTCGGGATCGACGACGTCGAGATCGGCTTCCCCGGCATGCCGTCGTGGGGCGACCCGGCCGCCCCCGAGGCGCGGGCGCTCGGCGTCACCGCAGGCGGTGTGCGCGTGTGGAGCCTGTACGTGCCGAACGGGCGCGAGCTCGACGACCCGCACTACGCCTACAAGCTGGACTGGCTCGCCGCGCTGCGGGACGCCGCGTCCGGCTGGCTCACGGCCGACCCGGCCGCGCAGGTCGCGCTCGTCGGGGACTGGAACATCGCGCCGCTCGACACGGACGTGTGGGACCCCGCGTGGTTCGCGGGCCGCACGCACGTCACGCCCGCCGAGCGGGACGCGTTCACCGCGATCGCCGACGTCGGCTACACCGAGGTGTCCCGTGTGCACCTGCCCGCGGAGCACACCTACACGTACTGGGACTACCAGCAGCTGCGCTTCCCCAAGAACAAGGGCATGCGCATCGACTTCACCTACGCGTCGCCCGCGCTCGCAGCCCGCGTCACCGGCGCCACGATCGAGCGCGACGAACGCAAGGGCACCGGCCCGTCCGACCACGTGCCGGTCGTCCTCGACCTCGCACCGACGCCGTGACGGGCGCCGCGCCTCACTCGCCCGGGTAGACGACCCCCAGGCGGCGACGCACCTCGTCGGCCGTGTCGAGCGTCGCGAGCACCTCGTCGAGCGGGTGCAGCGGCGACTGCGTCAGCCCCGCAGCCACGTACCGCGCGAGCGCCGCCGCCTGGAAGCACAGGCCGTCGAGGTCGTGGATGCGGTTGTCGTCCCACGTCACCGACTCGTCGCCGACGTGCACCGTCACGCTCGTCGGCGCGTAGAACCGCGGACCGGTCGCGAGCCGGCCCGCCTCGCCGTGCACCCGCACGTCGTTGTCCGCGGGCGTGAGCATCGACGTGAAGAGCTGCGCGTGCAGCCCCCCGTACGCGAGCTGCAGCGCGACCTGCGCGTCGACACCGGTGCGCGCGAGCGACCCCACCACCTGCAGGTCCGTCGGCACCGGCGGCAGGCCCGCGGTCGTCGCGACGAACGACGCGAACGACAGCGGGTACACGCCGATGTCCAGCAGCACCCCGCCCGCGAGCGCGGGGTCCATGAGCCGATGGTCGTCGGGCACCTCGGAGCGGCTCGAGAACGCACCCGTGACCCACCGCGGCGCCCCGATCAGCCCGTCCGCGACCACCTGCCGCACGACGTCGGTGTGCGGCAGGTACCGCGTCCACATCGCCTCCATGACGAGCACGCCCGCGGCCTGCGCGGCGTCGACCACCTGCCGCGCCTCGGCCGCGTTGCGCGCGAGCGGCTTCTCGACGAGCACGTGCTTGCCCGCCGCGATCGCCGCGTGCGCCTGCTCGGGGTGCTGCGGGTGCGGGCTCGCGACGTACACGACGTCGACCTGCGGGTCGGCCACGAGCTCGTCGTACGACGAGCACGCGCGCGCGACCCCGTGCTCGTCGGCGAACGCCTGCGCGCGGCGCGGGTCCCGGCTCGCGACCGCGACGACCCGCTGCCCGGTGTGCCGGTGCAGCGCCCGCACGAAGTTCCCGGCGATCCACCCGGGCGCGAGCACCCCCCACCGCAGCGCGGGCGCGTCGGACGGGTCGGGGAAGCGAGGCTCAGGCAGCGAGATCACGCGCCCACTCTCCCATCCGCGCCCGCGCCGCCGCTCAGGCCTCCGACGTGACGGTCAGGCCCGCGTCACCCCGGTCGACGCGCACGTGCTGGCCGTCCTTGACCTGCCCCGCCAGGAGCGCACGCGCGAGGTTGTCGCCGATCTGCCGCTGGACCAGGCGGCGCAGCGGGCGGGCCCCGTACGCCGGGTCGTAGCCCTCGATCGCGAGCCACTCGCGCGCGGCGGGCGTGACGTCGAGCGTGAGCCGACGGTCCTGCAGGCGCCGGGCGAGCGCGTCCACCTGCAGGTCCACGATGTGCCCGATCTCCTCGAGCGACAGCGGGTCGAACAGCACGACGTCGTCGAGGCGGTTGAGGAACTCCGGCTTGAACGACGACCGCACGGCGCCCAGGACGGCCTCGCGCTTGTCGGAGTCGGACAGCATCGGGTCCACGAGGAACTGCGAGCCGAGGTTCGAGGTCAGCACGAGGATGACGTTGCGGAAGTCGACCGTGCGGCCCTGACCGTCGGTGAGCCGACCGTCGTCGAGCACCTGCAGCAGCACGTCGAACACCTCGGGGTGGGCCTTCTCGACCTCGTCGAGCAGCACCACCGAGTACGGCCGACGACGCACGGCCTCGGTCAGCTGGCCACCCTCCTCGTAGCCGACGTACCCGGGGGGTGCACCGACGAGCCGCGCGACCGAGTGCTTCTCGGCGTACTCGGACATGTCGATGCGCACCATCGCGCGCTCGTCGTCGAACAGGAAGTCCGCGAGCGCCTTGGCGAGCTCGGTCTTGCCGACGCCCGTGGGCCCGAGGAACAGGAACGAGCCGGTCGGCCGGTCGGGGTCGGAGATGCCGGCCCGCGCGCGACGCACCGCGTCCGACACCGCCGTCACGGCGGCGGACTGCCCGATGAGCCGTTCGCCGAGCACCTCCTCCATGCGCAGGAGCTTGGCCGTCTCGCCCTCGAGCATGCGGCCCGCGGGGATCCCGGTCCACGCCGAGACGACCTCGGCGATCTCGTCCGGGCCGACCTTCTCCGCGATCATCGGCGGCCCGTCGACGACGTCGGCGACCTCCTCGGTCGCTTCGGCGTCGGCGATCTGCCGCTCGAGGCCGGGGATCTCGCCGTAGAGGATGCGCGCGGCCTTCTCGAGGTCGCCCTCGCGCTGGAGGCGCTCCGCGTCGGAGCGCAGCGTGTCGAGCCGAGCCTTGAGGTCACCGACGAGGTTGTGGCCGGCCTTCTCCTTCTCCCACCGGGCGTTGAGCGCGGCGAGCTCCTCGCGCCGGTCCGCGAGGTCGGCGCGCAGGCGCTCGAGGCGGTCGAGCGACGCGGGGTCGTCGGACTCCGCGAGCACGACCTCCTCCATCTCGAGGCGCGTGACCGCGCGCTGCAGCTCGTCGATCTCGATGGGCGACGAGTCGAGCTCCATGCGCAGGCGCGACGCGGCCTCGTCGACGAGGTCGATCGCCTTGTCGGGGAGCTGGCGGCCCGTGATGTAGCGGTCGGACAGCGTCGCCGCGGCGACGAGCGCGGCGTCCGAGATCGTCACCTTGTGGTGCGCCTCGTACCGTTCCTTGAGCCCGCGCAGGATCGCGACCGAGTCCTGCACCGAGGGCTCGCCGACGAACACCTGCTGGAAGCGCCGCTCGAGCGCCGGGTCCTTCTCGATGTGCTCGCGGTACTCGTCGAGCGTCGTGGCGCCGACGAGCCGCAGCTCGCCGCGCGCGAGCATGGGCTTGAGCATGTTGCCCGCGTCCATCGCGCCCTCGCCGCCGGCCCCCGCGCCGACGACCGTGTGGAGCTCGTCGATGAACGTGACGACCTGGCCGTCGGACCCTTCGATCTCCTCGAGCACGGCCTTGAGCCGCTCCTCGAACTCGCCGCGGTACTTGGCGCCCGCGACCATCGACGCGAGGTCCAGCGCGACGAGCTTCTTGCCGCGCAGCGACTCGGGCACGTCGCCCGCGACGATGCGCTGCGCGAGCCCCTCGACGACCGCGGTCTTGCCGACGCCCGGCTCGCCGATGAGCACGGGGTTGTTCTTGGTGCGGCGCGAGAGCACCTGCACGACGCGCCGGATCTCCGCGTCGCGGCCGATCACCGGGTCGAGCTTGCCGTCGGCCGCACGCTGCGTGAGGTCGAGCCCGTACTTCTCGAGCGCCTTGTACGTGCCCTCGGGGTTGGGGTTCGTGACGCGCGCGTTGCCGCGCACGGTCGGCAGCGCGGCGACGAGCGCCTCGCGCGAGGCCCCGGCGCCGCGCAGCGCGTCCGCGACGCCCGACTGCCCCGCCGCGAGGCCGATGAGCAGGTGCTCGGTCGAGACGTAGTCGTCGCCGAGCGTGCGGGCCTCGTCGTTCGCGGCGAGCAGCGCGGCGGTCGTCGCGCGCGACGCGGGCGGCTGCGCCACGGTCGAGCCCGACGACGACGGGAGGTTCACGAGGATGCCGCGCACGGCGCGACCCAGCGCGCCGCGGTCCGCACCGACCGCGTCGAGCAGCCCGTTCGCGACGCCGCCCTCCTGCTGGAGCAGCGCGTCGAGGATGTGCGCCGGCTCGAGCTGGGGGTTGCCGGCGGCGCTCGCGGACTGGAACGCGCTGCCGAGCGCCTCCTGCGAGCGGGTGGTGAACTTCGCGTCCACGTGACCTCCTGTGTCGCGTCGATGGTGACCCGTCCGGTCACGATCCTGGCGGATCGCAGCCGATCTGACGTCCTCAACGTCTCAGACTTGAGCCTATTCCGCTCAACTTCGCCGCATTCAGGTGGTGTCGACCGCTGAGCAGACCGTCGAGCGGTCATCGGATCGTCGTGCGCGCGTCGTCGACGCGTCACGTGGAGGGCACCGGTCGCTCACCGGTCGGCCCTAGCGTCGCGGACGACCGACACCGACGAAAGGGCGACGATGACCCTCACACTGACGCTCGTGCGGCACGGGCGCACCCACTTCAACGCCCGCCGCGTCCTGCAGGGCCGCTGCGACTCCCCCCTCACGCGCGACGGTCGCGACGGCGTCCGGACCACCGCGCGGCACCTCGCGACGACCCCGTTCACGGCCGCGTGGTCGTCCCCGTCCGGACGCGCCGTCGCGACCGCGGTCGAGCTGCTGCGTCACCACGAGGACGTGCGCCTGCGCACCGACGTCGACCTGCGCGAGTACCACTTCGGCAGCTTCGAGCGGCAGCCCGAGTCCGTGCTCGACGCGGTCGTCGCGTGGCCCACGCTCGTCGAGCAGATCCTCGCGGGCACGCACCCGGGGCTGCCGGGCGGCGAGCCCGCGGCGGACTTCCTGGCACGCACGACGCGCGCGTTCGACCGTCTCGTGGAGCGCCACCTCGGGACCGACGAGCACGTGCTCGTCGTCGGGCACGGCCTCGCGCTCGGCGCGTACCTCGCCCTGCTCGAGCCGATCGGTCTCGTCGCGCTGCCCAACGCCTCGGTCACGCGGGTCGAGGTCGACGCGTCCGGCGCCCGCATCACGACCCTGGCCGACGACGTCGCCCACCAGGGCCCCCTCGCCGCCCGCCCGGCCCACCCGCTCGTCCCGGCCGCCTGACCCCGAGCCCGCCGTGGGTGGACATCGTCGCCGCCGAGGCGACAAGGTCCACCCACGGGCGGGTGCGGGGTGCGAGCATGCCGTCGTGAGCGACGACGGTGTGCGCAGCGCGTGGGACGACGAGCGGAGCGACGTGCTCGGGGGGACGTGGCTCGCCCGCACGCTGCACCTGCCACCCGACGCGGAACAGGCGCGCGAGGGCGTCGACCCCGTCGCGACGCTCGTGCACCGGCCACCGCGCCATCGTCGGGCGGTGCTGTACGTGCACGGGTTCGTCGACTACTTCTTCCACCCGCACGTCGCCGACGCGCTCGACGCCGCAGGCTGGGACCTGTACGCGCTCGACCTGCGCGACCACGGACGCTCGATCCGCCCGGGTCGGCGTCCCGACCACACGCCCGAGCTCGCGAGCTACGCGCAGGAGCTCGACGCGGCGGTCGCGCTCGTGCGCACCGACCACGAGCGCGTGGTGCTGCTCGGCCACTCGACGGGCGGGCTCGTCGCTGCGCTGTGGGCGCACGCGCGGCCGGGCGCGGTCGACGCGCTCGTGCTCAACTCGCCGTGGCTCGACCTGCGCAAGCCGTGGTTCGACCGCGTGGTGCTCACGCGGTTGCTGCGCGTGCTCGCGCGGGTCGCGCCGGACGTCGTCGTCGGCCGTCTCGCGCCCTACTACGGACAGGCGCTGCACGTCGGCACGGGCGGCGAGTGGGACTACGACCTCGCCTGGAAGCCGCACGAGGGCTTCCCTGTGCGCGCGTCGTTCATCGCCACGGTCCGGGCCGGGCACGCCCGCGTGGCGCACGGTCTCGACATCCAGGTGCCGGTGCTCGTGCTGACGTCGGACGCCACGGGTCCCGACGACCGCGCGCACGACGCGCTGCTCACCACCGACTCGGTGCTCGACGTGGCGCAGATGGCGGCCCGCGCACCGCTGCTCGGCCGGGACGTCACGCTCGTGACGGTCGAGGGCGGCGCGCACGACCTGGCGCTCTCCCCGGACCCGGCACGCACGCGCTACCTGTCGGAGCTCACGGCCTTCCTCACGGCGCGCCTGCCGTGACGGGTGGGGTTCGTCTCCCGTACGGCGACGAACCCCACCCGCGCGCGGTGCGCCGAGGGCGGGCAGGAGGTCCGTAGGCTGGCGACGTGAGCACCCCGTCGGACGCGTTCCGCCACGTCGCCGCGCGACCGCACGAGCCGCTGCGCACCTACCACCCGCGCCGCGCCGCGCTGGGCGCCGACCGGCAGGACGCGCTCGCTCGCCTGTTCCCCCGGTTCGGCTTCTCCGTGCACGACGAGGGTGCCCCCTTCCCGCGCGGAGCGGACGGGCAGCTCGACGCCGCCGCCCTGTTCGGCCGCCGCGCGCCGCTGGTCCTCGAGATCGGGCCGGGCATGGGCGAGACGACCGCAGCCATGGCGCAGGCCGACCCGGACCGGTACTACCTCGCCGTCGAGGTCCACCTGCCGGGCCTCGCGAACCTGCTCCTGCTCGTCGAGCGGCTCGGCCTGACGAACCTGCGCGTCGCGCACGGCGACGCGCTCGACCTGCTGCGCACGTCCGTGGCACCCGACAGCCTCGACGCGGTGCACACGTTCTTCCCCGACCCGTGGCCGAAGGCCCGCCACCACAAGCGCCGCCTCGTGCAGCCCGAGCACGTCGCCCTGCTGCGCTCGCGGCTGCGCCCCGGCGGCACGCTGCACGTCGCGACGGACTGGGCGCCGTACGCCGAGCAGATGGTCGAGGTGCTCGCGGCCGACCCGGGCCTCGACTCGCAGGGACCGGTCCCGCGGCCCGCGCACCGGCCGGTCACGAAGTTCGAGGCCCGCGCGCTCGCGACCGGTCGCGCATCGACCGACGTCATCGCCCGGCGGCGCGCATGACGGCGACGCCCGACGAGCGCGCGGTGGCGGACCAGACGGGCGGGCCCGCGGCCGGGGTCTTCCGGCTCGGGATGGTGCCCGGCGTCAACCCGGGACGCTGGGTGCGGGTCTGGGAGGAACGCCTCCGCGACGTCCCGCTCGAGCTCGTGCCCGTCGCGGCGGCCGACGCGGAGCATGCGATCCGCTCGCGTGACGTCGCAGCCGGCCTGCTGCGTCTGCCCGTCGACCGCGACGGCCTCGACTGCATCCCGATGTACACCGAGGCGACCGTGGTCGTCGTGCCGAAGGACCACCTGTTCACCGCAGCCGAGGAGATCACGGCCGCCGACCTGGCCGACGAGACGCTCGTCGTCCCCGACGACGACGTGCTCGGCTGGGCCGACGCGCCCGGCGACCGGTTCGCCGGCGCCGTCGCGACCACCGGCGACGCGCTCGACCTCGTCGCCGCCGGGCACGCGGTGCTCGTCGCACCGCACTCCGTCGCCCGCCTCCACCTGCGACGCGGCCTGACGACCCGACCCGTGACCGACGCGCCCGGCTCCGCGGTGGGCCTCGCGTGGCTCACGACGGCGTACGACGACCTCGTCGAGGAGCTGATCGGCATCGTGCGCGGCCGCACGGCGGCCTCGTCACGCGGCCGGGGCGGGGCACCCGAAAAACAGGGTCCCCGCGCGCGAGCGGCGTCGAAGGGGGCCGCCAAGGGCTCCGCGACGAAGGGGGCCGGTGCGAAGGGCGGTGCGAAGGGCGGTGGCGGCAAGGGCGGTGGCGCGAAGAGCGGTGGCGCGTCGTCGCCGCGCCGGTCGTCGAAGCCCGGCGGCCCGTCACGCCGCGGTCGTCGCTGACCGAGCGGGGTCGGGGCGGGCCGCGAACGGGCCGGGTACGGCTAGGAGCGGGGCCGGTCCGAGCGTGCCGCCTCGGCCCGACGGTCGGCGTCCCGCGCGGCGAGCCGACGCTCCTCGCGCCGGACCTCCTCGTACGTCTGCCGCTCGCGGACCAGCCACTCGGGCGGGTTCTCGATGAGCTCGGCGATCTCGGCGGTCGTGAGCGCCTCGGTCACCCCGGCGCGAGCGAGCCCCGAGGTCGAGACGCGCAACCGAGCGGCGACGACGCTGCGCGGGTGCGGACCGTTGCGACGCAGGTCCGTGAGCCACTGCGGGGGGTTGCGCTGCAGCTCGGCGAGCTCGTCGCGCGTCACGGTGCCGGTGCGGAACTCCTCGGGCGTCGCCGGGAGGTACACGTCCAGCTTCGCCGCCGCGGTCGTCGGCTTGAGCTCCTGGGTCTTCTTGGCCACGCGCCAACCCTACGCGCCGACCACCACCCCTCCGTCCCCGCCGGCCCACCCCTCCACCCCCGCCAGCCCAGCCCCGCCGTCCCCGCCCTCGCAGGCCCTGCCTCTCCCGCCCCTCCCCTCCCACCCCCGAGTTAGTCGCTGAGGTATGAGTTAGTGGGCGATCGTCGACTACCTCGTACCGAAGCAACTACCTCGCGGGAAAAAGCGGGCGGCAGAGGGGGCGGGGAGGTGGGCGGGGAGGGGGCGGGGAGGGGTGCGGGGGTGGGGATGGAGGTGGGGAGGGGGCGTCGTGCGGGTCAGTACTCGACGCGGGCGGGGGCCGTGTGCCAGATGCGGTCGATGTAGTCGCGCATCGAGCGGTCGGAGGAGAAGAACCCGCCGCGCGCGACGTTGAGCACCGCTCGCCGCGTCCAGCCCTCGACATCGGCGTACGCGGCGTCGACCTGGGCCTGTGCGTCGACATAGGCCTGGAAGTCCGCGAGCGCCAGGAACCTGTCCTCGTTGAGGAGGTTCGCGACGACGGGCTCGAACACCGCACCGTCGCCGCCGGAGAACCGGCCCGAGGCGATGAGGTCGAGCGCGTTGCGCAGGTCCAGGTTCGTCTCGTAGTACGCCGACGGGTGGTAGCCGCGCTCGACGACCTCCGCGACCTGCGGCTCGGTGAGCCCGAACAGGAAGAAGTTGTCGTCGCCGACGAGCCGGCGGATCTCGACGTTCGCGCCGTCGTCGGTCCCGATCGTCAGCGCACCGTTGAGCATGAACTTCATGTTGCCCGTGCCGGACGCCTCCTTGCCGGCGAGCGAGATCTGCTCCGACAGGTCGGCGGCCGGGATGAGCGTCTCGGCGAGCGTCACGTTGTAGTTGGCCGGGAACGCGACCTTGAGCCGACCCTGCAGGGACTCGTCCTCGTTGAGGGTGCGGCCCACGGCGTTGATGAGCGCGATGATCTGCTTCGCGCGCACGTAGCCGGGGGCGGCCTTGGCGCCGAACGCGAACGTCCGCGGCGTGACGTCCTCGAGGGCGACCTTGCCGGTCGTGATCTTCTCGTAGAGGGACACGATGTGCAGGAGCTTGAGCGTCTGGCGCTTGTACTCGTGCAGGCGCTTGACCATGACGTCGAACAGCGTGTCGGGGTTGACGACGATGCCGTCGCGCTCGGCGAGGACGCTCGCGATCCGCAGCTTGTTGGCGTGCTTGATCTCGCGGAACCTCCGCCGGAACTCGGCGTCGTCAGCGAGCGGCTCGAGGCGCTGCAGCTGGTCGAGGTCCGTGATCCAGCCGTCGCCGATGGCCTCCGTGATCAGCCCCGACAGCCCCGGGTTGGCGAGCTTGACGAACCGCCGCGGCGTGACGCCGTTGGTCACGTTCGTGAACTTCTCCGGCCAGTAGTGCGCGAAGTCGTCGAGCACCTTGTCCCGCAGCAGCTGGCTGTGCAGCTCGGCGACGCCGTTGACCTTCGAGCCGGCGACCGTCGCGAGGTAGGCCATGCGCACCGCGCGCTCGGGGTACTCCGCGATGATCGACATGCGACGCACGCGCAGCTCGTCGTTCGGGTACGCGCGACGCAGCTCGGCGAGGAAGTCGTCGTTGATGCGGTAGATGATCTCGAGGTGGCGCGGCAGGAGCCGGCCGAGCAGCTCGACCGGCCAGACCTCGAGCGCCTCGGGCAGCAGCGTGTGGCACGTGTACGCGAAGCACTGCTTCGTGACGGCCCACGCCTCGTCCCAGTCCCAGCCCTTCTCGTCGACGAGCACGCGCATGAGCTCGGGCACCGCGATGACCGGGTGCGTGTCGTTGAGCTGGAAGATGATCCGCTCGGGGAGCCGGTGCAGGTCGAAGTCCGCGGGCAGGACCTGGTCGACGAAGTCCTTGATGGAGCACGCGACGAAGAAGTACTGCTGCTGCAGCCGCAGCTCCTTGCCCTGGGGCGTCGAGTCCTCGGGGTACAGGACCTTCGAGATGTTCTCCGCGAACGTCTGCGCTCGCACGGCCTCGGCGTAGTCGCCGGAGTTGAAGATCTGCAGGTCGAAGGCCCGGGTCGCACGGGCGCTCCACAGGCGCAGCGTGTTGACGCGACCCTCGTCGTACCCGGGGACCATGTAGTTGAACGGGACGCCGAGCACGGACCAGCCCGGGACCCAGCGGCGCTTCACGACGCCGTCGTCGTCCTGGTACTGCTCGACGCTGCCCCCGAAGTTGACCGTGACCGCAGCCTCGGGGTGCGGGAACTCCCACGGCGAGCCGAGACGCAGCCAGTCGTCGGGCTTCTCGACCTGCCAGCCGTCGACGAACGTCTGCTTGAAGATGCCGTACTCGTACCGGATGCCGTAGCCGATGCACGGCACGTTCATGGTCGCGAGCGAGTCGATGAAGCACGCGGCGAGACGACCGAGGCCACCGTTGCCGAGGCCCGGCTCGATCTCGGCGGCGCGCAGCTCCTCGAGGTCGATCCCGAGGCCGGCGAGGCCTTCGCGCACGATGTCCTCGAGCCCGGCGGCCAGGAGCGCGTTGTCGAGCTGGCGTCCGAGCAGGAACTCCGCGGACAGGTACGCGACGGACTTGGCCTGCGCGTCGGCCTGGTGGCGCAGCGTCGTGAGCCAGCGCGTCATGAGGTAGTGGCGCACGGTGCGCGCCATGGCGAGGTACTTGTCGTTCACCGACGCCCGGGTCAGGTCGACGCCCTGCCCGAAGTTGAGCTCGCGCAGGAACTCCCGCGTGAAACCGTCGACGGTGCGCTCGCGCGTGGCGATGGGGGCTGTCGTGTTGGCGGTCACGAAGCCCACCGTAGCCACGATCGGGTGCTCATCGACAGCGAAAGTCCTTGCAAATCTTGCGTACCTCGATGAACGCGGTGCCGAATTCACCCGCTCGAGCGATCTCGCCGGCCCCGAGCGCCCGACCGCTCCGGTTCGCCCGCGGTCACCCGGACGAGCGCAACCGACACCTTCGAGCTAGGTGCTAGCACCCCGGTTTGCTGACGGTGTGACACCTCACAGAGTGACGGCTGACCTGCGGGCTCAGGTCGTCGCCCCCGAACGTCGATGACCTCCGTTCCCCCGGAACTTCAGTGAGGCCTCCCCCATGACCGTCCTCTCGGCGCGCCCGCGCGCCGGTGCGGTGATCGTCGCGCTCGCGCTCGTCATCAGCACCGCCCTGTCCGCGCTCTTCGCCGCCCCCGCGAAGGCCGACACCACCGACCCCTTCCAGCCGGTCTTCTCGACCAACACGCACGGCTCGATCCTCATCGCCGCGAACACGCTGATGACGTGCAAGTTGGACGTGCGCTGCAACGACGCGAACAAGAACACCAGCTTCAAGAACAACGACGTCCTCGGCGCGTTCGTCACGGTCCCAACGGCCCCGGGCACCTTCAACTCGTCGACGGCCCACCTGACCGTCCCCGAGAAGGGTGAGGTCCTGTACGCCGGTCTCGTCTGGGGCGGCCGCGCGACCGGATCGGACCCGCTGACGGACAACGTCGCGTTGAGGAACCAGGCGTGGCTCGCCATCGACAGCGACACCGGCCCGGCTCTCGACCGCACAGGCTCGCCGATCACGGCGTCGCACCTGGCCGAGAGCAAGGACGCGCGCGGCGCCGTCGCCCCCAAAGAGGGCTACCAGGCCTACCTCGACGTCACCGACATCGTCCGGGCGGCCGGGTCCGGCAGCTACACGGTCGGCAACGTCCAGTCCCAGTCGAATCAGAAGAACGACTTCGCAGGCTGGGCCCTCGTCGTGGTGGTCTCCGACCCCGATGCCCCGATGCGCAACCTCACGGTCAATCGCGGCTTCTCCGAGATCTCGAATTCGTTCCCAGAGGTGGAGATCAAGGTCGGCGGCTTCCTCACCCCGCCGTCCGGTGCCGTGCACACGACCATGGGCGCGGTGACCTACGAGGGTGACCGCGGCACGAAGGGGGACTCGTTCACCCTCAACGGCACCCCGCTCTGGGACGCCCTCAACGACAGTGACGACGTGTTCAACTCCACGTTCAGCGACCGCGGCACGCGGGTCACCGCCGGTCAGGTGCCGAACTACGGGAACCAGTTCGGGTTCGACGCGGACCTGTTCACCGCCGACGGCTACCTGTCCAACGGGGCGACGAGCGCGACCCTCGCCGCGACGTCCACCGGGGACCAGTACTGGATCGGGATGATCACGTTCGCGACCGACCTGTACGAGCCGAACGTCCACGGCAACAAGTCCTCGACGTTGATCGACGACGGCGACGGCAAGGTCGGCATCGGCGACAAGATCGAGTACGCGGTCCGGGTCCAGAACACCGGCCTGGACGACGCCACCGACACGGTGCTCTTCGACGCGATCCCGACCGGGACGACGTACGTCCCCGGCTCGATCACGCTCGACGGCGTCGGGCTGAGCGACGCCGACGACGGCGACCGAGGCCGGTTCGTCCCTCCCGTCGACGACTCGCGCGGGCATGTCCGCGTGGACGTCGGCGCCGTCGCGAAGATGGTCCTCGACGCTCCCGTCTACACGGTCCGGTTCCAGGTCGAGATCACCGATGCGGTGGCCGGCCAGACGATCCTCAACATCGCCCAGGTCACGTCACGCGGCTCGACCACGCGCACAGTCACGGGTGCGGTCACCAACCCGGCACAGACCACCGTCGCGGACGGAGCTCCCGGCGTCCCGATGCCGGCGGACCACTCGGTCGTCATGACTCCGACGCACGCGGCGCCGAGCACCACGATCGACGTGCTCGCAGGCGCGAGCGAGACCGGCCTGACGATCCGTGGCGTCACCGAGGCCGCGCACGGCACGCTCACGGTCGTCGGCGGCAAGGTCGTCTACACGCCCGAGCCCGGCTTCGCGGGCCGTGACGCCTTCACCTACACCGTCGAGGACGCCGACCGCAACGTCTCCTCCGGCGCGGTCGTCGTCGAGGTCCTGAACGCAGCACCGATCGCCGGCGACGACGCGATCGAGCTCGACGTCCCCGCGGGGACGTCGGTGACCGTCAGCGTCCTGGGCAACGACACCGACGCCAACGACGACGCGCTGCGCGTGCGCGGCATCAAGGTCAGCGGCGTCGTCCAGACGTCGGGGAAGTTCCTGACCTCCGGCGGCGGCTCCGTGACGATCACCGACGGCGTCCTGACGTACACCACGCCCGCCGGGTTCCTGGTCGGCGCGACGGACTCGTTCGTCTACGTCGTCGAGGACACGCGTGGCGCATCCGACGAGGCGACCGTCACGATCACGTCGAAGCGGATCAACTCGACGCCCACGGCGGTCGACGACACGGGCACGACGTCGTCCGGCACGGCGGTGACCGTCGACGTGCTGGCCAACGACAGCGACCTCGACTCCGACCCGCTCACGGTCACGGCTGTGACCGTGACCCCCCAGGGCGGCCGCAGCGTCGGCTCCGCCGTGGTCGTCACCGGCGACGACGGCGACGAGGTCCGCTTCACGCCGGCCACCGGCTTCGTCGGTGACGCGACCGTGCAGTACACCGTGAGCGACGGGCACGGCGGTACGACGACCGGCACCCTGACGGTGACGGTCGACAACGCCGCCCCGGTCGCAGCCCCCGACACGGCGAGCACCACGGTGGGCGTCGCGGTCAGCGGCATCGACGTGCTGGCCAACGACACCGACGCGAACGTCACGGCGGGCTTCGGTGGTCAGTCGCTGACGATCGTCACGACGGGCGCCGACGCACCCACGGCCGACCACGGCACGGTCACGGTCGTCGGCGGCACGCTCACGGTCACGCCCGAGGCGGGCTACGTCGGCGACGTCGTCGTCACGTACACGGTGAGCGACGGCGCGGGCGGCACCGCGACGGGGACCCTCACGGTCACGGTCACGAACACCGACCCGGTCGCGGTCCCCGACACGGCGACGACGGCGACGTCGCACGCCGTGACGATCGACGTCCTGGCGAACGACACGGACGGCGACGACGAGCCGCTGACCGTCGAGCCGGGTTCGCTCACGCAGCCGCGCGACGCGTCGCACACGGTCCGCGGCACCGCCGCGGTCGTCGGCGGGAAGGTCGTCTACACCCCGCCGACCGGGTGGACCGGCACCGTGACGTTCGACTACGCGGCGACCGACGGGCACACGACGTCCACCGCCACGGTCACCGTGACGGTCGACAACGCTCCCCCGACGGCGACGAGCACGAAGGCGACGACCCCGTCGGGGAAGCCCGTGACGGTCGACGTCCTCGCATCGGCCTCGGACGCGAACGCCGCGTTCCAGCAGCTCACGGTCGTCGGCGCGCACGCCGACCACGGTGCGAAGGTCGTCGCGAACCCCGACGGCACGCTGACCGTCACCCCGGTCCCCGGCTTCGTCGGCCCGGTCACGGTGACGTACGACGTGTCCGACGGGCTCGCGACGACGACCACGACGCTCGTCGTGACCGTGCTCAACGCACCGCCCGCCCCCGCGGTCGACGCGGCCGTCACGACGCCGGGCCGCGCGGTGCGCATCCCGGTGCTCGCGAACGACACGGACGACAACGGTGAGGACCTGCGCGTGGTCGCCGTCGGGACGCCGCGCGACGCCGCGGGGAAGGTGCGCGGCACGGTCGTCGTGGACGACGACGGTGCGCTCACCTACACGCCGCCCGCCGGGTTCTCGGGCGTGGTCCGCTTCGCGTACACCGTGACGGACGGCACGGACACGACGACCGAGGACGTCACCGTCGCGGTCGGCGAGCCCGCGGTGTCGGCGGACGGCCGCGCGACGACGCGGTCGGACCGCGTGATCGTCGTCGCCGTGACGGGTGACGACGAGACGCTCGAGCGGGTCACGCCGCCCGCGCACGGGTCCGTCGAGATCGTCGACGGCCGGCTCGTCTACACGCCCGAGCCCGGGTTCGTCGGCGAGGTCGCGGTCGACTACGAGGTGCTCGGCCAGGACGGCCGGACGCTCACGCGGACGGTCACGATCGTCGTCACCGGGATCGACGACGGCAAGGGTGAGGCGACGCCCGCTCCCACGCCCGACCCGACGCCCGGGCTCGCGGTCACGGGCGCGAGCCCCGCGCCGCTGCTCGCGCTCGCCGGCGCCCTGCTGGCCGCGGGAGCGGTGCTGACGCTCGTGGTGCGCCGCCGCCGCGCCTGACGAACGACCGACGAACGACCGACGTGGGGCCGGGCGAGCCGAGCCCGTCCGGCCCCACGTCATCAGCGGTCCGACGACCGTCCACCACAATGCGTGCATGGCCAGCGTCGAGAACCCCACCGCCGTCGTCGACCTCGACCTGCCGGGCCCGCGCATCTCCCGGCACGTGTACGGGCACTTCGCCGAGCACCTCGGCCGCTGCGTCTACGGCGGGTTCTGGGTGGGTGAGGACTCCGCGGTACCGAACGTCCGGGGCATCCGCTCCGACGTCGTCGAGGCGCTGCGCGCCCTGCGCATCCCGAACCTGCGCTGGCCCGGCGGCTGCTTCGCGGACGACTACCACTGGCGCGACGGCATCGGCCCGCGTGACCAGCGGCCCCGCATGGTCAACTCGCACTGGGGCGACGTCGTCGAGGACAACTCGTTCGGCACGCACGAGTTCATGGACCTGTGCGAGCTGCTGGGTGCCGACCCGTACGTGAGCGGCAACGTCGGCTCCGGCACGGTGCGTGAGATGAGCGAGTGGATCGAGTACCTCACGCGCGCCGACGACTCCCCCATGGCGGCGCTGCGCCGCGCGAACGGCCGCGACGAACCGTGGCGGGTGCCGTTCTGGGGCCTCGGCAACGAGGCGTGGGGCTGCGGCGGCAACCTGCGGGCCGAGCAGTTCGCGTCCCTCGCCCGGCAGTACGCGACGTACGTCCGCGACCACGGCGGGAACCGGGTGTACCGGATCGCGGCGGGCGCCGACTCGGGCGACCTGCACTGGACCGAGACGCTCATGCGCTCGTTCGACGAGGCCGCGCTCGCGCAGTCCCCCGCGACGCCCTTCCAGGCCCTGTCGCTGCACTACTACACGATGACCGGCTCGTGGTCCGCGAAGGGCTCGGCGACCCGGTTCACGACCGACGAGTGGTATCTCGCGCTGGCCCGCGCCGCGCACATCGAGACCCTCCTGCAGCGGCACTCCACCGTGATGGACCGCTACGACCCGCAGCGCCACGTCGGGCTCGTCGTCGACGAGTGGGGCACGTGGTGGGACGTCGAACCGGGCACGAACCCCGGGTTCCTGTACCAGCAGAACACGCTGCGCGACGCGCTCGTCGCGTCGACCCACCTCGACGCGTTCCACCGGCACGCCGACCGCGTGGTCATGACGAACATCGCGCAGACCGTCAACGTGCTCCAGGCCGTGCTCCTCACCGACCCGGAGTCGGGCGCTCTCGTGCGCACGCCGACCTACCACGTGTACGAGATGAGCACCGGCCACCACGACGCCGACGCCCTCGCGGTGCACCTCAAGCACGTGCCCACCGTCGAGGCCGACGGCACGGCCCTACCGCTCGTCTCGGCATCGGCATCCACACGCGGGGACACCGCGCTCGTGTCGCTGTCGCACCTCGACGCTGCCGAGTCGCGCACGCTCGTCGTCGACCTGCGCGGACGCGACGTCACGGGCTGCAGCGCGCGCGTGCTCACCGCCGACCGCGTCGACGCGCACAACACCCCCGACGCGCTCGACAGGGTCGCACCGCGCTCGCACGACGACGCCGTGCGCCCCCACCCGCGCGGGCTCGAGGTCGCCCTCCCGCCCGCGAGCTTCGTGACCCTCTCGCTCACCCTCTCGTGAGCATCCCCATGGGCGGTCGCACCAGCAGCGGCGCGACAGCTCGACCAGGACCACTGCTCCGGTCGTACGGCGAGAGCCGGCACACGGTCGGGGCGGGTCTCCCCGGGGCCGCCTGCGTCGCCGACGACGAAGGCCCCCGACCGGCGTCTCCGCTGGTCAGGGGCCTTCCTCTGCGCGCCCGAAGGTGTTGTGGTTCACGACATCGTTCATAGGTGAGTCGCGACATCGTTCATAGCCGCGGTCCGAGATGATCGGACATGTCGAAGGCCAAGGTCATCGTGCTGTCCGTCGTCGAGAACTGGCTCGCCGAGCAGCCCGCCGCCCCCGACCTCGCCACCCTGCAAGCCCAGCTCGACACCTTCCGCGACCTCTACAACACTGCCCGGGCCCCACCGCGCCCTCGGCCGCACCACCCCACACGACGCCTACCACGCCCGCCCCAAAGCACGCCCCGCCGGCACCACCATCGCCGGGCACTACCGGCTGCGCTTCGACCACGTCGGCACCAACGGCAAGATCTCGCTACGGCGCGCCGGACGAATGCACCACCTCGGCGTCGGCGCGACCCACCGCGGCGCACCCGTCCTCATCCTCATCGACGAGACCACCGCCACCGTCATCCACCGCACCACCGGCGAGACCCTGGCCACCTGCACCATCGACCCCGACCACACCTACTGGCGCAACAACGAACGAGAGCCCGGCCGCTGGCCGAGCTCTCGCACTATGAACGATGACTCGGGACATCTATGAACGATGTCCCGAGTCATCACACTGCGCGCCCGAAGGGACTCGAACCCCCAACCTTCTGATCCGTAGTCAGATGCTCTATCCATTGAGCTACGGGCGCGTGACCCTCAAGGGCCGGGGTAGACGATACAGGCCAGGGGGCCGCGCGCCCAAACCGGCCCGGCGTGACCCTGGGCACGTGACGTGTCAGCGGGTCGCCCGGTACAGGTCGGTCAGGACGCAGATCTCCGAGCCGTGGTGGATCAGCTCCCGGTTGAGGTGTGCCACGAGGTGGCCGAACGGCGCCGCCTGGTCGATCGGCGTCGCCTGGCTGCGACCCACTGTGAGGAACGCGTCGTCAGGCAGCGCCGCGACGTCGGCGCGCCACCGCCCGACCCACTCGCGCAGCCCGGCCAGCGCGGCGTCGAGGTCGCCGGAGAACTCGAGGCTCGTGGCGGGCCGACGCTCGTGGCCGCCGAACGTCCACTCCCACCGTTCGAAGAACACCTCGGTCAGGTGCGCGACGAGCCATGCGACGGTCCGCGGCTGCGGGTCGTCGTAGCCCGCGGGCCACTCGTGCACCCACGGACCGACGCCCGTGGTCCGGGGGCTGCGCTCGGTCCCGCGGCGGACGACGCTGAGCGCGCCGGGCACCGGCTCCCAGAGCAGCTCGTCGGGCGTGAGGGTCGCGAGTCGCGAGTCGAGCTCGGCCCAGGAGAACTCGAGCTGCGCGACGACGACGGCGCGCAGGCTGGGATGGAACGTCTCGGCGGGCAGCCCGCTCGGGTGGTCGGTCATGGTGGACCTCCTCAGGTCGCCGCCACCGTAGCCGCGAGCGACGACACGACCGGCCCGGCACCGCCGGCCGGGTATCGGCGTGCGCGCAGCGCACCCGGGCGGGGAAGATCGGGGCATGAGCCAGACACTCGACCGACTGACCGCCGACCTGACGACTGCGATGAAGGCCCGCGACGCGGACCGCACGAGCGTGCTGCGTCAGGTCATCGGCGCAGTCCGGGCGGAGGAGAAGGCCGGTCCGACGGTCCGGGAGCTCACGGAGGACGACGTCCTCGCGGTCCTCGCGCGCGAGGTCAAGAAGCGTCGCGAGTCGGCGCAGATCTACGGCGACGCGGGCGCCGACGAGCGTGCGGCGAACGAGACCGCGGAGGCGGACGCGATCGAGGCGTACCTGCCGGCCCGGCTCTCCGACGACGACCTGCAGGCGCTCGTCGAGCAGGTCGTCACCGACCTGGGTGCGACGAGCATGAAGGACATGGGCGCGGTCATGAAGGAGGCCACCGCGCGTGCGGGGCTGTCGGCCGACGGCAAGAAGCTGTCCGCACTCGTGCGGGCGCACCTGACGGCCTGACCCGGGTCAGCTCTCGACGGCCCGGTCCGCGCGGACCGGCGCCGTCGAGTCGCGCACGAGGAGCCGCGTCGCAAGCTCGACGTGCAGCGACGTGACCTCCTGCCCGTCGAGCAGACGCTGCAGGAGCGTGACGGCCATGCGCCCCATCTCCTCGAGGGGCTGCCGCATCGTCGTGAGCTGCGGCTGTGTGACGTGGCTGACGTCGAGGTCGTCGAACCCGGTGATGGACAGGTCGTCGGGCACGCGCAGGCCGCGCAGCGCGGCAGCCCGCAGGGCCCCTACCGCGACCTTGTCGTTGAAGCACATGATCGCGGTGGGCGGATCGGTCTCGTCGAGCAGCTCGCCGCCCGCCGTCATGCCGTGCTCGAACGTGGGCGTGAGCCACCGCACGAGCTCGGGCGGCTGGAGCTGGCCGACGCCGGCGAGCGCCGCCACGATCCCGGAGAGCCGGTCGGTGGACGCGAGCCACTCGTGCGGTCCGACGATCGCGCCGATGCGTCGGTGCCCGAGCTCGATGAGGTGGTTCGCGAGGCGGTTCGCACCCGCGTAGTGCGATGCGGACACCGCGGCGACGTCGGGTGGCGGCGGCGTGCGCGGGTCGATCACGACGAACGGGAACTTGCGTCGCTGGAGCGCACCGAGCTCCGCGTCGGTCTCGGGCGCGAGCACGACGACCGCGCCGGCGATCCCCGGCGTGGCGGCGATCTTCGACAGCGGGTGCCGCTCGTGTGCGGTCTCGCCGCTGTCGATGACGACGGACCATCCGGCCTGCTGCAGCGTCTCGACGACCGCGGAGACGATGATCCCGAAGTAGTCGGTCAGGATGTCGGGGCAGCGCACGAAGATGCTCCCCCGCCGGGTCTCGCGCAGCACGCGGGGCGCGGGCGGCTCGAGCCCGAGCTCGGTGATCGCGGTGCGCACCCGGTCGGCCGTCTCGGGCGTCACGTTGTGGGCGCCGTTGAGCACGCGCGACACGGTCGCCGGCGAGACGCCTGCGGCGGCGGCGACGGTGCGGACGTTCGCCCGCTCAGGTCGTGCGGTTCTCATGTGCAGCTCCGGAACTCCGTTGTTCCATTTTGTTTCATGCCGGATCCGACCGAAATGGTCAAGTAACGATCTGGATCAATCGCCACAACTCTAGTTGACACGCGTCGAGATGTCGTGATTGTCTCAGTGATGTTGAAAGAAACGTTTCATTCTGTTTCGTCGGCAACGATGCCGTCAAGACAGCAACCACCGCCCACCCCGAGGGCGGTGCACCTCGACCCAGCGGGCGACCCGGAAGCCCCCGGACCGTGCAGCGCAGCACACCTCACCTCGCTGGACCCCCGACGAGCCGCCACCGCAGGCGGACCGTCACCCCACCCACCAGGTGTACCAGCCCCCGCAGTCAGCGAGGGCCGGTCAGAGGAGGAAACGCAATGACGCGATACCGCACCTCAGCACTCCTCGCGGGAGCGGCTGGCCTCGCCCTCGTGTGCACGAGCCTTCCGGTGGCCGCGATGGCCGACGAGGCCCCGAGCACGAAGGTCACGGGCACGTACTCGCAGGGCAACAACATCACGTGGGCGTCGCTCGCCGACACCACGTTCGGCCCCGGCACGTCAGCCTCGGCCGACGCGACCATCACGGTCGACCCGACGAAGACGTTCCAGCGCTACAGCGGCCTCGGCATCTCCATCGACGAGACCGGCGTCTCGAACCTGTGGAAGCTGCCCGAGTCCGAGCGCCGCGCGGTGATCGAGCGTCTGGTCAGCCCGACGAACGGTGCCGGCCTCGACCAGTTCCGCCTGACGATCGGCTCGCCCGACACGATCGAGCACCTGCCGTTCTACTCCTACGACGACCTGCCCGACGGAGTCACCGACGACTTCAACCTGCAGTACTTCTCGATCCAGCGGGACATCGACCTGCACATCGTCGAGACCGTCAAGCTCATCCAGGAGTACAACCCGGACGCCAAGTTCTTCGGCTCCGCCTGGAGCGCGCCGGCGTGGATGACGACGACGAACACCTTCACCGGGTACGTCGAGCTCATCCCGGGCAGCACGTCCTTCTACCAGAAGAGCAAGCTGCGCGACGACTGCATCGACGTCTTCGCGCAGTACTACGCCAAGTTCATCAAGGCGTACCAGGCACAGGGCATCGACGTGCAGGCGATCACCGTGCTCAACGAGCCCGGCATGGACGTCGTCTACCCCGCCATGGACATCAGCATCGCGCAGCAGCAGAAGCTGATCCTCGCGATCAAGGCGGAGTTCGCGCGCCAGGGCATCGGCACCGACGTCTGGGTGCACGACTTCAACTTCTGGGACTGGCGCGACCCGGGCAGCACGGCCACGAAGAACTACTACCGGATCTTCGAGGACTCGCCCGACGGCACCGTCAAGGGCGCCGACGTGCTCGCTGCCGCGGACGGCGTCGCGTTCCACCCGTACTGGGGCGACGCGACCGTCATGCGCGACGCGAACGAGCAGACCGGCAAGCCGGTGTTCATGACCGAGGCGGGCGGCTTCGACCCCGGCACGGTGCTCGACTACATGCGGCTCAACGCCGGCACGTACAACGCGTGGACGCAGATCACCGACCAGAACGGCGGCACGCTGCACTGGACCGACAAGCGTGACAACAACGTCAACTGGACGACGATCGGCAACAACGCGCGGTGGACCAACCGGCTCGTGACGGCCAACTGGTCGACCGGCAAGGCGACGTACCGCACCAACATCCTCGGCGGCGTGGGCCAGTTCGCCCGCTACCTCGACCAGGACGACGTGCGCGTGCAGTCCAGCAACACCGCCGGTGGCATCGCCAACGTCGTGTACGTCGACTCGCACGGCAACTACACGGCCGTCGTGCGGAACTCGAACAACTCGGCACGCAACGTGAAGGTCGTCGTCGGCGAGAACTCGTTCGTCGCGAACGTCCCGAACGGTGCGTACGCGACGTTCCGGTGGAGCGGGAACGTCCCGACGTCCGAGAGCGGCATCCCGGTCATCGCACAGCTGCCCGCGATCGGCGAGGCCGAGGGTGCGCTCGCGATGACGATCGCCGACTACGGCGACGGCATCCAGCTCTCCGAGGCACGCAACCTCGGTGACCGCCTCGCGCTCGACGGTGCGCTCCCGCAGGTCAGCGTGACCGACACGCGGAACACGGCGCAGGCCGCCGGCTCCGGGTGGTCGGTCACGGGCCGGGCGTCGGCATTCGTGTCCGGCACCGACCAGTTCTCGGCCGGCTACCTCGGGTGGCGGCCGTGGGCGGACTCGCTGCGGGACGGCGTCGTCCTCGGTGGCGAGGTGCTCGGCACGCTCAGCGGCGGTACGGGTCTCGCCGACCCCAAGCCGCTGGTCTCCGCACCGTCCGGTGCGCGTCTGGGGTCTGCGTCGGTGAACACCGACCTGCACCTCGAGGTCCCCGTCGACACCCCTGAGGGCACGTACACGTCGCAGCTGAGCGTGTCGCTGTTCCCCGTCGACTGACCCCACCTGTGCGGTGGTCGGGCACGCTCCGTGGTGCCCGACCACCGCACACCTGTCTCCCGCGCTCCGCACCAGCAGTGAGGACCGTCATGACGCGCACACCGCCCCCGTCCACCCCCGCAGTCCGACGACCGCTCGGTGCCGCGGGCAGGCTCGTCGCCGCCCTCGTCGTCGCGCTCGGTGCCACGCTCGGTGCTGCGGTCGGCCTCGTCGGACCGGCCACCGCTGACGACGCTCCCCCGACCGACGGACCGGGCCCGGACACGCTCACGTGGAGCCTCGTGCCCGCCGACGCCGACGGGAAGCCCGACGGCCGCCAGTCGTTCCGTGCGTCGCTCGACCCGGGCGCGAGCATCACCGAGCAGGCGGTCCTGACGAACTACTCGTCGCACCCCATCACGTTCACGCTCACGGCGTCCGACGGCCTCGTCGCCGCCGACGGCTCGTTCGACATCCTGCAGGACGACGAGCAGCCCACCGACTCCGGTGCGTGGGTCACCGTGCAGGACTCCGTCACGGTCGACCCCGAGTCCGCCGTGCTCGTCCCGTTCCGGGTCGTCGTCCCCGACGACGCCGTCCCGGGCGACCACCCCGCCGGTCTGACTGCAGGCGTCGCGACGACGACGGCCACGCAGGACGGCCCGGCCGTCGGCTTCTCCGCACGCGTGGGCATCCGCCTGCACCTGCGCGTCACGGGCGAGCTCGTCGCAGCGCTCGACGTCCCGCAGCTCAGCACGCACTACCGGTACTCGTGGAACCCGTTCGCCGCCGGCCACCTCGACGTGACGCCCACGGTTGCCAACGACGGCAACGTGCGCGTGCAGTCCGCCGGCACGATCACCACCGCGGGCCTGTTCGGTGTCGCACGCGGCACGACGAGCGTCGCTCCGCGCGAGGTCCTGCCCCGCTCGTCGTACGCGACGACGACGCAGACCGACGTGTGGCCGCTCGTGCGCGTCCGCACCACCGTGACCGTCACCCCGAGCGCGGTCGGCACCGACGACCTCGGCGGCGCCACCCTCGCGGCCGCGACGCTCACCACGACGACCTGGGTGGTCCCGTGGCCGCAGCTCGCGCTCGTCGCGCTCGTCGTGCTCCTCGGGTGGCTCACGGCCCGTGCACGCCGTCGTCGTCACGCCGCGCTCCAGGCCGCGCTCGCCCGCGCCCGCGCCGAGGGCGCGGCCGTCCACCAGAACCTCGACAAGCCGGTCCAGCCGGAGTCCACCCACACCTGACGGCGGAGCCCGCTCCCCACGACGCATGATGCGGCGAGGACATGCGCCTCGAGCGAGTCGTCCCGGATGCGCTTCACGCCTCCTGACCTGCATCGTTGCTGGTCAGAAGGCGTGAGCGTCACGTGGCGGAGACGGTGGGATTTGAACCCACGGAAGGGTTGACCCCTTCACGGCCTTAGCAGGGCCGCGCACTAGACCTGGCTATGCGACGTCTCCAAGTGGGCACAGGCTACCTGGGCGGGTCGGCCTGCGGCAAAGTGCGTCCGACGAGCGTGCCCTCGGGACGCGTCAGCGGTCGAACGCCCAGGTCCGGTCGGTGAGCATGCGCGCGACGGCGAGCCCGATCGACAGCGAGATCACGACGAGCGCGGCCTGCACGCCGTACGCGATGGCCTGCAGCGTCTCGCCGTCGGACAGGTGGAAGATCGCGCGGTACGCGAGCACGCCGGGGACCATGATGACGACGGCGGGCACCGCGACGGTCACGCGCGGCACGTCGAGCCGCGGGGCCAGGTACGCGGCGAGCACCCCGACGACGAGCGCCGCGACCGCCGCGGCGGCCTGCGTCACGACCCCGAGGTCGACGAGCAGGAGACGCCCGACGTTGGCGAACATCCCGATGGTCGCGGCGAGCGTCGCCATGCGCCACGGGCTGTTGAACATGAGGGCGAACCCGATGACCCCCAGGAAGCTCGCGACGAACCGCAGCGCCCACAGCAGCACGGGGGCGAGGTCGGGCGCGGGTGGCGGGTCGGGCTGCAGCCCGACGACCGCGGACACACCCCACACCGCGAGCGCCGCAGACGTGAGGATCATGAGCGCGTACGTGAGCCGTGACAGACCCGCGGAGAAGTCGAGCCGCGCGAGGTCGAGCGCACCGGCGACGAGCGGGAACCCGGGGATGAGGAACAGGACCGACGAGACGTAGCCGGCCTCGTGCCGGGTCGTGAGCGCACCGAGCTCGTGCAGGCCCGTGACCAGGCCGAGGTACGTGAAGCACGCGAGCGCCGCGGCGAGCATCGTCACGCCGAACGGGTTGTAGCCGCGGTGCAGCATCGCGCGCCGCAGGAGCTGTCCCAGCCCCGCCGCGACGAACACGCCGCCGATCTCGACCGGTCCGCCGTTGTTGAGGAAGGCGAACGCCGCGCACGCGACCGCGGACCACAGCGCGTTGAGCGTCGCGTTGTACAGGGGCGGCCGGGCGGCGATCGCGCGCACCTCGGTGAGCACGTCGTCGACGGGGACCGGGACGCCGGTCTCGTCGTGCCGCCGTTCGAACCGCGACACCATGCGCTCGATGAGCGCGAGACGGTCCGCGTTGACGCCCACGGCGCGCACCTCCGCGACCTCGGTGCGGAACGAGTGCTCGCGGTGGGACGTCGTCGTGATCTCCGTGAGCGTCACGTGCGCCTCGTGCCGCTCGACGCCCATCGCACGCGCGATGCGCGCCATCGACGCCTTGACGCGGTAGGAGCCGGTGCCGCCGGACAGGCTGAGCTTGCCGACCTGGAGCGCCGCCCCGGAGCGGCGCACGAGGTCGCGCTCGTCGTCCGGGGATGTCGTGGGGGCGGTGCGCACGGGTCCATCTTGTCGTGCGTCGCGCGTGCGGCGTGGGTCGATCGGACCAGGTCGCACGACGAGCGCGTCACACGGTCGTCGTGACGCCGTCGACGTACTGCCAGCCGTCGGCGCCCCGCACGAACCGGCTGCGCTCGTGCAGCGACCCCCGGCCCGCGGGTCCGCGGTGGAACGCCTCGAACTCGACCGTGCCGGTCGTGTCGAACGGGCCGCCCGCGTGCGTCGCGAGGACGTCGAGGCGGTACCAGCGCACGTCGTCGTCGAGGTCGAGGTGCGCGGGCCGCGTCGACGCGTGCCACGTGCGCAGCAGGTACGCCGCGTCGCCGACGGCGAAGGCCGTGAACCGCGAGCGCATGAGCTGTTCCGCCGTGCCGGCCGTGCGGTCGCCGCGGTGCAGCGGGCCGCAGCACTCGCCGTGGGGCAGGCCCGACGAGCACGGGCACCGGGTGTCGTCCACGGCGTCCAGTCTGCCGTCCGCCGGCTCCGACGAGCGCGTGGGCGGCGGATTGCGCTGTGAGCAAATGGCGTTGACCCGCGCGGCCGCCGCGGGGTGTGCTGCTCCCCGGACGGCGACGCAGGTCAGGCGCTCGTCGGGCCCGAAGTATCAGGGCACGTCAGACCTCCTCGTGAGCGTCTGGCCCGTTCCCGACAGGCGACGACGCCGTATCTCCCGAGACGTTCTCCAGACCGTCGCGGGACCCCGTTCGACGACCCTTCGACGACCCTCGACGCTCGCGCGCCACCAGCGTGCCGTACCCGCATGGAGATCCCCGTGTCTGAGCCCCGCACCGCCACCGTGGTGCCCGAACCCGTACCGACCGCCGCGGGTCGCACCGACGTCGCCGTGCCGGTGTCCGTCGAAGTCCCCGACCCGCGCCGCTGGCGCATCCTCGCCGTCATCGCGGTCACGCAGCTCATGCTCGTGCTCGACGGCTCGATCATGAACATCGCGCTGCCGTCCGCAGCCGCCGACCTGCGGATCGCGTCCAACGACCTGCAGTGGGCGGTCACGGCGTACACGCTCGCGTTCGGCGGGCTGCTGCTGCTCGGCGGACGCGTCGCCGACTACCTCGGGCGCAAGCGCGCGATGCTCGTCGGGCTCGTCGGCTTCGCGGTCGCGTCCGCGCTCGGCGGTGCCGCGACCAATGCCGGGATGCTGTTCGGGGCTCGTGCGCTGCAGGGCGTGTTCGGCGCGCTCCTCGCGCCCGCGGCCCTCGCGCTCGTGACCGTGACGTTCACCGAGCCGCGCGAGCGCGCCAAGGCGTTCGGCGTGTTCGGCGCGATCTCCGGCGGTGGCGCGGCGATCGGCCTCATCGCGGGCGGCGCGCTCACCGAGTACCTCGACTGGCGCTGGTGCCTGTTCGTCAACCTGCCGATCGCGCTCGTCACCGCGTTCGTCGGCGTGCGCGTGCTGCGCGAGTCGCGCGCGCACGGCGACACCCGGTTCGACATCCCCGGTGCGCTGCTGTCGACGGTCGGCCTCGTCGCGCTCGTCTACGGGTTCACCGAGGCGGCGCGCCAGGTCGTCGGCGAGGACGGGACGCCGTCGACGGTCGGCTGGGGCGACCCGACGGTCGTCGCGCTGCTCGTCGGCGCGGTCCTCGCGCTCACCGCGTTCGTGCTGCTCGAGCGCAAGGTGCGCAACCCGTTGCTGCCGCTGCGCATCGTGCTCGACCGCAACCGCGGCGGATCGTACGGCGTGTTCCTGCTGACCGGCGCCGGGCTCATGTCGATGTTCCTGTTCATGACGCTCTACTTCCAGTACGTCATGGGCTACGAGCCGCTGCGCGCCGGGTTCGCGTTCCTGCCGTTCAGCGTGGTGCTCATCATGTTCGCGGGCGTCGTGGCGCGGCTGCTGCCGCAGGTCGGGCCGAAGCCGCTCATGCTCGTGGGGCTCACGCTCGCGGTCACCGGGCTGCTCCTGCTGACCCGCACCCAGCCCGACTCGAGCTACTGGACGACGGTGTTCCCCGCGCTCGTCGTGCTGAGCCTCGGCATGTCGATGGTGTTCATCCCCGTGTCGTCGACCGCGCTCGTCGGCGTCGGCGGGCACGACGCCGGGGTCGCGAGCGCGATGCTCAACACGTCGCAGCAGGTCGGCGCCTCGCTCGGCATCGCGCTGCTCAACACGCTCGCGCTCTCGGCGACCACGTCCAAGCTCGGCGACCTCGTCGCCGGCGGCGCCGACCCGACCTCGCCCGGCACGCAGGCCGCCGCGAACGTCGCGGGCTACCACACGGCGTTCGTCGTCGGGGCGGGCATCTTCGCGGTCGCGCTGCTCGTCGCGGCGACGGTCATCGTCGCTCGTCGGGACGACCTGCCCGTCGAGGGTGCTGCGGTGGCCGCCTGACGTCGGACCGCGCGGTCGTCGGGCGAGCCCGGCCCGGGACCATCCCCCGGGCCGGGCTCGCCCGCGGTCACACCACCTCGAACCGGACCGTGCGTCGCGTGACGTCGGCCTCGGCGAGCCGGACGCGGCACCGCGTCCCCGCCTCGAGGCCCACGCCCGCGACCTTCGCGTGGACGACCGGTTCGGCGAGCTGCAGGACGCCCTTCGTGCCGTCGTCGGACGCGTCGACGACCATCCCGTCGAACTCGTCGCCCTCCCGGCCCGTCAGGAGCGCGGCCTCCACCAGGTCGAGGCACCCACGCTCGTAGGCCGACGCGCGGCGGTCCCCGGCAGTCATCAGGTCGGGCAGGCTCGGCAGCGCCGCACGGACCCAGTCCGCGGGCTCGTCGTCCGCGGCGACCGCGAGACAGACCTGCGTCGTGAACCGGTCGACGAGCCGCCGCAGCGGGGCCGTGACGTGCGCGTACGGTGACGCGATCGCCCCGTGGTCCGGGTGCTCGGGGACCTCGCCGTCGAACGCGACGTACGCGGCACCGCGCAGCAGCGTCGTCGCGTCGGTCAGCACCGCCGCCTGCTTCGGGTCGGCGGCGTCGAGACCGCCGACGACGTCGCCGACGAGCGCGCCCTGCGGCCACGCGACCCCGAGCGCGAGGGCCGTGCGGCGCAGCCGGGCCACGTCCGCAGGCCGGGAGTCCGGGAGGGTCCGCAGCACCCCGATGCGCGCGTCGAGCATGAGCCGTGCCGCACAGATCCCCGTGAGCAGCGAGAGCTGCGCGTTCCACTCCTCGACCGGCAGCGTGCGTCGGCTCACGAGGTGCCACGTGCCGTCGGCGGCGAGCTCGACCTCCTGCTCGGGCATCGGCAGCGTGATGCCGCCCCGGGCACGCTCCGCCGCGCCGCGCAGCTCGCCGACGCGCCGCAGCAGCGCGAGCGGACCGTCGGACACCGCCAGACCCGTACCCCCGTCGATCGCCGCCTGCGCCTCGTCGTACGTGAGCCGAGCCCTGGACCGCACGACGGCGCGTCGCACGGTCACGGCCGCGGGCTCACCGTCGGCATCGAGGTCGATCTGCCACAGCGCCGCGGGGACGTCCTGCCCCGGGAGGAGGCTCGCGGCGCCCTCGCTCAGCAGCGGTGGGTGCAGGGGTGTGCGGGAGTCCGGTGCGTACAGGGTCGTGACCCGTCGCCGCGCCTCGTCGTCGACCGCCCCGGACGGCACGAGCCACGCCGCGACGTCCGCGATGGCGTACCGCACACGGAAACCCGCGCCGCGTCGTTCGACGTGCAGAGCCTGGTCGAGGTCCATCGAGCCGGGCGGGTCGATCGTGACGAGCGGGACGTCGCGCGCGTCGACGCGCTCGGCGGGCAACGGACCGGACGACGAGCGTGCCGTCGCCTCCGCGAGCACCGCGGCCGGGAACTCGACCGGCACGTCGAGCTCGGTCCGCAGCGCGGCGAGCCCGCGGCGCACCGCCGTGTCGACGTCGCGAGCTCGGTCGGTCGGTGCGGGACGGACCAGGCGCACATGACGACGAGGCACGGCCCGAGCCTAGGGCCATGCCTCGTCGATCGTGCGGCGCGCGCTCGACGCGCGTGGTCAGGTCAGCCCTGCGGCGGACCCGCAGGCGTCGTCGGGTCCTGGGGCGGGGCAGGCGGCGCAGCGGGCGCATCCGGGGCCGTGCCGTAGCCGTAGCCCGCGGCGGGGACCGCGCCGTACGCGCCCTCGGCGCCCGGCTCGACCGCTGCAGCGCCCACGTTGCGCCGCCGCACGAGCACGACGGCGATCACGACGACGAGCGCCAGGACGACCAGCCCGACGAGCACCCACACGAGCATGGTCACCGCGGAGCCGCTGCCGCCCTCGTCGGACGCGACGGCCTGCATCTCGATGACGTCGCCTGCCTCGCCGGTCCACGTGACCGTCGACCCGTCGATCTCGCCGTTCGCGGACTGGATCTTGCCGGGGAACGTGAACGCGATCCGGATGTCGCCGCCCGACAGGCCAGGGGTGTCCTCGCCGCTCGACAGGTCGAGCGTGCCGTCGACGACGAACTTTCCGTCCTCGTGCGTGACGCTCATGTCCTCGTCGCCGAACTCGTCGAGCGGCTGGTCGACGAACGTGTACGTCTTGCCGACGTAGTCGTCGTCCTCGTACGGCTTCGACGACGACGCCTCGTTGCCGAACGGGTCCTCCTCGCCGAGCACGTCGTCGATCGACGCACCCGTCGACTCGAGCAGCGACTTGCTGATCGCGAGGACGACGGTGCCGTCGACCGTGTCGTCGGCGTCGAACGACAGGTCCATGTGCAGCTTCACGCAGCCCGAGAGGCTGAGCACCAGTGCGACGGCGGTCGCCAGCACGGCGATCGGTCGGAGCCTGCGGGAACGCGCGCGGGCAGGGGCGGGAGTGGTCGACATGCGGCACATCCTGCCGGACGCCGGACCGCCCGACGGTCGGATCCGGGGTCGGACCCGAAACCGATGCACAGTCGCGACCTGCCGGCCGCGACCGGCCCCCTCAGCGGCCCGGTACCTCCGGGACGGACCGGGCGTCGCGGTACAGGCGCCCGCCGCGAAGACCCTCGCCCAGGAGCTCCGGGACCGTGACGAGGCGGTAGCCGTCCGCCTGCAGCGCGTCGACCATCCCGGGCACCGCGGCGACCGTCGAGCGCCGCGGGTCGTGCATGAGGACGATCGACCCCGGCCGGATCCCGTCGAGCGCGATCCGGGTGGTCTGCTCCGTGTCGTCGTGGTCCCAGTCCCGCGTGTCGACATCCCACAGGACCGTCGCGTCGTCGCGCTCACCGACCAGGTCGAGCAGCGCGTCGTCGTAGGTGCCGAACGGCGGTCGGAACATCGTCGGCGTGACACCCGTCGCGGCGCGGACCGCGTCGGCCGTGCTCGCGAGCTGCGCACGCACCTCGTCGGGCGTGAGCGTCGTGAGGTCGGGGTGGCTCCACGAGTGGTTGCCGAGCGCGTGCCCGGCCTCGTGCGCAGCCCGGACGGTCGCCGGGTCGGCGGCGACGTGCTCACCCAGGAGGAAGAACGTCACGCGTGCGTCCCGCGCCGCGAGCTCGTCGAGCAGCCACCGCGTGTGCGGCCCCGGCCCATCGTCGAACGTCAGCGCGACGACCCGCTCACCGCCGGCACCGTCGATCACCCGCCCGACGCTACCTGCTCCCGCTCCGGGTGGAGAAAGTCCACTCTCCGACGACGACGTCCACCCGTTCCGGCGCGCAGCGCCGAGACGGGCCGCTACGCTCCGCGGCATGAGGGGGATGCAACCGATCGATGCTGGCGCGTACCGGGGACCCGAGGGACCGAGCAGGCGGCAACGTCTGACCGACCTCGCGTGGAGTGCGGGGGGTGCCCTCACCGGGGTCCTCGTGATGATCTGGTTCCCGCACCTGTCCACGTGGCGGTTCGTGGCCGCCGTCCTCATCGGCTACGCGTTCGTCGCTGCGGTCGTCGGCGTCCGTCGCCGACGCGGCACCACACCCCCTCGCCCCACCGGCTGAGCCGAGCCTGCCCCCGGCGGTTGCGAGGCGTTCCGGCACTCCCGCGGGGCGGACGACGACATCGGGTTCGTCACAGACGTGCAGCTCGCCTCGGTCTCGCCGGCCGACGCGCATGCGGACGTCGATCCGATCGCTCGCGCGTACAACCCCGATCGTCCGTCCGAGTGCGACGCCGGACCGATGTGGCACGCCAGCGCCGTGACACGCTCGACTGTGAAGACGGGCACCGGCAGCGGCATCCCATGGACGCGTCGACCCCGGCTGCACCTCGCAGATAATCGACGTTTCACGACTATCTTCGACACGCATCGACTATCGTCGACGGTGGAGGTGGGGTTCGATGGACGCAGGACATCCGCTCGCGGTCGTCACGCCGACGCTGGACGGTGACGTACTGATGCGCCTCGCACGTGCGCAGGCGTCCTTCACGCCCGGTCAGCTGCAGAGGCTCATCCCGGACGCCTCCGTCGACGGCGTGCGCAAGGTGCTGAAGCGGCTCGCGCGTCAGGGCATCGTCTCGGCGACGAGCGTCGGCAACGCGGCTGTGATGTACAGCTTGAACCGGGAGCACGTCGCGGCCGAGCCGATCATCGACCTTGCGACGCTGCCCTCGCGGCTCCGTGACCGGATCGTCGACCTGGTGCGCACCTGGTCCGCGCAGCCGGTGTACGCCGCTCTGTTCGGGTCGTGGGCACGTGGGACTGCGACGGTTGACTCCGACGTCGACATCTTCCTGGTGCGCCCGACATCCGCCGGACAGGAGTGGTGGGACGCGCAGGTCGCGGCCCTGGAAGCGTCCGTCACGCGGTGGACCGGGAACGACGCGCGGGCGCTCAGCATCGACGAGGAGATGTTCCCCGCCGCCGCCGACTCAGCGCTCGTCGAGCGCGTGCGCATCGAGGGCCTACCGCTCCACGGAGACCGGAGGTTCATCGACGTGCCGTCGGCGAGGCACCGCGACTGCGGGCAGGAGGTCCGGTGAGCACCGTCGACTGTGACGCCACGACGCGAGCGGGACGACTCACGAAGGCGCGTCAGTTCGCCAGGTCCGCCAGGGACGCGCTCGATCTAGCCGATGAGGCCCGCGATGTCGCAGACGCGTTCGTGACGCTCGCCGCGCACGCGGGGACTGCGGCGTCCGACGTCATCTGCTGCACCCGGCTGGGTGTCCATCACCGAGGCGAGCGACATCAGGACGCCATCGCGCTGCTGAAGAAGGCAGACCCTGATGCCGCTCGGGCGCTCGCGGTCCTGCTCAGTCTGAAGACTCTCGCTGGGTACGCCGCAGCCACGGTGTCGACCAAGGACCTCCTGCGGGCTGAGCGAGCGATGGCCGCTCTACTTGACGCCGCGAACGCCGTGTCATGAGTCGCCTGGGCGCGGTGGAGACCCGGGCGGTTCCAACGATGTCCCGAGTCGTCCCATGGCGGAGGGCAAGGGATTCGAACCCTTGAGGACGAGAGGTCCCGCCCTAACGGTTTTCAAGACCGTCGCTTTCGGCCGCTCAGCCAGCCCTCCTCGCCGGACGGACCGGCGGCGACGAGTCTCCCACAGCCGTCCCGACGACACGGCACCGTCCACGACGCCCGCCGCTCACGCCCAGGGAGTCGGGTCCCGCTCCCACCACCGCTCGCCGAGGCCGGGTGACAGCACCTCGAGCCGGTAGAGCGCCGCGATGCGCGCGAGGTGCACGTCGTACGTCGCGACCGCGCCGACCTGCGGGTGCGTGAGTGCGACGCCCGCGTGCACCGCGACGAAGGGCGACAGCACCGCACCGACCTCCGTCGCCCGGTCGACCGCCTGGTCCGAGATCCGCACGACCTCGACCTCGAGCAGCACCCGCTGCGCCACGTCGCGGGCCTCGGCGTCGAGCAGCCGCGCGGTCCCCCGCAGCTCGCTCACCCCGACCTGCGTCGTGAGCAGCCGAGGCGCGTTGCGGCGTGCCCACACGAGCCAGTCGGCGCGGTGCGGTGCACCGGGCAGGTACCGCGACAGCGCCGAGCCGTCCGCGTACACGCGCGGGCGGTCGTCGGGACGAACGGGCACGAGCCCATGATCGCGCAGCGGCACGCCGCTCACGGGTACCGCCGCGGACACGTCGGGACGCAGGTCCGACGAGCACGCCGACGGCCGGCCACCCCGCGGGGTGCACCGGCCGTCGGACGGACGTTCTTCACAGCAGGCTCACCGCTGGCGCAGACGCTCCATCGCGAGCTGCACCAGGGAGATGAGGGCCTGCTTGGTGGCCGCACGCGAACGTGCGTCCGTGTAGAGGACCGGGACGTGCGCCGGGATGGCGAGCGCCTCGCGGACGTCCTCGAGCGCGTGCTTGGCGACGCCGTCGAAGCAGTTGACACCCACGACGAAGGGGATGCCACGGCTCTCGAAGTAGTCGACCGCCGGGAAGCACTGGTCGAGACGGTCCGTGTCCACCAGCACGACGGCGCCGATCGCGCCGCGCACCAGGTCGTCCCACATGAACAGGAAGCGGTCCTGCCCCGGGGTGCCGAACAGGTACAGCCACAGCGAGCCCGGCAGCGCGATGCGGCCGAAGTCCATGGCGACCGTGGTGGTGGTCTTGCGGTCCGACACACCGCCGGCGTCGTCGACGCCGATGGAGTGCTCGGTCATCGCGGCCTCGGTGTTGAGGGGCTCGATGTCCGAGATGGACCCGATGAAGGTCGTCTTGCCGACGGCGAACCCGCCGGCGACGACGATCTTGACGACGGTGGGGGCGACGGCGCCTGCGGTTCCGGCCGGAGCGGCCACCGCGGCGTCAGAGGGCGGAAATGCCATTGAGAACACTCTCCAGCACGCTCAGGGACAGGGCGGGGGACTCACCGGTGTTGACCTCGACCGGCTGAGAGGTGTGCACGCGCACGAGTTGCTGGTCGGACATGTCCGAGACCAGGATCCTGACGACTCCGATCGGCAGGTGGAGCAGCGCCGACAGCTCCGCGACGGAGATGTAGGTGCTCGCGGCGTGCTGCAGGATCGCGCGCCGCTCGGGCGGCAGACCCTGACTCGACACAGCGTCCGGCAGCGCTTCGACCAGCGCCTCGATGGGCAGGTCGGAGCGCGCCGAGCGCACGCGCCCGCCGGTGACGGCGTACGGCCGTACCGTCCGGGCGACGTACTCGATGTGCTCGCTCATGGGAGTTGTTCTCCTCAGACGGCCGGGGGTCGGGTTGCGCCGTCGACGGGGAGCTGGCCGCGCATCTCAGAGATGAGCTGCGGGGTCAGCGTCGCCTCGGTGCGGGACACGAGCATGGCCATCTCGTATCCGATGAGCCCGACGTCGCAGCTCGAGTCGGCGACCACGGCGAGGACGGAGCCGTTCGAGACGGTCATCAGGAAGAGGAACAGCTCGTCCATCTCGATGATCGCCTGACGCACCTCCCCCGCTCGCAGCTGCCGCGCGGCTCCGCGGGTCAGGCTCGACATGCCGGACACGATCGCCGCGAGCTGGTCTCCGCTCGTCCGGTCGAGGTGCTCCGACATCGCCATGAGAAGACCGTCGGCCGACACCACGAGCGTGTGGCGAGTGCCGGGCACGGTCCGGACAAAGTTGTCCAGGAGCCAGCCGAAATTGGCTGCCTCGGTGCTGAGCGCGGTCACACTTCCTCCTTGCTGGTGCAGTCGACGACTGCGGGTTCGAACGTCCCCACGACGGGGGCGATGGTGGGAACGACGATGGTCCTCATCACGAGCTCCTCGGCTGGTCGCCCGCGGCCTGTCGACCGCGCGACGTCCCGGACTGGAAGCTCGACAGGCGGCTTCGGAGCTCGTTGGCGTCACGCTGGACAGGTGCGTGGTCACCGTTCAGGTCGGCCGCGACCGGCGGCATCGCCGTCGGCACGCGCTTCGTGAGCCGCTCACCCGAGCCGGCCTGGCTCGGCCGGTAGGCCGAGAGCTGGCTCAGCTCGGACAGCGCCTGCTCCTGGATGTCGGAGCGGAGCGCGAGCATCGCGGCGACGTTGTCGTCGAGCGTCCCGATCCGCGGCGCGGTCGACGGCGGCACCGCGGGGCTCGGCACGTCGACGGTCGCCACGGGTGCGGCGGGCCGGCTCGCGGCCCACTCGGGCGGTGCCCACGCCGCGGGGGCCGGCGACGACGAGACCGGCGCGGCCGGGGCCACGGGGTGCGGCGGCTCGGGAGCCGACCAGCTCGTCTGCCGGACCGGCGCGGGCGCCGGCTGCTCGACCGGTGCGGGCACCGACCACGACGGCGCAGCCGGGGCGACGGGTGCTGCAGCGACCTGCTCCGGCTGCACGGCCGCCTCGACCTGCTCACCCTTGCGGCGACCGAACAGACCCCAGCGCTTCTTGCCGCCCTTGTCCTCGCTCGCCCCGCTCGGTGCGAGGTCATCGACGCTCGCGGCGCCGAAGCCCGCGCTCGGCGCCCAGCCCTGCGCGACGGGCGCCGCGGCGACCGGGGCCTCGGCGACGGGAGCCGGCTCGGCGGGCGTGTACGGCTCGGCGACGGCGGGCGCGTAGGCCTCCGGCGCCGACGGCGCGTACGCCTCGGGTGCGGCGACCTCGGCGGCAGGCTGCTCACCGAGCGACGGCCAGGCGGGGGCGCCCCAGGCCGGAGCGGTCTCCGCCCAGACCGGGCCGCCGTCGCCAACCTCCTGCGCGACGGGCTCGACGACCGGCTCGAGCGCGGCGGTCGGCTCGTCGTCGGCGAGCGCGGGGACCGCGAACGCCTCCTCGACGGCTCCGGCCAGCTCGGGCTCGACCTCGGCGGGCTGCGGCGCATCCCAGGCCGGGGCCTGGAACGTCGGCTGCCACTGCTCCGGCTCGACGGCCTGCTCGGCCACCGGCGCTGCTTCGTCGGGCACTGCGTCCTCGGCGCTCGGCGCGAACACCGGCTGCCACGGCTCGGGCTCCGCGGCGGCCTCGGCCACCGCCGCCTCGGTCGCCAGGTCGCTCTGCGCGCTCGGGGCGAACGTGGGCTGCCACTGCTCGGGCTCGGCGGCCTCGACCACCTGCTCGACGGGCGCGTCGAACGCCGCGAAGGTCGGCTCGGCGGCGGGCTCGACGCGGTCCGGGACCGACGTGTCCGCCACCGCGGCCGCAGCGAGCTCCGCGGCGGACACGGTCGGCTGCGCGCCGGTGTGCCAGGCACGGGCCTCGTCGAGCGAACGCTCGAAGTCGAACGACTGGTTCGCGGCGACCGCACGGCGCGCAGTGGACCAGCCCGAGTAGCCGCTGTACGAGGTGTACTCGATGGGCGGCTCCTGGCGCGGCGCGGCGTCCGGACCGGCGAACGCCGCGGGCGCGTCCACGACGGGCTGCGACGGCTGCTCGGCGACGGGCTCGTCGACCACGGGCGCGGACCATGCGGCCGCGGGCTCGTACGACTCCGTCTGAGGCGCCTGCTCGTACGTCTCGTGGACGGGCTGCTCGTACGACGCGTGCTGCGCCTCGTCGGCGACGGCCTCCGTGACGGCCTGGTCCCAGGCGGTCACGGGCTCGAACGACGCCGGCTCGTACGCGACGGGCTCGAACGGCTCCACACCGAACGACTCGTCGGCGCCGACAGCCGCGGGCTGCTCGACGGGCTCGGCGTGCACCACGGGGACGTCGTCCCACGTCGGCACGGGCACCTGCTCGGCCTCGTAGGGCGCGGCCTCGGGCTCGGCACCGGCGAGCGGTGCACCCGGCTCGAACGACGCCGGCTCGTACGCGGCGGGCTGCTCGACGGGCTGGACGGCCTCGACGGCAGGCTGCTCGACAGCCCACGCCGGGACGTCGGCCGCAGCGGGCTCGTCGTGCGGCGTGTCCTGCCCGGGCTCGTCGTGCGGGTCCTGCACCTCGTCCTCGTCGGGGGCGAGACCGGGGACGGCGCCGACGGCGTCAGGCGTCCAGGGCGTCTCGTCGGCGACGGGCTCCGCGGGCGCCTCGGCGGCCGCGGCGTGCGTGCCGAGCGACATCCACGGCGCACGCACCTGGTCGTTCGACGGGTCGTAGCCCTCGGTGAGCGACGTCCGACCGCGGAAGCCGGAGAACAGGCCGGCGCGCGCGGCGGGCGACGGCACGCCCGACTCCTCGGCCGGGGCGGCGGGGGGCGGCGTGGGCTCCCACGCGGGGGTCGCGGGTGCGGCGCCGCGTGCGGCACGGCTGGGCAGCCCGCTCGACGACGTCGCCTGCATGGTCGCGGGTGCCCAGTCGGGGGCAGCCGACGACAGGTCCGGGGACAGCGTCGGCGTCGCGACCTCGGGCAGGACGATCGCGTCCTCGTCGAAGGTCTTGCGCGGGCGCGTCGGGAGCTCGCGTCCCTCGGGGACGGGCGTGACGCCCGCCACCGGGATCGGTGCGGAGTCCGCGACCGGCTCGCCCTCGCCGCGGCGGCGGCGCGGCAGGCCGAGCGCCGTCGAGCCGTCCGTCAGCGCGGACAGGTCGACCGGGGCGACCTCGGGTGCGACGGCGGCGTCGTGCGCCACCTGCTCCGCCATCGAGGGGACGCCGAAGCCGGAGCTCTCGGTCGTCGCGAACAGCGAGGCGGGCAGCAGCACGGTCGTGTCGGTACCGGTGCCCGAGTCGGCCTTGGCCAGGTGCACGGCAGCGCCGAGCTTCTGGGCGATGCGGCCGACCACGAACAGGCCCAGGCGCTGCGCGCCGAGCGCGTCACCCGCACCCGACGAGACGATCTTGGCGTTCGCGGCCTCGATCTCCTCGGGCGTCATGCCGAGGCCGTGGTCGCGGATCCGCACGACGACGAACTGGCCGGACACACCGGTCGTGACCGTCACGGGCGTCTCGGGCTCCGAGAACACGGTCGCGTTCTCGAGGAGCTCCGCGAGCAGGTGCGCCGCGGGCAGGGCGTTGAAGCCGAGCATGTGCGGGTCGATCTGCAGGTCGAGCTCGACCCGGTCGTACTGCTCGATCTCGGAGGACGCGGTCCGGATGACGTCCGACAGCGGCATCGAGTCGCGCAGACGACGGCCCGAGTCGATGCCGGCGAGCACGAGGAGCGACTCCGCGTTACGACGCATCCGGGTCGCGAGGTGGTCGAGCCGGAAGAGGTTGGCCAGCGTGTTCGGGTCTTCCTCGGAACGCTCGAGCGAGTCGATGAACGACAGCTGGCGGTTGAGGAGGACCTGGTCGCGACGGGCGACGTTGACGAACATCTCAGCGATGGAGCCGCGGAGCGCGGCCTGCTCCTGCGCGACGCGCAGCGTGGTCGCGTTCATCGAGTTGAACGCCTGGGCCAGTCGGCCGACCTCGTCCTGGGCACGCACCGGGATCGGGTCGAGCTGGATGTCCGGCTGCTCACCGGGCGTCGCCACCTGCTCGACGATCTGCGGGAGCCGCTCGCGGACGTCGGAGGCCGCGGAGGTCAGGCGCCGCAGCGGCGTGACGATCGTCCGTGCGACGAAGAGCGCGAGGAGGAAGGACAGGACGGCGGCGACGAGGGTCGCGCCGATCGTGACGTAGAACCGCTGGAGGGCCGCGGCCGAGTCCTCGTCCGCGAGCTGCTGCGCGTGGTCGATGGCCTGGCCCGCGAGCTCGACGAGCGCGGTGGTCTGCGTCTCGATCTGACCCGCGTAGACGGCGGGGTCGACCTGGCGGATCGACTCCAGGTCACCCGTCGCGAGCAGCGCGCGCTGCGCGATGAACTGCGACGACGGCTGGCCGCTCGGGAGCGTCAGCTCGATGCCCGACATGCGGTTGAGCGAGACGGCAGCGGCGGTGCGCGCGCTCTCGGTCGCGTCGATCGTGTCCTGGTAGACGGCGCCGAGCGACGGGCTCGCGGTGCCGGCGAGGAGCGACGACCCCTGGATGAGCTCGGCGACGAGGTTCGTCGAGGTCTGGGACAGGTCGTGGTAGCCGGTCACCGCGCTGGCGACCTCGCGGTTCGGGAAGTTCTCGGTGAGCTGGGCGACGAGCTCGAGCTGGCCCTTCTCGATCGTCTGGAAGTTCGCGCGGACCACGGAGTTCACACCACCGCGCGCGACGGCCTGGCGGGCGGACGGCAGCGTCGTCTCGTAGTCGGCCTGCACGGAGCTGAACTGCGCGACGAGCGCCGGCGGGAACCGGTCGAGCGGCAGCTTCGCGGTGTACTTGCGCACGCTCGCGAGCGCCTGGTCCGTCGCCTGCTGCGTCGCGGCGATCTGGTCCGGGTCCCGGCTCGTCATGGCGACGATGTACTCGTTGTCGATCGCCTGACCGAGCGGCTGGTAGGCGCGCAGCGTCTCGGCGACGCTCTGCGTGGCGCGCGCCTCGTCGAGGTCGTCGAAGGCCGCGACGGAGATGTACACACCCAGCAGGACGAGCACGAGCATGGGAACGGCCAGTACGGCCAGCACCTTGGCTCTGATGCCAAGTCGTCGCAGCATGTCGTTCCCTTCTTCGCCTGACGCGGACCCCGTCCGCGCGGGGGAACGCAGACAGATGGTCCGTGCGGGAGTATCGGCCGTTGGACGAGCGACCATTAGCCCGCGGCCGAGTTTGCCATGGACCTCACCCGGACGGATACGACGGATGGGGACAAGATGCTTCACACAACGGACGGTTCACCTCATCCGGGGACCGGATCGCCCCGCGACGACCGCCTGGTTACGCTGCCGAGGTGCGTGCGGTCGTCGTCTGCGAACCCGGCGGGCCCGAGGTCCTCGAGGTCCGTGACGTCCCCGAACCGGCTCCCCCGGGGTCCGACGAGGTGCTCGTCGAGGTCGCGGCCGCGGGCGTGAACCGCGCCGACCTCCTGCAGCGCCAGGGAAGCTATCCGCCGCCCCCGGGCGCCCCGCCGTGGCCGGGTCTCGAGGTCGCAGGCGTCGTGCGCGCCGCGGGTCCGACGAGCGGGCTCGCGACGGGCGACCGCGTGGCGGCGCTCGTTCCGGGCGGTGGCTACGCCGAGCTCGTCGTCGTGCCCGCTGCGCTCACCCTCCCCGTGCCCGCGGACCTCGCGCTCGTCGACGCTGCGGCGCTGCCCGAGGCGCTCGCGACGGTCTGGTCGAACCTGCAGGAGGCCGACGCCCGCGCGGGCGAGACGCTGCTCGTGCGCGGCGGTTCGGGCGGCGTCGGGACGGCCGCCGTGCAGCTCGGTCGGCTGCTGGGGCTGCGGGTCCTCGCGACCGCGGGCGGGCCGCAGCGCGTCGCGCGCGTCGCGGAGCTCGGTGCGGACGCAGTGCTGGACCACCGCCGCGACGACGTCGCGGACCAGGTGCTCGCGGCGACCGACGGCCGCGGGGTCGACGTCGTGCTCGACGTGCTGGGCGCGGGCGGGCTCGAGGACAACGTGCGCGTGCTCGCGACCGGCGGTCGGCTCGTCGTGATCGGTCTGCAGCAGGGCCGTCGCGGCACGCTCGACCTCGGCACGCTGCTCGCCCGCCGGGCGCGTGTGATCGCGACGACGCTGCGCTCACGCGAGCCGCAGGACAAGGCCCGGATCATGGCCGGGGTGCGCGAGCACGTGTGGCCGTTCGTCGTCGACGGTCGGCTGCGGCCCGTCGTCCACGCGACGTACGGGCTCGACGAGGCCGCGCACGCGCATGCGGCGCTCGAGGCGGGCGGCGTGCTCGGCAAGCTCGTCCTGCGCACCTGATCGCCACGGCCGCTCTGTGGACCGTGTCGGTGGCGTCGGTGAGAATGCCGGGATGACGTCCGACGAGCCGGCCCCCGACCCCTACGACGACGCGCGCGTCGAGATCGTGCGCGACGACGAGCCCGCGACCGACGACCCGCAGGCCGACGACGAGGACGTCCGCGGCATGGTCGCGCAGCCCGCCAAGGTCATGCGGATCGGGACGATGGTCAAGCAGCTGCTCGACGAGGTGCGCAGCGCGCCGCTCGACGACGCGGCGCGTGCGCGGCTCGCGGAGATCCACGAGCGGTCGCTGCACGAGCTCGAGGAGGGCCTGTCGCCCGAGCTCATCGAGGAGCTGCACCGCATCACGCTGCCGTTCACGCAGGACGAGACCCCGTCGGACGCCGAGCTGCGCATCGCGCAGGCCCAGCTCGTCGGGTGGCTCGAGGGTCTGTTCCACGGCATCCAGACGGCGCTCGTCGCACAGCAGATGGCCACGCAGGCGCAGCTCCAGCAGATGCGCCGGGCCCTGCCCCCGGGCGTCGTCCGCGCCCCCGGCATGTCGCCGACCGGGCCCGACGACGAAGACGCGGATCACCGCGGCGGCACGGGCCAGTACCTGTAGCGCAGCCGGGCTCACGCGGGCGGGGGTACCTCCTGCGCGGCGGCGCCCGTGCGGGCGGTGAGCGCGATCGCGCCGGAGACCAGGACGAGCCCGACGAGCTCGAGCCCGTGCGGGACCTGCTGCAGCCCGACCGCGCCGACGACCGTCGCGGTCGCGGGCAGGAGCGCGAGCAGCACGGAGAACGTCGCGGGCCGCACGCGCCGCAGCACGACCTGCTCGATGCCGTACGGCACGACGGACGAGAGCACCGCGACGAGCACCACGGCACCCGCGAGCCGCGGGTCGGTCCACACCGGGCCGGAGCGGCCCGCGAGGAACGGCGCGAGGACGAGCGCGCCGGCCGTCATCGCGACGCCGAGGCCCGTGAGCCCGCCGGTCGCGGCGGTCGCGACGCGGCGACCGAGCACGATGTACAGCGCCCAGCACGCGGCGGCCACGCCGATCGCGACGAGCCCGCGCGTCGCGTCGTCGCCCACGTGCACGCTCACGCCGGCGAGCAGCACGACACCCGCCGCGGCGACCACCATCGCGCCGCGGTCCCGCCAGCCGCGCCCGGTCACGGCCGCCACGGCCACGGGACCCGCGAACTCGAGCGCGACCGCGGTACCGAGGGGCAACGAGTCGATCGCGACGTAGAACGCCGCGTTCATGACCGCGAGCACCACGCCGAACAGGGCCGCGGTGCGCAGCGCGTCGCGCGTCCACAGCGCACGCGACCGCCACGGCCGCGTCCAGCCGACCAGCACGAGCGCGGCGACGAGCACCCGCAGCCAGCCGACGGTCGCGGCGGGCAGGTGCACGAACAGCCCGACGGCGACGGCCGCACCGACGTACTGCGCGAGCGCGGAGACGACGAAGAGCGCGGGCGCTGGCACGGCGCCAGGGTAAGCCGCGCTCGTCGTCGTCCCCGTCAGGTCACGTGCCGCTCACCCCTTCACGGACCCCGCGAGCAGGCCGCGCACGAAGTAGCGCTGCAGCGACAGGAAGACGATCGCAGGGATGATGATCGAGACGAACGCGCCTGCCGAGAGCAGGAACCACCGTGCACCGCGCGTGCCCGTGATGTTGAGCAGCGCGACGGTCATGGGTGCGAGGTCCCGCGACGAGCCCGCGAACGTGAGCGCGACGAGCAGGTCGTTCCACACCCACAGGAACTGGTAGATGCCGAGCGCCGCGATCGCGGGCTTGAGCATCGGCAGCAGCAGGCGGAAGAAGATCGTCACGTGCCCGGCCCCGTCGACGCGGGCCGCCTCGAGGAGCTCGCGCGGGATCTCCCGCATGAAGTTGTGCAGCAGGAACACCGCGAGCGGCAGGCCGAACATGGTGTGCGACAGCCACACCGCCCAGAACGTGCCCGCGACGTGCAGGTCCACGTACAGGCTGAGCAGCGGGATGAGCGTCACCTGGATCGGCACGACCTGCAGCGCGAACACCGCGACGAACAGCACGTCGCGGCCACGGAAGTCCATCCACGCGAACGCGTACGCGGCGAGCGTCGCGAGGAACATCGGCAGGACGACCGCGGGGATCGTGATGACGATCGAGTTGAGGATCGACGGCGCGAGCGACTGCGAGTTGTCCGGGGACAGGACCGTCTCGTAGTTCTCGAGCGTGAAGCTCGGGTTCGTCAGGACGGTCCACCAACCGCTCGTGTTGATGTCCGCGGCGGGCCGGAACGACGTGACGAGCAGGCCGAGCGTCGGGATGGTCCACAGCACGGCCAGCACGACCGCGAACAGGGACGCCCACGGACGGGACAGCCGACGACGCGCGGCTGCCGCCACGCTCGTCGGACGCGGGGGGACGGAGGTGCCACCGACGTCCGCGACGTCGACGGAGGCTCCGACGGGGACGGCGCTCATCGGTGGTCCGCCTTCCGCAGCTGCCGGATGTTGTAGACGATGATCGGGACGACGAGCACGAACAGCAGCACCGCGAGTGCGGCGCCGAGCCCCTGGTTCCCGGCCGAGAAGCTCTGCGTGTAGAACTCGTTCGCGACGACGCTCGTGCCGTACTGGCCGGCCGTCATGGTCCGCACGATGTCGAAGACCTTGAGGCAGCCGATCGCGATCGTCGTGAGCACGACGATGAGCGTGGGCCGGATGCTCGGCACCGTGACGTAGCGGAACAGCTGCATCGAGCTCACACCGTCGAGGCGCGCGGCCTCGGTGATCTCGGCGGGGATGGCCTTGATCGCGGCGGACAGGATCGTCATCGCGAAGCCGGCCTGGATCCAGATCATCACGACGATGAGGAACACGTTGTTCCAGGGTTGGTTCAGCAGGAAGTTCTGGGGGGATCCGCCGAGCCACACGATGATCTGGTTCACGAAGCCGATCTGGTTCGGGTTCTTCGCGAGCGTCGGGTCGTAGAAGCGGTACTCGTACATGAACTTCCAGATGATCGACGCGCCGACGAACGAGATCGCCATCGGCAGGAAGATCAGCGCCTTCGCCGCGGCCTCACCCTTGGCGCCGTCGACGAGGATCGCGTACACGAGCCCCACCACGGTCGCGACGAACGGCGTCACGAGCACCCACAGGACGGTGTTGCGCAGCACGACGAGCTGGCTGCTCGACGTGAAGATGTCGGAGTAGTTCCCGAGCCCGATGAAGCTCGTGCCCGCGGCGTTGTAGAACGAGCGCCAGATGGTCCGGATCGCGGGGTAGACGAGCCCGACGGCGATGAGCAGGAGCGTGGGTCCGATGAACCACCACGCGACCCGGCGCGCTCCCCGCTTCTCGAGCAGGTGGACGACGAGCAGGATGACGCCGATGACGGCGGCGAACGCGACCAGCGCGAGCACCATCGACACCAGCTTGTCGGTGACTTCCATGGCACCTCCCTCGACGAGGAGACAAGCAGGAACACGGACGCGGCGCACGCCGGACGCACCGGGGCGTTCGGTCCCGGCGCATGGCGTGCGCCCGCGACGGCGCGCGCCGGTGCCCCGAGGGTGCTGACCCCCGGGGCACCGACGTCACGTCAGGAGGCCGGCCAGGCCGCCTCGATGTGGTCCAGCGTGTCCTTCGTCGACTGGCCGGTGATCCAGTTCGTCGTCTCCGTCCAGAACGCGTTGGACCCGACGGCGGCGGGCATCATGTCCGACCCGTCGAAGCGGAACACCGCGTTGGAGTCCTGCAGGATGTCGGCCGAGAGCTTGTCGATCGGGTTCGTGAGGATCGACGTGTCGAGGCCCTTGTTGGCGGTGATCCAGCCACCGTTGGTGCGGTCGACGCTCGCCTGCGCCTTGAGGTTGGCCCACGTGTCCGTGCTCCAGAACTGCAGGAGCGCCTGCACCTCGGGGCGGTCGGAGAACGCGGTCACGAACTCGCCGGCGCCGAGCACGGGCTTGTCGTCGGCCGTCTTGCCCGGCAGGTAGAAGGCGTAGATCTGGCCGTTCTCGGAGATGTCCGTGCCCTCCGGGAAGTTCGCGGCGTAGAAGCTCGCCTGGCGGTGCAGCGAGCACTGCCCGTCGAGGATCGGCAGGCCGCCGTCCTGGAACGCGGTCGTCGCGATGGACGAGACGTCACCGAAGCCGCCGTTCACGAAGTCGGGGTTCTTGAGGTACTCGCCCACGGCGTCGAGCGCCTGCGTCGGGACCTCGGAGTTGAACGCGATCTCGTGGCTGACCCACTGGTCGTACACGTCGGGCCCACCGACGCGCAGCATGAAGTCCTCCATCCAGTCGGTGACCGGCCAGCCGGTCGCCGCATCGGACGCGATACCCGCGCACCACGGCTTGTGGCCGGAGTCCTTGGCGATCGTCTCGGAGAGCGTCTTGAGCTCGTCGAGCGTCGTCGGGACCTCCCAGCCGTTGGACTGGAACTCCTGCGGCGAGTACCAGACGAGCGACTTCACGCTCGCACCCGACGGCGCGGCGTAGAACGTGCCGTCGACCGTGCCGAGGGCCTTCCAGTCCTCGCCCCAGAACTCGTCGACGTTCTGCGCGACCGCGTCGGGGGCCGCCTTGACGGTGCCGGTGGCGACGAGCTGGGCGAGCAGGCCCGGCTGCGGCACGATCGCGATGTCCGGCGGGTTGCCGGCCTGGGCGCGCACCAGGATCTGCTGCTCGAACTGCTTGTCCGCCTGGTAGTCGACCTTCGCGCCCGTGCACTCCTCGAACGGCTTGAACGAGTCGACGTAGGGCTGGTCCTCGGGGTCGACGATGCCCGCGTAGATCGTGATCGTCTTGCCGGACAGGTCGCCGTAGTCGGTGTAGTCCGCGCAGTCGGCGTTGTTGTCGGTGCTGCCGCCTCCGCCACCGTCGCCCTTGTCGCCGTCGTCCGACGAGCAGGCCGTCAGGACCAGGGCGAGAGCCGCGGTCGATGCCGCGAGCGCGGCGTACCGGCGCGTGCGGGAATGCGTGCGCATGCCGTTCATGAGACCTCCGTGTCGTCATGGGCGCACACGGGCGTGGAGCACGCCGTCGTGTGCCATCCCCCCGATGCAATCCGTTGCAGAAACAATCCGCAACCCCAGACACAGGACAAAGTGGTCACGATCCCGTCACGATCCCGACAACCCCGACCTGCCGGGCCGTCGTCCTCGCTGCTAGAGGCCGAGGACGTGCCGCAAGCCCGTGTCGACCTGCTCGGCCAGGCTCGGGGGCAGGCTCCCCTCGGGCGGGTCGACCGCCCCGCGGTCGATCGTGAAGACCTGGCTGACGTTGACGACACAGTCGCGGTCGAGGCCCGCAGTGCCCGCGGGGAGGAAGACGTTGTCCTCATACCTCGCGAGCGCGGTGTTCGACGTGATCACCGCGACGACGACCGTCGCGATCCGCGATCCGTTGTACCGGTCGGCCTGGACGACGAGCGCGGGCCGCCGGTACGCCGGGCTCGCGCCTCGCGGTTCGCCGAAATCGACCCAGACCACGTCACCCCTGAGCAGAGTCACCACTCCCACGCGCCCGCGTCGATCTGCGCACGCGCGCTCGCCTTCGACACCGCGACCCCGTCGGCGACGGCGCCGCTCGCGCTCCGGCGTCGCTCGACGAACTCGACGGCATCGTCGATCCGACGCGTGGCGTCGTCACGCTCCAGCGCGTCGGCGTAGAGCGCGCCGGCGCGCTGGAAGAACTCGGAGCGGTTCATCCGGTGCGCCTTGGCGATGGCGTCGATCCGCCGACCGAGCTCGTCCGGGAGAAAGATCGCTGGCTTCACAGCCAGCGAGTATAACTCGGTACTACCGTCGGGCTCCGCGCGAGTCGGAGCAGCGCGGGCGGTCCCGCGACCGAGCGGGGTTCAGAGCAGGGAGCGCAGGACCGGGAGGGCGCCGTCGTCGTCGATCGTGCCGGTGACCTCGTCGGCCACCTCGCGCACGCGCTCGGGGGCGTGACCCATCGCGACGCCACGGGCCGCCCACTGCAGCATCTGCAGGTCGTTGCCGCCGTCGCCGATCGCGGCGGTCGCGAACGGTTCGACGCCGAGCCGCCGCCGCACGGTCTCGAGAGCGCTCGCCTTCGAGACGCCGCCCGGCGTGAGGTCCAGCCACGCGGTCCAGCCGACGGCGTACTCGACCTCGTGCAGCCCGACCCGCTCGACGAGCGCGTGGAACTCCTCGGGGCTCGCGCCGGGCGCCCGGATCACGACGCGCGTCGCGGGCGTCGCGAGCAGCTCGTCGAACGGGACGACCGAGATCTCGCCGCTGATCTCCCCCGGCGGGAACGGCGAGCTGACCTTGAACCCCACGCCCAGGTCCTCGACCGCGAACAGCGCGTCCGGCAGCTCGAGCGCGAGCGCGCGCAGCGCCGGGGCCGGGTCGAACGTCACGACGTCGACGAGCTCGTGGCCCGCGGGCTCGTCGGGATCCAGGCGGGCCGTCACGGCACCGTTCGAGCACACGACCCAGCCCTCGGTGAGCCCGAGGTCGAGGGCCACCGAGACCGCCGAGTGCGCGCTGCGACCGGTCGCGAGCACCACGTGCCGGTCGGCCGCGACGAGGTCCCGCAGCGCCTGGCGCACCTCGTCGGACACGACACCGTCGTAGGACAGGAGCGTGCCGTCGACGTCGAGGGCGACCAGGCGCGTGCGGCTCATCGGGGCTCCAGCACCTCGAGCCCGCCGAGGTACGGCCGCAGGCCCGCAGGGACCCGCACCGCACCGTCGGGGAGCTGGTGGTTCTCGAGGATCGCGACGATCCAGCGCGTCGTGGCGAGCGTGCCGTTGAGGGTCGCGACCGGGCGGACCTGGCCGTCCGCGGTGCGCTCGCGCACCCCGAGGCGGCGGGCCTGGAACGTCGTGCAGTTCGACGTCGACGTGAGCTCGAGGTAACGCTGCTGGCTCGGCAGCCAGGCCTCGCAGTCGAACTTGCGCGCGGCGCTCGAGCCGAGGTCGCCCGCCGCCGTGTCGATCACGCGGTACGGGAGCTCGGCCAGGCCGAGCATCTCCTGCTCCCAGCCGAGGATGCGGCGGTGCTCGTCGTACGCGTCCTCGACCGTCGTGTACGAGAACGCCTCGACCTTGTGGAACTGGTGCACGCGGATGATGCCGCGCGTGTCCTTGCCGTACGAACCCGCCTCGCGCCGGTAGCACGCGCTCCAGCCCGCGTAGCGCAGCGGGCCGGCCGACAGGTCGAGGATCTCGCCGCTGTGGTAGCCCGCGAGCGCGACCTCGCTCGTCCCGACGAGGTAGAGGTCGTCGGCCTCGAGCCGGTAGATCTCGTCGGCGTGCGCCCCGAGGAAGCCGGTGCCCGCCATGACCTCGGGCTTGACGAGCGTCGGCGTGATGACCGGTGTGAAGCCGGCCGCGACCGCCTTGTCGACCGCCGCGTTGAGCAGCGCGAGCTCGAGGCGCGCGCCGATCCCCGTGAGGTAGTAGAACCGCGCGCCCGAGACCTTCGCGCCGCGCTCGGTGTCGATGGCCCGCAGACCCTCGCCGAGCTCGAGGTGGTCCTTCACGACGAAGTCCGCGCCGTACTCCGCGGCGAAGTCGCGCGGTGTGCCGACGTGCTCGAGCACCACGTAGTCGTCCTCGCCGCCCGCGGGCACGCCCGCCTCGACGACGTTCCCGATCCGACGAGCGAGCTCGTCGGCGCGCGTCTCTGCCGCGTCGGCCTCGGCCTGCAGGTCCTTGACCCGCTGCGCGACCTGCTTGGTGTGCGCGAGCAGCGCCTGCTTCTCCTCGCCCTGCGCCTGCGCGACCTTCTTGCCGTGCGCCTTCTGCTCCGCGCGCAGCGTCTCGAACTCCGTGAGCGCGGACCGGCGGCGCGCGTCCGCGTCGAGGACCTCGTCGACGAGGCCCGGGTCGTCGCCGCGGGCGACCTGGCTGGCGCGGACGGTGTCGGGGTCGTCGCGCAGGAGCTTGAGATCGATCACCCTCGCAGGCTACCGACCCGACCCGCCGGACCCGAACCGGAAAGGATCGTCGGCCGCCCTGAGCGACGGCTCACGACGGCCCCGCCGCACGTCGCCGCGCATTCCGCACGACGAGCGCAGTGCGGGTCGGTAGGTTGCGCGTGTGACGTGGGTGGCGTGGGTCGCGGTCGTCGCCGGGGTGCTGGCGGTGGTCGCCCTCGTCGTCGCCGCGGTCGTCTGGCACCGGCAGCGTGACCTGCGCCGACGGCTCGACGGCCCGCACGGCACCGAGAGCCCGCGGGCCCGGTCGCTCGGTCGCGAGGTGCGCGCGCGGGGGCAACAGCTCGCGTTCGTCGCGAACCCCACCAAACCCGATGCGGCCGCGCTGCGTGAGGCCATCGAGAAGGTCGCCGACGAGCAGGGCCTCCCCCGACCGCTGTGGTTCGAGACGACCGTCGACGACCCCGGCGCGGGACAGGCGCGCGCCGCCGTCGAGCAGGGCGCGGACGTCGTCGTCGCGATCGGGGGCGACGGGACCGTGCGGGCTGTCGCGTCCGCGCTCATCGGGACGGGCGTGCCCATGGGACTCGTCCCGCTCGGCACCGGCAACCTGCTCGCCCGCAACCTCGACATCCCCGTCGGGAGCCCGTTGTCCGCGCTCGAGACCGTCGTGCGCGGGCACGACCGCGTGATCGACGTCGGCTGGCTCACGGTCGTCACCGCCGCACGCGACACCGCGGACGACGACGTGCGCGCGACCGACGGCGAGGAGCACCTGTTCCTCGTCATCGCCGGGCTCGGGTTCGACGCCGCGATGGTCGCGGACGCCGACGACGGGCTCAAGGCGCGGGTCGGCTGGATCGCGTACTTCGTCGCCGGGATCAAGCACCTCAACGGCCGCCGGACCCGGGTGCTCGTCCGGATCGACGAGTCGCCGGCCACGTCCACGCGCCTGCGCAGCCTGCTCATCGGCAACTGCGGACGCCTGCCCGGCGGGCTCACCCTGCTCCCCGACGCGGTGCTCGACGACGGCTGGCTCGACGTCGCCGCGCTCGACACGCGCGCGGGCGTCGCGGGCTGGGCCCAGCTCTTCGGCGAGGTCGTGCTCCAGGGCGTCGGCGTCAGGAGCCTGACCGCGCGGGGCAAGGTCAGGGGCGTCGGGCGCATCGACCACACGCGGGCTCGTCGGCTGCGCGTCGTGGTGCCCGGCGGCGAGCACGCCCAGGTCGACGGCGAGCTCGTCGGACGCGTGACCGAGGTGTCCGCGCGCGTCGACCCGGGCGCGCTCGTCGTGCGAGTGGCGAGCGACCCGGTCTGAGACCCGACCGGCACGGCCCGCCGGACGCGATGAGCACCCGCCCGGCGCCCCGACCAGGACGTGGGTCCCCCGCGGCGCCGTGTCCACGTGCATACGGTGGTCGGGCCACCCGTCACCGCTCGCCCCGGGAGCCACCGTGCCGATCCCCGCCCAGACCGCCGCCGTCGAGTCAGGCCGCCTGCTGCTGGCCGACATCGTCTACGAGCGCCTCATGGCCGTGATCGTGAGCGGCGAGCTGGCACCCGGCGAGGTCGTCCGCGAGGAGGAGATCGGCGCGTGGCTGTCGGTCTCGCGCACTCCCGTGCGGGACGCGCTGCGCCGGCTCGGGGACCAGGACCTGCTCGCCTACCAGCCGAACCGTGGCTCGCGCGTCGCCCCGCTCGAGCCGCAGCACCTCGCCGACGTGCTCGACGTGATCGCGACGCTGCTCGGCCAGGCGACCGCGCGCGCCGTGCCACGGCTCGGCCAGGCGGACCTCGCGATCGTCGAGGCCTACCTCGACCAGGCCGCGAAAGCCCACGCCGCGGGCGAGGGCGTGCAGCGCGCGCACGAGCTCGACGCCGCGTTCGACGTGCTGCTCGAACGCGCGGGCAACCATGTCCTGTCGCACACGGTCGTCGCGATGCGCCCGCACCTCGACCGGCTCCTCGGGCTGCTGCCCGGCTACCCCGACGAGCACGTCGTGCACGACGGGGCCGCGCGGCTCGTCGGCGCGCTGCGCTCGGGCGACCCGCGCGTCGCGAGCGAGGCCGTGCAGGACCTCGTGCTCGGGCTCGGGCGCGACCTCACGGCCGAGGCCGCACGCCGCGGGCTCGTGGGCTGACGCGTCAGGTCGCGGCGCCGTCGCGCACCTGGTCGAGCCAGCCGCGCGCCGAGACGAAGTCGTCGTCGCTCGTGCCGACGTGGACCGTCGGCGCCACCGCGTCCGCGCGCGGGTAGGAGCCGAGGAACCGCACGTACGGGCATCTGCGGTGCAGGCCCATGAGGGCCTCGCCCACGCGCTCGTCGGACACGTGGCCCTCGGCGTCGATCGAGAACGAGTACCGGCCGAGCGCGTCACCGATGGGTCGCGACTCGATACGGGACAGGTTCACGCCACGCGCCGCGAACTGCTCGAGCATCGCGAGGAGCGCACCCGCCTCGTTGTCGGGCAGGTGCACGACGAGCGTGGTCTTGTCCGCACCCGTCGGCGCGGGCACCGCCCCCGGACGGCCGACGACGACGAACCGCGTCACCGCCGACGGGTTGTCCGCGACGTCCTGCGCGAGCGGGGTCAGCCCGTACGTCGCGACCGAGGGCGGCGGGACGAGCGCCGCGTCGAAGCCGAGGCCACGCGGGTCGGCGTCCGGCTCGGCGAGCAGCGCCGCCGGGGCCGTGTTCGACGTCGCGGGCACGTGCACGACGCCCGGCAGGTGGTGCGCGAGCCAGCGACGGCACTGCACCCACGCGTGCGGGTGCGCCGCGACGCGACGCACGTCGGCGAGCGACGTGCCCGCACGCGCGGCGAGCGTGAACTGCACCGGGACCAGCACCTCGCGCTGGATGACGAGCGGCGTGCCCGTCGCCAGGCTGTCGAGCGTCGCGGTCACGCCGCCCTCGACCGTCGACTCGATCGCGACGACCGCGTGGTCCGCCGAGCCGTCCCGCACCGCCTCGATCGCGGCCGCGACGTCGACCTGCGGCAGGTGCTCGACCTCGTCGGCCGCCACGACCTGGCGCAGCGCGGCCTCGGTGAACGTGCCCGCGGGGCCGAGGTAGGCGTAGCGGAGGCGGTCGGGGTGCTCGGGCATGCTCGTCGTCCGGTCGGTCGGGGTCAGGGTCAAGGTCAGGGTGCGGTGCTCGGCTCGTCGTCGCGTGCGTCGGCGGGTCCTTCGGCAGGGTAGCCGTCGGCCGCGGCGCGCAGCCCGAGGCAGCCGAGCAGCGGGACCGCCCCGACGAGGATGACGGTCGCGATACGCACCCCGTAGTCGTTGACGAGCCCGCCCGCGACGGCCGCGACGAGCAGGCCGACGAGCACGGGGCGCACGGGCGGCCAGCGGCGCTCCAGCTGCTCCCAGGCCGGGACGCGCACGCGCGAGCGCGGCCACAGCACGGCGACGACCAGCACGAGCACCGCCATCGTCAGCACCGCGACCCAGCCGCTCGTGACCGTCGCCGCCGCGTAGCCGAGCTTGCGCGAGATCGTCTCCGCCGCCGAACCGTCGACGACGCGCTGCACGAACACGCCGAGGTGCGTGCGGTCCGCCGCGGGCCGCAGCCAGTCGAGCACCGCGATCCCCCCGACGAGGAGCACGCCCACGACCCCCGCGACGAGCAGCCGGAACCACGTGACCCGCACGCCCGCGACCCCGAGCACCACGACGAGGCCCGCCGGCACGAGCACGAGCCCGCCGCCCACGTCCGCACCGAGCGCGGGCCACAGGTCCACGACGAGCGCCGTGCCGCACACCAGCGCAGCGACCGCAGCCCCGAGCAGCCGGTGCCCGCGGCGCACGAGCGCCCAACCCCACAGCGCCGCGCTCACGAGCGCCGCCACGACGTAGAACGAGTACGTCGGGTTGCCGAACCCGTAGAACCGCCCGCCGAGCGTGACCGCCGGCCCCTGCGGTGAGCCGCGGTGCAGCGGCGTGCCGAGCAGCGCGTCGAGCGTGAGCACCGCGAACGTCACGCCCGCGACCACACCCGGGCCGACCGTGAGCGGCCGACGCGGTGCGAGCGCCGCGACCCCGGCGACCGCCGCGGTCGCCCCCGCGCACGCGAGCCACATCGTGCGACCCGGGTCGGCGAACCGCCACCACGAGGTCGTCGTCATGAGGAACAGGCCCACGGGGAGCGCCGCGAGCACGAGCAGGACCGCGTCCGCGACGCGGCGCAGCCGCTCCGCCAGGCGCGGGCGACGACGCGCGAGCGGCGGACCCAGCACCGCGGCCCCCACGACGACGAGCAGGCCGAGGACCAGCGGCGGGGTCGTGACCGGGGTCGACGTGCCGCGCAGCACCCGGTCGCGCGTCGTGAGGTCCGCGAGCTGGCGCACGGTCGTCGCGACCGCCGCGGGCCGGTCCTCGCCGACGCGCACCGGCGAGCCCGCGAAGTCGTCGGACACCGCGGCGTCGACGTGCACGAGCAGCGACACCGGCACGTCGAGGAGCCGCAGGACGCCCTCCCACCGCGTCGCGGCGCTGCCGAGGAAGCCCGCACCCGTCGAGGGGTCACCGATGCCGACACCGAGCGCGACCGGACCGCGCGCCGCGTTCCCCGTGTCGACCACGAGCACCGTCGCTCCGTCGGGCACCGCGCGCAGCACCCGGGCGACCGTGCGGTCCACGTCGCGCAGCGCGTCGAGCTCGGCCTGCGGTCCCAGCAGGTCCGCCAGGAGCGGGTCCGGGACCGCAGTGCCCGCGTCGACCACGGTCGTCGGGCACGCGAACGCGTCCGCCGGGTCCGCGAGCGCGGCGTCGAGGCTCCGGTAGCGCGGCACCGTGCCGTCGGGCAGCGCGAGCGCGAGCGCCGCGCGCGCACCGACCGCCGTGCTGCACGTCCCCGACGCCGCGAGGCCCTCGCCGAGCGCGCCGAGCCGCGGGCGGAACTCCGAGCGGGACTGCAGCGCCGTGAGCCCGTCCCACCGCACGACGACCGCGCCGCCGTCCGGGACCGCCGCGTCCGTCGTCGTGACCGCCCACGGTGCGCACGTCCACCGGCCCGCGTGCGTCGCGCCCGCGACCGCCGCCCGGCCCGACGACAACGCGAGCCACCCGCCCGTCGGGCACCACGCGTTGCGCCCCGACGCGCCGGGCGTCACACCGCCCGCGGGCGCGCCGTCGCGCAGCAGGCCCCACAGCGTCGGCGTGCGCTGCCGGTCGACGTCCGACCACTGCACGCCCGACGTCCCGACGAGCACCACGGGCCGGTCCGTGGGCGTCGCGGACCTCCCCGCGGCCGTGGGGACGTCGCCCGCGACCGCCGCGGGCAGGGGCAGCACGACCGTCGCGACGAGCAGCGCGGCGAGCAGGCCGCCGCCGGTGGCGACGAGCACCGCGGGCATCCGGCGCAGCGGGGCGCGCACGGGTGCGGGGTCGTCGGGCAGCGCCGCCCAGCGGTCCTCCGCGAACGACACGACGACGAGCGCACCGCTCGTCGCGAGCACCGCGCTCGCCACGACCACGCCCGAGTCGTTGAGGACCGACCCCAGCACCGCGGCGACCACGACGGCCAGCAGCAGCCGACGCAGGCCCGGCCACGCGTCGTACAGGCGTCGCACGCTCGTCGGACGCCACCGGTCCGGACCGACGAGCGCGACGCACGCCGCGAGGCACACGACCGCGGCGACCGCACCCAGGGGCGTCGCCACCGTCGCCCACGCGCCCTGCGCCTTGCCCGCGACCACGTCGAGCGCCTGCCCGTCGAGGACGCGCTGCACGAACTGACCGAGGTGCGTGCCGCGCCCCGGACGCGCCCAGTCGACGACCGACACGACCGCGACCACGCCGACCGCCGCGACGAGGTACGCCACGAGCCGACGCGCGCGCACCCGGCCGCCCGCGACCGCGACCGCGAGGACCGCGAACGCCGGGACGAGCGCGAGCACGCCGCCGAAGTCCGCACCGAACGCGGGCCAGCCGTCCACGACGACCGTCGCCACGCCGACCGCCGCGACCGCACCGACCGCGACGCGACGCCGCGACCCGGCGTACGCCGCGAGGCCCGCCGCGAGCACGAGCCCCGAGGCCGCATACACGCCGAACGTCGTGTTGCCGAAGCCGTAGTACCGCGCGCCGAGCGTGGAGATCGCGAGCACCGAGCCCTGCTGCAGGACCGTGCCCGTCAGCCCGTCGACCGTGACCACGCACCACGTGACCGCTGCGGCGACCGTCGCGAGCCGCCACCTGCCGGGCGGCAGCACCCGCGCCACGAGCCACGCCACGAGCGCCGTCGCGACCGTCGCGACACCCCACCACGCGCTCGCCGCGAACAGCGGCGCGGGCGAGCCCCACCACCGCGACGCCGCCGCGAGCTGCGCTCCGACAGGCGTGCACGCACCGAGCAGCAGGACCGCGACGACGAGCCGACGCAGCGTCGGCGGCGGCGTCCGGCGACGACGACGCAGCACGAGCACCGCACCCACGACGAGTGCCGCCGCGACACCGACGACGCCGAGCAGCAGCGGCACCAGGTGCGGCGCGACGGTCGTCATCTCCGTCAGGTAGCGCCGGTTCTCGATCGTGCGGTCGGCCGTCATGCGACGGTCCGCGCCGACCTCGAGCGGCGCACCGTCGAGGTCCGCAGCGTCCGCCCCCGCCGCGTCGACGAGCGTCGCCGCCAGGTCCGTGAGCGTCACGATGCCCGTGCGCCGCGTCGAGTCGGACGTCAGCCAGCCGACCGGCCCGCCACCCGCGCGCCACTGCACGACGGCCTGCAGCCCCGTCTCGCCGCCGAGGCCGTCGGACATGCCCGCGACCACGACGCGCGTACCGTCGTCGACCGCCGCGAGGATCCGGCGCAGCTGGTCGTCGAGCACCGACAGCGCCTCGCGCCGCTGGGCGCGGTCCGCCGGCAGCTCGCCGCCGTCGACCACGGTCACCGGGCACACGCGCAGCGCTGCGTCGTCGACCGAACCGAGCAGCGGGGCGTACCGCGCGAGCGTGCCGGTCGCGTCCGCGAGCGCGAGCGCCGCACCCGGACCGACCGCCGTCGTGCACCGTCGCGTCGGCGCGACGAGCGTCGCGACCGTGCCGGGTGCGCCGTACGCCCCCGGCGGCACGTCGTCCGCGGGCGGGTCGACGAGCGCGTCCCACCCGACGACCTCGGCAGGGCCCGGCTTGCCCGGCGTGCCCGGGGCGCCTGGCGCCCTCGCCGACGCGTCGACCGTCGGCATCCCGGGGCAGTCGTCGAGCTCGTCGGAGCCGCCGGGCTGCTCGTCGGAGGGCTCGTCGGACCGGCCCTCGCCGCCGTCCGGCCCGACCGACGGTGCAGGGTCGGCCGTCCCCGGCGGCGGCACGCGGCGACCCGCGGAGACCGTGAGCCAGCCCCCGAGGCGGCACGTCTGCGTCGACGAGACGTGCACCGAGATCGAGCCGACCGACCCCTCGTCGACCATGCGCCACAACGTCGGCGTGCCCGTGCGGTCGACGTCGTCCCAGTGCAGCCCGCCGACCCCGACGAGCACGACGGGTCGCGCCACGGCGACCGGCTCGTCCTCGGCGTGCACCTGCCCGGCGGGCGCCCGGCCCGCGTCCAGGCCAGTGTCCAGGCCCGCAGCCAGGCCGGCCGCCGCGGCCGATGACGGTCCGACGAGCACGAGCGCCACCAGCGCGACGAGCGCGGCGAGCGCCCCGCGCAGGCGGGCAGGGGTCACGGCGGGCACGCGCCCCAGCCTAGGGTCGACCACCGACGCTCCGCGGCGCTCGTCGGCAGCTCGTCGGCAGCTCGTCGGCAGCTTGCCGGCAAGCTCGGTCGGCGCCTCGTCGGTGCCGGGCGCGTCAGCGATGCGTGGTCGACCGGGTCGGCGTGACCGTCCGCCGCACCGAGCCGGCCGCCGCCCGGACGCGCCGCGCGCTCACCGCGAGCTGCACGTCGCGGTACTGCGCGGCCCGGTGGAGCTGACCGCGCAGGTCGCTGCCCGACGGGCGGTGCCGCAGGTCGCACGGCACCTCCACGGCCCGGAACCCCTGACGCAGCAGGTCGATCGTCATGCCGACCTCGACGCCCCAGCCGTGCGCGAGCGGCGTCGCGGCCTCGAACGCCTCACGCGTGAGGCACCGCATGCCGTTGAGCGGCTGGTTCGGCGTCCACCCGGTGAGCGCCGCGACGGCTCGGCGAGCCGCACCGACGACGAGCCCGTGCCCGCCCGCGCCGGGCTGCGGCGGGATGTTCGCGATCGCGAGGTCGGCGTGCCCCTCGAGCACCGGCGGCACGAGCGGCGCGACGCCCACGGCGGTCTCGGCCAGGTCGCCGTCGACGAACAGCAGGATCCGCGCGGGACGGTCGGGGGCGTCCCGCATCGCGACGACCGCGGCACCCGTCTCCATCGCCGCCGCCTTGCCGCGGTTGTGCGAGTGGCGCACGACGACCGCGCCGGCCTCGCGCGCGACGTGCTGCGTGTTGTCCTCGGACCCGTCGTCGACGACGAGCACGAGGTCCACGTGCGGGATCGCCTTGGCCGAGCGCACGGTCGCGGCGATGCGCCGGGCCTCGTCCTTCGCGGGGATGATCACCGCGACCCGCTGGCGCACGCGCGGACCGGACCGCGCGGGCACGGGTCGCGCGGCGGGTGCCGGGTCTGCTGGGTCTGCCGGGTCGCCGGCGGACGGTCCTGCGGCGGGGTCCGCGGGTTCGTCGTGGGCCGAGGACTCGGCGGCCGCGCGGTCGTCCGCGGGCTCGTCGCCGGTCTCGACCGGTCGGGGGGAGGTCACGGTGACCAGCCTATCGACGTCCGCGCCACGCGCCGCCGCACGTCCACGTCCGCCGACATGAGCTCGCGGCTCCAACTCGAGCTCGCGACTCCCGGCATCAGCTCGCGACTCTCTCGCGAGTTCGCGGCTCCCTTGCGAGTTCGCGACTCCAATTCGAGTTCGCGGCTCCCGGCATGAGCTCGCGGGCCGTGGCCCGCGACGTCGCCACCCCAGCCGCGAACTCACGCACCCGACCAGCCGTCCCACCGCGCGGCGCTCCGCCCGTCGCCACGCGCTCCCACCGACCTCGCAGCAGGCCCACCACCGACCCGCAACTACCCGTCGCGAGTTGCGACTCACGCGTCGCTGTCCGGGACGACGCTCAGAACAGCGTCGCGGCGCCCGGCGCGAGCGCACCCTCGAGCTCCAGGAGCGCACGCTTGCGGTCGACGCCCGCCGCATAGCCCGTGAGCGTTCCGTCCGCACCGATCACCCGGTGGCACGGCACGACGATCGCGAGGCGGTTCGCGCCGTTCGCCGCGCCGACCGCGCGCGACGACGTGCGCGGGTCCAGCCCGACGCGCGCCGCGAGCTCGCCGTACGTGCTCGTCGTGCCGTACGGGACCTCGCACAGCCCCTGCCAGACCCGGACCTGGAACGCCGAGCCGACGAGGCGCAGCGGGAGGTCGAACGTGCGCAGCCGACCCGCGAAGTACGCGTCGAGCTGCGCGACCGCCTCGGCGAGCAGCGGCTCGTCGGCCGGGTCGACGAACGTGCTCGTGACGTCGGCGTGGGCGTCGGCCGCACGCTCGTCGGACCGCGTGAGCCGCACGAGCGCGAGCGCCGACCCGTCGTCGTCGACCTCGACCCCGAGGTGCACGGGACCCACCGGGGACCCGACGACCGTGTGGACCCGTCCGCGCACGCCGCTCATGCTCGCCTCACACCCGCAGACGTCCACGGTCGTCGGCGTGTGAGCCCGGACCGCGGGACCGGTCAGCGCAGCGTGACCTGGCGCGCGACGAGACCCGCACGCGCACGGCGCTCGTTCGCGTCGAGCGGTTCGGTGCTCGCGATCGCCGCCTCGAGGACCGGGGCGAACTGCGCGACCGGACCCTCGAGCTCGTCGGCCTCCGTGCCGCGCGCGAGCTCCCACACCGGGACGACGAGCCCGCTCGAGCGGAAGTAGCCGATGAACTTGCCGTCGGCGAAGCCCGACTCGCGCTTCGCGTGCAGGCGCGCGAGACCGTCCAGGACCACCTGCTCGTCGAGCGGCTGCGCCCAGCGCAGGAATTCCTTGGCGCCCATACGGCACCAGTACGCCGACCCGACCGCGTCGAGCTTGACCGTGTCGATGATGCCGGCGTCGGCGTCCTCGATCGCGGCCTCGAGGTCGGAGGTGCGCTCCACGTCCGGAGCGAGCCAGTAGGAGAAGGACTCCTGCATCGTGACCTCGAACGGCACGGACAGGTCGAGCACGTCCTGCAGGCGCGGGCCCGGCTCGGGCAGCCCGATCGACTCGATCGCGGTGCCGGGCTCGACGTCGAGCGCCTCGAGGAGCGCGACCGCGAGGTCCCGGCTCGCGTCGCCCGAGCTCGACGAGGTCTGCAGCGCGAGCAGGACCACGCCGTCGGAGCGGTGCAGCGCGGGCCATGCCTGCGGGAGGACCGTCGTGACCAGGACGTCCTTCGCACCGTGCTCCGCGGTCGTGCGCGCGGTCGCGGTCGCCGCGGGGACGAGCTCCTTGAGCGCGACCCAGTCGGGCTCGCCGGGAAGACCCTCGAACGGACGCAGCACGAACTCCACAGACGCCTTAGCCATGACGGGCACCCTACCGGCCCCACGGCAGCGCCCGACGTGACCCACGGCGGGTGCCGTGTCGGCGGTTGGGGGGAGGATGGGGCCATGCACCCGCGCGCCGGAACCCCCGCCCTGCCCGAGGACCTCATCGACGTCGACGCCCTCGTCGGCGCCTACTACGACCGTGTGCCGGACCCGTCGGTGCCCGACGAGCAGGTCGTGTTCGGCACCAGCGGGCACCGCGGCTCGTCGCTGCGCAGCGCGTTCAACGAGGCGCACATCGTGGCGATCACGCAGGCGATCGTCGAGCACCGGCGCGCGCAGGGCACCGACGGGCCGTTGTTCATCGGACGGGACACGCACGGGCTGTCGGAGCCCGCGCAGCGCACCGCGATCGAGGTGCTCGTCGCGAACGGCGTCGAGGTGCACGTCGACGCGCGCGACTCGTTCACGCCGACGCCTGCGGTGTCGCTCGCGATCCTGCGGCACAACGGCGCGGGCACGGCCGCGGGCGTGCGCACGCAGGGACCGGGGCTCGCCGACGGGATCGTCGTGACGCCGTCGCACAACCCGCCCGCCGACGGCGGCTTCAAGTACAACCCGCCGCACGGCGGCCCCGCGGGCGGCGAGGCGACCGGGCCGATCGCGCGGCGCGCCAACGAGCTGCTCGCGGGCGGGTGGCGGCAGGTCGCGCGCACGCCCTACGAGCAGGCGATCACCTCCGACCTCGTGCGCCGCCACGACTACCTGAGCGCGTACGTCGACGACCTCGCGAACGTCGTCGACCTCGAGGCGATCCGCACCGCGGGCGTGCGCATCGGCGCGGACCCGCTCGGCGGTGCCATGGCCGAGTACTGGGGGGCGATCGGCGAGCGGTACGGGCTCGACCTGACCGTGGTCAACCCGAGCGTCGACCCGCGCTGGCCGTTCATGACGCTCGACTGGGACGGCAAGATCCGCATGGACTGCTCGTCGCCGTACGCGATGGCGTCGCTCGTGAACCGCATGACCGCGGGCGACGGGCCGGCGCCGTACGACATCGCGACGGGCAACGACGCGGACTCCGACCGGCACGGGATCGTCACGCCCGACGGCGGGCTGATGAACCCCAACCACTACCTCGCCGTGATGATCTCCTACCTGTACGGCGGCGCTCGCCCGGGCTGGCCCGCGGCCGCGGCGATCGGCAAGACGCTCGTCTCGTCGTCGCTGATCGACCGCGTGGGCACGAAGCTCGGCCGCCGCGTCGTCGAGGTGCCGGTCGGCTTCAAGTGGTTCGTGCCCGGGCTCATCGACGGCTCGGTCGGCTTCGGCGGCGAGGAGTCCGCCGGGGCGTCGTTCCTGCGCACCGACGGCACCGTGTGGACCACCGACAAGGACGGGCCCATCGCGTGCCTGCTCGCCTCGGAGATCCTCGCGACGACCGGGCGCTCGCCGTCGGAGCACCACCGCGCGCTCGTCGACGAGCTCGGCGAGTCCTGGTATGCGCGCATCGACGCAGCCGCGACGCGCGACGAGAAGTCCCGGCTCGCGGCGCTCTCCCCCGAACAGGTCACCGCGACGACGCTCGCGGGCGGCCCGATCACGGCGCGGCTGACCGCGGCGCCCGGCAACGGCGCCACGATCGGCGGGCTCAAGGTCACCACCGACGACGCGTGGTTCGCCGCACGGCCGTCGGGCACGGAGGACGTCTACAAGATCTACGCCGAGTCGTTCGTGTCCGCGGAGCACCTGGCCCAGGTGCAGGCCGAGGCGAAGGACGTGGTCGCGGCGGCGCTGGCCGACTGAACCGTCGACCGGGCCGCGTCACGCCCGTTCACGTCCCGGTCGCGTCCGGTCGCGTCCGACGAGCGACGCGGCCCGTCCGTCCGGCGGGCTCGCGTCCGACGAGCGACGCGCCCGTCGGTCAGGCGGACTCGCGCACGACGAGCGACGCGGGCAGCGTCACGGCCGCGGGCGACTCGCCGTCGACGACCTCGAGCAGCAGCCGCACCATCTCGGCGCTGATGCGCTCGAACGGCTGGCGCATCGTGGTCAGGTGCGGGTTCACCGTCACGGCGACCCCCGCGTCGTCGAACCCGCCGACCGCGACGTCGCCCGGCACCGAGCGGCCCGCATCGGCGAGCACGACCATCGCACCCGCGGCCATGAGGTCGTTCGCAGCGAACACCGCGTCGAGATCCGGCCGCCGCTCCAGCAGCTCGGTCATCGCGCGCGCACCGGACTGCCGCGTGTAGTCGCCGTGCACGACGAGCGACTCGTCGTACCGCTCCCCCAGCTCCGCGCGGTAGCCCTCGAGCCGCAGCCGACCACCGGGGGTGTCCATGGGCCCCGTGATCATCGCGATGCGCTCGCGGCCCGACTCGACGAGGTGACGCGTCATGACGCGCGCGCCGCCGAGGTCGTCGGCCGCGACGTAGCCGACCTGCGACTCGAAGCCCAGCGGGATGCCGCACGCGATCGTCGGGATCTGGTTGGCGACGAGCTCCTTGAGCACCGGTGAGCCCGCGTGCGACGAGATGAGCAGCACCCCGTCGACGTGCCCCGCGGACACGTAGCCGAGCATCTGCTCCTGCTCCGCGGGCGAGCCGGCGACCATGAGCAGCAGCGGCATGCCCCGTGCGGCGAGCTCGGTGGCCGCACCGCGCAGCAGGATCGAGAAGTTGGGGTCCTCGAACAGCAGGTGCTGCGGCTCGGTCAGCAGGAACGCGACCGAGTTGGACCGGCCCGTCACGAGGCTGCGCGCGTGCTGGTTGGCCTTGTAGCCGGTGGTGCGGATCGCTTCCTGCACCGCCGCGAGCGCCTCGGGCGAGACCCAGTGGCCCCCGTTGATGACGCGCGACACCGTGCCGCGGGACACCCCGGCTGCGGCCGCGACGTCCCGGATCGTCGGCCGACGTCGCGGCCCGCCGTTGCTCTCCACGACGGCACTCTAGGCCCCAACCCGTGACCGCTCCCAGCCGACACCACCCCACCCGACGCCGATCCGCACCTCCCCCCAGCCACCACCACCCCGGTCCGCACCTCCCCCAGCCACCGCCGCCCGCTCCCCGCGCCGCGGGACCCCAACCCAACTCACCACCAGCTCCCACCCCACCCCCACTCCTGCGGCGAGTTCGCGGCCTGCACGCTGACATCGCGGGCCGCGGTCCGCGAAGTCGTGCCGGGAGCCGCGAACGCGCGATGGAGCCGCGAACCCATGCCGGGAGCCGCGAACCCACCCTCACGGTCCGCCCCCCGCGCGACCCGACCTCCCCCGGGGGCACGCTTCGCCGTCCGCGAGCAGGTGTGCAGCGGGTGGAGAAAGGCCGCCCTGGCGCTACCAACCCCACCCACTCCGCCGGGCACCCTCGCGACTCGGCTCGGCCTCCCTCCGAGCAGGCTCCCGCCGGGGGACCAGCACGCGACGGGTGGAGTAACGCCGCTCTAGTGCGACGAAGTCCACCCGCGGCGGGTGGGGGTGGGTCGGGGCGGGTCCGGGCAGGTGGGGCGGGGCGGGTGGGGCGGGGCGGGTGGGGGTGGTGGGGCGGGGTGGGTGTGCTGGGGGGTGGGTGGGAGGATGGGGTGTGGTGTCTGCTTATCGCCGCGTGCTGTCGCGGGACGGGGCGCTCGCGTTCTCCGGGGCCGGTGGGGTCGCGCGGCTGCCGATCTCGATGGTCGGGATCGGGATCGTGCTCGCGGTGTCGTCCCTGTACGACTCGTACGCGCTCGCGGGGCGCGTGTCCGCGGTGCTCGTCGTCACGTCCGCACTGACCGCACCGCTGATCGCCCGGCTCGTCGACCGGCACGGCCAGGCGCGCGTCATGTTCCCGGTGCTCGCGGTGAGCACGGTCGGCCTCACCTCGCTCGTCGTCGCGCTGCTCGCCCGCGCCCCCGAGGCCGTGCTCTACGCGACGGCCGTCGTCGCCGGGGTCACCGGACAGTTCGGCTCGCTCGTGCGCGCGCGCTGGTCCCACCTGCTGCGCGGTGACGGCGACGCGCTGCACACCGCGTACTCGTTCGAGGCCGCGCTCGACGAGGTCGTGTTCATCGTCGGTCCGGCGACCGCGACGATCCTCGCGACGAGCGTCGCGCCGACCGCCGGCATCGTCGTGCCACTCGTCGCCGGCCTCGTGGGCGGTACGTGGCTCCTCGTCCAGCGGCGCACCGAGCCGCCGCCCGCGGGTCGGCATGCGGAGGGCGGGCGCTCGCTCGTGCGCCTGCCCGGGATGCTCGTGCTGGTCGTCGTCTTCCTCGCGATGGGCGCGATCTTCGGCGCCACGGACGTCTCGACCGTGGCCTTCTCCGAGGAGGCCGGGCACAAGTCGGCAGCCGGGTTCATCCTCGCGGTGTTCGCCGCCGGGAGCCTCGTGTCGGGGCTCCTGTACGGCGCGCGGTCGTGGGTGCGGCCGCTGTGGGTGCGGTTCGGGATCGGGATGGTCGCGCTCACGGTCGGGGTGTCGTTGTTCGTGCTGGTGCACGCGCTGTGGGCGCTCGCTGCGGTCATGTTCGTCACCGGCTTCGCGATCGCGCCGACGCTGATCAACGGCAACGGCCTGGTCCAGGAGCTCGTGCCCGCCGCACGGCTCACGGAGGGGCTGACGTGGGTCGGCACGTCGCTCGGCGTCGGGGTGTCGATCGGCTCGTCGCTCGCGGGGTCGCGCATCGACGCGCAGGGCTCGCACGGCGGGTTCCTCGTCGTGGTCGTCGCGGGCGTCGCGGCGCTCGTCGCGACCGTCGCGTCGCTGCGGACCCTGCGGCGCGTGCACGAGCGGCGGCTCGCGGACGCGCTGGCCGACGAGCCCGGCGACGACGTACCCGGCAGGCTGGCCCCGTGAGCGATCCCGATCCCCGGCTGCGTGAGCTCGCGCTGCTGCGCCGCGTCCGCGACCGGATCGACCGCGACTACGCCCAGCCGCTCGACGTCGAGGCGCTCGCGGCGGGCGTGCACCTGTCCGCGGGGCACCTGAGCCGGCAGTTCCGCGCGGCCTACGGCGAGTCGCCGTACAGCTACCTCATGACGCGGCGCATCGAGCGCGCGATGCACCTGCTGCGGCTCGGCGAGCTCACGGTCACGGACGTGTGCTTCGCGGTCGGCTGCCAGTCGCTCGGCACGTTCAGCACCCGGTTCACCGAGCTCGTGGGCATGCCGCCGAGCGAGTACCGCCGCCGCGCGCTCGCCACGTCCGACGACCCCGCCACCCCGCTCGTCGGCACCGCACCCGGCGTGCCGAGCTGTCAGGCGCGCCAGGTCCAGCGCCCGGTCCGGCGGTCCACGCGCGGTCCGGGCACCACGGACGACGCACCGACCGCGCCCGCCGAAGCGGTCAGGAATCGAGAAGCGCCCACGTCAGCGCATCCCTAGCGTGGTCGGCATGGACATCACCGTGCACACCACCTTCCTCCCCGCCGACGACCCCGAGACCTCGCTCGCGTTCTACCGCGACGTGCTCGGCTTCGAGGTCCGCAACGACGTCGGCCAGGGCGCCATGCGCTGGATCACCGTCGGCTCGCCGGACCAGCCGCAGGTCTCGATCGTGCTCCACCCGCCGGCCGTCGACCCGGGCCTCACGGACGACGAGCGCCGGACCATCCGCGAGCTCATGGCCAAGGGCTCGTACGCGACGCTGGTCTTCGCGACGCACGACCTGGCCGGGACGTTCGACGCGCTCGTCGCGGGCGGCGCCGAGGTCACGCAGGAGCCGACGGACCAGCCGTGGGGCCTGCGCGACGCCGCGGTCCGCGACCCCGCGGGCAACCACCTGCGCATCAACCAGCTCTGACCGGCCGGTCCGGCCCGGCCGGCCACGTGCCGGTCAGGCCGGTCAGGCCGGTCAGGCCGGTCGGGCCGGTCAGGCCGGACCGGTCAGCTCGCCCAGGACCGTGCGGGCGTCGTAGCGCCAGAACTGGCGCTGCGTGCGGACCAGGACCCACAGCGCGGTCGCGCACAGGACTCCGCCGATGACGACCGCCCAGCCCTCGCCGACGGCACCCGACATCGACCCGATGAACATGTCACCGAGCCGCGGTCCGCCCGCGACGACGACGATGAACACGCCCTGCAGCCGCCCGCGCATGTCGTCGGGCGTCGCCGTCTGCAGGATCGTCTGCCGGAAGATCGCGCTGATCTCGTCGGACGCGCCTGCGGCGACGAGCGTGAGGCACGCGATCGCGAGCGCACCCCACAGCACGTGGTCGGGCTTGTCCCGGCCCACCGCGACGAGGACGAACCCGAACCCGACGATCGACAGCGCCCACCCCGTGATCGCCCACGTGATGACGCGGCCCTGCCACACGACGCGCGCGAGCCCGCCGGACAGCAGGCCGGAGGTCACGGCCCCGACCGCGAGCGCGGCGGTCAGCACGCCGGTCGTGGTCTCGCCGCCGCCGAGGTACCAGATGCCGACGGCGGGGAACACGACGCGCGGCATCGCGAGGATCATGGCGCACAGGTCGACGAGGAACGTCATGCGCACGTCGGGCTGCGTGCCGAGGTACCGCAGCCCGTCGACCACGGACCCGAGGCCGACGCGCTCGCGCCGGGACTCGGACGCCTCCGGCAGCACGGGCGGCAGCCGGAACACCGCGACGAGCGCGGCGGTGAACAGGACGGCGTCGATCGTGTACGCGAGCCCGTAGTCGACGGCCGCGAGCGCGGCACCTGCGAGCGGGCCGACCATGAGCGCGGTCTGGAACCCGATCGCCTGCAGCGCGTTCGCGGCGGGCATGAGACGCGGCTCGAGCAGCCGCGGGATGATCGCGGACCGCGCGGGCGAGTTCACGGCGTTCGCGGCGGACTGCACCGCTGTGAGCCCGAACAGCAGGCCGACGTGCGCGTTGCCGGACCAGCCCTGCACCGCGAGCACCATGGTCGCGGCCCACGAGACGAGCGCGGAGGCGAGCGCGACCTTGCGCCGGTCGTAGTGGTCGACGATCGCGCCGCCGTACAGTCCGAAGATCACGAGCGGGACGAACGCGAACATGCCGAGCACGCCGACGGACAGCGTCGACCCCGTGATCGCGTAGACCTGCAGCCCGACGGCGACGACCGTGAGCTGCGTGCCGAGCTGCGCGATCGTCAGCCCCGACCACAGCCACCGGAACTCGGGGCTGACCTTCAGCGGGGTCGTGTCGACGACGAGGGAACGCACCGGCTCACTGTAAGAGGCAGGCGACGCGGCCCCGCGCCCGGACGGAGCCGAGGCCCTGCCGCGTCGATCACACCGGCAGGGCCGGTCAGGCGGTGTCGCGGCGCGCGACGTGCTCGCGCGCGAGCACGAGGTACACCGACGCCGTCCACGTGTACGCCCGGTCGCGCAGCCCGGCTCCCGTGCGCGCGTCGAAGTTCTCCGCGAACCCCGACGTCTCGCACAGCGCCCGGAACCGTTCGCTCACGGTGTCCGCGAGGTCGGCGAAGCCCGACGCGCGCAGGCCGTCCTCGACGAGCGCGGTGGACGGCGCCCAGATCGGGCCGCGCCAGTAGCCGTCGTCCTCGTAGTGCTCGGACGTGACGGGCTCGGTCGCGGGCCCGTAGGCGGTGAGGTGCCCCTCGAGGCGGCGTGCGAGCACAGTGCGCACGTCGGCGGGCAGGCGGTCACCGAGCACGAGCGGCAGCAGGAGCAGGAGGCTGCTCGTGGAGCTGCGGCGCCGGGTCGTCGCGCCGACCGCGACGAACCCGTCGCCCGTCCAGAGCTCGTCGAGCAGCGCCCCGAGCACCTCGTCGCGCTGCTCGCGCCGGTGCGCGGACGCGAGCCCGAGCTCGTCGGACAGGTCCGCGAGGACGTCGAGCTGCAGCGCGAGGAACCCCGCGAGGTCAGGCGCCTCGAGCACGCGGTCGGCGTCGAACGCGGTCGCGTTGTCCCAGCCGCTGTCGTTGCCGTGCTGGTAGTACGGCAGCGCATGGCCGGGGACGCGGCGGCGCAGCAACCAGAAGTCCGTCCAGCGGGACAGCCGGTCGTGCACGACGAGCAGCTCGTCGCGCGTGAGCTCACGGCCCGCGGTCTGCCGCAGGCGGCGCAGCGCCCACCCGTGGATCGGCGGCTTGACGTAGTTGTAGAGCACCTCGGAGTGCGTGACCGAGTCGGGCAGCGCACCGGTCGCGTCCTGGTGGTCGAACGGCGCGAGGAGCTGGTCGAGCGCGACGTCCGGCAGGCCGGGGGCGAGCGCGAGCGCGTTGAAGCAGTGGTCCCAGCTCCACAGCTTGTCCATCCAGTGCTTCGACATGAGCACGGACTCGCGTCCCATGAAGCCCTCGGGGGCGACCGTGGCGGACCACAGCACGTACGCCGCGAGCTCCGCGGCGGGCGTCGACGCGTCGCGCCACGGCGCCACGGCGGCGACGTAGTCCTCGAACTGCGTCCAGGCCGCGTCGCGCGCCTCGTCGAACGTGCGGCCGACGACGAACGGCTCGGCCGCCGAGGTCGTCTCCTGCACCGCGACCTCCCACGGCCGACCGTCGGCGCCGAGCAGCACCGAGCGCGCGGCCGCCCCGAGCGCCTCGCCGCCCGTCACCTCGAGCGACCCGGCGATCGTCGTGACCCGGTAGCGGCGACCCGTCTCGTAGGACGTGAGGACCACGGCACCGTCGACGGGGTCGACGAACAGGTAGCTGCCCGTGAACGGCGTCAGCCCGCCGGACGCGTCGGTCGCGCGCAGCGCGAGGCCGTCGCCGCGCAGGCGCAGCACGTCGGGACCGTCGAGGACGGCCTCGACGACACGGTCGTCGGACGCGGTCCAGGAGAACGACGCGGGGCTCGCCTCCCAGGTCGCGTCGACGTCCCCCGCGCCGGGCGCGACGGGCGTGAAGGCGAGCACCGCGTGCATGCCCGTACGGTGCGACACGAGGTGCACGGTGTCGGTGCGCGTGTGCAGCGCGACGACGGGTGACAGGTCGAACCACGCACCGCGCATCGAGAACGGGATCTCCCGCACGTCGAAGCGCAGGGTGCGTGCAGCGGTGGTCGTGGCCACGGGTGTCTCGCTCTCAGTCCTTGACGGCCCCGGCGGTCACGCCCGCGGCGACGTACCGCTGCGCGACGACCAGGAGGATGGCGGTGGGGACGCAGGCCACGACGGCCGTCGCCATCATCGGGCCCCACTCTTGGTTCTGGGACCCGATGTAGTCGTAGATCCCCATGGTGATCGGGCGCAGGCTCCCGCCGCCGCGGTTGAGCGTCGACGCGAACAGGAAGTCGGACCACGCCCACAGGAACGCGAACAGCGCGACCGTGACCGCGGAGTTGCGCGACACCGGCAGCACGACCGACCGGAACGTGCGCCAGTGCGACGCGCCGTCGATCTGCGCGGCCTGCAGCAGCTCGCGCGGGATGCCCGACATGAACGCGACGAAGAGCATGACGCCGAACGGCACCGCGATCGTCGAGTCCGCGAGGATCAGCCCGGGGATCGTGTCGAGCACCCCGAGGCGCGAGTAGATCGAGTAGAAGCCGAGCGCCATGACGACCGCGGGGATCATCTGCGCGACGATCAGCAGGAAGTTGAGCACGCGCCGCCCGGGCAGCAGCAGCCGCGACAGCGCGTAGCCCGCCGGGGCCGCGACGACGAGCGTGAGGGCCACGGTCCCGAGGCCCACGACGACGCTCGTCAGCAGGTGCGGCAGCTGCTCGCGCAGCACGATCGCGTAGTGCTCGAGGGTCGGGCTCGCGGGGAACAGGCGACCCGCGCGGATCGCGGTCCGCGGCGTGAGCGAGACGTTCACCATCCAGTAGACGGGGAACAGCATGACGAGCGTGAGGACCACGCCGATCGCGGTGCGCCACCACGAGCGGCGGACCCGGTTGCCGTGGCGTGCCGCGTGCACGCGAGCCGTCGTGCTCATCGCTCCTCCTGCCGACGCTGGGCGGCGAGGTACACGAACCCCATGACGAGGGCGACGACGAGCAGGATCGTCCCGACCACCGACGCCTCGGAGTACTTGATGACGGCGCTCGACCCCTTGCCGAACGCCATCGAGTACGCCCAGGTCGCGAGCGTCTGCGACGAGCCCGTGCCCATCGTCATGATCCAGATGATGTCGACGACCTTGAGCGTGTAGACGAAGCCCAGCAGCAGCGTGATCGCGCTGACGGGACGCAGCATCGGGAACGTGATGGACCAGAACTGCCGCCACGCGCCGGCCCCGTCGAGCGACGCGGCCTCGTACAGCTCGTCGGGGATGCCCTGCATGCCCGAGTAGAGGATGACGAGGTTGAACGGGATCCCGAGCCAGATGTTGGCGATCGTGACCGACGCCAGCGCATGGTCGGCGTTGAGCCACCACACGGGGTCGATGCCGACGAGCCCGAGGAACCGGTTGAGCACGCCGGAGTCGGCGTCCATCATCCACTGCCACGTCGTGCCGGAGACGATGATCGGCATGAGCCACGGCACGAGGAACAGCGCGCGCAGCAGCGACGACAGCGGGAACGACCGCCGGAAGAACGCCGCGAGCGCGAGCCCGCCGACGTACTGCACGACGAGCGAGACGACGACGAACACGGTCGTCTGCCGCACGGTCGTCCAGAACTGCGGCGAGGCGATCACCTCGCGGTACACGTCGAGCCCGGTGAACGGCGCCTCACCCGTCACGTACGTCGCGCGCGTGAACCGGTGCAGGCTCATCGAGACGTTCTCGTACAGCGGGTAGGCGTAGAGCACGACGACGTACACGAGCAGCGGGGCGACGAACCCGAGGGCCGCCCACGTCGTGGGGCGTATGCGTCGTCGCGCACGCGGGGGGACGACGACCTCGTCGGCCTCCGTCGGGGCGGCGAGCACCGCCGCTGAGCTGGTCTTCACGAACCACACCGTCCGTCTCGTCCTCGCGGGTGACCCGGTGCGACGACCCCGTCGCACCGGGTCGGGTCACGTCAGCCCTGGGCGGCCTGCTCGAACGCGGACCGCACCGCGTCCGCGTCACCCGCGGCGTTGAGCGACGCCTGCAGCGCGGTGGACAGCGCGGCCGACGCGGCCGTGTAGTCCGGGCCGAGGTCCGTCGTGCGGCCCTGCGCGCTCTCGATCGACGTGGCCCACGGCGTCCAGATCGGGTCCGCGGCCACCTGCGCGGCACGCAGGTCCTTGTTCGCCGCGAAGTAGCCGAGCGCGTCGGCCGTCTTGACCTGGTTGTCGGCGCCGACGAGGCAGTCGATGATCTTCGACGCGTTCGCGTAGTGCGCCTCGGCGTCCTTCTTCTGCAGCGGCGCGAGCACGAACTCGCCGCCGGTCGGGGCCGGTGCGGCACCGCCCACGTGCCCCGGCAGCGGCATGGCCACGGCGGAGAAGTCGGTCAGCTCCGAGGCGGCCTTCGCGAACCACGAGCCGTTCTCCGCGAACGCGTACTCGCCGGTGAGGAACAGGTCCCAGGACGCCGACTGGTTGTCCGTGAGCGCCGACTTCGGCGCGTAGCCCTGGCCGATCCAGTCGGACAGCAGCTGGCCGGCCTCGACCGCCTGGTCCGAGCCGAGGTCGTCGAGCTGGGCGCCCGCGCCCCAGAACCACGGCAGCGCCTGGAAGACGCCCTCCTCGCCCGCGATGCCCGAGAACGTGATGCCCTTGTGGCCCGCGGCCGTGACCGCGGCGAGCGCGTCGTTCAGCGAGTCCCAGTCGGTGATCGTGAGCGGGTCGACGCCCGACGCCTCGAGGATGTCGGCGTTGTAGTAGAGCCCGAGCGTGTTGGCGCCGATCGGGACGCCGTACGTCACGCCGTCGACCGTGCCCGGACCGGCGAGGTTCGCGTCGAACCCTGCCGTGTCCATGCCGACGTCCGCGGCGCTCGCGAGCAGGCCCGAGACCGCGGCGTCGGGGACGGCGGGGTTGTCCAGCAGCACGACGTCGGGCGCGTTGCCCTCCTTGACCGCGGACGTGAGGTTGTTGAGCAGGTCGGCCGTGGCGGCCGAGGTCCGCGTGACCGTGGTGCCCTCGGGGGCGCACGACTGCAGGTACTTCGCCCAGTCCGAGCTCTCGTCGTGCTGCGGGTACGGGTCCCACACCGCGATGTCGGTGAGGGTCGTCCCGCCGCCGCCGGTCGAGGTACCGGTCGAGCTGTCGGTCGAGCTGGTGTCGTCGCCGCCGCTGCAGGCGGTGAGGACGGTGAGGGCTGTCGCCGCTGCGGCGACCGCGACCATGCGCTTCGTCGAGATGGTCATGTGTGCGGTCTTCCTTCCTGGGTGGGGTCGCGCGGCCGGTGGCTGGCACGACGAGCTGGTGGTGGCGAGCTCCGACGCTGGATGTGATCGCTCACACACTGCGGGAGCAGTTTCACCGGCCCGTCGTCGCAACGTCAAGCGAACCGGTTCGCTGGTATCGAACCGTGACCTTCCGCCGACGCCGGCAGGGCCGTCCGGGCCGTGCGGCGCGGCGCCCAGCATGGGTGTCTCCGCAGGTCAGCGCGAGTGGAGAGCGGCCAGACGACCCGTGCTGTCCGCGGCCCGAACCCGTGAACCGCACACCAGAGGCGACAGCAGGGTGTCCAAATCGTGGACGCTGTACGCGTTCTGTAGGCCTGTTCCGCCGGACTCCTAGCGAACCGGTGCGCCGCGATCCGGGGTGACCGCACGGACACTCCCCCGGTCCGTGATGCGCGGCGGCAGGAGCTCGAGCACGACCCCGAGCTCGTCGTCCGGCGCGGCCGTCATCCGGCGTAGCAGCGCCGCGATCGCCCCCTGCGCGATGCGCACCGCCTCGGACTCGACCGACGTGTACGGCAGCGACAGCACGCGCCCCAGGTCGGACGAGTGGAGGCTGACCACCGAGAGGTCGTCCGGCACCCGCAGCCCCGCGTCGTGCAGCGCGGTCGGCAGGAGCACCGCTGCCGCCTCGTCGTGCACCAGCACGGCCGTCGCGTCCCCGCGGTCGCGGACCGCGTCCGCGAGCGCCCCCGGCAGGTCCTCGGCCGCGTCTGGGCAGTCGACCGGCGTGACCCGCATCCCGAGCTCGGCCGCCTGCGCGAGCGCCGCGTCGTTGAACCGGTGCACGAACGAGTGCCCCGCCGCGAACATCGCGGGCGACCAGCGCAGGAACAGCACGTCGCGGTGCCCGTGCGCGTGCAGGAGCTGCACGAGCCGCCGAGCCGCCGCCGCGAAGTCGAGGTCCACCGCGTCGACGCCGCGCGAGTCGCGCGGCATGCCGAGCAGCACCGCGGGCACGCCGCTCGCCTCGAGCGCCGGCAGCCGAGGATCGTCGTCGACGATGTTGAGCAGGACCATGCCGTCCACGCGACGCGTGCGCGTGACGCGCCGGATCGCCCCGACGGCGTCGGCCTCCGAGAGCATGAGGACGTCGTACCCCGCGTCGCGTGCGGCGTCCGCGAGCGCGAACACGAACGGCGCGAGCGCGGGACTGAACTCGAGGCCGTGCAGCTGGACCACGACGCCGATCACCATCGTCCGCGACGTCGCGAGCGCACGAGCGCCCGAGTTCACCGTGAAGTGCAGCTTCTCGATCGCCTGCTCGATGCGTTCGCGCGTCTCGGGCGTGACGAACTTGCGGCCCGTGAGGACCGACGACACCGTGCTGCGCGAGACGCCCGCCTCGCGCGCCACGTCGCCGATCGTCGCCATGCACCCTCCCGAGCCGCCCGGCCGTCGTGCCGGTGAGACGCACCCTACTGGCGCGCCGACGATCGTCGACCGCCCCGCCGCACGCCGACGCGCGCGACCCGACCGCAGGGTCGTCGGCGGGGGGCTCAGGTCGGGACGCGCGCCAGGCCGTAGACGCGCGCCGCGGTCGCACCCCGGACCGCCTCGAGGTCGTCGCCGTCGAGCGCCCGCACGAGCGCGGACTCGACGGCGCCGTGCACCCGCACCGGCCCGCCGGCCGCGAGCGACATCGGCCAGTCCGAGCCCACCATGAGCCGGTCCGGGCCGAACACCTCGAGCGCGACGTCGACGACCTCGCGCACGTCCTCGTCGTACGCGGTGCGCGGCGCACCCTGCGCGTACAGGCCCGACAGCTTCGCGACGACCGTGGTGTGCTCGGCGGCCGCCGCGAGCAGCCCGCGCCACCGCGCGAGCCCGTCGGGGTCACCGAGCGGCGGCCGGCCCAGGTGGTCGAGCACGAGCGGCAGGTCGGGGTGCCGCTCGGCGACCGTCACGAGGTCCGCGATCCCGTCCGCGTCGCGCGTCACGAAGTCGTAGGGCAGCCCGAGCGTGTCGAGCTCCGCGAGCCCCGCGTCCACCGCGGCGCTCAGGACCCAGCCCGACTCACGGCGACGGTGCAGCAGCGTCCGGGTGCCGACGACGCGCGTGCCGGCGTCCGCCGCGACGGCGCGCGCTCGCTCGACCTCGTCCGCGACGTCGTCGGGCCGGTCCAGCGGCACCCACACCACCAGACCCGCGACGCGCGGCTCCTCCTGCGCGACCGACGCCATGACCGCCACGTCGCGCGGGTCGTCGGCCGACTGGACGAGCACCGCGCGCGCGTGGTCCGCGTGCGCGCAGTCACGCAGCTCCTGCTCGTCGTCGAGGTGCGCTGCGAGGTCCGCGTAGCCGAACGTGCCGTACAGCGCGCCCATGCTGGGCCGCAGCCACGGGTACGACGCACGCGCGAGGTCCCACACGTGCGCGTGCGTGTCGATGATCACGTCACCAACCTTGGTCCACCGCGGCCCGTCAGGGAAGGTCCCGGGACGTACGGGTTTGCGGTCCCACGGGCTCGTCGGGCTCGTCCTGCGGGTCGACGGGCGGGTGCCGCACGAGCACGACGACGACCGCCGCGAGCACCAGCGCCGACAGCGTGACCGGGACCGGGACGACCGGGTCGAGGAGCACGAGCACCGCACCCACCGGGACCACCACGTTCACGACCCGGTCCGCGTGCTCGCGGAACGCGAGCCACCACACGCCGAGCACGAACACCGCGACCGGCACCGTGACCGTGAACGACGCCGCGACGTCGCCGAGCGCGCTGTGCCCCGTGAGCGCGTCGACCTCGACCTCGATCCCCGCGGAGAAGGCCCCCGCCGCGGCGAGCACCACGTAGTGCGCGTACCCGTAGCGCAGCGCGCGGCGCAGGTCCGTCGTGATCGCCGCGTGGTGCGGCGGCCAGAAGTAGATCCACCACAGCGCGGCCGTCACGACGAGCGCGAGCACCGCGAGCGAGACCAGCGGACCGAGCGCGACGTCGTCGTGGAACGCCTCGATGATCGCGTTCGCGGAGGCGAGCAGGCTCTCACCGAGCAGGATGAGCGTGAACAGGCCGTACCGCTCGGTGATGTGGTGCGGGTGCCACGGCGTCAGGCCGGCGCGCTCCGCGACCACCGGCACCGCGAGCTCCCCGAGCGCGAGCACGACGAACACGACGGGCTGGGCCGCCGCCGGGACCGCGAGCATCCCGATCCACAGCACCTGCAGGACCGCGATCCCGACCGCGTACCGCACGCTCGTCGTCCGCGCCGCAGCGGTCCCGCGCGCGGCCCGCGACCACTGGGCGACCATCGCCACGCGCATCACGACGTATCCCAGCACGACGACCACGAAGTCGCCGTCGACGAACGCCGGCTCGACGCCCGCCGCGAGCACCAGCACGCCCGACATCTGCACGAAGGTCAGGACCCGGTACAGCCAGTCGTCCGTGTCGAACGACGTGGCGAACCACGTGAAGTTCATCCACGCCCACCAGATCCCGAAGAACACGAACGCGTACGACCGCAGGCCGTGCAGCACGTCACCCGCCGACAGCGCATGGTGCAGGTTGACCGCAGCGATGCTCACCGCGACCACGAAGACGAGGTCGAAGAACAGCTCGAGCGAGCTCGCGACGCGACCCGGCTCGAGCGGGTCGCGCGGGCGCATCGGGCTCAGGCGCGACCGCGACGCGGGGTCGCCCGGACCGGGCGTCGGGGTGTGGGTCATGCCCGAAGCGTGGCACGCCGCGGGACCTTCGCGGCACTCGTCGCACGCGCCTGTCGTTACGGTGGTGGGGCACGACGAGAGGTGGACGATGACCGTGCAGAACCAGCCGACCGGACCTCGCAGCGAGCTGCAGCGACAGGTCGAGGCACGCCTGCGCGACCTCGCGGGCGCCGGGTCGCTCGACATCGACGCCGGTGAGGTGTTCGCGCGGCTCAGCGAGGTGGGCGACGAGTTCCAGCGGCTGCAGATGTACTACCAGTTCGGGATCGACGAGGTCTCGACGAAGGTCGGCATCCTGCGCGAGGAGTTCGCGAACACGTACGACTACAACCCGATCGAGCACGTCCGGTCGCGGCTCAAGTCGCCCGACAGCCTGCTCGCCAAGGCGCTGCGGCAGGGCGTCGACCTCACGGTCCCCGCGATCCGCGCGCACATCCGGGACATCGCCGGCATCCGGATCACGTGCTCGTTCGTGTCCGACGCGTACTGGATCGCCGAGATGCTCAGCGCACAGCCCGACCTGACGGTGCTCACGACGAAGGACTACATCGCGCACCCCAAGCCCAACGGCTACCGGTCGCTGCACCTCATCGTCGAGGTCCCGGTGTTCCTCTCCCGGCACACCGAGCACATCCCCGTCGAGCTCCAGATCCGGACGATCGCGATGGACTTCTGGGCGAGCATGGAGCACAAGCTGCGCTACAAGTACCGCACGGACATGCCCGAGCACCTGCGCAAGGAGATCGACGACGCCGCGCTCCTCGCCGCCGACCTCGACGCCCGCATGGGTCGGCTGCGCGACGAGGTCCGCCCCGTCACGCCCGGCCCGATCGACCTCACCACACCGGGCAGCGGCTCCCCCACGATCACCGTCTGACCGCGCCGCGACGTACCGCTAGGCGCCGACGTAGCGCGCCAGGTGCTCACCCGTGAGCGTCGAGCGGGCCGCGACGAGGTCCGCGGGTGTGCCCTCGAAGACGACTACATCTGTATCCCCCCTACGCACCTTTGTAGCTCTGCTACGTCCCCAGGTCCTTCACGCCCCTGCATTTGTATCATCTCAATGATACGATCGCAGCATGCCGGGATCTTCCACTCAGACTGTTGCTGTCGTGTCGCAACTCGCGGCAGGGCAGTGGGGACTCCTGACCACTGCGCAGGCCCAGCGCGTCGGAGTGAGCCGGCTGCAGCTCGCCCGCCTTGCCGATGCGGGGGTTCTCGAGCGCGTCGAGCACGGCGTCTACGCGACCACGGCGGTGGCGAACGAGCACCAGACTCTGCGCGCCGCCTGGCTGGCGCTGGACCCCGCGCGGACCGCCGAGGAACGGCTGGCCGACCCGATCACCGCCGGCGTGGTCTCCCACACGTCGGCCGCGGCCCTGCATCGCCTGGGCGACCTGCTCGACGACACCCCGGAGATCACCCTTCCCGAGCGCAAGCAGACCCGTCGCGGCACGCGTCTGCACCGCGCGGTCCTCACCGACGCTGACGTCACGATCGTCGACGGGCTCCCCACCACGACCGAGGAGCGCACCGTCGCAGACCTCCTCCGCGATGGCCATGACGGTGAGCACATCGCGCAGATCCTCGGCGAGGGCACCCGCCGCGGCGTGATCGACCTCGAGGACCTCGCTGTACGCCTCGAGTCGTCCGCGCGACGCTACGGGCAGCCTGACGGACGCGCACTCGTCGAGCACCTGCTGGACCTCGTCGGGCTGAGCCCGGCCGCGCTGGTGCGCGAGCTCGCCGACACACCGACCGGTCGTGAGCTCGTCGCCACCGGCGCTGCGACCGTGCTCGGCCAGCTCATGGCGTCGCTGGAGCCCCAACTCGAGAGGCTGCCGATCACCAAGCTGCTCGAGCAGCTCGCCGCTGGCGTTCCCGTCGTCGACGTCGACAAGCTGGTCGACGCGCAACGGCTCGCCGACGCGGTCCGGCCGCTGCAGGCCCAGCGTGACGCTGTTCGATCGCCGGCGGTCACCGCTGCCCTGCGGCAGCTGGCCGATCCCCAGACCAAGGCGGCCATCGAGGCGGCCAGCACGCTCGTCGGACGTGGCGGGAGCCGGTGACGGCGACCGGGGAGTACCGCGACGGAGTCGCGCTGTGGTCCGCGGTGACCGCACGAGCCACGACCACCGCGAAGGCCACAGGCGTCGCCGCTGGAGCCGTCGTGCGCCGATTCGTGTTCGGGCGTTTCCTGGCCAGGGTGTTCCACGACGATTCCGCACCGTGGGTCCTCAAGGGCGGCACCGCGGTCCTTGCTCGCGTGCACGACGCGCGGACGACCAAGGACGTCGACCTGCTCAACGAGGAGCTCGACCTCGAGCGGGCGATCCAGGCGCTGCGCTCGGCCGTGGCCCTCGACCTGCACGACCACTTCCGCTTCGTGGTGACGAACGTCGAGACGAACCTCGGCGGTGCCGGGCAGCCAGAGCTGGACGGCTGCCGGGTGAGTATCGACGCGTACTGCGGCGCGAAGAAGACCGCGTTCGGCGTCGACCTGGTGACCGGCTCGCTGATGACGACCACGCCCGAGGTGCGCACCGACCCGGTCCTCGATCTGCGAGGGCTCCAGGCTCCGACGATCCGGCTGTACCCCGTGGTCGACCACATCGCCGACAAGCTCTGCGCCACCCAGGCGATGTACGGGACGGACGGCAACCGACGCTCGAGCCGGGTGCGCGACCTCGTCGATCTTGTCGTGTTCACCCGCTCCCAGGACGTCGACGGCGGCGAGCTCATCAACGCCATCCGTGGCGAGTGGACGCACCGCGGGCTCCCGGGATCCGCGACGTTCGACCCACCATCCACGTGGGAGCAGCTCTACCCGCCGCTGGCCCGCAAGGTCCCCGCCGTCGCGGACCTGACGTCGTTCTCCGAGGCTGTGGCCCTCGTGCACACACTCCTGGACCCGGCGCTCGACGGCACCGCCGACGGGCGCCGGTGGGTAGCCGGCGACCTCGCCTGGCACGACGTCTAGGCGCCGACGTAGCGCGCCAGGTGCTCGCCCGTGAGCGTCGAGCGGGCCGCGACGAGGTCCGCGGGTGTGCCCTCGAAGACGATCCGCCCGCCGTCGTGCCCCGCGCCGGGGCCGAGGTCGACGATCCAGTCGGCGTGCGCCATCACGGCCTGGTGGTGCTCGATCACCACGACCGACCGGCCCGCGTCGACCAGGCGGTCGAGCAGCGCGAGGAGCTGTTCGACGTCCGCGAGGTGCAGGCCCGTGGTCGGCTCGTCGAGCACGAGCACGCCGCCCTTCTCGCCCAGGTGGGTCGCGAGCTTGAGCCGCTGCCGCTCGCCGCCCGACAGCGTCGTGAGCGGCTGGCCCAGGCTCACGTAGCCCAGCCCGACGTCGACCAGCCGAGCGAGGATCGCGTGCGCTGCGGGGAGGCGCGCCGCGCCCTCCGCGAAGAACCGCTCCGCCTCGGCGACCGGCAGGTCCAGCACGTCGGCGATGCTCTTGCCGCCGAGCGTGTACTCGAGCACCGCGGACTGGAACCGCCGGCCCTCGCACTCCTCGCACGTCGTCGTGACGCCCGCCATCATCGCGAGGTCCGTGTAGATGACGCCCGCACCGTTGCACACCGGGCAGGCGCCCTCGGAGTTCGCGCTGAACAGCGCGGGCTTGACGCCGTTGGCCTTCGCGAACGCCTTGCGGACGGGCTCGAGCAGCCCCGTGTACGTCGCGGGGTTGCTGCGCCGCGAACCCTTGATCGCGCTCTGGTCGATCTCGACGACGTCGTCGCGCCGCCCGAGCGCACCGTGCACGAGCGAGCTCTTGCCCGAGCCGGCCACGCCCGTGACCACGACGAGCACGCCCAGCGGGACGTCGACGTCGACGTCCTGGAGGTTGTGGGTGCTCGCGCCCCGGATCTCGATCGTGCCCGTCCGGGTGCGCACCGCGTCCTTGAGCCGCGCACGGTCGTCGAGGTGCCGCCCCGTGAGCGTGCCCGACGCGCGCAGCCCGTCGACCGTGCCCGTGAAGCACACCTGGCCGCCCGCGGTCCCCGCGCCCGGACCGATGTCGACGACATGGTCCGCGATCACGATCGTCTCGGGCTTGTGCTCGACGACGAGCACGGTGTTCCCCTTGTCCCGCAGCGCCAGGAGCAGGTCGTTCATGCGCTGCACGTCGTGCGGGTGCAGGCCGATCGTCGGCTCGTCGAACACGTAGGTGACGTCCGTCAGCGACGAGCCGAGGTGGCGGATCATCTTCGTCCGCTGCGCCTCGCCGCCCGAGAGCGTGCCCGCGGGCCGCTCGAGGCTCAGGTAGCCCAGCCCGATGTCGACGAACGAGTCGAGCGTCGCGCGCAGCGACGCGAGCAGCGGCGCGACCGACGCCACGGCGTCCGGGTCTCTCTCGAGCCCGCGGACCCACTGCGCGAGGTCGCTGATCTGCATGCGGCACGCGTCCGCGATCGACAGCCCTGCGATCGTCGACGAGCGCGCGGTCTCGTTGAGCCGCGTGCCGTCGCAGTCCGGGCACGTCGTGAACGTGATCGCACGGTCGACGAACGCGCGGACGTGCGGCTGCATCGCCTCGCGGTCCTTCGACAAGAACGACTTGTGGATGCGCGGGACCAGGCCCTCGTACGTGACGTTGATGCCCTCGACCTTGATCCGCACGGCCTCCTTGTAGAGCAGGTCGTCGAGCTCCTTCGGGCTGTACCTGCCCAGCGGCTTGTCCGGGTCGAAGAAGCCGCTCTCGCGGAAGATCCGGCCGTACCAGCCGTCCATCGTGTAGCCGGGGATCGTCAGCGCACCCTCGTTGAGGGACTTGTCCGCGTCGAACAGCGCCGTGAGGTCGAAGTCCGTCACCGACCCCATGCCCTCGCACCGCGGGCACATGCCGCCGAGCTGCGTGAACGAGCGCCGCTCGGTCTTCGCGCCCCGCGCACCCTCGACCGTGATCGCGCCGCCGCCGCGCACCGTCGGGATGTTGAACGCGAACGCCTGCGACGAGCCGATGTGCGGCCGGCCGAGCCGCGAGAACAGGATCCGCAGCTTCGCGTTGACGTCGGTCGCGGTACCGACCGTGGAGCGCGAGTTGGCCCCCATGCGCTCCTGGTCGACGATGATCGCGGTGGTCAGCCCCTCGAGGACGTCCACGTCCGGGCGCGGCAGGTTCGCCATGAAGCCCTGCACGAACGCCGGGTACGTCTCGTTGATCATGCGCTGCGACTCCGCGGCCACCGTGCCGAACACGAGCGAGCTCTTCCCCGAGCCCGACACGCCCGTGAACACCGTGAGCCGCCGCTTGGGCAGGTCGAGGTCGACGTCCTTGAGGTTGTTCTCGCGTGCACCGCGCACGCGGATCAGGTCGTGGCTGTCCGCGGGGTGGGTCGTGCTCGTCGAACCTGGCATGCGCGCGTCTCCTCACGTCCGTCGCTGACCGGCGCCCACGCTACCGACCGGGTCCGACGACGCCCCGTCACACCTCGTGGCCGACGTACTCCAGCTCGTGCACGACGAGCTCGCCGCGCTCGGCGACCACACCGACCATCCGCCCGGTGAACCCCGCCGCGACCTCGGTCGACAGGTACCGGCCGTCGAGCCGTCCGAGCTCGGTCCGGCCGTGCGCCGTCTCGACGGTCGCGACGAGCTCGTCGGGCCCGCGACGGTGGCTGTACCGGTGGTGCGGCGACTCGCGGACGGCGAGCTCGAGCACGGCCCCGGGCGCGTGCGGCGGGCCGTCGAGCACGAGCTCACCCAGCACGGACCCGAGCGAGCCGACCCGCGCGATCGCGCGCACGGTCGACCCGTCGACCTCCAGCGTCAGCGCGTGCTCCGGGTCGATCCGCATCTCGAGCCCGCCGACACCGTGCGCCGCTGCGACCCTCGCCCGTGCGGTGACCCGCGTGTGCGCCACGCGCCGCCCGACGAACGTGCGGCCGGCGGCGCCCGCCGTCAGGTGCCAGGCGCCGTCCACGCTGCGCAGGACGTCGGCGGGCCACACCCCGGCCCCGACCCAGTGCGGCCCGGGACCGCCCGTCGCGTCCGGCTCGAGGCGCGCGCGGACCGGCGGGACGCGCGCGGGCTGCAGCGGGCCGGTGACGACCGGCCACCCGTCGACCCACGCGACCTCGACGGCGAACGTCTCCCGGCCGAGCACGTGCCAGGACGGGAAGTACCCGGCGGGCCGCACACCGAGGAACAGCGCGGCCCACGTGCCGTCCGGGCGTTCGACGAGGTCCAGGTGACCTGTGCTCTGCACGGGGGATGCCGAGCCGCGGGCCGTCAGGATCGGGTTCGTCGGGCAGGGCTCCCACGGGCCCGACGGGGACGGGCCGCGCGCGACGCTCACCGCGTGCCCGGCCGCCGTGCCGCCCTCCGCGACGAGCTGGTACCAGCGTCCGCCGACCCGGTACAGGTGCGGGCCCTCGACGTCCCGGCCGCCGGTGCCGTCCCACATCGGGCGCGGCTCGGTCAGCAGCTCGCCCGTGCTCGGGTCGAGCGCGGCCTGGCGGATGCCGCCGTCGGTCCACGTGAGCCAGCACGTGCCGTCGTCGTCCCACGCGAGGTCCGGATCGATGCCGTCGGCCGCCGCGATGCGCACGGGCGGCGACCACGGTCCGGCCGGGTCGGTCGCGGAGACCAGCAGGTGTCCCGGCGGGTCCGACACGTTCGCCGTGACGAGCCAGAACCGGCCGTCGTGGTGGCGCAGCGTCGGGGCGTACACACCGCCGGAGGGGGCGGCGCCGTCGAGCCGCAGGTGTGCGGGCGTCGCGAGCGCGTGCCCGACGAGCGTCCACGTCACCAGGTCGTCGGACCGCAGGACCGGCACTCCCGGCGCGTACTCGAAGCTCGAGCACGCGAGATAGAAGGTGTCGCCGACGCGGCACACGCTCGGGTCGGGATGGAACCCGCTGACGACGGGCCGCTCCGGCAGGACGTCACCCCGGCACCTCACAGCCCCACCCTGACACACCGCCCCGCCCCGCCCCACCCCGCGCTGTGGGTGGAGAAAGTCGCGCGAGAGGCGACCAACCCCACCCGCGGACGGCCCCGGCGGCCGTAGGGTGCCGTCTCGTGAGCGGACAGCCGGGTCTCGAGGAGCAGCGACGGCACATCCTGACCGGCGCGATGTACGACGACCTCACGCCCGAGCTCGTCGCCGCCCGTGAGCGCGCGGTGCTCGCGACCGACCGGTACAACGCGAGCTTCGGCCGTCCGCAGGCGGAGCGCGAGGCGCTGCTGCGCGAGCTGCTCGCGCACGTCGGCACCGGTGCGCACCTCGAGCCGACGTTCCGCTGCGAGTTCGGGGACAACATCTCGGTCGGCGACCGGTTCTACGCGAACTTCGACTGCGTCATGCTCGACGGCGCCCCGATCACGATCGGCGACGACGTGCTGCTCGGCCCGCGCGTCGGCATCTTCACGTCGAACCACGCGCTCGACCCCGACGAGCGCGCCGCGGGTGCCTGCTACGCCCGGCCCGTGACGATCGGCGACCGCGTGTGGATCGGTGGCCACGTCACGATCAACCCCGGCGTGACGATCGGCGAGGGTGCGGTCATCGGTTCGGGCAGCGTCGTGACCCGCTCGGTGCCGCCCCGCACGGTCGCGGCGGGCGTCCCGGCGCGCGTCCTGCGCGAGATCACCCCGGCCGACCGCACGGGCTTCCTCCCCCGCTGACCCCCGCCCGCCGATCCGCGCGACGGGTGGACCTCGTCGCACCCACGACCACGAAGTCCACCCACCAACCCTGCCCCGGGGGCAGTGCGGGGCGGGCCGGGGGCAGGGCGGGGCGGGGGCGGCTGGGTCAGGTGAGGGGGAGGAAGGTGCGCATCGCGCTCGGGCCGCGGTTGCCCCAGAGCTGGTACGGGACGGCCGTGAGGTCGACCGGGTCGTCGGCGCGCTCGTCGCACTGCCCGGCCGACGAACCCGCGGTGCGGTAGAGCGCGCGCGGGTCCGGGCGCCGACGCGCGTGGACCGTGAGCGCAGGGCGCTCCAGCACCGTGCCCGTCGGCTCGGGGTCGACGGCCGTGACGACGACGTCGTCGAGAGCGTCGTCGTCGAGCGTCGGCTGGTCCACGGACTCGACGCAGTACACGACGGGACCGCGCTGCACCGCGACGGACCCGCGCAGCGCGTCCACGCGCGGGTGGGCCGCGACCAGCCGCGCGGGCATCGCGAGGTGCAGCGCGACCTCGTCGCCCACGCTCCACGCCCGCGTCACCGCGACCTCGCCGCGTGCGGGCACCGCGTCGACGCGCTCGCCCGCGACGGTCAGCGTCCAGTCGTCGCACCACGCGGGGATGCGCAGGTGCAGGGTCCAGGGCTCGTCGTCGGTCTGCTCGACGCGGACCGTGACGTCGGGGCGCCACGGGTAGTCGCCGTCCACGACGAACACGCGCTCGCTCGTCGTGCCGACCTCGTAGCGGCCCGCGAGGTACTGGGTCAGGTGGACGCCATCGTCGTCGGTCGCCGCGGCGTACGCGTGCAGGCTCGCGACGAACCGGCCGACGTTCGGCGGGCAGCACGCGCACACGAACCACGGCAGGCGGCCGACGCTCTGCTCCTGCGTGTCGACGACGTGCCCGGCGCGCAGCTGCAGGGGGTTGGAGTAGCGGAACGACGTGCCGTCGAGCCCCGTGCCGACCGCGAACGCGTTGTGCAGGACCTGGTCGATGACGTCCGCGTACCGCGCGTCACCGGTCGCGAGCTGCAGGCGCCACGACCAGTGCACGAGCGAGATCGCGGCGCACGTCTCGGCGTAGGCGCGGTCGGCGGGCAGCTCGTACGGGTCGCCGAAGCCCTCGGTGGAGTGCCGCGACCCGGTCCCGCCGGTGACGTAGAGCTTCGCCGCGACGAGCTGCTCCCAGCGGGCGACGGACCCGGCGAGCAGCTCGTCGTCGCCCGTCTCGACCGCGACGTCGACCACGCCGGCCTCGAGGTACATGGCGCGCACCGCGTGCCCCTCGATGGTGCGCGACGTGCGACGCGGCTCGTGGTCGACGTAGTACGAGTCGGTGCGGCCGTAGTGCGCGGTGGGGTTCGGGCCGGTCGTGAACGTGCGGCGCCCGCGCAGCTCGACGAACTGGCGCGCGAGGTCGAGGTACGCGGCGGTGCCGGTCTCGCGGTACAGCTCGACGAGCGCGGTCTCGATCTCGGGGTGGCCGTCGTAGTCGGTGCGACGCTCGTCGCCGAAGACGTCGACGAGGTGGTCGGCGAGCCGCGTCGCGACGTCGAGCAGTCGCGTGCTGCCGGTCGCGCGGTGGTCGGCCACGGCCGCCTGCAGCAGGTGGCCTTGCGTGTAGTGCTCGTGGTCCTGCGCGAGCAGCGCGTACGGCTCCTTGTCGGTGCCCTGGTAGAAGGTGTCGACGTAGCCGTCGGCCTCCTGCACACGTCCGACGAGCGTGGCGGCGGCCGCGAGCTCGTCGTCGACCCGCGGGTTCCCGGAGCGCGCGTACTCCCATGCGAGCGCCTCGAGGTGCTTGAACAGGTCGGAGTCCTGGAACGGCATGCCGCGGTGCGGCGCGTCGGACTCGCCGAGCAGGCGGCGGAAGTTGTCGAGCGTGCCGGACTCCTCGAGGTGCACGGTGCAGTGCGGGAGCGTCGCGATCGCGTTGCGGACCTGACGCGCGCCCCACTCGCGCGAGGGGTCGAGCCGGACGGCGTCGATCGCGAGAGGCGACAGCGCGGTGGTGCGCACGGGGCGCACGGGTCCGCTGCGGCGCGCGCGGGTCGCGGGCTCGGCGGACCGGTCGACGGGCTGGCTGACGGGCAGGTCTGCGGGCATGGTCGCCTCTTCGCGGTCGTCGTACGGGGCGGGGGAAACGTTACCCCCAATCTCGGGGGAACGTTACCCCCGGATCCCTGCGACAATCGCCCGCATGTCCCGGGTCGTGACGCTCACCGAGGTCGCGCAGCGCGCCGGCGTCTCGCTCACCACGGCCTCCAAGGCCATCAACGGCCGCGCCAAGATCTCCCCCGCCACCCGCGAGCGCGTGCTCGCCGTCGCGCGCGAGCTCGACTACGCCCCCAACCCGTTGGCCCGCGGGCTGCACAGCGGGCAGTCGGGAACGGTCGGGCTCGTCCTCGTGAGCGCCGACACCTACCGGTTCGCCGTCCCGCTCATCCTCGGCGTCGAGGCCGAGCTCGCCGAGATCGACCTCTCGCTCATCCTCACCGATGCGCACGGCGACATCGGCCGGGTCGACGAGCTCGCCCGCACGCTCGCGCGCCGCCGCGTCGACGGGCTCGTCGTCGTCGGCGACAACAACGCCCCCACCCCCACGCTCGGCGCGCACCCCGCACTGCCCGTCGTCTACACGCACGGCCCGACGGTCCGCCCCGAGGACCACGCGCACGCGCCCGACGACCGGGGCGGGATCGCGCTCGCCGTCGACCACCTCGTCGCCGCCGGGCGCACGCGCCTCGCGCACGTCGCGGGACCCGCGGGGACGCGTGCCGCCGACGAACGTGCCGCCGGGTTCACCGCGGCGCTCGCGCGGCGCGGGCTGACGCCGGCCGCACCCACGACCTTCGGTCCGTGGTCGCAGCGCCGCGGCCGGGCGGCCGTGGCCGCGCTGCTCGCCGCGCACCCCGAGACCGACGGGATCGTGTGCGGCTCCGACCAGCTCGCCACGGGTGCGCTCGCCGCGGTCGAGGCGACCGGTCGCCGCGTCCCCGACGACGTCGCCGTCACCGGCTACGACAACCAGCCGCTGCTCGCGGACGAGTCCGACCCGCCCCTGACCAGCGTCGACCTGGACCTCGAGGCGCTCGGCGCGGCCACGGCACGCCGGCTCGACGCGCTCCTGTCCGGCACGTCGTCCGGCCCGTCACCCGCTCCCGGCCTGCACCTGCAGCCCGCCCGCCTGGTCGTCCGCGCCTCGACGGCGGTCACGTACCCGTGACGAGCCTGTGCCCCGCGCCATACTCCCTGCGCCGCGGGGTCGTTCAGGTCCCTCGTCGGCGGGCGCCGCCGTCCCTACGCTGAGGGGGTGCCTGCGGAACCCGGTGCTGGGGTCGTCGTCGCGCTCGTCGTCCTCGTGCTCGTCGGCGTCGGAGCGTCCCGCTGGGCGCACCTGCGCACCGAGCGGCAGACGATCGTCGCGGCCGTCCGGGCCGTCGTGCAGCTCGCGGTCGTCGCGCTCGTCATCGCGTTCGTCCTCGACTCGATCTGGTGGTCGCTGCTGTTCGGCGCGCTCATGTTCGCGGTCGCCGTCGGCACGACCGCACGACGCGTCGGCGCCCCGCACGCGTGGCCGTGGGCAGCCGTCGCGATGGCCGCGGGAGTCGTCCCGGTGCTCGTCGTGATCTTCGCGTCCCGCGCCGTCCCGCTGGACGGGGCGTCCCTCGTGCCGTTCGCCGGGATCGTGATCGGCGGGACGATGAACGCGCACTCGCTCGCCGGTCGGCGCGTGTTCGGTGCGCTGCGCGAGCAGCGCGAGACCTACGAGGCCGCGCTCGCCCTCGGGCTCTACCCGCGCGACGCGATCGACGTGGTCGCCCGGCACCTCGTCCCCGAGGCGCTCGTCCCCGGCACGGACCAGACCCGCACCGTCGGGCTCGTGACCCTGCCCGGCGCGTTCGTCGGGGTCCTGCTCGGCGGCGGCACGCCGCTGCAGGCGAGCGCCGCACAGGTGCTCGTGCTCGTCGGGCTGCTCGCCGCGCAGACCGTCACGGTCGCCGTCGCCTACCAGCTCGTGCGCCGCGGCCACCTCCTGCCGCACGACCTGCAACCCTCCGCACGGCCTCGTCGGGCCTCGACCGCGACCCGGCGGAAGTCCTCAACCTGAGCCGTGACCTGCCGAACGACAGGACGGAGGTACGGACATGGTGAAGCTGGCGTTCCGGCGCGACGACAATGCGCTCGAGCTCGAGGGTCTGGGGACCGTCACTGCTGAGGCGCTCCTCGAGTCACTGCCCACCGCGGTCGTGGTGCTCGACCGTCGCGGGGGGATCGTGCGGCGCAACGCCGCGAGCTCGACGCAGGTCGAGCAGGTCGTGCGCACGCGGGGCGCCGCCGTGATGGACGCGCTGCGCAAGCGGCTGACGTCGATCGCGACGAGCACCACGCACTTCCCGACGAGCGACCTCATCTCCCTCACCATCGACGGCACGCCCGTGGACGTCGAGTTCACGATCGACCGGCTCGCCGGCTCCGACGGCTTCCTCGCCGTGTGGAAGGACGTCACCGACGCGTACGCGGTCCGGCGCACGACGTCGACCGTCGCCACCGAGCTGTCCCGCTCGTCCGACGACCTGCGGGGCCTGAGCGACGCGCTCGACCGCAGCGTCGGCGAGATGACCGCGCAGGCCAGCGCGGTCGCCGCCGCGAGCGGCCAGATGACCGCGAGCATCGAGGACATCGCGGCCAGCACGTCGACCGCCGCGACCGCCACGTCCGACGCCGTCGAGGCGACCCTCACCGCGAGCGGCCGCGTCGCCGCGCTCGCCGAGGCGATCTCGACCATCGGCGAGGTGTCGACGTTCATCACCGCGATCGCCGAGCAGTCCAACCTCCTCGCCCTCAACGCGACCATCGAGGCCGCACGCGCCGGCGAGTCCGGGCGCGGGTTCGCCGTCGTCGCGGGCGAGGTCAAGGAGCTCGCCCAGCGCACCCGCACCGCGTCCGGCGAGATCGGCGACACCGTCGTGACGATCCGCGAGACCGCCGAGGGCGTCACCGCCGCGCTGCGGGACATCGCCGCGCTCATCGACGACGTCCGCACCCACCAGGTGACGGTCACCGCCGCCGTGCAGGAGCAGACCGCCGTCGCCGCCGAGATCGCGCGCAGCATCACGACCGTCGCGGGCAACGCCGAGTCCACGCGGCACGCCGCCGCCGGGCTGCGCGACTCCGCCTCGGTCGTCGCGGGCAAGGCCGTCGAGCTGGACGCCGTCGTCGCCTGACCCCGGACCCCGAGCACGGCCCACGCGCCCGGGTGTTCACCCGAGCTGGACGTTCAGGAAAAGTGAACGCCGCTCGGTCCGGCATTGCCGACCCGCCGGAGCACAGCTACCCGTCATACCGCCCGCGGAGCCGCACGAGCAGACGCATGTGCATCCCCGCACTCGCCGGGTTCACCCGATCGACGACCAGCTCGTGCGCCCCCGTGATGATCGCGTGCACGTAGTCGAGCAGAGGACCGGGGACGTACCCCAGACGCTGCCCGTCCTGCGTCACCAAGAGCGCCCTCGCGTCGATGGGGTTGCCGGGCTCTGCGCGAAGCGTCAGACGATCGCCGGAGGCGAGCTCGTCGATGACCGCGCGCTCCGACTCCATGAGGTGCCGGATCCCGTGGACCAGGAACGGCAGGTCGACCTCGCCCGGCTGCGGGACGGGCGTGAGCTCATACATGTCACCCGTGCGGCCACCTCCGGATACCGCCAGCACCTCGAAAGGCCCCGCGTCACCATCCAGGCCCAGGTAGCCCAAGGTCAGAAGTCGCTCCGGACGCCGCGGGTCCATGACGCGCTCGGCGAAGATCGGGAAGAGCACACTGCTCTCCTGCGGAGCACCCAACGGCAGGCCCGGGAGGGGGCGGCGCGCGTCCGCGTCGTACTCGAACCGGTACCGGTCGGCATCGAACGACAGGATGCCGACCCGCTCGTAACGCTGCGTCGCCGGATCGCGACGCGTGACCAGAAGCTGGTCAGTCTTTACCAGCATCGTCATCGCACAGCCTCCTCCGGTTCTCGAGCACCACCCGTGTCATGAAGGTAGTCGCGACCTCAGACATGCGGCCGTCCGGTGCTGCCAGTGTCGCTCGCACGGCGTCGCCGTCCAACTCGCGGACCCGCGCGATCCAGACGTCAGCGCGCGTGCGCCGAACGGCTTCAGCAGCCACCTCGACGAGCCCCTGGCGAGGCGGAGCGAACGGGTTGGCACGCCCACGGCGCGCAAACGCCTCTGGATCCTTCCTCTGCCGGTTCTGCTCCGTGAGCCCAGCGCCGAGCGCGCTGCCGTGGTCGTACGTGGGCGCGAGCAGGCGCTCACCTACTGTCGACTCGAGCAGTGCCCAGTTTCCGGGGTGCCGGTCGGAGTTCCCGACGAGCGCGTCGAGCACGAGGTACCCCGCAAAGACACCAAAGGCCGGGAGCCAGTCGAGCCCGGGCGGTGGCAGTACTCCGTCGAGTACGGCTTCGACGGCCTCGAGCGTGTAGCCCGTGTCACGACGCATCCGGCCGACGGCCTCGTCGTCCGACGACGCTGCGGCATAGGCATACCCGTCGACCTCAGGGAGATATGTCCGAGCCGTGCTGAGGTCATAGCCCTGAGGTGCCACATTGCGAGAGATCAGCCCGAGCTTGCCGTCGCACACGGCATATCGACATTCAGCAGCCGGTATGCACAAGACCGCGGCAAGACGCGAGACCGTCACCTCGGCACAGTCCGTGAGCGCTTCGGAGCTGCAGTCGCCCGTGCACTGCCGAGACTTCCAGAGCCATTGCTCGTGACGCGGCGACTCAGCGTCTCGAGCCACCCAGCGCTTGTCGGGGTCGCGTCCGCCTGGTTCGTCTCGGATGACCGCCCAGCCCGAGATGTCGACCACGTCGTCGGGAGAACCTCCTCCTGCGGGAGTCGGCGCGGCGGAGTCCATGTCGCCACGGTAGTGGGCCGGGCTGACATATCACGGCGACCCGGTGCTGACCCCCAGCGTGCCCAGGGGCGCGGGGTACCGTGACGCGGTGATCGTGGGGAGCGGCTGGCGCGTGGTGCGGGGCACGTCTCCGTGGTGACCCCGCGCGCGGTGGTCGCCGATGCACCCGCTGCGGCACCGGACGCGAGCGCCGACGCACCACGGCGCGACATCCAGGTGCTGCGCGCGGTCGCCGTCGCGGCGGTCGTCGTGTTCCACGTGTGGCCGGCCGCGCTGCCGGGCGGCTACGTGGGCGTGGACGTCTTCTTCGTCGTCTCCGGCTTCCTCATCACGTCGCACCTGCTGCGCACGCCGCCGACGAGCGTGCGGGCGATGGCCGCGTTCTGGGCCCGCCGGGTCCGGCGGCTGCTGCCCGCGGCGGCGACGGTGCTCGCGGTCGTCGCGGTCGCGTCCGTGGCGCTCCTGCCGAGCAACCTGCTGGCCCAGGCGGCGCGCGAGGTGCGGGCGTCGACGCTGCTCGTCGAGAACTGGCAGCTCGCCGACCAGGCCACGGACTACCTGGCCGCGGACGCGACACCGAGCCCGGTGCAGCACTTCTGGTCGCTGGGCGTCGAGGAGCAGTTCTACCTCGCGTGGCCGCTGCTGCTCGCGGGCGCGGTGCTGCTCGCGCGCCGCACCGGACGGGTGCGCACGGTCGTCGGGCTCGTCGTCGGGACCGTCGGGCTCGCGTCGCTCGCGTGGAGCGTGCACCTGACGACGAGCGACCCGGCCCGCGCGTACTTCGTCACGACGACCCGCGTGTGGGAGCTCGCGCTCGGGGCGCTGCTCGGGGTCGTCGGCGCACGGACCGTCGGCTGGGAGCGAGCGCGGACGCTCGTCGGATGGGCGGGGCTCGCTGCGATCGTCGTCGCGTGCGTGACGTTCGACGCCGCCACGCCGTTCCCCGGGGCGGCCGCGCTGCTGCCGACGCTGGGCGCCGCGGCAGTGGTGTGGAGCGCGACCGACGGGACGCCGGGCGGCCCGGGCGGGGTGCTCGGGCGTCGGCCCGTCGTGTGGGTCGGCGACGTGTCGTACGGCGTGTACCTGTGGCACTGGCCGCTGCTCGTGCTGGGTCCGTTCGCGGTGGCCGCCGTGCTGGGCGGGTGGGCGAAGGCCGCGCTCGTCGTCCTCACGCTCGCGCTCGCGGCCGGGACGAAGCGGTGGATCGAGGATCCCGTGCGACGGTCCCGGCGGTTGCGCGCGTCGTTGCCCCGGACGTTCACGCTCGGGGCGGGCACCATGATCGTGTGCCTCGCGCTCGCGGCGTCCGCGGGAAGCACCGCGCAGGAGCGTGCGGCTGCGGCGCGCGACGTGCCCGCGAGCACGCCGTGCCTCGGCGCGGCCGCGCGGCTGGACCCGTCGTGCGGCGACCCCGCCGGCGACCGGGTCCTGACCGAGGCGGGTTACGCCGCGGGCGACCGCAGCGACCTCTACGCGGACGGGTGCTGGAACAACGCCCCGTTCACGGGTCGCCGGACCTGCACGTACGGGTCCGACGACCCCGCGCGTCGCCTCGTGCTGCTCGGGAACTCGCACGCGGGCCAGTGGCAGCCCGCGCTCGTCGGACAGGTCGAGCGGGAGGGCTGGTCGCTCACGACGTACGTGACGTCCGAGTGCTACCCGGTCGACGTCCCGATCGACCTGACCGTCCCCGCGAACAGCGGCCGGTGCCGGGCCTGGAACGACTGGGCGATCGACACCGCGCTCGCCCAGCATCCCGACCTCGTCGTGCTCGCCGCCCGCACGTTCCGCCCGCTCGTCGGCGTCGCGCCCGACGAGCAGCAGCCGGCCGCCCGCGCCGCGTACGCCCGGACGCTCGCACGGTTCACCGACGCGGGCGTCCCGGTCCTCGTCATGCGGGACACCCCTGCCGCGGCCGAGCCGGCCCCCGACTGCGTGGCCCGCGAGCGCGGCGGCTGGCGGTCGTGCACGTCACCGCAGGCGGTCGCCGTCGAGCCCGACCCGCTCGCCGATGCCGCGGCCGACGACCGCAGCGGCCTCGTCTCGGTCTACGACCCCACCGACGTGCTCTGCTGGGACGGCGCGTGCCACGACGTCGTCGGCGGGGCGATCGTGTACTTCGACCACGGCCACCTCACGAAGACGTTCGCGCAGACCCTCGCGCCCGCGGTCGAGGCCGCGGTGACCGCCCGGCTGTCCGGGGTCAGCCCGCCGCGCTGACCGCGAGCAGGTACCACCCGCTGTGCGGGATCCACTGCTCGGCCCAGCGCCACGCATCCTGACCGGCGGGCAGGAAGTCGACGTCGCTCTCGTCCTCGAACCCCGCGGTGATGCCGTTGAGGATCCCGCCCGGCAGGTTCTGGTAGACGGGCGAGTACGCCCCGTGCCGACGGCCGCGGCCCTGCAGCATCGACGAGTCGAACGGGTTGCGGCCGAGGACCCAGTGCAGCTGGTCAGCGGCGAGGACGCGCAGCCGCGAGGCGGTCGTCGCGTCGGTCTCGGGCAGGTCGGCGACCAGGCTCGCGGCGTACGACGACGAGCAGATGCCCGCGTTCTCGCCCTGCCACCAGTAGCCGGTCTCGTTGTCGTGCGGGAAGAAGAACGACTCGCGCGGCTCGCCGCCGGTGGGCTGCACGAGCTGACGCGGGTAGCCGAACGGGTTCGGTACGGAGTCGGTGCGTGCGAGGAGGTCACGCGCGAGCCGGAGCGCGAGCGCACGCGCCCGTCCGACGACCGCGTCGTCGCGCACACGCTCGTCGGTCGCGACGACCTCGGCGGCACGCACGAGCGCCACCACCGGCAGACCCGCCTCGGCGGCGTGGAAGAACGGACGGCCCTCGTCGTCGGCACGCAGGTACCCGGCTGCCCCGTCGGCACCCGCGACGTACCGGTCGTCGAGCGACGCGACGCGCCGCCGCAGCGAGCCGAGCGCCCGGCCGCGGCGGTCGTCGTCGGGCAGGACCGCGACCAGCTCGGCGGCGGCCAGGAGCGCGCAGTAGTCGTCGAGCACGGACTCCCGACCGTCGAACAGGTACTCGAGGTTGTGCTCCTCGAGGTGCTCGAAGACGCTCCACGCGACGTCGACGTACTCCTCGGGCGCGTGCGTGCCCGGGTCGTCCTGCGCGGCGGCGCGGGCGAGCGCCGCGACCGCGAGGCCGCCGCCCTGGCGGAACCCGGCCTGCCAGCGCTGCGTGCGCACCGAGTCCTGCAGCGGGGCGTTGACGACGCGCTCGTCGAGGTTCTTCGTGAGGGCGTCGAAGATCGCGGTGTAGAACGTGCCGCCCGGCTCGCGGAACCGCAGGAGGAAGTCGCAGCCGAACAGACCCTCGTCACGCAGCCGCGCACCGTGCGCTCGTCCGACGACCGGGTGGCGACGCACCAGCTCGTCGCGCGCTGCGAAGCACGCCCACGCGACGAGCGGGATCTGCTGCGGGCTCATGGTGCGCGTGTAGGTGAGGTGGCTGAGGAACTTCGAGAAGTCCCCGCTCGCGTCGAGCCAGCCTCCGCTCGCGTCGACCTCGCGCCCGGAGTCGTCGCCGTAGAACCGCGCGTGCCGGTCCTTGCGGTCGATCTCGCCGGACGAGCGCGACGCCCGGAAGTACGCGCACACGTCGGAGATGGTCGTGGACGCGAGCAGCTCGTCGGCGACCGTGAACCACGCGGAGGCGGCCGCCCCCGCGTCCGTCCCGACGAGCACCTGCCACGTCCCCGCGGGCGCGGTGAACGGGATCCGCAGGTAGCGGCCGGTCGTCCACCCGTCGACCTGTTCGGGGGCACCCGTCACGTCGAGCGGGACCCGCGTGCCGTCCTCGCCGACGAGCGTGGCCGTCACGCGCGTGACCGGCACGGTGGCGGCGAGCACGACGGCCTGCGGGCTCCCGGTGTCGTACCCGAGATGGTCGGCGAGGACGGTCAGCGGTGCGGTCAGGCGCATGGTGGTGTCAGGCTCCGGCGTCGGTGGGGGTTCGGGCTCGTCGTGCCGGGCGTCAGCGGGCGCCGGTCGTCAGGCCGGTTCCGGTGAGGTACGCGTACGACTGCTCGAGCGCGGCGAACGGCTCCATGGGCAGCCGCTCGAGCTCGACGAGGTGCCACGCGAGCGCGCGGTTCGCGCCGAGGATCGTCGGCCAGTCCATCTCGCCCGTGCCGATCGGCACCATGACGTCGTCCTCGTAGGAGCGCGCGGGCCCGTCCTTGACGTGGACGTACTGCACACGGTCACCGAGGCCGGCGAGGACCGCCGCGACGTCGGCGCCGCCCATGCGCGCCCAGTACGCGTCGACCTCGAGGACCACGCGCGGGTCGAGGTGCTCGAGCAGCACGTCGTAGGCGATCCGCCCGTCGAGCCGGTTCTGGAACTCCGCGAAGTGGTTGTGGTAGGCGATCCGCATGCCGCGCGCACCCGCGAGGGCGGCGGCGTCGTTGACGCGCTCGACGCCTGAGACGAGCGTGTCGACGGTGTCGAACTCCTCGCGCTCCATGCTCCACACGAGGGTGGTCGCGCCGAGCTCGGCGGCGTCGTCGAGGAGCCGCAGCGCGTCGGGGCCCGACGGGAACGGGGTGTGCGCGCTCGTGAGCTCGAGCCCGGCGCGTGCGATCTCGTCGCGCACCCGGGCGGCACCCCAGTGCTCGACCACGCCGTACGTCTCGACGCCCAGGTAGCCGAGGGACGCGATGCGGTCGAGGGTGCCCGCGAGGTCGGCGAGGGCCGCGTCGAGCACCGAGTACAGCATGACGCCGAGCCGGGGCCCGCCGGTCACGAGACCATCCCCGAGGCCCAGGCGAGCGCCTGGCGCACGAGTCGGCGGAACGGCGGCTCACCCCAGGCGCGCATGTCGTGGCCGAGCGCGCAGTAGACGACGCGACCCTCGCCGACCTCGCGCACGTAGAGCACGGGGATGACGACGCCGTCGTCGCGCGTGCGCTCGGCGAGGATCGTCACGTCGTCGTCGGCGAGCTCGAACTCGTAGAACTCGTCGAAGAGCTCGAAGTCCTCGATGCCGCGCGTCACCGGGTGGTCGGCCGTGACGTGGATGCGCTGGCGACCCTCGTGGTGACCGGGACCGTGCGACAGGTACCGGTTGCCGACGAGCTCGAACCACGGCCGGTCGGCCTCGTCGAGCGCGCCGCCCTCGACCGTGCCGCACACGTTCGAGGCGTGCAGCGCGACGAGCCCCTTGCCGGCGTGCACCATCGCGCTCACCGCCGCCTGCTGGCGCGTCGCGAACCCGCCGCCTGCCGTGTAGAAGAGGTACGTCCCCGCGTCGCCCGTCTCGGGCAGCGGGTCGGTGAAGCGGTTGGTGCCCGCCGCGGAGAACGTGGCGAAGCCCGCCTCGACCGCGAGGTCGCGGAAGACCGTGGAGGCGAGGACGAGGTCGTGGTGGATGTCGTCACCGTTGACCACGACCATCGCTCGGGCGAGTGGGCCCTCGTGCATCTGTCTGTTCCCTTCGGCATCGTCTCCCGGGGCGCGCGTCGGCGCGGCCGCGAGGTCGTCTCGTGCGGGGTCTCGTACGGGACGTTCCCGCACGACCGGTCCCGCGCCGGCAGGGGCGCACACTCCCCCGCCGGCGCGGGAGGTGTCACTTGACGGGCTTGAGCTGGACCGCGACCACCGGGTTCGGGTTCGGCGCGAAGTACGCGTTGTCCTCGTCCGGGAAGCCGGTCGCGTGCTTCGTGCTCCAGTCGCCGTAGTAGCTCCAGTAGAACATCGAGATCATCGGGAGCTTCTCGATCCAGATGCCCTCGAGCTTCTCCATGATCGCGCCGCGCTCGTCGTCGGTCTCGGCGGTCTCGTACTGCTTGAAGAGCTCGGCGGCCTCCGGGTCCTGGAACCGCTGGATGTTCTGGTACGTCGTGTTCGCCGTACCGACCGGCACGTAGTGCGCCGGGTTCATGATGTTGTCGTAGTACAGGTACGCACGCGGCGACGTGTCGATCGGGTAGCCGATCGTCGACTCGAAGTTGCCGTTCGACGTCAGGTTGTTGATGTCGTCGACCGCGACGGTGTCGAGCGTGACGTTGATGCCGATGTCCTTCATCTGCGTGACGAGCACCTGGGCACGGGCCGCGATGTCGGTGTACGCACCCGGGAACGTGATCGAGAAGGCGAGCTGCTTGCCGTCCTTCGCGTAGTACCCGTCGCTGCCCATCGCCCAGCCGTCGGCCTCGAGGATCTTCTTGGCACCCGCGACGTCGTACGTGTAGTTCAGGCCCTTGTACGGTGCGGCGATCTCGTTCTCGAACGCCGGCATCGGCAGGCCGATCTGGCTGGTCGCCGGGATGTCGCCCGACGCGGCCGCGACGGCGTCACGGTCGGTGCCCAGGGAGATCGCCTTGAGGACCTCGAGGTCCGTGAACGGGAACACGTCGTGGTTCGGGATCAGACCGTCGACCCCGACGGCCGGCCGCCAGTAGTGGTAGTCGTCGCTCTTCGACGTGAACGTCTTGTCGGCGTTCGCGATGAACGTGCCGGCCCAGTCGATGTCGCCCTGGACGAGGGCGTTCGCCTGCGCGGTGTTGTCCTTGTACGCGATGAACCGCAGTCCGTCGATCTCCGGCTTGCCCGTCTGCCAGTAGTTCGGGTTCTTCTCGAGCGTGTACGACTGCGGCGAGAACTCGCCGAGCGTGAACGGTCCGGTGCCGATCGGGTCGGAGTCCTCGAACGTCGTCGGGTCCTCGACGGACTCCCACTGGTGCTTCGCCACGATCGGCAGCCCGACGATCTTGGTGAAGTTCTGCTCCGACGGCTTGTCGAACGTGAACACCACCGTGTTGGCGTCAGTGGCGGTGATCGTCGCGAAGTCGATGCCGAGCAGGTTGAGCGCGGGGAACTTCTTCATGAGCTCGTACGAGAAGACGACGTCGTCCGAGCTGAACGCCTGGCCGTCCGACCACTTCACGCCCTCCTGGAGGTGCACCGTGAAGGTCTTGTTCCCGTCCGACCACTCCCACGTCTTGGCGAGCCACGGCACGTCGTCGCCGACGGACACGTAGTTCACCTGGACGAGGACCTCGTTGATCATGCCCTTCGCACCGATCCCGAGCGCGCTGCTCTCGAAGTACGGGTTGAAGACCTTGGTCAGGTTGTCGGCCTGACCCGCGACGTTGAGGATCGTCTTGTCACCGGAGCTGCTGGCGCCGTCGTCGGGCGAGCAGGCGGCCAGGCCGGCCACCACGGTGACGGCGGCCACGGCGGCCACGGCCCTCCGCAGTCGGCGCGCGCTTGTGTGCATCACTTTCCACTCCTTCGTGTTCGATGAGCTGAGCGAGTTCAGTCGGCCTGGGCCGGTGCTGCGTCGTAGTTCCAGCACCGCACCCAGTGGTCCTCGTCCACTGCCGTCTTGCCAGGTCGCTCGACACGGCAGATGTCCGTGGCGAGCGGGCACCGCGGATGGAAGCGGCAGCCCGTGGGGGGATCAGTCAGGCTCGGCGGCTGGCCGACGTCGACCGTCCGCGGAGCATCCGCACCCCGGTGAGGATCGGGGGCGGAGTCGATGAGCAGGCGCGTGTAGGGGTGCGCGGCCTGCTGGGTGACCTTCTCGGACGGTCCGGACTCGATGAGCTGTCCGGCGTACATGACGGCCGTGGTCTCGGCGAAGTAGCGCGCCGAGGCGATGTCGTGCGTGACGTACAGGAGCGCGACACCGCGGTCCTGCGCGAGGCTGCGCAGGAGGTTGAGGACACCGAGCCGGATCGAGACGTCGAGGCTCGAGACGGGCTCGTCGGCGAGGAAGACCTCGGGGTCCGCGGCCAGCGCCCGCGCGATCGAGCAGCGCTGCAGCTGACCACCGGAGAGCTCGTGCGGGAACTTCTCCGCGAACTGGCGGGGCGGGTCCAGGGCGACCTGGCGCAGCAGCGCGTCGACCGCGTCGGAACGTTCGCTGCGCGGGATCTCCGGGTGGTGGATCGCGACGGCCCGCTTGAGCGTGGCGTCGATCGTCGCGAGCGGGTTGAACGAGCTGTACGGGTCCTGGAGCATGAGCTGCACGTGGGACACGTGGCGGCGGTGCGCCCGGCCGTGCGACGCGTCGACGTCCTTGCCGCGGAAGCGGATCTTCCCCTCCGTGACCGGGTAGAGCTGCGCGAGCAGTCGCGCGAGCGTCGACTTGCCGCACCCCGACTCGCCGACGAGCGCGGTGATCCGCCCCGGGTAGAGGTCGAGCGAGACCTCGTCGACCGCGTGCACGACGCGCCCCTTGCGGGCGCCGTGCGCCTTGAACTTCTTCGTGACGTCCACCGCCTGCAGGACGGGCTGGACCTCGGTCGTCGTGCTCACTTCGCCTCCTGGGCGTTCGCCTCGACGAGGTGCTCGTCGTCCTGGACCAGGTGGCAGGCGACCTGCCACGCGCTGTCGCCGTGGGTCACGCGGCGCAGCTCGGGCACGACGACCCGGCACTGGTCCTGCGCGAACGGGCACCGGGGGTGCAGCGCGCACCCGCTCGGCAGGCTCTTGAGGTCGGGCGGCGAGCCCGGGATGCCCTGCAGCGTGCGCCGCGGCCCCGTGAGGTTCGGGAACGATGCGAGCAGGCCCTGCGAGTACGGGTGCTTGGGTCCCGCCGCGAACTCGTCCTTCGTCGCGACCTCGACGACCTTGCCGCCGTACATCACGGCGATCGTGTCGGACAGCTCGAGCAGGAGGGACAGGTCGTGCGTGATGAACACGATCGCGAACCCGAGGCGGTCCTTGAGCTCCATGAGCTTCTCGACGATCTGCCGCTGGATGACGACGTCGAGCGCGGTCGTCGGCTCGTCCATGACGATGATCTCGGGGTCGAGCGCGAGGGCGATCGCGATGACGGCGCGCTGCCGCATGCCACCCGAGAGCTCGTGCGGGTAGGCCGTCAGCCACTCGGGCCGGAGCCCGACGAGCGCGAGCAGCTCCCTCGCGCGCTCCAGGCGGTCCGCGGCGGGCATGTCCGGGCGGTGCGCGAGCAGCGTGTCGTCGATCTGCGTGCCGATCCGCAGCACCGGGTTGAGCGAGTTCATCGCCGACTGGAAGACGAGCGCGAGCTCCTCCCAGCGGAACCGGCGCAGCTCCTCGTCGTCGAGCGCGAAGACGTCGCACGACGAGCCGTCGGGTGCGGTGTACAGGAACCGCCCCTCGGTCACCCGGGCCGGCGGCCGGTGCAGGCGCGTGATCGCGTGCGCGAGGGTCGACTTGCCCGAGCCGGACTCGCCCGCGAGGCCGAGCACCTCGCCACGGCGCAGCGTGAGGGACACGTGATCGACGGCGCGCACCGGCACGTCGGACGTGCCGTACTCGACGCACACGTCCTCGATCCGCAGCACCTCGCTGCCGGAGGCTCCCGGCCCGGTGGCCGGGCGCTGGTCCGCACCCGCAGCCGGGCGCGTCCACGCGCTCGCGCCGCGGCGGGTGCGACGGTTGCGCTGGGACTCCTTCGTGCCGAGACCGACCGACCGCAGCCGCGGGTTCACGAACTCGTCGATGCCGAAGTTCACGAGCGCGAGGCCCGTGCCCACGAGCGCGATCGCGAGACCCGCCGGGACGAACCACCACCACGCGCCCTGCAGCAGCGCCGACGAGACCTGGGCCCAGTACAGGATCGTGCCCCAGGACCACTCGGTGACGGACGTGAGCCCGAGGAACGCGAGCGACGCCTGCGTGAGGATCGCGCCCGTGACGGTCCCGAGGAACGCGGACGCGATGATCGCCATCTGGTTCGGCAGGATGTCGCGCCAGATGATGCTCGTCGTGCGGGCCCCCATCGCACGGGACGCCTCGACGAAGTCCCGGCGCCGCAGCGACAGGGTCTGGGCGCGCAGGACGCGCGCACCCCACGCCCAGCCGGTGACCGCGATGACGAGGATGACGCCGGCGGAGCCCGACTTGGGGATGTAGGACACGAGGATGACCGTCAGCGGGAGCGACGGGATCACGAGGAAGACCGTCGTGATGAACGAGAGCACCTCGTCGGACAGGCCGCCCAGGTACCCGGCGCCGAGCCCGACGACGACGCTCACGACCGTCGCGATCGCGGCGGCCACGAAGCCGACCAGCATCGACGTGCGCGCCCCGTAGAGCATCTGGGACAGCAGGTCCTGACCGATCTGGGTCGTGCCGAGCCAGTGCTCGGCGGACGGTCCCTGGAGGATCGCGTCGCTCGTGGCGGCGGGGTCGTACGGCGCGAGCATCGGGCCGAAGATCGCGAGCAGCGTGAACAGCCCGACGATGGACAGCCCGACGATCGTCTTGCCGGACACCATTCCGCGCAGCCAGCTCGTGCGACGGCGGACGGGGGCGGCGGCGGCGATGTCGACGGACGCGAGCTCGGTGGCAGCCATCGCTCAGGCCTCCTGTCGGGTACGGGGGTCGAGGAACGTGTACGCGATGTCGGCCGCGAGGTTCGCCACGAGGACCATGAGCGTGATGACGAGGAAGATCGCCTGCATCAGCGGGTAGTCCTGCGTGGAGGCGGCGCGGAACAGCACGGTCCCGATCCCGGGGTAGTTGAAGACGATCTCGGTGACGATCGAGCCGCCGACGACGAAGCCGAGGGACATCGCGAACGACGAGAACGAGGGGAGGATCGCGTTGCGTGCCGCGTAGGCGGTCATGACGCGGCGCTTCGTGAGGCCCTTGGCCTGCGCCATCCGGACGTAGTCCTCGCTGACGGTCGTGACCATCATGTTGCGCATCCCGAGCAGCCAGCCGCCGACGGACGCCGTGATGATCGTGACCGCCGGGAGGATCGCGTGGTACGCGGCCGAGCCGAGGAACGAGGCGTTGAGCCCGATGCTCTCGCCGACCGCGTAGCCGCCCGACAGCGGCAGCCAGCGCAGCGTGATCGCGAACACGAGCGCCATGACGATCGCGAACCAGAAGTACGGGATCGACGAGATGAACGTCGTCACGGGGACGAGCCCGTCGAGCCACGACCCGCGCTTCCAGCCGACGAGCATGCCGAGCGACGTGCCGATCGCGAACGCCATGACCGTGCAGAACGTGATGAGGATGAGCGTCCACCAGATCGACCCGCCGACGACGTCGACGACAGCGGACGGGTAGTACGCGATCGAGACGCCGAAGTTCCCGTGGAACAGCGAGCGCCAGTAGTCGACGTACTGCGTCCACAGGGACGTGTCGGGCTGACCGAACAGCACGCGCAGCGCGGCGACCGAGTCGGGCGACAGGCGGCCCTTGAAGCTCAGCAGGAGGCGGTCGACCGGGTCTCCCGGCATGAGCCGCGGGAGCAGGAAGTTGATCGAGATCGCCGCCCACGCGGTCAGCAGGTAGTACAGGACGCGCCGCAGGAGTGGCTTCATGCGGACCGGTCCGCGGCGTGCTCGACGGCAGGGCTGGCGAGCCACGTCATCGTCCGGACGAGGAGGTCGCGCACGCCGGGGACGGCCCACACGCCACCGTGGTGCCCGAGCTGGAGGTACGCGACGCGGCCTGCTCCGTGCCGGCGCGAGTAGAGGATGGGCTCGTACCCACCCTCCGCGGTCCGGCGGCGCACGTGCACGGTGATGTCGTCCACGGTCGCGGTGCGGTAGTGCTCGTGCTCGATGGTGAACGGCTCGATGCCGTCGGTGAGCTCGTGTCCCGGCATGATCTCGACCGTGAACGTGCTGTCGTGCGGCCGCGGGCCGTGGTCGACGAAGTGGCAGCCGATGAGGTCGCGGACGATCCGGTCGCGCTCGCTGACCTTGCCGTCCTCGAGGTTGTAGAAGGCCGACGAGTGGATCGCGAGGAGTCCCGTGCCGCTCGCGACGAGGTCCGCGAGCGCCTGCTGCTCGGCCGGGTGGAACGTGCCCGTCGCCCGGTAGAGGATCACGAGCGCGGGCTGCTGCGTGCGCGGCAGGGCGAATGCTGCGGTCCCCATGCGGACGCGGGCCGCGAAGCCGGCCGTGGTCGCGATGTTCCGCAGCCCGAGCGCCGCCGAGGAGAAGTCCTCGTAGATGTCGTCGCCGCCGAAGACGATCTCGGCGCCAGGTGCAGGACGTGGTGCGTACATCGGGGGCTTCTCCTTCGAAGTTCTCCGGCCCGGCGTTGGGGTGTACCAGTGTTATACCAATGCGAGCCACGCTAGTCCAGTCTCGACACTTCATGTCAGACTGTGTGCAACGATGCGGTCCACCGAATACCAGCATCGCTGCCTGGACAAGGAGTCGCCCATGCGCATCAGTCAGGTCGTAGGACCACGGACGTCGGTGATCGTGGACGAGCCGGACCCGGTGCCCGGTCCGCGCGAGGTGCTCGTCGAGGTGCTGGCGAGCGGAGTGTGCACCTCGGACCTGGGAGCGTGGCGCGACCACGACGCCTCCCGCCCCGCGCTACGGCTCGGTCACGAGGTCGCAGGGCGCATCGTCGCCACGGGCGAGGAGGCGGGCGGCTGGCAGGTCGGCGACGTCGTCACCGGCCTCGGCGGGCCCGGGTTCGCGAGCCACACGCTGCTCGACGCGGGCAGCCTCGCGCTCGTCCCCGCAGGCTTCGCCCCGGAGCACGCACTGGGTGAGCCCATCGCGAACCTCGTCGACGCGGTCGCCCGCAGCCCGATCGCGCCGGGTGCGCGCGTCGCGGTCGTCGGGATGGGCTTCATGGGACTCGGGCTCGTGCAGCTCGTCCACGCGACCGGCCCCTCGTCGCTCGTCGCCGTCGACACCAAGCCCGCGGCGCACCGTCGGGCCCTCGCGATGGGGGCCGACGCCGCGTACACGCCCGACGAGCTCCCCGAGCAGTTCCGCACGGCACCCGCACCCGGCGAGGCCGACGGTCGGTTCGACGTCGTGATCGAGGCCGCAGGCGCCACACCCGCGCTCACGCTCGCCGGGAGCCTCGTGCGGCCCTACGGCACGCTCACGGTCGTCGGATACCACCACGACGGGACCGCGCCCATGGACCTCGAGCTGTGGTATAAGGCTGTGACCATCGTGAACGGGTTCTGCCCCAGCCGTCGGCGGCTGACGGCAGCGCTCGTCGACGGGATCGACCAGGTCTCGCGACACCGGTTCGACTACGCCCCGCTGATCACCCACAAGTTCGGTCTCGAGGGAGTCGACGACGCCTTCGCGCTCATGGAGTCCCGCCCCGCCGACTTCGTCAAGTCCGTCGTCCTGCCCTGACGCGCGCAGCGCCGCGCGCGCCCGGTCTGAGAGAAGGAGCATCCGTGTCCACACCGGCACCACCGCCGATCACGGCCGACTACCCGGACCCGCTGTGGATCCAGGCCGCCGACCTGATCCGTGAGGAGGTCGCGTCGGGCGTGCTCAAGCCGGGGATGCGGCTGCCTCCCGAGCGGCGGCTGTGCGAGCAGCTCTCGGTGTCGCGGGTGACGCTGCGCAAGGCCCTCAAGGCGCTCGTCGACGAGCGGGTCCTCAGCCCGTCGCACGGTCGCGGGTGGTACGTGGCGCACGAGCCGGACAAGGAGCAGGTCAAGGAGTGGCCGGGCTCGCTCGAGTCGTTCTCCGAGACCGCCGCGCGCATGGGGCTCACGGCGACGTCGCGCGTCGTCGCCGCGACGACGCGGCCCGCGAGCCTCGACGTCGCGGAGGCACTCGGGATCGCGCCCGGCCTCGCGGTGTTCCACCTCGAGCGCGTGCGCATGCTCGGCGGTGTGCCGGTCGCGCTGGACGTCGCCGACGTGCCGGCCGCGCTCGCACCCGGGCTGCTCGACGTCGACTTCACGACCGCGTCCCTCTACGCGGAGCTCGACCGCCGCGGTGCCGGACCGGTCCGCTCCGACGCGACGATCGAAGCCAGCGAGTCCGACGTCGCGATCGCGGCACAGCTCGACCTCGAGCCCGGCAAGCCCATGCTGGTGCTGCGGCAGCACGCGTTCGACCGCGACGACCGCACCGTGCTGGTCTCGACCGTCGACTACGTGGGCGAGCGCTACCGCCTCCGGACCGGCTTCCTGCGCTGACGTGAGCTGACCCGGGCCTGTGCGGGCTGCGTCGCGCCGCTCAGGCGCGCCGCTGCCGTCCGGCCGACCGCCGTTCGGCCAGGCGGAGCGCCCCCGCCACGGGCTGCTCGTCGAGCACGACGAGCGTGGCTCCGGGCGCGTGCACCGCGAGGGACTCCTCGACCGCGGTGCGCAGCAGCGGTTCGCCGACGAGCGCGCCACCGGCCCCGACGACCATGTCGCCTCCAGCGACACCCCGCGCCCGCAGGTACCCGACGAGGCGCGCGAGCGCGTCCCCGCCGTCCCGCAGCACGGCCGCCGCGAGCGCGGACCCGGCGCGCGCGGCCGCGCCGACCACGGGCGCGTGCTCGCCCCAGTGCTCGACTCCCCCGCGCCAGCTCAGCGTCAGCGCGAGCGCGTGGAGGTCCGGCACACCGACCGACGCCAGGAGCGCGTCCTTGAGGGGGTCGTCGACCTCGCCCGCGTCCGCCGCGTGCAGGACCGCCCGGGCCGCCTCGCGCACGAGCGCCGAGCCCGAGCCCTCGTCGCCCAGGACCCAGCCCCAGCCGCCCACGGACAGGAACTCCCCCGTGAGGGCGTGCCGCCCGACGGCGATCGACCCGGTCCCGGCGATCAGCCCGATGCCCGCCTCGAGTCCCGCGGCGGGCACCAGCAGCTCGGCGTCGTTCACGACGTGCACGTCGCACGCGAGGTGTCCCGCGACGAGCGCGCCGAGCTCGTCGCACATCGCGGTGGTCTCGCACCCGTGCGCGCCGATCGCGACGACCGCGTCGTCGAGCGGCCCGGGGTACGCGGCCCGCACCGCTGCGGCAGTGGCTGCCGCGCGCGCGGCGGTGTCGAGCTCGGTCCACGGCCCGCTGGGCAGGACCACGCTACGGCGCCCCGCCGCGTCGGCCGCGCGGACCGCGGTCTTCGTCCCCCCGATGTCGACCCCGATCGCGACGCTCATCCGGCCAGGATCTCCACCTTCGTGTCGTCGTTGGTGAAGACGAAGTCCTCGATCACCAGGTCCCGCGCCTCGGCGGTCCCCGCTGCCAGATGCTGCAGCACGACGGTCTCGAGCACCACCCGCACGGGGTCGGTGACCTCGGGCAGCCGCACGACGTGGCACGTGCCCGACGGCACGACGGGCGCGGTCGTGACGAGCAGCGTGCGGTGCCCGGCCTGCGCGAGCATCTCCGCGAGCCGCAGCTCGCGTCCGGCCCCGATCACCACGTGCAGGGTGCCGCCCGCCGACTCCATCTCGCCGTGCAGGTAGTTGCGCGTCGTGGACGCGGCGCTCGGCACGCGGCAGACCTCGCGCAGCAGCAGCGCGCCGGCCTCCGCCGCGGCCCGTGACGGGCCGGACGCGACGACGTCCGCACCGACGACCCGCGCACCGGCGGTGACGACCTCGGCGATCACGTCCCGCACGGCGTCCTCGGTCGCGAGGACCTGCTCGGCGATGCCGTCCCACTCGGCGAGCGCGTCCGCGACGGCGCTCCCGAGCGCGACGCGCGCGAACATCGACAGCCCGGCGATCGTCGCGGTCAGCCCGGTGGTCGACGCGTAGCTGTCGGCCTGCGTGCCGAGGTCGAGCGCCTGGTCGGCGGCCTGCGCGAGCGGCGAGCCCGCGACGTTCGTCAACGCCCACCGGTGGTCGAGGGGCACCCGCTCGAGCGCCGCGATGGTCTCCGGGCTGCGCCCCGACTGCGAGACGCCGACCAGCGTCGCGCTCTCGGCGAGCGACTCGGAGTGTTCGATCTCGCTCGCGATCGCCCGGTGCGCGCTCCGACCGGCCCTGGCGAACAGGCTCACCGGCACCGCGCACGCGGCGTAGGACGCACCCATCGCCACGAACGTGGGCGACTGCGGCCACGCCCGGGCGGAGCGCCCGACGTCCGCGAGCTGCTCGGCGACCCGGACCGTCGCGCGCGCGAGGGCCTCCGGCTGTCCTTGCTGTGCTTCGCGGAACGCGATGTGGCCTTCTGACACCTGAGTGGCTCCTTCGACACTGGGGCGCGATCCACGCCCTGCCAAGACAATACCTGTTAATACCAGGATCGGACCACTAGTTCCACGGGTGGTTTCCCGAGGCACGCCGACGGCGGGCACGGCGGCACCGGGACAGGGCGCGGCCGCACCTCGAGCAGGGGCGTCCGGCTCGTCGTCGAGCAGGCTCGTGCCCCTGGTGCCCGAAGGTCAGCTGGTCTCCGAGCGGCCGCGGCGCCAGTAGCCCATGAACGCGACGGCCTTGCGGTCGATGCCGCGCTCGGCGACGAGGTGACGGCGCAGGCCACGGATGACGGCGGACTCGCCGGCGAGCCACGCGTACACGGGCGCCTGCTCGCGCAGCGGCGTGCCCGTGGCGTGGTCGACGGGCACCTCCCACACGTCGTCGTCGCCGTTGGCGGACCACGGCACGTCGGCGAGCTCGTCGTCGACCCGGGCGGCGCGCGGCAGGACGCGCTCGGCGGCCGCGCGGACGGCGGGGTCGAGCAGCGTGCCGTGCGGCGCGCCGTCGCGGCCGAGCCAGTGGATCGTCACGCCGGCCGGGGCGTCGATCGGGCAGCGGTCCGCGGACAGGGGCATCTCGATGAGCGCCTCGCCGTGGGCGTCGCGGGGCAGGCGCTCGAGGATGTTCGCGATGGCGGGCAGCGCGGTCTCGTCGCCCGCGAGCAGGAACGCCTCGGTGTGCAGCGGCGGGATGAAGTCGACGCCGCCGTGCGGGCCGCTCGCGTCCGCGTTCGGCCCGAGCACGACGAGCTCGTCGCCGACCTTCGCCTCGACGGCCCAGCGCGACGCGGGTCCGCCGTCGCCGTGGAGCACGATGTCGACGTCGAGCTCGCGCCGCTGAGGGCGCACGTGCCGGGCGGTGTAGGTGCGCATGGGGTGGCGCTGGTCGTCGGGCAGCGCGCGCCAGCGGCCGTACCAGTCGCCCGACGCGGTGAGGTCGAGGAGCGCGGCGTAGCCGCACTCGAGCGGCAGGAAGAACTTGATCCGCTGGTCGAAGCCGTTGTCGGCGAACCGGTCGAGGTCGTCGCCGACGAACGTGACCCGCAGCAGGCTCGGGCAGACCCGCTCGAGCGCGCGCACGGTCACGTGGAACGTGCGGAACGGGCTGACGACGGGTGCCTCGGTCCGGGTCGCGGTCACGCGAGCACTCTAGGCAGGCAAGCCTTACCTATCAAGGTCCGTCTCGTCACGCGGCGCCCGTCCCGAACGCGAGCCCGAGCAGGTACGTGCACGCCGCGGCGCCCCACCCGATCGCGAGCTGACGCAGCGCGCGCAGCGCGGGCGACGTCCCCGACAGCAGCCCGACGACCGCGCCCGTCCCCAGCAGCGCGATCCCGACGAGCCCGCCCGACCAGGCCACCGCGGTCCAGCCGGTCGCACCGAGCAGGTACGGCAGCACGGGGATGATCGCGCCGGACGCGAAGAAGCAGAAGCTCGCGACGGCCGCACCGAGCGCGGTCCCGATCGTCTCGTGCTCGTCGACCGCGCCGGTGTCGCCCGCAGGCTCGTCGGACGGCGCGTGCCCGGCCGGCGCGGCGCGGCCGGACGGCACGGTGAGCGCCGACCCCGCGAACTCCTCCAACGACGTCAGGACCGTGCGGGCGTGCGCCGCGGCGTCCTCGGGCGCCATGCCGCGGGCCCGGTAGACCAGCGCGAGCTCGTTCGCGTCGACGTCGAGGTGCGGCAGCGCGGCGCGCGCGTGCCGACCCGGCCGTGACGCCTCGAGGAGCTCGCGCTGCGAGCGCACCGAGACGTACTCGCCCGCACCCATCGACAGCGCACCCGCGAGCAGCCCCGCGACCCCGGACAGCAGGACGGTGTGCTGCGACGCACCCGACGCCCCGATGCCCATGACGAGCGCGAGGTTCGAGACGAGGCCGTCGTTCGCGCCGAAGACCGCCGCGCGGAACGTCCCGGACATCCGGTTGCGGCCCCGCATCGCGAGCCCCCGCACGACCTCCTCGTGGATGCGCTCGTCGGCGGCCATCTGCGGGGTCGCGTCCGCGTCGTCCTCGTACGACGAGCGCGCCTCGGCCCGCTGCGCGAGCGCCAGGACGAACACCGACCCGAACCGCCGCGCGAGCCAGCCGAGCACGCGCGTGCGCACGTCGCCGCGCAGGGGCTTGCCGACCTCGTCGCCGAGCAGGTCGAGCCAGTGCTGCTCGTGCCGACCCTCGGCGTCCGCGAGCGCGAGCAGGATCGCGCGCTCCTCACCGGTCCGGCGGGCGGCCAGGTCCCGGTAGACGGCGGCCTCCGCGCGCTCGTCGGCCAGGTACTGCCGCCAGCGGCGGACCTGGGCGGGCGTGGGCTGTCGTGTCGTCACGCGGGTCATCGTGTCAGGCGTCCGGCCGACGAACCCGGCGGGCGGGCGAGTTCGGACCGTCGAATCGGCGGTTGCGGACCGCCACCCCGAGCGCGGCGTCGCGCGGCGCACTACGTTGCAGGACGTGGCGAGGATCCGGGTGTTCGCGGGGCAGGCGGGCCGCAGCTTCGCCGCGGGGATGTGCGAGCACCTGCGCGTGCCGCTGAGCCCGTCGCGCCTGCAGCGGTTCGCGAACGACTGCCTGCAGGTCCAGCTCCTCGCGAACTGCCGCGAGCGTGACGTGTTCCTGGTGCAGCCGATCGTCGCGCCCGTGCAGGAGAACCTCATGGAGCTCCTGCTCATGGTCGACGCTGCGCGCGGCGCGTCCGCCCGGCGCATCACCGCGGTCATGCCGCACTTCGCCTACGCGCGCTCCGACAAGAAGGACGCGCCGCGCATCTCGATCGGCGGCCGGCTCGTCGCGGACCTCCTGACCACCGCGGGCGTCGACCGGATCCTCACGATGTCGCTGCACGCCCCGCAGGTCCACGCGTTCTTCCGGGTGCCGACCGACCAGCTCCACGCGCTGCACGAGCTGACCACGCACTTCTCGCTGCAGGACCTGTCGAACACGACCGTGGTGTCGCCCGACCTGGGCAACGCGAAGACCGCGACGACGTTCGCGCGCATGCTCGGCACCCCCGTCGCCGCGGGGTCGAAGGAGCGCCTCGACGGCGACGACGTGCGCATCTCGACCGTGATCGGCGACGTCGCCGGACGCGACGTGATCGTCCTGGACGACGAGATCGCGAACGGCTCCACGATCGTCGCGATCGTCGACCTGCTGGTCCGCGCGGGCGCTCGTCGGATCCAGGTGGCGTGCACGCACGGGATCCTGTCGAACGGCGCGCTCGACCGGATCATGGCGTGCGGGCGGGTGGACGGGATCGTCTGCACCGACACCGTCCCGCACGACGACCTCGCGGACGACGACCGCGTCACCGTCCTGGGCGTCGCCCCGGCGTTCGCGGAGGCCGTCCGCCGCATCCACTCGGGCGAGTCGGTCAGCGCCCTGTTCGACCACACCGACGCCTGACCCTTCCCGGCTTGTGTAACTCGACTTATAATAACTCGACTTACACAAACCCGAGGAGCCTCCGTGCCGGAGCTGGACCGACCGAGCGACCTGTTCGACCGCGAGGAGCAGTGGCGCGACCTGTCCGCGCTGACCCTGTCGAGCACCCCCGGGCTCCGGCTCGCGATCGTCTCCGGGCGGCGACGCCACGGCAAGAGCTACGTGCTGCGACGGCTCGCGGCGGCCACGGGCGGCCTCTACCACCAGGCACGCGAGCTCGGGAAGGCCCAGGCGCTCGCACAGTTCGCCACCGACGTCGCCGACCACCTCGATCTCGACCCCGGCAGCCTCTCGTTCCCCGACTGGGAGACGGCACTGCGCACCGCCCTCGGGATGCCGCGCCGCGGTCGGGCGCTCGGCGCAGCGCGGCTCCTGGTGATCGACGAGCTGCCCTACCTGCTCGGGCACTCCCCCGAGCTGCCGTCGGTCCTGCAGCTCCTGTACGACGAGGCGCAGGACACACCCGACGCACCGCCCCGCACCGTCGTCGTCTGCGGGTCGGCACTGTCCGTCATGGTCGACCTGCTGTCCGGCACGCAGCCCCTGCGCGGCCGAGCCCAGCTCGACCTCGCGATGCCACCGTTCGACTTCCGGCAAGCGCGGGAGTACTGGCAGATCGAGGACCCGCTCGTCGCGTTCCACCTCGACGCGATCCTCGGCGGCACCCCCGGCTACCGCAGCCTCGTGTCCGGACCGCCGCCCGACGACCCCGCCCGGTTCGAGGACTGGGTCGCCGCCGAGCTCCTCAACCCGTCGCGCGCCCTGTTCGGCGAACGCTCCTACCTGCTGCGCGAGGACCCCCGCATCGTCGACAAGGCGCTCTACAACTCCGTGCTGCGCGCGGTCGCGGGTGGGGCGCGATCGACGTCGGCCATCGGTACCGCCGTGGGCCGCGACGCGAACCAGCTGCGGCACCCGCTCGGCGTGCTCGAGTCGGCCGGCTTCCTCGTGAAGGTCGAGGACGTGCTGACCCGCCGTCGACCGACCTACTTCCTCGCCGACCCGGTCGTGCGGTTCGGCGAGGTCGTCGTCGAGCCCCAACGGACGCTCCTCGAGGAACGTGACGCCGCCGGAGCCTGGGCCGCGGCCGCGGCGGCCTACTCCTCGCAGGTGCTCGGTCCCCACTTCGAGCACCTCGCGCGGACGTGGACGGCCGGGTATGCGGGCGACCGGTTCGGCGCACCCGTCGGGGTCGTCGGCCCGGCGGTGCTGACCGACGACCAGCGCCGATCGAAGCACGAGCTGGCCGTCGTCGCGCTCGACCGTCGGAGCGCACGGCACTCCTCGTCCGCGCGCATCGCCCTCCTGGGTGAGGCGAAATCGACCCACCGCCTACGGTCCGTCGCGGACGTCGTGCGCCTCGAGGCGATCCGGGCGACGCTCGTGCGCCGCGGTCACGACGCCGCCGACGCGCACCTCGCCGTCTTCTCCCGCACCGGCTTCGACCCCCGCCTGGTGGAGCTGGCGTCCACCCGCCCCGACCTCCACCTCCTGGACCTCCCCGCCCTGTACACCTGACCCACCCCACCTCCACCCCCCGACCCCACCGCCCACCCCCCGACCCCACCGCCCATCCCCCGACCCCAGCCCCCACCCCCGACCGCGAGTTCGCGGCTCCCGGCACGACGTCGCGGGCCATGGCACGCGAGCTCACGGCGCGAGCCGCGAAGTCACGGGGCGGGCGGGGTGGGGGTGGAGGGGCGGCGGGCCGACCGGGCCGCCACAGCCGCCAGTGCCGCCGACGTCGTGGAGGCCACCAGGACCGCCAGCTTGGCCGCCGTGGTGCGCGTCGGATCGTCGAACGACAGGGCCGCGATCAGCAGCGACACCGTGAAGCCGATGCCCGCGAGCAGGCCGGCGGGCAGGAGCGTGCGCAGCCCCAGCCCCGGGGGCAGGCGCAACGCCGTGAACCGGGTGAGCAGGATCGTCGTCCCGACGACCCCCACGGGCTTGCCGACGACGAGCCCGACGAGCACGCCCGCGAACGCGGGCTCACGCAGCACCGCCGCGAGACCGTCCCCGTCCACGACGTCCACCCCGGCGGCGAAGAACGCGAACACGGGCAGCGCGAGCCCCGCGGACCACGGCCGCCACGCGTCCTCGAACGCCACGGCCCGTGACGTGCGCTCACCCCGCACCGCGTGCGCGGGAACGACGAGCCCGAGCGCGACACCCGCGATCGTCGCGTGCACCCCGGACGCGTGCACGAGCGCCCACGCGCCGAGCGCGACCACGGCCGCGACCGGGTACCACGCGCGCGAGCGCCGCACGCCGAGCGCGAACAGCGCCACGGCCAGCACGGCCGCGCCGAGCAGCCCGGGACGCAGGTGGTCGGTGTAGAGGACGGCGATCACGGTCACGGCGAGCAGGTCGTCGACCACCGCGAGCGTCAGCAGGAACATGCGCACCACGGGCGGCAGCCGACGTCCGACGACCGCGAGCACGGCGAGCGCGAACGCGATGTCGGTGGCGGTCGGCACCGCCCACCCGTGCAGCGCGCCGCGGTCCCCGCGCACGAGCACGACGACCGCGTACAGCACCGCCGGCACGACCATCCCGCCGACGGCCGCGAGCGCCGGGACCGCCGCGTGCCGCACGTCCCGCAGCGTCCCGACGACGAGCTCCCGCTTGAGCTCGAGCCCCACGACGAAGAAGAACACCGCGAGCAACCCGTCCGCGGCCCACGTCGCGAGGTCCAGGTCGAGGTGCAGCGCGGCAGGCCCGACGACCGTGCCCGAGATCGTCGCGTAGGCCGCACGCCACGGCGAGCTCGCCCACACGAGCGCGACGAGCGCCGCAACGAGCAGCAGCGCACCGCTCGTCGTCTCGCTGGTCACGGCCGCGCGGACGGCGCTGCGCGCGCGGCTGGTGCGGGGCTTCACGGACGGGCTCGGGCTCACGGACGGCTCCTGCGGGTCACGACGGTCCCCGGCCGACGGGACCGTCGACCGGCCGCCGACCAGGCTTCCCGGCACACCACCGCCCAGGCTAACCCGGCGACCCGCTCGCCCGCGGCTCGGATCCGGGGCCGCGGACAGGCCCCGCCACGCGTCGAGATCTGGGACGCTTCAGGCACATCGAGCACCGGAGGGGGAGACATGATGCACAGGGGTGAGGTCGGTCGCAGGGCGGTCCGCGTCGCGGCGGGTGCCGTGGGCGTCGTGCTCGTGGGGTCGTGGGCTGCTCCCGCGGGCGCGGCGGTCGAGGTGCCCGCGCCCGTGACGCAGTGGTTCGCGACGGCGGGTCCGGCCGCGGTGCGTGATGCCGCGGCGGGTGACCCGGAGCTCGTGCCGGGTCTCGTGCCGGGTGCCGGTGCGGCCGACGTGTCGTTCGGCCGCATCGTCCCGGTCGTGAGCATCGACGTCCCGGGGTACGACCTGGTGTCGGGCACGGTGTCGGGGCCGACCGACCACGCGCACACGGCGACCGCGTCGTCGACGTGGTGCGCGCGCACCGTCGTCGGCGGGACCCCGCTCGACGTCCTGACGTGCGCGGTCGACGCGGACGGTGCGGTCTCGTGGGAGTCCACGTCGCAGGTCGCGTTCCTCGGGGCCGACGACCTGGCGGCGGAGGGCTTGTTCCAGCAGCCCGGGCTGTTCGCCGTGTCGGCGTCGCAGGTCGTGGCGGTCGACGACCGCGCGGCAGCCGACGTCCCCGAGCCCGTGGGCTACGACGAGTTCGTCGGCGCACTGGCGCGCCGCGCTGCGCAGGTCCGTGCCGTCGGCGACGACGCGTCGAGCGGCGGCGCGCAGGCACCGTCGTTGTTCGCGGCGAGCGACGCCGACACCGCCGCGTGGGACGCGCGCGTGCGGGAGGCGGTCGCGGCGCACGACGCGTCGCACGACGGCACGTCGTGGACCGTGTGGGTCGGGGTCGGTGCGTGCCTGGTCGCGCTCGCCGCGGTGCTGTGGTCACGGCGGCGCCGGTCCGGCGTGCGCGTCGCCGCGGCCTGACGCGCCGCTGAGAGCACCGGAGGACCTGCGGCTGGGCTCGCTGCTGAGCTCAGCCGCAGGCGCTGCCTCACCCCCAGACGGGGTGCGGCAGCGTCACGGCGGCGCCCGAGGCCACGGCCTCGTCGATCGCGAGGCCGATGCGGTGGTCCTGCAGCCCGTCGGCGAGCGGGTAGGGCTGCGGGCCGCCGTCGTGCAGCCACGACGAGCACGCGGCGAGCAGGTGGGCGACCGCAAGCTCGTCGTCGGCGAAGCGGGTCCCGACGAACGGGTTCCGGTAGAGCACACGCTCACCGAGGCTCAGGTGCTCCAGATCGAAGCCGTCGAGGTTCTGCTCGACGCCGCTCGTGCGGCGTTCGATGCGACCCGTGAGGACGGTCTGCGGCCCGGCCCAGCGCGTGACCTCGTCGCCGACGATCTCGCCGTGCGACCCGCGCACCGTGATGCGGTTGGTGCGCAGCGGGTTGTGCCACTGGTTGTCGGTGAAGTCGTACAGCGCGCTGCGACCCGCACCGAGGTCGAGCGTCGCGAGGATCGTCCCGGCCTCGACGGGCGCCTGCGCGTCAGTCCAGCCGTCGCGGGACAGCGGGTCGAGGAGCGGCGCGGTGAAGCGCTGCGCGCGCACGACGACCTCACCCCGACCGACGCCGAGCAGGTACCGGATGAGCCCGACGGCGTGGTACAGATGCGTGGAGGAGACTTGTACGCTCGTCGGCTCGCCGATCAGCCCGGCCTCCACGACGGCCCGGCGTGCCTGGTGCGCCGGCATGAACGGGCTGTGCTCGGCGACCTGGACGAGCCCCGAGTCACCCACGTCGTCCCAGAGCCGCGCGAGTCCGGCGGCGTCCGGTGCCGGCGGCGTCTCGGCGAGCACCGGCACTCCCGCGGCAGCGACCTCGCGCGTCGCGTCGGGCGTCACGTGCCAGGGCACGGACACGACGACGAGCTCGGGCCGGTCCGGCGCCGCGAGCAGCTCCGCGACGTTGCGGAACGTCGGCACGCCCCACGACGACTCGACCTCGGCCCCCCGCTGCGCCGAACGGGTCACCACCCCCGTGACGGCGAACCGCTCGGGCAGCGCCCGTGCCGCTCGCGCGAAGAACTCCGCCCGCCACCCGCTCCCGACGATCCCGAACCGCAGCTGCGCCACATGCCCTCCCAGCCCTGCACCTCGCCGGTCGCCGAGCGACCGCGCTCCGACCCCCACACCCTGACACACCCCCCACCCGACCCACCCGACCCCGCCGCCGCCGACCCACCCGCACCCGCCCAGCCCGCCGCTACCCCACCCGATCGTGCGAAGAAATGGTCGCTATCCACGACCTTTTCTTCGCACGATCACGGGGGGGGGAAGGGCCGCGAGCCGCTAGCGTCGGGAGGGCAGCGGGGCTGCTGGCCACGCGGTGGTGGCGAGGGGCGTGGCGAGGGGTGTGGCGAGGGGTGGTTGCGGTGGCGATGATCGACGGCACGGGGGACGGCGCGGGGGTCAGTGCGGGAGACGGTGCGAGCGACGGGCCCGTGACCGGTGCGGGCGTCAGTGCCGGGGGCGGCGCGGAGGCGGCGTCGCGTCGGCGACGGCCGTGGCTCGTCGGCGGCGGTGCGCTGACCGTCCTGGCCGTGGGCCTGCTGGCCACGTGGCTCGTCGTCGGCATGACACCGCGGATCTCCGACGGGCCGGTGTCGATGCACGACCTGGAGGCCGCCGAGGAGACCGACGCGACCACCGGCACGACGACGTCGGTCGTCACGGACCCCACCGACGGCACGTGGGACGGCATGTGGTCGGTCAGCAACGACGGGCGCGTGCCCGTCACGCTCCGCGTCCCGCAGCACGACGACCACGCGCTCGCGCTGCACCTCGGGCTCGCCGTCCTGCCCGCCGAAGGCGGCGTGACCGACGAGGACCTGGCCCACCCGACCGCGTCGGTCACGCTTCCCGCAGGACGCGTCGCCGCGGTCGTCGTCTCGTTCGGCCTCGGGTGCGCGCACTACGCGGCGAGGAGCGGCGCGGGCATCAGCGAGGTCGAGCTCGACGCCACGACGCTCGGCCTGACCCGCACCGTCACGGTCCACGGTCCCGTGACCGCGATGATCCGCACGACGACGGACCACGCCCCCGGCCCCGGCTGCACCGCAGCCGCCCCCTGAACGCCCGATCGTGCGAAGAAATGGTCGCGATCCACGACCATTTCTTCGCAGGATCGCCGGGAGGAAAGGCGGCTGCCGGTAGCGTCGGGGCTGGTCAGGTGGTCGCTCGACGGAGAGGACGGCCGTGAACGTCGTCGCTGCTGCATTCCGGTTCTTCGTGGTGTTCCTCGCGTTCATGGGGACCAAGGACGTCTGGTTGCACGGTCGGCTCGACGAGCTCGTGTACTTCACGAACCAGTCGGGTGTGCTGCTCATGGTCGTCATGGCCTGGGCGGGGGTCGCGTCGCTGCTCGGGAAGCGTCAGCCGCCCGGGTGGGTCAAGGGCGGGGTGACGCTGTTCCTCGCGATCACGGGACTCGTCGCGTACTTCGTGCTCGACCCCGAGGCGCCGGGTGCGCCGCACCTCGCGATCGGGCTCACGTCGGGGCAGATCGAGCACCAGCTCAACCCGGTCCTCGCGCTCGTCGACTTCCTGCTGCTGGACCCGCACCGGCGCATGCGCTGGCGGTACTCGTGGTGGTGGCTGTGCTACCTCGTCGCGTACGTGGTGTTCACGACGATCCGCGGCACGGTGTGGCACCTCGGCTACCCGTACGGGTTCATCGACCTCGACGCGCACGGCTGGGGCGGGCTGCTGCTCAACATCGTGATCTACGGCGTCGGCTTCGCCCTGCTGGGCCTGCTGATCGTCCTGCTCGACCACCGCCTCCCCCGCCGCCCCGTCCTCGGCACCCCGGTCCCCACCACGACCTGACCCGATCCTTCGAAGAACTGGTCACGATCCACGACCAGTTCTTCGCACGATCGCGGCCGGGCCGGGCGGCGGGGAGGTCGGGGGGATTCACAGGTGAAGCGTTGTGGTCGTGGGCGCGCCAGCACGCGGCCAGGTTCGTCGCGTACCGTGCAGCGGTCGCCGCCCTCGCGGCGGACACCCCGACCGACGGAGACCATCGTGCGCCGCACGCCCACCCGCCGCCTCGCGATCGCTGCCGTGGCGGCGTCGCTCGCCCTGACCCTCACCGCCTGCGGCGGCGGTGACGACTCGGCCGACGGCTCGACCGCGACCCCGACCGCGGCGGCGTCGGACGCCCCGACCGCACCCGCGACCCCGACCGCCGAGGACATCCAGGCACTCGCCGACGTGACGGTCGAGGGCGAGCCCGGCGCCGAGCCGACGATCACGCTCCCGAGCACGCCGTTCACGGTCTCGGCGGCCGTCGCGCGCGCCGTCACCGAGGGCGACGGCGACCCGATCGCCGCGGGCGACAACCTCGAGATCCAGCTCACCGCGGTGAGCGGCACGGACGGCAAGGTCATCGGCAGCACCTACCAGGACAAGGCCACGGGGACGTGGTCGGTCAGCGACGGCAGCTCCGGCATCCCGGCGCTCGACGAGGTCCTGACGGGTGTCGGGCTCAACGCGCAGGTGCTGTTCGCACTGACGTCTCAGGACGTCACGCAGGTGTACGTCCTCGAGCCGATCTCGAAGATCCCGAGCGCCGCGAACGGCACCCCGGTGGCCCCGGTCGACGGCCTGCCGACGGTCGCGCTCGCCGACGACGGCACGCCGACGATCACGGCCGCGACGGGCGACGCCCCGACCGAGCTCGTGACCCAGACCCTCCTGCAGGGCGCAGGCAAGGAGGTCGAGGCGGGCGACAACGTCCTCGTGCAGTACTCGGGTGCACTGTGGGACGGCACGCCGTTCGATTCGAGCTGGGAGCGCGGTACGCCGTTCCAGCTCACCAACATCGGCGCCGCGCAGGTCATCGACGGCTGGAACCAGGGGCTCGTCGGGACGCACGTGGGTGACCAGGTGCTGCTCGTCGTGCCGCCGGACCTCGGCTACGGCGACAAGGACAACGGCTCGATCCCCGCGGGCTCGACGCTCGTGTTCGTCGTCGACGTGCTGTGGGCCTCCTGACCCGAGCACCCCGCTCCACCCGCACCCCCGGCGCCCAGGGACCGACGTCCTGACGGCACCGGGGGTGCGTCGTTATCGTGGGCGCAGGTCGCCGACGATCACCGTGGGAACCGCCCTCGCACCCGCCCGGCGGCCGGGGAGACGAGCATGGACCAGGCAACGACGCCCAGGATCCGCACCGTGGCCCTCGTGGGTGCCGCCGGCGCGGGCAAGACGACCCTCGCCGAGGCGCTGCTGCACCGCGCCGGCGTGATCCCCCGGCCCGGCAAGGTCGAGGACGGTTCGACGGTCAGCGACCACGAGCCGGAGGAGATCGCGCGCGGCATCTCGCTCACGCTCTCGTCGTTGCCGTTCACGTGGCGCGCCCCGGACGGCGAGCACGACGTGACGCTGCTCGACACCCCGGGCTCGGCGGACTTCGCGGGGGCGGTGGACGCGGCGCTCGCCGTGGCGGACCTCGCTGTCGTCGTCGTCTCCGCGGTCGACGGCGTGCAGGCGGGGACGCACGTCGCGTGGCGGCTCGCGGCCGAGGCGGGGGTGCCGCGCCTCGTCGTCGTGACGAAGGAGGACAAGGCGCGCGCGGACTTCCACCACGTGGTCGACGACCTGCGCGCCGCGTTCGGCGACGGCTTCGTTCCGCTCGAGCTGCCGCTCGGCGAGGAGCAGGCGTTCCACGGGGTCGCGGACGTGCTCACGCAGGAGGGTCTGGACTACTCGCCCGACGGCAAGCACACGACGTGCCCGCTCCCGGACGACGTGGCCGACGAGGAGCACCGGCTGCACGACGAGGTCACCGAGGAGATCGTGTCGCACGACGACGACGCGCTCGAGCGGTACCTGGGCGGTGACGAACCGTCGGCCGACGAGCTCGAGCGCACGCTCGCGCACGAGGTGCGCGACCTCGAGGCGTTCCCCGTGCTCGTCGTGTCCGGGGTCACGGGCGTCGGGGTCGACCGGCTCGCGGACCTGCTGTGCGAGCTCGGCCCGTCACCCGCAGACCGGCCCGCCCGGGTCCGGGCGGGTGACGTGAGCGTCGAGGTCGGCGTCGACCCGGCGGGCCCGACACTCGTGCACGCGTTCCGCACGGTCGCCGACCCGTTCGTCGGGCAGGTCACGCTGCTGCGCGTGCTGTCCGGCACGGTGCGCCCCGGCGACCGGCTCGTCAACACCGCGACGCACACCGAGGAGCGCATCCCGGGCCTGTTCCGGCTGCGCGGCAAGGAGCACCTGCCGGTCGAGGCCGCGGTCGCGGGGCAGGTGGTGGCGGTCGCGAAGCTGACCGCGACGCCCAGCGGCTCGCTGCTGGCGGACAGGTCCGGACCGGGCGCCGCGATGTCGGCGCCCGCGCTGCGTGCGCGCCCGGCGGTGTACGGGCTCGTCCTGGAGCCCGTGACACAGTCCGACGACGACCGCCTCGGCGCGGCGCTCGCGCGGCTCGTCGCGGAGGACCCCACGCTCGTCGTGGACCGCGCGTCCGACCGCACGGTGCTGCGCGGGCTCGGCGACACGCACCTCGCCGTGGCGCTCGAGCGGCTCGCGCGTGTGTTCGGCGTGCACGTGACGACGTCCGCCGTGCCGGTCGCGTACCGCGAGACCATCCGGCGGCAGGTCGAGGCCGAGGGCAAGATCAAGAAGCAGTCGGGCGGGCACGGGCAGTTCGCGGTCGCGAACCTGCGCGTGGGGCCCGCGGCGCACGGCGCGGGGCTCGAGTTCGTCGACTCGGTCGTCGGAGGGGCGATCCCGCGCAACTACCTGTCCGCGGTCGAGAAGGGCGTCGCGGAGGCGATGACGCACGGCGGACCGCACGGCCACCCCGTGGTCGACCTGCGCGTCGAGGTGTTCGACGGCAAGTCGCACTCGGTGGACTCCTCCGACATGGCGTTCCGCACGGCCGCGGCCAACGGCGTGCGGGAGGCGCTCGCGGCCGCGGGGACCGTGGTGCTCGAGCCGATCGACCACGTCGCGGTGACCGTGCCGTCGTCGGTGCAGGGCGACGTCATGGGTGACCTGTCGGGTCGGCGGGGCCGGATCACCGCGACGACCGCGCTCGACGACGGCCGCGTCGTGATCGAGGCCGAGGTGCCGCAGGCGGAGCTCGGGCGGTACGTGCTCGACCTGCGCTCGCTCACGGGTGGTCGCGCCGAGCTCGAGGTCTCCCCGGGGACGTACGAGGTCTGCCCGGACCACCTCGTCGTCGGCTGACCGCCCCGCCACCACTCGACGAGCACAGCGGGTGGAGATCGTCGCGCCACACCGGCCGTTCTCCACCCACTGGTGCCGAGCTGGTCCGCGCGGACCCCCTCTTCCCGGAGCGACCGGGGCTGCGCTCGCGCGGCCTCGTCGCAGGGGCACGGCCGACAGCGGGGACGCCGTGCACTTTGTTCGGGAGGCGAAGTTAGGGCAGGATCGCCACCGGAGGTGCACACATGGGCGTGGAGCAGACCCTCGGCTACGTGGCCGGGATGACATGGGGCTGGACCGGGATCCGCGGGACCTGGACCGACGAGCAGGCAGCCGAGTCGATGCGGCTGATGGTCGAGCGCTGCGCGACGACCTGGACGGCCGTGACGTTCGCAGCGCTCCAGGACACCGCGCAGTCGACGACGATCCGCTGGCGCGACGCCCCGACCGTCACCGACGACGAGGTACGCCACGCGATCCGTGCGGCCAAGGCGCTCGGGCAGCGCGTCCTGCTCAAGCCCGTCGTCAACTGCGCCGACGGCACGTGGCGCGCGCACATCAACTTCTTCGACCACGACGTGCCGTGCGAGCCGAAGTGGTCCGACTGGTTCGCGTCGTACACCGAGTTCGTCGTGCACCACGCGCGCATCGCCGCGCAGGAGGGCGCCGAGATGCTGTCCGTCGGCTGCGAGATGGTCCAGACGGACCGCCGCGCCGACGAGTGGCGCACGCTCGTCGCGGCCGTGCGCGAGGTCTACGACGGCCTCGTCACGTACAACTGCGACAAGTACCAGGAGGACCACGTCACCTGGTGGGACGCCGTCGACGTCATCTCGTCGTCCGGCTACTACCCGCTCGGCGACTGGGAGAACCAGCTCGACCGCATCGAGCCCGTCGTCGCGGCGCACGGCAAGCCGTTCGTCTTCCTCGAGGCCGGGTGCCCGAGCCGTTCGTCGTCCCCCGCGCTGCCCAACGACTGGGCGCTGCCGGGCGAGCCCGACGGCGAGGCGCAGGCCGCCTGGTACCGCGACGCGTTCGCGGCGTGCGCGCGGCGCGACTGGGTGCGAGGGTTCGTGCTGTGGGACTGGCCCGCGCACGTGTACGCCGAGCAGGACGCGGCGACGAACGACGACTACTGCCCGTTCGGCAAGCCCGCCGAGCGCATCATCGCTGACCACTACCGAGCCGCGACCGGTCGCTGACCCGCCTGGACACGGGCGCTCCGGGCGCAGCACAGCGGCGGCGGTCCCCCCTCCGGGACCGCCGCCGCCGGGCCTGCGTCGCGAGCTACTCGCTCGCGATCGCGTCCAGCGCCCGCATGCGCGCCGCCCGCGTCGCGGGCCACAGCGCCGCGACCACGCCCACGACGACCGCGAGCACGAGCATCGTCACGAGCCCGCCCCACGGCACGACGAGCCGGTCGAGCCCCTCGTCGGCGTAGACCACGGGCAGCGCGGCCGCGAGCCCGACACCCACGACGAGCCCGACGACCGTGCCGAACACCGCCGTGAGCACCGACTCGACCGTCACGGTCCCCGCGAGCTGCAACCGCCCGAGCCCCACGGCCCGCAGCAGCCCGATCTCCCGCGTCCGCTCGATGACCGACAGCGCGAGCGTGTTGACGATGCCGAGCACCGCGATCACGAGCGACAACCCGAGCAGCGCGTAGAGGATCACGAGCAGCTGGTCGACCTGGCCGGCCATCTGGTCGACGAACTCGTCGCGGTCCTGCACGGACACGACGACGTACGGTGCGACGGCGGCCGTGACCGCGGCCCGCAGGTCGGCGGCCGGGACCCCGGGCGCCGCCTCGACGAACACCGTGTCGATCTGCTGCGCCTCGCCCGGGGCGAGCGCGTCGAGCACCGCGGGCGTCACGACGACCGACGTGCCGAGCACCTGGCTGTCGAACACCCCGGCGACGGTCAGCGTGCGCGACCCGACGGGCGTCACGACCGTGACCCGGTCGCCCACCGCCCAGTCGTCGCCCGCGCGGCGCGCGTTGACGAGCGCGGTGTCGTCGGCGAGCGCGTCCGCCGACCCGTCCGTCATGTCCACGACGACCGTGCTGCCCAGCACCCCCGGCCCGACCGCGGCCACACCGCCCGCGTCGGACGGCGTCGGCGCGACCCCGTCCGAGGGCGACACGCCCGCCGCGGTGAACGGCAGCGGGACGGCCCGGCCCACCTCGGGCAACGCCGCGACGTCCGCGGCGGCCCCCTTCGGGACGACGAACGTCGCGGACCGCAGCACGAGGTCGGCGTTCGTCGCGCTCTCGACGACGCTCGACAGCGACGCCGTCGCGGAGGCCGCGATCACGGACACCGCCCCGACGAGCGCCATGCCGATCGTCAGCGCGCCCGCGGTGCTCGCCGTGCGCCGCGGGTTGCGGACCACGTTGCCGCGCGCGAGCCGGCCCATGGGCCGCAGCAGCACGACGAACGGCGCCGCGAGCACGCGCATCGCCCCGCGCGCCAGGCTCGGCGACGCGACGAGCACGCCGACGAGCACGAGCGCAGCACCGAGACCGAGCAGCGGGTCCGCCGCGTCGGACTGCGGCGACAGCATCGCCGCGACGACCCCCGCGACACCGGCCACGACGACCGCGACGCCCAGCACGCCGCGCAGCCGCAGCGACCGTTCCCGCACCGTGACGTCGCCGCGCATCGCCTCGACCGGCGCGACGAGCGCCGCCGTGCGGCCCGGCAGCGCCGCCGCGACCGCCGACACCAGGGTCCCGAGCACGAGGCAGCCGACGACCGTCGTCGTCGAGAGCGGGACGTCGCTCGCGAGGTCCATGCCGAGCTGCGCGAACACGACCCGCAGGAGCGAGACGAGCCCAAGCCCCCCGAGGACGCCGAGCGCCGCGCCGACGAGCCCGACGAGCGCCGCCTGCCCGACGACGACCGTGAACACCTGCCGCGGCGAGGCCCCCAGCGCACGCAGCAGCGCGAACTCCCGCACCCGCTGCCGCACCGACATCGCGAACGTGTTCGTGATGATGAACGCGCCGACGAACAGCGCGATCACCGCGAAGATCAGCAGGAACGTCGTGACGAAGCCGAGCATCTCGTGGATGTCCGACTGCATCGCCGAGCGCAGCTCACCGCCCGTGACGGCCTGCGCGTGCGCGCCGCCGTCCAGCCCCGGAAGCGCGGCCGCGAGCGCCGCGACGAGCGCCGGCTCGTCGGTGCCGTCCGCGTCCGCCGGACCACCGTCCGGGTCGGCGCCGTAGACCGCGATCTGCGTGACCGTGCCCTGCTCCGCGTACGCCGCGAGGGCCGTCGCCGGGTCGAGCAGCACGATCGTCGCGCCCGCCATGGGACCGCCCGCGTCGACCTGACCGACCACGGTCACGTCCCGCACCTCGCCGCCGATCACGACGCGCGTCGCGTCGCCCAGCGCGAGGCCCGACGACTCGAGCGTCGCGGACTCGAGCGCGACCTCGTCGTCGGCCGCCGGGGCCGCACCCGCGACGAGCGTGAGGCTCGGGTCGCGCTCGTCGTAGCCGATGCCGAACGACGGGGCCTGCGTCGACTGCACAGCCGTGCCGTCCGCCCCGACGAGGACGATCGTGCCCGACACGTCCGGGAGCGCGAGGCCGACCTCGGGCAGGGACTCGAGCTCGTCGGCCAGCGCGACCGGGACCGGGGTGCGCGACTCGCCGCCCGCGAAGCTCAGCTCACCGCCCGCGACCTGCGTGTCCCCGCGCACGTACGCGGGTGCGGGGGTCGACGCCTCGACGATCCCGTCGAACGTCGACGACATCATGGTGCGTAGGCTGAACGTGCCCGCGACGAACGCGACGCCCAGCGCCACGGCCAGCACCGAGAGCAGGAACCGCACCGCGTGCGCGCGCACGCCGCGCCACGTCACCCGCAGCATCAGCCGACCTCGGCCGCGACGGGACCGCGCGTGAGCGCGCCGAGGCGCTCGAGCACGGAGTCCGGCGTGGGGGCGCGCAGCTCGTCGACGATCCTGCCGTCCGCGAGGAACAGCACGCGGTCCGCGTACGACGCCGCGACCGGGTCGTGCGTGACCATGACGACCGACTGTCCGAGGTCGTCGACGCTGCGGCGCAGGAAGCCCAGCACGTCACGCGCCGACGACGAGTCGAGGTTGCCCGTGGGCTCGTCGGCGAACACCACCGCGGGCCGTGTGATCAGGGCGCGCGCACACGCGACCCGCTGCTGCTGCCCACCCGACAGCTCGGCCGGCTTGTGGTCGAGGCGGTCCTGCAGACCGACCGCGCGCACGACCGCGTCGAGGTGGTCGCGGTCGACCGCGCGGCGCGCGATGTCGAGCGGCAGCAGGATGTTCTCGAGCGCGGTGAGCGTCGGCACCAGGTTGAACGACTGGAAGACGAACCCGAGCCGGTCGCGGCGCAGCTTCGTGAGGCGACGTTCGGGCATCGCGGAGACGGCCTCGCCGTCCACGGTGACCAGGCCGTCCGTCGGTCGGTCGAGGCCCGCCATGCAGTGCATGAGCGTCGACTTGCCCGAGCCCGACGGGCCCATGGTGGCGGTCAGCCGACCGCGCTCGAAGTCGACGTCGATGCCCGCGAGGGCGTGCACCGCGGTGTCGCCGCGGCCGTAGGTCTTCACGAGGCCGCGCGCCGAGGCGATGACGGCGGCAGGGTCTGGGGTCAGCGTCGTGTCCACGTCGTCGATCGTGGCCCCGCGCGGGCGCCGGGACGATGGGGTTTTCCCCCGGATCGACCCTGAGGTTTCCCCGACTGCGCTCAGGGTCCTCTCAGGTCGGACGAACGTCCTGGTCAGGGACTCGCCGACCGGCGGTCGTCGGAGGGCGGGGCTACCGTGTGGCCATGGCCCGGTACCTCGACGTGCACCCGCACGACCCGCAGCCGCGCCTCGTCGCGCAGGCCGTCGAGGTGCTCCGCGGCGGCGGCGTCATCGCCTACCCCACCGACTCGTGCTACGCGCTCGGCACGACGATGGGCTCGCACGACGGGGCCGACCGCATCCGCCGCCTGCGTCACCTCGACGACAAGCACCACTTCACGCTCGTGTGCGCGGACTTCGCGCAGCTCGGGCAGCTCGTGTTCCTGCCGAACACCGCGTTCCGCGCGATCAAGGCCGCGACCCCCGGCCCGTACACGTTCATCCTGCAGGCCACGCCCGAGGTGCCGCGGCGGCTCGCGCACGCGAAGAAGCGGTCCGTGGGTGTGCGGATCCCCGAGCACCCCGTGGCGCTCGCGATCGTGCGCGAGCTCGGCGAGCCGATCCTGTCGTCGTCCCTGCTCATGCCCGGCCACGAGTGGCCCATGACCGAGGGCTGGCAGATCAAGGAGGAGCTCGACCACGATCTCGACGCGGTCGTCGACGCGGGCGACTGCGGGACGACCCCCACGACGGTCGTCGACTGGACGGGCGACGGGCCGCAGGTCGTGCGCGTGGGCGCGGGAGACCCCGACAGGTTCGAGTGAACAGTCCGACGATCCCGCCCGGCGACCCCGACGCCGCACGGTCCCCCGCGCTCGCGGCGCTCGACGCCGACGTCGTGACGTGCCGCCGCTGCCCGCGGCTCGTCGCGTGGCGCGAGCAGGTCGGCCGCGAGCGCCGGGCGGCGTTCCGCGACGAGACGTACTGGGCGCGGCCGGTCCCCGGGTTCGGCGACGCCGCCGCGCGCATCCTCGTCGTCGGCCTCGCCCCCGCCGCGCACGGCGCGAACCGCACCGGACGCATGTTCACGGGCGACCGGTCCGGCGACTTCCTGTTCGCCGCGCTGCACCGCGTGGGGCTCGCGAACCAGCCCGAGTCGGTCGCCGTGACCGACGGCCTGCGCCTGACCGGCGTCCGCACCACCGCACCCGTGCGCTGCGCCCCGCCGGCGAACAAGCCCACGCCCGACGAGCGCCGCGCGTGCGCCCCGTTCCTCGCCCGCGAGATCGAGGCCGTCGACCCGCGCGTCGCCGTGGTGCTCGGCGGGTTCGGGTGGGCGGCGCTGCTCGACACGCTGCGCGACCTGGGCTGGGAGGTGCCGCGCCCGGCTCCCCGGTTCGCGCACGGGGCGGCAGCCGTGGTCCGCCGCGGCGAGCGGTCCCTGACGCTGCTCGGGTGCTTCCACGTGAGCCAGCAGAACACCTTCACCGGCCGCCTCACGCCCGCGATGCTCGACGACGTCCTGCGGCGCGCACGCACGCTCGCGGAGGTCTGACGGTCGGGCCCGTGTCGGCGGTCGGGTGCAGGCTGAGCGGATGGACATCTCCTTCGTCGCCGGCTTCGGCCCGATCACGCGCGACGAGACCGCGCGCACCTTCTGGTCCGAGGGCGGGCTGGGCATCCCGCTCGAGGAACCCGCACCCGGCTACCTCACCAACGACACGCTCGACGGCGTCAAGGCGTTCGCGCTGTGGCCGCTCGCGCAGGCGGCCGAGTCGACGTTCGGCGACCCCGTCTGGCCCGCGGACCGGCCCGTGCCGCAGGCATGGCTCGAGCTCGACGTGGCGTCGCACGAGGCCGTGGCCGTCGCCGCCGACGAGCTCGTCGCCGCGGGCCACGAGCTCCTGCGCGCGGCGCACCTCGAGCCGTGGGGCCAGACCACCGCGCGGCTGCAGAGTCCCGAGGGCCTGCTCGTCGGGATCTCGCACACCCCGTGGCTGCACGAGGCACCGGACACCCCGGCCTGACGCGATCCACGGGGTGCCGCGCGAGATCACGTCTGGCGCAGCACCTCGGTGACGAACCGGGCCGAGCGCTCCCGCAGCCCCGCGATCCGCCGCTCGATCAGCGTCTCGCGCACCGACTCCAGATCGCTGCCCGCCTCGGCCCGCGTCGGCGGCCGCCGGACGTTGCGCGAGCACACGAAGTGCGTGCAGATGAGCGTGCCCACCGTGTTCCCGCGGCGACCGGACGCGCCTGCTCGTCGGGCGACGTACAGGCTCACGTCGTCGGTCTCGACGACGTCCTCGCACCACGCGCACACCGCGCGCCGGCGCACGCGCTCCTTGGCGTCCGTCGAGCGCAGCAGCAGCCCCGTCGGCGTCCCGTCGACCGGCACGATCGCGTACGCGACGAGCGGCGCCTTGCGGTCGCGCCAGCCGAGGTAGTCGAGCCGGTCCCAGTCGAGCTCGTCGAGCACGGGCAGCACGGCCTGCGCCGCCTCCCGCCGGCTCGCGTTCACGAAGGACGCACGGATCTGCTTCTCGGTCAGGGGTTCCACGGTGCTGCTCCGGGTCGGTGCGTGCGCACGACGACCACATCGGACGTCATGGGGGGAATCGGGCGCGGGCGCTCGTCGTTGGCGCCTACATGCCACTCACAGGAGACTACGAGCCGAGCACGTCGGAGCGCACCCGGAATCAGGTCGAGCAGTACGAGGCCAGCGGCGGAACGCAGGCCACGACGATGAACGGCAAGCCCGTCGTCATCCTCACCACCGTCGGCGCCACGTCCGGCAAGCTCCGCAAGATCGCGCTCATGCGCGTCGAGCACGAGGGCCGGTATGCGGTCGTCGCGTCGATGGGCGGCGCCCCGAACAACCCTGCCTGGTACCGCAACGTCGTCGCGCACCCGCACGTCGAGCTGCAGGACGGTCCGGTCCGCCGCGACTACCTCGCGCACGAGGCGACGGGTGCCGAGCGCGACGAGTGGTGGGCCCGCGCCGTCGAGGCCTGGCCGGACTACGCGGAGTACACCAAGCGCACCACCCGCCAGATCCCCCTCTTCATCCTCACCCCCACCCCCTGACCCCACCCCCCTGCCCCACCCCTACCCCACCCCTACCCCACCACCCCCTGCCCGCCCCCTGCCCCCCGGCCCCACCACCCCACCCCGGCGAGTTCGCGGCTCCGGTAGCGAGTTCGCGTGCCACGGCACGCGAACCCACGCCCCCACCCGCGAACTCGCGCACCACCCGCGAACTCACAAGGGCAACAGGCGGCAGATCAGGCGAGTCAGCCAGTTCGCGGCTCCGGTAGCGGGTTCGCGTGCCACGGCACGCGAACCCACGCCCCCGCCCGCGTACTCGCGCACCACCCGCGACGTCGCGGGGAAGTGGGGAGGTCAGGAGAGCAGGAGGTGCCAGCCGCCGACGCCGACGAGGCCCGCCAGCAGCGGGGCCGCGACCGGGACCCAGGAGTAGCCCCAGTCCGAGCCGCCCTTGTTCTTGAGCGGCAGGAGCGCGTGGACGATGCGCGGACCGAGGTCACGCGCGGGGTTGAGGGCCGGTCCTGTCGGGCCACCGAGGCCCGCGACCAGGCCCCACACCAGGAAGCCGAGCGCGAGGTGCGCGGTACCGGGCTCGTCCGCCGTGAGCGGCGAGTGCACGATCGCGAGCGCGCACGAGAACAGCACGACCGAGCCGAGCAGCTCGTTCGCGAAGCCGTTGAGCCGTGACCGAGCGGCGTTGACCGTCGAGAAGGTCGCGAGGATGTCGTCGGGGTCCTCGGTCCGGTCGTAGTAGGGCTTGTGCGTCGCGACGATCGCGAGCTGCCCCGCCATCGCGCCGAGCAGCTGTGCCAGCACGTAGGGCGCGACCTCCGACCATGGGAACATCCCCCACGCCGCGAGGCCGACCGTGAACGCCGGGTTGATGTGGTTGCCGCTGATCCCACCGAACATGAGCGCCGGGATCATCACGCCGAAGCCGTAGCCCATCGCGATGAGCGACCACCCGCCGCGGTACCCCTTCGAGCCCCGCAGGTGCACGTTCGCGACGGTGCCGTTCCCCAGGATGATGAGGATCGCGGTGCCGATGAACTCGCAGGCCACGCGGGTGATCAGGTCGTAGGAGGGATCCACGCCCCCACCCTGTCACCCCACCGCCCGAACCCCTGCTCCCGACACGAGCCCTACCCCCTTCACCTCCCCGCCCGCCCACCTCCCCCACTGCCCCATGCCTCCCCGTTGCCTCCGCTGCTGCCCCCGTACCGCACGAATCAGCGAAGCCGTGGTTGAACGACACGCCGACAGACTCACGGCGCGTCGTTCAACTACGGCTTCGCTGAACGCCTCGTCAACGGGCCGGGGCTAGCGCGATCGCGGGTGCGAGGCACCCGAGTGCGGGTGGATGCGAGCGGGTGCGGGCCGGGGCGGGTGGATGCGGGCGTGGATGCGGGTGGGGTGGGGCGCGTCCCGGGGCAGGTAGGGGTGGGGGCGGGGCGGGTGGGTGGGGGCGCGGGCCGACCTCAGGCACTCGGTTCGCGGTGCGTGTCCACAGCTGCGGGTCGACGACGCCCGTGGGGCCGTCCGGCGTGCGAGCGTCGGTGCGGCACCGCGGAGGCTGAGCAGCAGCGGCAGGTCGGGCAGCGGGCGTGGCGCGACGGGGACACGTGTGAGGTGGCAGCGAGGGGAGGCGGTGGGGTGGGGCCGAGCCGGACGTGGTGGTGGGTCACCGTCGCGGTCGTCGTGCTCGTCGTCGGGGCCGGTGGGCCCGTCGTGCTGCGGGAGCGGGCGAGCGCGCGGTACCCCGTCACGTCCGACGACCTCGCGGCGGGCCGTGCACAGCTCGCCGCGCTCGTCGTCGCGGAGCCCGACGACGCCGCGTCGTACCAGCGCGAACGGTTCGGCACCGCGTGGGCCGACGTCGACGGGAACGGCTGCGACACGCGCAACGACGTGCTGCGCCGCGACCTGACTGCCACGACCGTGGACGTCGACGGCTGCACGGTGCTGACCGGGGTGCTCGACGACCCCTACACCGGCCGCCGCATCACGTTCGCCCGCGGACCGCACTCGGCCGACGTCCAGATCGACCATGTCGTCGCGCTCGCCGACGCGTGGTCGTCGGGTGCCGCGGGCTGGGACGCGCGGACGCGTGAACAGCTCGCCAACGACCCCGCGAACCTCCTCGCGGTCGACGGCGACGCGAACCAGGACAAGGGCGCGTCGGACGCCTCCGGCTGGCTGCCGCCGGACCCGGGCTACGCGTGCGTGTATGCGCTGCGCCAGGTCCGGGTGAAGCATGCGTACGGCCTGCGCGTCACGTCCGACGAGCGACGCGCGCTGGCCGCCGCGCTCGGCACGTGCTCGGTCGTCTGACGTGCCGACGTCGGCGACGGCGTCGGCCCGGCGGTCCAGCGCTGAGGCTCCGGACCCGATCGACCATGCGGATCTATGGCGTACGTCACCGGTGAGACCTAGCCTGGGCGGTGAGGGTCGCACGACGGGGGACGCCCGATGACGTGGGTTCTGCTGCTGGTCAGCGTGCTTCTTCCGGCTCTCCTGTTCGGGGCGGTGTGGTCGCTGTTCCCGAGCGAGGACGAGCCGCCGCGATGGCGCACGGCCCTGGCGCGACGGCTCGAGCACTGGGCCGAACGGCTGCGTCGGCCGCCGGCCCCGCCGACGACCGACCCGTTCGACGCGCTGTGGGTGCAGGACCGGCTGACGAAGGTCGCGGACCACGTGCGTCGGCTCGAGCAGGACACCCGCGGCTACGCGCGGGCCGAGCGCATCCTGTCCTCCCAGCTCGCGTACGACCAGCTGCTCGCGAAGGCGTGCGGGCTCGCGGGCGTCGACGTGCAGCCCGTGCCACGCGGCGACCCGACGGAGCGGTTCCGCGAGGAGGTCGAGCTCGCCGAGCGCGGCTGGTCGTGGTGACAGCACGAGCCCGGGCGACGAGCCGACCGAACCCGACGACCCACCCCGACGACGGACCCCCGAGCAAGCGGCGGTGCGCGACCGCGGCGCCCGGAGTCGGCGGCCGGTCAGCCCGCCCGGAGCGTGAGCGTGCTCGGCCCCGAGCCGGTCCCCCGCACCTCGATGCGGTCCGCGATCGTCTGCTTGAGCGTCTCGACGTGCGACACGACCCCGACGACCCGCCCTCCGGCGCGCAGCCGGTCGAGCTCGACGAGCACCTGGTCGAGCGTGTGCGGGTCGAGCGAGCCGAAGCCCTCGTCGACGAACAACGTCCCGAGGTCGATGCCACCGGCCTCGGCCGTCACGACGTCGGCCATGCCGAGCGCGAGGCACAACGAGACGTAGAACGTCTCGCCGCCCGACAGCGAGCGCGGGTTTCGTTCCTGCTCGGTGCGGTGGTCGAGCACCTGCATCGCGAGCCCCTGGCGCCGTGACCGCACGTCTTCCTTCTGGTCGCTGCGCACGAGCTCGTACCGACCGTCGGACATCCCCGCGAGGCGCGCGTTCGCCGCCGCGACGACGTCCTCGAATCGCCGGACGAGCACGTACGTCGCGAGCGACAGCCCGCTGCCGTTGTCGGCCCCGGTCCCGCTCGCGAGGCCGGCGAGCCGCAGCACGGGTCCTGACCGTCCGAGCAGCGCGACGTGCGTCTCGACCGCGTCGAGCACCGCGCGGGCGGCCCCCTGCGCGGACTGCGCACGTGCCGCCGCGACCCCGGACTCGCCGTCCGACTCGCGGGCGCGCTCCCGGGCGGCGCGCTCCGCGTCGGCGGCGGCCTCGGCCGCCGCGCGCACCCGATCGAGCATCACCGCGAGCCCCGGGTGGGGGGTCGCGGTGACCTGCTCGTCGTCGGGCGCGCAGTCGGGAGACGTGAGCACCGTGAGCAGCGGGTCGGTCGCCAGCTCGTCGAGCCGGTGCTGCACGCGCGCGAGCTCGGCGTCGTGCGCGCGTACCGCTTCCTCGAGCTCGGCGGCTGTGGTGTCGGGGAGGTCGGCGGACCGCGCCGCGGTCAGGTCGGCGAAACCGTGCTCGGCGAGCGCCGCGACGAGTCCCGCGCGGCTGCGCACGTCGTCGCCCGCGGCGACGGCCCAGTCGTCGAGCGTGGCCCGGAGCCCGGCCGCCACCGACGCTCGTTCGACGAGCTCCGTGTGCCGGGCGGCCACCGTCGGGTGCCCGGCACGCGCCTGCGCGACGAGCGCCTCGGCCTCGGCGAGCGCGGTGGTGCGCACGTCGACGAGCGCCGCCGCCGTGTCGCGCGCGGCTGCGGCGAGGGCACGCGACCGACGTCGCTGCTCGGTCGCCGCGGTGTGCTCCTCGAGCGTCCGCGCGAGGCGCTCCGCGTCCCGGGCGGCGTCCCGGGCGGCGGCGAGCGCGGCGTTCGAGGCGGTGAGCGCGGCCCGGGCGTCGTCGACCGTGGTGCCGTCGGTCTCCGCACGCGCGGCGTCGAGCTCGGTCTGCAGCGCGACGAGCGCGGCACGCGCGTCCCCCAGCTCGTCCTCGGCGGCACGGCGCCGCGACTCGGACTCGGCGACGTGCTCGGCCGTCACGTGCGACGCGTCGAGCGCCGCTGGGTGCGGGTGCTCGAGCCCACCGCACACGGGGCACGGGTCGCCGGTCCGCAGCCCGGCGGCGAGCTCACCCGCGAGCCCAGCGATCCGCGCCGCCCGCGCCGCCGCCTCCCGCTCGACCGCGCTCAGCGCGGCTGCGGTGCAGCGTGCGACGTCCCGCGTCGCGGTGGTGTGCCGCCCGACGAGCTCCGTGAGGCGCTCGTGCGCGGTCGCTCGGTCCTGTGCGAGCCGGGCGGCCAGGGCGTGCTCCGCCTCGGTCGCGGCGGCGCTCCGGGCGGCCGCCAACGCGTGTGCGAGCTGGTCGGACTCCGCGGCGCGCGGGGCGAGCCAGGCGTCGTGCGCCGCGATCTCGGTGTCGTGGTCCTCGACGGTCCCCCGGGCCGCCAGCGCCTCCGTACGCAGCCGCTGCACGGACTCCTCGACCGCGACCGCGTGCTCGAGCGTGGCCGCGGCTCGCACGGCTTCCTCGTACGCGTCGACGAGCTCGGCCCGGACCCGCACGATCGTCGCGTCGGGCTCAGGCGCCCCCGACGCGCCGGACCCGCCGCCACCGACCGCCCGCGCCAGCACGCGGCCGGTCGGCGCCGGCAACGGGTCCGGGACCAGGTCGGCCAGGTCGGCGGGCGCCATGTCACGCACCGCCGCCACGGACTTCGCGGCGGCGTCGAGCGCAGCAGCGGCCTCGTCGACGGCGCGCACCAGCGGGCGCACGGCCCGCGCACCCCGCGCCGTCTCGAGCCGGACGAGGCTCGCGTCGCGCGCACCGACACCGTCCTGGAGCTCACGCAACCGGGCGTGCAGGTCCGTGCGCTCCTCCACGAGCCGGACGGTGCGCCGCGCGGCGTCGAGGACCTCGCGTGCTGTCGCGTGCGCGGCCGCGGCACGGGCGGCCGCCTGCGCGGAGCGGTCAGCCGCGTCGGCCAGGTCGCCGAGCGGGCCGGCGAGCGCCGCCGCCACGTCGTCGACCACCGCACCGTCACGTGCGGCATCAGCCGCCCGCCGCCCGACGACGGCCAGCGCGAGCGCGTCCCGCACGGGCTCGAGCGTGTCGTCGTCGAGGCCCGCGGCCCCGGACAGGTGCGCGACGCGCTCGTCCACGAGCGCACGTGTCGCGGCCGTCGCCCGGTCGGCGTCACGTCTGAGCTCGACGAGCCGCGCCTGCATGCGCTCGTACACCTCGGTGCCGAAGATCTTCTGCAGCAGCCCCCGCCGGTCCTCGGGGTCCGCGCGCAGGAACCGGGCGAACTCGCCCTGCGGCAGCACGATGGTCTGCACGAACTGCGTACGGTCGAGCCCGACGATCCGCTGAATCTCGGCCCCGACCTCGTCGAGCCGCGTCGCGACGACCTCGCCGTGCGGCTCGGTCGCGTCGGCCGGGTCCTCGGCAGGAAGCCGCCACAGCCGCACGGACGCCTGCTGCCGGACCGTGCCCGTCCCGCGCTTCTTCGCGCGGTCGAACGCGGGCGTGCGGCGGACGCGGAACCGCCCCGCACCGGTCTCGAACGTGAGGTCGACGAAGGACTCGACGTCGCTGTCGACGTACGCCGAGCGCACGCGGTCCGCGCTCGCGTCGTCCGAGGCGACCTTGCCGTACAGCGCGAAGACGACCGCGTCGATGAGCGTCGACTTGCCGGCGCCCGTGGGCCCTTCGAGCAGGAACAGCCCTGACGCGCCGAGCGCGGCGAAGTCCACGGTGAACTGCCCGGCGAACGGCCCGATCGCCTGCAGCGTCATCGACTCGAGGCGCATCAGGCGCTCCGCTCCGCAGCGGCCGCGTGCTCGTACGCCGCACGCAGCACCGCGAGCTCGTCGGCCCCGGGCCGCGTGCCCCCGACGTGCTCCACGAAGTCGGCGGCGACCTCGACCGGATCGGCTGCGGCCGTCACGGTGCGCAGTGCCGACCCGCCCTCGACCTGCGGAGGCCGGTGCTGCACGACGAGGGCGTGCGGGAAGCGGGCCCGCACGCGGACGAACAGGTCCTGCGGTCGGTGCTCGTCCGTCACGACGACGCGCACCCAGTCCGCGACGTGCGCCTCACCGGCGGCGCCGAGCAGGTCGTCGAGCTGACCGGTCACGTCGGCGAGCCGGCGCGGCACGGGCGCGGGCACGAGCGACGTGCGCACCTCGTCGGTCGACAGGTCGACGAGCACCGAGGACTTCGTGTGGTGCTGCTCGGAGAACGAGTAGGCGAGCGGCGAGCCCGAGTAGCGCATCGTCGTCCCCGCGGGTGCTGCGACCGTCTGCGGCCCGTGCAGGTGCCCGAGCGCCACGTAGTCGACGCCGCCCAGCACCTCGGCAGGGACGTGGTCGACACCGCCCACACGGATGTCCCGCTCCGACTCGCTCGCCGTCCCGCCCACGACGAACGCGTGCGCCGCGACCAGGCTGCGCAGGTCTCGTCGTACCGCTCGTCGCTGCGCGAGGTCCGCCCGGACGCGTGCCATGGCGGCCGCCGTCACGGCCTCGTGGGACCGCGCGAGCGCGGGCTCGCCGGGTTCGACGAGCTGCGTGCGCACGGTGTCCGGGTCGAGGTACGGCAGCCCGTAGACCACGAGCCCGACGCCCGTGGCGTCGGTGAGCTCGACGGGCCGGGCGATCCCCGCGACGCGCGTGCGCAGCGCGACCCGCTCGCGCATGAGCCCCGCGCCGAACCCCAGCCGCGTCGCCGAGTCGTGGTTCCCGGACGTGAGCACGACCGTCGTCAGCTCGGCGAGCCGCGCGAGCGTCTCCGACAGGAGCGTCACGGCCTCGACGGGCGGGATCGCCCGGTCGTACACGTCCCCCGCGACGACGACCGCGTCGAGCTGCTCGGCGCGCACGACGTCGACCACGTGGTCCAGGTACGCCGCCTGGTGGTCGAGCAGGTCGACCCCGTGCAGCGTCCGGCCCAGGTGCCAGTCCGACGTGTGCAGCAACCGCATGCCCGGACCGTAACGCGGCCCACCGACACGCCCCGGTCAGACAGGCCGTCAGCGCGGCGGTGCCTCCTGCGTGACGTCCGCGACGGTCGCCTCGAGCGCGCGCACGAGCTCGTCGCCGTCGACGGTCGCCGCGACGCCGTGCGCGCCCGCGCCGATCGACACCGCCCGCCCGACGACACGCTCGTCGGCCACGACGGGCCACGCCGTGAGCGACCCGAACGGCGTGATGGTCCCGCGCTCGTACCCCGTGACCTCGAGCGCTGTCGCCGCGTCGGGCAGCGACAGGCGCGAGACGCCGAGCAGCGCCCGCAGCTTGGGCCACGAAATCGCGCGGTCGCCCGTGACCAGGACGAACAGGAAGTCGTCGTCGCCCCGCCGCACGACGAGCGACTTCACGACGTCCCCGGGCGACACCCCGCGCGCCGCGGCCGCCTCGGCCAACGACCCGACCGGCCCGTGCCGCGTGACGACGAACCCGATCCCCGACGCCTCGAGCGCGGCAACCGCGCGCCGCTCCCCGTCCACCTCACCCATCCCCCCACTGAACCACGCCCCCCTCCCGCGAGCGCCACACATCGAGCGCGAGCGCACCGGCAACAAGGGGTGCGCTCGCGGTGGATGTGGGGCGCTCGCGGGAATGGGGGTGCGGGGGCTGGGAGGATGGGGACCCGTGAGCAGCGACCAGGACCAGCCCGACGCGCGTGCGCCGCGGCGACGTGGCGCACACCGCCCGCGTCGCCGGGACGACGAGCGCGGCGGGCGACGGGACGAGCGTCGCACGGGCCGTCCGCACGACGAGCGCCGGGACGACGAGCGTGGGGCGGCCCGGCGGGCGCGCGCGGCCGCGGCGCGCGAGGCGGCCGTGCTCCCGCCGATCACGTACCCGCCGGAGCTGCCGGTCAGCGCGCGCCGTGACGACATCGCGGCGGCGGTCCGGGACCACCAGGTCGTCGTCGTCGCGGGCGAGACGGGCTCGGGCAAGACGACCCAGCTCCCGAAGATCCTGCTGGACCTCGGCCGGGGCCGCGCAGGTCAGATCGGCCACACGCAGCCCCGCCGGATCGCGGCCCGCTCCGTCGCGGAGCGCATCGCGCAGGAGATCGGCACGCCCCTGGGCGAGCTCGTCGGGTACCAGGTGCGGTTCACGGACACGTCGAGCGAGCACACGCTCGTCAAGGTCATGACGGACGGCATCCTGCTGGCGGCGATCCAGCGCGACCCGCTCCTGCTGGCCTACGACACGCTGATCATCGACGAGGCGCACGAGCGCAGCCTCAACATCGACTTCCTGCTCGGCTACCTCACGCGCCTGCTGCCCCGCCGCCCGGACCTGCGGCTCGTCATCACGTCGGCGACGATCGACTCGGACCGGTTCGCGCGGCACTTCGCGAGCGCCCCCACCCCGGAGCACCCCGACGGCGTGCCCGCACCGGTCGTCGAGGTCACGGGCCGCACGTACCCGGTCGAGGTCCGGTACCGCCCGCTGTCGCCGGACGCGCTGGGCGTCGACGACGAGCCCGACGAGCGACGCCGCACCCCTGCCCGGCAGCCGACGCGCGAGCGCGACCTCATGACGGGCATCACGGAGGCGGTCGACGAGCTGTGCGCGCAGGGTCCGGGCGACGTGCTCGTGTTCCTGTCGGGCGAGCGCGAGATCCGCGACGCGGCGGACGCGCTGCGCGCATCGCTCGGCCCGCGCGTGAGCGACCCCCGCCACCCGCAGGCCGTCGAGCTCCTGCCGCTGTACTCACGCCTGTCGGCCGCGGAGCAGCACCGCGTGTTCTCGTCGCACGCGGGACGACGGGTCGTGCTCGCGACGAACGTCGCGGAGACGTCGCTGACCGTGCCGGGCATCCGGTACGTGGTCGACCCGGGCACGGCGCGCATCAGCCGCTGGTCGAAGGCGACGAAGGTGCAGCGGCTGCCGATCGAGCCGGTCAGCCAGGCGTCGGCGAACCAGCGTTCGGGGCGCTGCGGCCGCGTCGCGGACGGCATCGCGATCCGGCTGTACTCGCAGGACGACTTCGAGAGCCGGGAGCGGTTCACGGAGCCGGAGATCCTGCGCACGTCGCTCGCGTCGGTGATCCTGCAGATGATCGCGGTGGGCGTGGTCGCGAGCCCGCAGGACGTGGTCGACTTCCCGTTCGTCGACCCGCCGGACGTGCGTGCGGTGCGCGACGGCGTGCAGCTGCTCACGGAGCTCGGCGCGATCGAGCAGCACGCGGACGGCACCCGCCTGACGGCGACGGGCCGCGCGCTCGCGCTGCTGCCCGTGGACCCGCGGCTCGCGCGCATGGTGGTCGAGGCCGCGCGCCGCGGTGTGCTGCGCGAGGTCGTCGTGGTGGCCGCCGCGCTGTCGATCCAGGACCCGCGCGAACGTCCCGCGGAGCACCGCGAGCAGGCCGACGCGCTGCACGCGAGGTTCGCGGACCCCTCGTCGGACCTGCTGTCCTACCTCAACCTGTGGACGTACCTGCGCGAGCAGCAGCGCGAGCTGTCCGGCAACGCGTTCCGCCGCCTGTGCCGCAGCGAGCACCTCAACTACCTGCGCGTGCGCGAGTGGCAGGACGTGGTCACGCAGCTCAAGGACCTGTCGAAGCAGCTCCCGGGGGCGGCGGGGCAGCGCGCGGGCGTCGCCCCGCTGCACGCAGCGTCCGCGGACGCGTCCGACGAGCCTGCGGGCGGCGGTCCGCGACGCGGCGAGCTGCGCCGCGACTGGGACGCGGACGCGATCCACCGGTCGGTGCTCTCGGGTCTGCTGTCGCACGTCGGGATGCAGGAGGCCACGGAGGTCGCGGCGCCCGCTCGTCGCGGCGACAAGCGCCCCGCGGCGCGCACGCGGGGCCGCAACGAGTACCTCGGTGCGCGCGGGGCGCGATTCGCGATCTTCCCGGGCTCGGGCCTCGCGAAGAAGCCGCCCGCGTGGGTCATGGCCGCGGAGCTCGTCGAGACGTCGCGGCTGTGGGCACGCGACGCGGCGCGCATCGACCCGGCGTGGGTCGAGGAGCTCGGCGCGCACCTCGTGAAGCACACGTACTCGGACCCGGCGTGGTCGACGAAGCAGGGCGCCGCGACGTGCACCGAGCGCGTGCTGCTGTACGGGCTGCCGGTCGTCACGGGCCGCCGCGTGCTGTACGCGAAGGTGGACCCGGAGGCGGCGCGCGAGCTCTTCGTGCGGCACGCGCTCGTGCAGGGCGAGTGGACCACGCACCACCCGTTCTTCCACGAGAACCGCCGGCTGCTCGCGGAGGCCGAGGAGCTCGCGGCGCGCGCCCGGCGCGCGGACCTGCTGGCCGACGAGGACACGCTGTTCGACTTCTACGACGAGCGCGTCCCCGCGGACGTGGTCTCGGCGCGGCACTTCGACCAGTGGTGGAAGTCGGCGCGCCGCCGCGACCCCGACCTGCTGACGTTCTCGCGCGAGCTGCTGGTCGCGGCGGACGCGGACGCGATCGACGAGTCGTCGTTCCCGTCGCGCTGGCCGCAGGGCGAGCTGTCCGTCCCGCTGACGTACCAGTTCGAGCCGGGCACCGAGGCGGACGGCGTCACGGCGCACATCCCGCTCGCCCAGCTCCCGCGGCTCACGCCAGACGGTTTCGGCTGGATGGTCCCGGGCCTGCTCGACGAGCTCGTCGTCGCGACGATCCGTTCCCTCCCGAAGCCGGTGCGCGTGCAGCTCGTGCCCGCACCCGACGCGGGGCGCGCGGTCGCGGCGTGGTTGCGCGAGCACGCCGCGTCGTGGGCGGACACCGTGCGCGCGGGCGACGCCGCACCGTCCTTCCACGACGCGTTCCGGTCCGCGGTCCGCGCGGTACGGGACGTCGACGTGCCCGCCGACGCGTTCGACGACGAGCGCCTGCCCGCGCACCTGCGCATGACGTTCCGCGTCGTCGGCGACCGCGGCGGCGTGGTCGACGAGGGCAAGGACCTCGCGGCGCTGCAGCACCGCCTCGCGGGGCGCGCGCAGGCCGCGGTCGACACCGCGGTGCGCACCGCGCTGCGGGACGCGATGCGCGAGGCGGGCCTCACGTCCGACGAGCCTGCCCGTCCCGGTCCCGGCGGCGCACCGGCCGCACGCGCTCGTCGCGGCGGCCCGACGACCGGGACCGGCCCGGCCGCGGCCCCCGCCCGACCCGGTGCACCCGGCACGCCCGCAGGATCGTCGGACGCGCTCGCGGAGGCCGTGACCCGCACGGGCCTGACGACGTGGCCCGACGACCTCACGCTCCCCGAGGTCGTCGAGGTCCGCCCGGGCACGACGACCGTGCGCGCCTACCCGACGCTCGTCGAGGAGCGGGCGGGCGCGACGTGGACGGTCGGGGTGCGCACGCTCGCCGACGAGTCCGCCCGGCCCGCCGCTGCGCGCGCGGGCCTGCGTCGGCTCCTGCTGCTGGACGTCGGCCTCGCGTCCGCGCGCGTGACGTCCCGGTGGACCGGCGCGCAGGCGCTCGCGCTCGCCGCGAACCCCTACGCGTCACGCGACGCGCTCGTCGAGGACGTGCAGCTCGCGGCAGTAGACGCGCTCGTCGACGAGCACCTGCGCACCCGACCCGCAGACGCGGGCCGCACGCCCGCCGACGTCCGCACGCCCGCCGACTACGCCGCGCTGCGCGCGCACCTGCGGGACCGGCTCGAGGACCGCGTCCACGCGCTCGTCGGCGTGCTCGTGCAGGTGCTCACCGCGTGGCGCGAGCTCGAGGTCGACCTCAAGGGCACGACGAGCCTCGCGCTCCTGGCCACCGCACAGGACGTGCGCGAGCAGGCCGCCCGGCTCGTGCACCCGGGGTTCGTCGTGGCCACGGGCGCCGACCGCCTCCCCCACCTGGTCCGCTACCTGCGCGCCGCGCGCCACCGGCTCACGAAGGCCGCCGAGAACCCCGCGCGCGACGCGGACCTCGCGTGGCAGGTCCACGACCTCGAGCAGGCGCTCGACGCGGCCGTCGGTGCGCTCCCCGGTCCCGCACCCGCGCAGGTCACCGCGATCCGCTGGCAGCTCGAGGAGCTCCGCGTCTCGCTGTTCGCGCAGCAGCTCGGCACCCCGACCCCGGTCTCCCCCGCCCGCATCCGCAAGGCCCTCGCCACCCTCCGCTGACCCTCGCCACGGTCGTCGAAACGATCGTCAGCGAGGGACCTCACCTGCGACGGGCTAGTCGCGAGCCCTTTCGTTGACGTACGCCACCGACCCCGCGACGGTGACCACGGCGGTCACGGCTGCAGCCGAGACCGATCCTGACGCGTGGAGCAGGACCGCCCACCCACGCGGCTCGCCATGTACGTCCGTTCCGAGCAGCCACGTGACCATGACGAGACAAGCGGGCAGCATCCAGGCAGCCGTCGGCCCGAGCAACCGGATGCACAAGGCTGTGAGACCGACGAAGAGCGCAAGATTCCGCACAAGTACCAGCGCGCTCAGATCCTGACGCCACGCGACGGCGCACAGGCCGAGCGCCGTGAATCCCGCGAGGTCGGCGGCGCGCCGCCGAGCGAACGCCGGTGCGGCACGGTCTCGAGCGCCGTCGCTCCTCATGGAAACGAGAGGCAGGAAGACCGTGGTGAGGGCCGGGATCAGCGGCCAGACGTAGGTGTATATCCCCAAACGACCGGGGATCTCTTGCTGACCGCGCGGGACTCCCGCGACCGATGCCCACAGCAGGACCATGTTGAGGAGCGTGAAGACCATCCCTCGACATCGCCAGACGAGAAGCCGGTTGTGGACCGAAGTCAGCATCCGTCGAGCATGCCGATCAAGCGTTGGACCTCGGGACCGAACACCGAAGGGTCGTTCGATCGAAGCGCAGGCGCGATCTCGCCAGGCGCAGCGATGTCGTCCCGGTCTGCAATGTCAGGTGCGAGCCACCACGTGATAGCACTCAACGCCGCGACCACACCATCGTCCAGCGGGCACGCTGGATTCAGGAGGGCACTCGAGACGTACTGGGCCGCCGCGAGCGGACCCCGCTCGAGCATCTCCGGACTGACGGGGTGCGCGCCGGCTGCAGACGGACGCTGGTCGAAGTACCCCAGATCGAGGCTCACGCCCGCCGCACGAAGCTTGTGTACCGGCTCAGCGAGGGCCGCGGAGATACTCGAGGCGCGGTCGCCATAGCCGGGACCCAGGCAGACCAGAGGCCCGGCGTCAGCCTGAGCACAGTGGACCTGGTCGTGCGGGTCCTGCAGCAGACGCTCGGGTGCCCTCAACGCGCCTCCGACGACAACCGCCGCAGTCGCAAGCGTCAACGCAGCCAACCCGATCCGGTCACGCGGCCTGCGGTACGCGTCCTTCCCCGCTGCGACGATGAACCACAGCGCCAGAAGCCCGAAGACGAGAAGCTGAAGGAGCACGCGCCCCGGATTCGGCCGAAGGCCCACGAGGCTTCCCGTCGCACCGCCGGTGTCCGAGACGAACGACACATCAGTCGTGTACAACGCGACGCTGCCAGCGAAACAGACCAGCGCGAGAACCGGCGGAACGACATACGACCGCATCCGCCATCCCACAAAGGCACCGAGGCTGGCGCACGCGACCAGCATGGCACTTGCGGACAGCACGGGCAGGTAGTTGCTCGGCGCGGCCGTTCCCGGCGGCCCTCCCGACAGCACCGCCACCTGCACTCCGACGAACCCGAGCAGGTACACCATCAACACCCACGAGCACACCGACCAGGCCGAGCGCCAGACCACTGCGGCCTGACGCCCTGCCGACGCCGCGGCGTCGGCGCAGGCCAGCGCGCACGAGACAGACTTCCAGGCCGCCAGGCCCGCTACGGCCGGCCCGAGCATGATCGTCGCGAACGCGAACTGCCACACGCTCAACGTCCATTCATGCATCCACTGAAAGTCCCGCATTCCGACGTGCGCAGCAAGCAGGCCGGCTGTTGCGATAGCGGCCCAATGTTCCGTCCGGAGCGTCCTACTCTCGGGTCCTGAGCGCTGGCTCGTGGTGGGTGGTCGAGACGCGACAGCCGCCGTCACGAAGCGACCTCACCCGTCATGAGCTCACGCAGTCGCCGTTCCACGAGCGCGCGATCTCTGCTCGCGGTGAGCTCGCTCACCGACCCAGCGAAAACCACGCGACCAGCGGCCAGGACGACGAGCCGATCAGCCATGTCGACGAGATCGTCGACATCGTGAGACGTCACCACGACGATAGAATCGTTTCCAGCGTTTCGGATGGCCTCGCGCAGACCGGTGCGCTGGGTGAGGTCCAGGCCCACGGAGGGCTCATCCAGCAGCAGGACTGACGGTTTGTGGATCGACGACATGGCGATGTAGGCACGCTGCTTCGTGCCGCCCGACAAGGTCCGGAGCTCAGCGCGGGCCTGGTCGACCAACGCATAACGTTCCAGCGCGGCCGCTACGGCCATCTGCCGCTCCTCGCGAGACACGCGATGCAGCCATGCCCCATATCTCAGCGCCTCCACGACGGTTGAAGTTCCCGGAAACTCCGACCTCTGGCTCAGGTATCCGAGTTCGGCGCGAGCTGCACGCCGACCGTTCACGTCATCCAGGACGTGTCCCGCGATCTGCACACTCCCTGATCGCGGTCTGACCAGGGTCGACATGCACCTGAGCAGTGTCGACTTCCCCGACCCGTTCGCGCCGACAACGGTGGTGACACCCTCCTGGAAGCACGCCGACACGTCATGCAACGCCGTTGTACGGCCCAGCCGTACGGTCAGGCCGGAGACTCTCGTCTGCTTGGTCGACACGGTCGCCGTCAACTCAGTACGAGAAGGTCGAGACTGCGTGCGAAGTGCACTGGTCAGGAACCGGCCAGCCCATCTGAGCACAGGAGAACGCGGCGACCCGCATCTGGTCGGTCTCATACACGGTCGACCACGACGGGTATCCTGCCGAGAACGTGTTGGTGACCGTCATGTTGCTCACGTCAGCCCCACCCCGCTCAGCGTACCACATCCAGTTGACAGCACCTTGAGCCGTGCGCTACTTGATGTAGAAGATGGTGCCACCGTGAACGTCGTTCCCGTCCGCCTTCCGGTCCTTCGTCACAACCTTGCTCTTGGCCGTGCCGGCATCGTTCCAGGCCGCGCCGCTGCTCTCGACTCGAATGGCGCCGTTCCAGCTCTTCGTCCGCGGTCCCCACGCCTGTGTCGCAGCCTGCGCCGCTCCGCCGGACACGAATGCGACTACGGCAACCACGAATGCCGTCAGCACCCGACGCATGTTGTTCATTCCAGCCCCCACCTCGTGAACTCGGCCGAGGGGGTCAATGCCAACACCGTCCCATCGTCGGACGACGATGCGCCCGAACTGCCCCCTCGTGACCGTTTGGTCAGCCGGATTTTCGCAGCGGAGTAGGCGTGCTGTCAACCGCGACCGGTCCGCGGTCCGAATGCGGTCCGCGCCCCGATCTGCGTCGCAGCTGCTCGATGCGGTAGCTGTTCGCCGCGTCGACCTGCCCACCGGCCAGTTGCACGCCGCACTCTCGGGAGCAGCCGCGCGGAGCGCGAGCACCGACGTCCGGCGGGGCAGAGCCGCGTCCTCGAGCGTGCCGCACCCTCAGCGACCGTGCCGCGGCGCGGGTGTCGATGCCTCCTGCCGAGGCGCCGCACATCTACCACTGCGGGCCGCCGGCCCACTGGAGGTGCGAGAGATGATCTGCCCGGAGTGCGTGACCCCCGCCGTCTACGACGTCGACTGCTGGATGTGTGCCCGGGTCGGCTGCCACGCGGCCAACGGGCCGAACCGGCCGACACGGCGGACCTGAGTGACCGGCGCCGTCCCCCGCAGGTGGCAGGCAGACCACACCTGCTCGTGGCCGAAGAAGAACGCCTGGGCGCGCAGCGCCTGCCGAGCCGGCTCGGCAGAGACGTCCACGAGCACAGCGAGGGCGCGCTCCGAGGATCCTGGAAGTACATCCAGAGACGTGGATGTTTGCTCACTCCTTGGGCTGGACGGGGCCGTCGCGGCCCGCGAGCGCGTCGCCGCAGCTGACCTCCTGCGCGGTGCGCACGACCGCGCTGTCGGCGGCGGCGTCGCGCGCGACGACCTCGTCGGCGCCGTTCGTCGCGACGTGTCCGGTCGGGTCGAGGTCGACCCAGGTGCGCCGCACGTCGAACGTCGCACCCTGGTCGTCGGACACGGCGTCCAGGCCGGCCAGACGGAGCCGACCGCCGTCGACCTCGGTGCAGCCGACGCCCGTCCCGTAGCCGCTGAAGCCGCGGTCGAACCGGTAGGGCTCACCGTGCTCGTCGACCACGGGCTCGGCCGCGCAGTCGACGAGCGTCAGGAGCATCGCCTCGCGACCCGTGTCGACGATCGCGATCGGGAGCCGCTCGGCTTGCACGATCCCGACGACCGCCGCGGCCGCGATGGGCGACGCGGAGTCGACGGGCGTGTCGAACGTCGCGCCGGACGCGGTGCGGATGCCGAACCGTCGCGCGGGGCCGGTGCTGAGCCACGCCTCGTCGGGACGGCCGTCGCCGTCGACGTCGGCGACCGGGGCAACGTCCGCACCGGGCGGCACCCGGGGTCCGCCGGGTGCGCAGCCCGCACCGGTCGTCGGGCGCGTCGTGGGGCCGGCCGTGGGTGCGTCGGACGGTGCGCTCGTCGGCACGTCGGTCGGTCCTGCGGTCGGTCCGGTGGTGGCGGACGACGCGGGCGGGATCGTCGGTCCGGCCGTCCCGTTCGTGTCGCCGCGGGACAGCGCCCACACGACGACGAGCACCGCGACGACCACGAGGCTCACGACGAGCACCCAGACACCCGGCCGGACACCGGACGTGCGAGGCGAGCCGGGCTGCTGCGACGTGGTCATCCCTCCGTCCTACTCGCAGTCCGTGCACCGCGCAGGTCGGGTGCGCCGCGCAGCGGGGGGTGACGCCTCGTCGTCCACAGCGCGGCCGGACGGCTGCCCGCGTGTGGGCGCTCCGGGGCACACTCGGCGCATGAGCCTGCCGACGGATGCCGACCCGACCGAGCTCGTCGACCCCGCCCCGCCGGCGCAGCCCGCGGGGCGGTGCTTCGGCGACGGGGACCCGCTGTACGAGCGGTACCACGACGAGGAGTGGGGCGTGCCCGTGCACGGCGAGGAGGCGCTGTTCGAGCGGATCGCGCTCGAGGGCTTCCAGTCGGGGCTGTCGTGGATCACGGTGCTGCGCAAGCGCGACGCGTTCCGGGCGGCGTTCGCAGGGTTCGACCCGCAGGTGGTCGCGGGGTACGACGAGCACGACGTCGAACGTCTGCTGCAGGACGCCGGGATCGTGCGCAACCGGCAGAAGATCGAGGCGACGGTCGCCAACGCGCGTGCGCTGCTCGCGCTGCACGAGGCGGGACGCACGCTCGACGCGCTGTTCTGGTCGTTCGCTCCGGACCGCACGCAGCACGTGCGCGCGACGACGTGGGCGGACGTCCCGGCGGTGACGCCGCAGTCGCGCGCGCTCGCGCGCGAGCTCAAGTCGCTGGGCTTCCGGTTCGTCGGTCCGACGACCGCGTACGCCGCGATGCAGGCGTGCGGGCTCGTCGACGACCACCTGGCGACGTGCCCGGCGGTGCACCGGGGCGTACCCGATTCGGGTGGTCTTGCCGGGTGATGTCAGCCTCGGGTGCTTCGCCGCCGGAGGGTCGCTGGGTAGAGTCGCGCGCATGACCGACCTGCCCGACCCCGAGAGCGGCCTCGACGCCGTCCGCGGTGCGCAGGCTGCGCTGGACGGTTCCGACGTCCCCGACGCGCGCGTGCTGCAGGCCGTGGAGGCCGGGCTACTGTCGGTCTCTGCCGGGTCCATGAGCTGGGTCGACGTGCCGCACCAGCACCCGAGCAAGAACACCTGACGCCGCACCACCTGACCTGCGTCGACGCTGTCGCGTCCGCTCCGCGTCGCCACGCGTCTCGTCAGGTGAGAAGTCGTGGTCAGCATGTGGTCGGCCGCCTTACGATCGCGGCAACCATCCAGAGCGGCCGAGAGACCTGGCTCGTCGACGCCGCAGCAACCCCCCTCCGCGCGAGGGTGTGGGTGCTTCCGCCAGGACCGATGGAGCTGACATGTCGCAGACCCCGTGTCTGAACGGTCCCCGCACATGAGCGCGGCGACCGTGGAACCGCCCGTGCAGTCGCCCGAGGGCGCACCCACGACGGGTGCGCACGTCGCGCCCGCGCCGCGCCCGCTCGGTTCGGTCGACCGGCCGACGATCTCGTTCGAGCTGTTCCCGCCGCGCAACCCGCAGGCCGCCCCCCGGCTGTGGGAGACCGTGCGCGCGCTCGAGTCGGTGCACCCCGACTTCGTCTCGGTGACCTACGGCGCGTCGGGCAGGACGCGCGAGACGTCGCGCGCGCTCGTGTCCCGCCTGCTGCAGGAGACGTCGCTGTCCCCCATCGCGCACCTCACGTGCGTGGGGACGAGCCGCGCGGAGATCACGACGATCGTCGAGGAGTTCCTCGACGAGGGCGTGCGCTCGTTCCTCGCGCTGCGCGGCGACCCGCCGGCCGGCGACGCGGGCTGGCACGCGCACCCCGACGGTCTCGCGACGGCGAGCGAGCTCGTCGGGCTGCTGCGCGAGATCGAAGGCCGCCGCTGCACCGCGAGCCCCGCGCAGGCGGTGCGCGCACGCGTGCGTCCGCTGTCGATCTCGGTCGCGGCGTTCCCGCGCGGCAACGCGGCGACGGGCGGCACGCGCGCGCAGGACGTCGCGTCGCTGCTCGCCAAGCAGGAGGCGGGCGCGGACTTCGCGATCACGCAGGTGTTCTACGACGCGGAGGCGTACCTGGGCCTCGTGGCCGAGGCGCGCGAGGCGGGGGTCGTGATCCCGATCATCCCGGGCATCATCCCGACGACCGACCCGGCCCGGCTCGTGCGCGTCGCCGAGCTCACGGGCGTGCCCGTGCCGCGCGACCTGCTCGACCACCTGGGCACGGCCGACGACGACGCCGAGCGGCACCGTCGCGGCATCCGCGCGGGCGTGGACCTCATCAAGGGGATCCTCGACGGCGGCGCACCCGGCGTGCACCTCTACACGTTCAACAAGCACGAGGCGGCGCTCGACCTGCTCGAAGGCGCGCACCTCGACGGCTCGAGCCGCGACTGACGACCGCCGGGAGCGCCTCGACCCGGCGACCGCCCGGCACCACCACGACCCCGCACCACGACGAACCGAAGGCTGGACCCCCATGAGCGAGACCCCGCAGTTCCCGACCGGCTCCGTGCTCGGCTACCCGCGCATCGGCCCGCGCCGCGAGCTCAAGAAGGCCCTCGAGGCGTTCTGGGCCGGACGCAGCACGGCCGACGAGGTCGAGGCGGCCGCCGCGGCCCTGCGCCGCCGCACGCGCGAGCGCCTCGTCGAGCTCGGCCTGCCGAAGGACGTCCCGGCGATCCCGAGCGCGTTCTCGTTCTACGACCACGTGCTCGACGCGAGCGCGGTCGTCGGCGCGATCCCGGCCCGGTTCGCGGACCTCGTCGGCGAGGACGGCGGGCTCGACCTCGCGGGCTACTCGACGGTCGCGCGCGGCCGCGGTGACGACCTGCCGCTCGAGATGACCAAGTGGTTCGACACCAACTACCACTACCTGGTCCCGGAGATCGGCCCGGAGACGACGTTCTCGTACGTCGGCACGCGGCCCGTCGCGGAGTTCGTCGAGGCGCTCGCCGACGGCGTCGTGACGCGCCCGGTGCTCGTCGGCCCGGTCACGTACCTCGCGCTCGCGAAGGCGACCGAGGGCTCCCCGGACGACTTCGCGCCGATCGACCGCCTGCACGACCTGCTGCCGGTCTACGCGGACCTGCTGCGCGACCTCGCGGCCGCGGGCGCCACGTGGGTCCAGCTCGACGAGCCCGCGCTCGTCTCGGAGAGCATCGACGTCCCGGTCGAGCGCCTGCTCGCCGCGACGGCGGACGCCTACCGCGTGCTCGCGACCGAGCTCGCGCGCCCGCAGCGGCCCGCGCTGCTCGTCGCGGCGCCGTACGGCGACCTGGGCGACGCGCTGCCGGTGCTCGCCGCCACGGACGTCGAGGCGATCGGCCTCGACCTGGTCAAGGGCTCGGCACCGGCCGAGGCGGTCCCCGGCCTGGCGTCCAAGACGCTCGTCGCGGGCGTGATCGACGGGCACAACATCTGGCGCGCGGACCTCGACGCCAAGCTCCAGGTGCTCGAGCAGCTCGAGGTGCTCGGTGCGGGCGCGGTCACGGTCGGCACGTCGACGTCGCTGTTCCACGTCCCGCACGACACGGCCGACGAGCCGAACCTCGACCCGACGCTGCGGTCCTGGCTCGCGTTCGCGGACCAGAAGGTCGCCGAGGTCGTCACGCTCGCCGAGGGCCTGTCGGAGGGCCGCGAGGCCGTCCACGCCGAGCTCCTCGCGGCGTCCGACGCGGTCGCGTCGCGGCGCTCGGCGGCGGGCGTCGTGCGGCCCGAGGTCCGCGAGCGCACGGGCGCGCTCACGGACGACGCCTTCTCGCGCGGCCCGTTCGACGAGCGCAAGGCCGCGCAGACGGCACGCCTGTCGCTCCCGCCGCTGCCGACGACGACCATCGGCTCGTTCCCGCAGACGCCCGAGATCCGCAAGGCGCGGGCCGCGCACGGCAAGGGCGAGCTCACGGACGAGCAGTACACCGACGAGATGAAGGCGGAGATCCGCCGCGTCGTCGAGCTGCAGGAGCGCATCGGCCTGGATGTGCTGGTGCACGGCGAGCCCGAGCGCAACGACATGGTGCAGTACTTCGCCGAGAACCTCGACGGCTTCGCGGTCACGGAGAACGGCTGGGTCCAGTCGTACGGCTCGCGCTGCACGCGCCCGTCGATCCTGTGGGGCGACGTCTCGCGCCCCGCGCCGATCACGGTCGACTGGACGACGTACACGCAGTCGCTCACGACCAAGCCGGTCAAGGGCATGCTCACCGGTCCGGTGACGATCCTCGCGTGGAGCTTCGTGCGCGACGACCAGCCGCTGCGCGAGACCGCCAACCAGGTGGCCCTCGCGCTGCGCGACGAGATCGCCGACCTCGAGGCCGCCGGCATCGCGGTCATCCAGGTCGACGAGCCCGCGCTGCGCGAGCTGCTCCCGCTGCGCGCCGCGGACCACGCGGACTACCTCGACTGGTCGGTGCGCTCGTTCCGGCTGGCGACCGCGGGCGTGCGCCCCGACACGCAGATCCACACGCACCTGTGCTACTCGGAGTTCGGCCAGATCATGGGTGCGATCGACGGTCTCGACGCCGACGTGACGTCGATCGAGGCGGCCCGCTCGAAGATGGAGATCGTCGAGGACATCGCCGCCGCGGGCTACCCGCGCGCGGTCGGTCCGGGCGTGTACGACATCCACTCGCCGCGCGTCCCGTCGACCGAGGAGATCACCGACCTCCTCGCGGGTGCCGTCAAGGCGATCGCGACCGACCAGCTCTGGGTCAACCCCGACTGCGGCCTCAAGACCCGCCGCTACGAGGAGACGACCGCGAGCCTCGAGCACATGCTCGCCGCGACGCACGCGGTCCGCGCGACGCTCTGACGCGCAGCACCCCGCCACACCACGACGGACGGGCCGACCACCGCGAGGGGTCGGCCCGTCCGTCCGTCGCGTGCCGTAGCGTGCGGGGGTGAGCGTGTTCGACGTCCCCCTCGACGAGCTGCGGGACCGCACCAGCCAGAAGTGGCGGGCCTACCCGCCCGACGTCCTGCCGCTGTGGGTCGCCGAGATGGACGCCCGCGTGTGCCCGCCGGTGGCCGACGCGGTCGCCGACGCGATGCGCCGCGGCGACACGGGCTACCCCGCGGGACGCCCGTACCAGGAGGCCTTCGCGGGGTTCGCGCAGCGTCGCTGGGGCTGGACCGTCGACCCCGCGACGATCACGCTCGTCCCGGACATCATGCAGGGCACGGTCCTCGCGGCCGGACTGGTCACCGAGCCCGGCGACGCGGTCGTCATCAACCCGCCCGTGTACCCGCCGTTCCGCGCGTACACGCGCCGCTCGGGCCGACGCGTCCTGACGGCGGACCTCGGCGCGGACGGTCGCCTCGACCTCGCGGCGCTCGACCGCGCGTTCGCGCAGGCGCGTGCGGGCGGTCGTCGGGCCGCGTACCTGCTGTGCCACCCGCACAACCCGACGGGCACGCTCCACACGCCCGACGAGCTGCGCGCGGTCGGAGAGCTCGCGGCCCGGCACGGCGTGCGCGTCGTGTCCGACGAGGTGCACGCGCCCCTCACGCTCGATGGCGGGTTCGTGTCCGCGACGACGGTGATCCCCGACGCGATCGCGCTCCACTCGGCGTCGAAGGCGTTCCACGTCGCGGGGCTCAAGGCCGCGCTCGCGGTGCCCGGACCGGACGCGACGGCGGACCTCGCGCGGCTCGACCCACTCGTGCAGTCCGAGATCGGGCACGTCCCGGTGCTCGCGCACTCCGCCGCGCTCAACCACGGCGACGCGTGGCTCGACGAGACGCTCGACTCGCTGCGCGAGAACCGCGCGCACCTGCGGGCGGAGCTCGCGGCGCGGCTGCCGCTCGTGCGCTGGACGCCCGGCGCCGCGACGTACTTCGCGTGGCTCGATCTGCGCGAGCTGCGGCCCGGCGACGACGACCCCGCGCGTCACCTGCTCGAGCACGCGCGCGTCGCGGTCAACCCCGGCCTGACGTTCGGTGCTCCCGGCGCGGGACACGTGCGGTTGAACTTCGCGACGTCGCCCGCGATCCTCACCGAGGCCGTGACCCGCATCGTCTCGGCGGTCTGACGCCCCGTCAGCGCACCGCGCGCACCAGGTGCTCGACGATCCGCACGTCCGAGTCGAGCCACGGCACGTCGCCCCACCGCGCGACGGGCAGCCACCGCAGCTCGTCGTGCTCGACGAGCGGCGCGGGCGTGCCGGACACCAGACGCGCCCACCACAGCCGCATCGTGTACGCGTCGGTGAGGATCCACGCCCCGTCGTCGGGCCCGGTCACCTCGGTGCCGACCTCGACCTCGACGCCGAGCTCCTCGCGCAGCTCGCGGTGCAGCGCCGCGAGCGGTGAGGGGTCCGCGTCGTCGAGCTTCCCGCCCGGGAACTCCCAGCGCCCCGCGAGCGCCGCGGGCCGCGACCGGCGTGCGGCGAGCAGGCGGGTCGGTCGTGCGAGGTCGTCGACGATCGCGGCGGCCACGACGAGTCTGCGGGTCACGCCGCGCAGTCTGTCACCCGAGCGCAGGCTCGTCGGACCCGGTCCGGCGACCAGGGCCTCCGGGCACGGCGACGGCCCGTCCTGTTCCGCCAGGACGGGCCGGTCGGGGTGTGCCCGCGCGGGGGACGGCCGCTCGACGACGAGCGGCGGGGCAGCGAAGAAGTAGAGGGCGGGGTCAGCGGATGCCGTGCTCGACCGCCCAGGCGACCGCCTCGGCGCGCGTGGAGACGCCGATCTTGCGGTAGACGCTGCGCACCTGCGACTTGACGGTGTTGCGCGTGACGAACAGGCGGGTGGCGATCTCCTCGAGCGTGACGTCCTCGGCGAGCTCGGCGAGCACCACGCGCTCACGACGGGTGAGGCTCTCCGCACCGGTGATGGTCGGGGTGGTCTCCAGCATGCTCATGTTGTCCTCCGATCGGCTGCACGGACCCGGTGGAACCGGGGGTCCGCGGGGGCGTTCGTCGGATGAGAGGGGTGCGCGAGCCGACTATGACGCCGTTTCGCGAACTTCTTTTTCACCGAACGTGGCCGCACCCACGGTTCGTCCTGCTGTGCCCACAATGAACGCGAGGTCCGGTGCCAGATACACCCGACCCGCGTCAGGGCCGTCGCTTCACCCGATCGGCCCCGGACCCGTCGTTCTGAGCGACGCGCGCCTGGAAGTCCCGCCGGAGGGTCCTCCCGACCGGCTCCTCACCCGGCCGCGTGCGCCTGGTACTCCTCGGCGGTGAGCAGCGGACCGGTGCTGCTGACGTCGACCTTGACGAGCCAGCCCGCCCCGAACGGGTCGGAGTTGACGACCGACGGGTCGTCCACGGCGGCCGAGTTGACCTCGACGACCGTGCCGGACACGGGCGAGAACAGCTCGGACACGGACTTCGTCGACTCGATCTCGCCGATGACGGCACCGGCCTCGATCGTGTCGCCGACGGCGGGCAGCTCGAGGTAGACGATGTCGCCCAGCGCCTCGGCGGCCACGGACGTGATGCCCACGGTCGCGGGGCTGCCGGAGGTCAGCCACTCGTGCTCGAGCGTGTACTGGAGGTCGGCCGGGAGGCCGGAGGCGTCGGTCATGGGTGCTCCGCTCGTGTTCCTAGGAGGAGGTCTACCGGGGTCGGCGGTAGAAGGGAAGTGGGACGACGCGCACGGGCTCGTGACGGCCGCGGACGTCGACCGCGAGCTCGGTCCCCGGACCCGAGACCTCGGGCGTCACGTACGCCATGGCCACAGGGTGCCCGAGCGTGGGCGACGGCGCACCCGACGTCACGGTGCCGACGCTCGCGCCGCTCGGCGTCACGACGGCGTACCCGTGCCGGGCCGCGCGCCGCGAGAGGCCCTCGAGCCCGACGAGCGTGCGGGACGGCGTCGCGTGCGCGCGCGCCTCGAGCGCGGCCCGTCCGACGAACGGCAGGGGCGCACCCTCGTCGTCGACCTTGTCGAGCCGCACCACGCGACCGAGCCCGGCGTCGTGCGGCGCGGTCGTCGTGTCGAGCTCGTTGCCGTACAGCGGCATGCCGGCCTCGAGGCGCAGCGAGTCGCGCGCGGACAGGCCCGCGGGCACCAGGCCGAGCGGCGTGCCCGCGGCGAGCACGGCCTGCCACACGTGCGCGGCGGCGGGTGCGTCGACGAACAGCTCGAAGCCGTCCTCACCCGTGTAGCCGGTGCGGGCGACGAGCGCGGCGACGCCCGCGACCGTGGCCGGCACGGACGCGTAGTACTTCAGCGCGCGCACCGCGTCGGCCTGCGCCGGGTCGTCGACGAGCCCGACGACGATCTCCTGCGCGCGCGGGCCCTGCACCGCGATCAGCGCGGTCTCGAGCGAACGGTCCGCCACGACGGCGTCCGGGCGGCCCGCCAGCCGCTCGGTGAGCGCGTCGCGGACCACGTCGACGTTCGACGCGTTGGCGACGACGAGGTAGCGGCGGTGCCCGCGGGCGTCGTCGGCGGCGTCGTCGGACAGCCGGTACACGACGAGATCGTCGAGCACTCCCCCGTCCGGGGCGCAGATCATCGTGTAGCGCGCGCGGCCCGGCTCGAGCGCCGTGAGGTTCCCGACGAGCGCGCGGTCGAGCGCGTCGCCCGCACCGGGGCCCGTGACCCACAGCTCGCCCATGTGCGAGAGGTCGAACAGCCCGGCAGCGGTGCGCACCGCGGTGTGCTCCGCGACGTCCGAGCCGTACCGCAGGGGCATCTGCCACCCCGCGAAGTCGGTGAGCGCGGCGCCCAGCGCGACGTGCTCGTCGTGCAGGGGCGACCGACGGGCGGTCGTCGGCTCGGGCTGGTCGCTCATCGCACGCTCCTGCGGCTCGGGGATCGGGTCAGGGTCGTCGGACGCACCCTCGTCGGCATCGTCGGGCTCATTCCGCGAACGCCTCGACGGGCGGGCACGAGCACACGAGGTTGCGGTCGCCGCGCGCGCCGTCGATGCGGCGCACGGGCGGCCAGTACTTGCCGCGGCGCAGGCCGGGCACGGGGAACGCCGCCAGCTCGCGGCCGTACGGGTGGGTCCACGAGTCGGCCGAGACGGACGCGGCCGTGTGCGGGGCCTGGCGCAGCGGCGAGTCCTCGAGCGGCCACGTCCCCGCGGCGACCTCGTCGATCTCCGCGCGGATCGCGACCATCGCCTCGACGAACCGGTCGAGCTCGGCGAGGTCCTCGCTCTCGGTCGGCTCGACCATGAGCGTGCCGGGCACCGGGAACGCGAGCGTCGGGGCGTGGAACCCGTAGTCCATGAGGCGCTTGGCGACGTCCTCGGCCGTGACGCCCGTGGCCTTCGTGAGGTCCCGCAGGTCGAGGATGCACTCGTGCGCGACGAGCCCGCCCGGCCCGGTGTAGAGCACCGGGAAGTGGTCGCGCAGGCGGGCCGCGAGGTAGTTCGCGGCGAGCACCGCGGTCTCGGTCGCGCGGCGCAGGCCGTCGGGGCCCATGAGGGCGACGTACGCCCACGAGATCGGCAGGATGCCCGCCGAGCCCCACGGCGCGGCGGACACCGGCGGGACGGTCGCCCCGCCCGCGGCGCGCGCCGCGTCGGGCGTGCGCGCGCTCGTCGTCGGGTCGCCCGGGAGGTACGGCGCGAGGTGCGCCGCGACCGCGACCGGGCCCACACCCGGGCCACCGCCGCCGTGCGGGATGCAGAACGTCTTGTGCAGGTTGAGGTGCGAGACGTCGCCGCCGAGCTCGCCCGGCCGCGCGAGACCGACGAGCGCGTTGAGGTTCGCACCGTCGATGTACACCTGACCGCCAGCATGGTGTACGAGATCGCACACCTCGCGCACGTGCGCTTCGTAGACACCGTGCGTCGACGGGTACGTGATCATGATCGCCGCGACCTGGTCGCCGTGCTGCTCGAGCTTGGCCCGCAGGTCGTCGAGCAGGATCTCGCCGTCGTCGGCCGTCGCGACGACGACCACGCGCAGGCCCGCGAGCGCCGCCGACGCCGCGTTCGTGCCGTGCGCCGACGCGGGGATGAGGCACACGTCGCGCTGCGCCTGACCGTTCGCGTGGTGGTACGCCTTGATCGCGAGCAGCCCCGCGAACTCGCCCTGCGACCCGCCGTTCGGCTGCACCGAGACCGCCGCGTAGCCCGTGATCTCGGCGAGCCAGTCCTGCAGCTGCGTCACGAGCTCGGCGTAGCCCGCGGTCTGGTCCGCGGGCGCGTACGGGTGGACCTGCGCGAGCTGCGGCCAGGAGATCGGCTCCATCTCCGCCGCCGCGTTGAGCTTCATGGTGCACGAGCCCAGCGGGATCATCGTGCGGTCGAGCGCGAGGTCCTGGTCCGACAGGCGGCGCAGGTAGCGCATCATCGCCGTCTCCGACCGGTACAGGTGGAACACCGGGTGCGTGAGGTACGCGTCGGTGCGCGCGGCCCACGTCGGCAGCTCGGGCAGGGGCGGCAGCGCCACGTAGGTGACGTCCACGCCCGCCTCGACGGTGGCGGACCCGTCACGGGTCGCGCCCGCGTCGACGAAGGCCCCGTAGACGGCGCTCACGTCGTCGGTCGTCGTCGTCTCGTCCGTGCTCACCTGCACGTGGTCGGCGTCGACGACGAGCACGTTCACGCCCCGGCGGACCGCGGCCGCCCCCACGGCGGCGGCGAGACCCGGCACCACGGCGCGCACCGTGTCGAACACGACGTCGTGCTCGATGCGCACCCCGACCAGCCGCAGCGAGCGCGCGAGCGTGTCCGCGTGCCGCTTGGTCCGCTCCGCGATCGCCCGCAGCCCGTCAGGCCCGTGGTGGACCGCGTACATCGACGCGACGATCGCGAGCAGCGCCTGCGCCGTGCAGATGTTGCTCGTGGCCTTCTCGCGGCGGATGTGCTGCTCGCGCGTCTGCAGCGCGAGCCGGTACGCCGGCGCGCCGTCCGCGTCGACCGAGACGCCCACGAGCCGACCCGGGAGCATGCGCTCGAGCCCCTCGCGCACGGCCATGAACGCCGCGTGCGGACCACCGCCGAACAGCGGCACGCCGAAGCGCTGCGCCGACCCGACCGCGACGTCCGCGCCCAGCGTGCCCGGGGACGTGAGCAGCGTGAGCGCCAGGAGGTCCGTCGCGACCGTGACCAGGCCGCCGCGCTCCTTCGTCGCCACGATCACGTCCCGCAGGTCTCGCACCTCGCCCGAGGCCGCGACCTGCTGCACGACGAGCCCCACGAGGTCGCCCTCGATCTCGGGCAGTCCCCGCGACAGGTCCGCCACGACGACCGGCAGGCCGATCGCCTGCGCACGCCCGACCGTCACCGCGAGCGACTGGCCGAAGAGCTGGTCGTCGAGCACGACCGTGCCCGCCTTGCCGCGCTGCGCGCGCCACATGAGCGCCGCCGCCTCCGCGACCGCCGTCGCCTCGTCTAGCAGCGACGCGTTCGCGATCGCGAGGCCCGTGAGGTCCTCGACCATCGTCTGGAAGTTGAGCAGCGCCTCGAGCCGACCCTGGCTGATCTCCGGCTGGTACGGCGTGTACGCCGTGTACCAGGCGGGCGACTCGAGCACGTTGCGGCGGATCACCGCGGGCGTCGACGTGCCGTAGTACCCCTGGCCGATCATGGGGCGCAGCACCACGTTCCGGTTCGCGATCGCGCGCAGCGCCTCCTGCACCTCGTCCTCGGTGCGGGCCGCCGGCAGGTCGAGCGGACGGTCCGAGCGGATGCTCGCCGGGACGGCGGCGTCGACGAGCTCGTCGAGCGAGCCGAAGCCCACGGTCGCGAGCATGTGCGCGGTCTCGTCACCGCGCGGGCCGACGTGGCGGTCCTCGAACCGCTCGGCGGCGGGGGTGGGCTGGCGGTGCGAGTGCGACACGAGCTGCTCCGGGGGTCGTCCGGACGGGTCCGGAACGGGCATGGGCTCCCCGCTCTGTCATCCGCCGCGTGCGCGGCGACCTGAGAGTTTTGCCGGTCCGCCGTGGCTGGTCTCCCAGCCCGGGGCGCGCCGACTTGCACCGTCGGTGGGCCGACCCGTGCCGGGCCGACCGCTTTCCAGAGTTGCCTCGCCGTGGCGGTACAGGGGCCTGAGAGATTCCCGGGGAGGGTTGCTCCTTCGGCGCCCGCTGTGCGCGGGACTCTCCCGCCACGGTTCGAGCAGCGTGTTCAGTTGAGGTCGTGCCGACGCGCGAGCACGGCGGCCGATGCGCCCAGGCTACCGGCTGGACGCGCCGGCCGGGTCGCCGCGTCGGCAGCGGAATTCTCACGTCGCGTGCGCGCGACCGGTCGGCGGTGCGGTGGTTAGCCTGGCGCGGTGAGCAACCGTCCCAGCGCCGCCGTCGTGGTCGTGTCCGACCGGAGCGCGGCGGGCGCGCGGGAGGACCTGTCCGGACCCGCCGCGGTCGCCGTGCTGCAGGACGCGGGATTTGCGGTCGACGCGGCGGTCGTCGTGCCCGACGGTGCGCAGTCCGTGCGCCGTGCGATCGAGGGTGCGCTCGCGGCGGGGGCGCGCGTCGTCGTGACGTCCGGCGGCACGGGCGTCGGGCCGCGCGACGAGACGCCCGAGGGCACCCGGCCGCTGCTCGCGAAGGAACTGCCGGGGATCGGCGAGCTGCTGCGGCGCTCGTCGGACGTGCCGACTGCCGTGCTGGGCCGCGGGCTCGCGGGTGTGACACCCGAGGGCGCGATCGTCGTGAACCTGCCCGGCTCCCCCGGCGGTGTGCGCGAGGGGCTGGGCGCCCTCGTCCCGCTCCTGGGCCACCTGCTCAGCCAGGTCGAGGGCGGTGACCACGTGTGATCGCCGACGTCACCGACCAGCCGCTCGACCTGCTGTTCCACGTGAAACACGTGTCGACGACGAGCAGCGGAGCGGTCGCCACGTTCGTCGGGCTCGTGCGGGACCACGACCCGTCGGTGACGGGCGAGGTGACCGGGCTCGACTACAGCAACCACCCGGACGCCCCCGCGGTCCTGCGCACGCTCGCCGAGAAGGTCGCGGCCGAACCCGGCGTGCTCGGCGTCGCGGTGAGCCACCGCGTCGGGCACCTCGACGTCGGCGACGCCGCGATCGTCGCCGCGGTGTCCGCCGCGCACCGGGCCGGGGCGTTCGACGCGTGCCGGCGGCTCGTCGAGACCGTGAAGGCCGAGCTGCCGGTGTGGAAGCGCGAGCTGCTCGCCGACGGCACGCACCACTGGGTGGGCCTGTGACCGCGGCCGGGTCGCTCGTCGACCGGTTCGGTCGCGCGCACCACGACCTGCGCATCTCGCTGACCGACCGGTGCTCGCTGCGTTGCACGTACTGCATGCCCGCCGAGGGCGTGCCCTGGCTCGCCCGCTCGACCATGCTCTCGACCGACGAGATCGTGCACGTCGCGCGCGTCGGGGTCCGGCTCGGCATCCGCGAGATCCGTCTCACGGGCGGAGAGCCGCTGCTGCGCGTCGACGTCGTGGACGTCGTCCGGCGGCTCACCGCGCTCACCACACCCGACGGCGCTCCCGTCGAGGTGTCCCTCACGACGAACGCGCTCCGGCTGCCCGCGCTCGCCGCACCGCTGCGGGACGCCGGGCTGTCCCGCGTCAACATCAGCCTCGACACGCTCGACCGCGCCCGCTTCGCCGAGCTCACACGCCGCGACAAGCTCGTCGAGACGCTCGCCGGGATCGCCGCGGCCGACGCCGCCGGGCTGCGGCCCGTCAAGCTCAACGCCGTCGCGATGCGCGGCGTCAACGACGACGAGGTCGTCGCCCTCACGCGGTTCGCCGTCGAGCGCGGCTACCAGATGCGGTTCATCGAGCAGATGCCGCTCGACGGCGGGCACACGTGGGACCGGCACGTCATGGTCACGCAGGCCGAGATCCTCGAGCGGCTGACCGCCGAGTTCACGCTGACCGAGGTGCCCGGGCGCGGCGCCGCGCCCGCTGAGCTCTGGTACGTCGACGGCGGGCCCTCGACCGTCGGCGTCATCGCGTCCGTGACGGCGCCGTTCTGCGGGTCGTGCGACCGCCTGCGCCTCACCGCCGACGGACAGCTGCGCGCGTGCCTGTTCTCGCAGGCCGAGGTCGACACGCGCGAGGTCCTGCGGTCCGACGCGGACCCGACGACCGTCGACGAAGGTCTCGAAGCGGCGTTCCGCCGGTGCCTCGCGGGTAAGAAGGCCGGCCACGACATCGACGACCCGTCGTTCTTCCAGCCCCGCCGCCCGATGAGCGCCATCGGCGGCTGACCCGCCGTGGGTCAGGACGAGGTCAGGACCGCCCGGAGCTCGGGGCCCGAGCGGGCCGTGACGACTCCGAGCGTGCGGACGACGTCCGCCGGGACCGAGTCAACCTGACCCGGTTCGACGAGCACGCACGGCGCACCGGGCACGACCACCACCCACCCGCCGACCCGGGCCGCGTGGACGACGACGTCCCACGCGAGCTCACCAGTGATCCGGGCGAACATCAGGCCGTCGAGGGGCTCGTCGTCGAGGCCGTAGACCGCCATGTCGCCGTCGGGCGTCAGGACGCGATGACGGCGCTCGTCGAGCAGGGGATCGAGGAACGCGCGGACGGCCGTCGACTGCTCAGGAGTGGTCGGGCCGAACGACTGCAGGAAGACGTCGAAGCTCACTGCCGGATCTTGTCAGGAATCCGACAAAACGGACAGTCGTCCAGGACAACCGGTTCGACGCGACCCGCTATCCGCCGGCGAACGGCGGCAGGACGTCGAGCGTCGCACCCGCCGCGACGACGCCGTCCGCGGTCAGCGGCTGCCCGTCCGCCAGGACCGCGCACCGGTCGAGGATCGCCGACAGCCCGGGATGGCGCGCCTCGAGGTCCGCGCGCACCGCCGCGCCGGTGCCCGCGGGGACCGGCTCGGTCTCGCAGCCCGCCGCCTCGGCGGCGGCGGCGAAGTACCGGACCGTGATCATGCGTCGCCCCAGGCGCGGGCCGTCGCACCGACGTCCTCGAGCAGCGCGGCGATCTCGTCGGACGACCTGCCGGCGGCGGCAAGACCCGCGACGAACATCGACACCGGCACAGCCGGACGCGCGACGCTGTGCGCGACATCGCTGGACAGCGGGAGCAGCCGGTCGATGTCGACGAGCGCCGGGTCGACCCCCAGGCGTTCGGTCAGGTGGGCGACCCACTGCGGCAGGTCGGCGCCCGGTGCGCGGCGGGGATCGGTCATGGCGTCCTCCGTGGGTCGAGCGGGTGGCATCGGGGTCGGCACGGACCCGAGGTCGATCCTGCCACCGTCCGACGGTGACCGACCGGGACCACGACGCGCCGCCCGCGTGCCGTCCGCCGTCAGCTCCGCGTCCAGCCGGTGCACGTCGGACCACGTGTCCGCGTCCGCCGCCGCTCCCCCGGGGTCCGGCACGGACCCGAGCGTGAGGTCGCCGACGAGCCGCCGCACGGACACGTCGCGCACGGTGTCGAGCCGAGCCACCGCGTCCTCGAGCGCCGCCCTCCGGTACGCCGCGACCAGGTGCTGCGGACGGCCGTCCCCGTCGACGAGGCACACTCCGTCCACCCCCGGTGCCCGCGCACCGGCGACGAGCTCCGCGACGACCCGGCCCGCACGCGGCACGTCGCACGCGAGCACGACGACCACCTCGGCACTCGCCCCGAGCGCACCGAGCGCCGCGAGCCCCGCGGCCACCCCCGCGACCGGTCCGCCGAGCGGCGGGTCCTCGAGGGTCGTCGGCACGCCCTGCCGCGCGAGTGCCACGGGCCCGACGAGCACGCGCTGCCTGGCGTCGGCGACCGCCGCGAGCGCATGGTCCACGAGCGCCCGACCCGCGACGACCACCTCGGGCTTCACCACGCCCGACGCCCCGCCGAGGCGGCGCCCCGCGCCCCCGGCGAGCACGATCGCGTCGAAGCCGAGCGCGTCCGGTCCGGGTGCCGTCATGTCACGGTTCCCGGTGCCAGTCGCCCGACTTGCCGCCCGTCTTCGCCTCGAGCCGCACGTCGGCGATGCGCACCGACTTGTCGAGCCCCTTGACCATGTCGACGACCGCGAGCGCCGCGACGCTCACTGCCGTGAGCGCCTCCATCTCGACGCCCGTCCGGTCGGCGGTCCGCACGGTCGCGCAGATCCGCACGCCGTCGTCGTCGACCGCGAGGTCGACGACCGCCCCGTGCACGCCGATCACGTGCGCGAGCGGCAACAGCTCCGGGGTGCGCTTCGCCGCCGCGATGCCCGCGATCCGCGCGACGGCCAGTACGTCGCCCTTCGGGACGGTGCTGTCCCGCAGCGCCGCGACCACGTGCGGACCGCACGCGACGAAGCCCGACGCCGTCGCCGAGCGGACGGTCGGCTGCTTCGCGGTGACGTCGACCATGCGCGCCTGCCCGCGCTCGTCGAGGTGGGTGAGCTCGGTCATGTCCAGAAGACCTCCAGGGTGTCGCCGACGCGGACCTCGTCCACGTCGGCCGGGACGACGGCCAGCCCCTGCGCGAGCGCGAGCCGCGCGACGAGGTGCGACCCCGAACCGCGCGCGGTCGCGGGTCGCACGCGCACCGGCTCGTCGTTGCCGACGCGTCGCACAGGCATGAGCTGGGTGCGCCCCGCGGGCGTGCGCCAGCCCTCGTCGGCCACGGCGCGCACGCGTGGACGGTCACCGTCGGCATCGCCCAGCAGCCGCCGCAGCGCGGGCCGGACGAAGACCTCGAACGACGCGAACGAGCTCACCGGGTTGCCGGGCAGCGTCCACACGGGAGTCCCGCGCGCGAGCCGACCGAGCCCCTGCGGCTTGCCGGGCTGCACCGCGACGGGCACGAACTCGACCCCGGGCTCGTCCGCGAGCGCCGCCTTGACCACGTCGAACGCCCCCGCGCTCACACCGCCGGACGTCACGATCCCGTCGATCTGCCCGTGCTCGCCCGCGTCGAGCGCGACGAGCAGGCGGTGCAGCCCCGCCGGGTCGTCGTCGACCGGGCCGATCCGCAGTGCGTCCGCACCGGCGTCCCGGACCGCGGCGGCCAGGAGCCACGAGTTCGAGTCGGGGATCTGGCCGCGGCGCAGCGGGTCCCCGGGCGGGACCAGCTCGTCGCCCGTCGAGACCACCGCGATGCGCGGGCGGCGGTGCACGAACAGCGTCGCCCGCCCCACCGACGCGGCCGCCGCGACGTGCGCGGGCCCGACGACCGCCCCGGCCGTGAGCACCACGTCGCCCGCGGTGGCGTCCTCGCCCGCTCGTCGGACGTGCTGCCCGACGACGACCGGGCGCCGCACCTCGACGACCGACCCCACGTCGGCCCACCCGGCGCCCGCCGAGCCGCCCGACGAGCCGGGTGTGCGCACCGCGCCCTCGGTGCCCCCGTCCTCGCTGCGCTCGTCGTCGGTGCTCTCGTCGTCGGTGCTCTCGTCGTCGGTGCTCTCGTCGCCGGTGCTCTCGGAACGCACCGGCCGTGTGAGCTCCACGGGCACCACCGCGTCCGCACCCGGCGGCACCGGCGCACCCGTCATGATCCGCACGGCGGTCCCCGGCTGGACCGCAGGCTCGTCGGCGGACCCCGCCGCGACCTCCCCGACCACGTGCAACTGCGCCGGGAGCAGACCGTCGGCGACGTCGGCCGCGCGCACCGCGTACCCGTCCATCGCGGAGTTGTCCCACCGCGGCAGCGCCTCGCCGGTCGTCACGTCGGCCGCCAGGACGAGGCCGAGCGCGTCGAGCAGCGGCACCTCGACCGTCGGCAGCACCGTCACCAGCGCGGTCGCTGCCGCCCGGTGCTCGTCGAACCCGCGCACGTGCGCCCCCTCTCGTCGTCGCCCGATCCTGCCACCGCCCACCGACACGCCCGCAGGTCGGACGTCATGCCCGTGCGGACCACGCGACGATCCCGCCCGCCAGGTTCGCCGCGTCGATCCCCGCCGCGCGCAGCACCTGAGCGGCCGCGCGCGAGCGCGCCCCCAGGTGGCACACCACGACCACGTCCCCGCCGTACGGCCAGTCCCGCACCGCCGACCCGTCGAGCACCGCGAGCAGCGGCACCGGCGCGGCGCCCGGAAACGGCGCCGCCGCGATCTCGTACGGCTCTCGCACATCCACCACGACGACCCCGTCGGCCGGGTCCGCGAGCCGCACCGCGAGCTCGTCGGGCGAGACCTCCGGGACGTCCGGACCCGACGACGAGACTCGCGCGGGCACGTCCAGACCCGACCCGGATGCTGGCGCGAGCGCGTCCGGACCCGACGCGGTGGCCCGCGCGGGCGCATCCGGACCCGACGCGGATGCCGGCGCGGGCGCATCCGGACCCGACGCGGGCGCTGGTGCGGGCGCGTCGGACGCCTCCGCACGTCGCGCGCCGCGCGACGCGAACGGCACCTCGCGCCACCGCGCCGCGAGCGCGTCGAGCACCAGCACGCGACCGATCAGCGGCTCCCCCAGCCCGCACACGAGCTTGACCACCTCGGTCGCCATGAGCGACCCGACCTGCCCGCACAGCGCCCCCAGCACGCCGGCCTGCGCGCACGACGGCACCTCGTGCGGCCCCGGCTCGCGCGGGAACAGGTCCCGCAGCGTGCACCCGTCGGCGAACACCGACACCTGCGCGTCGAACCGCAGCACCGACCCCCACACCACCGGGATGCCGAGCTCTGCCGCGGTGTCCGCGACCAGGTAACGCGTCGGGAAGTTGTCCGTGCCGTCCACGACGACGTCGTACCCACCGAGCACGTCACGCGCGTTCTCGCTGGTCAGCCGCAGGTCGTGGCCGTGCACGACGATGCTCGGGTCGAGCTCGAGCACCGCGTCCCGCGCGGAGTCCACCTTGCGTCGCCCGAGGTCCGACGAGCCGTGGATCACCTGCCGCTGCAGGTTGGACAGGTCGACCTCGTCGTCGTCGACGATGCCGAGCGTCCCCACACCCGCGGCCGCGAGGTACTGCAGCACGGGTGCGCCCAGTCCGCCGGCCCCGAGCACGCACACGCGCGCGGACCGCAGCCGCCGCTGCCCGTCCAACCCGAACCCCGGCAGGAGCAGGTGCCGCGCACCGCGCGCCCGCTGCTCGTCGTCGAGCTCGACGACGGGCCTCACGACTCCCTCACGCACCCCCCGACCCTACGACCCCACCACCCCGACCCGACGCCCCCTGCACACCCCACCCCCACCCCCTCCGCCCACCCGCACCCAGTTCGCGGCTCCCGCACCCAGTTCGCGGCCCACGGCTCACGACACCGGACCCCGACCCGCGAACTCGGCGACGTCCAGCCGGAGCCGACCGCCGGAGCCGACCCGGCGCGCGCGGGTCAGAGCGTCGACTGCCACGCGACGATGCGGTCCACCGCCTCGCGCACCACGTCCTGCGACGACGCGAACGACAGCCGGACATACCGCGACCCGTCGACGGGGTCGAAGTCCGTGCCGGGCGTGAGCGCGACGCCGGCCTCGTCGAGCAGCCGCGCGCACCACGCCACGGAGTCGAGCCCCGACGCGGACACGTCGCCGTACAGGTAGAACGCACCGTCGGCGGGCGCGACGTCGGTCCAGCCGAGCTCCGGCAGGCGGTCCAGGAGCAGGGCTCGCGCACCCGCGTACCGCTCGACGTTCTCGCGCGCGGCGGCCATGCCCTCCGACGAGAACGCGGCGACCCCGGCGTGCTGCGCGAGCGCCGGCGGGCACAGCGCCACGTTCCCGGCGAGCGCGTCGACGGGCGCGACGAGGTCGTCGGGCAGCACGAGCCAACCGAGCCGCCACCCCGTCATCGCCCAGTACTTCGAGAAGGAGTTCACGACGACCGCGCCCGCGTCGAGGTACCGCGCAGCGGTCGCGACCTGGGCGTCCGAGTACGTGATGCCGTGGTAGATCTCGTCGCTCACGAGCCGCACGCCGTGCGCACCGCACCACTGCGCGAGCGCGTCGAGCTCGGCGGCATCGATCATCGTGCCCGTCGGGTTCGCGGGCGACGCGACGACGAGCCCGTCGAGCGGCTGTCGTGCGTGCGCGGCCTCGAGCATCGCGACCGTCGGCTGGAACCTCGTCGCGGGACCCGCCGCGAGCTCGACGACGTCGCACCCGAGCGCCGCGAGGATGTTCGTGTACGCGGGGTAGCCCGGTCGCGCGAGCGCGACGCGATCGCCGACGTCGAACGCCGCGAGGAACGTCAGCATGAACCCGCCCGACGAGCCCGTGGTCACCGCGATGCGCGCGGGGTCCAGGTCGACGCCGTACCAGTCGGCGTAGTGCGCGGCGATCGCGGCGCGCAGCCCCGGCGCACCGAGCGCCTCGGTGTACCCCAGGTCGCCCGACGTCAGCAGCTCGACGGCGCGCTGCCGCACGACGTCCGACGCCCCGGTCGCCGGCTCGCCCGCGCACAGGTTGAGCACGTGCTCCCCCGCAGCCCGGCGCGCGTTGGCGGCGGCGATGATCTCCATGACGGCGAACGGCGGCACGTGCGCCCGAGCAGCAACCTTCACCCCCCCATCCTGCCCACCCCGCCCCACCCCCGCCTCACCCCCGCCTCACCCGCCTCCTCCCACCCCCCACCCCCGCGAGCGCCACCTCCCCTTCACCGTCACCCCGCCCCACCCCCCGCGAGCGCCACACATCGACCGCGAACGCCACCCTCAATGACATGGCGCTCGCCACCGATGTGTGGCGCTCGCGGGGCGGGTGGGGCACTCGCGGGGGCGGTGGGGTGGGTGTGAGGTGGATGGCCACCAGCCGCACCCCTGGCGCCGTGAGTTCGCGGTTCGGGTACCGGGTTCGCGGGCCGGGGACCGCGAGGTCGAGCACCGACCCGCGAACTCGATCCGGTGCCGCGAACTCGCGGGGGCGGGGGTGGGAGGGCTGGGAGTGGGGGTGGGGGTGGGGGAGTACTCCACTACCAGGTACCCGCTCGCTCCGGGATCGGCAGCGTTCTGTTGTGCGGGGTTCAGCGAATGCGTAGTTGAACGACACGCCGACAACCTCACGGCGCGTCGTTCAACGACGGCTTCACCGAAGCCCCGGACCCGACCCACCACGCCAGCGCTTGCCCCGTCCTCAACGAGCTCCTGGCCCGCGCGCCTCGGAGCCCCCGACCCGCAGATTCGCCGCCGAGCAACCGCGGTCGCCGGCCCCCGACCGGTCGACTCGCGTCGTGGGTGGAGAACGTCGCTCCACGTCCGACGAACCCCACCCACAGCGGCGCACAGCCTGGCGCCGGGCAGGCCGGGCACGGGTGCGGTGGTGGGCGGCGCGGGCGCGGGCGGGGTGGTGGGCGGCGCAGGCGCGGGCGGGGGCGGGGTGGGCACGCACCCGGCGGGGGTCGGTGCTCGAGTTCGCGGCTCGGGTGCCGGGTTCGCGGGCCGGGGGCCGCGAAGTCGAGCACCGACCCGCGAACTCGATCCGGAGCCGCGAACTCGCGGCGGGGCCGGGGTGGGGTGGGGGGGTGAGGTGTGACGGCGGGGTGGGGGTGGGGGTGGGAGAATGCGGGGGTGGTGGGGCGGGTGGTGTATCGGGTGATGACCGTGTGCACGGGGAACATCTGCCGGTCGCCCATGGCGGAGATCGTGCTGCGGGACCGGTTCGAGGCGGCCGGGCTGGGCGGGCTCGTCACGGTGGACTCGTCAGGCGTGTCCGACGAGGAGCACGGCAACCCGGTCGACCGTCGCGCCCGCTCGGTGCTCGCGGCGCACGGCTACGCGACGGGCGACGGTCACCGCGCGCACCGGATCACACCGACGGAGCTCGCGACGCGCGACCTGATCCTCCCCGCCACGGCACAGCACGCCCGCGCGCTGCGGCGTCAGGCACCGGCGGAGGTCGCCGACCGCATCGTGCTGCTGCGGCGCTTCGACCCGGCGGCCCCGCTCGTCGGACCCGGTGAGCCCGAGCACCCGCTCGACATCGACGACCCCTGGTACGGCGGCATGCAGGACTTCGAGGACTGCCTCGCGCAGGTCGAGGCGGCCGCGGACGGGATCGTCGAGCACGTGCGTGCGGCTCTGGCAGCGCGGGACGCCTGACCCGCGGCCGCCCGCACGGGTCGCTCGGGCCGCACAGGTCGCACCGACCGCACCGGGTCGCGTCCGGGTCGTACCGCGGTCGCACCGGTGCCGAGCGAGAGGCCGTGGACAGGGCCCTGTGCGTCGCGCGTGCCGTCGTGTACGCTTCCAGGGCGTTCATGTCGCGGGCATCTGCCCGCTGCGCTCTTCGGTTCCGCATCGAAGCAGGACCGCGAGCCCGGACGGCAGCCGCCGTCACCGTTCTACGAGAGTCACCACGCCCCGCCGGACGCGCGGGGCGCGAGAGCAGATCATCATCACCAGTCTTGACCTCCTGTCCCGGACAGGGACCCGGCCTCCCGCCCCTCGCTGGCGCCAGGCCGACGACGACCTGTGGGTCGCCACCGTCGACGACGAGTACGCGGGCCTGGCCCAGCGCACGCGCGACGGCCTGCACGTCAGCGACCGCTTCACGCGTGCGCTCGGCGTGGTGCCGACCTGGGCCGCAGCGAACGCGCTGCTGAGCCCGCACCAGGCGAACCCCCGACCGCGTGCTCGTCGTGCAGCACGCCCCCACCTGTCCGCGCCACCACGGCGCGGCGAGCGAGGTCGCGCCCGCGGCCGCGCCCCTCGAACGAGAGAAGACATCATGGCCACCGGAACGGTGAAGTGGTTCAACGCGGAGAAGGGCTACGGCTTCATCGCCCCGTCCGACGGCTCGGCTGACGTGTTCGCGCACTACAGCGCGATCCAGAGCTCGGGCTTCCGCTCCCTCGAGGAGAACCAGCAGGTCGAGTTCGACGTCGCGCAGGGCCCCAAGGGCCCGCAGGCGGAGAACATCCGCCCGCTCTGATCACCGACGGGCTCACGCCCGGACGTCACGAAGGGGCCGCGCACACCGGTGCACGGCCCCTTCGTCGTCCCCGGCGCCCGACGAGCGCGTCAGCGCAGCTGCGCGACCATCGGGCAGGTGAACGGGTCGCGCGCCGCGAGCCCGACCTCGTTGAGGTACCGCACGACGATCGCGTACGACCGCCACAGCGACGTCTCGGTGTACGGCACGTCGAGCGTGCGGCAGTGCTCGCGGACGAGCCGTCGGGCGTGCGCGAGGTGCGGGCGCGGCATGCTCGGGAACAGGTGGTGCTCCACCTGGTAGTTGAGCCCGCCGAGCAGCGCGGTGGCCCACCAGCCACCGCGCACGTTGCGGGACGTGCGCACCTGCTTGCTGAAGAAGTCGAGCTTCGAGTCACGGGCGATCACCGGCATGCCCTTGTGGTTCGGCGCGAACGACGCGCCCATGTAGACGCCGAAGACGGCGAGCTGCACGCCGACGAACGCGAACGCGAGACCGAGGGGCAGCAGCCAGAACACCGGGACCCAGAAGGTCGCGAACCGCGCGACGAGGAGCCCCAGCTCCTGCCACCGGCCGTCGACCTTGCCGCGCCTGAGCAGGTGCGTGAGGCCGAGCCGGTGCAGGTTGAGGCCCTCGAGCGTGAGCAGCGGGAAGAACAGCCAGCCCTGCCGCCGGGTGATGAGGCGCCGCAGCCCGCGCGCGGTGGCGGCGTCCTCCTCGAGGAAGGACACGGTGTCGACGTCGAGGTCGGGGTCCTTGCCGACCTTGTTCGGGTTGGCGTGGTGGCGGTTGTGCTTGGCGTTCCACCACGACAGGCTCACGCCGACGACCCCGCACGCGAGGATCCGCGCCAGCCGGTCGTTGGCCTTGCCGCCCGCGAGCACCTGCTTGTGCGCGGCCTCGTGCGTGAGGAACGCGGTCTGCGTGAGCAGCACGCCGAGCCCCGCGGCGACGAGGAGCTGCAGCCACGAGTGCCCGAGCAGCACGAAGCCGACGAGCGCACCGGCGAACCCGGCCGCGAGCACCGCGGCGAGGCCGCCGTAGAACCCGTACGTCCGGCGCTGCAGCCCGCGTTCGCGCACCACGGCCGCGACCTGCGTGTACGCGTGCGTCAGGTGGGGGAAGCCGTCCCGGGCGCGCGTGGGGCGGAAGCCGTCGGGGAGCGCGGGGGCCGCGGGTGCGGTGGAGGATGCGGTGATGGGGCACCTACCTGGTCGTGACCCGCGTCGCGGGCGTCGTTGCCAAAGGCGGGTGCCGATCGCGCGCCCACGGTAACCCGTCCGGCCGTCGACCGTGAGGGGGTTCACCCACAGATCCCGGCCGGGTCCGGTGCAGGTCCCGTGCAGGCTCCGGTCGGAGCCCGGTCCACGTCCGGTCCGAGCCCGGTTCACATCCCGCCCGAGCCCGGTTCACGTCCGGTCCGGCCCGGTCCGGGCACGGGACAGCCCGTGGGCCGGAACCCCTGTCGGGGCCCTGCCGCGAGGGACGAGATCGCGGCTCCCACGGGCTGCGGTGGCTGCTGTGGATTCGCTCGTCGCCCTGCCGGGGTCCTGGGGACCGGCGGAGCAGCGTGCGGAGCGTGCAGTCCGTCCGAGTGCTCGGGCGACTAGCGAGCAGTCACCTCACGCGTCCGAAGAGACGTCATGTCTTCGATCACCTCCTTCCCGTGTCCGACGACGCTAACCCCGGGTCGCGGTGCGGGCCACGGGTTTTTCGCGGTCTCGTCGGACGGGCATGCCGTACGGGAGCCGGGTGTCGGTGCGAGGTGGCAGGGTGTTCCCGTGATGCTCAAGACCCCCGCCGAGGTGGCGGCCATGCGACCCGCCGGGCGCTTCGTCGCGGGCGTGCTGTCCTCGTTGCGCGACGTCGCGAAGGTCGGGATGACGCTGCAGCAGCTCGACGACCACGCGCACCGCATGATCGATGACGCGGGCGCGCACTCCGTGTACCTCGGCTACCACCCGTCGTTCGGCGCGATGCCGTACCCGGGCGTGCTGTGCACGTCGGTCAACGACGCGGCGCTGCACGGGCTGCCGTCGGACTACGTGCTCGCCGACGGCGACGTCCTGTCGATCGACTTCGCCGCGCAGGTGCAGGGCTGGGTCGCGGACTCGGCGCTGACGTTCCAGCTGGGCACGACGACGCCCGACGCGCAGCGCCTGATCGCGACGACCGAGGAGGCGCTCGCCGCGGGGATCGCCGCCGCGCAGGTCGGGGGCCGGATGGGCGACGTGTCCGCGGCGATCGGGCAGGTCGGGCACCGCGCGGGATACGGCATCAACACGGACTTCGGCGGCCACGGCGTGGGCCGCACGATGCACGAGGACCCGCACGTCCCCAACGACGGGCGCCGCCGCTCGGGCATGAAGCTGCAGGCGGGGCTCGTCGTCGCGATCGAGCCGTGGTTCATGGCGGGCGGGTCCGGGTACGTCGTCGACGACGACGGCTGGACGATCCGGTCCGCCGACGGCTCGCTCGCGGCGCACGCCGAGCACACCGTGGCGCTGACGAAGGACGGCCCGGTCGTCCTGACGGCGCGCGACTGACCGGGGACCTGATCGGGGAGGCGGCGCGATGACGGGACGGGACGACGACCGCTGGGGGCCGTCGAGCGACGTGCCTGCGGCGAGCCCGTACGGCACTCCCCCGTCGGACGTCCCGCCCTACGGCTTCGCCACACCCGTCGAGGACGCCCCGGTCGGCGGTTCCCCCGTCGCGTACCGAGGTCCGACGAGCCCCGCGGCCAACTCCCGGCCCGCACCGCCGCCCGTCGCCTGGTACCCCAGCACCGACCAGGTGCGCGTCTCGTCCGCCGCGATCGTCGTGACGTGGCTGATCACCGCCGCGACGAGCTTCTACCTGCTCCCGTGGGCGATCGCCATGAGCCGTGGCAAGGCCGACCGCTGGGGCGTCTTCTGGCTCAACCTCCTGCTGGGCTGGACGGTGATCGGCTGGATCTGGGCGTTCGTCTGGTGCCTGCTCCCCCACCACGTCGTCGCCGTCGCACCGACCACCGGCCCGTGGGGCGTCCCGCCGGGCTGGTACCAGCGCGACGACGGTCGGTACGCCTACTGGGACGGCGCGCGCTGGACGGGCCACGTCGCCTGACGCCCCGCGTGCCCGCCCCGATCCGCCCCGATCCGCCGTGGTCGGAGCGCCCCGACGACCGTGCTAGCCTTCTGCAGCGCGCGCGAGTGGCGGAACGGCAGACGCGCTGGCTTCAGGTGCCAGTGTCCGAAAGGGCGTGGGGGTTCAAATCCCCCCTCGCGCACAGAGCGGTCTCGGGACAACCGAGGCCTGGTAGTCCGGACAACTCCCGGCAGGACGAGATCCTGCCGGGAGTTTCTGGTTTCGCGGCTCGGCGGAGCGCTTGACTGTCGCGCAGCGCGTCGGCGACGCCGGAGCGCCGCGCGATCGCTTCGGCGATCTTCCATGCACTGGTGCCGGTGGTCGATGCGGTCGTGGTGTGCAGCGATTGACCCTCTGGCGCGCCGGCGCTGCCACCGACCACCCGGACGAGCACGCGCGTGCGGTGACGCGAGGCGCCTGCTGCTCAGTCACATGGACAAGAGCGGAGGCAACTTGTCCATGTAGGTTGTCCATGTGGACAGGACGGACCTTGACGCGCTTGTGCGAGCGCTGCGTGAGGACGGCGGCGACAGCTTCGGCGTCGAGGCAAAGGCGGCACGAGAAGGTCTGCCGTCGGGCCTCGAGCAGGTGCTCAGTGGCTTCGCCAACAGGCCGGGCGGCGGGGTCCTCCTCCTGGGCCTGGACGAGCGGAACTCGTTCGAGGCATGTGGTGTGTACGACGCGTCCAAGGCTCTCCAGGCGGTGGCGAGCGTCGCACGCCAGGCACTGCTGCCCCCGGTGACCATCGTGACTTCGACCGAGAGCTACGAAGGCGCGAAGCTGGCGGTCGTCGAGGTCCAGGAGCTGGCATCGACGCTCAAGCCATGTCGAGTCAGCGCGACGGGCAAGGCATACCTCCGGGCGCACGACGGCACGTACGAGATGTCGGAGCTCGAGGCGCAGGCGCTCGCGGCGAACCGTGACCGGCCACGCTTCGACGAACAGCCGGTCCCGGGAGCCTCGCGGGAGCGAGACCTCGATCCGGAGCTCGTCGCCACGTATCTCCAGACGTGCCGGTCGTCGTCCTCCTCACTCGCCCGATTCGGCGATCACGAGCTGCTCGTCCGCACGGGCGTCCTCACGTCTGAGGGTGATCCGACGCTCGCGGGGGTCCTCTCGCTGGGCCTGTATCCCCAGCAGTTCCAACCGAACTTCGTCATCCGCGCCCGCGTGACACCACGACCGGGTGACCCGCCGGGAACTCGCGCATCAGACATCCGGTCGTTCGACGGACCGTTGCCGACGATCCTCGACGAGGTGACGCAGTGGGTTCAGCGCAACACCCGGACCCGGGTGCGCTTCGCCGGCGGCCACGGGCTCGACGAGCCCGAGTACCCGGCGGAGGCTGTCCGCGAACTCGTCGGCAACGCTCTGGTGCATCGCGATCTCGGTCCTCACGCGGCGTCCTACCCGATCAGCCTCGTCCTGGAGCACCACCGGCTCGTCATCAGCAACCCGGGCGGCCTCTGGGGGATCACGGTCGACAGGCTCGGGCGCAGCGGCATCAGCTCGGCAAGGAACGAGGTTCTCCTCCGTATCGCGCAGAACACCAGGACCCGTTCGGGGCGCCGCGTCGTCGAAGGACTCGCCACTGGCATCGAGACGGTGCTGACCAGCCTCGCCGAGGCAGGGATGGTGCCGCCGGAGTTCATCGACCAGGGGATCCGGTTCACCGTGCGGGTGCCGAACCACGCGCTGCTCGGGCGCGACGACCTCGAGTGGCTCAGTCGCGTCAGCGCAGGCGGATTCTCCCTCAGCGACACCCAGCGCCACGCACTCGTCGCCATGCGGCACGGGACGGCCTGGACCAACCGATCGTTTCGTGAGCACTTTCCCCGCGACTCGGTACAGGCGCGCCGCGACCTGCAGGGACTGGTCGATGCGGGGCTCGCGATCGCGGAAGGCGAACGCGGTGCCCGCGTCTACTACCTCGGACCACAGCTGGACGGCACCGGCCAGCCAGGGGGCAGGCGGGACCTGCTGGCGCTCCTGGACGCGTCAGAGCCCGCGCCGAGCGGTCGCGCCACGGAGCGTCACTCGGAGGTCCTCGTCCGCGAGCTGGCGAGTGGACCGGCCTCGGCTCGTACGTTGAGCGAGGCGACAGGTCTGACCCTGCGCCAGGTGAAGTACGCGCTGACGGCGCTGCGAACGCAAGGTGCGGTCGCGATCCAGGGCAAGCAGGGCGCGCGCTCGACGATGTACTCGCTCGCCGCACCGGCCCGATCCATCGAGCACTAACGTCACCCAGAGGTGGCGACGTGTCGATGAGATCGAGGTGGGTACGGGCGTGGGCGAAGGGCAGGCGCTGGGGGTGACGCTGGAGCAGGTCGTGCCGGGCGCATCCTGACCTGCAGGTCCGCGGCCTCGCAGGTCACGGACTTGTCCCACGGAGCGATCTCGGGACAGCCGAGCCCCAGCTCGTGACATTCCTGGCCCGGTGCTGCTCGATGCTCACCTTCGTGCCTGGTCGCGATATGGAGTCACCGTCAGTCGCAGACAACGAGCTTGACGATGGATGTCATCGCACGCGGGCCGCACCTCGTCGCTCGGCGGCCAGCTCGTCACACCTCGTGCCGGCGATCTGAGTCAGGGGGCGAGGTCCAGCAGGGAGATGACGTTCACGCCGTCAGGGCGCCGGTAGGACGCACCGGTCGCCGTGACCACGGCGAGCGCGGCCGGCGGGGTGCGCATGTGGCGGGCGATCCGCAGCAGCCCCGCGGCGGCCGGGTCGACGACCTCGGGACGGGCACCGAGCTTGACCTCGATGCCGAGCCACCGGTCGTCACGGACGACGACCGCGTCGATCTCCGCTCCGGAGGCGTCCTGGTAGGCGTGCACCGTCCCGCCGAAGGCCTGGGCGTGAACGGACAGGTCACGGAAGACGAGGCTCTCGAACTGCTGGCCGAGCGTCTCGAGGTCGGCCAGGAGCGCCTTCGGGTTCGCGCCGAGGGCTGCGACCGCGAGCGACGGGTCGACCAGGTGGCGCTTCGGGGACCTGCGCACCTGGGCGGCCGAGCGCAGGTGCTGACCCCATGCGGGCTGCTCGACGACGATCCACAGTCGGCAGAGCGCGTCCACGTAGGACGCGAGGGTCCTGGGGACGAGCGACTCTCCACGGCCGTTCACGTCAGCCTGCAGGGTCTTGTCGGTCACATAGGTGGCGTTCGACCGGGCGAGGGCGAACAGCAGTGCGGCGACCTTGCGGGGGTCCCGACGAACCCCGTCGACGGTCACGATGTCGGTGCCGGCCACGGTCCGCAGGTAGTCGCGGTTCGCGCTGAGCGCGTCGTCGACGGTTCGTCGGAGGTTGCCCGGCCAACCGCCGCGGCAGACGAGCTCGGCGATGTCCGCGAGGCTCGCGTCGCAGGAGTTGCTCGACGGCGTGTCGCCGTCGAAGAGGCTGGCGAGCGACACCGCGCCGGTGCCGTAGCCCGCCTCGTGCACGGTCATCGGGGACATGCGCACGCGCGCGACTCGGCCTGCTCCGGTGTGCCGGGTGAGGTCGTCGGCCGGGGTCGCCGACCCGGTGAGGATGAACTGGCCGTCGGCCTGGCGCTCGTCGACCTGGTAGCGGACCGCGTTCCACACCTCCGGGACGAGCTGCCACTCGTCGATCAGTCGCGGCGTGTCTCCGGTGAGCAGGAGGTGGGGGTCGGCCTCGCCGAGGGCGCGGAGCTGCGGCGACGCGTCCAGACGCACGGTCGAGGCTGCCTGCTGGCGAGCGGTCGACGTCTTGCCGCACGCCTTCGGCCCTTCCAGGAGCACGGCTCCGGCAGACCGGAGCCCGCGTGCCAGCTGGTCGTCCACGACGCGGGCGCGGTAGTCAGCCACGGGTACACCTCCAGTGCACATATTAGTTGCATCGCAGTGCCAATAATATACGCACCTGACTGCCGGTCAGTGGGTGTCGCGGCGGGGGTAGAGAGTCTCGCCGCGTTCGAGCATCGCGACGAACCTCGCGATGCGGGCGGGGCGGCTGGTCGGGGTCGCAGTCGTGGTGCGGTGCAGGATCGCGTAGCGGTTCTGCCGGTCGAGCCGGTCGAACAGGGCCTGGGCGGCGGGCGACCCGGCGAGGGCGGCCGCGAGATCGTCGGGCACGTCCGCGGACGCCGAGCCGCCGTAGGCGCGGTCCCAGCGCCCGTCGGCCCGCGCGCGGTCGACCTCGGCCTGACCGCGCGGGCGCATCCGCGACTCCTCGACGAGGCGCGCGACGATCCCGACGTTGCGCGCCGACCAGATCGAGGCGCGGCGGCGCGGCGTGAACCGCTGCAGGAAGGTCGCGGCGTCGAGGCTGCGCTTCTGCCCGTCGATCCACCCGCTGCACAGCGCCTCGTCGAGCGCCTGGTCGTACGTCAGGCTCGTCGGCGACGTGGTGCCCTTCTTCGCGAGGACGAGCCACACGCCGTCGGACGACTCCTCGTGCGCGTCGAGCCACGCTCGCCACGCGGCGGCGTCGGGCACGACGAAGGGCTCGACCCCAGCACTCATGCCCGCGAGGCTAGGCCGCACCACCCACACGGGCGACGACGACGCGCTCCTATGCTGTGCGGGTGACGAGCGCGCCGGCCGAGACCGACCTCCCCCGCATCGCGATCCTCGCCTCGGGGACCGGGTCGACGGCCGCGGCGATCATGGACGCGACGCGCCGCGGGCCCGACGAGGGCGGGGTGCGTGCGCAGGTCGCGCTCGTCGTGAGCAACAACAGCGGTGCGGGTGCGCTCGTGCACGCGCGTGAGCGCGGGGTCGCGACGCGCCACCTGTCCGGCGTGACGCACCCGGACCCGGACGTGCTGGACGCCGCGATGCTCGCCGCGATCAGCGAGTCGGGCGCGGAGCTCGTCGTGCTCGCGGGCTACATGAAGAAGCTCGGGCCGCGCACGCTCGCCGTCTACTCGGGTCGCGTGGTCAACACGCACCCGGCGCTGCTGCCCGCCTACGGGGGTCAGGGCATGTACGGGGACCGGGTCCACGCGGCGGTCCTCGCGGACGGCGCCACGCAGACGGGCGCGTCGGTGCACATCGTCACCGCCGGGTACGACGAGGGTCCCGTCCTGGCCCAGGCGACCGTCGAGGTCCGTCCCGACGACACCGTGGACACGTTGCGCACGCGCGTCCAGGCGGCGGAGAAGACGCTCCTGCTGGGGTGGTTGGCGGAGCACTTCCGCGACTGAGGCCGTGCGCCCACGCGGACGCACGGCCTCGGTCGACGGGCGGTCGCGCTACTGCCGGGACGACGACCACAGCCAGATCGCCAGGACCACCACGACCAGGCCCACCACGCACGCCGCGACGATCTTCGGCACCGAGTAGGGCCGGTCGCCGACGACCTCGCCGGTGTTCGCGTTGACCATGACCTGCCACTGCTTGCCCGCGTACATGAACGTCGCGATCCAGATCGGCAGCAGGATCAGCTTGAACATCTCGTCGGCGTAGGTCGTCACGATGCTCTGCACGCGCTGCTCGTCGCCGCCGATGTCCCGCTCGACGTCACGGCGGATCTCGCGGTCCATCATCGCCTTGGCCTGCGCGTGACCGTCCTGCGGGTCGACGTCGTACCGCACCGCGGAGTGCCCGACGAGGTACTCCGGCTTGAACGGCTTGACCGCGCCGAGCGCCCACGGCCCGAGCTTCGTGACCCGGTTGAGCGGCAGCGTCGTGGACGCCGGGATGAGGAGGTCGTCGAACGTGTTGCGGACGTTGCCGCTCACGTGGTGCCAGCGCGTGACCTGCACCTCCTCGTCGCCGCGACGCTCCGTGTGGTGCTCGCCGCGCTGACCGGTGTAGCTCGACGAGGTCCGCGCGTCGAACGTCCAGTGCGGCAGGTAGGTGCCGCGGATCGACTCGGTGTCGCCGACCTCCTTGAGCGCGCCGGGCGCGAACCACCGCGAGCGCACCCACGTCGTGAAGCTCTCGCGCGCCGCGCGGCTGTCGATCATGAACGGCAGCACGCCCTCGGGCGGGATGACGCCCTCGGGGTCCGACGCCGCGACCAGGTTGCCGCCGCAGAACTGGCAGCGGCCGGCGACGTCCTTGGTCTCGGTGCTCGCGCCGCAGCCCTCGCACGTGAGCACCTGGCCGCCGATCGAGGCGACCTCGTAGCGCGCGTTGTCCGCGAGCCACTGGTCGTACGGGTGCTCGGTGACGGCCTCGTCGGCGCCGTGCGTGATCGCGACGCGGTTGCCGCACGAGTCGCAGACGAGCGCCTCGGCGCCCGCCCCGTACGCGAGCGAGCCGCCGCAGACGGGGCACCGCCCGCGACGCACGTCGACGGTCGGGTCGTCCCGGCCCGGGGTCGCCTCGGGTGCGGGCGCCGGGTCCGACGAGCCTGCGCCCGGGACCGGGGGCGGGCCGACCGGGCCTGCCGAGCCGACGGGGTCGACGGGCGGCAGCGGCGGCGGTGCGGAGGCGCTCATGCTCACGCCCCGACCGGGTCGGACGCGGCACCCGGCAGCGGCGGCGGTGCCGTGAACAGCCCCGCGAGGTTCGGGACCTGACCCGCGGCGGTCCACGCCGCGAGACCCTGCTTCCAGACGAGCGTGTCGCGCGTGACCTGACCCGCGGCGACCTGCTGGCCGAGCGCCTCGGGCGTCACGGGACCGGCCTGCGTGCCGCCGACCGCGTAGTACCAGAGCTCGTCGGTCACGGGCAGCGGCGGCGGACCGGCGGGCGCGGGCGCCTGTGCGGCGGGGGCCGCCTGGCTCGCTGCCTGGCTCGACGCCTGGATGGACTGTGCCATCTGCGTCCCCATCGCCATGCCCATGCCGAGCCCGAGGCCCTCGCCGGCCCCGCCGGGGTTGTTCGCGGCGTCACCGATCGCGGTCGCGGTCTGGAACTTCGTGTACGCGTCGAGGTCGCCGAGGACGCCCATCTGCGTCCGCTTGTCGAGCGCGGCCTCGACCTCGGGCGGCAGCGAGACGTTCTCGATGACGAAGCGCGGGATCGTCACGCCGTACTCGGCGAGCTCCGCGGACAGCGCGGGCGCGAGCGTCGACGACAGGCTCTGCTGGTTCGCGGCGAGGTCGAGCATCGCGATGCCCGAGGTCGCGATCGCGGGTGCGAGGTGGCCGATGATGTTCTGGCGGAAGAACTCGCCGATCTCGTCCGTGCGGAAGTTCGAGTCGGTGCCGACGAGCTGGCGCAGCAGCACCGTCGGGTCCGAGACCTGCAGCGCGTACGTGCCGAACGCCCGCAGGCGCACCATGCCGAACTCGGGGTCGCGCAGCGTGATCGGGTGCTGCGTGCCCCACTTGAAGTCCGTGAACTGCCGCGTCGCGACGAAGTACACCTCGGCCTTGAACGGCGAGTTGAAACCGTACTTCCAGCCCTTGAGGGTCGTGAGGATCGGGAGGTTCTTGGTCTCGAGCACGTAGCGACCGGGGCCGAACACGTCGGCGATCTGGCCCTCGTTCTCGAAGACCGCGACCTGACCCTCGCGCACGACGAGCTGCGCCTGGTTCTTGATCTCGTTGCCCTGCCGCGGGAAGCGCCAGACGATCGTGTCCCTGCTGTCGTCGAGGAACTCGATGATGTCGATCAGCTGACCGCGCAGCTTGTCTGCGAACCCCATGGGCTGCTCCTTCGTCGTCGGATGGCGAACGGAGCAGGATTGCAGGTCCGCACCCCGACGTCTACCTGCTCTTGACCTTCGGCAGGGTGAATCTTGCCTGCGGACGGCCGGGGCCGCAGCACCCGGCGGCGAGACGTCACGTGTGGGTGGCCGTGGTTAGGGTGGAGCCGCTCGACGCGTCCCGCGCCGGGACCCAGCGACCGACGACGACGGGGGCGGCGTGACCGATCAGGACAGGCGCGAGCTGGTGTGGCCCGCGCTCGGCACGGACACCTGGGCGGCGCGGCTCGACCTCGCGTCGGGGCTGCTGACGCCCGCGTCGACGACGTGGCGGCGCAAGCCGGTCGTCCTCGACGCGCGTGCGCACGTGATGTTCGCGGGCAGCGGCGACGCGGTCGACCTCGCGGTCGAGCGGGCCAACGGCTGGCGCACCGCGTCCGTGCCGCTGCTGCGCGTGACGCCCGGCGCGGTCGTCGTGCTGCCACCGGACCTGCTGCGCGCGCTCGTCGCCGAGCTGCAGGCCCGACGACCGCGCGGCACGCAGGACGTGGTCCCCGCGCTCGAGGCCCAGGTCCGCCATCTCGAGCGCGACGGCGGGTCGCCCGCGGCGAGCCCGCTCACGTCGCGCGTGTCCGGGGTGCTGGACCGCATCGCACGCCTGGGGCTGTCGTGACGGACGTCGACCTCGCGGCGCTCGACACCGCCGCGAACGACCTCGCGAAGGCCGGTGACGCGCTGCAGGCCGTCGACGTCGCGGGTCCGTTCGCGCCGATCGCGCAGGCGCTCCCCGGGACGCAGACCGCGGAGGCCGCCGTCTGGGTGTCGACCCGGATGGGTGCCGCCGTGCAGGTCGTCGGAGAGCACGTGCACGCGATGGCGACGAGCGCACGCAAGAGCGCGGCGGCGTACCGCGAGACCGACGCGGCTGCGGGCAAGCGCCTCAGCGGGCTGCGGGGTGGGCGATGACGACGACGCTCACGATCGCGGCGGTCCGGGCCTGGAACCCGGCGGCGCTCAGCGAGGCCGCGACGGGAGTGGGCCGTGCGCACGACGCGGTCGACGCCGAGGTGCGAGCCGCGAAGGCGGCGGTCTCACGCGTCCTGTCGTCGTGGAGCGGCCCCGCGGCCGACGCGGCGGCGGACCGGATGGCCCGCGAGGCGACCACGGGGTTCGCGCTCGCCGACGCGCTCGCGACGGCACGCACGGCGCTGAGCACCGGCGCGAACGACCTCGGCGGCGCGCGCGACGCGCTGCTCACCACGATCTCGTCGATCCAGGCCGCGGGGTTCACGGTCGCGGCCGACGGAGCCGTGACCGCACCGACGCTGCCGCCCGTCATGACCGAGCCGGGCGACCCGACCGGCGCGGCCGCGCGGCGCAACCGCGAGCAGCAGGCGCTCAACGAGACGGCCGCCGAGCACGCCGGTCAGATCGGTGCCGCGCTGGCGGTCGCCGCCGCGGCGGACATCCGGACGGCCGAGGCGCTCTCCGCCGTCCAGGTCCCGCAGAACCTCGAGGCCGCGGTCGACGGGTACCTCGAGCGGCTGCTGAGCTCGCACGACCTGATCGGCTCGCTGGGCAGCGTGGGCGCGGGCGGTGTCGCGCTCGCGATGGCCGTCAAGCAGGGCGTGAAGGCCTTCACGAAGGGGTCGGCGTACCTGCAGTTCCTCAAGTCGTCGTTCGCGCCCATCACCGACTACGGGACGATGGTGCGCAACTTCGCGAAGGCCGACGAGATGCTCGACGTCTTCTCGAAGGGCGCGAACAACGGCGGCATCCTGCGCTTCGTCATCGGCTCGCGCGCCGCGACCATGGTCGGCAAGGCGTTCCTGCCGCTCACGGTGGTCACCGGTGCGGTGGACGCGGTCACGGGCGGCGGGTACGACGGCGCACGCGGCTGGGCGACGCGCGGCTTCGGTGCCGCGGGCGCGATCGGGGCGGGTGCCCTGCTCGCGTCGAGCGCCGGGCTCGTCGCGCTCGGGCCCGTGGGACTCGGGATCGCGGGGGCTGCGGTGCTCGCGTACGGCGCGTGGAGCCTCGGCAACCTCATCTGGGACAACCGCGAGGCGATCGGCGACTTCTTCACGTCGGTCGGCGGCCACATCGCCGACGGCGCGACCGCCGCGTGGAACGCCACGACGCACGCCGTCTCCGAGGCGACGGACTGGGCCGGCGAACAGCTCGGGAAGGCCGGCGACGCGCTCGCCGACGTGGGCAAGGGTGCGATGCACGTGCTCTCGTTCGGCTTCCTGTGACGCCGCGCAGGGACCCGACGGTGCAGCAGATCGAACGAGGGGTGAGGTGAGCGCATGACCGCGTCCATGACGGACGGAGCTGCGTCCGGTGCTGCGTCTGGTGCACCAGTCGGCACGGAGCCGACGAGCGTGCCCGTCGAGACGCTGACGGACGAGGAGCTCGAGGTCCTCGCCGGGCCGGGTGGGCTCGTCGTGCGGCCGTTCGCGGCGGGCTTCGGGTCCGACGAGCGCGAGGTCGCTCTGCGCACCGCGTACCGCGGGCTCGTCGCACGCGGGATCGTCGAGCCGCCGACGCCGCAGGCCCGCGTCGACGCGGTCGGCGAGCCCGGCGTCGAGCTCCAGGTCCGTCGCGACGTGCTGTCCGTCGTGACGCTGCGGGCCGCCGCGCGGCACGTCGTCGCGGTCGCCCGCACCACCGCGACGTACCAGGACTTCTGGTACGCGCACGTCGTCGACGACGTCGTGCTGCTCGAGCAGGTCGGCGCCGACGGCCTGCACCGGTTCGCGCTGACGACGCCCGACGAGCTGCCGCGACTGCTCGTCGAGGCCGCGCTGCACCCCGACACCGGCGACCAGGACGGCGAGCCGGTCCCGCTCGACGAGGACTCCGGGGCGCCGCCGACCGCGATCGCCGAACGGCTCGGCGCGGCCCTCCTGCGCTCGGACGTGGTGGTCCGCGTGCCCGATGACGAGCACCCCGTCCTGCTCGGCCTGTTCACCGGGCCCGGAGCGGGGTGGCTCGTCGAGGCCCGCGCGGGCAGCGACGCCCCGCTCGTCGCCGACCCCGTGCGCCGCGCGGACCTCGAGGCCCGGCTGCACCGCGAGGCGGCGCGCCTCCTGGTCGGTCGGCAGGGCTGAGGCGAGCGCCGTGACCGTCACGCTCCCGCGGCTCACGAGCGTCGGCGCGGTCGCGCTGCTCGTCGGGACCGGCGTCGTCGCGCTCGCCGCCGTCGTGGTGCTGTTCGTGACGCAGCCGGCGAACCGGTGGGCGGCGGCGGTCGTCGGGGCGCTGCTCGTGCTGGCCGCGCTGGCGATCCTCACGCACCGGCGCAGGCTCGACCCCGCGGCGGGTCGGCTCGAGGCCTCGACGCTGGGGCTGCGACGCTGCGTCGACCTCGGCCCGACGACGCACGTCTCGCTCGTGACGAACCGCGCCGGCGGCCTGCTCCTGCGCGCCGCGCCCCCGCACGGGCGCGCCGTGCTCGCGCAGGTGCTGGTGCTGAGCGACTCCGTCGAGCGCTCGCTCGAGCCGGGCACGCTCGTCGTGCTGGCCGACACCCTCGAGACGCACGGCGCGGCGGGGGCGGCCCCGGTCGCGAAGGCGCTGCGCGCCCAGGCCGCGCACCTCGCGGCGGGCGGCGCACCACGCACGTCTCCCCTCGCGCCGCGCATCACGCTCACGTCGCTGCGCGCAGGTCAGGCCGGAGGCGCCGGGGGCGTCGCCGGCGGGCTCTGACGCCTCGTACCGCCGCGACGCCTCGGCGGGACGGCTCGGGCGGTTTGCGTAGCGACTACCGATGTGTCGTACCGCACCGGCTCGGCACGCTGGACGCTGGCAGCACACCCCGGGGCACCACGGTCGCGGGGGACACGCACCGGGGGGTCATCGTGCGAGACCATGCCGATCACAAGCGCATTCCCGCTCAGGACGCGGGCACCGAGCAGGCCGACGCCGCACCCGCGGCGGTGGGGTTGCAGCCGGCGCCCGTGACGAGGCTCGTCGTCGGGGCCGCCGACGACGCTGCGGAGGTCGCCGCGGAGGCGCACGCGACGAGCGTGCTCGGCCGCCTGCGACGCTACAGCGGCGGCGCGTCGGGCGCGTCGACCTCGGGGTCGTCGGCCACGGCCGTCGGCCGGTCCGGGGGCGGGATCGATGCGAACCGCAGCGCCGACATCGCCGGGCGGATCGGGGCGGGCGGCGCACCGTTGCCGGACGGCGTGCGCTCGCGCATGGAGTCGGGCTTCGGCACGTCGTTGTCCCACGTGCGCGTGCACCAGGGCGCCGACGTCGCGCGCCAGACCGCCGCGCTCGGGACCGACGCGTTCACCGTCGGGTCGGACATCTTCTTCGCGGCCGGCCGGCTCGACGGCGACGCCCACGGTGAGCACGTGCTCGCCCACGAGCTCGCGCACGTCGTCGCCGAGTCCGGCTCGGCGGGCTCCGCCGCTCCCGTGCGCCGCAACCCCGGCACCCGGCCCGTCGCGGAGAAGATCGGCAAGGGGCACGCGTTCTCGAAGCACGTGCAGCAGCAGGCCGAGTACGGCAACATCACCCAGGACGCGTTCATCAAGATCATCGAGGACACGATGGACAACGGGGTGTCCAAAGGCCTGGCGGGCGGTCGCACGGCGTACTGGCTGGACGGCACGATCGTGATCCACGACCCGAGCAGCGGGGACCTCGGCACCGCGTTCAAGCCGACCGACGGCAAGGCCTACTACGACCGGCAGATCTAGGAGCATCCATGAGGCACGTGTCCACGACCGACTCCGACCTGACGTCCGACGAGGTGCTCGTCGCCGTCACGTCCGGCGAGCTCGTGCTGTTCGCCAACGCGATCAACGAGACGCTCGAGGCCGTCGACGCCGAGGAGTTCCACGCTCGCGTCGGCGCGACCCGCGACGACGCCCTCGCGCTGCACGCCGAGGTCGCCAAGGTCATCCGCGGCGAGAGCTGACCTCGCCCCGAGCCCCCGCGCCCAGAACCCCACCCCACCGCGCGCACCACCTCGGACTGCGCCGCAGACCGAGTCCCTCACCAGCCCGACTGCGTCACCCACGCGCCGCACTCCGCCGGGCCACGGCACCACCGCGCCAGGCCTCATCGCCTCCCCTCAACCCCCTGCCCGCGGCATTCAGCGAAGGTGTCGTTGAACGACACGCCGAGAGCTCGACGGCGTGTCGTTCAACCATGGCTTCGCTGAATGCTGCGCGCGGGGCGAAGCAGTCCGGCTCAGCGCAGCCCGCGGCGGATCCCGCCACCGCCCCCGGTCCGGGGTGCGGGACCGGGGGCGGGCGTGGGGTCAGGCTCGGGTGAGCTCCGGGGTCGGGTGCTCGGGGGCGGTCTCAGCCGGGGCGGTCTCGACCGGGGTGGCGGCCGCGCGGCGGGCGCGCGGGACCGCGAGCGCGACGAGCGCACCGGCGAACGCAGCGGCCGCACCGATGACGAAGCACAGGTGGAACGCGCTCTCGGACGGGATCGCCACGCCGGGTGCGAGGTCGACGGTGCGCGAGGTGAGCAGCACGGCCATGACGGCACCCGCGACGGTCGTGCCCATGGACCGCATGAGCCCGTTGACGCCGACTCCCGAGGCGGCCTCGGAGCGCGGGACGTTCTCGAGGATCAGGGTGGGCATCGCGGCGTAGCCGATGCCGACGCCGGCGGAGGCGATGCAGGTCGCGAGCATGAGCTGCCACGGCTCGTTCGTCAGGAACACGGCGGCGACGTAGCCGAGCGCGAGCACCGCGGCACCGAGCGCGAGCGTCACGCGCCCGCCGAAGACGGTGAGCAGGCGGCTGGACACGGGCGTGAAGAGCATCATGACGATGCCCGCGGGGGCCATCCACAGGCCGGCCTGCAGGATCGTCTGCCCGAGGCCGAAGCCGGTCTCGGCGGGCAGCTCGAGCAGCTGCGGGACCACGATCGACTGCGCCATCATGCCGAACCCGATGAGCAGCGCGGCGACGTTGGTGAGCAGGACGGGGCGCTGCGCGGTCGTGCGGAGGTCGACGAGCGGCTCGTCGTGCCGCAGCTCGTACGCACCCCAGGCGAGCAGCACGACGACGCCGCCGACGAGCAGGCCGATCGTCGTGCCGGACGCCCAGCCCCAGTCGTTGCCCTTCGAGACGCCGACGAGCACCGCGACGAGACCCACGGCGAGGCCGAGCGCCCCGACGACGTCGAGGCGTGCGGGGTTCGCGTCGTGCACGTGCGGGACGAGCGTCGAGACGGCGAGCAGGATGAGCGCGGCGAGGACCGCGGACACCCAGAACAGCGCGTGCCAGTCGTAGTTCTGCGCGATCCACGCGGCGAGCGGCAGACCGAGCGCACCGCCGACGCCGAGCGTCGCGGAGATGCCCGCGACCGCGGAGTTGGTGAGGTGCGGCGGGGTGACCTCACGGGCGAGCGAGATCGCGACGGGGATGAAGCCCATCGCGACGCCCTGGAGCACGCGGCCGGTGAGCACGACGGGCAGGCTCGACGAGATCGCGCACAGGAGCGACGCGACGAGCAGGATCGCGGCGGACGCGACGAGCACGGGCTTCTTGCCGACGATGTCCGCGACGCGCCCGATGACGGGCATCGCGACGGCGGCTCCGAGGAGCGTCGCGGTGACGACCCACGACGCGTTCGCGGGCGTGGTGCCGAGCAGCGTCGGGAGCTCGGACTGGATGGGGATGACGAGCGACTGCATGAGCGCGCCGCACAGCGACCCGAAGGCGAGGACCGCGATGACGAGGCCGGCGTGGCGGGCCGGGGCCTCGCCCGTGGCGGTCGGGCTGGAGTGGTGGGTCATGGATTCCTTCTTGTGTGTAACGTACATACGACGAGCGCTGTGTATGGTACTTACATATTGCGCCACGTCAACGTCGTGTCCGTGACGACCCGGGGGCGAGCACGTGAACGCATGACGACGCACGCCGCCGGACGACCGCACGCGACCGGCACGACACGAGAGGGACAGGCCGTGGGAACGACGCGAGGACGCGCCGAGCTGCCCCGCGAGATGCAGCTCGCCGCGCTGCTCCACCACGTCGAGCGGCACCGCCGGGCGGTCGAGGCGTCGGCCCGCCTCGGCACCGCCGAGCTGCGCCTGCTGTGGCTCCTGCGCGACGGCACGCCGCGCACGCTGCGCCAGGTCGCCGACGAGCTGCACCTCGAGCAGTCGACCGTCAACCGGCAGGTCAACGGCGCGCTCGCCGCCGGGCACCTGCGCAGGTCCCGGCAGCCCGGCTCGTCGTCCTACCTGTTCGAGCCGACCGACGAGGGCCGCGCCGCGTTCGAGCACGACACGTCGACCGCGCTCGGGCTGTTCTCGGACGTGCTCGACGAGCTCGGGCCGCAGGACGCGACCCGGTTCCTGGAGCTGCTCGACAGGTTCGTCGGGCTCTACGGCGACGCGATCGCGACGCTGCCCCGGAGCTGACTCAGGTCAGCGGTCGCTGCATGAGGACCACGCGGAACCCCGGACGGTCCGTACGGTCCACCTCGACAAACCCCCACGAGCGGTAGACGTCGTCGAGGTGCGGGTTGGACTCACGGTGGTCGAGGCGCAGCCACGTCGCGCCGACCGCGCGCGCCTGCTCGTCGGCCCACTCGACGAGCGCCCGCCCGAGACCGGTGCGCGCCGCGCGACGCGCGACCATGAGCCCGTGCACGTACAGCGCGGGCGGGTCGTCGTCGCCCCAGTACTCCGGGTCGTGCCGGACGATCCGCACGGCGCCCCGCACGCCGTCGTCGTCGCGGACCACGCGCCACTGGCCGTCCGCGACCTGCGCCTCGATCCGCTCGAGCGGCAACGACCCGACGGGCCACTGGTCGAGCCCGCGCGCCGCCATCCAGTCCTCGAGGTCACGGCGCAGCGCGTGGATCGCGACGGCGTCGGCGGGGCGCGCGACGAGCGGATCGGTGCCCATCTCAGACGTCCGTGCGCTGGCTCTCGTCGAGCCCGGTGACGGTCGTCAGCAGGAACACCGAGTCCTCGAGCGCCTCGACGCCGTGCCGCTGGTGCGTCAGCAGGACGAGCTGGCCCGCGCCCACCTCCGGCTGGTCGACGCCGGTCACCCGCACCCGGCCGACGAGCACCTGCAGGCTCGCCGCGTGCGGCGAGTTGTGCTCCGCGAGCGCCGTGCCCGCGACGAGCGCGAGCACCGTCTGGCGCAGCACACCGTCGTGCACGACGAGCTGCGCGTCGCGGCCGTGCGGCGACGCCTGAGCCGCCGCGAGCCGGGTCTTGGCCTCTTCCAGCAGGTCAGTCATGCCCCCAGGGTGCCGCACACCACGCCGCCCCGCGTGCCGAACCCGCCGCGCGGGGGCCAGGATGGGACGCGTGACCGACCACGAACCAGCGGACGAGCTCACCCCGGAGTCCGACGTCCACCGCCGGCACCACGGGCACGCCGACTGGAACCCGCGCGGGCCGCGCGTGCGCCGCGACGCGGTCTCGGCCTACGACGCGCTGCGGGCGCAGTGTCCCGTCGCGCGCGGGCCGGACGGCGCGTGGACGGTGTTCTCGCACGCAGACGTCATGCGCGTCGTGCTCGACCACGAGACGTTCTCGAACGGGGTCTCGCGCTTCCTGCAGGTGCCGAACGGGCTCGACGGTCCCGAGCACACCGCGTACCGCGCCGTGATCGACCGGTTCTTCACGCGCGAGCGGATGGCCGCGCTCGAGCCGGCGGTGGACCGTGTCGCGCGCGAGCTGGTGAGCACGCTCGTCGTCCCCGGGACGGTCGACGCCGTGGCGTTCGGGTCCCGGTTCGCGGTGCGCGCGGCGGCAGCGTGGCTCGGCTGGCCCGAGTCGCTCGAGGACGAGCTGCTCGCGTGGGTCGCGGACAACCGCGACGCGACCCGGTCGCGGGACCTCGCCCGGACCGCCGAGGTCGCACAGCGGTTCGACGCGATCATCCGACGGCTCACGGACGCGCGCCGGGCCGCGGGGTCCGCCGCGCCCGACGACGTGACGACCGAGCTCATGCGGTGCCGCGTCGACGGCCGCGCGCTCACCGACGACGAGATCGTCTCGATCCTGCGCAACTGGACGGGCGGCGACCTGGGCTCGATGGCGCTGTGCACCGGCGTCGTGGCGACCTACCTCGCCGACCACCCCGACCTGCAGGCGCACCTGCGCGGTGGCGTGAGCGACCGTGAGCTCGACGCCGTGCTCGACGAGATCCTGCGCATCGACGACCCGTTCGTGAGCAACCGCCGCGTCGCGACGCGGGCCACGACGCTGGGCGGTCGGCGGATCGCGGAGGGCGAGCGCGTGATCGTCAACTGGACGTCCGCGAACCGCGACGAGTGCGTGTTCGACGACCCGGACGGGTTCGACCCCGAGCGCAACGCGCCCTACAACCTCGTGTACGGCATCGGGAAGCACGTGTGCCCGGGCCGTCCGCTCGCGACGCTCGAGCTGCGCGTCCTGACGCGCGCGCTCCTGGCAGCGACGACCGCGATCACGGCGGCGCCCGACCGCGTGCGCGCGCTCCCCCCGGCGGGCGGCCTGTCGTCCGCCCCGGTCCACCTCACCTGACCCTGCCTCGGTAGCGGGTGTGGTTCGTCGCACCGGGGACGACGAACCCCACCCGGTACCGCCGGGCGGCGCGTCAGAGCGTGCGCGGGGCGATCGCGAGGTTGGCCGTGAGCTCGTCGCGGTTCTGGCGGACCACGTACGCGGGGCGGTCCCGCTCGACGCGCCACGACTCCGACAGCGGCGAGACGTCCACGGTGTCGAAGCCGAGCGCGTCGTACAGCGCCGTGACGTGCTCGACGGCCTCGGGGAAGTTGCTCGACGTCGCGAGCGCGCGACGGTCCGGCGTGCCCGCGGGGGCGCCGGTCGTCGTGATGTCCGGTGCGGTGATGTGGTTGAACGCCTTGACGACCCGCGACGTCGGCAGGTGCTCCTGCAGGAGGCCGGACGTCGTGGCCTCGCCACGGTCGAGCACGTCGATCCGGCCGTCGCGCTCGAAGTAGTAGTTGTTGGTGTCCAGGACGATCTTGCCCGCGAGCGGCTCGACCGGGACCTCGCGCAGCGCGTGCAGCGGCACGGTCACGACCGCGACCTCGGCCGCCTCCGCCGCGTCGTGCGCGGTCGCGGCGCGGGCACGCGGTCCGAGCTCGGCGACGAGGCCCTCGAGCGTCTCGGGGCCCCGCGAGTTGGCGATGACGACGTCGTGCCCCAGCGCGACGAGCGCGCGGGCGACCTGGCTGCCGATGTTCCCGGCTCCGATGATTCCGTAGGTGGTCATGCCGCCCTCAAGCCCCGCCGCGCACGCACCATTCCCCCGTCCCACACTCTGGCGCCGCGCACCGGGTGGAGTTCGTCGCACCAGTCGCGACAATCCCCACCCGGTCGGGTGGGAAGGTGGGGGCGTGGAAGCGTCGCGCGGGGTCGGTGGGCTCGTCGAGAGGGTGCGCGGGGTGCAGGACCGGGTCGGGCGGCGGGTCGTCGTCGGGATCGCGGGGTGCCCGGGGGCCGGGAAGACGACGCTCGCGACGACGCTCGTCGGCGCGCTCGGACCGGACGCCGTGCACCTGCCGATGGACGGGTTCCACCTCGCGAACGCCACGCTCGAGGCGCAGGGGCGCCGTGACCGCAAGGGCGCGATCGACACGTTCGACGGCTGGGGCTTCCTCGCGCTGCTGCGCCGCGTGCACGACGAGACCGACCGCACGGTGTTCGCACCGTCGTACCGGCGCGAGGTCGGTGAGCCCGTGGCAGCCGAGATCGCGGTCGAGCCGCACCACCGGGTCGTGGTCGTCGAGGGCAACTACCTGCTCGTCGACGACGGCCCGTGGGCGCACGTGCGCGACGCGCTCGACGACGCGTGGTTCGCCGACACCGCGCCCGACGAGCGCACGCGCAGGCTCGTCGACCGGCACGTGCGGCACGGCCGGACCCCGCAGGCCGCCGCGGCATGGGCCGACGAGGTCGACGGCCGCAACGCGGTGCTCATCGAGTCGACGCGCGCGCGTGCCGACCTCGTCGTGCCGGGCACGATCGCGCTGACCTGACCGCGCCGTCCCGGACCCCGAGGGACGGCGCGGCGGCGACCGATCAGGGGATGCGGTAGCCCGCGGCGCGCAGGAGCTCGTACCACTGCGCGCGCGGGAGCGTGAGGTCCGAGCCGGCGGCCGCGGCCGTGACACGCGCGGGGGTCGTCGTGCCGAGGACCACCTGCGTGCGGCCCGGGATGCGCGTGATCCACGCGGTCGCGATCGCCTCCGGCTCGACGCCGTACTGCGCCGCGAGCCGCCGGACGACCGCGTTGAGCTCGGGGTAGCGCTCGTCGTCCCCGAGGAACACACCGTCGAAGAACCCGGCCTGGAACGGCGACCACGCCTGCACGGCGATGTCGTGCAGGCGGCAGTAGTCGAGCAGGCCGCCGCCGTCGAGCACCGCCGACTGGCGCTCGGCCTGCATGTTCGCCGCGACGCCCTGCGCGACGAGCGGCGCGTGCGTGATCGAGAGCTGGAGCTGGTTCGCGACGATCGGCTGCCGCACGTGCGCGCGCAGCAGGTCGATCTGGCGCGGCGTGTGGTTGGAGACGCCGAACGCCCGGACCTTGCCCGCGGCGTGCAGCTCGTCGAACGCGCGCGCGACCTCCTCGGGCTCGACGAGCGCGTCCGGGCGGTGCAGCAGCAGGATGTCGATGCGGTCCGTCCGCAGCGCGCGCAGCGAACCCTCGACGGCCTCGACCAGGTGCTCGTAGGAGAAGTCGAAGTACGGGCCATCGGTGACGATGCCCGCCTTCGTCTGGATGGTCAGCTCGTCGCGCTGCGACGGGGTGAGCGCCATGGCCTCGGCGAACCGGCGCTCGCACGCGTGCACGTCGGGGCCGTAGATGTCCGCGTGGTCGACGAAGTCGATGCCCGCGTCGCGCGCGGTGCGCACGAGCTCGCGGACCTCGTCGTCGGACTTCTCGGCGATCCGCATGAGACCGAGGACGATCTCGGGTGCCTCGATGTCGGTTCCGGCCAGGGTGATGCGCTTCATCGGTCCTCCTGCGCGGGGGCTGCCGCGCGTTCGTCGTCGGGGTGCGGGTGGGGGATTCGCCGCACGGGCGGGCTGGTGCCACGTCGACCGTACGCCCGGACGCTGACACGTGCGGTCCGACGAGCGCGGGGTCGGGTCGGACGTCCAGCGGCGGCTGTGCGCGTGTTTCGGCGCGCGTATCGAAACTGCATCGTTTATGTTCGTTGACCGTCCGCTCCCCCGGATCGACAGTGTTCCCCGCCGACCGGCTCACGACGTGCCGACGACCGGCTGATCAAGGAGGAGCGATGAAGCCCCAACCCCCCGTTCGCCACCGGCGACGTCTCGGTGCGCGCAGCGCCACCGTCGTCGCCGCCCTCACGCTCGGTGCGACGGTCGCCGTGACCGTCCCCGCCCTGGCCGCCGGCTCCACGCTCGGGGCCGCCGCGGCCGAGAGCGGCCGCTACTTCGGCACCGCCATCGCCGCGTACAAGCTCAGCGACTCGACCTACTCGACCATCGCGGACCGCGAGTTCAACATGGTCACGGCTGAGAACGAGATGAAGATGGACGCGACCGAGCCCCAGCAGGGCGTGTTCAGCTACTCCCAGGGTGACCAGATCCTCAACTGGGCGACCCAGCACGGCAAGAAGGTGCGCGGGCACGCGCTCGCGTGGCACTCGCAGCAGCCGCAGTGGATGCAGAACATGTCCGGCACCGCGCTGCGCACCGCGATGATCAACCACGTCACGCAGGTCGCGACGCACTACAAGGGCAAGGTCTACGCCTGGGACGTCGTCAACGAGGCGTTCGACGACGGCTCGGGCGGCCGCCGCGACTCCAACCTGCAGCGCACCGGCAACGACTGGATCGAGGCCGCGTTCCGCGCCGCGCGTGCCGCCGACCCGGGCGCCAAGCTCTGCTACAACGACTACAACATCGACAACTGGACCTGGGCCAAGACGCAGGGCGTCTACAACATGGTCAAGGACTTCAAGGCCCGCGGCGTGCCGATCGACTGCGTCGGCCTCCAGTCGCACTTCAACTCCGGCAGCCCCTACCCGCCGAACTACCGCACGACGCTGCAGAACTTCGCCGCGCTCGGCGTCGAGGTGCAGATCACCGAGCTCGACATCGAGGGCTCCGGGCAGGCCCAGGCGGACGCGTTCGCCAAGGTGACGGCCGACTGCCTCGCGGTCGCGAAGTGCGCCGGCATCACCGTCTGGGGCGTGCGTGACACCGACTCGTGGCGGTCCAGCGGCACTCCCCTGCTGTTCGACGGCCAGGGCAACAAGAAGGCCGCCTACACCGCGACGCTCAACGCGCTGAATGCGGGCTCGACGACGCCGACGCAGCCTCCGACGACGACCCCGCCGACGCCGACGCCCACGCCCACGCCGACGCAGAACCCCACGCAGAACCCGACGCCGACGCCCACGTCGAGCCCGTCGCCGACCCAGAACCCGAACCCCTCGGGCTCGTGCTCCGCGACCCTCACGGTCGTGAACAGCTGGGGTGGCGGCTACCAGGCTGAGGTCGCGGTCAAGGCCGGGTCGTCCGCGATCAGCTCGTGGCACGTCACGCTGCCCGGTGGGGTCAGCACCGACAACCTCTGGAACGGCGTGAAGTCCGGCAACATCGTGGCGAACGCTCCGTACAACGGTTCGGTCGGCGCGGGCCAGTCGACGACCTTCGGCTTCATCGGCCAGGGCAACGCCCCCAGCGCAGGTGCTCTGACCTGCGCCTGAGCAGCCAGCACAGCATCAGCTGACCAGCACGACGGCGTCGCATCCCCCGGGGTGCGGCGCCGTCGTCGTCCCCACGACCCCGACGCGCCACCGACTCGCCGCCCACGTTGACGCCCGAGACGCAGGATCGCTAGCGTCCGCGCGCACATCCACACAACTCGGACACATGGAGAGCACATGCCACCTTTGGCCTCGACGGGGGCACGACGCGCTGCAATCGCCGTCTGCACGGCCACCGCGATGACTTTCGGACTCGCGTTCGCCAGCCCTGCGGAGGCGCACGAAGCGCCCCCGGCCCCCACCGTGGACGTCGTCGAGCCGACCGCGCTCCCCGCAGGCGCCTCGTCAGACGTCCAGGCCATCAGCAGCGCCGCTGACGCCTACTCCACCGCGGACGCCGGCTCCGCGGCAGACCTGGCGGACGCCGCTGCAGCGGACTCCGCGACCGACATCCCCGCGTTCGGCGACACCGTGACCGTGGGGAACGGCGCCGTGCTCGAGGTGGGGCAGACCAGTTCCACGCTGACCGGACCCGACGGAGACACGATCGGCATCGCCACCGGGACACAGGGACCGGACCGCTCGTCCACGCTTGTCGACGGCGTCGTCCTCACGGGGGAGGTCGCGCCCTCGACGGACCTCGTGACACGCGCCACCGCGTCCGGCGTCCAGCTCGTGGCCGTCCTGGCCGACGAGCACGCGCCGCGCCGGGTCGACTTCGACCTGGACCTGCCCGCTGGCGCCGAGCTCACGCAGTCGCCCGACGGTTCCGTCGCCATCTCCGTGCCCACCGAGAAGGTCGAGCTCGACGCAGCCGCGTCCGACCGGTTCGACGCAGAGGTCGCACAGATCATCGGGGACGTCGAGAGCCTCGACGACGTGACCGACGAGCAGTGGGCGCAGCTCGACGCGCTCCCGCCGGTGCCGAGCACCACGACAACGGTCCACGAGACCGTCGCGGTCATCGCCGCCCCGTGGGCCGTCGACGCGAACGGTGCCCCCGTCGAGACGTCGTACGAGCTCGAGGGCACCACACTCACGCAGGTCGTCGACATCGACGACAGCACCGCGTTTCCCGTCACGGCGGACCCGAGCCTCGCGTTCGTGTGGAAGGCCGCGAAGTGCGTCGGCCAGCTCGGCCTCATGACGCTGGCGGTCGCGAAGGCAGCGTCGATGGTCGTCAAGCTGGTCAAGTACATCTCGGGCCTGGGTAAGACGTCCAAGGTCGCCAAGGCATGGAGCACACTCGTCGGCTCCAAGAAGACGATCGACGGCTTCAAGGCGCTCGCCAGCGCTCTCGGCAAGCTCCTCAAGAAGCTCGCGAAGGAGGGCTTCGCCGCCATGAAGAAATACGCGACAACGACGGTGGTGCTGTCTGCGTCCTTCACGATGCTCACCCTCGCGGGAGATACGATCGCGGCCATCATCGGGATCGACGAGTGCGTCGACCTAGCGCTAGGACGGTACTAGCCATGCCGAGCACACTCACCGCGATCTCGGCCTGCACGACGACGTTCCTCGGCGCGTTCATCGCCGTGCGCCCGTTCTACGGCGTCGCGCTCACCAAGTGGGACTCGTGGATCTCGCCACGCATCGGTCGGTGGTTCGACCTCGTCGGCGCCCTCGGGCTCATGTTCGTGATGCTCGGCTGGTTCGTCCCCCGGACGCCGGTGTGGTTCGGGGGGTGGCTCGTCGCCGTCGCGCTCGGAGCAGGCCTCGGCGTGCTCACCGCCCAGCGCAGGCAGCGGCGGGCCCCGGCCGCTCCCTGAGCCCCGAACACCACACGGGCGGGCTCGTACTCGCCCCCGGCGGCGCCGCGCCTCCCCGGACTGCGGTGCCGCCGGGGTGAGGGGTTCACGAGCACTCCGGGCCGGATGGCCCACACCTCGATTCGAGCTCGCGACGGGGGACTTGCTCGATCATCGAGCCGGTGTCTGCGCGCTCAGGGGCTAACGATCAGGGGCTGACGAGGTGGGTGCGGCGTTCGATGAGCTCGAACGGCTGCGTGAGGGAGGTGGTCGTTGCGGTGCCCTGCACGTCGTGCCAGATCCCGGGCGGGTCGTCGTCCAACCGGTAACGGCCCCGCCAGGTCGTGGTCAACGAGATCTGCATCGGACCCGTCATGTCGTACACGTGATACAGCTCGAACCCCGGGTAGGGGTGCCCCTTGCTGCGGGTCACCAACGGGTCCGACCCGTCACCGAAGTCCCACGAGTACCGCACCGGGGTGACCTCGATGTCGAACCCGAACCCCAGCACATCCGTACGCAACCGCTGCACGTCGGCCTCGGTGTAGACGATCGTCTCCTTGTTCACCAGGACCTTGCCGCCCTCGGGCTGGGAGTGCGCCACCGGTGGCGGGATCACGACCTGCTGGAAGTCCTCCTGCGTCACCACCCTCCGCAGGGACTCGGGACAGTGCCAGCCGACCTGCAGCAACCACGTCTGCGTCCCGCGCAGACGCCGCCACAACGGCTGCAACGCCTCACCCGACTCGCACACCGGCGGCGTGTCGTACAGCACCCCGTTGCTCGCACACGTGTCACTGACCGACTCCTCGACCACCGGGTACTTCGCCCAGCACAAGTTCCGCCGCAACCACTCATACGGACTGGCCGGAGCCCGCGAGTCGTGCACGAACTGCCCCGTGGCGGCGGCGGCCCGCGCATCGAGCGAGTCGTCACGAGCGCTCACCTCGTGCCCGTCCTCGGCTGCCCAGGCGTCGAGCGGCCAGCCCGAGGTGACGAGGGCGACGGCGAGGACCACCACCGCGATGTGACGTCGCCGACTCACGAGGTGATCCCGACAACTTCACCGATCATCCAGTGCTGCCCCTCCTTGAGGACGTCGACCTCGACGACCTTGCTGTCGAAGCCGTCACCCTCCGCGACCACTGTTCCGTCCCTGGCGGTCTCGCGTGACCAGTCCTGCGCATAGGTCATCGTGACGATGTAGTAGTCGTCCATGAAGACCCGCGCGGCCGTGTCCTGGACGATGAAGGCACCGCGCTCCGTGCTGACGTGGTCATCTGCGTAGAGGAGTACGTCGGCCAGGACCCGACCGCAGTACTTGCACAGCGGGTGCGACAGCTCCTCGTACGCCGTCGTGTCGTGCGTGACGAACATGTACGGGTACAGCAGCATGAAGTAGCGGGCGATCTGCTGCGCTTCCTCGCCGCTGATGTGCTCCTTGTCGAGTGCCGCCGGGCGCGGCGGTGGGACGGTCAGGTCGATCCCGGAGAAGTCGAGGCCGGACGCCGACGTCGGTGTCGGGCTCGGGGTCGGCGTCGGGCTGGGCGTGGGGCTCGGCGTGGCGGTCAGCGTCGCGATCGGCGCGGGCTCGGCGTGACCGGAGTCCGTGCACGCCGCGACCCCCACGAGCACCAGGACAGCACCGATCCCGGCGACGGCACGCACGGCACGGTTCAGAGGCATGCCGGGAAGGTACCCAAAACGGACACGCGCTGAAGGGGGTGTCCCGTCAGGGTGTGGACAACCGTCCGACGAGCGCGCGGGCACGCCTTGGTCACGTCACCCGCACGGTCCCGCCCCGGCCCCCGGTCGCGTGCCAAGCTGACGTCATGGACGAGGCCGCACCCCGGCGCGCGTGGCTGCTCATGGCCGCGGGCGACGAGCGCGGGCACGGCGGCAACACGGGCTACGACGACCAGGTCGACGCGTACTACTCGTGGGACAGCAACGTCCCGAACCACACGCGCCTCGCGGTCGGCGACCCGGTCGCCCTGTGGGACAAGAAGCGCCTGCTCGGCATCTCGGTCGTCGAGGAGATCGAGACGTCCCCGGGTCACAAGCTCCTCAACCGCTGCCCCGCCTGCGGCACGACCCGCATCTCGGAGCGCAAGCGCGCCGCGCCCAGGTTCCGGTGCATGCGGTGCCACCACGAGTTCACGGCCCCGCGGCCGGAGATCGTGGACGTCGTCGAGTACCGCGCGCGCTACGACGCGGCCTGGACGTCGCTCGACGGCCTGCTCGACGAGCCGGAGGTGCGTGCCCTCGCGGTCCACGCGGGCGACTTCAACGCGATGCGCGCGCTCGACTGGTCCGCGCTGCGGACCGCGCTCGTCGCGAAGGACGCGCAGCGCGCCGTCGAGCGCGTGACGGCGCGCACCGAGCCGTCGTGGTCGTCGTCGGGCGTGCAGGTCGAGCTCCCGCAGGGGTTCGGGCGCGCGCTCGTCCGGGTGCGGCGCGGGCAGCGTCAGTTCCGTGAGCACCTGCTGGCCGACCAGGGCAGCGTGTGCGCGTTCACCGGGGGCGCGCCGGAACGGGTCCTCGAGGCGGGGCACCTCTACAGCTATGCCCGGCTCGGCACCCACCACGAGCACGGCGGGCTCATGCTGCGCCGCGACATCCACCGGCTCTTCGACGACGGCCTGCTCGCGGTCGACCCGTCCCGGCTGCGCGTCGACGTCGCGACGAGCCTCGCCGCCTACCCGCAGTACGCTCGCCTGCACGACGCACCGCTCGCGCTGACCCCGCGCGACGAGCAGGTCGGCTGGCTCGAGCAGCACTGGGCGGAGCACCGTGCCCCGATCCACACGCCAGGGGTGGCGCACGCCCGGGCCGGGGGTCAGGACTCGGCGTAGGCGCGGGCCTGCAGTGCCCACAGGCCCGCGTACCGCCCGCCGGCCGCGACGAGCTCCGCGTGCGTGCCGTGCTCGACCACGCGCCCGGCATCCAGCACGACGATCCGGTCGGCGGGCCGGACGGTCGACAGGCGGTGAGTGACGAACAGCGTCACGCCGCCGACGCGCGCCGCGATCTCGGCGGCGCTCGACTGGTACGCGTCCACGAGGCGCTGCTCGGCGAGCGCGTCGAGCGCCGCGGCGGGTTCGTCGAGCACGAGCAGCAGCGGGTCGTCGCGCATGAGCGCACGGGCGAACCCGACGTTCTGCCACTGACCGCCGGACAGGTCCCGGCCGTCCGCGTAGGCGAGACCGAGGACGTCGTCGGGCTCGAGCTCGTCGGCCAGGGGCGACCCGGTCCGGGCGAGCGCGCTCCGCACGGGCCCGGGCGCGTCGACGTCGGCGAGCCGACCGATGCCGACGCTGTGCTGGAGCGTCAGCTCGACGCGCGCGAAGTCCTGGTACAGCGCCGCGGTCCGCTCGCGCCAACGGTCGGCTGTCACCTCGGCGAGGTCCGCCCCGCCGACGAGGACGGTGCCCGAGGTCGGCCGGTAGAGGCCGCACAGGAGCTTGAGCAGCGTGCTCTTGCCCGCACCGTTCTCGCCGACGAGCGCCACGGACGTCCCCGGCCCGCTGCGGACCGTCACGACGAGGCGCGCGCGCTCATTCCTGCGCTGCGAGCTGCCCGTACGGGTCGTACGTGCACGAGCTGAGCGCGGTGCGCAGCGCCGGTTCGAGCGACGCCGGGTCGGAGAAGCGTCCCGCGTTGTCCGCCGTCAGGTCCTCCCCGGTGTAGTCCGCCGGCACCGTCCCGGAGCGGACCAGGCACTCGGCCGTGATCGTCGCGACGTCGTGGTTCTCGGGGTTCACCGTGAGGAAGTCCCGCAGCAATCCGATCGCGTCCTCGCCGGACTCGGTCGAGCATGCATCGACGATCGCGTGCGTGTCACCGCCGTTGGGGGCGACCGACGTCTGCATGCCCTCGCCCGGAGCGATCGACCGCAGGGTGATCCCCTGATCCGCGAGGCACGAGCGCAGACGGCTCGTCATCTCGGCATACTCGGCGTCCGTCACCACCTCGTCGGCGAGCGCGTGCCGCACGAAGTCGGATGTCGAGTTCCGGTATGTGTACGCGAACTCCTCCGCGTACGGCCCGCTGAACTCCGGGACCGGCCCGGACGCCAGGACCCGCTCGGGTGCGGAGCCCGCCGGCCCACTGCAGCCCGCGAGCAGGACCATCGCCAGCGCAACCAGCACTGCGATGCGCCTCATGGGCGGATGCGATCGAGCCATGGTCAGCGGTAGTCGTAGTTCGCCTTGTTGCCCGACTGCGTCGACCTGAGGGACGCGAACGTCCACACATTCTTCGGGAGCCACGAGCTCGTGCTGTACCCCTTGCTCGTCGTCACCGAGGACCGGTGGTACTTAGTCGGGTGCAGGTAGAACGACCACGTCGTGCTCGCGCTCACCCCGTGGTCCCAGGTCCCGCCGCCCGCGCTCTGCTCGATCGCGCTCGCCGGACCCGCGAGCGCGAGCGTCACCGCGAGCGCCGCCGCAATCCCCACCGCACTCCGCCACGTCTTTGCCACAGTCACCATGTCTCGCCCCTCTGCACGTGATCGCTCGTGGCAGTGCGACGGCGACCCCCTCAGGCCGTGACCGACGACGCTGCGCTCCCGCCACGAGGTCGTGGCGCCACCCTGAGAACGCCCGCCGAACGTACCGGGCGCCCGCAAACGGATCAACCATGCCAATTCGGCATGTCTCGCCCGCCGACGTGGTCTTTCGGCGGCGAGCACGCACGCTGTGCCGTCGGCTGGCTGCGGCTACGGCCCACCACTTCTAGGACGTCGTCGAGGCCGACGAAGTCCCCACTGTTCCTCGTGACCGGCGCGGCACCGTGCGAGTGGCCGGTCGCCGCGATGAACAGATCGAACGACCGGGCGCGCGGCTGCCTGCTGGCGGTCACCCTCTTGGCTGCGAGCAGGGCGTAGGACGACGCGACCGCGTCGTCGACCGGCAGCGCCATGAGCGAGACCTCGGCGTTCGAGAGCACCCGCATGCGCTTCGCCCTGATCTCGGGCGTGCGAGCGACCATGACACCGAACCGCAGCACGGCCAGGGTCTCGACGCTGATGGCGGCCTCGTCGTCCCCCTTCGGTACCAGGCCGTCGATGAGGACGTTCGTGTCGAGGATCAGCCTCACCGGTCGGAGCCGCGCTCGAACGGATCGACGGTGGCGCCGTCGACAGCCGCCACATCCTGGTCCCACGCGGGGTCGTCGACCCCGGGGAAGAGCGTCGCCAGCTCCGCGAGGGGCCGCCACGTGGGGCAGGTCTCGAGGTGCGGCACCAGCTCGGCGACCGGCCGGCCGTGGACCCTCACGACGAGGTGCTCGCCCTCCCCGACGGTCGTCATGCGCCCAACGTAGCGCCGTGTGTTGCTCCGCGAGCTCCCCGCCGACGCCCGGTGCCCGGCCACGAGCGGCTGGCGGCGTCGCTAGGCTCCGCGGCATGCTCGTCTGGATCAACGGTGCCTTCGGTGCGGGCAAGACGCAGACCGCGTTCGAGCTCGCGCGACGGCTGGCCGACGCGCACGTCGCCGACCCCGAACTGCTCGGCTTCGCCCTCCGCCGGACGCTGCCTCCCGCAGCGCACGGCGACTTCCAGGACCTCGCCCTGTGGCGCTCCGCCGTCGTCGACATGCTCCAGCAGGCGGAAGCCATCCACACCGGACCGGTGCTCGTACCCATGACGATCGTGCGCGACGACTACTTCGACGAGATCGTCGGCGGGCTGCGCTCCCGGGGCGTGGACGTCCGCCACTACGCCCTCCTCGCGAGGCCACAGACGCTGCGCAAGCGCCTGCGGACGCGCCTCGAGTTCGTGCGCTCCGGCCTGCGCGCTGACACCTGGGCGATGCAGCAGATCCCGCGATGCGTCGCTGCGCTCGCCCACGACCGGTACGGCACGCACCTCGACACCGATCAGCGGACGACCGACGAGGTCGTCGAGTGGATCGCCGCTGACGCTGGCCTCGCGCTGCACGTGCCGCGCCTGGCGCCGTGGCGCTACCAGGTACGGCGCCTCCGGGTCGGCATCGACCACGTCCGGTAGGCGCGACCACGGAAGGCGCCGCGAGTCGGCGGCATGTTCGCCCGGTACGGTCGAGGCGATGCCGAGCTCGTCGGCGTCGACGGGACCTTGGAGGACCGCGATGGTGGGTGACCCGTCGAGCGACCCGGCCGTGCTCCCCGCGAACCTCCCGCGGCCGGTCGACGACGGTGCGGCCGCCCACCTGACCGGCATGAGCATGCCGCTCGTGCACCTGCGCTCGACCGACGGTGACGACGTCGACCTGTCCGCGCTCGGCGACGGCCGGACCGTCCTCTACGTCTATCCCATGACCGCGACCCCGGGCGTCCCGCTCCCGCCCGGCTCCCTACCCCCTGGTGTCCGACGAGGATCGTCGGGCCGCGACCGCGCTTCGGCTCCCCACGTTCGAGCTCCACGGGTCGACCTACCTGCGTCGGCTCACGCTCGTCGTGCGCTCAGGCATCGTGGAGAAGGTGTTCTACCCGGTGTTCCCGCCCGACCGGCACGCCCAGGCCGTCGCGGGCTGGCTCAGGTCGCGATCGTGACAGCCGCGCGAGGCGCCGTCGGGGTGCCGTCGACCTCGACCAGCGCGCGTCGTCGGGCCGGGCGTCTTCGCCGCACCCGAGGTGCCCGGTCACCCGTCGCCCCCGCTGAGCTCGTCCAGCAGCGCCCGGCTGCGTGCGTACTTGGCCCGAAGCCGCGCGGCCGTCTCCGCCGCCAGCAGCGCCAGGCGAGTCTCGTCGCTGTTGTCGTCGAGGTCGGCGCGCTTGACGACGAGCGCCAACGGGACGACGGCGACGCGTCGCATGCTCTCCTCGAGCGGCTCGCCCGCGCGCTTCGTCAGCGCCTCGACCGCCTCGACGACCTGCTCCGGGCAACCCGCCGCCCGCAGGTCCGCCGCCGTGACGGGGGTGTCCTCCAGCACGTCGTGCAGCACCGCCGCCATGCGCGCCGGCTCGCCGTCGACGCGCGCCATGACGCGCAACGGGTGCCCGATGTAGTCCGCGCCGCTCTTGTCGACCTGCCCCGCGTGCGCGCGGGTGGCGAGGGCGACAGCGGCATCAAGGTCGAAGCGGGCGGCCATGACGGCGAGGATAGAGGCTGAGGGCCGGCCACCGGGCCCCGATGTGCATCTCCTCCGTCGGGATGCCCTCACCGAACGCTTCGCGCGTCTCCGCTGGCTGGTTCACGCCAGTTCCGTGCTCAGCGACGCCACACCGTGTGGCGGTAGCTCGAACCCGTGTCTGTGCCCAGGATCGACCACCAGCCCCGTCTCGGGCGGCATTCGAACGACGAGCTGGGCGCCGGTCATCGACACGGCGTACGGAGCCAGCC
>Ga0206117_100052_pt1 | contig 253985 bp, 210 predicted proteins | sample 3A5Ametagenome_FD_177997 | JGI IMG/M metagenome (GOLD analysis project Ga0206117, IMG submission 177997) | Enriched microbial communities from leaf-cutter ant dump, University of Wisconsin, Madison, United States - 3A5A | ecosystem: Environmental > Terrestrial > Nest > Insects nest > Nest dump... | reverse complement strand
GTGTCGGCTTGCCAGAGGGTGAAGTGGGCGGGGGCGTCGAGGAGGAGGGCGAAGTCGAGGGCGGGGTCGGGGCTGGCGAGGTCGAGTTCGAGGCGGTAGCCCTCGGAGAGGCCTTCGTCGAGGGTGAAGGCGATGACTTCGAAGGCGGTGTCGCCGATGCTGAAGGTGAAGCGCAGGGCGGATTGGTGGGGCATGGGGCGGTCCTCGCAGGCCACAGGAAAGACTGGAGCGCGGACCGGGGCGGACCGCCTTGCTGCGGGTGAGGGATTGCTGTGGCGGGAATGCGAAAATCATAATATGCGTTAGGCATTGGGGCAAGATCAGGCGATGCGCCCGGCGTTGCCCGGAGTGATTGCGGGGCTTGAACCAAGGGTGGAAGGCGGCTGCGACCGGAGGCGAGCAGGCGTATTACTCAATGCCCGACCATGCCTTTGCTGGTACGGCGAAAGAGCGCAGCAGCCGATGTTTCGCTGTTCGGATAGGGGGCGTGGCTTATGCGCCGTCGGTACTACCAGTGCCTAATCCTGGTCACGATGCGGTTGTAATAGATCCTCCGCTGTCTGCCCTCGTTCACGTGGGGAGTGCTGGGCTGTTATGTCACCTACGGTCCGCGATACCCCGAAACTGGACTGTCTAAGACGAGCCCCTCAGCTTTCAGCGCGCATCGACCACGCCGGCGGTGTTCTCCAGCAGGGCGGCGGTGGCGGTCTGGATGTAGGCGTCGAGCTGTCGTTTCAGCTCGGCTTCGTCGGCAGCGCCTTCCAGGCGCTGGCTGGCGGGGTCGGCGCCGAGGCGGTAGGCGTACTCGCGCACCGGCAGGCCCTTGGGCTGCACCAGGATGTGGTCGCCGCGGACGATGGCCACCGTCTGGTCGCTGCCGGAGGGCTTGATGATGCCGAAGCCGGGGTCGTCCGTCGGTAGCGCCAGCAGGTCGCGGCCCCAGCACTGGTGGCGGGTGTCGCCGAGGCGGCCGGCGATGGTGGGGACGATGTCCACCTGGGTGCCGACGGTGTCGCGGGTGCTGCCGAAGTGCTCCTGCAGGCCGGGGGCGATGAGCAGCAGCGGCACGTTGAAGCGGTGCAGGTCCATCTCGGTGAGCTGTTCCGGGCTGCCGAAGCCGTGGTCGCCGACGACGACGAACAGGGTGTGCTTGTAGTAGGGCGACTTGCGCGCCTGTTCGAAGAAGCGGCCCAGTGCCCAGTCGGCGTAGCGCATGGCGGTGAGGTGTTCATCCAGCGAGCCGTGGCCGCTCACCTTCTCCACCGGCAGTTCCTTGGGCAGGGCGTAGGGCGTGTGGTTGGAGAGCGTCTGTAGCAGGGCGTAGAAGGGTTTGTCGGCGGGCAGCCCGGCCAGCTCTTCGGCGGCGCGGTCGAACATGTCCTGGTCGGAGACGCCCCAGGTGGGGTCGGAGAACACCGGGTTCTTGTAGTCGGCGCGGCCGATGAAGGTGGTCATGCCCTGGTTGCTGAAGAAGCCGGACTGGTTGTCCCAGGCGAAGTCGCCGTTGTAGACGTAGAGGTTGCGGTAGCCGCGCGGGCTCAGCAGCTGCGGCAGGCCGGAGAACTTGTGGCCGCCCTCCGGCGTTTGCATCAGGTATTCGAAGCCGGGCAGGTTGGGGAAGCAGGCCATGGTGGCGAACATGCCCTGGTGGGTGTGGGTGCCGTTGGAGAAGAAGCGGGTGAACAGCAGGCCGTCCTTCGCCAGGGCGTCGAAGGCGGGGGTGATGCCGTCGCGGCTGCCGAGGGCGCCGACGTAGTGGCCGGCGAAGCTCTCCATCAGGATGACGACCACGTTGCGCACTTCCGGCAGCGCGGTGTCGGCGGGCGGGTGGCCGTCGCGCCGCACCGGCGCGGTGTCGGCATCCACCAGGGTGTCGGTGGGCGTCAGCAGCAGGTCGCGGGTGATGTCCCTGGCCTGCTCCGGCGGCAGGCTGCCGTGGAAGATCTTGTCGCGCTGTTCGGACATGCGGCTCTGGGCGGCGGCGATCAGCGTCAGCGTGCCGTTGAGGCCGAGCTGGTTGGCGAACATGGAATCGGTGGTGTAGGCGTCGCCCCAGCGCAGCGGCGGGCTGCCCTGGCGCAGGGTGCCGCGGGCGGCGACCACGGTGGCGAACAGGCACAGCAGCAGCGCGGCGGCGCGCCGCAGGGCGGGGGCGTGGGAGCGGGAGGGGCCGTGGCCGGCGGCGATGGGGTTGAGGTAGTCCAGCGCAGTAAAGGCCTGCGCCAGCAGCCAGCTCAGCAGGGCCCAGCCGAGCAGGTAGCGCGCCACCGGGAAGCCGTACCAGATCATGCTCAGCACCGTCTTCGGGTCTTCCGCCATGTACTGGAAGACGAGGCCGTTCAGGCGCTGGTGGAATTCGCGGTAGAAATCCAGCTCCATCACCCCCAGCAGCAGGCAGAGGCTGGCGCTGGCGGTGAGCCACCAGCGCAGCGGCCGCCGCGCGGCCATGCTGCGCAGCGAGACGGTGGTCAGCACCAGCGGCAGCAGCAGGTAGGCCACCAGCCGCAGGTCGAAGCGCAGGCCGTTGAAGAAGGCTTCCAGCAGCGTGGGCAGCGAGGCGTGGCCGATCTGCTCCCGGTTGTAGATCAGCAGCGCCACCCGCAGCAGGGTGAACAGGAGCAGCAGCACCAGGCCGGATTGCAGGGTGAAGGCGAGGTGGCTGCGTAGGGGGCCGCGGGTGAGGCCATGGGCCGGCGCGGCGGCGTCGCCGGCCTGGGGATGGGGGGTGGGCATGAAGGAGTCTGGACGGGGATTGAAGAGGCCGGGGCAGGGCGGAGCGCCCGGCCGTGGGAGCCGGGGAGCGGGCGGCGTGACGATGGGCGGGGCGTGCCTGACCGCCTCAGGAGGCGTCGTCCGCCGGTGCGATTTCCAGGATGCGGTTGCGCCCCTGCTCGGCCAGCAGGTAGCGGCCGTGGCCTTCCGGCAGGATGGTCTGCGCCGAGCGCAGGTGGCTGAGCACCGTCTCCATCTTCCCGTCCGGCTTGAGCAGCAGCAGGCGTGCCATGTGGGTGGCGTCCTCGGTGATCCACACGCCCTTGGCGTCGCACAGCAGGAAGCCGGGTTCGTTGAGGCCGCTGGCCAGTGTGGCGTCTTCACCACGGGCCTGGTACTGCTTCACATGGCCCTTCTTCTTCTCGGTGTAGAGCAGGCGGCCATCCGGGCAGACGGCAATCGCTTCCGCCTGCTGCAGGTGCTCGCGCAGCACTTCGACCTGGCGGGTGGCGGCGTCGTAGCGCAGCAGCCGGCCGTCGTCGCGATCCTCGATGGCGTAGAGCAGCCTGCCGTCGCTGGCGACGCCTTCGATGCTGTTGCCGGTGAACAGCGGCTCGGTCTTGCTCTCATGCAGCCACAGCAGCGCCTTGCCGTCGTTCTCCTGGCCGATGGCGATGCCGCCCCGGTAGCTGGCGAAGCCGTCCGGCTTGTACAGGCCGGTGACGACAGGCGTGCGCTTGCCGTCGGCGGTGAGCCGCAGCACCGTGCCCTTGCCGTGCAGGTATTCCTGCGAGGCCAGCAGCACGCCGTCGGTGTCGCGGATCAGGGCGCTGACGCGCTCGATCTCGTCCGCATAGACGCGCGACTGCCAGCCATCGGCGGTCACCGTCGGATAGAGATGCTTCCAGCCGGCCAGACCCAGCGGCGGAAAGACCAGCACGGCAACGGCGATCAGCAGCCAGTTCAGAGGTTTGCGAGGCAGGCGCATGGAAGGCTCCGGGCAGGCGCGGCAGCCGTTCCTCCGCCACCGCGGTGCGAGTATTTCCCAGGGCTTGTGAAAATTTCGTTGGATGGGGAGAGGGGGCTTCCCTTTTCCTTAGTTGAGAGGGAAGGGGGCGCGGGGCTGGAACGTAGCCGCCCCTGCGGGGCGCCCCCTCTCCCCGGCCCTCTCCCGCGAGGGGAGAGGGGGAACACCTGCGGGTGCTTGGGTGGCTGGTGGGTCTCAGGCGTGCTCAGTGAGGTACGGGTTGGCAAGGCCGAGAGAGACTTCTTGGCCCAGGACGATTCAGGCAAGCGAAGAGGCTGGCTTGCTCCCCTCTCCCCTCGCGGGAGAGGGGTTGGGGGAGAGGGGGAGGGTTCCGCGGGGCTGGAACGTAGCCGCCCCTGGCGGGGCGTCCCCCTCTCCCCCGCCCTCTCCCGCGAGGGGAGAGGGAGGAACACCAGCGCGTGCTTGTGATTTGGGTGACTGGGTGGAAACGGCTGTGTAGCCGGGGTCTGCTGCGCTCTTCGTGTTCTGCGCCTACTCCGACAGCCTTCGCCGCCAGGCTTGCGGCGCCACGCCATAGCGGCCTTTGAAGGCGCGGCTGAACTGGGCGTTGTCGGTGAAGCCGTGGTCCAGGGCGATGTCGGTGATGGTGCGGTGCTGCCGGGCGGGGTCGGCGAGGGCGGCGCGGCAGCGTTCCAGGCGGGTTTCGAGGATGAAGCCGGCGGGGGTGAGGCCGTGGTCGCGGAAGAGCAGGAAGAGGGAGCGGCGGGAGACGTGCAGGGCGGCGGCGAGGTTGTCGGGGCCGAGGGCGGGGTCGTCGAGGTGGTCCAGCACGTGGCGGCGGGCTTCGGCGAGGCGGCGGCCGCCGCGGTCGTCGGCGGCGCGGGTGGCGGCCTGTTGCAGCAGGGAGAGCGACAGCAGCTGGGTGGCGGCGTCGACCACCGCATCCGCGCCGCGCAGCCCCTCGGGCGCGGCATTGCCGGCGAGGGAGAGCAGGGCGTAGAGGGCGCCGCGGGAGGCGGCGTCCGCCCGCAGCGCGGCGCCGCACAGGTGGTCGGCCACGCCGCGCCATTCGGGGCAGCGCTCGTGCGGCAGCAGGAGCACGGCGAAGCGGGCGCCGTCGTCGATGTCTACCCGGTAGGGCAGGGCGGTGTCGTACACCGTCCAGTCGCCGGCCTGCAGGGTTGCCCGGTTGCGGCCCTGGGCGATTTCGCTGCGGCCGTCGATCTGCCACAGGGCCTTGAACCAGCCGCGCTCGGCATGGGCGGCGTGGTGGGCGGTGCGTTCTACCCGGTGGGCGTCGGACTGCACCAGCGCGAGCAGCGCGGATTCACCGGCCACCACGTCGAGCTGGGCGCGGAAGCGGTCGCGGCGGCGCGGCTGCACCTCCAGCGGCAGGAAGCGGGTGTTGACGAGATCGGCCCAGCGGGCGGGGGAGTTGACGGCGACGCCGGACGTGCCGGCTGCTGCCTCCGGTCGGGGGAAGTCCATGCTCTGTCTCCTTGCGTCGCGGTCTTTGCCGCGCGCTTGTTTTTTCCTTGCGGTCGCCAAGCTTAAGCCCTTGGCCGGCTTTTCGGCAGCCCTGCGCGCGGGGCGTTTTCATTGCGCGGTGCAGCGGAATCGCGGAGGGATTCAGTCGCGCGCTTCGTCCTCGTTCGCGGCCTTGCGCCGGCGGGCGGGGGCGCTCACCGGCGCGTCGTAGGGCGGCAGGTCCACCGTGGCGACCGCGTCCAGCCGGGTGGAGAGCAGGCGGTCGAGCTGGGCGTAGGTTTCGTCCAGCAGCGGCTTGCCCACCGCCTCTTCCAGCCGGCGGTACTGCTGCTCGATCAGCGGCGCCATGCGCCCGATGATGTCCAGGCTGCGGGCGGTGAGGCTGACCAGCATGCGGCGCTGGTCTTCCGGCACCCGGCGGCGTTCCACCAGGCCCAGCTCCTCCATGCGCAGCAGCACGCCGGTGAGGCTGGGGCTGAGGATCTGACAGGCTTCGCAGATCTGCCGCGGCTCCATCTCACCCTGTTCGCTCAGGGTGCGCATCACCCGCCACTGCTGCTCGGTCAGACCGAAGTGGGTGATGATCGGGCGGAAGTGGGCGAGCAGGGTTTCGCGTGCTTTCAGCAGCAACTGCGGCAGGTTGCGGTGGGCGATGGGGGCGCTCATTGGGTTGCCTTGTTCTGTCTCTGCTGCGGCCTTGCGGGCCGCGCTGCGGGGAATGCGGTCATTCATCATAAATCTCCTTGACCCCGATTCTAGCAGTTGACTCACTAATATCTTAGTGATCAAATTGCTAACATATTAAGTAATCGTGCCGCCCAGGCACGTGCTAGGAGAGAGGAGAAGAGATGAACAAGCGCCTGTTGGTCGCGGTGTCCGCCTGCGTGTTGTCCCTGCCCGCGTTCGCGCAGGAGGTGACCCTCAAGATCGCCCACTTCCTGCCCTCGGTGGCGCCGGCCCAGCAACAGGTGATGCAGCCCTGGTGCGATGCGCTGGCCAAGGATTCCGGCGGCCGCATCAAATGCCAGTTCTTCCCGGCGATGCAGCTCGGCGGCACCCCCGCCCAGCTCGCCGACCAGGTGAAGAACGGCGTGGCCGACGTGGTGTGGACCGCGCCCGGTTACTCCGCCGGCCGCTTCCCGCTGATCGAGGCGCTGGAGCTGCCCTTCGTCGTTTCCGACGCCACCAGCGGCAGCCGCGCGGCCTGGTCCTACTACGAGCAGTACGCCAAGGCGGAATTCGACGCCTACAAGGTGCTGGCGGTGCACGTGGATGGCGGCGTGGCGCTGCACACCGCGAAGAAGCCGGTGAAGGGCCTGGCGGACATCGCCGGTCTGAAGCTGCGCGCGCCCACCCGCATGGCTTCCAAGACCCTGGCCGCGCTCGGCGGCGAACCGGTGGCGATGCCGCCGGCGCAGGTCACCGAAGCCATCGCCAAGGGCGTGGTGGATGGCGCCATGGGCGCCTGGGAAGTGGTGCTGCCGACCAAGCTGGACGAAGTGGCCAAGTTCCACGCCCAGCCGCCGGCGGGCAAGCCCTATCCCTCCACCACCGTGCTGGCGATGCTGATGAACAAGCAGAAGTACGACAGCCTGCCGGCCGACCTCAAGGCGGTGGTGGACAAGAACAGCGGTGCCGCGCTGGTGACGAACTTCGGCCGCGTGTGGGACGAAGTGGCCACCGCCACCCGCGCCAAGGTGGCGACCCACGGCAACACCGTGGTGCAGCTCTCCGACACCGAACTGGAGGCGATGAAGAAGGCCGCCCATCCGGTGGAAGAAGAGTGGGTGAAGCAGGTGAGCGCCAAGGGCGTGGATGGCCGCAAGCTGGCCGACGCCGCCCGCGCGCTGGCCAGCGGCCAATAAGAAAGAAGAAAACGAGAAGGAACGGAGGAGACAGCCATGAACGAACCCATGGGGCTGCCGCCCGAACTGCGGCAGCGTAACGCGGTGGAGGCCGCGCTGAGCGGGGTCTGCAAGCTGCTGGCCTACGCCGGCGGCGCGCTCTTCCTCGGCCTGGTGGCGATGTCGCTGGTGTCCATCGTCGGCCGCAAGCTGGGCTTCGGCTCGGTGAACGGCGACATCGAGCTGATGCAGGCGGGCACCGCGGTGGCTGCCGCCGCCTTCCTGCCCTACTGCACGCTGATGGGCGAGAACCTGAAGGTGGATTTCTTCACCGAGCACTTTCCGGCGGCGCGCAAGCGCTGGATGGACGGCAGCGCCGACCTCATCCTCGCCATCGCGGTGGCGGTGCTGGCCTGGCGCACCGCGCTGTCGGCCATCTCCATCCATGAGGCGGGTGAGGTGACCACGCTGGTGTCCCTGCCGGTGTGGATTCCGGTGGCCGGGCTGGTGCCCAGCCTGGCGCTGACCTCGCTGTGCGCCTTCTACCGCGCGGCTACCGCCCTCTTCCGCCGGCGGGCGATGGTGACGGCGGCCGGGCTGGAGCAGGCGGCGGTGCCGGAGGTGGCCAAATGAGCGGCACCGCTGTCGGCCTGCTGGGTTTCGGCGCCCTGCTGGCCATGCTCTCCGTCCGTATCCACATCACCATGGCGATGTTCATCGCCGGTGCCGGCATCTACCTGGTGATGAACAGCGGCATGGCGGACGGCCTGCTGTACACCATGAACAACCTGGTCTACGCCCGGCTTTCCAACTACGACCTGGCGGTGATCCCGCTGTTCATCCTGATGGGCCAGTTCGCCACCCACGGCGGCCTGTCCAAGGCGCTGTTCCGCGCCGCCGGCACGCTGATCGGCCACTGGAAGGGCGGCATGGCGATGGCTTCCACCGCCGCCTGCGCCGCCTTCGGCGCCATCTGCGGTTCCTCGCTGGCCACCGCCGCCACCATGGGCCAGGTGGCGCTGCCGGAGCTGCGCCAGCGCGGCTACTCCGGCAAGCTCGCCACCGCCACGCTGGCGGCCAGCGGCACGCTGGGCATCCTGATTCCGCCCTCGGTGCCGCTGGTGATCTACGCGGTGCTGACGCAGGAATCCATCGGCAAGCTGTTCGTCGCTGCCGTCATCCCCGGCATCATCGCCGCGCTGGGCTACATCCTCGTCATCCGCATCATCGTCAGCCGCAACCCGGAAGCCGGGCCGGCGGGCGAGAAGGCCAGCACGGCGGAAATGCTGAAGGCGCAGATGGGCATCATCCCGGTGCTGCTGGTGTTCCTGGTGGTCATCGTCGGCATCTACGGCGGCTGGGCCAACCCCACCGAGGCGGCCTCCATCGGCGCGGCGGCCTGCGGCGTGCTGGCCTTCGTCACCGGCGGCATGCGCTGGAAGGGGCTGGGCGAGAGCATTCTCGGCACCGCCCATGCCACCGCCATGATCTTCATGGTGCTGATCGGCGCCGACCTGCTGAACTCGGCGCTGGCGCTGTCGCAGATGCCCACCGAGCTGGCCAACTGGGCGCGCGATTCCGGCATGCCGCCGCTGGCCATCCTGTTCGCGGTGCTGGCCATCTACGTGCTGCTGGGCTGCGTGATGGACTCGCTGGCGATGATCCTGCTCACCATCCCCATCTTCTACCCGATGATCATGGGCCTGGATTTCTTCGGCATGAGTGAGGCGGACAAGTCCATCTGGTTCGGCATCCTGGCGCTGATGGTGGTGGAGATCGGCCTGGTGCATCCGCCGGTGGGCATGAACCTCTATGTGATCAACAAGCTGGCGCGCGATGTGCCGATGAAGGAGACCGCCTGGGGGGTGATGCCTTTCCTCGCCTCCGACTTCGTGCGCATCATCGTGCTGGTGTTCGTGCCCGGCATCACGCTGTGGCTGGTGCACGCCCTGGGTTGAGGAGATGACAACAATGATCAGCACAGCCTTGCCGGTCGCCGGCACGGTGTACGGCGTGGTGATGAACGACCGCGTCTCGGTGGCCCGCCTGGGCGCGGCCGCCGTCGAAGCACCCTACAAGGGCGCGCCCAGAGCACCGGTGCTCTACATCAAGCCGGCCAACACCCTGGTGGGCGAGGGCGCCGCGGTGCGCCTGCCGCAGGGCGAGGCGCGGGTGGAAGTGGCGGCCACCGTCGGCATCGTCATCGGTGCGCCGGCGGCGCGCCGCACGCCGGCCGATGCGCTGGAAACGGTGGCCGGCTACCTGCTGGTGGCCGACCTCAGCCTGCCGCACGCCAGCTACTACCGCCCGGCGATCCGCGAGAAGTGCTTCGACGGCGCCTGCCCGGTCGCCGTCCGCGTGGTGCCGGTGGCGGAGGCGGGCACGCTCGCCCACCTTACGCTGCACACCACCTTCGACGGCCTGCCGGTAGCCGAACGCACGCTGGCGGACCTGATCCGCGAGGTGCCGCAGCTGCTCGCCGACGTCACCGAATTCATGACGCTGCAAACCGGCGACGTGCTGCTGGTCGGCGTGGAATACCAGTCGCCGCAGGCCGCGCCCGGCACCCGGGTACGCATAGCCGGTGGTGCGCTCGGCGCGCTGGAATTCAGCATTGCGGAGGAAGCACGATGAAGCGCGCACGCATTGCCTGGCAGGGCGGCATCCACGAGGCCCAGCCTCACGGCGCGGACCAACTGCGGCTGGCTGACGGCCGCATCGTCGGCCAGGCGGAAGTCACCTGGCTGCCGCCGGTGCAGCCGCGTACCGTGTTCGCCCTCGGCCTCAACTACGCCGACCACGCCAAGGAGCTGGCCTTCAAGGCGCCGGAAGCGCCGCTGGTCTTCCTCAAGGGCCCCAACGCCTTCACCGGCCACCGCAGCTTCAGCCGCCGCCCGGCGGATGCCACTTACATGCACTACGAGTGCGAATTAGCGGTGGTGATCGGCAAGGCCGGCTACCGCATCGCCAAGTCCGATGCCTACGACCATGTGGCCGGCTACACCGTCGCCAACGACTACGCCATCCGCGACTACCTCGAAAACTGGTATCGCCCCAACCTGCGGGTGAAGAACCGCGACGCCTGCACGCCGCTCGGCCCCTGGCTGGTGGACCGCGCCGACGTGCCCGATCCGATGGCGCTGCGCCTGAGCACCCGCGTCAACGGCGTCACCACCCAGGAAGGCAGTACCGCCGACATGATCTTCGACGTGCCGACGCTGATCGAATACCTGTCCTCCTTCATGACGCTCTCGCCCGGCGACCTCATCCTCACCGGCACGCCGGAAGGGCTGGCCGACGTCCGCGCCGGCGACGTGGTCGACACCGAGATCGAAGGCATAGGCTGCCTCACCAACACCATCGTCGACGACGCCGGCTGGTTCGGCGCCGCAGGCCAAGGAGCACACGCGCAATGACCACCATCCAGCACCTCATCGGCGGCCGCGAAGTCGGCAGCGCCGAAACCTTCGAAACCCTCAACCCCGCCACCGGCGAAGTGCTCGCCCGCGTCGCCAGCGGCGGCCAGGACGAAGTGAACGCCGCGGTGGCCGCCGCCAAGGCCGCCTTCCCCGGCTGGGCCGCCACCCCGGTGAAGGAGCGCGCCCGCCTGCTGCGCCGCCTGGGCGACCTCATCGCCGCCCATGTGCCGGAGCTGGCCGAACTGGAAACGCGCGACTGCGGCCAGGTCATCGGCCAGACCAAGAAGGCGCTGATCCCGCGCGCGGCGGACAACTTCTACTACTTCGCCGAACTCATCCAGCACCAGCACGGCGAAACCTACGATTCCGACACCGGCCACCTCAACTACACCTTGTGGCAGCCGGTGGGCGTGGTGGCACTGATCTCGCCGTGGAACGTGCCTTTCATGACGGCCACCTGGAAGACCGCGCCCTGCCTCGCCTTCGGCAACACCGCGGTAATGAAGATGTCCGAGCTGTCGCCGCTCACCGCCAGCCGGCTGGCGCAGCTGGTGCTGGAAGCCGGCATTCCGCCGGGCGTGTTCAACCTGGTGCACGGCTACGGCCACACCGCCGGCGAGGCGCTGGTCAGCCATCCGGACGTGCGCGCCATCTCCTTCACCGGCTCCACGCTCACCGGCAACCGCATCGTCAAGTCCGCCGGGCTGAAGAAGTTCTCGATGGAGCTGGGCGGCAAGTCGCCCTTCGTGATCTTCGACGACGCCGACTACGAGCGCGCGCTCGACGCCGCGCTGTTCATGATCTTCTCCAACAACGGCGAGCGCTGCACCGCCGGCAGCCGCATCATCGTGCAGCACAGCATCTATGAGCGCTTCGTCGCCGACTTCGCCGCCCGCGCCGCCAGGCTGACGGTGGGCGACCCGCTGGACCCGGACACCATCATCGGCCCGATGATCAGCCGCGGCCACTGGGAGAAGGTGACGCGCTACATCGAGATCGGCCAGGAAGAGGGCGCCCGCCTGGTGCTCGGTGGCGGCAAGCCGGAAGTGGCGGCGCATCTGGCCGGCGGCAACTGGGTGCAGCCCACCGTGTTCGCCGATGTGGACAACCGCATGAAGATCGCCCAGGACGAAATCTTCGGCCCGGTGCCCTGCCTGATCCCGTTCAAGACCGAAGAGGAGGCGATCCGCATCGCCAACGACACGCCTTACGGCCTGTCCTCCTACCTCTGGACCGAGAACACCGGCCGCGTGCTGCGCATGGCCAAGGCCATCGACGCCGGCATGACCTTCGTGAACAGCCAGAACGTGCGTGACCTGCGCCAGCCCTTCGGCGGCACCAAGGCCTCCGGCACCGGCCGCGAGGGCAACCACTACAGCTACGAAGTGTTCTGCGAGGCCAAGAACGTGGCGATCTCGTACGGCAGCCACCCGATTCCGAAGTGGGGCGTGTGAGCGGCCATCGCCGCCGGCAATTTGGGAACCCCGCCACCGAATACCCACCCACCGTTCGCCCTGAGCCTGTCGAAGGGCATTGCACGAAGCGGGCTTCGACAGGCTCAGCCCGAACGGTGTCTCGTATTTGATGGCCGACGGTAGCCATATCGCTGCATGGCGCTAATAGACCGGCCGGCAGGGCGCGCGCAGAACGCGGCCCGCCGTCCGCTCCGGCAGAGAGAAACCCGGAGTCACACACAGGAAGAGAAAGAGGAGAACACCATGGGCAAACTCGCCCTCGCCGCCAAGATCACCCACGTACCATCGATGTACCTCTCCGAGCTGGACGGCCCGCACAAGGGCTGCCGCCAGCCCGCCATCGACGGCCACATCGAGATCGGCCGCCGCTGCCGCGAGCTCGGCGTGGACACCATCGTCGTCTTCGACACCCACTGGCTGGTGAACAGCGGCTACCACGTGAACTGCGCGCCGCACTTCGAAGGCGTCTATACCAGCAACGAGCTGCCGCACTTCATCAAGAACATGCCCTATGCCTACCCGGGCAACCCGGCGCTGGGCAAGCTGCTGGCCGAGGTGTGCACCGCCGGGGGCGTGAATACCCGCGCCCACGACGCCACCACGCTGGCGCTGGAGTACGGCACCCTGGTGCCGATGCGCTACATGAATGCCGACCAGCACTTCAAGGTGGTGTCGGTGTCGGCGCTGTGCACCGTGCATAACCTGGCGGACTCGGTACGCCTGGGCGCGGCCATGCGCAAGGCGGTGGAAGAGAACTACGACGGCAAGGTCGCCTTCTTCGCCAGCGGTTCGCTGTCGCACCGCTTCGCCCAGAACGGCGTCGCCGAAGAGTTCATGCACAAGATGTGGAGCCCCTTCCTGGAAACCATGGACCACGCGGTGGTGGACATGTGGCAGCGCGGCGACTGGAAGACCTTCTGCGAAATGCTGCCGGAGTACGCCGACAAGTGCCACGGCGAAGGCTTCATGCACGACACCGCGATGCTGCTGGGCGCGCTGGGTTGGGACGAGTACCGCGGCAAGGTGGAGGTCATCACCCCCTTCTTCGGCAGCTCCGGCACCGGGCAGATCAACGCGGTGTTCCCGGTCTGAGCTGAAGGCGGGAGGCCAGTTGAAACGCAACACCCCTTCGAGCCACCGGCGCCTTTCCCCCTCCCCCCTCGCGGGGGAGGGCCGGGGAGAGGGGGACGCCCCGCAGGGGCGTAATGTGGCCTGGAGTGCCGAACGGCCGTCCCCCTCTCCCCAGCCCCGCGAGGGGAGAGGGACCTAGAAGCCAACGCCCACTGAACCGCCTCCGCTCCCATTTCCCCCGACCTTGCGAAGCCGCCCACCAACTCCTTCCACGGACTCCCGCACCATGGCCCACCTCATCTTCGAATACTCCGCCAACCTCCGTGCCGAGGGCGACCTCCCCGGCCTGCTGAAGAAGGCCAACGCGGTGATGATCGCCCAGGGCGTGTTCCCGGTCGGCGGCATCCGCTCGCGCGCCATCGAACTCACCGACTTCTGCGTCGCCGACGGCAGCGCGGATGACGCCTTCGTCCATGCCACCGTCAAGATCGGCGCCGGCCGCAGCGCCGAGGCGCGGCAGAAGACCGGCGACGAGCTGTTCGAGATGATGAAGGCCCACTTCGCCGCCCTCTTCGACCGCCGCTACCTGGCGCTGTCGCTGGAGCTGCAGGAGTTCTCCGAGGCCGGCACCTGGAAGCACAACAACATCCACGCCCGCTACCGCAAGGCCTGAGCGGCCGGGCGCCCCACACCAGAGGACAAGACCATGCTCCCCAACGAGATCATTGCCGGCATTGCGTATCGGCTGCACCAGGCCGAAAAGACCCGCGAGCAGGTGCGCGCGCCGTCGCTGGACCACCCAGAGATCACCATCGCCGACGCCTACGCGGTGCAGCGCGAGGGCATACGCCTGAAGCTGGCCGAGGGCCGCACGATCAAGGGCCACAAGATCGGCCTCACCTCGCGGGCGATGCAGCAATCCTCCCAGATCGACGAGCCGGACTACGGCACCCTGCTGGACGACATGTTCTTCCACGAGGGCGCCGACATCCCGCTGTCGCGCTTCATCCTGCCGATGGTGGAAGTGGAGCTGGCCTTCATCCTCAAGGACAGGCTGGAGGGGCCGGACGTCACCGTGTTCGACGTGCTCTCCGCCACCGACTACGTGATTCCGGCGATCGAGATCATCGACGCCCGCTGCCACCGCATCGACCCCGACAGCAAGCGCCCGCGCCGCGTCATGGACACCATCTCCGACAACGCCGCCAACGCCGGCCTGGTGATGGGCGGCCGCGCGGTGAAGCCGATGGATGTGGACCTGCGCTGGGTGGCGGCGCTGCTCTACCGCAACGGCGTCATCGAAGAAACCGGCGTGGCCGCCGGCGTGCTCAACCACCCGGCCAACGGCATCGCCTGGCTGGCGAAGAAGTTCGCGCCGCACGGCGTCGCGCTGGAGCCGGGGCAGGTCATCCTCGCCGGCTCCTTCACCCGGCCGGTGGCGGCGCGCGCCGGCGACACCTTCCACGTAGACTACGGCCCGCTGGGCTGCATCGCCTGCCGCTTCGTCTGAGCCGCCGCGCGCCCAGCCCATCCGCCTTCGCGAGAGTCCTCCCATGCAGATGCCCGAAAACCGCTTCAAGCGCGCCCTGGCGGCGCCCGCCGACGGCCAGCCGCTGATCGGCCTGTTCCTCGGCCTGGCCGACCCCTACAGCGCCGAGATCGTCGCCGGCACCGGCTACGACTGGCTGATGCTGGACGGCGAGCACGGCCCCAACGAGCTGCGCACCGTCCTCGCCCAGCTGCAAGCCCTGGCCGCCTACCCGGTGAGCCCGGTGGTGCGCACCGCCGACCACAACGTCGCCGCCATCAAGCGCCTGCTCGACATCGGTGCCCAGACCCTGCTGGTGCCCATGGTGGAGTCCGGCGACCAGGCCCGCGCCCTGGTCGCCGCCACCCGCTACCCGCCGGCCGGCATCCGCGGCGTCGGCACCGCGCTGGCACGGGCGGCGCGCTGGAACGGCGTGCCGGACTACTTCGCCCGCGCGGATGAAGAGGTCTGCCTGATCCTGCAGGTGGAATCCCGCGCCGGCCTCGCCGCCATCGAGGACATCGCCGCGGTGGAAGGCGTGGACGGCATCTTCGTCGGCCCCTCCGACCTCGCCGCCTCGCTGGGCTACCTCGGCCAGCCCGGCCACCCGGAAGTGAAAGCCGCGGTGGAGGACGCGCTCGCCCGCATCGCCGCCGCCGGCAAGGCCGCCGGCGTATTCGCCTCCGACCCCGCCACCGCCCGCGGCTATTGCGAGAAAGGGGCACGTTTCGCCGCCGTCGGCGTCGACACCCTGTTGCTGCGCAACGCCGCACTGCGCCTGGCCCAGTCGTTCAAGGGCGAGGCGGGGGCGGCGGGGGCGGCTTATTGAGAGGAACGGTGGCAGGGAAGGGGATGTGGGCGGGCGTTGCCTGCCGCATGTCCGGTTGGGTTTGCTGGCCTGGGGGTTGATGCGGCGGTTTGCCGTGATCTTCGTCAGCGCTGATCCTGGGCTTGCAGGAAGATTTAGCCTGAGTGGCGGTGCTGTGCGGCGAACGGTGTTCGCCTGGCAGCGCCCAGCGGGCAGTGTTCGGAGATGAGACAGACCCGCAGTGTTTCAGCTTGAGAGTGCCCGGTTTTCTCCCCTCTCCCCTCGCCGGAGAGGCGGGAAAGATCCGCGGGCCTCACACGTAGCCGCCCCTGGCGGGGCGTCCCCCTCTCCCCGGCCCTCCCCCGCCAGGGGGGAGGGGGCAAACCGGCGGGGCGACGGGCTTGGCCGAGTGGCATCGGAGTCAGGTGGCGTCCGGGAAATACCTGGGCAACCTAAGGCAAAACCCAAGCAAGCAACGCAACACCATCCACCCGATCCAGTCCAACCTTTCCACTCCATCCAGCCCCTCGCTCCCCAAATACCTATTCCATCCGCCGGCGCCCTTCGTGCCGGCCCGTAACGAGGAGAACACCATGCTCCAGCTGAAGAATCCGGCGCTGCTGCGCCAGGCTTGCTACATCGCCGGCCAGTGGGTGGGCGCCGATGATGGCGAGACCGTGCCGGTCACCAATCCGGCCACTGGCGAGACCATCGTCGGCGTGCCGCGCTGTGGCGCGGCCGAAACCCGCCGCGCCATCGAGGCCGCCGACCGCGCGCTGCCGGCCTGGCGCGAAACCACCGCCGCCGAGCGCGCCAAGGTGCTGCGGCGCTGGTTCGAACTGATGATGGCCAACCAGGAAGACCTCGCCCGGCTGATGACCGCCGAGCAGGGCAAGCCGCTGGCCGAGGCGCGCGGCGAGATCGCCTACGCCGCTTCCTTCATCGAGTGGTTCGCCGAAGAAGGCAAGCGCGCCTATGGCGAGGTGGTGCCCTCGCCGCTGGCCAACACCCGCATCGTCGTCACCCGCGAGCCGGTCGGCGTGTGCGCGGCAGTCACGCCGTGGAATTTCCCGGCGGCGATGATCACCCGCAAGGCCGGTCCGGCGCTGGCGGCCGGCTGCACCATCGTGGTCAAGCCGGCGGAGCAGACGCCGCTGTCCGCGCTGGCGCTGGCGGTGCTGGCGGAAGAGGCGGGCGTGCCGGCGGGCGTGTTCAGCGTCATCACCGGCAAGGCCAGCGCCATCGGCGGCGAATTCACCGCCAACCCGACGGTGCGCAAGCTCACCTTCACCGGCTCCACCGAAGTCGGCCGCCTGCTGATGGAGCAATGCGCGCCGACGATCAAGAAGCTGTCGCTGGAGCTGGGCGGCAACGCGCCCTTCATCGTCTTCGACGATGCCGACCTGGATGCGGCGGTGGCTGGCGCCATCGCCTCCAAGTACCGCAACACCGGCCAGACCTGCGTCTGCTCCAACCGCCTGCTGGTGCAGGCCGGCGTGTACGACGCCTTCGCCGAAAAGCTGGCCGCCGCGGTGGCGAAGCTAAAGGTGGGCAACGGTTTCGACGACGGCGTGACCCAGGGCCCGCTGATCGACGAAGCAGCGCTGGCCAAGGTCGAGGAACTGGTGGGCGACGCGGTGGCCAAGGGCGCCCGGGTGGTGGCCGGCGGCAAGCGCCATGCGCTGGGCGGCACCTGGTACGAGCCTTCCATCCTGGCCGAGGTGACGCCGGCGATGCGGGTGGCGAAGGAGGAAATCTTCGGCCCGGTGGCGCCGCTGTTCCGCTTCACCATCGAGGAAGAGGCCATCCACATGGCCAACGACACCGAGTTCGGCCTCGCCGCCTACTTCTACTCCCGCGACATCGGCCGGGTGTGGCGGGTGTCCGGCAAGCTGGAGTACGGCATGGTGGGCATCAACACCGGCCTGATCTCCACCGAGGTGGCGCCCTTCGGCGGCATCAAGCAATCCGGCCTGGGCCGCGAAGGCTCCAGCCACGGCATCGACGAGTACCTGGAAACCAAGTACCTGGCGATGGGCGGGCTGTAAGCCGCCACGCATGAGCACCGCCGCCGCTCCGGAGTTACGGGCGGCGGCGGTTCGTTTTGCGGTTTGGCGTCTTGCTGGCTGCCCTGGCCTCAGGCTTCCGGCGCGCAGCCATCCACGCCGCAGAAGGGCGCTTCCGCCTGTTCCGCGGTGGTGGTGGGCAGGCGGCCGGCGAGGTGTTCGCGGAAGGCATCCGGCTTGCCCAGCCAGGCGGAGAGGTCCAGCACCTGCAGCTGGCGGTCGGCGGTTTCCAGCACCAGGGTGGGGAAGCCGCGGCCGCCGACGTGGGCCAGCAGCTCGCGGCTGGCGGCGATGTGGTTGCGGGTGGGGCCGCCTTCCAGGTCGGCGTAGGCGTGGTCGAACTCCGACGGGCTCAGGCCCATGTCGGTGGCGATGGCGTGCAGCACCGCCGGCTCGGCGATGCGCTTGCCCTGCACGTAGTGGGCGCGCTGCAGCTGGTCCAGCATGTCCAGGCCGCGGCCGGCGAGCGCCTCGGCAGCGAGGATGGCGGTGGTCGGCGGCGCCGAGTCCATCACCGCGCCGCGGTCCAGCAGCAGGCCGTCGAAGTAGGCCTCGCCGAAGGGCTGGCCGCTGACGGCGGCGATGCGGCGGTCGTGGGGAATCACGTATTCCCGCCACTGCGGCGTGATCGGGCGGCGGTCGCCGTCCATCATCATGCCGCCGCCGTGGAAGGCGACGCGCAGGCCGGGCAGCTCGCGCGCGGCCTTCACCAGGGGCGCGGCGGCGTAGCACCAGCCGCACAGTGGATCGAAGATGTAATGCAGGATCATGGTGGTCTCCAGCCAAGCGGTGCTTGCCGGACGGTTGGGTCGGGCCTGCCATGATAGGCCCGCGCCCGGCGGCGAAAAAGCCGGTCGGGGATAACGCACTGTTCGAAGGATGTAGCCAATCGCGCACGGCGCCCGCCGGCCGCGCAGCAAGGAGGCAGCGATGCAGCAGCAGGCACTCACCCGCGAACTCGGCCGCGAGGCCGCCGTGCTGTTCCGCCCCTGTGCGCAGGCGGCGGGACAAGGCCAGGCCGGGCCCGCGCCCGCCGAATTCATCCGCTGCCGCGACCCGGCGGAAGCCTCCGCCCGCTTGTCCACCGCCTACAGCCGCCACCATCTGAGCGTGCATGGCCGCCGCTTCGACATGCGCTTCGAGCGCCGCAGCCTGGGCGCGCTGGAGCTGGCGCGGCTGCGCTTCGGCACCGAGGTGGAGCTGGACCAGCAGGCGCCCGGCGGCTTCACCCTGATCACCACCCAGCTGGAAGGCGCTTCCGAGATCGTGGCCGGCGGCGGCGTGCATCGCGGCGGCGCCGGCATGGTGGTGCTGGATTCCGCCGCCACGCCGGTGAGGAAGCGCTTTTCCGCCGACAGCTGCCGCCTCAACCTGCGCATCGAACAAGCCATGCTGGCCACGAAGTGGGCCGAGCTGTGCGGCCAGACCAGCGCCGCGCCGCTGCTGTTCCAGCCGGCGCTGGCGGCCGGCCTGCCGGCCCAGGCGCGCTGGCTGGCGCTGCTGCGGCTGGTGCTGGGCTGGGCGCAGGTGGCGCCCGGCGCCGCCCTGCTGCGCCAGCTGGAGGAAATGGTGGCGATCTGCCTGCTCACCGAAGTGCCGCACAGCCAGTCGGCGCTGCTGCAGCGGCCGCCGCCCGCGCCGGCGCCGCGCCACCTGCGCCGCGCCGAGGACTACATGCGCGCCCACGCCGACCAGCCGCTCACCCTGGCCGACATCGCCACCGCCGCCGGCGTCGGCATCCGCACCCTCAGCGCCGCTTTCCGCGACAGCCGCGGCACCAGCCCGATGGCCTGGCTGCGCGAGCTGCGGCTGGACGGCGCGCGCCAGGCGCTGCTCGCCGCGGGCATGCACGCCACCATCGCCGAAATCGCCACCCGCCACGGCTTCGGCAACCTCGGCCGCTTCGCCGCCGACTACCGCCGCCGTTACGGCGAGACGCCGTCGGCGACGCTGCGGCGGGGTGGCTGAGGCGGTATTTCCGCCTGCTAGCGGTCAGCTTCCGCCGCCGGGCCTCAGGCCAGCATCTGCAGCACGAACACCACGCTGGCCTGGGCGATGCCGTTGCGCTGCTGGAAGCCGAGCCAGCGGCAGTCTTCCGGGTTGCGGTCCACCGGGTCGCCGCGTTCGCGGGCGGTGCCGCGTTCGTCCTGCCAGTAGGTCTGGGTGACCAGCGGGCGGTGGCCGCCGGCGGACAGGCGCCAGTGCAGGTGGCGGCGGCGGTTGGCGTAGTTGCCGGGAACGATGCTGGTGAAGGCGAAGCGGCCCTGGCCGTCGGTGCGCACCTGGCCGCGCAGGTTGATTTCCTCCGGCCGGTAGCGGGAGATGTCGCCATTGTCTTCCGGGTGGTAGCGGCCTTCGCCGTCTGCATGCCACAGCTCCACCACCGCGTTGGCGAGCGGCGTGCGGCCGTCGTTGCCGCCCAGCACCAGGCCGGCGACCTGCATCGGCGTGCCGGGCGCGCGCAGCAGGTTGATGTCCATGGTGGAAGGGGCGTTGGCGACGTAGAAGGGGCCGGCGGTGGCACCGCCGGTGGGGCCGCAGGTTCTGCACACCGCGGGGGCGCAGGCTTCGGCGGCAAGGCTGGGGCGGCCGGCGAGCAGCAGGCCGGCGCCCAGGCCGAGGAGGAGATCGCGGCGGTCGGTCATGGCGGCGCTTCCGGGCAGGGGATGGCTCTTGGTGGCGCGGAAGGCGGCGCGGGTTCCTTGCGGGGGATGCGTGGCAGGCAGAGCTGCCGGGGCCGGTTGGGCCAGCCCCGGCATTCGGGCTTGTCGCCCGCCGGTGCTTCAGGGCGCCGCAGCCAGCTCCCGCGCCGCCGCGGCCAGCGCCTTGCCGTCCAGCCCCTTGCGGCTGACTTCGGCGATCCATTCCTCGTCCACCTTGGCGGTGGCGGCGCGCATGGCGCGCATTTCCTTGTCGCTGAAGCGGTGGATCTTGCCGCCGCCGGCTTGCACCTTGGCGCGGGCGGCTTCGGTTTCGGCGTCCCAGTTGCGGCCGGCGCGGGCGACCAGGGTTTCGCCGCTGTGCTTGTCGATGACGGCCTTCAGGTCGTCCGGCAGGCGCTCGTACCTGGCCTTGTTCATCAGGATGGTGAGCACGGTGGCAACCGGGAAGGGCTGGCCAGCGGGCGGATCGACGTGGAAGTGGGTGACTTCGTCCAGCTTGGTCGCCGGCACGAACTCCCAGCCGCCCATGGCGCCGTCCACCACGCCCTTGGCGATGGCCTCGGTCATCTGCGCCGGCGGCATCGCTACCGGCTGGCCGCCGAGCGCGGCCAGGGTCTTGGAGGCCATGCGGCCGGGGGCGCGCAGCTTGAGGCCCTGGATGTCGGCCGGTGTCTTGATCTCCTTGCGGCCGGTGTGCAGGGTGACGCCGCCATCGACGAACATCGCCAGCACCTTGTAGGCCTCGAACTCCTTTTGCGCGTGGCGCTGGTAGTACTGCCAGGTGGCGAGCCCGCCGCGGCTGGCGTCGCTGATGACGAAGGGCAGTTCCATGGCCTCGATGGCGGGGAAGCGGCCGGCGGAGTAGCCGGGCACGGTCCACACCACGTCGGCCACGCCGTTCTTGACTTGGTCCACCAGCTGCGCCGGCGTGCCGCCCAGCTGCATCGCCGGGTAGAACTGGCAGGCGATGCGGCCCTGGGAGTCGCGGGCGATGTCGGCACACCAGGGCATGAGCACCTTCTGGTGGCCGGAGACGTTGGCCGGCAGGAAGTGGGCGACCTTGAGGGTGACTTCCTGGGCGTGGGCGGCCGGGGTGGTGAGGGCGCTCAGGGCGGTGGCCAGCGTGAGCAGGACGGCCGGGAGTTTCCGGCCGTGGCGGGCGGACGCTGCGGTCGGAGTGGGGTGCTGGGTGGATTTCATGCTGTCGTCTCCTTCTTCTCTGGTGGGGTGCTGCTGCCGCCGCGGCCGGTGGCCGGGCGGCGGATGGGCGCTGCCGGCGGGATCAGAGATCCAGCTTCAGCAGCGGGCCTTGGGCGCGTGAGCAGCAGGGCAGGAAGTGGTCTGCTGCGGCGCGCTCTTCTGCGGTGAGGAACTGGTCGCGGTGGTCCGGCTGGCCGGCGAGTACGCGGGTGAGGCAGGTGCCGCACACGCCTTGCTCGCAGGAGGTGGGAATGTCGATGCCGGCGCGGGCCAGGGCCTGGGTGACGGATTCGTCTGCCGCCACCGGGATACGGGCGCCGGTGCTGGCGATCTCGATTTCGAAGGGCTGGTCGCCCGCCGGGGTGGTGGCGGGCGCGGCGCCGAAGTGCTCGCGGTGCAGGCGGTTGGCATCCCAGCCCAGGGCGAGGGCGGTGGTGGCGAGGTGGTCCATGAAGCCGGCCGGGCCGCAGACGTAGAGGTGGGCGCCGGCCGGCGCTCCGGCGAGCGCGGCGGCGGCGTCGAAGGGCTGTTCGTCGTCGAAGTGCAGCTGGCTGCGGGCGGCGTGCGGCGGCGCGGCCAGGCGGGAAAGGAAGGCGGCCTGCGAGCGGCGGCGGGCACAGTAGTGCAGGCGGTAGTCGCGGCCGGCGGCGGCCAGCGCTTCGGCCATGGCGAGGATGGGCGTGATGCCGATGCCGCCGGCCACCAGCAGCGCCGGTGCCGGTTCCGGCGCGAGGGCGAAGAGGTTGCGCGGCGCCGAGATGCGCAGCCGCCGGCCTTCTTCCAGCTGCCGGCACAGGGTGCGCGAGCCGCCGCGGGAGGCGGGGTCGTCCAGCACGCCGATGAGGTAGTGGTCGGCGGCGCCCGCGCGTGGCGGGTTGCACAGGGAGTATTGGCGGATGAGTTGGCGGATCAGTTGGCGGCCGGGCGCGCCGCCGGGTGGGCCCTCATCGGTGGTGTCTATGGTGACGTCGATGTGGGCGCCGGCCTCGAAGGCGGGCAGGGCGCCGCCGTCGGGGCGCTCCAGGCGGAAGCTGAAGATGCCTTCGGCTTCCCGCTGCTTGCGGGTGAGCACGACTTCGTACATGTCTCTCTCCAGGGGCCGCGCCTCTGCTGGGTGCGTGCCGGGGTTGGGGGGCTTGGGCTGTTCTCTGTGCTGCGGGGCGCTTGCCCCTGTTTCGGTTGGTCAATGAAGGAGCGATTGGGCAGGCACCGTCCAGGCAGGCGAGAAGCCGGTTTTCTCCTCTCTCCCCTCGCGGGAGAGGGGCTGGGGGAGAGGGGGTACGGCGGTTGGATTGGCGCAGCCTCCCCTTCGGGGCGCCTCTTCTCCCCTCAAGCCGGCTGCGGTTGCGCCCGTACCGCGGCGCTGCCCTCCGGCTGCCTCGCCGCCGCCCGCGCAGCGACCTCCGCCTCAGCCCGCGCCTTGATGTACCGGCGCATCGCGATCGCCGGTCCGTCCGCCGCCAGCGACATCTCGTGGAAGTCCTCGTCCGCGCTGGCCAGCAGTTCTTCCTGCAGTGCCAGGCCGATCACGTCTTCATGGAAGGCGGCGAACAGGCGTTCGTGCATGGCGTGGGTGATGGCGGCGTCCTGCTGGGCGAAGTCGCGGCCGTGCACCACGAAGTAGTGGGTGCTGGTGGCGGTTTCCGGGGTGGGCAGGTGGGCGGTGCGGATGCGGAATTCCGGCCGGCTTCCGGCGGGCAGGGCGGTGTCGTAGAAGGCCACGTTCACCTCATGCATGGCCGGCGAGTGGAACTCGGAGCGGGCGATGCGGGCGGCGGTGGGCTTGCCGTGGAGGCCGGTGGGCTCGCCCCATACCGGCGGCAGCGAGGTGGGCACCACGTTGCGCACCAGGGCGAAGCGGCCCTCGCCCAGCTCGGTCTGGTAGGCGGCGCCGGCGTAGTCGGGCGTGCCTATGGTGGCGGCGTGCAGGAAGCTGAGGTGGGTGAGGTCCAGCAGGTTCTCGTGCAGGCGCACGTAGCTGGCGCGCAGGTCCATGTGGCCGTGGGAGGTTTCCCAGGCGGGGTCGGTGATCCAGGCGTCGGGCGGCAGCTGCGCCGGGTCGGCCTCGGCCGGGTCGCCCATCCAGATCCACAGCAGCGGGCCGTGCTCCAGCACCGCGTAGGCGCGCACGCCTATGCCCTTGGGACAGGGCGTCTGCGACGGCGCCTCTATGCAGTCGCCGTGGCTGTCGAAGCGCAGGCCGTGGTAGCCGCAGACGATGGTGTCGCCGTCGCGGCGGCTGGCGGAGAGGGGGAAGGAGCGGTGCGGGCAGCGGTCGTCCAGCACCACCGGGCGGCCATCGCCGGTGCGGAACATCACCACCCGCTTGCCCAGCAGGGTGCGGCGGAGCAGGGCCTCGCCGATTTCCTCGGTGAAGGCGGCGACGTACCAGGCGTTGTGGATGAAGGGGGTGTCGCGGTCGGCGAGGCGGCGGGAAGCGGCCTGGGCGGCCTGGATGAGCTTGGCGCTGGGGCGGGTCATGTCTTGTCTCCTCGTTCTTGTGTTGTCGCGCCCGGCGCTGGCGGGGCGGCGATGGAGGCAAGTCTAGGAAGCGGCGGCGGGTGTGGTAAATGCGCTGGCGGACATGTCTAATATGTTAGTGATTCATGTTGTCCCGCAGCACGACCGCGTTCCCATGCATGGAGGCCGGATGTCCTTCCGCGAGCTGGATCTCAACCTGATGCCGGTGCTGGATGCTCTGCTGACCCACGGCAGCGTGTCGCGCGCCGGCGAGGCGCTGGGCATGACGCAGCCGACGATGAGCCATGCGCTGCGCCGGCTGCGCGTCTATTTCAACGATCCGCTGTTCGTCCGCAGCGGCGCCCGCATGGTGGCGACGCAGAAGGCGCTGGAGCTGGCGCCGGTGGTGGCGGAGATGATGGAGGGCGTGCGCGCCCGCCTGGTGCCGGGGGCCGGCTTCGATCCGGCGCAGTCGCGGCGGGTGTTCTCGCTGAGCATGACCGACATGGCGGAACTGGTGTTCATGCCGCGGCTGGTGCCGCGCTTCCGCGAGCGCGCGCCGCATGCGCGCCTGCGGGTGTTGCGGCTGATGCCGCGCGAGCTGCCGGCGGCGCTGGAGCGGCGCGACATCGACCTCGCCATCGGCAGCCTGCCGCTGACCGCCGAGGGCCTGTACCAGCAGCAGCTGGTGCGCCATCCGCTGGTGTGCATCGTCAGCCGCGACAACCCGCGCTACGGCGAGCATATCGGGCGCGAGGCCTACCTCGCCGCCGAGCATGTCGGCGTGATGCCCTTCGGCCGGGAGGAGGACATCTTCGAATGGGCGCTGCAGGCGCAGGGCCTGAAGCGGCGCTTCTTCATGATGACCCAGGGTTTCCTGACGCTGCCGATGCTGATCGAGGGCAGTGACCTGATCGCCACCGTGCCGGAGCATATGGCGCGGGTGTTCGGCACCCACGCCGGCATCCGCTGCCTGCCGCCGCCGGTGGAGCTGCCCGCGCTGGCGCTGCGCCAGAGCTGGCATCCGCGCTTCCAGCACGACCCCGGCAACGCCTGGCTGCGGGCGCTGTTCTTCGAGACCTTCTCGGCCGACCGGGAGGTGTGAACGCGGCGGCCCCGCGGCCGGCGGAGTGCCGGCGGCGGGGCCGCGGGTGCGGTGGCGCGTCAGACGATGCGGGCGACTTCGTCGAAGGCCAGGCGCGGGCCGCGCGGGTAGTTGCCGGCGGCGTCGCCGTGGCCGAGGTTCACCAGCAGGTTGGTCTTGTACTCGCCGCCGGGGAAGAACTCGGCGTCCACCTTGGCGGCGTCGAAGCCGCTCATCGGGCCGCAGTCCAGGCCCAGCGCGCGGGCGGCAACGATCAGGTAGGCGGCCTGCAGGCTGCTGTTGCGGAAGGCGGTGGCTTCGGCCAGCGCGGCGTTGCCGGCGAACATGTCGCGGGCGCCGGGAATGGCCGGGCACTGGGTGGGCAGCTGCTCGTAGAAGCGGGTGTCCAGGCCGACGATGACGGTGGCCGGCGCGGCCATGGTCTTGTCCACGTTGCCGCCCATCAGCGCCGGCTTGAGCTTGGCCTTGGCCTCGGCGCTCTTGACGAACACATAGCGCGCCGGCTGGCAGTTCATCGAGGTCGGGCCCCACTTCAGCAGCTCGTAGAGCTGGTGCAGGGTGTCGTCGGACACCGGCTGGTCGGTGAAGCGGTTGACGCTGCGGGCGTTGCGGAAGATGAGGTCGAGGGCGGCGTCGTTGGCGCTCATGGTGTTTCCTTGTTCTTGTTTCGAGGGGCCGGGGTGGGCCCCCGGAGCATGGCGGCGATTGTCGCCGTATCCGCTGCCGGGAAAAACCGCGGATGGCGAATCACACTGTTCCGTGGGAAGAACCAATCGGGCGCCGAGGCGAAGGCCGCAGCGCAGCAGTGGCGGGCGGGGCGATGACGATTTCCGCCGGATCCGTACAGCGACCGCCGTTTTCGGGTAGCCGGCGCGGCCGCCGGATTCCTAGCATGGCGATGCCGCCCGCGCATCCGTTCGCCGGCGGTTTCAGCCCATAAAGGAGACACCATGCGCGGACCGCGCCTTTCCCGTTTCGCCCTGCTCACCGCATCGGCCCTGGTCGCCGCCGCTGCCAGCCTGCCCGCCACCGCCGCCGAGGAAGTCACCCTGCGCGTCGCCCACTTCCTGCCCGGCGTCGCCCTGGCGCAGAAGGAGGTGCTGGCGCCCTGGTGCGACACCCTGACGCGCGAATCCGCCGGCCGCATCAAGTGCCAGTTCTTCCCGGCGATGCAGCTCGGCGGCACCCCTGCCCAGCTTGCCGACCAGGCGAAGAACGGCGTGACCGACGTGGTGTGGACCGCGCCCGGCTACTCGCCCGGCCGCTTCCCCCGCACCGAGGCGCTGGAGCTGCCCGGCGTGATGCCGCTGGGCGGCGCCGCGCAGGCCAGGGTGTCCTGGGCCTTCTACGAACAGAACCTGCGCGAGGAATACGCCGGCTACAAGGTGCTCGCCATGCATGGCGATGGCGGCATGAACATCCACACCGCCAACAAGCCGGTGAACAGCCCGGACGATCTGCGCGGCTTGAAGCTGCGCGCGCCCAACCGCGCCATTTCCCGCACCCTGACGGCACTGGGCGCGATGCCAGTGGCGATGCCGCCGGCGCAGATGACCGAGGCCATCGCCAAGGGCGTGGTGGACGGCGCCTCGGCGGTGTGGGAAGTCATCGTGCCGACCAAGCTGGACGAGGTCACCCGCTTCCACATGGAAACCCCGGCGGACAAACCGGCGCTGGGTGCCACCGTGCTGGTGGTGCTGATGAACAAGGACAAGTACGCCGCGCTGCCGGCGGACCTGCGCGAGATCCTCGACCGCAACAGCGGCGCCGCGCTGTCGGCCCGCTTCGGCACCGCCTGGGATGGCGCCATCGAGGCCGCCCGCGGCAAGGTCAAGGCCGCTGGCCACACCGTCACCCTGCTGGACGGCGCCGGCTACGAGCAGCTGCGCCAGCGCAGCGCCACGGTGGAGCGCGACTGGGTGGAGGAAGTGCGCGGCAAGGGCGTGGATGGCGCCGCGCTGCTCGCCGCCGCGCGGGCGCTGGCCGTCGCACGCTGAACGCCTGGACGCCGGGCGGCAGCGCCCGCCCGGCACCGGGCAATCGATCGACAGGAAAGGAGGCAGGACGACATGGAAAACAACAGACGCGACTACAACCGCCCGGCGCGCTTCGGCGCCGCCGAATGGCAGGCGCGGGTGGAGCTGGCGGCGATGTACCGCATCTTCGCCTACCTGAAGTGGGACGAATCCATCTACAACCACATCTCGCTGCGGGTGCCGGGCGAGCCGCAGCACTTCCTCATCAACCCCTTCGGCCTGCACTACAGCGAGGTCTGCGCCTCCAACCTGGTCAAGGTGGACATCGACGGCAACATCGTCGGCCACGCCGACTGGCCCATCAACCCGGCCGGCTTCACCTTCCACAGCGCCATCCATGCGCAGGTGGAGGGCGCCCACTGCGTCATGCATGTGCATACCACCGCCACCCAGGCGGTGTGCTGCCTCAAGCAGGGCCTCTCCTTCAGCAACTTCTACGCCGCCCAGCTCTACGGCAAGGTGGCCTACCACGAGTTCGAGGGCATCACGGTGCACATGGACGAGGGTGAGCGCATCCTCGCCAGCGCCGGCGGCAAGCCGGTGCTGCTGCTGCGCAACCACGGCCCGGTGGTGCTGGGCGCCACGCCGGCGCAGGCCTTCGCCCTGCTGTGGCTGGTGCAGCGCGCCTGCGAGGTGCAACTGGCGGCGCAATCCATGGGCGAGGTGATCGAACTGCCGCGGCCGGTGCTGGAAAAGTGTGTGGCGGATTCGCTCAACTTCGATCCCCGCTTCGGTGCCGGCGAGGATGCGCTGGCCGCCTTCACCCGGCTGGTCGAGCGTGTCGATCCCGGCTACCGTTACTGAGGCGCGGCCGGCAACCGGGGCGCGCGATAACGACAAGACGAGGAGGATTCCCGCAGTGAAGATCTGTCTCTACGGCGTCGGCGCGGTCGGCGGACTCATGGGCACCCGGTTGGCCGCCGCCGGCCACGCCCTCAACGCGGTGGCGCGCGGCGACACCCTTGCGGCCCTGCGCGAGCATGGCCTGGGGCTGGAGGAAGCCGACGGCAGCCGCCGCCATTTCCCCATCCACGCGGTGGCCGAGCCGGCCGAACTGGGGCCGCAGGATCTGGTGATCGTCGCGGTGAAACAGCCGGCGCTGGCGGCGGTGGCCGCAGCCATCGGCCCGCTGCTGGGTCCGCACACCCGGGTGCTGCTGGCCATGAACGGCGTGCCCTGGTGGTTCTTCGACGGCCTCTCCGGCCCGCTGGCCGGCACCACGCTGAACACGGTGGATCCGGACGGCAGCCTGCGCCGGCGCATCCCCAGCGAGCAGGTGATCGGCTGCGTGGTGCACATCGCCTGCAACACTCCGGCGCCGGGGGTGTGCCGCCATGGCTTCGGCAACGGCCTGATCCTGGGCGAACCGGCCGGCGGCGCGCCCTCGGCCGCGCTGCGCGCGGCGGCGGACCTGCTGTCCGGCGCCGGGCTGGAGGTGAAGCTGTCCGAGCGCATCCAGCAGGACATCTGGTTCAAGCTGTGGGGCAACATGACGCTGAACCCCATCTCCGCCCTCACCGGCGCCACCTCCGACCGCATGCTGGACGATCCGCTGGTGAACGATTTCTGTGTGGCGGCAATGCAGGAAGCGGCGGCGATCGGTGAGCGCATCGGCTGTCCGGTGGCGCAATCTCCCCAGGAACGGAATGAGGTTGCGCGACAGCTGGGTGCGATGAAGACCTCCATGCTGCAGGACGTGGAAGCCGGCCGCCGGCTGGAGGTGGATGCGCTGATCGGGGTGGTGCACGAGATCGCCGGCCGGGTTGGGGTGCAGGTGCCCAGCATTGCGGCGCTGTTCGGTCTGTTGAGGCTGTTCGCGGAGACGCGGGGATTGCGTTGAGGGGAAGGGCCGCCCTCGCAGTGGTTTTCTAGAGGGGAAGAGGGAGAGGGGGAGGGCCGCCCTCGCAGTGGTTTTCTCCCCTCTCCCCTGGCGGGAGAGGGGACGGGGGAGAGGGGGAGGTGCCCGCGAGCCTTGCTCGTAGCCGACCCTTGCGGGGCGTCCCCCTCTCCCCGGCCCTTCCCCGCGAGGGGGGAGGGAGCAAACCGGTGCTGGCGAGTTGAGCAGGTGGCAGATGAGCAGGTGGCTCTTCTTCGTCGGCATAGGGGAGAGTCAGGCGATGCTCTCTATTCCCCCTCTCTTCGAGCGAGCCATCTTGCAAGGGGAGAGGGGAGAAACCATGCCGCATCCGGTTGATTGGCGGAGACGCGGCCCAGCCTTGGCCCCACCCCTCACGCGTACCGATTCACCCGCGTCAGCGACATCAGCGCCGCCGCCAGCATCAAGGCCGCCGCCGTCGCCGCGAACAGGGCGGTGATCTCCGTGCCCCGGCGTTCCAGCACGAAGCGGGCGTTGAGATCCTGGTAGATCTGCTGCAGCTCCGCCGCGGTGCCGGCGTGGAAGTAGCGCGCCTGGGTGATGTCGGCGATGGCCTTCAGCGTGTCCTCGTCGAAGCGCATGAACACCGACCAGCCTTCGTTGCTCACCATGGCCCCCTCCGAGGTGCCGAAGCCGACGGTGAACACGCGCACGCCGTGCTCGGCGGCCATGCGGGCGGCGTCCACCGGGTCGGGGCCGGTGGTGCGGCGGCCGTCGGTGAGCAGGATCACCGCGGCGGAGTTGAAGGAGGCGGGCGCGGCCGCGCCTGCCGCCGGGGCCGGCGGTGGGGTGGGCGTGGCCGAGGGCGGGCCGCGGCGGCCGTTGATCAGCGTCTGGTCCGGGTCTATCGCCTGATCGGGGAACAGGGTGGCGAGGGAGACGATGATGCCGCTGCCGATGGCGGTGTGGCGGTCCAGCTGCAGGCGGTCGATGGCGGCGATGAGGTCGTCGCGGTTGTCGGTGGGCGGCTGCACCACGGTGGCGGTGCCGGCGAAGGAGACGATGCCGACGCGCACGTCCGAGGGCTGGACGCGGACGAACTCGCGCGCCGCGGCCTGGGCGGCGGCCAGCCGGTCGGGCGCGATGTCGGTGGCGCTCATGCTGAGCGAGACGTCGATGGCGAGGATGATGGTGCGCTGCTCAGACGGCAGGGTGACCACCGCGCTCGGCCGCGAGATCGCCACCACCGCGGCGCTGGCCGCCAGCAGCAACAGCAGCGCGGGCAGATGGCGCAGCAGCCACTGGGCACGCCCCAGCGCCGGCCGTACCAGCGCCAGGCTGGCGTAGCGCAGCGGCGCGCGGCGGCGGCGTCGCAACAGTAATACGTAAGCGGCTACCAGCACCGGCAGGGCCAGCGCGAGCCAGATCAGATCGGGCCACATCAGGGTCATGGGGGCTCCTCCCGGCGCGGCGCCGGCCTGAACATCCGCCACCGGCGTGGCCGGTGCATCCGTTTCACTGTAGCACCGCGTTCGGGCTTCGCCGGCCCATGCGGCAAGGGCGGCGGAGGACCAGGCAAGGCGCCGGAAAGCGCTTTCGGGGCAGGCACTTGGTCGCGTTCAGGCTTATTGCTGCGGCGACGGAATTTCTCCGCAGCGCTACAGTCACACCTGCCATCGCCCCGCTGACGGCCGCTCTTGCGCGCCCCGGTGCCGGGCCAGCCGACCGGTGGGGGATTGCCACATGGGAAGAACGCCGCTCTACAGCAGCAGCGCAGCTTCGTTCCGCGGGAAGGGGCGTGCGCGCGCATCGGCCGGCGGGGCTTCCGCCGCCTCCACTGCTCCTGCCGCCTCCCAGGCTGCGTCCGGCAACGAGGCCTGTCCGCCGGCGGCCGCGGCGGCTGCCACCCAGGCCGGCCTCCAGACATCCCCAGCCAAGTCCCGCGGCCTGCGTGCCTTCCTCGGCCGCAAGCCGGTGCTGTTCTTCGCCGGGCTGCTGGCGGCGCTGCTGCCGCTGGCGGTTTACATCGGCATGCAGACCGCACCGCGGATTCCTGCCGACGAGGACATCGAGAAGGTGGTGGCGAAGACGCTGGAGCAGCGTGCGATTGCCGCGCCGGCGGCCAAGGCCTACGACAAGATCCGTCCCTCGGTGGTGCGGGTGCGCGCCTACGCCACCGCCGCGCCGCCGCAGCCGCATGCGAAGAGCGACAAGCCGGGCAAGGGCGGCGCCGGCAAAGGTGCCGACAAGGGCGGCGACAGGAACGCCGGCAACGCCGACAAGCTGGGCGACGGCAAGGCCGAGGCCGAAGCGGTGAGAGACGAGGCGCAGAGCGTGGGCTCCGGCGTGGTCATCGTCGACAGCGGCATCATTCTCACCAACCTCCATGTGGTGGTCGGCTCCAAGCGGCTGAAGGTGATCTTCCACGACGGCATGGAAGCTTCCGCCACGCTGATCGGCGCCCGCCCGGAACACGACCTCGCGGTGCTGCAGGCCAGTGCCATTCCGGATGACCTGGTGGCCGCCACCATGGCGCCGGCCAGCGAACTCGCCCTCGGCCAGCCGGTGATGGCGGTCGGTTTCCCCTTCGACATCGGCCCCTCGGTGACCACCGGCGTGGTCTCCGGCCTCAACCGCGAATTCCGTGCCGCCGACGACCGCCAGCCGCTCACCCGCCTGATCCAGTTCGACGCCGCCGCCAACCCGGGCAGCTCCGGCGGCCCGCTGGTGACCATGGAGGGCGACGTGGTCGGCATCGTCACCGGCATCCTCAATCCCACCGATCAGGGTTTCTTCGTTGGTATCGCCTTCGCGGTGCCGATAGAAAGCGCGGCGGGCGCGGCGGGTCTGTCGCCGTTCTGACGCTCGGGGAGGTGCCCGCGGGCACCGCATGCGGCCACGGCCGCGATCATCGCTGCGGCCGCCGGCCGCCAGGGGAAGCGCATGAGTACCAGGGAATCGGACCAGAACGGGGTGGCGGCGCTGATGGAGCGCATCCTGTACGAGGTGAAGCGGGTGGTGGTGGGGCAGGACCACTTCCTCGAACGGGTGCTGGTGGCGGTGCTGGCGCAGGGCCATCTGCTGGTGGAGGGCGTGCCCGGCCTGGCCAAGACGCTGACGGTGAAGACCCTGGCGGCCACCGTGCGCGGCAGCTTCAAGCGCATCCAGTTCACCCCCGACCTGGTGCCGGCGGACCTGGTCGGCACCCGCATCTACAACCAGAAGAGCGGCGAATTCGCCACCTCGCTCGGGCCGGTGTTCGCCAACCTGCTGCTGGCCGACGAGATCAACCGCGCCCCGGCCAAGGTGCAGAGCGCGCTGCTGGAGGTCATGCAGGAGCGCCAGGTGACCATCGCCGGCGAGACCCACAAGGTGCCCAGCCCCTTCCTGGTGCTGGCGACGCAGAACCCGGTGGAGACGGAAGGCACCTATCCGCTGCCGGAAGCCCAGGTGGACCGCTTCATGATGAAGGTGCTGGTGGGCTACCCCAGCGAGGAAGAGGAGTGCGCCATCGTCGAGCGCGTAACCGGCCCGGTGATCCAGGTGGCGGCCCAGGCCAGCGTCGAGGAACTGGCCATGCTGCAGCGCGACTGCCGCGGCGCCTATGTCGATCCCTCGCTGGTGCAGTACGCGGTGCGGCTGGTGGCAGCCACCCGCGATCCGGAGCGCTACGGCATCGAGGACATGGCGCCCTACATCACCTGGGGCGCCAGCCCGCGCGCCTCCATCCACCTGGTCGAGGGCGCGCGGGCGCTCGCCTTCCTGCGTGGCCGCAGCTACGTGCTGCCGCAGGACCTCTCCGACCTGGTGCCGGACGTGCTGCGCCACCGCCTGGTGCTGAGCTACGAGGCGCTGGCCGACGAACTCACGGCGGACGAGATCATCGAGCGCATCACCGCCCGCCTGCCTGCCCCCGAAAAGCCCCTGGAAAGCCATGGACGCCCCGGCGCGCGTTGATCCGGAGCGCCTGCTGCGGCGCCTGGAATGGACGGTGATACGCCGTCTGGACGGACTGCTGCAGGGCGACTACCGCTCCCTGTTCCGCGGCTTCGGCCTGGATCTCGCCGACCTGCGGGAGTACCAGCACCAGGACGACGTGCGCCACATCGACTGGAACGTCACCGCCCGCCTGCAGACGCCCTACCTGCGCCAGTACAACGAGGACAGGGAGGTGGCCGCCTGGTTTCTGCTCGACCTCAGCCCCTCGGTGGATTTCGGCTCCCAGGCCAAGAAGCGCACCGTGCTGGTGGAGTTCGTCACCGTGCTGGCGCGGCTGTTCACCCGCAACGGCAACCGGGTGGGCGCGGTGTTCTGCGGCGACAAGGTGGACAAGGTGATCGCCGCCCGCGGCGGCCGGCGCCATGTGCTGCATCTGCTGCGCAGCCTCACCAGCCGGCCGGAAAGCGAGGCCAGCGGCGAGACCGACCTCGCCGCCTTCCTCGCCAGTGCGCTCAAGGTGGTGCCGCGGCGCTCGCTGGTGTTCGTCGTCTCCGACTTCATCGGCGCCGCCGGCTGGGAACGTCCGCTCCATCAGCTGGCGCAGCGCCACGAGCTGCTGTCGGTGCGGGTGCACGACCCGCTGGAGCACGAACTGCCCGACCTCGGCCTGCTGGTGTTCGAAGACGCCGAAACCGGCGAGCAGCTGCAGGTGGATACCCACGACCGCCGCTTCCGCGAGCGCTTCATCGAACAGGCGGAAGCGCGGGAGGCCGGGCTGCGCCGCGGCTTCGCCGCCGCCGGCGTGGACGTGTTGGAACTGGGCACCGAGGACGACCTCGCCGACGCGGTGCTGCGCTTCGCCGAACTGCGGCGCTGGCGCAGCCGCAGCGCCGGCGGCGGCCTGCCCGGCCACCTGGGCGCGGGCTAGGGGAGGGCGCGCGATGAGCTTCGTCTGGCCCCGTCTGCTCTGGCTGTTGCTGGTGCTGCCGCTGCTGGTGGCCTTCTATGTCGCCATCCTGCGCCAGCAGCGCGCCACCATGCTGCGCCATGCCGGCCTCGCCCTGGTGCAGGAAGCGCTGCAGCGCAACCGCGGCTGGCGCCGCCACCTGCCGCCGCTGCTGTTCCTGCTCGGCCTGGCGGCGATGATGGTGGCCATGGCGCGGCCGGTGGTGGTGCTCACCCTGCCGGCGGAGGAGCGCACCATCATCCTTGCCATGGACATCTCCGGCAGCATGCGCGCGGCGGATGTCGGCCCCAACCGCCTCGCCGCCGCCCAGGCCGCCGCCCACAGCTTCGTCGCCGCGGTGCCCAAGAGCACCCGGGTGGGCGTGGTGGCCTTCGCCGCCACCGCCGCGCTGGTGCAGCCGCCGACCCGCAACCACGAGGAAATCGATGCCGCCATAGACCGCTTCCAGCTGCAGCGTGGCACCGCGGTGGGCAGCGGCCTGCTGGTGGCGCTGGCGGCCATCTTCCCGGAGGCCGGCATCGACGTGCAGGCGCTGGCCGGCGAAGGCGAGGCGCCACCGCTGCGCCCCGGCGGCGCGCCGCTGCCGCCCAAGCCACCGCCGGTGGCGCCCGGCTCCTACCCGGACGCCGCCATCGTGCTGCTCACCGACGGCCAGCGCACCGCCGGCCCGGCGGTGGAAGAAGCGGTGCAGCTCGTCGCCGACCGCGGCGTGCGGGTCTACACCGTCGGCATCGGCACGCCGGAAGGCGAAGTGGTGGGCTACGAGGGCTGGTCCATGCGGGTGCGGCTGGACGAGGCGACGCTGAAAGGCGTGGCCGACGCCACCCGCGGCGACTACTTCCACGCCGCCAGTGCCAGCGAGCTGGAGCAGATCTACCGCAGCCTCGGCAGCCGGCTGGTGATGAAGACGCAGCAGACCGAGGTGAGCGCGCTGTTCTCGGCGCTGGGCGTGCTGATGGCGCTGCTGGCGGCCTTCCTGTCGCTGTACTGGTTCAAGCGGGTGCTGTGAGGTTGTGCCCGGTGTTGCAGGCACAGGGAAAAATGTGGCCGGCGGGAAACCCGCCGGCCACAGCCGTTTCACACCGTTCTGGTGGCCTTGGGCGCGATGCGGGCCAGCGCGGCATCGAAGCCGCTGCCCAACTGCAGCGCGTCGAACACCAGGTCGACAAAGGTGGCGATGATCCGCCCCTCGGTTTCTTCCGACAGTAGTGGCACGTTGATCGCCCGGTTCAACTGCTCACTCAAGCGGCGCTTGACCGCAGCGAGGTCGCCGTCCAGCCCTTGGGAGATATCGTTGATGAAGGCCAGCACATGGGGTGGCAGCAGCTTGGCCAGTGCGCCGTCCAGCTTTTCCACCAGCCAGGCGATGGCGCGGTCGTCGAACAGGTCCAGCGGGCCGGTGGGCAGCAGGCCGTCTACCAGTTCGGCGAGTTTTTTCAGCTGGGCGGCGGTGAATATGTGCTTGGCCTTGGGTTCGGCCTGAGGTTCGGGGGCTGGCAGGTCCAGCGCAGCAGCGGTGTTCGGGCCGACCAGGCCGTCGGGGTAGAGGCCGTGCTTGTTCTGCAGGTCGATCACCGCCTGCCGGGTGACCTGGCCGAAGCGGCCATCCACGTTGGACGAGCCATCGGCAGCGGTGGCCTTGAGGGCGCCGATGTCCACCAGCCTTTGTTGCAAGGTGAACACTGCCTGGCCGCTGGAACCGGGTTTGAGTACGAAAGCCATGAAGACACTCCTGTCAGGTGGCGGCCGCCGGTTGGCGGCTGCGCCGGTGGCAGTGGAGTGCCAGCCGGCAGGAGCAAGATAGGCAAGCGCGCTGAAGGTGGAATCCCGCGAATCAGGTATGGATCTGAGCCGTGAGGCGCCCGATGCCTTTCCACCCGAGCGCTCCTCCGGGGCTGGGGAATTCAGCCGCCCAGCACCTGCGCCAGCCAGGCCTCCACATCCCGGATCTCTTCAAGGCACAGGCTGTGTTCGGTGAAATAGGGATGCCAGGCCAGCGGGTAGCCGGCTTCCTGCATCAGCCTGGCGGAGCGTTCGGCGAAGTCGTAGGGGATCACGGTGTCGCCGTGGCCGTGGGCCATGAAGATGGGCACGTCCTTGTTGGCCGGTGCCGCTTCGGCGGCCAGGGTGTCGGCCAGCGGCAGGTAGGTGGATAGCGCCAGCACGCCGGCCAGCCGCCGCGGGTGGCGCAGGGCGGTGTGCAGCGCCACCGCGCCGCCCTGGGAGAAGCCGGCGAGCACGATGCGTTCGTCGGCAATGCCGCGCTCGTTCTCGCGGGCGATCCGCGCTTCCAGCTGCCGGGCGGATTCGTGCACGCCGGCCGGGTCTTCGCGGCGGCGGGAGAAGTCACTGGTGACGAGGTCGTACCAGGCGCGCATCGGGTAGCCGCCGTTGATGGTCACCGGCCGCACCGGTGCATGCGGGAAGACGAAGCGGGTGGGCGGCAGCACCGAGGGGTCGAACTCATCCACCACCGGCTCGAAGTCGTGGCCGTCGGCGCCCAGGCCGTGCAGCCAGATCACCGCATGGGTGGGTTGGGCGGCGGTCGTGATCTCGACTGCGGGCAGCAGGGCGGTGCTCATGAGGGGCTCCGGAAGTGAAGAGGAAGAGCCGGATTCTCCGTTATCAAGCCGGTAATTGAATACCCAATAGCCGTTCGGGCTGAGTCCTTCGACAGGACCAGGGCGAAGGGTCGCTCCCATTGCTTGCCGGGTTGATAAGGCCGACGGGGGAGACACCGTTTCCTGCCAGGCGCCGTGCCGGGCGCCGCAAACCGGCCGTCGCCCGGCCCGGGAAGCGTCACCGGCCGTGTCATCCGGCCCCGGCTACAATCGCCGCAGACCTTTCTCCTGGAGCGCTGAAATGACGCTGGTACGCGACACCCTCTACATCGGCGGCCGCTGGGTCGCACCCGCCGGCCGTGGGCTGATCGATGTCATCGACCCCAGCGACGGCAGCCTCTATGCCCGCATTCCGGAAGGCACGGTGGCGGATGCGGAGGCGGCGGTGGCGGCCGCCCGCGCCGCCTTCGACGGCTGGGCGGCGACGCCGGTGTCCGAGCGCGCGGCGGCCATCGCCCGCATCGCTGCCGGGGTGGAGGCGCGCAGCGGCGAGCTGGCGGAGGCCATCGCCCACGAGGTCGGCATGCCGCTCAAGCTCGCCGCCCGGGTGCAGGTCGGCGGCCCGCTGTGGCACTGGCGGCATTACGCCGAGCTGGCGGATGGCTTCGAGTGGGAGCGCCGCGTCGGCAACTCGCTGGTGGTGCGCGAGCCGGTGGGCGTGGTCGGCGCGATCACGCCGTGGAATTTCCCGCTCAACCAGATCACCCTCAAGGTGGCGCCGGCGCTGCTGGCCGGCTGCACCGTGGTGCTGAAGCCCTCGGAGGTGGCGCCGATCAATGCCTTCCTGCTGGCGGAGATCATCGCCGCCGCCGGCCTGCCGCCGGGCGTGTTCAACCTGGTGACCGGCTACGGGCCGGTGGTGGGCGAGGTGCTGGCCGCCGATCCGCGGGTGGATATGGTGTCCTTCACCGGTTCCACCCGCGCCGGCCGCCGCGTCGCCGAACTGGCCGCGGCCACGGTGAAGAAGGTGGCGCTGGAGCTGGGCGGCAAGTCCGCCGCGGTGGTGCTGGAGGATGCCGACCTGGGCGCAGCGGTGAAGGCCACCGTGTCCAGCTGCCTGCTCAACTCCGGCCAGACCTGCTCTGCCCACACCCGGCTGCTGGTGCCGCGTGCGCGGCTGGACGAGGCGGCGGCGCTGGCCGCCGAGGCGATGGCCAAGATGACGCCCGGCCCGGCCTTCGCCGAGAGCAGCCGCCTCGGCCCGCTGGTGTCGGCGGCGCAGCGCGAGCGGGTGCAGGGCTACATCCGCCGTGGGGTGGAGGAGGGCGCCCGCCTGGTCTGCGGCGGCGCCGAGCCGCCGGCCGGGCTGGAGCAGGGCTATTTCGTCTCCCCCACCGCGCTGGTGTGCGAGGACACCCGCGCCACCGTGGCGCAGGAGGAAATCTTCGGCCCGGTGCTGGTGATCCTGCCGCATGACGGCGACGACGACGCGGTGCGCATCGCCAACGATTCCGCCTACGGCCTGGGCGGCGCGGTATGGGCCGGCAGCGATGCGCGGGCGCTGGCGGCGGCGCTGCGCATCCGCAGTGGCCAGATCGACATCAACGGCGGCGCCTGGAATCCGCGCGCGCCCTTCGGCGGCTACCGCCAGTCCGGCCTCGGGCGGGAGAACGGCGTGTATGGGCTGGAGGAGTTCCTGGAGTACAAGGCGCTGCAATTGCGCGACGGCGCTTGAGCCGGCGCCCGGCGGAGATGAACACGGGCGCCGCGCTACACGGCGCCGAATGAAGGGAGCGCAGCATGTCGGTCTTCATCGAAGTCGAACACCTCACCACCTACCGCTACGCCAACCCGGTGGAGTTCTCGCCGCACAAGCTGATGTTCCGGCCGCGCGCCGCGCATGACCTGCGGGTGCTGCAGGCCAGCCTGGAGGTATCGCCGGCGGCGCGCCAGTACTGGATACACGATGTGTTCTCCAACTCGGTGGCGGTGGTGGAGCCGGTGGGGCCGGCCACCGAGCTGCGGCTGGCGGCGCGCTTCGTCATCGAGCATTTCGGCGTGCACAACCTGGAGCTGCCGGTGGCGCCGGAGGCGGAGAACTACCCCTTCGAATACGCTGCCGACGACAAGCTGGACCTCGCCCCCTTCCTGCCGCTGCAGTACCCGGAGGATGCGGCGGCGGTCAGCGCCTGGGTGCAGCCCTTTCTGCCGGCGCGCGGTGTCATCCACACCCAGGATGTGCTGCGCAACATCGCCGAGGGCATACGCGCCGACTTCCGCTACGCCGCCCGCGACGCCATGGGCACCCAGAGCCCGGCGCAGACGCTGGCGCTGGGCAGCGGCACCTGCCGCGACTTCGCCCTGCTGATGATGGAAGCCGTCCGCGGCCTCGGCCTGGCCGCCCGCTTCGTCTCCGGCTACCTGTACGACAAGGCGCTGGACGACGGCAGCGGCGCACTCGCGCCCGCGCCCGCGCCGAGCGCGGATCCGGCTGCCGGTGGACTGCAGCAGGGCGCCCGCCAGCCGGAAAGCGCGGATGCCGGCGCGGTTACCCGCGGCGCTGGCGCCACCCACGCCTGGTTGCACGTCTATCTGCCCGGCGCCGGCTGGGTGCCCTTTGATCCCACCAACACGCTCTATGGCGGCACCGACCTCATCCGCGTCGCCTACACCCGCACGCCGGAACAGGCGGCGCCGGTGGCCGGCGCCTGGTTCGGCGCGGCGGACGACTACCTGGGCATGACGGTGGAAGTAGCGGTGCGGCAGCTGACGCCGGAGGCGGCCGCCGCCATCCTCGCCGCCGACCTCCAGCTGCCCCTGCCGGCCGACGCCGATCCCGCATGCGAGGGGGTGTAACGCGCGTTACGCCGGCTCTGCCGCAACCGCGGCGGGGGCAGGGCGGACAATCGCCGCTCCTTACGCTGGAGCGCGCTTGATGATAGACGTCGAACTCGGTGGCCGTGGCCTGGTGATCGCTGGCCGGCCGCTATCGGGGCGCATGCTGCCCCTGCTGTTGGCGGCGCTGCTGGAAGCGCGCGGCGAAGGCGGGGCGACGCCGCAGCAGCCCTGCAGCCGGCCGGACCTGCGCGACCGCATCGGCGGCCTCGCCGATCTGCACCGCACCCAGCTGTGGCGCGCGCTGCGCAGCCTCGCCGGCACGCCGCTGCAAGGTCTGGTCGGCCATGCGGCGGCCAGCGCCGGGCCGTACTGGCTGGACGAAGCGCTGGCGGCGCGCTGCGCCTTCCGCATCGACGGCCAGCCGGCGACGCCCTGCGTCCTGGCCGCGCTGCTGCGTCCGCCGCGCGCGGGCGGCGAGGCGACGAGCGCGCCGGTGACGCTGCCGCCGCTGGCCTACATCGACGCCCTCGCCCAGGCCGACCACCTGCTGGACCGCGGCGAGCTCTACCCGGCGCGCCAGCAGCTCGCCCGTGCCCTGAGCCAGCTGTCGGCGGACGACGTGGCCGACCGCGCCGCCATCGCCGTGCGCCGCGCCCGCATCTCCCGCCGCCTGGCCGACTGGGCTGCGCTGCAGGACGACCTGCGCGAACTCTCCGCCCTCGCCACCAGCCCGCGGCTGGTACCGCAGCAGCGCCGCCTGATCGAAGCGCGCATCCAGCTGCTGTCCGCCTGGCACATCTACGGCGGCCTGGGCAACGCCGCCGCCGCGCTGGCGCGGCTGGACGAAGTGGAGCCGGCCAGCCTGGCGGTGGATCTCGCCCTGCGCAACGACTACCTCAACCTGCGCGGCATGGTGCTGCGCGAACTGGCACTGCGGCAGCGCGCGGCGCCGCAAGCCGCCGCCGCGGTCGCCTGCTTCGGCGAGGCCATACGCTGCGCCGCGCTGGCCGCCGCGCCGGAGCAGTTGCAAGTGACCGCCGCCAATCTCGCCAACACCCTGGGGCGGCTGTATGAAGCCGGGCTGTTCGGCGGCGAGGCGGCCGACCCGCCCGCCGACGGCAGCCCGGTGCGCGAGGCGGTGCGCTGGCTGCTGCTCAGCGACGCCATCTGCGCCCGCTGGCAGATCGCCACCCGCTCGCTGCTCAACGTCGTCTTCCTGCTGCGGCTCACCGCGGTGAATCGTCTGCCCTATGCCGAACTCGCCGCGCTGGCGGCGGCACAGGGCATGCCGCTGGCGGCGGCCGGCTACACCGAGTTTGCCGAGAAGGCCTGGCAAGGCCGGCGGGCGGTGCATTCGCAGATCCCGGTGGACCAGCGCTGCGCCTTCTTCCTCGTCTGGGCCACCCATGCGGCACGCGAGCAGCGGCGGGTGGAATGCGCCGAGCTGTGCCGCCGCATCGCCCACGAAGTGCGCAAGCTGCGCGACGCCGCGCTACGCCGTTCCTACGAGCAGGAACTGGCGCAACTGCGTGCCGAGCTGGTGAGCCTGCCGGCGCTGCAACGGGCGTAACCGGGAAGGCCGGGGCGGCGCGCCTGGCCGCTGCCGATACTGGCGCTGCCTTCCAACCCTTTCCGGAGTTCGTCATGAAATCTGCATTCCTTCGCCGGCCTTTCAGCGCCGGATTCAGTGCCCGGCGCGCCAGCCGTGGCATCGCCATCCTGCTGTTGCTGGCCATGAGCCTGATCCAGCCCGCCGCGGCCGCCGGCGTGGAACACTGGGAAGACAGGCCGGCGCTGGATCGCCACTTCCAGGCCGCCGGCATGCGCGGCACCATCGTCGTATTGGACGAGGCCAGCGGCCGCTGGATCGCCTCCGACTCCCGCCGCGCCCATGTGCGCTACCTGCCGGCCTCCACCTTCAAGATCCCCAACACCCTGATCGCGCTGGAAACCGGCATTGCCGCCGACGCCGCCCAGCCCTGGCGCTGGGACGGCGTGCAGCGCGAATTCCCCGACTGGAACCGCGACCAGACGCTGGAGAGCGCCTTCAAGGTGTCCGCGGTGTGGGTCTATCAGGACATTGCCCGCAAGGTTGGCGCCGAACGCATGGCCGCCTTCGTGCGCGACTTCCGCTACGGCAACGCCGAAACCGGCCCGGCGCTGGAGCGCTTCTGGCTGGATGGCGAACTGCGCATCTCGGCGGTGGAGCAAGTGGATTTCCTGCGTCGTTTCCTCGCCGGCACGCTGCCCCTGTCCGAGCGCAGCCAGCGCCTCGGCCGCGAGCTGATGCTGCGGGAGGAAACGCCGGCCTATCGCCTGTACGCCAAGACCGGCTGGACCGGCGGCGGCCCGGATTCGCTGGGCTGGTACGTCGGCTGGGTGGAGCGCGGCGCGCAGCGCAGCTACTTCGCCCTCAACATCGACATGCCCGGCGGCATCGCCCAGGCGCCCCTGCGCGAGCGCCTGGTGCGCATCGTGCTCGGGGAACTGGGCTTGATGCGCTAGCCGCTTTTTCATGCGGATGGCGATATGATTAGCTGCCATATAATATGGCGGCTATGAACGAGATCATCCCCAGCCCCGAGCAAAGCCTCGAACAGAAATACCTCGCCCTGCTGGATGAAGCGAACCGCCGCCAGCTGCCGGACGTGGGCGGCATCCGCCTGTGCTTCCAGCTGCTGTCGGTGGCCGCCGCGATAGACCGCGACTGCGCCGCGCTGCTGGCGCCGCATGGGCTGTCGGAAGGCCGCTTCATCCTGCTCTTCCTGCTCGATGCCGCCGAGCAGGGCCTGCCGCCCAATCTGCTCGCCGAACGCGCCGGCGTCAGCCGCGCCACGGTTACCGGCCTGGTGGACGGGCTGGAGCGGGAAGGGCTGGTGGAGCGCCGCGCCGAACTGGCCGACCGTCGCAGCCTCGCCGTCTGCCTCACTCCCGCTGGCAAGCGCCTGGCGGGGCGCCTGTTCGCCCAACATGCGCAGTGGATCGCCGGCCTGCTGGGCGACATCGATGCGGAGGAGCGGCGGGTGCTGTCCTCCCTGCTCGCCCGCGTCGCCGCCCGCACTGGCGCGGTCGCGGCAGGGGAGGCGCAGCGATGAGCCGGGCGAAGAGTCAGCGTGAGGTGCAGTCCTCCGGTCCAGCCAGCGCGCCGCCCGCAGCCAGGCCGCGCACCGGCGCCAGCCGGGTCGCTGCGGTGTCGCCGGAACATCTGGCTGCGCTGGAGGCCGGCACGCTGGCCAGCGCCACCCTGTCCGAGATCCTGGCGCTGGATCAGCAGCGGCTGCTGCTGGCGGTTTTCCCCGAATTGCCGGCCAATGAGCTGCCCGGCAAGGCAGCGGGCATCCTCAAGCGCATGAGCGCCATCGGTGGGCTGTTGCAGCAGCACGGCGGCGAGGCTGCTCTGGCGCGCTGCCTGGCGCACCCTTCCGACACCGTTCGCGGCTGGGCCTGCTTCCTGCTCGCCGCCACGCCCGGTGCCGGCCTGGCCGCGCGCCTGGAGGCCATCCGCCCGCTGGCGGACGATCCCCACTTCGGCGTGCGCGAATGGGCCTGGCTGGCGTTGCGCGGCCATCTCGCCGCGGAACTGGAAGTCGCCATCGCGCTGCTTACCCCATGGACCACCGAACCCTCCGAGCGCCTGCGCCGCTTCGCCTGCGAGGCGCTGCGGCCGCGCGGCGTCTGGTGCGCCCACATCGCCCGCCTCAAGACCACCCCCGAGCTGGCGCTGCCCATCCTGCAGGCCCTGCGCGCCGACCCCGCCGCCTATGTGCAGGACTCCGTCGGCAACTGGCTCAACGACGCCGGCAAAACCCGCCCCGACTGGGTCGCGGCCCTGTGCGCAGGCTGGCTCGCGGTAGGCGACCACCCGGCGACAGCGCGTATCTGCAAGCGGGCGCTGCGGAATCTCAAGTAGCAGACCAGCTCTTGTGTGAAGAAGGAGCCGATAAGGGTTTTCGTGACCCGCCTTCAGGCATGGAACCGCCTTTTGAGGGCTCCTGAATGTCAGTAATTTCTGTGTTGACAGAAATTACTGACATGACTAGATTCCACCTCATGGAACTCAAACCGATCGCTGAACGCTTCATCCTGCACTGGGGTGAGATGGGCTCCCGCTGGGGAGTCAATCGCACGGTGGCGCAGATACATGCGTTGCTCTATCTCGCCGGGCGGCCGCTGGATGCGGAGGAAATCGCCCAGACCCTGAACGTGGCGCGCTCCAACGTCAGCACCAGCCTCAAGGAGCTGCAGGCCTGGAAGCTGGTGCGCATGGTGCATCTGCTGGGCGACCGCAAGGACCACTTCGAGACCTCCACCGACGTCTGGGAACTGTTCAAGCTCATCGTCGAGGGGCGGAGGCAGCGGGAGATCGACCCGACGCTGGGCGTGCTGCGCGCCTGCCTGGACGATCCGCAACTGCCGGCGGAGGACGACGGCACCGAGCGGCGCATCCGCGAGACGCTGGAGTTCGTGGAGATACTGACCACGTGGTCCGACGAGATGCTCAGGTTGAAACCGGAAACGCTGATGAAAACCCTGGGCATGGGCGCCAAGCTGAGCCGGGTGGTGAGAAAGAAGGACGCTTGAGCTGGAAGCGTCAAAAGCGGGCAAGTCGCCCGTTTTTTTGAATTGGTTATTTCTGTTTTTACAGAAATAACTGCATGAATAGATGGCCCTCGGTTGCCTGCTATCCGTACCGCGCCCGAGAGCCAAGCGCTTCTGTTGCGGGGCTGGAATGTTGCCCCCGGCCAGGGATGTCGCAGGTTTTCTTCTCGTTCGTTGAAGGAGTCTTCCATGTCTTCGCTGCTGTTCTTCCTGTTCGTGCAAATGGCGCTGCCGCCGCTGCTGGGCTACCTGGTTCATCTTCATTTGAAGGAAGCGACCCGCAGCATCCTGCTGGATCTGTGCGGTACCGAGGCGCGTGCCGATTACTGGGTGCGCACGCTGGGCCTGCTGATGGTGCTGACGCCGTTGTGCGCGGTGCTGCTCTTCGGCGGCGCGTTGGCCACCGTACCCTTGCAGGATGCACTCAGGCGGGTGGCTTCCTTGAGCGTGCTCGGGGTGCTGGCGGCGGTGGCGGTGACGACGCGCGCGGTGTGGCGGCGGGTGCCGCAGCGGGAGCTGCCGTGATGCGCATCCTGATCTGCGGTGCGGGTGGCTTCCTCGGCGGGGCGATCGCCAGGCGTCTGGAAACGGCCGGGCACGAGGTGCTGAGGGCGGTGCGCAGGCCGGCGCGGCAAGGTGAAGTCGAGGCCGATTTCGGCCGCATGCTCGGCGTCGAAGACTGGCTCCCTTTGCTGCGGGGCGTGGATGCTGTGATCAATGCGGTAGGGATACTGGTGGAGCGGGGCGGGCAGCGCTTCGATGCCATCCACCACCGTGCTCCGGCGGCGCTGTTCGCGGCTTGCGAGCGGAGCGGCGTCTCGCGCGTGCTGCAGATTTCCGCGCTGGGTGTGGAGAATGGCCGGAGCGCCTACTTCACCAGCAAGCTGGCGGCGGACGAGTTCCTGATGTCGCGCTCCATCGGCTGGCAGATCCTTCGGCCAGGGCTGATCTATGGCCCGACAGGGAAGTCCGCGAGCTTCTTCCGCCTGCTGGCGAGTTCCCCGCTGCTGCCATTGCCGTCGGGTGGAGAACAGCCGCTGCGGGCCGTGCATGTCGATGATGTGGCGGAAGCCGCGCTGCGCCTGCTGGACCCGGCGGAACCGGTGCGGCAATGCGTGGCGCTGGTGGGTGCCGAGGTCTGCTCCTATGGGCAGATGCTGGCGTACTACCGCGTGGCGATGGGTTTTCCTCCGGCCTGGACTTTCCCGATACCAGCCTGGGCGATGCGCTTCTCCGCAAGCCTTGCAGAACACCTGCCCGGCTCGCTGCTCACCCGCGACACCTTGTCGATGCTGGAAGCCGGCAACACGACGGACGACGGGGCCACCCGCCAGCTATTGCAGCGGCCGCCCAGGGGGCTGAGTGATTTCGTGTCCGCCGCTGAAGGGGAGGGCGCACGCCAGCAGGCTCTTGCCACCTGGCGACCCGTGTTGCTCCGGCTGGCGTTGGCGGCGGTCTGGCTGCTCACCGCGCTGATCTGCCTGTTCGCCTATCCGCGGGAGGGCAGCCTGGCGCTGCTGGCGGAGGCCGGTCTGCAAGGCATGCCGGCGTTGGTCGCCTTCTACGGCGCGGTGCTGGTGGATCTCGTCTTCGGCCTCGCCACGCTGTGCCGGCCGGGCCGGCGGCTATGGCTGGCGCAGATGCTGGTGGTGGCGGGCTACACCCTGGTGATCGCGGTCGCCCTGCCGGCCTTCCTTGCCCACCCCTTCGGCCCGGTGCTGAAGAACCTGCCAATACTCGCAATCCTGTTCCTGCTCTACGCGGAGGAAAGGCGGCCATGACGCTCTATGCCTTTATCAAGACGCTGCACATCCTGTCCTCGGTGCTGCTGGTGGGCACCGGCTTCGGCACCGCCTTCTACCTGTTCTTCGCCAACCGCTCCGGCTCGGTGGCCTCCATCGCCACCGTCTCCAGGCTGGTGGTGCGCGCCGACTGGTGGTTCACCACGCCCACCGTCGTCATCCAGCCGCTGACCGGTCTATGGCTGGTACATGTCGCCGGATGGCCGTGGAGTACGCCGTGGCTGTTGAGCTCCATCGCGCTATACCTGCTGGCAGGCGCATGCTGGCTGCCGGTGGTGTGGCTGCAACTGCGGCTGGCGAACATGGCGAAGGACGCGGCGGCGGCCGGTACCGCGCTGCCGCCCTTGTACTGGCGCTATGCCCGCTATTGGGAGCGGTTGGGCTATCCGGCCTTCTTCGCCATGGTCGGCGTGTATTTCCTGATGGTGGGCAAGCCGGCCCTGCCTCTGTTCTAGCGGAGGGGGACGCGCAAGGGGGAACCGCGATGCGGCAGCGCAGCGTTTTCACCCCGTTCGCGGTTCTCCTGCGGCAATGCCGGCGCTACAATCCGCGCCATGGTCTGCGCCGCCCACCTTTCTCCCGCTTCCGTTGCCACCTTCGGCAGCCTTGTGCTCGCGGGTATGGCGCAGTCCAAAAAAGCCAAAAAACAGCCGCTCGTCTGACCGGAGCTGCTGTTCCGTCGGACGGGCGACGGGACGGCAGGACCGGATGGCAGCGCGCCTTCCAGGTACCAACGTAGTTTCGCCGCATATCCGACGGCTTCCATGCCGGTCTTTGCGTAGGAGTACGTTTCCATGTCGGATTTCTCCGGTATCTGGGTTGCCCTGGTTACACCCTTCAAGGCGGATGCCAGCTTCAGCGTCGACCATGCGGCGCTGCGGCGGCTGGTGGAGCATTACCGCGCGGCTGGTGTGGCCGGGCTGGTAGCGCTGGGCTCCACCGGCGAGGCCGCCGCGCTGGACGAGGACGAGCAGGACGCGGTGCTGGACTGCGTGCTCGGCGCCGCGGGCGACCTGCCGGTGACCTGCGGTCTGGCCGGCAACAACACCGCCCGGTTGCACGCCCGCCTGGCGCGGCTCAACCACCTGCCGCTGGCCGCGGTGCTGTGTCCGGCGCCTTACTACGTGCGCCCCTCGCAGGCGGCGCTGGTCGCCCACTTCCACGAACTGGCCGAGCGCTCGCGGGCGCCCTTGGTGCTGTACGACATTCCCTATCGCACCGGCGTCGCCCTGGCCACCGACACGCTGCTGACGCTGGCCGCCCATCCCAACATCCGCGCGGTGAAGGATTGTGGCGGTTCGGCCGAGAAGACCCGCGCACTGATCGTGGATGGCCGGCTGCAGGTGCTGGCCGGCGAGGACGCGCAGATATTTCCCACGCTCTGCCTGGGCGGCGCCGGCGCCATCTCGGCGGCGGCGCATCTGCTGCCGGAGCGCTTCGTGGCGATGCAGCGCGCGGTGGCGGCCGAACGGCTGGGCGAGGCCAGGGCGCTGCACCATGCGCTGGTGCCCTTGATCGAGGCTTTGTTCGCCGAACCCAATCCCTGCGTCATCAAGGCCATGCTGGCACGGCAGGCGCTGCTGGAGGATGTGCTGCGGCCGCCGCTGCTGCGCGCCAGCGATGCGGCGCTGGAACGGGCCGCTGCCGTGCTCGCCGGCTTGTCCTGAACTGGCTGCCGCGGTCGCCACCATTACCGGGAGCAGATGACATGAAATGCTGCCTGGCAGCGGCGCCGCGGATGCCGATATGATTACGCGTCTTCATCTTTTCGTCATGCGTGGAATGACTGCCGAAAGGGCGCAGAATGGCGTCCAGCCGTCGTTCCACATAAAAGGGGGCAGGGCGCGAACATGGACAGAATGCATAGCTGCGCAGCGCGCGGCCAGGATACCGCGGAGGTTTTCCGCGCGCTGACCGCGCAGCTGCCGGAGGGCGCGCGCGGGGCGCAGATGGTGGTGGCCTTCTATGGCTGCGGCCATGACGACGACCTGCTCGGCACTGAACTGCGACGCTACTTTCCGAACGCCGCGCTGCTGGGCGGTAGCTCCGCCGGCGGCCTGATGACCGAGCGCGGCGTGGTCGACGAGCAGGGCGTGGGCCTGCTGGTGCTGGAGGACGCCGCCGGCGAATACGGCGCAGCCGCCGGGCCGCTGGGGCACGATCCGGCGGCTGCGGCCGAAGCGTTGCTGTGCCAGGCGCTGGCGAGTTGCGGCTGCGAAGGCCAGTTGCCGGAGCTGGTCTGGATCTACCAGGCACCGGGCCATGAGGAAGCGGTGCTGGAAGGGCTGCGCCGGGTGGTGGGCAACCGCTGCCCCATCATAGGCGGCACCTCGGCCGACGAAACGGTGGCCGGCCGCTGGCGTCAGCTCGGGCCGGAAGGCGCGCTCAGCGACGGTCTGGTGGTCGGCGTGCTGTTTCCCTCGGCCGCGGTGGGCTTCGCTTTCCAGGGCGGCTACGAGCCCGCCGGGCCCAGCGGCGTGGTCACCGGCATCGGCTTCGAGCCCAATGGCGCCAGCGGCGTGGTCACCGTCGGCCATGGCCGGGAGATTCTCTCCATCGACGGCGAGCCGGCCGCCGCGGTGTACAACCGCTGGACCGGCGGCGTGATCGCCGGGGCGCTGGAGCGCGGCGGTTCCATCCTGCAGCAGACCACCATGTTCCCGCTCGCCACCGATGGCGGCCGTATCGATGGCGTCACCCATTACCTGTTGATGCATCCGGAGTCGGTCACGCCGGCCGGCGGCCTGCGGGTGTTCCGCGATGTCGCCGCCGGTACCCGGCTGTTCGCCATGCGCGGCGATCGTCGCCGCCTGATCGAGCGCGCCGGCCGCGTCAGCCGCCAGGCCCGCCGCCGCTTGCCGGACGCGCTGGCGGTGGCGGGCGCGCTGGTGGTGTATTGCGGCGGCTGCAAGATCGCGGTGGATGGCGAGATCGGCGACGTTGCCGGCGCCATCGCCGAGAGCCTGCACGGCGCGCCCTTTCTCGGCTGCTTCACCTTCGGCGAGCAGGGCTGCCTGATAGACAGCAATGTGCATGGCAACCTGATGATATCGGCGGTGGTGTTCGCCCACTGAGGCGGCGGTCACGCAGCTTTCCATCACACCGGCTCCCGCCGCCCACCGGATCTCTTCATGTCATTCGATTCCTCGGTTCCGCCCCTGGAGAGCAACGAAGCGCTGCGCGAGGCGCTGCTCTCCCTGCGCAGGGACTACGACGCCCTGCGCCACGCCGGGGCGGATGTGCAGCAACTGCTGGAAGCGCTCGAATCCCTGCTTGGCGTCGAGGGCGAGGAAGACCCCTTCGTCCGCGTCTTCTCCTCGCTGCGCAAGGTCTTCACCTTCTCCCAGGCGCTGATGCTGGCCGAGCCGGAAGGCGGCGGCGAGGTGCTGGAATGCATCGTCGCCGAGGATGCGCGGCTGCTGCATACGCGCTGGCCGGTGGCGGCGCTGTTCCGCAAGGTGATGGGCGGCAAGGTGGTGGCGACCTTTTCCACCGCCGGCCTGCCGGAGTGGGAGGTGGCCGCCGGCCTCGGCCTGTCGCCCGCCGGTTCGGCGCTGCTGGTGCCGGTGCGGGTGCGCGAGCGCCGCGGCATCCTGCTGCTGTTGCGCGATGCCGGCCTGCCGGGTTTCGACCGTGGCAACGTCGCCCTGGCGCGGCGCTACTCGGTGCTGGTTTCCCATGCGCTGGCCACCCGTTACGCCGCCGAGAGCGCGGCCGAGAGCCGCCGCCTGCTGGAGCTGAGCCGGCAGCTGCGCCTCAGCGAGCAGGTGGCCAAGCGCAATGCCGACCTGCTGCAGGAACTGGTGCGGGCGATGCCGGTGGGCGTGGCGGTGCAGGACGAAGCCGGCCGGCTGCTGGTCATCAACGAGGCCGGTGCGCAACTGCTGGGCGGCAGGGTGGAAGGGCTGCTGGGCGAGCTGCCGCCGCACCTGCGAGTGGAGGGTGCTGGCTCGCAGGAGGCCCAGTTGCGCCTGGTGCGCTACCGCGAACGCCTGGCCGGCGGCCTGCCCTACACCCGCGAGCGCGGTGTGACGCTGGATGGCGAGGAGCGCACCGTGCTGCTCACCGGCACGCCGGTGCGGGTGTTCGATGAATACCTGATGCTCTCCACCTCGCTGGACATCACCGAGCGCAAGCGCTTCGAGGAGGAGATGCAGCGCCACGCCTTCCACGATCCACTCACCGGCCTGGCCAACCGCGCGCTGATGAACGAGATCGTGGACAAGGCGGTGCGCGCCCACCAGGAGCGCGGCATGTTCGCGCTGGCCTTCATCGACATCGACAACTTCAAGCAGGTGAACGACTACTACAGCCACGGCCTGGGCGACCAGCTGCTGATCGCCTTCTCCCGCCGGGTGGCGGAGGCGCTGCGGCCCAGCGACACGCTGGCGCGCATCAGCGGCGACGAGTTCCTGCTGCTGGTCGATCCGGCGCAGAGCGAGGCCGAGGTGGCGCGGGTGATAGAGCGGGTGCTGGAAGCCTGCCGCCGGCCCTTCCTGGTGGAGGGTCACGAGCTGCTCACCTCCGCCTCCATGGGCGTGAGCTTCTACCCGGCGCACGGCGGCGACTACGAAACCCTGAGGCGTTGCGCCGATAGCGCCATCTACCAGGCCAAGAGCCTGCGCAAGGGCAGCGTGGCCTACTTCGATGCAAGCATGGGCCACGCGCTCACCGCCCGCATGGACCTGGAGCAGAGCCTGCGCGCCGCGGTGCGCGACCGCCATTTCCGCAACGCCTACCAGCCCAAGGTGCGGCTGGCGGACGAAACCGTGGTCGGCTTCGAGGCGCTGGTGCGCTGGGTGGAGCCGGACGGCCGCATCCAGCCGCCGGGCGTGTTCATCGAGATGGCCGGCGAACTCGGCCTGCTGGACGACATCACCCTGCAGGTGCTGGACGACATCGCCAGCGACCTGCCGCGCCTGAGCCGCCAGTACGGCGCCGGCATCACCATGAGCTTCAACGTTTCTGCCCAGCAGGCCGGCGACATGCTGTTCATCGACCGCCTGCTGGCGGCCATCGCCGCCAGCGGCATTGCCCGCCGGCTGGTGGTGGAGCTCACCGAGGACGCGCTGGTCGCCGCCCAGCAGTTCCAGAACGCGGTGCTGCCCCGGCTGCGCGCGCTGGGCGTGCGGGTGTCCATCGACGACTTCGGCACCGGCTACTCCTCGCTGTCCACCCTGGCCGACATTACCGCCGACGAGCTGAAGGTGGACCGCGCCTTCATCACCGGCATCCATGAGCGCGCCCGCAGCCAGGGCATTCTCAAGGCCATCGAATCGGTGTGCCGCGCGCTGCAGATCAGCATGGTGGCGGAGGGCGTGGAGGAGGAGGCGGAACTGGATTACCTGCGCAGCCACACCGGCATCGCCACCGTGCAGGGCTACTGGTTCGGCCGCCCGGCTTTCGTCGAGGATCTGCTGGGGAAAGCGGGGGAATGAGCCTGGCGGGCGCTGCGTGGCGGCCGGTTGGCGCGGGATCGCTTCTTTGCCCGCAGCGCCATCAGCCGCCCGCTCAGAACTCCCAGCTCAGCCCCAGGTTCCAGATTGGCTCGCCGTCGTTGCGGCCGGCGGCGCCGTAGAGCTTGAGCGCCTCGCTGGCGAGGTGGCGCAGGCCGATCTGGTAGCCGGGCAGGGCGTGGGTCTGGCCGAAGCGTTCCAGCGTCAGGCTGCTGCTGGCGCTGAAGGGCAGGTCCAGCCCCAGGCCCCAGCGTGCTGCCTGTTCCGCTTCGCCGGCGGTACGGGTCCATTCATGGCCGAGGTTGAGATGCAGCAAAGGCCCCTGCAGGCGCTGCCAGCTGAACAGCAAGTCCGCCGAGCTGCCGCGCTCGTGGTCGCCATGCGCCTTGTCGTCCGGCCGCAGAACGTAGTGCTGCAGCAGCAGGCCGGCGGAGAGGCCGTCGCTGGTCTGCCACGGAATCCACTTCAGGCCGGCGCCGCCGTGCCCCATGCGGGCGTTGGCGCCGGGCGAATGGGCATGGGAGGCGGCGAGCGCCAGTTGCAACTCCAGCGTTTCGCTCATGCCATAGGCGAAGGTGGTGCCGGCGCCGCGATGGAGGCCGTCGTCGAAGCCGGCTGCCTCCAGGTTGCCCTTGCCGTGGCCGGCGGTGGCGGCGTCATCCACCACCATCGGACTCTCGGCGTGGGCGGCCTTGGCCGCCAGCGTACAGAGGGCGAGGAGGATGAGCGTGGCGAGGAGCGCACCGACAGCGGCGATTCGTGCCGGCGATGCGATGGACGGGCGACCGGCGTTCGGCGGCATGGCGCCGAGCAAGGGGCTGGGCATGGGCGTAAGTCCTTCTTCTGCGCTGGGACTGCTGCGAGTCCGGCGGAGTCGTCGCGGCCGGCCGGGCCCATCCGTCGATCATAGTTTCTGCCTCCCGCTTTCGCTGGGGAGGGATTCTTGCTGGGGTCTTGCGCCCGGGGCTTCGCGGACTTTGGAGCTGGCGCTGGAAGGGGGCGAGGCGAGCTTCACTTTCGCCCTAGGTAGGCCTCCGGCGGTCCGCGTTATGGCCCGCCGGCTGCAACGCCAGGCGGATTCCTGCGGCCAGCAGGACGAAACCGCCTTTGCTGCGCCGCCCTATGCCGGACGGAAAGCGTGGGAGCGTGATTTATTCTTTCCTTCAATGAGTTGATATTTCGCATAATCCAAATGGACTAGTACGAAGATAATCTCGGCCCGCCGGCGAGGGCCGGCCTGGAGGGGGCATGAATCTCAATCGCAAGATCACCTTGCTGTTCGTCTGCGTGGCGCTGGGCATCCTGACCATACTGATCGCGATCAGCCTTTACGCATTCCGCAGCTATTCCATCGCCTCCTCGACCGCGCATGTGCGCACCGCCGCCGAGGTGGTGCGGGTCCATCTCACCGAAGCGATGATCCATGGCGTGATCGACAAGCGCGAGCAGTTCCTCGAACGCCTGATGGAGGTGAAGGGGCTGCACACCGCGCGGGTGGTGCGCTCACCGGAAGTGACGCGCCAGTTCGGCGCCGGCCTGCTGCGCGAGCTGCCGGCGGACGAAGTCGAACGCCTGGTGCTGGCGGACGGCAAGGCGCGCTACATCCTCACCGATGAGCTGGGCACGCCGATGTTCCGCGGCACCATTCCCTTCGCCGCCTCGGCCCGCGGTACGCCCAACTGTCTGCAGTGCCACCAGGTGCCGGAGGGCACGGTGCTGGGCGCGGTGACCATGGAGTTGTCGCTGGAGGAATTGAAGCGGCAGGCGCTGTACACCATCGCCGGGCTGATCCTCACCGTCGGCCTGTTCTCCTTCTTTGCCATCCTGATCGCGCGCCGGCTCATCCTGCCGGTGGGCCGCACCGCCCAGGCGGTGGAGCAGGCGGTGGAGCGGGCACTGAAGGGCGACTTCAAGGGCGAAGTGGCCTGTGGCACCGACGACGAGATCGGCCACATCGCGGTGCAGACCAACCGCCTGCTGGGCTTCCTCGACGACGGCCTGAGCCGCATCAGCGGCCGGGTGTCGCAGCTCACCGGCCGTACGCCGCAGGCGGACGAGAACCAGCTGGAAACCACCATAGACATGGTGAACGGCCTGGCCGACGCCTCCACCTTCAAGCAGGCCATCGAGGAAGACGAGACCAAGGCGGAGATCTTCGACCGCTTCGGCCAGATACTGGAGGAGCGTTTCGACATCCACACCTACACCCTCTACGACGCCATCGGCCCGAAGCAGCTGGAGCCGGTGATGGTGGACGGCGAGGCGGGCGCGCCCTGTCGCTGGTGCGATCCGCAGATCCTGGTGCGCAGCGAAATGTGCCGCGCCAAGCGCTCCGGCCATGCGGTGGACGGCCTGGCGCGGCCGGGCATCTGCTATGCCTTCCGCTCGCCCACCGAGGGCAGCGAGCCGCTGCGCCATTACTGCGTGCCCATCATGCAGTCCGGCTCGGTGGGCAGCGTGGTGCAGCTGGTGGCGCCGGTCAGCGAGGCGGCCAAGCTGGAGGCCTGCATCCCTTACATCAACGTCTATCTGCGTGAAATGGCGCCGGTGCTGGAGGCCAAGCGCCTCACCGAGACCCTGCGCGACTCTTCGCTGCGCGACGCCCTCACCGGCCTCAACAACCGCCGCTTCCTGGAGGAGTACGTCGATACGCTGATGGCCAACGCCCACCGCCGCAACATCCCGCTGGCGGTGCTGTTGCTGGACCTGGATTACTTCAAGGTGGTGAACGACACCCTGGGCCACGACGCCGGCGACGTGGTGCTGAAGGCGCTGTCAGGCGTGCTGCGGCAGTCGGTGCGGGCCTCGGACATGGTGATCCGTTTCGGCGGCGAGGAATTCCTGGTGGTGCTGCAGGACGCGCCGGCCGAGGCGGCGCTGGGCGTGGCGGAGAACATCCGCAGCTCGGTGGAGAAGCTGCGCATCCCGGTGGGCGGCACCATGCTGCAGAAGACCATCTCCATCGGCGTCGCCATGCACCCGGAAGACAGCGAAACCTTCTGGCAGGCGGTGAAGTTCGCCGACGTGGCGCTCTATCGTGCCAAGGAAGGCGGCCGCAACCGGGTGGTGCGCTTCACCTCCGACATGTGGGAAGGGCACGCCGAAGCGTATTGATCCGGTGGTTTCGAAGGTTTTTCCGGCGGCCAGGCAGGCGCCGGAGGGCTGCGGTTCAGGCTGCTCGTGAGCGCTTCAGCTGGCGCGCACGGCAGCCTGAATCATGTCCGGCCGAAGCCCAGGTATTGGGTTTCGAAGCGGCGCTTGCCCTCGGCCAGGAAGCCGTCGAAATCCCATTCGCCGCCGGCCAGCAGATGGGCGAACTCGGGGCGGAAGACGTAGGTGTCGGCTGCCGCCATGCGGCCATCGGCCAGTTCCACCTGCACCGTCAGCCGCAGGTACTGCTCGCCTTCGAAGGCGTCCAGGCGGGCGAGGGCGGCGGGGGGAACGTCGCGGTAGAGCACGCCGCTCACCGCAGCACCGGCGGCGGGGATCATGCCGGGATAGGTTTCGCCGGCCACCGGATGGCGGCTGTGCTCCCGCAAGGTGGCGGCTTCGTACTCCAGTGCCAGGCCGGCCACGCCGAACATGATGTCGGTGCACATCAGCGAGCCGTAGGTGAAGCAGTGGCGGCTCACGTCTTGCCCTGTTCGGCCTGCCAGGCGGGTTGCAGCAGCGCCCGGTGGCGCGCCAGTTCGGCCACCGCCACCTCGATCACCGGCCCGCTCAGGGTCTGGCCGGCGCAGGTGGCCGGCAGGCGGGCGCTGGCGCCGCCGTGGATGACCACGACCTCCAGTGCTTCCTGCTTGGCGTGCAGACGCTGCTGGCGGTCGCGCTCGCCAACGAGCACGCTGCCGTTGGTGAGATTGAGCCGCGCAGCCAGTTCGGCGTCGGTGCCCGAGGTGAGCCTGGCGCTGACCACGCAGGGCACCATGCGGTACTCGTTCACCAGCGCCAGGCCCTGACGGCGCAGGAAGGCACGCTGTTCTTCCTCGCCGGTGGGCAGACGGCCGGCGGAACGGCGAGCGAGCTGCAGCAGCTCCTCATCGGTGAGGTGGGGCGCCGCTTCGGCGAGCAGGCTGGGGGAGATCGTCGGCGCGCCCAGATCGGTCGCGTCCAGATGATGGTGATGGGCGAGGATGCGGCCGCCCACCTGCGCCAGCTGCTTGCCGGTCACGGTGGGCATGCCCTGGAACACCATGCTGCCGAGCAACTGGTGCAGCTGCTTGCACAAAGCCTCGTGTCCGCCCTGGGTCAGCGACTCGGGCAGGGAGAGGTCGAATTCGAAGGTGACGCTGAGTTTGACGTTGGGCTTGCCGGACATGATCGCTTCCCGTGCTCCGGTTGGGTATGCACTGCGGGATTATGCGGCAGCCGGGTAGCGTCGGAGACCGTGCGTATTACGCGGCAGACGAAAAAAAGCCGCCCGGCGGGCACCGGGCGGCATCGTGACCTGCTGCAGGCTTAGCGGACGACCTGGGTCAGCTCGCCGGCCTTGTAGCGGGCGGCGATCTTCTCCAGCGAAACTGGCTTGATCCTGGAGGCCTGGCCGGCGCAGCCGAAGGCTTCGAAGCGGGCCTTGCACACCAGCTTGGCGGCTTCGCGGGCGGGTTTCAGGAACTCGCGCGGGTCGAACTTGGAAGGGTTCTCGACGAAGAACTTGCGGATGGCGCCGGTCATTGCCAGACGGATGTCGGTGTCGATGTTGATCTTGCGCACGCCGTACTTGATGCCCTGGACGATTTCCTCGACCGGCACGCCGTAGGTTTCCTTCATGTCGCCGCCGTACTGGCGGATGATCTCCAGCAGTTCCTGCGGTACCGAGCTGGAGCCGTGCATCACCAGGTGGGTGTTGGGGATGCGGGCGTGGATGGCCTTGATGCGGTCGATGGCGAGGATGTCGCCGGTGGGCTTGCGGCTGAACTTGTAGGCGCCGTGGCTGGTGCCGATGGCGATGGCGAGCGCGTCGCAGTCGGTCTTCTTGACGAAGTCGGCGGCCTGGTCGGGGTCGGTGAGCAGGGCGCTGTGGTCCAGCTTGCCTTCGGCTCCGATGCCGTCTTCCTCGCCGGCCATGCCGGTTTCCAGTGAGCCGAGGCAGCCGAGTTCGGCTTCCACGGTGACGCCGATGGCGTGGCTCAGCTCGACGACCTTGCGCGAGACTTCGACGTTGTACTCGTAGGAGGAGGGCGTCTTGCCGTCTTCCATCAGCGAGCCGTCCATCATCACGCTGGAGAAGCCGGAACGGATCGCGGCCAGACACACCGCCGGGCTCTGGCCGTGGTCCTGGTGCATGACGACAGGGATGTGCGGATAGGCTTCGACGGCGGCGTCGATGAGGTGGCGCAGGAAGGCTTCGCCCGCGTACTTACGGGCACCGGCGGAGGCCTGCATGATCACCGGGCTGTCGCATTCGGCCGCCGCCTCCATGATGGCCTGGACCTGCTCGAGGTTGTTCACGTTGAACGCGGGCAGGCCGTAGCTGTTCTCGGCGGCGTGGTCCAGCAGCTGGCGCATGGAAACGAGGGGCATGAAGATTCTCCGAGGGTGCCGGCGGGGGCCGGACTGGGCTGTTGGATTGAATGCGTGGGCGTAGTTAGGCGCGCATTTTATCGCGCCCGGCCCGGCCGCCGTAAGCGACATATACGCTTTGAGACAAAGCGGAGCCGGGCAAGGGGAATGCGTGGCCGCCGGCGGCGGCACTCACTCGTGGCCGGGCGCCTTGTGTTCGCCCACGCGCACGATCTTGAGCGTGTTGGTGCCGCCGGAGGCGCCTATCGGTTCGCCTATGGTGAGCACGATGAGGTCGCCGTAATCCACCACGCCCTGGTCGAGCAGCACCTGTTCGGCTTCCCACAGCAGCAGGTCGCGGTCGTAGTGGGTCTGGCTCATCAGCAGCGGATAGACCTCGCGGTACAGGGTCATCTGGTTGCGGGCACGGATCTCCGGGGTGAGGGCGTAGATGGGCACGCCGCTGTTGAGGCGGCTCATCCACAGCGCGGTGGAGCCGGTCTGCGTCAGCGAGGCGATGGCCTTCACCTTGAGGTGCCAGGCGGTCCAGATGGCGGCCATGGCGATGGACTGGTCGATGCGGGTGAACACCCGGTTGAGCACTTCGCGGTCCAGGCTGACTTCGGCGGAACGCTCCGCCTCCAGACAGACGCGGCTCATCGCTTCCACCACCTCGACCGGGTATTTGCCGGCGGCGGTCTCGGCCGACAGCATCACCGCGTCGGTGCCGTCCAGCACCGCGTTGGCCACGTCCGAGACCTCGGCGCGGGTGGGCACCGGGCTGGTGATCATGGATTCCATCATCTGCGTGGCGGTGATGGTGAGCTTGTTGCGGTCGCGGGCGGCGCGGATCATCTTCTTCTGCAGCGCCGGCACCGCGGCGTCGCCCACTTCCACCGCCAGGTCGCCGCGGGCAACCATGATGCCGTCGGAGGCGTCCAGGATCTCTTCCAGGTTGGCTACCGCTTCAGTGCGTTCTATCTTGGCGATCAGCAGCGCATCGCCGCCGGCGGCGCGCATCAGCTGGCGCGCCATGTACATGTCGGCGGCGCTCTTGGGGAAGGAGACGGCGAGGAAGTCGACGCCGATCTGCGCCGCCGTCTTGATGTCGTCCATGTCCTTGGCGGTGAGCGCCGGCGCGGTCAGGCCGCCGCCCTGGCGGTTGATGCCCTTGTTGTTGGAGAGCTCGCCGCCGACCCGCACCACGGTGTGGATCTCGCTGCCGCGCACCCGGCTGACGATGAGCTTGAGCCGGCCGTCGTCCAGCAGCAGCACGTCGCCCGGTTTCACGTCGCGCGGCAGGTCCTTGTAGTCCAGCCCGACCCGCTGCTGGTTGCCCACCTGGCACTGGGCGTCGAGAATGAATTCCGCGTCCCGCTCCAGCGTTACACGCCCATTCTCGAAGCGGCCGACGCGGATCTTCGGCCCCTGCAGGTCGGCCAGGATGCCGACCGGGCGGCCGGCGAGGGCGGCGGCTTCGCGGATGAGGTTGGCGCGGGCGACATGGTCTTCCGCCTTGCCGTGGGAGAAGTTCATGCGCACGACGTCGATGCCGGCGTTGACCATGCGCTCCAGCACCTGCGGATCGGAAGAGGCCGGGCCAAGGGTGGCGACGATCTTGGTGTGGCGGGACATGCTGTCTCCTGTGTTTTTCGTGTGCCGCGCGGCGGCGGGCGCCGGGCATCGCCGGAAATGTCCGGCTGGCGGGGATTCTAGCGCTACCGCCGGTAGGCGTCCCAGGGATCGCCGGCACGGTGCGAAAACGCATCGATGTCCTATGCTGATGATGTAGAAGGAGGAGCCATAACATGGACGCAGCAATGTTTTTCGCCCTGGTGGCCGGCGCGACGCTGGTCGGGGTGGTACTGATGCTGATGCGCCGGGAGCAGGAAGAAGGCATGCCGGTGCGCGACAACCCGTACAAGGCGTCTTACCACGCCGTCTGCATCCAGTCGGGCAACCAGGCTTGCGAGGCCGCCCGCCATGTGCGCGGCCGCCGCTTCCTCGCCGCCGAGGCGCCGCGCCTGCCGATGCCCAGCTGCTCGCGGGCGGAGTGCAACTGCGTCTACGTCCATTTCGACGACAGGCGGGTGCGCAACCGGCGCGACGTGTATGCGAACAAGAGCTACATGATCGGCGAGCAGGATCAGGAGGAGCGGCGCCAGGTGACCGGCCGGCGCAAGACCGACATGGCGCGTTTCCACCCGGTCCATTGAGTTGCGGCGGCAGCTGGTCGCCGATATGCCGAAGTAGCGCGGCGCCAGTACCAGGCAAAACGGCCGCCCCTCATCAGGGCGGCCGTTTCACGTTCCAGGCCCTGAGGGGCCTGAATGGCTGCTGCGAGCTGCCGCATGCGCGGCGGCGCGGTCAGCCGGGGAAGCGGGCTTCCAGCGCGGCGATGGCCGGCAGCTTCTTGCCTTCCAGGAACTCCAGGAAGGCGCCGCCGCCGGTGGAGATGTAGCCCACGTCGTCGGCGATGTGGAACTTGGCGATGGCCGCCAGGGTGTCGCCGCCGCCGGCGATGGAGAAGGCTTCGGAGTGGGCGATGGCCGAGGCCATCATCTTGGTGCCGCCGGCGAACTGGGCGTGTTCGAACACGCCGACCGGGCCGTTCCAGACGATGGTGCCGGCGTGGGCGATGATCTCCGCCAGCTTGGCCGCGCTCTTCGGGCCGAAGTCCAGGATGCGGTCGTGCGGGCCGACTTCGTCCACCGGGATGCGGTTGGCGCGGGCCAGTGCGGAGACTTCGTCTGCCACCACCACGTCGACGGGCAGCGGCACTTCGGCGCCGCGCTCCTTCATGATGTCCATCACCTGGTGGGCTTCGCGCACCATTTCCGGTTCGGCCAGGGATTCGCCGATGCGCTTGCCGGCGGCCAGCAGGAAGGTGTTGGCGATGCCGCCGCCGACGATGAGCTGGTCCACCTTCTGCGCCAGGGTCTTGAGGATGGTGAGCTTGGTGGACACCTTGGCGCCGCCGACGATGGCCACCAGCGGGCGGGCGGGTTCGTGCAGGGCCTTGGACAGGGCGTCGATCTCGGCGCCCATCAGGATGCCGGCGCAGGCCACCGGGGCGAAGCGGGCGATGCCGTGGGTGGTGGCTTCGGCGCGGTGGGCGGTGCCGAAGGCGTCATTCACGTAGACGTCGCACAGCGCGGCCATCTTGGTCGCCAGCGCCTCGTCGTCCTTCTTCTCGCCCTTGTTGCAGCGGCAGTTCTCCAGCAGCACGATCTGGCCGGGTTCGACGCTGAAGCCGCCATCCACCCAGTCGGTGATCAGCTTCACCGGCTTGTGCAGCAGCTGACCCAGGCGCACCGCGACCGGCGCCAGGGTGTCGTCCGGGCCCACCGTGCCTTCGGTCGGGCGGCCGAGGTGGGAAGTCACCATTACCGCCGCGCCGTTGTCCAGGCAGTACTGGATGGAGGGAATGGAGGCGCGGATGCGGGTGTCTTCGGTGATGTTGCCGGCGTCGTCCTGCGGAACGTTGAGGTCGGCGCGGATGAAGACCTTCTTGCCGCGTACGTCGATGTCGGTGAGCTTGAGTACTTTCATTCCGGGGCTCCAGGGTGGTTTTTGTTGCGGCTTCAGCCGGCCGGCTGCCAGCGCGCGCGCCAGTGGCGGGCGACGTCGACCAGGCGGCTGGCGAAGCCCCATTCGTTGTCGAACCAGATGAAGAGACTGGCCATGCGCGGGCCTCCCACCCGCGTCTGGCCGCCGTCCACGATGGCGGAATAGGCTTCGTGGTTGAAGTCGATGGAGGCGTGCGGCTGCTCGGAGTAGGAGAGCAGCCCGGCGTGGCTGCTGCCCGCCGCCTCGCGCATCAGGGCGTTGAGTGCGGCGACGTCCACCGCCTCGCGCAGCGACAGTGCGATGTCGATGGCTGACACATTGGTGGTCGGCACCCGCAGCGCCTTGGCCTGCACCCTGCCGGCCAGTCGCGGCAGCAGCCGCTCCACGCCGCGCGCCAGCCCGGTGGAAACCGGGATGATGGACTGCATGGCCGAGCGGGTGCGGCGCAGGTCGGTGTGGTGATAGCCGTCGATCAGCGGCTGGTCGTTCATCACCGAATGCACGGTGGTGAGGATGACGTGCTCGACGCCGAAGGCGCGGTCCAGCAGCTCCAGCACCGGCACCACCGCGTTGGTGGTGCAGGAGGCGTTGGAGACGATGCGTTCGTCGCCGCGCAGGGCGTCGTGGTTGATGCCGAAGACCACGGTGGCGTCCACATCTTCGCCGCTGTTGGCGGGGTGGGACAGCAGCAGCCGCGGGCAGCCGGCGTCGATGAAGCGCTGCAGTTCGGCGCGGCTGGCGTAGTGGCCGGAGCATTCGACTACCAGGTCGATGTCCAGCGCGGCCCAGTCCACTTCTTCCGGCGTGGTCGCATGGCTGACGGCGATGCGGCGGCCGTCGATCAGCAGTGCGTCGGTGGTGGCGTCCACCTGGCCGGGGAAGCGGCCGTGGGTGGAGTCGAAGCGGGTCAGGTAGGCGATGCTGGCGAGGTCGGCCGGCTCGTTGATGGCCACCACCTCGAATTCATCGCGGAAAGGGGATTCGTACAGTGCGCGCAGAAAGCAGCGGCCGATGCGGCCGTAGCCGTTGATGGCGATGCGAACCGGGTTGGAGGCGTTGCGGGGCACGGGAAGACCGGGTCAGTGGCCGGGAAAGCGCCGTATTTTAGCGTGTATGCCATCTGTCGTCCGGCCGGTGGGGGAGGCGGCTGTAAGCGCCTGTGCCGGTGGCCGGTGACATGAAAAAAAGCCCGCCCGGATGCCGGGCGGGCCGTTTGCCTGGGGCTGCGCTCAGCGCGCCGCCATCCAGGCGCGCGCGGCGTCCAGCATGCGGCAGGAGTAGCCCCACTCGTTGTCGTACCAGGCCAGTACCTTGACCAGCACCGAGCCATCTTCGCCCTTGATCACGCGGGTCTGGGTGGCGTCGAAGGTGGAGGACACCGTGGTGTGGTTGAAGTCGGAGGACACCAGTGGCTCGGTGTTCACCGCCAGGATGCCCTTCAGCGGGCCATTGGCAGCGGCGGTCATGAGCTCGTTGATCTCTTCCTTGGTGGTGGCGCGCTCGGCGGTGAAGGTCAGATCGACCAGCGAGACGTTGATGGTCGGCACGCGCAGCGAGAAGCCGTCGAACTTGCCGGCCAGCTGCGGCAGCACCAGGCCGACGGCCTTGGCGGCGCCGGTCTTGGTCGGGATGATGTTGGCGGCGGCGGCGCGGGCGCGGCGCAGGTCCTTGTGGCGCACGTCCACCGTGACCTGATCGTTGGTGTAGGCGTGTACCGTGGTCATCAGCGCCTGCTTGATGCCGACGCTCCCGGCCAGCACCTTGGCGACCGGGGCCAGGCAGTTGGTGGTGCAGGAGGCGTTGGAAACCACCGTCATGTCGCCATTCAGCACGCTCTCGTTCACGCCCATGACGATGGTGGCATCCACATCATCGCCGCCCGGGGCGGAAATCAGCACGCGCTTGGCGCCCTGCTCCAGCAGCGCCTGGGCCTTGGCCTTGGTGGTGTAGGCGCCGGTGCATTCCAGCAGCACGTCCACGCCGTGGCTGGCCCAGTTCACGCCCTTCGGGTCCTTGGTGGAGTAGAAGGGGATCTTGCGGCCGTCGAGGATGAGGGTGTTTTCGCCTTCGGTGTCCACCGTGGTGGCGAAGCGGCCATGCGTGGTGTCGTACTTGAGCAGGTGGGCGTTGGTCGCCAGATCGCCGGACGCATTGATGGCGACGACTTCAAGTTCGTTCTGCAGGCCTTGCTCGTAAATGGCGCGCAGGGTGCAGCGGCCGATGCGGCCGAAGCCGTTGATCGCAACCTTGATGGACATGGGGGCTCTCCTCTCTACGAATCTGTGTGATGGCTGGCGCGCTCAGAGCACGACCTTGACCGCGGTGGCGACTGCCTCGGCAGTGACACCGAAATACTTGAACAGCTCGCCGGCGGGCGCGGATTCGCCGAAGCGGTCGATGCCGACCACCGCGCCTTCCAGGCCCACGTACTTGCGCCAGCCGTCGGTGACGCCGGCTTCCACCGCCACGCGCGGCACGCCTGCCGGCAGCACGCTGGCGCGCCAGGCGCCTTCCTGGCGGTCGAACACATTGGTGCTGGGCATGGAGACCACGCGCACCGCGATGCCTTCGTTGGCCAGCGCCTTCTGCGCTGCCATCGCCATCGCCACTTCCGAGCCGGTGGCGATGATGACCGCGGCCGGCTTGCCGCCAGCAGCCTCGGACAGCACATAGCCGCCACGGCGGATGTCGGCGATCTGGGCCGCGTCGCGGGTCTGGAAGGGCAGGTTCTGGCGCGAGAACAGCAGGCAGGACGGGCCGTCCGCGCGTTCGATGGCATGGGCCCAGGCCACGGCGGATTCCACCGTGTCGCAGGGGCGCCAGACGTCCATGTTGGGGATCAGGCGCAGCGTGGCGGTTTGCTCCACTGGCTGGTGGGTGGGGCCGTCCTCGCCGAGGCCGATGGAGTCGTGGGTGAACACGAAGAGCTGGCGCACCTTCATCAGCGCCGCCATGCGCAGGGCGTTGCGGGCGTACTCGCTGAACATCAGGAAGGTGGCGGTGTAGGGGATCAGGCCGCCGTGCAGCGCGATGCCGTTGGCGATGGCCGCCATGCCGAACTCGCGCACGCCGTAGTAGATGTAGTTGCCGCCACTGTCGCGGCTGACGCCCTTGGCGCCGGACCACAGGGTGAGGTTGGAGCCGGCGAGGTCGGCCGAGCCGCCGATGAGTTCGGGCAGCTTGGGCGCGTAGGCTTCGATGCTGTTCTGGCTGGCCTTGCGGGTGGCGATGGTTTCGCCCTTTTCGGTGACCTTGGCGAGCACTGCTTCGACGTGGGCCGCCCAGTCGGCCGGCAGCTTCTGCTCCTGCACCCGGCGCTTGAATTCGGCGGAGAGTTCGGGGAAGGCGGTGGCGTAGGCGGCGAACTTGCCGTTCCAGGCAGCTTCGGCGCTGGCGCCAGCCGGACGCGCATCCCAGGCGGCGTAGACGTCGGCCGGAATCTCGAAAGCGGGATGGTTCCAGCCGATGAAGGTGCGGGAGGCTTCGATTTCGGCGGCGCCCAGCGGTGCGCCGTGCACATCGTGGCCACCCTGCTTGTTCGGCGCGCCGGCGCCGATCACCGTCTTGCAGCAGATCAGCGTGGGCTGGGTGGTGTTGGCCCTGGCCTGCTGGATGGCGGCTTCGATTTCGGCGGCGTCGTGGCCCTGAACGTCGCGGATCACTTGCCAGCCGTAGGCTTCGAAGCGCTTTGGCGTGTCGTCGGTGAACCAGCCTTCCACATGGCCGTCGATGGAGATGTTGTTGTCGTCGTAGAAGGCCACCAGCTTGCCCAGGCCCAGGGTGCCGGCAAGGGAGCAAGCCTCGTGGCTGATGCCTTCCATCAGACAGCCATCGCCGAGGAAGACCCAGGTGCGGTGATCGACGACTTCATGGCCGGGGCGGTTGAACTCGGCCGCCAGCACCTTCTCGGCGATGGCCATGCCGACCGCGTTGGTGATGCCCTGGCCCAGCGGGCCGGTGGTGGTTTCCACGCCCGGGGTGTAGCCGTATTCCGGGTGGCCCGGCGTCTTGCTGTGCAGTTGGCGGAAGCGCTTCAGCTCTTCGATCGGCAGGTCGTAGCCGCTGAGGTGCAGCAGGGCGTAAACCAGCATGGAACCGTGGCCGTTGCTGAGCACGAAGCGGTCGCGGTCGGCCCACTGCGGGTTGGCCGGGTTGTGCTTCAGGTGGTGCCGCCACAGCACTTCGGCGATTTCCGCCATGCCCATCGGCGCACCCGGGTGGCCGGAGTTGGCCTGTTGCACTGCGTCCATCGCCAGGGCGCGGATGGCACCGGTAAGGGGATTGAAGACCGGGAGCTTGACGTTTCTGGACGACTGCATGGTTTCCTCGAAGCCGGGTGGGGCGGCTGGAAAAAACCGGCATTATCGCCGATTTCGATGACCCTTTACAGGGCCGCCAGTGTTTCCGGAGATGTAAGCCTTTGGCGGATCAGGCGAATCCGGGTTTTCCCGGATGGCGCGGATTGCGCTTCCGGAACCGGCCTCAGACCCACTGCCGGCGGCGTTCCATCAGCTTCCAGATCAAGGGGGTGAGGATGAGCTGCATCGCCAGGTCGAGCTTGCCGCCGGGGATCACGATGGTGTTGGCGCGGCTCATGAAGGCGTCATGGATCATCCGCAGCAGGTAGGGGAAATCCACGCCGCGCGGGTCCTTGAAGCGGATTACCACCATGGATTCGTCCAGCGTCGGCACGTCGCGGGCGATGAAGGGGTTGGAGGTATCCACCACCGGGATGCGCTGGAAGTTGATGTGGGTGCGGGAGAACTGCGGAACGATGTAATGCACGTAGTCGTGCATGCGGCGCAGGATGGTGTCCTGCACCGCGTCGGCGGAGTAGCCGCGCTCGCGGGTGTCGCGGTGCAGCTTCTGTATCCACTCCAGGTTGATGGTCGGTACCACGCCGATCAGCAGGTCCACATGGCGGGAAACGTCCACCTTGTCGGTCACCACCGCGCCGTGCAGGCCTTCGTAGAAAAGGCAGTCGGTGCCCACCGGCAGGTCTTCCCACTCGGTGAAGCTGCCCATGGGCAGGTCCCAGCGCATGGACTGGGCTTCGTCATGGATGTAGTAGCGGCGGCGGCCGGTGGCGGATTCGCCATAGGCGCGGAACAGCGTCTCCAACTCTTCCAGCAGGTTGGCTTCAGGGCCGAAGTGGCTGGCGCCGCGCAGGCCCTGGCGCTCGGCTTCCTCTATCTGCGCGTTCATCTCGCTGCGGGTGTAGCGGTGGAAGCTGTCGCCCTCGACGATGCCCGCGTTCACGTTTTCCCGATGGAAGATCGCCTGGAAGGTGTGCTTGACCGTGGTCGTCCCCGCGCCGGATGAACCGGTGACGGCGATGATCGGGTGTTTCATGGACATGGCAGGCTCCGGCGCGGCGGCGTCGTGTATCGGGAAAGGGAGAGGGCGTCAGCGGGTGTCGCCGCCATGCACACGGCGTGCGGCAACCACCAGCACATGGACTTCCTCGAAGGAGAGGTCCGGGTAGTGGTCGCGCACCACGCGGTAGGCGAGGTGGTCCAGCGTGACGTTGGCCCAGCGGTTTTCCGGCGCGAAGAAGGGCGCCACCAGGTTGCAGGCTTCCTCGAAGATTTCGCGGACGTTGTGGTGCCGGCGGCGCTCCTGGCTGTTGGGCTGGGCGATGGCGGAAGTGGATTCGGGCATGGCTTTTCCGTGCGTCTGCAATCCCCGGATGATAACGCGGGCTTGTGCGGTGCAGCGTAAGGGATGGGCAGGTGTTGAGAGGCTAGGAGTGGGAGTGCAGCCAGGTACGCCATTCGGTGAATAGCGCAGGGCTGGCGGCGGCCACCACCGCGCGTTTCACCGCCGGACCGGCCATCAGTGAGCCGCCGTCCAGCGCGGCGGCCTCGCCACCGGCTTCGGCCAGGATCAGCCGGCCGGCGGCGTAGTCCCACAGCATCTGGCCGCCGTGGATGTAGACGTCCAGCCGGCCGGCGGCGACGAAGCACCATTCCAGCGCGCTGGAGCCGAAATTGCGCTGGGAGTAGTAGGGCGGACGGGCGGCCAGTTCGTCGCTCAGATGGTGGCTGATGCGCTTGAAGTCGACGCCGGCGACCGCATCGGCGAGCTGGGTGGCGGCCGGGCGCAGCGGCAGTTCGGCGCCGTTGAGATAGGCGCCCGCGCCCTGCGCTGCGTAGAAGGATTCGTCGGTGATCGGGTTGTACACCACGCCGAAGCGCGGCTCGTGATCCACCAGGTAGGCGATGGAGACGGCGAAGAAGGGGATGCCGTTGGCGAAGTTGGTGGTGCCGTCGATCGGGTCTATGCACCACAGGCCGCGGCGGCCTTCGCTCCACAGGCGGGCCTGCTCTTCGGCAGTCATTTCCTCGCCCAGCACCGGGCCGGGAATCAGCTGCGGCAGGGCTTCGCTGAAGCGGCGCTGGGATTCCAGGTCGGCCTCGGTGAACAGCGTGCCGTCGGCCTTGCGGTTGCGTGCGGACTTCAGGTAGCGCGGCAGGATTTCCTCGCGCGCGATGTCGCGGACCAGGGATTCGAGGGCACGGGCACGGGCGAGTCGTTGGGCGGCGGTAGACATGTCAGCTCCAGGAGAGTCCGGGCGGTGCCGCTGGGGAACGGCAGTTGGGTCGGGACGCCAGGCGTGTCAGCCGGGAAAGGCGCGCGCCTATAATCTTACGATGATTTCACGCTTCCATTTCCCCGGCCGCCTGCCCGACAGCGGCGAAGTGCTCCTCCCCGACTCCATAGCCCACCATGCGCTGCGCGTGCTGCGCCTGCGCGAGGGCGAGCCGCTGGTGCTGTTCGACGGTGAGGGCGGCGAATGCAGCGCCACGCTGCGGTCGGAGGGCAAGCGGGCGTTTGCGTCCATCCAGTCGTGCAGCGAGGTGGAGCGGGAGTCGCCGCTGCAACTGGTGCTGGTGCAGGGCCTGGCCAGTGGCGACAAGATGGACTGGATCGTGCAGAAGGCGGTGGAGCTGGGCGCCGCCGGCATCGTGCCACTGGCCGCCGAGCGCTCGGTGCTGAAGCTGGCCGGCGAGCGTGCCGACAAGCGCCGGGCCCACTGGCAGCAGGTGGTGGTTTCCGCCTGCGAGCAATGCGGCCGCAACCGTGTTCCCGACGTGGCGCCCATCATTTCGCTGGACGCCTGGCTGGCGGCGCATCGGGATGAACTCAAGCTGGTGCTTGCTCCCGGCGGCGAAGGCGTGCTTGCCAAGCTGCCGCGGCCGGAAGGGCGGGTTCATCTGCTCATTGGTCCGGAAGGCGGCTGGAGTGAGGCCGAACTGGCGCAATGCCGCGCCGCCGGCTGCATGGCAATCGGCCTCGGGCCGCGGGTGCTGCGCACCGAAACGGCCGGCCTGGCCGCGCTGACCGCGCTGCAGACACTGTGGGGCGACCTCGCCGCCGCGGCGGACTGGGCGTAGTTTCAGCTTCCCTTTTCCTTCATTTTTCCCAGGAGTTTCCCCGCATGTTCGAATCCGCCGAGCTCGGCCACAAGACGGACAAGGAGAGCTATGCCGCCGCGGTGCCGGCGTTGCGCGCCGAGTTGCTGGATGCCCAGTTCGAACTGTTGGACCTGAAGAATTTCGCCGTGGTGGTGCTGATCAACGGCATGGACGGCGCCGGCAAGGGCGAGACGGTGAATCTGCTCAACGAGTGGATGGACCCGCGCCATATCCAGACCTGGGCTTTCGATTCGCCCACCGAGGAAGAGGCGGAGCGGCCGTTCATGTACCGTTTCTGGCGTGCGCTGCCGCCCAAGGGCCGCATCGGCGTGCTGTTCAACAACTGGTACACCGACCCGATCACCGACGCGGTTCTCCACAAGCGCAAGAAGGCGCGGCTGGAGCAGCGCCTGGCCGAGATCCGCCGCTTCGAGGCCATGCTGGTGCGAGAAGGCGTGCTGTTGGTGAAGTTCTGGTTCCACCTCTCCAAGCCCGGCCAGAAGGCGCGGCTGAAGGAGCTGGAAAAGGATCCGCGCACCCGCTGGCGCGTCACCGAGCGCGACTGGCGTTTCTACGAGGACTACGACCGCTATCGCGATGTCGCCAGCCATGCGTTGCGCCAGACCAGCACCGGTGATGCGCCCTGGCAGATCGTGGATGGCAGCGATCCGCGTTTCCGCGCGCTCTTCGTCGGCCGCAGCCTGCTGCAGATCCTGCATCGCCGGCTGGAGCTGGCCCGTCACCCGTGGACGCCGCGCCAGGTGGCGCCGCCGCTGGCGACGGCGATGGATACGCTGGATCTGCTCGGCAGCCTCAATCTGCGCCAGGAGATGAAGCGCAAGCAGTACGAGGACGAGCTGGAGCGCTACCAGGGCCGTCTGGCGCTGCTGACGCGCGAGGCCGCTTTCCGCAAACGCTCGCTGGTGGTGGTGTTCGAGGGCTCGGACGCGGCCGGCAAGGGCGGCGCCATACGGCGCGTCACCGCCGCGCTGGATGCGCGTCAGTACCGCATCGTGCCGGTGGCCGCGCCGACCGAGGAAGAACGCGCCCAGCCCTATCTCTGGCGTTTCTGGCGCCATCTGCCGCGGCAGGGCAAGGTGGTGCTGTTCGACCGTTCCTGGTACGGCCGGGTGCTGGTCGAGCGCGTCGAAGGCTATTGCTCCGAAGCGGACTGGATGCGCGCCTATGCCGAGATCAACGACTTCGAGGATCAGCTCGTCAGCGCCGGTGCGGTAGTGGTGAAGTTCTGGCTGGCCATCGGCAAGGAAGAGCAACTTGCCCGCTTCAAGGAACGTGAGGCCGAGCCGCACAAGCGCTTCAAGATCACCGAGGAAGACTGGCGCAACCGCGAGAAGTGGGATGACTACGCCCATGCGGTATGCGACATGGTGGACCGCACCAGCACCGAAATCGCGCCCTGGAACCTGGTGGAGGCTGAGAACAAGTACTACGCCCGCATCAAGGTGCTGCGCACGCTTTGCGAGCGCCTGGAGGCCGCGCTGGGCAAGTGAACGCCGGTGCGGCTACGACTGTTGTTGCAGCGAATCAAATGTTGCAAAGCCGCCACTGTGGAGCCGGCAACAAGCGCTCATGCTTCCGCTAGAATCCGGTCATGAAAACCCTCCGGGACGCTGCGCCGTGAGCGATATCTCCTCCCCGCCAGCCACCGGTTCCTTGCCCGGTAAACGCTTGAACGCCGAATCCTCTCCCGCACAGCCCGCAGCGGCGGCGAACAGCGCCGCTTCCGTCGATGCTTCCACCTCCCAGTTCGTCTCCTGGGTCCGGGGCGCAGCCCCGTATATCCATGCCTTCCGCGGCAAGACCTTCGTCGTAGGTTTCGGCGGCGAGGTGGTGGCGGGCGAGGGCGCCCAGAGCCTGGCCTATGACTGCAACCTGCTGGCGGCCCTCGGCATCCGGCTGGTGCTGGTGCATGGCGCCCGGCCGCAGATCGACGTCGAGATTGCCCGCCGTGGGCTGGAGCCGCGCTTCCACAACGGCCTGCGGGTGACCGACGCCGCGGCGCTGGAGTGCGTGAAGGCGGCGATGGCGGTGACCCGCTTCGAAGTCGAGGCGCTGCTGTCGCAGGGCCTGCCGAACACCCCCATGGCCGGCAGCTACATGCGGGTAACCGGCGGCAACTTCATCACTGCCCGCCCCTTCGGCGTCGTAGACGGCGTGGATTTCCAGTACACCGGCGCGGTGCGCAAGGTGATCGCCGAGGAAATCCATGCCGACCTCGACCAGCAGAACGTGGTGCTCATCACCTCGCTGGGCGTGTCGCCCGCAGGCGAAATCTTTAACCTGTGCATGGAAGAAGTGGCCGAAGCGGTGGCGGTGGCGCTGAAGGCGGAGAAGCTCATCTACCTGTGCGATGCGCCCGGCCTGCTGGATACCGACGGCAAGCTGATCGAGTCCATCACCGCCGACGAGGCGCAGCGCAAGCTGGAAGCGGGCGAAGGGCTGACCGAGGATCTGGATCTCTACCTGCCGTGTGCCATCCGTGCGGTGCGCAAGGGTGTTTCCCGTGTCCACCTGATAGACCGCGACAAGGACGGCGGCCTGCTGCTGGAGTTCTTTACCCACGCCGGTGTCGGCACCGTGTTGTCGCGTGATGCGCTGTTCCGCCTGCGCGAAGCCACGGTGGAGGACGTCGGCGCCCTGGTGGCGCTGATCAGCCCGATGGAGGCGGACGGCACGCTGGTGCGCCGTGGCCGCGAGTTGCTGGAACAGGAGATAGAGCGCTTCACCGTGGTGGAGCATGACGGCGTGTTGGTCGGCTGTGCCGCGCTGTACCCCTTCAGCGAAGACAACGCCGCCGAGCTGGCCTGCCTGGCGGTGACTCCGGAATACCGCCGCGCCGGCCTGGGCGACCAGCTGCTGCGCCGCATAGAGCGCCGCGCGCGGGTGCAGCGCCTGGAGCGCCTGTTCGTGCTCACTACCCGCACCGCCCACTGGTTCCGCGAGCGCGGCTTCAACGAGATCGGGCCGGAAGCGCTGCCGCGGCAGAAGCGCGAGCTCTACAACTTCCAGCGTCGATCCAAGGTATTCGTGAAGAACCTATGAAGCAGCAGACCTGCGGTTTCCTGCTCACCTCCGCCCAGCCCGTCCGGGAAAGGGGGGCATGATGTCGCCGCAGGTTCTACCCATTTTGAGTGGTGTGGGCGTCGCCTTGGCCGTGGTGCTGGGCGCCGGCTTTGCCCCCGCCGGCAGCTGGGTGCCGCTGGGTGCCTCGGCGGTGGGCGCGGGTCTGCTTGCTGCCTTTGCCATGCGCTGCCATCTGCGGGCCGAGGCTGGCCGTCGGCAGGTGGATGCGGAAGAGCTGGCGGTGCGCATCGACGGCCTGCATGCCGCCGGCGCCATCGGCCGCGTCGGTGATGATGAAGAGGCGGTGACCAAGCCTTGCCCGCTGCGCCAGATCGAGCATGCCTCGCATCACCTCGCCTTGCTGCGGCAGGTGGCGGAGGGCGTCTACGGCGTGGAGGCGCTGTTCGACCGGCGCTGTCGTTTGAACTGGATCAGCCCCTCCATCGAACGTTTGACCGGCTATTCGCCGGCGGACTGTCTGGCGGCGGAAGAGGCCATTGCCTTCCTCGTTCACGAGTCTGACCGCCGCTACTGCATGCGGGTGGCGGACCAGGTGCTCGCCGGTGGTGGCCAGCACGATTTCGAGATGCGGCTCACGCGCCGCGACGGCACTTTCGGCTGGGTTGCCTGCCACTGGCGCCCGGTGATCGGCGAGGACGGCGAGATCGAAGGCCTGCGCATGTCGGCAGAGGACATCCAGGGCCGCAAGGAGGCGGAGTACAAGCTGCTGGAAACGGTCGCCGAGCTGCGCCGTGCCCAGGCTCTGCGCGAGCACTACCTGTCGCGCAGCAACGACGAGCGCCAGCGTCTGGCTGCGCTGCTCAACGTCATCCGCCTCGGCATCCTGTTCATCGACCATGATCATCGGGTGCTGTACTTCAACCGCGCGATGCTGGAGATCTGGGGCTTCCCGCCGGACGAAAACCTGATCGGCATGCGCGACGTCGTCCTGCAGAGCAAGGTGGGCGCGCTGCTGGAAGAGCCGGAATCCTTCTTCGCCCATGTGCAGGCCATCGTCGGTGCGCGGGTGGCGGTCAGCGAGCGGCATGAGCAGCGCTTCCGCGATGGCCGTGTCGTCACCGACATTTCGGCGGTGGTGGAGGGTGGTCAGGGGCGCAAGGGCATCGGCCGGGTGTGGATCTACGAGGACGTCACCGAGCAGCGCCGCATTGCCGCCCAGCTGGTGTCGCTGGCCGAGCGCGATCCGCTGACCAATCTCTACAACCGCCGCCGCTTCCATGAGGAACTGGAACGCCTGCTGGCCGATGCCGAGCGCCACGGTGTGCAGGTGGGCCTGGTGGCGATAGATCTGGACGGCTTCAAGCCGATCAACGACCGCTTCGGCCACCAGGCTGGCGACGAGGTGCTGATCGGGCTGGCCGAAGGCGTGGGCCGCCTCGTCCGCCGCAACGAGATGTTCTTCCGCCTCGGGGGTGATGAGTTCGGCGTGTTGGTTCCCGACACCAACGAGCGCGAATTGTCGGAACTCGCCGGACGTCTGGTCGAAGGTGTGGATGCGCTGAAGTTCGAATTCTGCGGCGAGTCGGTGGGCGTTACCGCCAGCATAGGCATCGCTCTGTATCCCGGTCATGGCCGCGATGGCGAGGCCTTGATGGCCGCGGCCGACGAGGCGATGTACCGCTCCAAGAGCGGCGGCCGCAACCAGTGGTCGGTGGCGCAGCCCAAGAGTGGATTGGCGGCTGATCTGCATACCGGCAGCCGCTAGGCGGGCACGGAAGCTGCGTAGACCGCTGCCGCGCCTGCGGCGCCCGGGCTGCTAGAATGCGGCGCTCGGAATTTGATGAACCTTTCAGGGAAGGAAGAAACGATGGCTCGCATGGTCAACTGCGTGAAGCTCGGCCGGGAAGCGGAAGGGCTGGACCTGCCGCCGGTGCCGGGCGAGCTCGGCAAGCGGATCTTTGAAAACGTGTCCAAGGAAGCGTGGCAGCAATGGGTGAAGTACCAGACCATGCTGATCAACGAAAACCGCCTGAACCTGATGGATCCGCGTGCGCGCAAGTACCTGGCCGAACAGATGGAGAAGCACTTCTTCGACGGCGGTGCGGACCAGATCGGCGGCTTCGTGCCGCCCCCGGCGCAGTAAACGCTTTGCTGTGCGGCCGTCTTAAAGGACGGTCGCCGCAATGAAAAAGGGATGACCCCAGCGGGGTCATCCCTTTTTTGCTTCAGATCGCGCTTTCTAGTGCTATCCAAGCGCTCAGGCGGTGTTTATTCGCCCTTGGCTGCCGCGCTCTGGGCTGACTTGGCGTAGCGGATGTCGCGACCCTGGACCAGGAAGACCACGTATTCGGAAATGTTCTTGGCATGGTCGCCGATGCGTTCGATCGACTTGGCGATGAACAGCACTTCCAGGCTGTTGGAGATGGTGCGCGGGTCTTCCATCATGAAGGTGATGAGCTGGCGCATGATGCCCTTGAAGCTGGCATCCACCTCTTCGTCCTGGCTCTTGATGATGGGCGCGTTGGTGACGTCGGCGCGGGCGAAACCATCCAGCGCGCTGCGCAGCATGTCCAGCGCGAGGCCGGCGGAATAGCCGAGTTCGATACGGGGCATGAAGGGCACTTCGCCCGCGTGCAGGCGCTTGCCGGCCTTGGCGATCTTCTTGGCTTCATCGCCGATGCGCTCGAGGTCGGAGATGGACTTGATTACCGTCATCACCAGGCGCAGATCCACCGCGGCCGGCTGGCGCTTGGCGATGATGTGCTGGCAGGCTTCGTCCAGGTCGACTTCAAGCAGATTGATGCGGTGATCGCCTTCGATGACGCGGTCGAGCAGACCGACGTTTCCTGTCTTGAGTCCTTCCAGGGCGTCGGCAACCTGGGTTTCGACCAGGCCGCCCATCTGCAGCACGCCGGTACGGATCGCCTCGAGTTCGGCATCGAACTGCTTGTGGGTATGTTCGCTCATTTTCGCCATTGCACTATCCAAGAGTGGGGCAGGCTAGCACGCCCGGGTTAAGGATTTGTTTCAGTCCGCCGGCCTCAGCAGCGGCTCAGCCGTTCGACGCCGCCGGCGCCGGCGAGCAGCAGCACATCCGCGCCACGGCGGGCGAAAAGGCCGTTGGTGACGACGCCGACGATCTGGTCGATACGGTTCTCCAGCGTCACCGGATCGGTGATGGAGAGGCCGTGTACGTCCAGGATGATGTTGCCGTTGTCGGTGACGAAGCCTTCGCGCAGACGCGGCTCGCCGCCTAGCGCGGCGAGCGCGCGGGCCACCTGGGCGCGCGCCATCGGGATGACTTCCACCGGCAGCGGAAAGCGCCCCAGCGGCGCTACGAGCTTGCTGGCGTCGCAGATGCAGATGAAGCGGCCGGCGACGGCGGCGACGATCTTCTCGCGCGTCAGCGCGCCGCCGCCGCCCTTGATCATGCTGAAGCCCTTGTCGATCTCGTCGGCGCCGTCCACGTATACAGGCAGCTCGGTGACGTCGTTGAGATCCAGCAGCGGAATGCCATGTCCGGCGAGGCGGCGGGCGCTGGCTTCGGAGCTGGAGACGGCGCCGCGGATGCGCGACTTGATGCCGGCCAGGCCGTCGATGAAGTAGTTCACCGTCGAGCCGGTGCCGACGCCAACGATGCTGCCGTCTTCGATGTAGTCGAGGGCGGCCAGCGCGGCGGCTTTCTTGAGTTCGTCCTGGGTCATGGGGCTGTCCTGGTGAGTATTCAAATCAGTCCGTGGAAGGGCTGCACCGGCACCGTTTCGCCGGCCTGCACATCGCCGCGCTCTTCGTCGAGCAGGATGAAGCAGTCCGCTTCGGACATGGAACGCAGTATGCCCGAGCCCTGCGCGCCGGTAAGGCTGACGCTGAGGCGGCCATCGATGTTCTGCAGCCGGCCGCGCAGGAACTCGGTGCGGCCCGGCGGCTTGCGTATGGTTTCGCTGCACACAGCGTCGAACAGCTGCGGAGCCGGCACGGGCGAGACACCCATCAGCTTTAGCAGCGCCGGCTGCACGAACTGGTAGAAGGCCACCATGGTCGCCACCGGATTGCCGGGCAGGCCGAACAGCAGTGCCGGACCGAGGCGGCCGAAGGCCATCGGCCGGCCGGGCTTCATCGAGATGCGCCAGAAGGCGACTTCGCCCAGCCGCGCCATGATGTCGCGCACGAAGTCGGCGTCGCCGACCGACACGCCGCCGCTGGTGAGTATGGCGTCCGCATTGGCGGCGGCATGGCGGAAGGCGGCTTCGAGTTCGGCAGGTTTGTCCGGCACGACGCCGAGGTCGACGATTTCGCAGCCTAGCCGGGCGAGGACGCCGTGCAGGGTGTAGCGGTTGCTGTCGTAGATCTGGCCGGCGGCCAGTGGCGTACCGATGGAGGCGATCTCGTCGCCGGTGGAGAGCACCGCCACCCGCGGCCGCGGCCGCACGCTCAATCCGCCTATGCCCAGCGAGGCCGCCAGCCCCAGCTCGGCCGGCCCGAGAAGGCGGCCGGCGGGCAGGGCGATGCCGCCGGCGGCCAGATCCTCGCCACGCCGGCGCAGGTTCTGGCCGGCGTGCTGGCCGGGCGGCACGAACAGCGTATCGCCCTCCCTGCGCACCATCTCCTGCATGACGATGGTGTCGGCGCCGGCCGGCACGACGGCTCCGGTCATGATCCGTACCGCTTCGCCTGCGCCGACTTGCCCGTCATAAGGCTGGCCGGCGAGGGCGGTGCCGGTGATCTTCAGCCGGGTATCGCCGCCCGCCACCAGATCGGCGGCGCGCAGGGCGTAGCCGTCCATGGCGGAGTTGTCATGGGCGGGGACGTCCAGCGGCGAAATGAGATCGGCCGCGAGAACGCGGCCGAGGGCGGAGAGCAGCGGCTGGTTTTCCGCGCCAGCCAGTGGCTGGACGCGTTCGAGGATGGCGGAACGGGCGTCGGCGACGCTGAGGGAGGGGCTGCCTGGGTGTGAACTCATTGCTCTGGAACGGGACGCTGCAGCCGGAAGCCGGCCGCGATGGCGGCCATTATTACCACAACCCGCAGGGCTTTTGGCGCGGCGCCCCATGCGCCGGGCCGGCCGGCTTCAGATTTCCAGGTTGTCGATCAGCCGGGTGCGGCCGAGCTTGGCGGCAGCCAGCACCACCAGCGGGTCGTCGGCATGCACCGGCGGCTGCAGGTCGGCGCGGCGACGCACGGTGATGTAGTCCGGTACCCAGCCGTGGCGGGCAAGCTCGTCCATAGCGTCGGTTTCCAGCTTGAGGAAATCATGGTCGCCGCCGCGCACTGCCTGGCAGATGCTGGAGAGCAGGTGGTACAGGCGAGGCGCCTCGGCGCGTTCCTGGGTGGAGAGGTAACCGTTGCGGGAGGACAGCGCCAGGCCGTCCTCGGCGCGCACGGTTTCGCCTGGCAGCACCTGCACCGGCAGGGCGAACTCGCGGACCATGTTGGACAGCACCATCAGCTGTTGGTAGTCCTTCTTGCCGAACAGGGCGACGTCCGGCTGCACGATGTTGAGCAGCTTGAGCACCACGGTGGCGACGCCGCGGAAGTGGCCGGGGCGGAATTCGCCGTCGAGGATGCTGGTCTGCGCCGGCGCCGGATCGACGTGGTAGCGCTGGGGCTGCGGGTACATGGCCGTTTCATCCGGCGCGAACAGGTGGGCGACGCCGGCGGCTTCCAGCTTCTCGCAGTCCTGCGCCAGGGTGCGCGGGTATTTGTCGAAATCCTCGGCGGGGCCGAACTGCAGGCGGTTCACGAAGATGCTGGCGATCACGCTGTCAGCATGGCTACCGGCCTGGCGCATCAGGGTGATGTGGCCATCGTGGAGATTGCCCATGGTCGGCACCAGGGCGACCTTGCCGGCTTTGGCGCGAGCGGCGCGCAGGCTTTCTATCGTGGTATGGATCTGCATGCTGGGGACCTGCGGGGGAGGAATCGACTGCTCAGTAGCAGTGTTCTTGGGCGGGGAAGCTGCCGTCGCGCACCGCGGCCACATAGCTCGCGACCGCTTCCTCGATGCTGGCGGCGCCGGCCATGAAGTTCTTGACGAAGCGCGCCTTCTTGCCGGGATAGACGCCCAGCATGTCGTGCAGCACCAGTACCTGGCCGTGACAGTCCGGACCTGCGCCTATGCCGATGGTGGCCATGCTCTTCAGACTGGCGGTGATGTCGGCGGCGGCGGTGGCCGGCACCATTTCCAGCACGACCAGCGCGGCACCGGCCTGCTCCAGGGCGAGGGCATCCGCCTTCAAGCGGGCAGCGCCGTCTTCGCCGCGGCCCTGTACCCGGTAGCCGCCCAGTTGGTGGACCGACTGCGGGGTGAGGCCGATGTGGGCACAGACGGGTACGCCGCGCTCGACCAGGAAGCGCACCGTCTCGGCCATGTATTCGCCGCCTTCCAGCTTGACCATCTGCGCGCCGGCGGCCATCAGGCGGGCGGCGTTGCGCATCGCCTGCTCCGGGCTTTCCTGGTAGCTGCCGAAGGGCATGTCGGTGACGACGAAGAGGCGATTGCTGCCGCGGGCCACGCACTCGGTGTGGTAGGCCATCTGCTCCAGAGTGACCGGCAGCGTGGATTTCTGGCCCTGGAGCACATTGCCCAGCGAATCGCCGATCAGCGCGACGTCCACGCCGGCACGCTCGAGCAGCGCAGCAAAGCTCGCGTCGTAGCAGGTGAGCATGGCGATCTTGCGGCCTTCGGCGCGCATTTTGCCCAGCTCGAACAAGGTGACGGGTTTGTCGTCCTGCAGATAGCTCATGGGAGACTCCTGTGCGGAGGCGCGAGTTTTCCCCAAACTGGTGCAATGCACAAGGGTGTTAGCTGCTTTGGTGCATTGCTTTTCGGCTGTTTATTCCGCGTAGCCGAAGAACTCGCGATAGCTGCGCATGTTGCGCAGGCGGTCCAGCAGCAGCTCGAAGTCTTCCTCCTTGTCCACCGGGTTCAGCACGCCGGCATCGACGACGAACAGCGGCGCGGCGTCGTACTGGTAGAAGAAGCGGGCGTAGCGTTCGGCCACCCGTTCGAGGTAGTGCTCGGTGATGCGCCGTTCCGCATCCATGCCACGCCGGCGGATGCGGTCCATCAGCGTGTCCGGCTTGGCCTGCAGGTAGATGACCAGATCGGGCTGTGGCGGCGCCGGTGGCTTCATCGCATCGAAGATGCGCTGGTACACCGTCAACTCTTCCTCGGCGAGGTTGAGGCCGGCGAACAGCGGGTCCTTGTCGAGAATGAAGTCGGACACCACCCGCCTGTCGGCTTCCGCCGGCGGTGTGGCGACATGGGCCGCGAGCTGGTCGATGCGCTGGAACAGGAAGGAGAGCTGGGTGGACATCGCCCAGCGGTCGGCATTCTGATAGAAGCGGCCGAGGAAGGGGTTGGCTTCCGGTTGCTCGAACATGCCTTCGGCCGGAAGGCGGTCGCAAAGGCGGCGGGCGAGGGAGGTCTTGCCGGCCCCGATGGGCCCCTCGACCACGATGTAGCGGGCTTTGTCGAGCATGGAGAATCAGCTGCGGAAGATGAAATAGACCGCGCCCAGCATACACAAGCCGGCCCACAGATAGTCAAGCTTGAGCGGCTGCTTCATGTAGAGCACGACGAAGGGGATGAAGACCAGCAGGGTGATGACCTCCTGCATGATCTTCAACTGCGCCAGCGTGAGGCTGCGCGCGCCGATGCGGTTGGCTGGCACCTGCAGCATGTATTCGAACAGGGCGATGCCCCAGCTCACCAGCACGGCCAGGTACCAGGCGCGGTGCTGCATGTTCTTCAGGTGTCCATACCAGGCGAAGGTCATGAACACGTTGGCGACGGTGAGCAGGGCGGTGGTTTGGGCCCACACCGGAACGGATTGCAACCAGGACGGCATGCCGGAACTCGCTGGAGTGCGTTACAGGGGCGCCGCGGCCTGGTCCGCCACCGCGGCGAGCAGGGGCGCCAGTTCGCCGTGGCCGGGAATGCGCAGGCGGGGAGCAAGCTCGGCCAGCGGGCGCAGCACGAAGGCGCGCTGGTGCATGCGTGGGTGCGGCAGGGTCAGCTCCTCATCCTGCAGGACGGTGTCGCCATGCAGCAGCAGGTCCAGGTCCAGCGGGCGGGGGGCGTTGCGATAGGCGCGGCTGCGGCCGGCGGCCTGTTCCATGTCCTGCAGGGCGTGCAGCAGCTGCTGTGGCGACAGGCCGGTATCCACCGCGATGACGGCGTTGATGTAGTCCGGCTGGCCGGGTGCATCCACTGGCGCGCTGCGGTAGAGCAAGGAGCGGCCGGCCACGTGGGTGGCCGGCAGGGCGTCCAGTTGCGTCAGGGTCTGGTCGAAGGCAGCAGCCGGATCGCCCAGGTTGGCGCCGAAGGCGATGTAGGCGCGAACCGCTTGAGGGGCGCCGCCCCCGGAGGCGGCCTGGCTCACGAAGCTTCGGCGGAGGTGGGTGCGCTTTCGCCGCTGCCCGGCTTGCGCCGCCGGCGCCGGCGCTTGCGGGCGGGAGCTTCACTGGCGGGCGCTTCGGTCAGCAGGGACTCCCGGTCTTCCAGGCCGGCGTGGGCGAAGCGGTCCCACCAGTCCGGTACCGCCATCGGAATCTCGCCCGACTGCGCGCGCAGCCGCAGGAAATCCCAGGCGGCGCGGTAGCGTGGCTGCTCAAGCAGGCGATAGGGGGTCTTGCCGGAGCGCTTGTCGAAGCGCGGCTGCAGCGCCCAGATCTCCTTGATGTCGCCGACGATGCGGCGGGTGATCGCCAGTTTGCCGGCCTGGGCGTCCAGCACTTCATCCATGGCCGCGAACAGCGCGGGTTGCTGATGCTCGCCGGCGCGCTTCTTGGTTTCCCAGGTGGCGAGCACTTCGTGCCACAGCAGGGTGGCGAAGAGGAAGCCGGGGGAGACGGGCTTGTCCTGCCGTACGCGGTCGTCGGTGTTTTCCAGCGACAGCCAGACGAAGCGCTCGCCCATCGGTTGTTCGAGGATCACATCCAACAGCGGCAGCAGGCCGTGGTGCAGGCCCTGTTCGCGCAGCTGCTGCAGGCATTTCACCGCATGGCCGGACAGCAGCAGCTTCAGCATCTCGTCGAACAGGCGGGCCGCCGGCACGTTCTCCAGCAGCACCGACATCTCGCGGATGGGGCCGCGGGCGGCAGGGTCCAGCGTCAGGCCCAGCTTGGCACCCAGGCGCACCGCCCGCAGCATGCGCACCGGGTCTTCTCGGTAGCGGGTCGGCGGGTCGCCGATCATGCGCAGGGTTTTCTGCTGGATGTCGGCCACGCCGTGGTGGTAGTCGACGATGGTCTCTGTGCCCGGATCGTAGTACAGCGCATTCACCGTGAAGTCGCGGCGGGTGGCGTCTTCCGGCTGGGTGCCGAAAACGTTGTCCTGCAGTACCCGGCCATGCTCGTCGGTAACCGCATCCTGGCTGGCGCGGAAGGTGGAAACCTCTATGGTCTCCGGTCCGCTCATCACGTGAACGATCTTGAAGCGGCGGCCAATGATGCGGGAGCGGCGGAACAGGCTGCGCACCTCTTCCGGCGTGGCGCTGGTGGCGACGTCGTAATCCTTGGGCGGATGGCCGATCAGCAGGTCGCGCACCGCGCCGCCGACGACGAAGGCCTTGTGGCCGTGTTCCTGCAATACCGCGCAGACCTTGCGCGCTGCCGGAGATAACTGCTCGCGGCGGATGCCGTGCTGTTCTACCGGAATGAGGGCGGGTTCGGGAGCGGGCGGGGTCTCGGTGCGGTTGAAGACCTTGCGCAGCAGCTTGCGGATCATCGGATGGTGGCGGGTTCTTGCGACATAAGGCAGGGATCATAACCCAAGGGCAGGCGCGGAAATAGCGCTTGTGTGTCGGGCACTTGCGCGTGGGGGGCTCTGATTGGCGTGGTTGGCAGGCTGTTGCGCTGCGGTTTGTCGTTCAGGAGCGGGCGCTCGACCTGGGGCTAATTCTTTCGGTTTACATGGTTTTAATCTCAATTCATTCCGGTGGAATTTAACGGAACAAGCCCTGGCCTTATTCTTGAGGCCAAGTTGATTCAATTTGGAGTTTATTCCTTGGGGGTAGATAGATTCGATGAATAGCCTTTCGGAGTGTTCTGGAATGGTTGCAGTGTTGTGCGGCGCGATGGAGTTTTTCGGGGCTCGTGTGTATTCGACTTTCCTCTTTTTTTGAGATGGTGTTTGATTTTTAGTGTAATGAATATAAAGGAGTTTTTATTTAATTTGCTAATGCTTGATTGGACTTTTTAAGTATATTTTTACCCTTTGTCATGTTGTTTTAAGCAAATTTATCTGCCTCGAAATATCGTGTTTACATATCTTTGAGGGCCTTCCTATACTGGGCAATACGTGAGGTGAAAAAGCGCGGAGAGGCTTTTCCCCGGCCGCCTTTTCCCGATCTGGAAATTCAAGACCGGATGCTGTTCGATTCACGTCGTGCGGTGGGAGGGATAAATGGATTTCATGGGAAAGCGAACCGCCTCTGGCGGTGTTCCCCTGGGCGGCATTCTTTTGCGCCTTGCCCTTTGCAGTGGTCTTTCATTGTCCCTCATGGGAAATGCTTCGGCGGCCTGTTCCACGGTAGGCGCCTCCATCGTCTGCAATTCGGCGGCAACGGTTCTTTCGCCCAATAGCATTTTCAGCTCCACCAGTGGGCAGACCGTCACGGTCAATTCCGGTGCCAGCATTTCCACATTGCTGGGTATTGGCTATGCGGTGAATCTCTCTGGCACGAATTACACCTTCACCAATAACGGTACCGTGGATCCCAGCCTGCTCGGGCTGATTGCGGCAGCTGCGACCGGCGTAAGGATGGGGAACGCCACCGGCGGCACCCTCGTGCTGAACAATACCGGCTCCATATATGGCTCAGGCCTGCTGGCCACGGTTTCTTTATTGGGGCTGGGCGGCACGGCGGTTGAATTGCAGAGCGGTGCTGGCGGCACGATCACGATCAATAACAGTGGCCTGATTACCGCTGGAACAGCGTTCCTCGGGGCTGGCGTGCTGGCGGCAGATAGCACGGCGATCGCCGCCTACGGTGGTGGCCGGGTCAATATGGTCAATACCGGCACGGTGACCGGCCGCGTCGGTTTTGCAACCGCCAGCGGTGGGAACAGCTTCATCAACGGCGGCATCATCAATGGCAGCGTGCACCTCGGCGCCAACAGCACGAATACCTTCACCGCGGTTACCGGCTCCCAGGTAAATGGGAGTGGGGGTGTTTCGGCGGACGTGCTTGGCCTTCTCGGTCTGAACCTCGGCTTTGCCGCTGCCGGGCAAGTAAATGGCGGTGAGAACGGCAACGACACCCTGATCCTGCAGAACGCTGTCTCGGGCACCGGCAGCGGTGTCGCCGGTACTGGCACCGCCTCGGCCTCGGTGTACAAGAACTTCGAGAACCTGATCGTCAATAGCGGAACCTGGACGCTCAACGGAGCGCTGGTCAGCGGCACCACCAGCCTCAATGGCGGCCTGGTGACTTTCGATGGCGCGAGCAATTTCGGTAGCGGCACGCTGACAGCCTCCGGCGGTACCGTGCAGGCGGCGACCGCGGGGCTGGCGCTGTCGAATCCGGTGAGTCTGGGCAGCGGCGGGCTGAGCACGACCGGCAGCAACAACTTCACCCTCAGCGGAGCGGTTTCCGGCAGCGGTGGGTTGAGCAAGAGCGGCAGCCATGTGCTGACGCTTTCCGGCAACAACACGTTCAGCGGTGGAACCGCGGTCGGTGGCGGCGGCCTGGTGCTGGGCAGCGCGAACGCGCTGGGTACCGGTGCCCTGACGGTGAATGGTGCGGCGACCGTGGATACGCTCTCCGCGCTGAACGCGAGCAATGCGGTGGTGCTCAATTCGGCGCTGACGGTGCTGGGCAGCAATGACCTCGGGCTGAATGGCGCGGTCAGCGGCAGTGGTGGGCTGGTCAAGAACGGCAGTGGTGTCCTGACCGTGGGAGGCGCCGGCAATACCTATAGCGGCGGGACCACGCTCAATGCCGGCACGCTCAGGGTGGGTGGCAGCGGCGCGCTGGGTACTGGCGCGTTGACGGTGGGTGGCGCGGCCTCCCTGGGTTCGACGGCGGCCTCCACGCTGAGCAACGCAGTGGTGCTGAACGCCAATCTCGGCGTCACCGGCAGCAACGATCTCGCCTTGTCGGGCGTGGTTTCCGGCACCGGACAGTTGAGCAAGAGCGGCACGGGTACCTTGACCCTGAGCGGGGTCAACAGCTATTCCGGCGGTACCGGGCTGAGTGCCGGTACGCTGAGCCTGGGCAATGCGGGGGCATTGGGCAGCGGCCAGCTCAATGTGACCGGTGCCTCCACCCTGAATGGCAGCGGTGTGACCGTCGCCAACGGTGTGGCGCTGAGCGCGGCGCTGACTACCAGCGGCGATCTGGGCCTGAGCGGCCTGGTTTCCGGCTCGGGGAGCCTGGTCAAGAGTGGCAGCGGCACGCTCACCCTTGGTGGCACCAATACATATGGTGGCGGCACGGTGTTGCAGTCGGGCAATCTGGTGCTGGGAACCTCCAGTTCGCTGGGTAGTGGCGCTCTGCAGGTGAGTGGCGCGGCGACGCTGGATGCCAGCCAGGCGCTGGCGCTGACGAACACGGTTCAGCTGGGCGCCGCGCTGACCCTGGGCGGGAGCCAGGATCTCAACCTTGCCGGCGTCGTCAGTGGTAGCGGCAGCCTGGTCAAGAACGGCAACGCCAACCTGACGCTGCAGGGCACGAATACCTATTCCGGTGGCACCACCCTGAACGCCGGCCGGCTGACACTGGCCAATGCGGCTGCGCTTGGAACGGGCGCGCTGAACGTGGGCGGTACCGCCAGCCTGGGCTTCGGCAGCAACTTCACGGTGGGCAATGCGGTACAGCTTGGCGGCGCGCTGACGGTGGATAGCGCCGGCAATGCCGCGACCTTGTCCGGTGCGGTGTCTGGCACCGGCAGCCTGGTGAAGACCGGCGCCGGTACGCTGACCCTGAGCGGCGCCAACAGCTACTCGGGCGGCACCACGCTGGCGGGCGGTGGCTTGATGGTGGGCAGTGCCACCGCGTTGGGCAGCGGTGGCCTGACGGTGAGCGCCGGCAGCAGCCTGGACAGCACTGCGGCGTTGCTGCTGGCCACGCCCATCCAGCTCGCAGCCGACCTGACCCTGGCCGGCAGCCAGAACCTGACGCTTTCCGGCGCCATCACCGGCGGTGGCAACCTGATCAAGAACGGCAGTGCCACGGTGGCGCTCACCGGCACCAACAGCTTCACCAGCGCGACCATCAACAGCGGCACCCTGCAGGCGAACAGCGCCAGCCTGGCGGCGAACGTCACCAACAACGCCAGTCTGCTGCTGGCACAGAACCTGGCGGGGACATACGCCGGCAGCATCACCGGCAGCGGCACGGTGGAGAAGAACGGGCCGGGGGCGCTGGTGCTGTCCGGCAACAACAGCTTCACCGGCGGGCTGGCGATTACCAGCGGCTCCCTGGAAACCCGCGGTGGCCAGGCGCTGGCCGACAATCTGGCGGTGTCGATTGCCGGCGGCGCGCAACTGCTGATCGGCGACAGCGAGGGGCTGGGCAGCATTACCGGGAACGGCGCGGTGAGCGTGGGCAGCGGTGCCACGCTCAGCCTGGGAGGCGGAGACCTCAGCGGCAGCTTTGGCGGCGTGCTGCAAGGGGCGGGCGGCATCGTCAAGAGCGGTGCCGGCACCCTCACGCTGTCCGGTGTCAGCACCCACAGTGGAAACGTGGCCGTCAATGGCGGCGCCCTGCGGGTGGATGGCTCGCTCGCCAGTGCCAACGTCAGCGTAGGCAACGGTGCCACGCTGGCGGGCACCGGCACCTTGAGCGGAGCGGTGAGTCTGGCCAATGGCGCCAAGCTTTCCGCCGGCAACGGCCAGACGCTGACACTGGGCTCGCTGACCTTGTCCCAGGGTTCGACGCTGGACTTCGCGCTGGGCGCCGCGCAGGCGATTCCCCAGCCGGTGGTGAGGGTGGATGGCAACCTGACGCTGGACGGCACGCTCAACGTCACCGACATCGGCGGCTTCGGCATCGGCGTCTATCGTCTGTTCGCCTACGGCGGCACGCTGACCGACCTGGGGCTGGATCTGGGCACGCTGCCCGGCTCGACGCTGGCGAGTGCGATGCAGGTGCAGACTTCGGTGCTCGGCCAGGTCAATCTCATCGTCCAGGATGCCAATACCACGCTGCAGTTCTGGAACGGCCTCAAATCCGCCGCGGATGGCGTGATCTCCGGCGGCAGCGGCACCTGGGCCAGCGGCGCCAGCAACTGGACCGACCTCACCGGTGCCGCCACCCAGGTCTGGAACAACCAGTTCGCCGTTTTCGGCGGGCTGTCCGGCGGCGCGGTGGACGTGAGCGGCACCCAGTCGCTCACCGGCATGCAGTTCCTGGCCAACGGCTACACCCTGAGCGGCAGCGGCCAGTTGCAGACTTCTGGCACCACCACGATGAGGGTGGACCCGTCCGTCACCGCCGTCGTCAACACCGCCATCACCGGCAGCGGCAATCTCACCAAGCGCGACGGCGGCACACTGGTGCTCGGCGGCAACAACACCTACACCGGCGGCACCACGCTGAGCGAAGGCGTGCTGCAGGTGGATGCCGACAACCGCCTGGGCGACGCCAGCGGCGGCCTCGCCTTCAACGGCGGCACGCTGCGGGTGACCGGCAACAGCTACCAGAGCACCAGCCGCGCCATCACCCTGGGCGCCAACGGCGGCGGCTTCGACATCGACTCGGCGAGCAATACCTTCACCGTTTCCCAGGCCCTGAGCGGCTCCGGCGCGCTGACCAAGGCCGGTGCGGGCGCGCTGCTGCTCAGCGGTGCCAACAGCTATTCCGGCGGCACGCACCTGACGGCCGGCACGCTGGTGGTCGGGAACAACGCCGCGCTCGGCAGCGGCACGCTGGATGTCAGCGCCAATGCCACGCTCGCCAGCTCCGGCCCGGTGGCACTGTCGAATGCGGTGAGCCTGGGCAGTGGCGTGGCGCTCAGCCTGCCGCTGAGCAGCGACCTCGCCCTCAACGGCGTCGTCTCCGGTGCGAGCGGCAGCCTGTCCAAATCCGGCGCCGGCACGCTCACGCTGGGCGCGGCCAATACTTATGGCGGCGGCACCGTGCTCGGCGGCGGCGCTCTGCTGCTGGGCAACGATCAGGCGCTGGGCAGCGGCGGGTTGAACGTGACCGCCGCCAGCAGCCTGGCCGCGACCGCGGCGCGCACGGTGGCGAACAACGTCGCGCTGGCAGCGGATCTCACCGTGAATGGCGCACAGAACCTGACCCTGAACGGCACCGTTTCCGGCAGCGCCAACCTGATCAAGAGCGGCGCCGGCACGCTGACCCTGAACGGCAACAACAGCTACAACGAAACCCGCATCGACAGCGGCAGCCTGGTGCTGGGCAGCAGCGCGTCGCTGGGCAACGGCACGGTGCGTGTCACCGGCGCCTCGCGCCTGGACGGCACGAGCGCACTGGTGCTTGGCAATGCGGTGGATCTCGGCGCGACGCTGGATGTGGCCGGAAGCCAGAACCTGACGCTGAACGGCAACCTCAGCGGCGCCGGCAGCCTCAACAAGAGCGGCGCCACCACCAGCCTGGTGCTGAACGGCAGCAACAGCTTCAGCGGTGGCGTGCAACTGGGCGGCGGCAATCTGCTGCTGGGCAACGATGGCGCCATGGGTAGCGGCATGCTCACGGTGAATGGCAGCTCGTCGCTGGACAGCGCCTCGGCGCTCACGCTGGCGAACACCGTTCAACTCAACGCCGACCTGACGGTGGCCGGTTCGCGCGACATCACCATGAACGGAAATGTGAACGGCGCTGGCCAATTGGTGAAGGGCGGCAGCACCACCACGCTCACCCTGAATGGCAACAACAACTACAGCGGCGGTACCGTCAGCCAGGGTGGCATCCTGATGCTGGGCAACAGCGGCGCGCTGGGCAGCGGCGCGCTGACGGTGAATGGCGCCACCGTGCTGGGCGGCAGCAGCCCGCTGGTGCTGGGCAATGCCCTGCAACTGAATGCCAACCTCGGCCTGAGCAATGGCCTGGATGTGACGCTGAACGGCGGTGTCGGTGGCAGTGGCGCACTGGTGAAGGGCGGTGCCGGCACGCTGGTGCTCAATGGCGCCAACACTTATTCCGGCGGCACCGATGTCGCTGGTGGCGCGCTGGTGCTGGGCAACAGTTCGGCTCTCGGCTCCGGCACCCTGCGGGTGAACGGGGTGACCGCGCTCAGCGGCAGCACGCCGCTGACGCTGAACAACAACATCGCGCTCGGCTCCACGCTCAACCTGAGCGCCGCCCAGGACGTCACCCTGCACGGCAACATCAGCGGTGCCGGCGATCTGGCGATATCCGGCGGTGGCAGCACCACGCTGGATGGCGCCAATAGCTACGCCGGCGGCACCCATCTGAACGGTGGCCGGCTGGTGCTAGGCAATGCCCAGGCGCTGGGTACCGGCGCATTGACGGTGGATGCCGCCGCCGCGCTGGCCACGACCCAGTCCTTCGCCCTCACCAATGCGCTGCTGCTCAACGGCAACCTCACGCTGGAAGGCCAGCAATCGCTGTCGCTGGACGGCGCCCTGAGCGGCAGCGGCGGCCTCGTGAAGAACGGCACCAGCGCGCTCACCCTGAATGGCGCGAACACCTTCAGCGGCGGCCTGTGGGTGAATGGCGGCACGCTGAACATCGGCAACGCGGCGGCTGCGGGTAGTGGCGACGTGACCATAGGCGGCCCGGTGGTGCTGAGCAACGGCAGCACGATGACGCTGGCCAACAACTTCATTCTCAACGGCGGGCTGACCTTCGCCGGCACCCAGGATCTGGCGCTGAGTGGAACGCTCTCCGGCACCGGCCGTCTGATCAAGAACGGCAGCAGCCTGCTCGCGCTCAGTGGCGCCAACAGCTACACCGGCGGCATCGACCTCAACGGCGGCACCCTGATCGGCAACAGCGACAGCCTGCGCGGCGACATCATCACCCAGGCCGGTTCCAGCCTGGTCTTCGCCCAGGACAACAACGGCAGCTACACCGGGCCGTTGTCCGGCGCCGGCAGCATCACCAAGGCGGGTGCTGGCGAATTGATACTCGGCGGCACGAACAGCCTGAGCGGCACGGTGAGCGTGCTCTCCGGCACGCTGGCGGCGCAGGGCGGGCAAGCCCTGACCGGCGCCAGCCAGGTGCAGGTTGATGTTGGCGCCACCCTGCGCCTGGATGGCAGCGAGACGCTGACCCGGCTCATCGGCGCCGGCTCGGTGGACATCACCGGCGCCAATGCGCTGACCCTGGGCAACAGCAGCAGCGACAACGTTTTCGCCGGTGCTTTCCTCGGCAGCGGCAACCTGAACAAGGTCGGCAGCAACCTGGTGACGCTCACCGGCAACAGCACCAATACTGGCAGCACGGTGGTTTCCGCCGGCACGCTGCGGGTGGATGGCACGCTTTCCAGCACCACGCTGAACGTGCAGTCCGGCGCCACCTTGAGCGGCAACGGCACGGTGGTCGGTGCGGTATCGGTGGATAACGGCGGCCGGCTGCAGGCGGATGCCATCGTCGGCACGCTGACGGTAGGCGATCTGCTGCTCTCCAGCACCTCCATCGTGGATTTCGCCCTCGGCGCGCCGGGCGCGGGCAGCCCGATAGACGTCACCGGCAACCTCATGCTGGACGGCATCTTGAACGTGAGCGACAGCGGCGGCTTCGGCCTCGGTGTCTATCGTCTCTTCAGCTATGCCGGGACGCTGACGGACAACGGCGTGACGCTGGGGACGCTGCCTTCGGTGGGCGGTACCACCACCTTGCAGGTAGCGGTTCCGCACGAGGTCAACCTGCTGGTGGAGAACAACGCTGGCGACCTGCAGTTCTGGAACGGCAGCGTGACCGCGCCGGATGGCCTGATTCACGGTGGTGTCGGCAACTGGGATGGCTCGCTGACCAACTGGACTTCGCTGGATGGCCTGCTGGGCAACAACTGGGGCGGGGTCTTCGCCGTCTTCAACGGTACCGCCGGCCTGGTCACCGTCGTCGGCACACAGACCTTCCAGGGCATGCAGTTCATTACCGATGGCTATGTGCTGGAGGGCGCACCGGGCGCCGTGCTGGACGCGGCGGGCGACGCCAATGGCGATGCCGTCATCCGGGTGGATGGTGGCGACGAGGCCACCATCAACGCCACCATCGACGGTGCCGCCACCCTGGTGAAGCGCGACAGCGGCACCCTGGTGCTGGGGGCGGCGAGCAACGGCTACCTGGGCGGTACCCGGGTGGAAGGCGGCGTGCTGCAGGTTTCCGGCGACGCCCAGCTCGGCGCCCTCAGCGGGGATGTCACCCTCAATGGCGGCACCCTGCGTATCACCGGCACCGCCTACAACCAGACCGACCGCGACGTGATCCTGGGCAGCAGCAGCGGCACCTTCGACATTGCCGACGCGGCCAACGATTTCCTCGTCACCCAGCCCATCACCGGCTCCGGCAGCCTGGGCAAGACCGGTGCCGGCACGCTGGTGCTGGGCGCGGCGAATGGCTACACCGGCGGTACCCGCTTGCTCGCCGGCGGCATCACCGTGGGCAATAACGCGGCGCTGGGCAGTGGCGGCCTGCAGGCCGCAGCGGGAACCGAGCTGGATGCGAGCCAGGCGGTGGTGCTGGGCAACGCGGTGCAGGTGGATGGACCGCTGACCGTGGCCGCCAGCAACGACATGGTGCTCAACGGGCCGGTGAGCGGCGTGGGCAGCCTGATCAAGAACGGCGCCACCACGCTGACGCTGAACGGCAGCAACAGCTATACCGGTGGCACCACGCTCAACGCCGGCGGCATCGTCGTCGGCACCTCCACCGCTCTCGGCAGCGGCGCGCTGACCGCCGCCGCCGGCACCGCGCTGGACAGCAGCGTGAGCGGCCTCAGCCTGAGCAACAACATCCTGCTCAATGGCGATCTGGCCTTCGGCGGCAGCGCTGACATGGCTCTCACCGGCCTGATCACAGGTACTGGCGGCCTGATCAAGAACGGCCCCTCCACCCTCAGCCTGAGCGGCGACAACAACTACACCGGCGACACCTGGCTCAACGCCGGCGGCCTGATCGTTGGCAGCAACGGCGCGCTGGGTGATGGCGACCTGCATGTCGCCACCGGCACCACGCTGGACAGCGCCGCCGCGGTCAACCTGGACAACGACGTGCTGCTGAACGGCAACCTCTCGGTGCTGGGCAGCAACGACCTCACCCTCAGCGGCCAGATCAGCGGCAGCTCCGGCATCCTCAAGTTCGGCGTCTCCCGCTTCCGCCTGCTGGGCGTCAACACCTACACCGGCGACACCTGGCTGAACGGCGGCATCCTGGAAGTGGGCAACGACGATGCGCTGGGCGACGGCGTGCTGCATGCGGCAGCCGGCACTTCGCTGGACAGCAGCGCCGCGGTGACGCTGGACAATCAGGTCGACATCGCCGGCCCCTTCACCGTGCTCGGCAGCAACAACCTGACGCTGGATGGCACCGTCAGCGGCGCCGGCAACCTGGTCAAGACCGGCCCGGCGGTGCTCACCCTCAATGGCACCAACACTTACCTTGGCGGTACCGAGCTGGCCGGCGGCACCCTCATCATCGGCAACGCCCAGGCCATCGGCGGCGGCGACCTCACCGTGAGCGCCGCTTCCACCCTGGGCAATTCCTCCACGACCAGCCTGGCGAACGATGTGCACCTGCTCTCCACGCTCACCCTGCAGGGCCTGAACAACCTGACCCTGAGCGGCGACATCGATGGCAGCGGCAGCCTGGTGAAGAACGGCGCCGCCACCCTGACCCTGGAGGGCGACAACAGCTACAGCGGCGGCACCACGGTGAATGCCGGCACCCTGGCGGGCGACAGCGACAGCCTGCAGGGCAACATCCAGACCGCCACCGGCGCCGTCATCGATTTCCTGCAGACCGGCAACGGCACTTTCGACGGCAGCATCAGCGGCGGCGGTTCGGTGATCAAGGATGGCGCCGGCACGCTGACGCTGAACGGCACCAACAGCTACACCGGCGGCACCACGGTGAATGCCGGCACCCTGGTCGGCAACACCGACAGCCTGCAGGGCAACATCGCCAACAACGCCACCGTGGTGTTCAACCAGACCAGCAACGGCACCTACGGCGGCGTCATGTCCGGCGCCGGCGACCTGGTCAAGGAAGGCAGCGGTGGGCTGACGCTGAGCGGCATCAACACCTTCACCGGCGACGTGCTGGTGAACACCGGCCAGCTGCTGGTTACCGGCGTGCTGGATGGCTCCTCCATCACCATCGCCGGCGGCGCCTCCATCGGCGGCTCCGGCACCATAGGCGGCCCGGTGACGCTGGCCGGCGGCGCGCGCCTGGTGGCAGGCACCTACATGACGCCGCTGAACTTCTCGGATTCGCTGATCCTGTCGCCCGCCACCGAACTCGACTTTGCTCTCGGCACCTCCGGCGCGCCGACCACGCTGGTGTCGGTCGGAGGCGACCTGACGCTGGATGGCATCCTCAACATCAGCGACGCCGGCGGCCTCGGCAGCGGCATCTATCGCCTGTTCGCCTACACCGGCACGCTCACCGACAACCTGCTGAGCTATGGCCTGCTGCCCACCGGCTACGACGCCAGCCGCTTCACCCTGCAGACCGCGATTGGCGGGCAGGTGAATCTGCTGGTGGAAAGCGTGCCGGGCGAAATCCAGTTCTGGAACGGCAACAAGACGGTGGCTGACGGCGCCATTTCCGGCGGTAACGGAGTGTGGTCTTCCACCACCAACTGGACGGACTCCAGCGGCAACGAAACCCAGAGCTGGGGTGGCCGCTTCGCCGCCTTCGCCGGCACCGCCGGGCAGGTCACCGTGCAAGGCGTGCAGAGCATCACCGGCATGCAGTTCCTGTCCGATGGTTACTGGCTGCTCACCGGCACCGGCGGCGGCTTGAGCGTTGCCAGCACCGGCACACCCATCCGGGTGGATGACGGGGTGACGGCGGAAGTGGATGTGGCCATCGATGGCGCCGGCGGCATCAACAAGACCGGCGGCGGCACCCTGGTGCTGGAGCGGGACAACGGCTACACCGGCGGTACCACCATCAGCGGCGGCCGCATCCAGGTAGCGTCCGACGATCGCCTCGGCGCCACCGGCACCGGCGTAACGCTGAACGGCGGCATCCTCAGCGTCACCGGCACCAGCTTCACCAGCACCGACCGCAGCCTCACCCTGGGCAACAACGGCGGCGGCGTGGAGATCGTGGATGCCGGCAACAACTTCACCGTTTCGCAGGCGCTGGGCGGCAGCGGCAGCCTGACCAAGCTGGGCGCCGGCACGCTGACCTTGACCGGCAGCAACAACTACACCGGTGGCACCGCGGTTACCGGCGGCACGCTGGCTGGCGACAGCAGCAGCCTGCAAGGCAACATCGCCGCGGCCAGCGGCTCCACCGTGCAGTTCAACCAGGGCAGCGATGGCACCTTCAGCGGCTCCATCACCGGTGCCGGCGCGGTGGTGAAAGCCGGTACCGGCAACCTGACGCTGGGCCAGGCCAACAGCTACAGCGGTGGCACGACGGTGACCGGTGGCACGCTTACGGGCAACAGCAGCACCCTGCAGGGCAACATCGTCAATGACTCCACCGTCGTCTTCAACCAGACCGGCAACGGTGTCTTCGCCGGCAACATCAGCGGCGGCGGCACGGTGATCAAGATAGGGGCCGGCACGCTCAGCCTCACCGGGGACCATCCGTTGTCGGGCAACGTCTCCGTGATCGATGGCACCCTGCATCTCAGCAATGGCAACGTGCCCGACGCGGTCATGGATATCGCCGCCGGCGGCCAGCTGCTGGGTTCCGGCTGGGTCGGCAGCCTGACCAATGACGGCACCGTGCTGGGCGCTCTCGGCGGCGGTCATGTAAGCGTTGCCGGCAACTACATCAACAACGCCGGTGGCACCCTGATGGTCGATCTGGACGAGGGGCCGAACAACTTCCTCACCATCACCGGCACCGCCAACCTCCATGGGCGCCTCCGGGTACTGAACAACTTCGTCTATCAGGGTATTTCCACCTACACCCTGCTGAGCGCGGCGGGAGGGGTCAGCGGTGTGTTCGACGAGGAGGAAATGCCGGAACTTGCCTTCCTGGATGCCACGCTCACCTATGAGCAGACCTCGGTGGAGCTCAACCTTGTGCGCAACGACACCACCTTCGCTTCGGTCGCGCGGACGCCCAACCAGCGTGGCGTGGCTGCCGCGCTGGACGGTATGGGCAGCGGCACGCTGTACAACAACATCGTCACCCTGAGCGAGGAGGAGGCACAGCGTGCCTACGACTTGCTCTCTGGCGAGGCCTTTGGCAGTGGCGCAGCGGCGATGATCGGCGAGGTCGGGCTGGTGGCGAATGCCCTGAGCGCGCGTACCCGTGCCGGCGGCGGCTGCTCCTCGCAGCGCGGCGGGGAAGGGCAGGCCAGCGCGCCCTGCGTGTGGACGCAGATGCTGGGCGCCATGGGCCACTACGCGATGAACGCCACCGACTACGGCTGGCCGGGCGCCCTGGGCCAGGCCAACAGCCGGCTCGGCAACAGCTTCAACGGCTGGGGGCACGTGCTGGGTGGTTGGGGCAAGCTGGACGGGCATGACGGCAGCGCCTCCATGGAGCGCGACACCACCGGCGTGCTGGTTGGCCTGGAGCACACTCTCAATGACCAGTGGCGGGTGGGCCTGATGGGGGGCTACTCGGATACCAGCACCAAGGTCGGCCAGCGTGCCTCGAAATCCAAGGTGGATAGCTATCATCTCGCCGCCTACGCCGGTTATCTCCACGACCGCTGGGCGCTGAGCTTCGGTGCCGGCTACAGCTTCCACAAGGTGGACAGCCGCCGCAACGTGGCCTTCGGCGGCTTCTCCGACCGCCTGACCGCGGATTACGACGCCCACACCGCACAGATCTTCGGCGAGGCCAGTCGCAACTTCGACGTCGGCGTCGCCCTGGTCGAGCCCTACGCCCGGCTGACCTATGTGCGCTATGAAACCGACACCTTCCACGAGCGGGGCGGCGCAGCACGGCTGGAGGGCAGCAGCAAGCAGACGCAGACGGAGCTGACGCTTGGGGGGCGGGTGCTGAAACAGGTGGCGCTGGAAGGCGACCGTGCGTTGCTGCTGCGGGCTGGCCTGGGCTGGAACCATGCCTTTGGTGACGATACCGCCGATACCGACATGCGCTTCTCCGAGGGCGGCGGGGCCTTCTCGGTCAAGGGGGCGCCGCTGTCGCGCGACAGCATGCTGGTGGAGGCGGGCGCGGAGTTCCGCGTGTCGCAGAACATGCGGTTCGGCTTCGACTACCTCGGCCAGCTCGGCAAGGACAGCCGCGACCAGCAACTGCGCCTGAGCGTCGGCTACCGCTTCTGAGGCAGGTTGCTGCTGAAGAAAGAAAAACGCCCCTTCCGGGGCGTTTTTAATGGTGCCTGTGGCTGGTGGCGGTTCAGTCGCGCAGCGAGATCACCGGCCAGCCGCGCTCCAGCGCATGGGCGCGCAGGGTGTCGTCCGGATCGACCGCGATCGGGTTGCTCACCCGCTCCAGCAGTGGCAGATCGTTGCGCGAGTCGCTGTAGAACCAGCTGCGCTCGAAGCTGCCGGCGTAGAAGCCCAGGGCTTCCAGCCAGGCATCCACCCGCTCGATCTTGCCGGCCTGGAAGGCGGGCACGCCGCGCGCCTTGCCGGTGAAGGCACCGCCTTCCTGCGCCGGAACGGTGGCGACCAGGTGAGGAATGCGGAACTCGCGGGCGATGGGACCGGTGACGAAGCTGTTGGTGGCGGTGACGATGGCGACCAGCGCGCCGCTGGCGAGGTGGCCGTCCACCAGCTGGCGCGCCTGCGGCGTGATCATCGGCTTGATCGAGGTCTCGAGGAACTCCCGGTGCCAGGCGTCCAGCTGTTCGCGCGGATGGCGGGCGAGGGGGGCGAGCTGGAAATCGAGGAAGGCGAAGATGTCCAGCGTGCCGGCCTTGTAGTCCTCGTAGAAGGCGATGTTCTTCGCTTCCTGCACCTCGCGGTCGAGGACGCCCTTGGCGATCAGAAACTGGGCCCAGGCGAAGTCGGAGTCGCCGTTGAGCAGGGTGTTGTCGAGGTCGAAAAGTACGAGATCCACTGTGTGTTCCAGGTGAGTGAGCGGGGGCTCAGATGGAAAGGCCCTGCTGCATCATTTCGCGCAGCAGCGGCACGGTGACCGGGCGCTTGCGCTCCAGCGAGGCGATGTCCAGCGCGTCCAGCACCGCCAGCAGGCTGGGCAGGTCGCGGCGGCCGTGGCGCAGCAGGAAGTCCACCACCTCGTCGGCCAGCGGCAGGCCGCGGCGGTCGGCCAGGGTGCGCAGGATGGCGCTGCGCGAATCGTCGTCCAGCGGCTGCACCTCATACACCAGGCACTGGCCGATGCGGGTGCGCAGGTCTTCGCGCAGCACCAGCCCCAACGGCGCGCTGGGGCCGGAGAGCAGCAGCGACTGGCCGTTGGCGAGCGAGCGGTTGAAGGCGTTGAAGAGGCCGATCTGGGCGTCGGGCGACAGGCGGTCCACGTCATCCACCGCTACCAGTGCGCCCGGCGTTTCCGGCAGCGCGGGGGCCAGCGTTGCGCCATCCAGGTAATGCACCGGCCGGCCGCTGGCCTCGGCCAGCGCCACGGTGGCGCGCAGCAGGTGGCTGCGGCCGCTGCCGGGGGCGCCCCACAGCAGCAGGTGGCGGGCGGGCAGGGCCTGGTCGCGCGCGGCCAGCAGGGATAGCGCGGCGATCAGCTCCGCATTGCTGCCGGCGACGAAGTTGTCCAGCGTCGGCGGCGCGTCCGGATGGATGTCGAGAACGAGTTGCTTCATCACCGGCTTCATTCCCTGGCCCCCGGCTGGCCGCGATAGAGGGCGCTGGAGAACCAGGCGCTGCGCACCTCGCGCAGGCCCACCAGCAGCGCGGCGCTGACCGGCAGCGCAACCAGCACGCCGACGAAGCCGAACAGCTGGCCGAAAGCCATCAGCGCGAAGATCACCACCAGCGGATGCAGGCCAATGCGCTCGCCGACCAGGTAGGGCGTGAGGGCGAAGCTCTCCACCACCTGGCCGATGGTATAGACCACCGCCACGCCGATCAGCGGCGACCAGCCGTCGCCCTGCAGCAGCGCGGCGAGGATGGCCAGCACCAGGCCGCCGCCGAAGCCGACATAGGGGATGAACACCAGCAGGCCGGTCAGCACGCCCACCGGCAGCGCGAAGTTGAGGCCGGAGATCCACAGGCCGACGCTGTAGAACACCGCCAGCAGCAGCATCACCGACAGCTGGCCGCGCAGGAATTCGGACAGCACCGAATCGATCTCGCCGATGATGCGCAGCGTGCGCGCCAGCCAGGGGCGCGGCACCGCCCGCTCCAGGCCGGCGATCAGCCGCGGCCAGTCCTGCAGCAGGTAGAACATCACCACCGGGATCAGGAACAGGTTGGCCAGCATGCCGATCAGAGCGAGGCCGCCGGTCTTCAGATGGGCGAGCAGGATGGGGATGAGATCCTGCGCGGTCGACCAGTTCTCGGTCATCAGCTTGCGCAGCTGGCTGGCGTCCAGCTGCAGCTGCACGCCCAGGTGCTCGCGCAGCTTGGGCGACACATGCTGGTTGAAGAGCTCGATGAGGTCGGGCAGGCGCTGGGCCAGCGTCATCGCCTCGCGGTAGACCATGGGCACCAGCACCAGGGTGAGGGCGACCAGCACCAGGCAGGCGATCAGGATCACCAGCAGCACCGCCAGCGGTCGGGGCAGGCGTCGCCGCACCAGCCAGCCGACGAGCGGATCGCAGATGTAGGCGAAGACCCCGGCCACCACGAAGGGCGTGAGGATGGGGCTCAGCAACCAGAACAGGCCGACGAGGGCGAGGCCGGCTGCGGCCCATGCGGCGGTTTGCAGACGATCGGCGCGGAGCGGGGTCATTTTCAAGTAAAATCGCGGGCTTGGCGCGGGAGAAGAGCCCCCCGCGAAACCCGTAAATGTAGCCAGTTGCCCTTGCACCCTCAAGTTCCGTCGCATGGCGACCGGCTCGAAACCCGCATACAGCAAGTCAGAGGAACGATCTTGACCGCTCCGAATCCGTCCCAGCAAGTTTCCCTTTCCTACCGCGACGCCGGCGTAGACATCGACGCCGGCGATGCCCTGGTGGACCGCATCAAGCCCTTCGCCAAGCGCACCATGCGCCCGGAAGTGCTGGGTGGCATCGGCGGTTTCGGCGCCCTGTTCGAGCTGTCGAAGAAGTTCAAGGAACCGGTGCTGGTGTCCGGCACCGACGGCGTGGGTACCAAACTGAAGCTGGCCTTCCAGCTGAACAAGCACGACACCGTCGGCCAGGACCTGGTGGCGATGAGCGTGAACGACATCCTGGTGCAGGGCGCCGAGCCGCTGTTCTTCCTCGACTACTTTGCCTGCGGCAAGCTGGACGTGGAAACCGCCGCCACCGTCGTCCAGGGCATCGCCCAGGGCTGCGAGCTGGCCGGCTGCGCGCTGATCGGCGGCGAAACCGCCGAGATGCCCAGCATGTACCCGGACGGCGAGTACGACCTCGCCGGCTTCGCGGTCGGCGCGGTGGAGAAGGCGGACATCATCGACGGCAGCCGCATCATCCCCGGCGATGTGGTGCTCGGCCTGGCTTCCAGCGGCGCCCACTCCAATGGCTACTCGCTGGTGCGCAAGATCATCGACGTCGCCAAGCCGGACCTGGATGCCGACTTCCATGGCCGTCCGCTGCGCGACGTGGTCATGGCGCCCACCCGCATCTACGTGAAGCCGCTGCTGGCGCTGATGCAGGCGCTGCCGGGCGTGGTGAAGGGCATGGCCCACATCACCGGCGGCGGCATCACCGAGAACGTGCCGCGCATCCTGCGCGACGAGCTGACCGCCCGCATCGACGCCGCCAGCTGGACGCTGCCGCCGCTGTTCCAGTGGCTGCAACAGGCCGGCAACGTGGACATCCAGGAAATGTACCGGGTGTTCAACTGCGGTATCGGCATGGCGGTGGTGGTGGCCGAGGCCGACGCCGACAAGGTGGCCGCCCAGCTCAGCGCTGCCGGCGAAACCGTGTATCGCATCGGCCGCATCGATTCGCGTGGCGAAGGCGAGGCCCAGACCATCGTCGGCTGAAGCCGGCTGCAGCACGGATGAAAGCCCGCGGCGCCTGGTGTGCCGCGGGCTTTTTTTCGTCCTGGCGGGAGTCAGTTCATCCGGAGATGTAAGCGTTTCGACAAAGTCCGCCTACGCTAGGAAGAAAGGCCAGTTGCGGCTGCCGCGGCCCGACTCCCCAAAGCCGAGGAACCACGGCGGCTCGCGGCACTCCGAATCTGGCACTTTGCTTGAGATAGAACGCAGAGGAAGCGCATAGCCGGCCTGCTACGTTATGCAACAATCCGTAAGCTTTTTTCTGATCCAATCCTTCGTTCGGTTCCTGGCTTGCTCCCAGGCTGCTCTCTGGTTTCTCCCTTCTCGCCGGATTTCCTCCCCACATGTCGTCTCGCCGTCCCCTCGTACTCGCTCTCTGTGTCGTCGGCCTGGCCGGCCTCGGCGCCTATGCCTGGCACGCCAACCGCGCACCGGCCTCTCTCAAGGGCAGCGCCGCCGCGGCTAAGACTGAAGCTGCCGCGCCCATCGGGGTGGAAGTGGAGGTGGTCGCCACCCAGGCCATGCCGGACGACGTCAGCGCGGTGGGTTCACTGCTGTCCAACGAGGCGGTGGTGCTGCGGCCGGAAGTGGCCGGGCGCATCTCGGCGATCCGCTTCCGCGAAGGCGCGCCGGTGAAGCAGGGCGAGGTGCTGGTGGAGCTGGATGCGGCGGTACAGCAGGCGGAACTGCAGCAGGCCAAGGCCAGCCTGTCGCTGGCGGAGGCGGACTACCGGCGTTCGGAAGACCTGTTCTCGCGCAAGTTCGTCAGCCAGAGCGCGCGGGACGAAGCTGCCTCGCGGCTGGAGGTGGCGCGCGCCACCACCGCGCTGGCCCAGGCCCGCTACGAGCGCACCCGGCTGCGCGCGCCCTTCGCCGGCGTGGTCGGCATCCGCAACGTCAGCGTCGGCGACTATGTGCAGGAAGGCGCGGCGCTGGTGAACCTGGAAGACATCAAGACGCTGAAGGTGGATTTCCGCCTGCCGGAGCTTTACCTGCAGCGCATCCGCCCCGGCCAGGCGGTGGAGGTGAGCAGCGACGCGCTGCCCGGGCAGTCCTTCGCCGCTTCGGTGGATGCCATCGATCCGCTGGTGGACGCCCAGGGCCGCTCGGTAGTGATGCGCGCCCGCCTGGCCAACGACGAAGGCCGGCTGCGGCCCGGCATGTTCGCCCGCGTGCGGCTCATCCTGCGCGAGCGGCCTTCGGTGGCGGTGGTGTCCGAACAGGCGCTGATGCCGTCCTCAAGTACGGTGCAGCACGTCTACCGGGTGGACCAGGACGTGGTGCATCGGGTGGAAGTGGAAACCGGCAGCCGGCGCGGCGCCAAGGTGGAGATCGTGCGCGGGCTGGTGCCGGGCGACATCGTGGTCACCGCCGGCCACCAGAAGCTGCGTGACGGTACCGCGGTGCGGGTGCTGCAGTCCGGCGGCAACGGCGGTGCCGCCAGCGACAGCATCGCCGCGCCGTCGGCGGCTGCGGCCGCGGGCTGAGGGCGGGCGCCATGGTTCTGTCCGAGATCTGCATCAAGCGGCCGGTGTTCGCCACCGTGCTGTCGCTAATGGTGCTGCTGGTGGGCATCATGTCCTGGTCGCGGCTCACGGTGCGGGAGTACCCGGCCATCGACGAGCCGGTGGTCACGGTGGATACCACCTACACCGGCGCCAGCGCCGAGATCGTCGAATCCCAGGTGACCAAGCCGCTGGAGGATTCGCTGGCCGGCATCGAAGGGGTGGACGTGCTGTCCTCCATCAGCCGCCAGGAACGCAGCCAGATCACGGTGCGTTTCCGCATCGAGCGCGACCCCGACAGCGCCGCCGCCGATGTGCGCGACCGCGTCTCCCGGGTGCGCCGCCGCCTGCCGGACGATGTGGACGAGCCGGTGATCGCCAAGGTGGAGGCGGACGCCAACCCCATCATCTGGGTCGCTTTCTCCTCCGACCGCCACTCCCCGCTGGAAGTCAGCGACTTCGCCAACCGCATCGTCAAGCCGCGGCTGCAGACCCTGCCGGGCGCGGCGGATGCCCGCCTCTACGGCGAGCGTCGCTACTCCATGCGGATCTGGGTGGATCGCGACCGCCTGGCCGCCTTCGGCCTCACGCCGCAGGACGTGGAAGACGCCATCCGCAAGCAGAACGTGGAATTGCCGGCCGGCCGCATCGAAAGCCGGCAGCGCGAGTTCTCGGTGGTGGCGCGCACCGATCTGGCCGAGGCCGAGCAGTTCGGCGCGGTAGTGGTGCGCGAACCGGCGACGCCGGCCGGCTACCCGGTGCGCATCCGCGACATCGGCCGGGTAGAGGTGGCGGCGGCGGACGAACGCACCTCGGTGCGCTTCATGGGCAAGCCGGCGGTGTCCATCGGCCTCATCAAGCAATCCACCGCCAATCCGCTGGACCTCAAGCGCGGGCTGATGGAGATGATGCCCAAGCTGGAGGAGGAACTGCCCGCCGGCATGAGCATGAACATCGCCAACGATTCCACCGTGTTCATCGAGCGCTCGATCAAGTCGGTGTTCTCCACCATCTGGGAAGCGGTGGTGCTGGTGGCGGTGGTGTGCTTCTTCTTCCTGCGCAACTGGCGGGCGATGCTGGTGCCGCTGGTGACGATCCCGGTATCGCTGGTCGGCGCCTTCGCGCTGATGCTGATGTTCGGCTTCTCCATCAACACCCTGACGCTGCTCGCGCTGGTGCTGGCCATCGGCCTGGTGGTGGACGACGCCATCGTGGTGCTGGAGAACATCTACCGCCATGTGGAAGAGGGCATGGAACCGGTGGCGGCGGCTTTCCGCGGCGCCAAGGAAATCGGCTTCGCGGTGGTGGCGATGACCATCACCCTGGCGGCGGTGTATGCGCCGGTCGCCTTCATGACCGGCCGCACCGGCAAGCTGTTCACCGAGTTCGCGCTGACCCTGGCGGGCGCGGTGATCGTCTCCGGCTTCGTCGCGCTGACGCTGTCGCCGATGATGTGCTCCAAGCTGCTGCGCCACGAGAAGAAGCACGGCGCGGTCTATGTCGGCATCGAGCGCTTCCTCGAAGGCCTGACCTCCGCCTACCGCCGCGCTCTCACCCGGGCGCTGGACCTGCGCTGGCTGGTGATGCTGGCCTTCGCGGTGGTGGCCGGCAGCTCGGTGCTGCTGCTGGGCGTGCTCAAGACCGAGCTGGCGCCGGTGGAGGACAGAGGCCGCATCCTCGCCAGCTTCTCCGGCCCGGAAGGCTCCACGGTGGATTACATGAGTCGCTACGCCGCCGAGATCGAGGCGCTGTACGCCAGCGTGCCCGAGATCTCCGGCTACATGGTCACCGTCGGCAACCCGACCGTGTCCCAGGGCATCTCCTACGCGGCTTTCGTCGACTGGGCGGAGCGCACGCGCAAGACCAGCGCCATCGCCGCCGAGCTGGACCCCAAGCTGCGCGCCATTCCCGGCATCCACGCCTTCCCGGTACTGCCGGCCGCCTTTGGCCAGAGCCCGCGGGTGCGGCCGGTGGGCTTCGTCATCGTCACCTCCGCCAGTTACGAAGAGCTGAACGAATACACCGAGCGCATGCTGGACGAGATGCGCAAGAACCCCGGCTTCGTCTCGCCCGACACCGACCTCAAGCTGACCAAGCCGGAGTTGGCGGTGGAGGTGGACCGGGACAAGGCGGCCGACCTCGGCGTGCCGGTGGATGTCATCGGCCGCACCCTGGAGACCATGCTGGGTGGCCGCCAGGTCACCCGCTACAAGAAGGAGGCCGAGCAGTACGACGTGATCGTGCAGGTCGGCGCCGGCGCCCGCGCCGATCCGCGCGACATCAGCGGCATCTTCGTGCGCGGCAAGAGCGGCGAAATGATTCCGCTCTCCAGCCTGGTGCGGGTGAACGAGACGGTGAGCCCGCGCGAACTCAACCACTTCGGCCAGCGCCGCGCGGTCACCATCTCCGCCAACCTGGCGCCCGGCTACACCCTGGGTGAGGCGCTCAACTACATGGAAGAGGCCGCCGGCCGCATCCTGCCCGCCGGCTACGCCTTCGACTACGAAGGCCAGTCGCGCGAGTTCAAGACCAGCTCCGCCAGCCTGGCGCTGGCCTTCGGTCTCGCGCTCGCCTTCATCTACCTGGTGCTGGCTGCCCAGTTCGAGAGCTTCCGCGACCCCTTCATCATCATGCTCACGGTACCCTTGTCGATGACGGGCGCCCTGGGCGCGCTCTACCTCGCCGGCGGCACGCTCAATGTGTACAGCCAGATCGGCCTGGTGACGCTGGTCGGCCTCATCACCAAGCACGGCATCCTGATCGTCGAGTTCGCCAACCAGCTGCGCGAAACCGGCACCGCGATGCGCGAGGCGGTGACCGAGGCGGCGGTGCTGCGGCTGCGGCCCATCCTGATGACCACCGGCGCGATGGTGCTGGGCACCATCCCGCTGGCGCTAGCCACCGGGGCCGGCGCCGAAAGCCGGCAGCAGATCGGCTGGGTCATCGTCGGCGGACTGCTGCTTGGGACCTTGTTCACTTTGTTCGTGGTGCCCACCGTCTATACTTTATTTAAACGCCGGGAACACAGCCCGGTTGCGGCACCGGTGGAGGGCAATCTCTCCGCCCACGCCTGAAGCCTCTTCCGCCAGTGATTTCAATCGCTTGGCGGAAAGCTGGAGCAGAAATTGATCGACACTTCATTGCGCATTTCGCCCGTCTACACCCCGGCCGTGCAAACGGTCGGGACGACGCGCGTCGGTGCCAATGAAAACCCGCTCACGGTCGATGCCGCCCAGACCGGCCCGAGCGCGGTGGTCGATCTCAGCGTGCAAGGCCGTCAGGCTGCGGCGCAGGAGAGCGGCACCGGGCTGAGCGCCCGCCTCACCGTGCAGGCGAGCGCGAACGAAGCCAGCCAGACCAAGTCGCTGGACCTCGATGCCAGTGACTCCGCTACTAGCGCAAGGCTGGCGGCGGATCCCACCGCCGACTTCTACACCGAGAGCGGCACCAACCAGGTGACTGCCCAGGCGGAGGCGGCCGCGCAGACTGCCGACCTACAGCCCACCCAGACCCAGTTGCAGCAAGGCTCCGCCTCGCCGAGCGCGCTCGAGCAGGCGCGGACCGCCTTGCAGAACGCGGATGCCCAGGCTGCCAACGACGTGCTGGTGAGGCCGGAAGCGGTGGAGCAGGCCGAAGCAGAGATGAGGCTGGCGCAGACGCCCACGCTTGAAACCGCCGCGGTCCAGCCCCTGACTGCCGCCCAGGCGATCCAGCAGGCAAATGCTGCCGCTGGCCCGGAGGCCCTCAATCAGCCGGACGCGGTGGATCTGACGCAGCAGGCCCAGACTGCCCGGGTTGAGGCGGCCAACCAGCAGGCTGAAGCCCAGCGCGCCGAAGCGACCGCACAGCGGGCGGAAGCGGCTCAGACCCAGGCGGAGCGGGTTGAAGCCAGCGCCACCGAAACCCAGACCCAGCGAGCCGAAACGCTCACCAGCCAGGCCGACACCCAGCGGGCTGATACCGCCGCCCGCGAGGCGGAGCAGGCGCGTGACGAGGCCCAGACCCAGCGGACCGAGGCGGAGCAGGCTGAACAGACGGCGCGCGAGCGTCAGCTGCAGCAGACCGAAGCGGCTGACCGCCGGGCCGAGACGCAGCGGACGGAGACGGCGCTGCGTAACGAACAGCAGGTGCGGGAAGCGGCCGAGGAACGCCGCATCGAGACCGAGCGGGTGCAGGAAACCACCCGTTCCGACCAGCTGGAGCGGGCGTCGGCTGAAGACCGCCGGCAGGATGTGCAGCGCACCGAGACGCAGACACGCAACAACGAAATCCAGCAGACTACCGCCGAGACGCAGCGGGTCGAGGCTCAACGCCTCGACGCCCAGCGGCTGGAGGCCCAGCGTAGCGAGGTGCTGGCTGCCGCAGAGCAACTGCAACGTACCGAGCCACTGACCCGGCCCGATGTGCAGTTCGCCAATGCGGTGACGCCAACGACCGCCGGCGAGCGGGCTGAAGCGCTGGCGCGTACCGCCGAGATAGACGGCATCGCCAATGCGGCGGCGAATGCCGCGCCTAATCAGGTCAATGCGCAGGCCAACACCGCCAATGCCAGGGATGGCTCCCAGGAGCTGACCGGCGCAGCGCGGGCCAATGCTCCGGCGGATTCGGCCTCCAGCGCAGGCAACCAGGCGGTGCAGCTCTACCTGCAGAACGCATCCCTGCCCAGCGGCCAGCAGGCTTCCGCGGCGGTGCGGGTGGCGGTCTGATCCGGGCGCGTCGTTTCCTGAACGCTCTTCCTGCCTGATCCGGAATGTATGGAGCGCCACCGAGAGGTGGCGCTTTTCGTTTGTCCAGCCGCGGCTGACGCTCAGCCGAACAGATAGGGAAACAGCTTCTGCCGCTCGGCGGCGGTCAGCGATTCCATGCGCTGCACATTGCGCGCCGGTATGTTCTCCGGATCGGGGAAATGCGCCAGCGCGGCCTCCAGGCTTTCCTCGCGGATCAGGTGCAGCAGCGGCCAGGGCGAGCGGTTGGTGAGGTTGCCGGCGTCGTCCGGCTCGGTGTCGGCGAACTGGTAGTCGGGGTGGAAGCTCGCCACCTGGAAGTCGCCTTCCCAGCCGAACTGCTGCAGCCACAGATCCACCAGATCGAGGAACTGGTTGTAATCGTCGAAATCCGCCAGCAGGTCGGGAATCGCCATCACCGTGGTTTCCAGTTCCTTCACCGGCGTGTCGGAGAGATGCTCCAGCTCCTTCTGCATGTCTTCCAGCACCGCTTCCTCGCTGGTTGCGGCGCTGACATGGATGCGGATGCGGCCCTCGGAACGCGGCCGGGCCGCGAAGGGACAGAGGTTTTCGCCGATGACGACATCGTCCAGCCAGCGGGCGACGTCCTCGGCAACCTGGCGTTCGAAGGCGGAGCGGTCCATGGTGATTCCTTTCTTGAGGGTTCAGGCGGCAAGCAGGCGCAGGGCGGTGTCGCGCACCGCGCTGGCGAGGTCGGGGCGCAGGCAGTCCAGTTCGACCAGGTCCGGCCAGTTCTCGCGGAACTGGCGCTGCCAGGTGAGCTGGCGCTTGGCGAGCTGGCGGGTGGCGGCGATGCCGGTGAAGCGCAGCCCGTCCAGATCGCACTCGCCATCCAGGTAGGCCCAGGCCTGGCGGTAGCCGACGCAACGCATCGAGGGCATGTCCGGCGTCAGCGCATAGCGGCCGCGCAGCATGGCGACTTCGGCGAGCAGGCCGCCGTTCAGCATCTGGTCGAAGCGGTCGGTGATGCGCTGGTGCAGCACGCTGCGGTCCGATGGTGCGAGCGCGATCGGCAGCAGGCGACAGGGCAGTTCGGTGGATTCGCGCCGCGCATAACTCTCGGCCAGCGGCTGGCCGGTGAGGCGCACGATTTCCAGCGCACGCTGGATGCGCTGGGCGTCGGTGGGCTCCAGCCGGGCGGCGGCGTCCGGGTCCAGCCTGCCGAGTTCGGCATGCAGCGCCGGCCAGCCGTGGGCGGCGGCTTCCTCGTCGATGGCGGCGCGCAGCGCGGCATCCGCCGGCGGCAGGTCGGACAGGCCCTCGCGCAGCGCCTTGAAGTACAGCATGGTGCCGCCGGCCAGCAGCGGAATGCGGCCACGGGCGCTGATCTCCGCCATCAGCCGGATGGCGTCCGCGCAGAAGCGGGCGGCGGAATAGGCCTCTTCCGGCGTGACCACGTCTATCAGGTGATGCGGGCAGACGGCCTGCTCTTCCGCGCTCGGCTTGGCGGTGCCGATATCCATGTCGCGATACACCAGCGCGGAGTCTACGCTGATGATCTCCACAGGCATTTCTGCGGCCAGTGCAAGGGTGGCGGCAGTTTTGCCGCTGGCGGTGGGGCCGAGCAGGAGCAGGGCGGGAGGCAGGGACACGGCGGCGGGAAAAAGCGGAATTACTGCACAGAGCGGGGCGCAATTATGGCGGTTTGTCCCTGGCCTGTCAGCGGCCGGTGGTGGATGGACGTTGTAGCCGGCAAGGGGCTGGTGCAGTGCGGAACTATTTCTTTCGGCATGGCTAAATCCCCCTCGGAGCGATGCCGATATTGAGACAAGGTGCGGCCAAGGCGGCTGCGTCAGCAGAGGGACGCCGGCGAGTCCGGACAACCCAGTTCAAGTGGTGGGCCAGCCGTGGCGACGGGCTGGCGAACAAGGTGAAGACAATGACGATAGCGAAGCGGATTTCCCTCTTGATACTGCTGTTGGTCGGCGCTGCGCTGATCGTCGGCGCGGTGGCGTTGATACAGATGGGCCGGATGGGCGATGTGATCCGCTACCAGAGCGAGAACATCCTGCCCAGCATCCAGCTGACCGGCGGCGTGGCGCGCGATTTCCTCGACCTGCGCACCCGCATGCTCACCCACATCGCCTCCACCGATACCAAGACCATGGAAGAGCTGGACAAGGCGATGACCGCCAGCCGGCAGGCGATAGACCAGAAGCTGCGGGACTACGAGAAGTTCATTTCCAATGACGCCGATCGCGCGCTGCTGGAAGAGGACAAAGCCGCCATTCGGGACTATTACAACCTGATCGACAATTCCCTGGCGCTGTCGCGCGATGGCCGCAAGGACGAAGCACTGGCGATGGGCGCCAGTGCGCGCCAGATCAGCGCCCGGGTGGTGAAGGCGGTGGAGGCGCATATCGCTTTCAACACCAATATGGCCGAGGACTATGCCAGTGGTGCCATCGAAGGCTCGCAGCGCAGCTTCTGGACCATGATCGTGATCGTCGTTCTGGCGACGCTGGTGGGCATCGGCTTCGGCATCTACACCTATCGCACGGTGATCGGCTCGCTGAACCGGATGAAGGAAGTGGTGGCCGGCGTCTCCGGCAACCTGGACTTTACCCGCCGGGTAACGGTGAGCGGCAACGACGAGGTGGGGGAAACCACCCGTGCTTTCAACGGCTTGCTGGACACGGTGCAGCAGAGCCTGGGCCAGATGGTGCGGCATGCGGGCGACGTCTCGGCCGCCGCTGGCCGCCTCGCCAGCTCGGCGCACCAGGTGTCCACCAGCTCCGGCGAACAGAGCGAAGCCTCCTCCAGCATGGCGGCGGCGGTGGAAGAGATGACGGTGAGCATCAACCATGTCGCTGACCGCGCTGGCGAAGCCAACCAACTCGCCACCCACTCCGGCTCGGTGGCCCAGGCCGGCGCCCAGGTGATCGGCCAGACGTTGAGCGACATCAAGCGGATCGAACGGGCGGTGAGTGAGGCGGCGGACATCGTCGCCAGCCTGGATGCGGAAAGCGCCAAGGTGAATGCGGTGGTGGCGGTGATCAAGGAAGTGGCCGACCAGACCAATCTGCTGGCGCTCAATGCCGCCATCGAAGCCGCCCGCGCCGGCGAGCAGGGTCGTGGCTTCGCGGTGGTAGCGGACGAAGTGCGCAAGCTGGCCGAGCGCACCGCCGCTTCCACCCAGGAAATCTCCGCCACCATGGCCAGCATGCAGGCCGGGGCGCGCAATGCCGTCAAGGGCATGAATGCGGCGGTGGAGCAGGTGGTGGGCAGCGTCGGCCACGCCGAGGAAGCGGAACGCTCGGTGCGCGAGATCGAGAACGGCGCCGAGCAGACGGTGGCGATGGTGAACGAGATCTCGGAAGCCATCCGCGAGCAGAGCGCGGCCAGCTCCAGCATCGCGCAGCAGGTGGAGCGCATCGCGCAGATGACCGAGGAGAACAGCGCCGCCGCCGGCAGCACCGCGGACACCGCGCACGAGCTGAACAGCCTGGCCGAGGCGATGCGCAGCGAGGTGGCGCGCTACCGCGTTTGAACACAGGGACAGCCCGTGGCGGAGATAGCCGGCGGGCCGTTCTTGTTTGAGGCTTCAATCATCTAACCCTAAATTCATCCTGTCTGCCGCCGATAAGGGGGTATGCCATGGTCCGGGCCGGCCCGCCTCTGGTGGGTCCGGCCCTTTTTGTTTGCCTGCTCTCCGGCCGGGGGCTCGATTGAACGAGGTGAGAAGTTGACGATTGCGAAACGTATGGCCCTGCTGATCCTGCTGCTGGTGGGAGCGCTGGTCGTGGTGGGAGGCGTGGCGCTGGTGCAGATGCAGCGCCTGCAGGAAACGCTGCGGCAAGAGAGCGAGAACGTGCTGCCCAGCATCCAGCTCATCAACGCCGCCTCGCGGGATTTCTTCGATCTGCGCACCAAGGCGCTGGCCCACATCGCCAGCAACAACGCCGACCAGATGGACGAACTGGACCGCGGTATCGAGCTGAGTCGCAAACTGATCGACGAAAAGCTCACCCAGTACGAAAAGTACGTGTGGGATGAAACCGACCGCAGCCTGATGGAGGACGATAAGGCGCGCCTGCAGGAGTTCTACGCCTTCCTGGAGCAGGTGCTGCCGCTCTCCCGCCTGGACCGGCGCGACGAAGCGCTGGCGGTGGTCGCCAAGGCGCGCAACACGGTGGATGGCGCGGTGAACGCTTTCGAGGCCCATGCCGACTACAACAAGTGGATGGCGGAGACCTTCTCTACCGAAGCCCAGGCCAGCGCCAGGCGCAGCGTGTGGCTGCTGGCCGGGGTGATCCTTGGCGCTGCCATCGCCGGTATCGCCTTCGGCTTCCTCACCTACCGCACGGTGATCGGCTCGCTGAACCGGATGAGGGAAGTGGTGGCCAGCGTCTCCGGCAACCTGGACTTCACCCGCCGGGTAACGGTGAGCGGCAACGACGAGGTGGGGGAAACCACCCGCGCTTTCAACGGCCTGCTGGACACGGTGCAGCAGAGCCTGGGCCAGATGGTGCGGCATGCGGGCGATGTCTCGGCCGCCGCTGGCCGCCTCGCCAGCTCGGCGCACCAGGTTTCCACCAGCTCCGGCGAGCAGAGCGAAGCCTCCTCCAGCATGGCGGCAGCGGTGGAAGAGATGACGGTGAGCATCAACCACGTTGCCGACCGCGCTGGCGAAGCCAACCAGCTGGCGACTCACTCCGGCTCGGTGGCCCAGGCCGGCGCCCAGGTGATCGGCCAGACACTGAGCGACATCAAGCGCATCGAACGGGCGGTGAGTGAGGCGGCGGACATCGTCGCCAGCCTGGATGCGGAAAGCGCCAAGGTGAATGCGGTGGTGGCGGTGATCAAGGAAGTGGCCGACCAGACCAATCTGCTGGCGCTCAATGCCGCCATCGAAGCCGCCCGCGCCGGCGAGCAGGGCCGTGGCTTCGCGGTGGTAGCGGACGAAGTGCGCAAGCTGGCCGAGCGCACCGCCGCTTCCACCCAGGAAATCTCCGCCACCATGGCCAGCATGCAGGCCGGGGCACGCAATGCGGTGAAGGGCATGAATGCGGCGGTGGAGCAGGTGGTGGGCAGCGTCGGCCACGCCGAGGAAGCGGAACGCTCGGTGCGCGAGATCGAGAACGGCGCCGAACAGACGGTGGCGATGGTGAACGAGATCTCGGAAGCCATCCGCGAGCAGAGCGCGGCCAGCTCCAGCATCGCGCAGCAGGTGGAGCGCATCGCGCAGATGACCGAGGAGAACAGCGCGGCCGCCGGCAGCACCGCGGATACCGCGCACGAGCTGAACAGCCTGGCCGAGGCCATGCGCAGCGAGGTGGCGCGCTACCGGGTGTAGGCGGGCAAGCTTCCACCGCGCAGTTCAACGGATGGAGCGAGCGGCGCAGAAAAAAGCAAAGGCGGCCAGTGGCCGCCTTTGTATTTTGTGCCGCCGGGCCGGAATCAGCGCGCCGGGCGTTCGCCGCGCTCGCCGCCTTCCGGTGGGCGCATGCCGGCGCGGATCTCTTCCTGGCTCAGGCGGCCATCCTTGTTGGTGTCCAACGTGCTGAAGCGCTCCAGCAGGCGGGGGTTGTCCTTCACCTCGTCCTTGGAGAGGAAGCCGTCGCCGTTCTTGTCCAACTGGGTGATGCGGTTGCCGCCGCGCTCGCCGCCGCGCTCACCCTTGGAGCCTTGGTCGGAGGAGCCGGACTGGGCGAGAACCGGGGCGCAGATTACGAACAGCAGCAGGGGCAGCAGGCGTGCGGTGTTTTTCATTTCGGGTTTCCGGAAAAGGCTTCCGGGTGGAAGCGGTGCGCAAGCCTAGCGCCGGGCAGGGCCGGGAATATGTCCGCTGCGTGTGCGGCATGTATCGCTCTGTACTGAAATGCCAATAGCAAATCCATTTGGCATTGATCGGCGACGATGCCGGCGCTATGGTGCGGCATTCCCCCGCTGGAGTCCGCCATGTCGCCGCATCCTTGCGCCGCGCTTTGCCGCCGTCTGCTCGTCCTCATGCTGGCGCTGTTGGTGCCGCTTGCCGTGGCAGCGGAAAGCCCGCCGGTACCGGTGCTGGCGGAGCGCTATCACGATGGTGTCGATCCCAAGGCCTACTGGATCAGCGAGAAGCTGGATGGCGTGCGGGCGTTGTGGGATGGCGAACGGCTGCGTTTCCGCAGCGGCCGGGAGATCGTGGCGCCGGCCTGGTTCACCGCGCCGCTGCCGCGCCAGCCGCTGGATGGCGAGCTGTGGCTGGGGCGCGGCCGCTTCGAGGCCCTGTCCGGCATCGTGCGCCGGCAGCAGGCGGAGGACGAGGCCTGGCGCGAGGTGCGCTACATGGTCTTCGAGCTGCCCAACGCGGAGGGTGATTTCAGCGCGCGGGTGATGCGCATCCGTGAGCTGGTGGCGGAGACGCGGGCGCCTTGGGTGCAGGCGGTGCCGCAGTTCCGGCTGGCGGATCGCAAGGCGGTGCAGCGCAGGTTGGACGAGATCGTTGCCGCCGGTGGCGAGGGCTTGATGCTGCATCGGGCGGATGCGCCCTGGGTGGCCGGGCGCAGCGAGGTGCTGCTCAAGCTCACGCCCTGGCTGGATGCGGAGGCCATGGTCGTCGCCCATGTGCCCGGCAAGGGCCGGCTGCAGGGCATGACGGGCGCGCTGGAGGTGGAAGACGAAGCTGGCCGCCGTTTCCGTATCGGCAGCGGGCTGAGCGACGAGCTGCGCCAGTCGCCGCCGGCGCTTGGCAGCCGGGTGACCTACCGCTACCGGGAGCTGACCGCCAAAGGCCTGCCGCGTTTTCCGCGCTATCTGCGCGAGCGGCCGCTGGCGGAGTAGTGCTGCGCGCGGTGCCAGGCCGGCCGGAGCTTCAGCGCACCACCCGCTCCATCTCGTAGCCTTCCAGTGCCAGGCTGGTGGTGGCGTTGCCGTCGGTACAGCTCCACCACATGGTGACCCAGGCGCGGCCCTGGGGGTCGAAGCGCTCGATCTCGCAGATGGAGCCTTTCATGAACTCGAACATCTCGCGCTCGTCGTCTTCCATCTCCGGGTCCAGGGTGATGTGCAGCACGCGCACCTCGTCGCCGATGGCGAGCGGATTGCCGTGCTTGTCGGCGTAGGCGCCGGAGTGAGTGCTGGGGGCTGGGCTACAGGCTTGCATCGATCGGGCTCCTTTCGGGGCGCGGTCGGTTGCCGCGCTGTCCCTTCAGAGGCAAAGCCCGTGCCGGTCGGCTTGCGCCGCGGAAGTAGCGTCGTTGCTGGGGTTGCCGCTGTTCCCGCGATGATTTTGTCGTGAGCGCGACAGGGCTTCTGCCCACCGCGGTCGCAAAGCCGACGCAGGCTGGCGCGCCGATTCAGCTGCGCGGCCGGTAATGCACGTGGCCGGGGCCGTGCGGATGGCTGTGGGCGTGGCCGTGGGAATGGTCGTCGTGGTGGGCGTTGGCGGCGACATCCACCGAGATCAGGTTGAGGCTGCCGTGGCGCACGCCGCTCTCCGCCATCAGGGAGTCGGCGAAGCGTCGCACTACGTCGGCCGGCCCTTTGAGGATGGTGCATTCCATGCAGTTGTCGTGGTCGAGGTGGGCGTGCAGCGTGGACACGGTGAGGTCGTGGTGGTCGTGCTGCAGGCCGGTGAGGCGCTCGGCCAGCACCCGCTCGTGGTGGTTGAAGACGTAGCTGAGGCTGGCGACGCAGTGGCCCTTGTCATCCTTCTGCTGGCGGGAGCTTTCGAGTTCGCGGCGCAGCATGTCGCGCACTGCTTCCGAGCGGTTGCGGTAGCCACGCTCGGCGATCAGCGCGTCGAAGGCGGCGGCGAGGTCTTCTTCCAGCGAGATGGTGAAGCGGTCCATGGCGGTCTCCGGATCGGGGAGGCGCCATCTTAGCGGCGGTGGCCGTGGCGGCGAAGCGCTCAGCGCGGCGCAGGCGTCAGCGTCATCCGCCGGGTGGCGAGGGCGCCGACGCAGGCGGGGTCGTGGGAGGCGACGATCATGCTCAGGCCGCTGTCCGCCAGCACGCCCAGCAGGCGTTCGGACGCGGCTTCGTCCAGGCCGGTGGTGGGCTCGTCCAGCAGCAGCACCTTGGGCGACATCGCCAGCACGCCGGCCAGCGCCGCCAGCCGCTGCTCGCCGCCGGACAGCGCATGCACCGGCCGCTCGGCCAGATGGGCGATGCCGATGCGGGCCAGCGTCTGCAATGCGATCTCCCGCGCCTCGGCCGCGGTGGCGCCCTGGTTGAGCGGGCCGAAGGCGGCATCCTCCGCCACCGTGGGGCCGAAGAGCTGGTCGCCGGCGTCCTGGAACAGCAGCCCCAGCGGGCCGCGCAGCGGGGCGAAATCCTTCTCGCTGCGGCAGGTCCGGCCGAGCAGCTGAAGCTCGCCGCCGGCCAGCGGCACGAAGCCCAGCAGGCTGTGCAGCAGCGTGGTCTTGCCGGTGCCGCTGGCGCCGAGCACGAACAGGCGCTCGCCGGCCTGCAGCTCCAGATCGAAGGCGTCCACCACCACCTTGCCGGCGCGCGAGAGGCGCAGGCCGCGGCCGAGGATCAGCAGGCCGCAGGTGTTCATCGCAGCAGCCACAACAGGCTGCTGCCCAGGCACAGCACCGCGGTGCCGGCCGCCCAGCGCCAGGGCCGCAGCGAATTGGCGGCGGGCACGGGCGCGGCGGCGAAGCCGCGGGCGCGCAGGGCGAGATCCACCCGCTCGGCGCGCAGCATGGCGTGCACCAGGATGAGGGCGAGCTGCTGCGCCAGCACGGCGACAGTGCGGCGATTGGCGCCGGGGCGAAAGCCGCGGGCGCGCATGGCGATGTCGATGCGGCGGCGGGTGTCGTCCAGCACGCCGAGGTAGCGCACGGTGAGCACCAGCAGGCGGGCGAGCCGCGGCGGCAGGCCGAGGCCGGCGGCGGCGCGGGAGATGGCGAAGGCGTCCAGCCCGGCGAGCAGGGCCATGCAGCCCAGGGCGATGGCGTTGGTGCGCAGGCTGATGAGCAGCGCATGGTGGGCGCCGGCCTCGGACCACTGCAGTCCGCCGTCCTGCAGTGCCCAGGGCAGCGTCAGCCACAGCATGGCGACGAAGAGATTCACGCTGGCGATGCGCCGCAGCAGGCCGCGCAGCGGCAGGGCGCCCTTCGCGCTGGCCGCCAGCGCCAGCAGCAGGCCGGCGGCGCAGGCGGCCAGCAGCAGACCGGGCGAGGTGAGTTGCGACAGCAGCACGCTGATGCCCACCGCCGCGCCCAGGCGCAGGCGGGGTGCCAGCGGCGTGGCGGGGGGCGCCGCCCTCATGCGCGCACCGCGGCGAGGGCGGCCGGCAGCATGCGCGCCAGCAGGGCGACGGTGGCGGCGCTGATCAGCGCATCCACCACGAAGACCGGCAGGTGGGCCAGCACCAGCAGGCTGATCAGCTCGGTGAACAGGTGGCCACCGCTCAGCACCAGCGCCAGGCTGGCGAGTGCCGCCGCACCGCCGATGCCGACGATGCCGCAGGCCGCGCCGGCCACCAGCAGGCGCTGGCGCGGCGGCGGCGTGCCGTCGGCGGCCGGCCGCACCAGCCGGCGCAGCAGGTAGTGGGCGGTCACCGCCGGCAGCGCCATGATCAGCAGGTTGGCGCCCAGCACGGTGAAGCCGCCGAAGGAGAACAGCGCCGCCTGCAGCAGCAGGGCGACGAAGAACACCGGGAACACCGCCCAGCCCAGCATCAGCCCGGCCAGGCCGTTGAGGATGAGATGCACGCTGCCGACGCCCACCGGCACATGGATGGTGCTGGCGACGAAGAAGGAGGCGCCCAGCAGCGCCGCCATCGGCAGCTGCGCCTCGCCCAGCCGGCGCAGGCCGAAGGCAACGCTCGCCGCCGCCAGCGCGGCCGCGCCGGCCAGCACCGGGGCGGAGAGCACGCCTTCGGCCAGATGCATCTCAGCCCCTCCGCCGCGCCGCGAACCAGGCGGCGATGCCGGCGATGCCGACGATGTAGCCGATGCCGCCGATGATGTCGCGTAGGCGGATCTGCTGTTCCAGCCGGGCGATGTCCTCCCGCACCAGGCGCAGCGCCTCGGCGGTGGCTTCGCCGTTGCCGCCGGCTGCCGCCGGCAGCTGCACCGCCAGTGTTTCGGCGCGGTGGCCTTCCTCGCCTTCCACCACCGCCCAGTAGGGGCCGCCCGGCGGAATCGGCAGGCGGAAGCGGCCGTCCGCGCCGGTGGTGCCTTCGGCCAGCGGGGTGTCGCTGTCCTCCGGCGTTACCGCGACATAGATGCCGGCGGCCGGGGTCTGGTCGGTGTAGCGCGCCAGGCCGGTGACCGCGTCGGCCTCATGCTGGGCGACCACCGCCAGGCCGTGGGCCTGGGCTGTGGTGGCGGCGAGCAGCAGCGCGGCAGCGGTGGCGAGAGGGAGCAGCGCGGAAGGGAGCAGGGTCATCGCGCGGCTCAGTGGCGGGCGGCCGTCTTGGCAGCGGCCGGCCTGGCGGCGGCGGTGAACACCAGGCTGTACTCGATGCTGGACTCGGTGCCGCGGGCGTCGTCGGCCAGCGGCAGGCGCTGGCCGGACCAGATGCGGTTCACGCCCTTGCGCGCGGTCAGCGTGGCGATGCCCTCGGCGTCGCTCACCGCATCGTCGCCTTCTTCGCCGAAGGCCAGCTTGATGCCGGCGGTGGGCTTGCCGTTGAGCAGCACCTTGAGCTTGAGCGGCTCGCCGGCATGCGGCGCCTCGGCGGACAGCGGCACCAGCTCGAAGGGCTGGTTGTAGACCTGGATGGCGGGCTTGCCCCAGTGGGCGATGGTCTTGTGGTACTTCACCGCGTGCACGCCGCTGACGGAGCCGGGCACCTCGTCCATCGGCTTGTTGATGCTGCGGCCCTTGTCCGTCTTGCTCCACCAGCCGTTGTCGAACCAGGCCAGCAGCACCGCCGCTTCCGTCGCCTGGATGCGCACGCCGTCCTTGCGGTCCTGGCGGGAGACGTTGAGGGCGTTGCCCCTGGCGTCGAAGGCGGTGACGCGCTTGAGCTTCTCCGCCGGGTAGGTCTCGGTCTTGCCCTGGTGGCCGCCGTACATCACCCGGTAGTTCTTGTGCGCCGGGTCGGCCTGCAGCCAGATGGTATGGGCGGCGGCCGGGCCGGCGGCGCACAGCAGGGCCAGGGCGAGGCTGGCGGAAAGGGAGCGGAGCGGGGTGCAGGGCAGGGGGGGAGCGGTGTGCATGGTCAGAAGTCGAACTGGGCGCCGACGCGCAGGCTGCGCGGGGCACCGGTGGCATAGCCTATGGTGGAGACGGCGGTGGCGTATTCGCGGTCGGTGACGTTGTCCACCGCCACATAGACGGTGGTGGGGCGCGAACCGGCGAAAGTATAGGAAAGACCGAGATCCAGCGTGGTGTAGCCGCCGTAGGTCTGGCTGTTGTCGGCGCTGACGGCGTAGTTGCCGACCTTGCGCAGGGTGGCATTGCCGCGCCAGCCGGGCAGCGGCCGCCAGTTGGCCTGCAGCGTGGCGGTGTAGCGCGGCACGGAGGTGACGCGCTTGCCTTCCAGGCTGGCGTCCGGGTTGTCGACGATGCGGGTGTGGGCGCTGCCGTAGGTCAGGGAGAGGTCGAACACGGTGGCGGGCGCCCACAGCACCGACAGCTCGACGCCGCGGCGGCGGGTGCTGCCGGCGTTCACATACTCGCCGGGCGAGAGTTCGCTGATCTCGTCGGAAGAGCGCAGGTGGTAGGCGGCCACGTCCACCACCAGCGCCGGGCCGAGCTTGAAGTTGGCGCCGATCTCGGTCTGGCGGAAGACGTTGGGATCGACCGCGCCGACGCCGGCGGCGTACTTCGCCATGTCGCTGGCGAGGCCGAAGCCCTCGGACCAGCTGGCGCGCAGCTCCACCGCCGGCGACAGCCGCGAGCGCAGGCCGATCTTGGGGCTGGTGTGCGTCACCGCCTTCATGTCGCCGCATTCGTCGGTCGCGGTTTCCGCGCCTTCGATGCCGCAGTCGCCGGTGAAGCGGTCCCAGCGCAGGCCGACGGAGGGCTGGAACAGCGGGTGCAGGGCGATGCCGGCTTCGGCGAAGGCGGCGAGGTTGTCCAGTTCGAAGTGGCGGTCGTACTCGGCGGTGCCGACGCGGCGGCGGTACTGGGTGTCCTCGTACTTCAGGTAGTCGGTGCGCTCGCGGTAGTGCTCCACGCCGGCCACCCAGGTGAGCGGGCCGGCGGCGAGCGGGTGATGGCCATTGAGGTTGAAGCCGGCGCCCAGCACGTCGCGGTCGTAGGTCTCTTCGCGCTGGCGCCAGCTGGGCGCCGTCGCCGCGCCGCGGGAGAACCAGCGGGTGAAATCCTGCTGGGTGGCGTAGGCGAAGGTGAGCAGCTTCACCTCGGAGGAGAGGCTGTAATTGATGTCGGTGCGCAGCGTGTAGAAGCTCTTCTCGGCGCCGTCGTTCTTGGCGCGCGGGTCCTTGCCGTAGGGATCGTCCTTGAACTGGGCGCGGGTGAGGTAGCCGGGGTTGTCCGCCTCGGCCTCGTGGGCGCGGCCGGAAACGGCGATCTCCAGTTCCGGCGATACCTTGAGCGACCAGCGCCCGGCCAGCGTGGCGCGGTCGGACTTGGACTGGTCGCGGAAGCCGTCGGAGTGGAAGACCTGGGCGGCGAGGTTCAGGTGCTGGCTGTCGCTCAGGGCGATGCCGGCGGCGCCCTGCGCATCCACCGTGCCGTAGCTGCCGATGCTGAGGTCCGCGGCGCGGTATTCGCCGCCCTTGCGCGTCTGCAGCGTCACGGTGCCGGCGCGGTTGTAATTGCCGTAGAGCGCGGACACCGGACCGCGCAGCACCGTCATGTTGTCCAGCTCCAGCGGGATGACGACGTTGAGGTCGGCATAGCCATCGGCGTGCGACATCGCCTCGTTGAGCGGGATGCCATCCAGCACGAAGCCGATGTCGCTGCCGTGGCCACCGCCGCCGAAGCCGCGCAGCGATACCGCGTCCGCCACGCCAGGCAGACCGTAGCCGGTGAGGTTCATGCCGGGCACGTTGCGGAACAGCTCCTGCGGCCGGCTGATGTGCTGCTCGCGGATTTCCTCGCTGTCCTGGCGGGTCTCGGAATAGGCCGCCGTCCGGGCCAGCAGTTGCCCCTTCACTTCCACGCTGCCGAGTACCGCGGCATCGGTTTCGCTTTGCTGGGCCGCCACGGGAAGAGCAAGGCCGGCCAGCAACACGGAAAGCAGGGAACAGGGAAGGGCAGGGCGATGAGCTGGCATGAGCGGGAAACGGTGTGGTCCGGGGATTCTACGAGGCTTGTATGATTTTTTCAGCAAACTTCATACCAATGCCTGCCCGGTGGCGGCGATGCTGGTTTTCATCGCGGGAAAAGCCAGCAAGCGTCCGGGAAGCGGCGTGGGTGGCGCCTGGCGGGAGCAGGGAAGAGGACGCTGCCGTACGCTGTGGATCGGCAAGCAGCTTTCCGCTCCGGGGCCGAAGAGGAAGGCGGGTGGCCGTTTGCGGGGCGTGCCTGATGACATTCAGAATGTAAGCAGAAGTAATAAACTGCTCGTTTTGGCTGTGTCATTCGACATAGCAAGTGAAGCCGCCTTCATTGCGGCGCTGCCCGGACGCTGTTCTGCGTCCGCCTAAAGGAGATTCCCTGAATGAAGTTGTTTTCCGTTTCCCGTTCTCTCGCGCTCGCATGTGCCTCCGCCGGCCTGATGCTGGCTTCCGCCTCGGCGATGGCCGATTACGTGTGGCTGGAGCGGGGCGATGCCGGCGCGACCACGGTGAGCCTCGGCTTGCTGGACGGCAAGCGCATGCCCACCAGCGCCTTGCAGGGCGCGCAGGCCGCGCTGGCCGACGGCAAGGCGCTGCCGCTGGCCGCCGCCGGCGACCGCCTGGCGGTGACCGCGCCGCCGGCGGGCGACCTGCGCTTCGTTGCCTACACGGTGACGCCGGACGGCGCGCTGGTGTTCTACCAAGCCAAGGAAGGCCGCAGCGAGACCAAGGCGGGCAACGATCTGGAACTGGTGCCGATCGAGCCCAATGGCAACACCTTCCGCCTGATGTGGAAGGGCACCGTGGTGGCCGCCACCCAGGTGAACGTGACCACCTCCGAAGGCTGGAACCGGGTGCTGCGTCCCGCCGCCGACGGCACGGTGACGCTGACCACGCCTTTCCCCGGTCTCTACGTGCTGGAGCTGAGCGCCAAGGTGAATGGCTCCGCGGTGGTGGAAGGCAAGAAGTACGACGACGTGCGCCACACCGCCACGCTGAGCTTCACCGTCGCCCCCTGAGTTCCGGCTCTCCGTCCGCAGTCGGCCCACGCAAGGGCTGGCGCGGGCGGCACCGGGCAGCGTTCAGCTTGCACACTTTTTTCCCTGCGGCTTACCTCCACGCCAGTGGAGCGGGGCTTGTTGGGCGGGCAAAGGCAGGATTAAGATGAGAATAATTCTTAATCTAGTTGTGGTTTTGGTCCCATTCCGGCCTCGCCCGACCGCCCATGCCGCAGGAAGTCCATTCCCTCTACGTAAACCACCACGGGTGGTTGCAAGGCTGGCTGCGCCACAAGCTGGGCTGTGCCCATCAGGCGGCGGATCTGGCGCATGACGTTTTCGTCCGCGTGCTGCTGCGACGCGAACTCGCGCCGATGCGGGAGCCACGCGCCTATCTCACCACCGTGGCGCGCGGGCTATTGATAGACCACTGGCGGCGGCAGGATCTGGAGCGTGCCTGGCTGGAAGCGCTGGCGGTGTTGCCTGAGCCGGTGTCGCCTTCCCCCGAGGAGCGCCAGCTGACGGTGGAGTTGCTGCTGCAGATCGACACCATGCTGGCCGGCCTGCGAGCGCCGGTGCGCACCGCCTTCCTTCTCGCCCAGCTCGAGGGCGCTTGTTACGACGACATCGCCGCACGGCTGGGCGTTACCCGCCGTTCGGTGGAGCGCTATGTCGCCGAGGCCCTGTTCCACTGTTATTCCTTGCGCCATGCGTGCTGAGCCGCTGCCGTCCGACGTCATCGTGCCGGCGGCGGTGGTGCGTCAGGCCATTGCCTGGCGGGTGAAGCTGCATGGCGCGCCTGCCGGCAACCCGCTGTGGCAGGCCTGCGAGCGCTGGCGCTCGGCCCATCCGCATCACGATCTGGCCTGGTGCCGGCTGCAGGCGATAGGCGAGGAGCTGGCCGGCGGCATGGTCGGCCTCGGCAGTGCCCGTTCCATGGTGGCCGCCTTGCAGGCGCCGACGGACATGCGTCGCCGGCGTCTGTTGAAGGGCGCGGCGCTGGGGCTGGGGGCGGTGGCCTGCGGCTGGACTGCGCGGGAGCTGATGCCCTGGTCGGCATGGATGGCGGATTACGCCACTGCGGTGGGCGAGCGCCTCGACATGCAGCTGGCCGACGGCAGCCGCCTGCAGCTGGATACCCGGAGCGCGGTGAATCTGCGCTTCGATGCCGCCGAACGCCTCGTTGTGCTGGAGCGGGGCGCGCTCTGCCTTAGCTGCGCGGAGGACGTGCTGCACCGTCCGCTGCGGGTATCCAGCCTGGGTGCGGTGTTCGAGACCCAGCAAGGGCGCTTCGTCGTCCGGCAGGAGGGGCAGGGCAGCGTGCTGGAGGTGACCGCCGGCCAGGTCGGCATCCGTCGCCGTGGCGAGGCGGGCGCATACGCGGCGCTGGCCCGGGCCGGCGAACGCTACCTGGTGGATGCAGCCGGGCCGCGCCAGGTGCCGCGGGCGGATATCGCCGCCGACGGCTGGGCGGAGGGCGTCATCGCCACCCAGGGAATGCGGCTGGATGCCTTCCTCGCCGAGCTGGGGCGTTATCGCCGTGGCTACCTCGGCTGCGATCCGGCGGTCGGCGCGCTGCGCCTGTCCGGCGTCTATCGGCTGGACGACACCGACAAGCTGCTGGCGGTGCTGACGCGGGCGCTGCCGGTGAAGGTGGTCTATCGCTCGCCCTGGTGGGTGAGGGTGCAGGCGGTGGCCTGAGCCGGGCGTCGCGCTGGCGGCGCCTCTCCTGATTCGGTGGACGTGTCGCAGCGGAGCCGCGCTGCGGTTGTGTTACCCCTTTGCGCGGATACGCTCCCCGGTGGTCAATCCCAGGGCAGTCGCGACATGCGGCCTCTCGGCGAAGAAATATTCGCGTCCGCTGTCGGTTTTTTCCCGCTGGTCCGGCAAGCGAGGTGAAGGCCTTCACCTGCACACCTCCATCGACTTCCTGACCGGACTCTCCATGCACGCTTTTTCTCGCCGCCTCCCTGCGGCGCAACCGCCCAGGGCGGTGCGCCGTTGCCTGTCTCCTCTTCCCGCCGCGCTGTCGCTGACCGTGCTGTGGCGCGGTCTGGCCGCTGCCGGCCTTGCCGCTACGGTGCTGCTGCCCAGCGCACCCGCTCTTGCCCAGGAGGTCCGCAGCTACGCGGTGCCCGCCGGCAGCCTGGGCGATGCGCTCAACAGTTTTGCCCGTCAGGCGGGCGTCACCCTCTCCTTCACGCCGGAGCAGGTCGGCGGCCGCAACAGCGTCGGCCTCAGCGGCAGCCATACGGTGGAGGGCGGCCTGGCCGCGCTGCTGGCCGGTTCCGGCCTGGTGGCGCGCGCGGGCGCCGAGGGCTATGTGCTGCAGGTGGTGCCGACGGCAACCCTGAGCCAGGGCGACGCAGTGCTGGGCACGGTGCACGTCAACGCCCAGGCCACCACCTCGCCCGGCACCACCGAGGGCAGCGGCTCCTACACCACCGATTCCGCCGCCACCGCGACCCGCCTCAACCTGTCGCTGCGCGAGACGCCGCAGTCGGTCACCGTGATGACCCGCCAGCAGATGGATGACCAGGGCATCCTGGAGCTGGCCGACATCGTCCGCCAGACGCCGGGCCTGACGCTGAACCAGTCCGGCAACATGGGTTCGGACAGCAGCTCCATCTACTCCCGCGGCTTCGTCGTCGAGAACTACCAGGTCGATGGCGTCGGCATGGTGAACAGCAACTACAGCTCCCTGTTCCAGACCTCCGACATGGCCTTCTACGACCGCGCCGAGATCGTGCGCGGCGCCACCGGGCTGATGAACGGCATGGGCACGCCCAGCGCCACCATCAACCTGGTGCGCAAGCGGCCGACCGCCTGGTTCCAGGCTTCGGCCAAGGTGGAGGTGGGGTCGTGGGATCACTACCGCGCCGAGGCCGACATCTCCACCCCGCTGAACGAGGCCGGCACGGTGCGCGGCCGGGTGGTGGCGGCCTACCAGGAGAGCGGCTCGTACATCGACCGCCTGCAGCAGCGCAAGCAACTGCTGTACGGCATCATCGAGGCCGATCTCACGCCGGTCACGCTGCTCACCGCCGGTTTCTCCCTGCTGCAGGACGACATGACCGGCCACGCTCGCTCCGGCCGGCCCCTGTTCTACTCGGATGGCAGCCGCACCGACTGGTCGCGCTCCGACTCCGCGGCGGCGGACTGGGCCTACTCCAAGCGCAACTACCAGTCCTTCTTCGCCGCGCTGGAACACCGCTTCGAGGGCGGCTGGAAGGTGAAGGGCACCGCCAGCCACAGCATCAGCGATTTCGACGAGGTGCTCGGCTACGCCGCCGGCGGCTACCCGGTGCGCGCCACCGGCGCGGGTGTGAATCTGTGGGCAGGCCGCTGGGCCGGCGCGCCCGAGCAGGACAGCCTGGACCTCTACGCCGCCGGCCCCTTCCAGCTCTTCGGCCGCGAGCATGAGCTGGTGGTGGGCGCCACCGCCACCCGTACGCTGGACAACGGCCATGGCCGCAGGCTCTGGTATTTCACCGGCTGGAGCAGCGCCATTCCCAACATCTGGACCTGGGATGGCGATACGCCGGCGGAGCCTTCCAACCCCAAGCTCAGCGACTTCCACGGCAAGGAGCGCATCACCAGCGCCTACTTCACCGCCCGCTTCCGCCCCACCGATGCGCTGTCGCTGATCGTAGGTGCCCGCAGCACCAGCTGGGAGAACCGCCAGGCGACCTACTCCTACGCCAGCGGCACCCGCAGCGAGAGCAATCGCGCCGAGAAGGGCCAGCTCACCCCCTATGCCGGTGTGGTGTACGACCTCAACGACAGCTGGTCGGTGTATGGCAGCTATACCGACATCTTCAAGCCGCAAAGCAATATGACCCCTAGCGGCTCCTACCTCGATCCGCTGCTGGGCAAGGCCTACGAGCTGGGCACCAAGGCTGAGCTGTTCAACAAGCGCCTGAACCTGGCCATCGCCACCTACCTGATCCAGCAGGACAACTACGCCGTCCAGATTCCGGGCGTCCTGGCACCGAATGGTGCCAATGCCTATCGCGCGGTATCCGGCACAGAAACCCGCGGCTTCGAGGTGGAAGTGAGCGGCGAGCCGCTGCGCGACTGGCAGATCGCCGCCGGCTTCGCCCGCAACATGGTGGAAGACCGCGACGGCCGTGCGCTCAACACCAACATTCCGCAGAACACGCTGAAGCTCTTCACCAGCTACAAGCTGACGAGCGTGGGCAACGGCCTCACCGTGGGCGGCGGGGTGCGCTGGCAGAACAGGATCTGGAGCGACAACCAGGGACCAGCCAGCGTGCGCGTCACCCAGGACGGCTACACGGTGATGGACCTGATGGCGCGCTATCCGCTGAGCAAGCAGGTGAGCCTGTCCGCCAACCTTTACAACGTCACCGATGAGAAGTACTACACCACTACCAGCTCGGCCTATTACGGCGAGCCGCGCAATCTGCGCATCGCGATGGATGTGCGTTTCTAAGCCCTGAATCCCCTCCCGCTCCGGCCAGGGACCGGCGGAGTGGGAGGAGGGCGCGAAAAGCCGCGTTGTATGGGCGCTACAGCTAGTTGTAAGAATTTGTAAAAATAAGCGCGTTTTTACGATCTCAAACGACATGTCTAGTGAGAGCCGGACAAAACGCGCAAGACGCAGATGAGCATGAATGAGCGCGGGCGAGGTGCCCCCGGGCGCCAAGCCAATCCGGTCCCTGCCCCATAGCCGAGGTTTGCCAATGAAATCCGCATCAATAGAGCCGCAGCGTCCGCGGCTCGCCCTCTTTTCCCGCGTCAGCGCGGCCGTTTTCGGCGGCTACCTGTTGACGTCGGCCTGCATCGTCTTCCTGTCCTACATCATTCCCATCCGCACCGCCGAAGCGGTATTGACCGCGACGCTGCTGAGCTTCGCCATCTATACCGGCGCGGTGATCTGGGTGTTTGCCGCGCGCAGCGCCGGCCGCGCCTGGGCCGGCATGCTGCTGCCCACGGTGGCCTTCAGTCTGGCCTCCCTCGGCTTCTACCTGACGACCGGGAGCGCGGCATGAAGAACACCTTCCGCCAGTCCATGTCCTGGCTGCACACCTGGGGCAGCCTGTGGTTCGCCTGGATACTCTTCGCCGTTTTCTTCACCGGCACGCTGGGCGTGTTCGACGATGCGATCTCGCACTGGATGCGCGATCCGCTGGCTGTCACCGCGGCGTCCGACGACACGCCGCCGCCTGACCGGCTGCAGGCGGCCAAGATCGGCCAGGCCTTCCTGGAAAAGAACGCGCCCAAGGCCGAGTTCTGGAGCATGGGGCTGCCGAACGAGGACAACACCAAGCTGCGCGTGTTCTGGCGTGACAACCCGCAGGCCGAGTTCCAGAACCGCGAACTGGACCCGGTGACCGGCGAGGACGCCGGCCCGAGCAAGGAACGCAAGACCGAAGGCGGCCACCATTTCGTCCACATGCACTTCGAATTCCACGCCGGCGACGCGGGCATCTGGCTGGTGGGCGTGGCGGCGATGGTGATGCTGGTGGCGCTGGTGTCCGGCATCGTGGTGCACAAGAAGATCTTCGTGGACTTCTTCACCTTCCGCCCGGGCAAGGGCCAGCGCTCCTGGCTGGACAGCCACAACGCCCTGTCGGTGCTGACGCTGCCCTTCCAGTTCATGATCGTCTACACCGGTGTGGTGGCCTTCGCCTCCATCTACATGCCGTCGGCGGCGATGGTGCGCTACAACGGCGACCTGGATCACTTCTTCGCCGACATCCAGGAGCGCCCGGCACCGCGCCAGGTCAAGCACGTGGATGCGCCGGTGGCGCCGCTGGACGGTCTGGTGACCGCGGCGGAAGGCCGCATCGGCCGCGAGGCCCGCTTCATCTCGGTGTCGCACCCGGGCGATGCCAGCGCCTCCGCCCGCATCTTCATGCGCGGCGACGAAGCGGAAATGGCCAGCCGCCTGCGCGGTTCCAACGGTTCGGTGCAGTTCGACGCGGTGAGCGGCGAGATCCTGGACGCGGAAATGCCGGGCGAGATCCGCGGCGCCGGCGCCTTCTCCACCTTCCAGAGCATGCGCGCGCTGCACTTCGTGACCTTCGGCGGCTACACCATCAAGTGGCTGTACTTCATCTGCGGCATGGCCGGCGCGGCGATGTTGGCCACCGGTTCCATCCTGTTCATGGTGAAGCGGCGCAAGAAGCCGGCGGGCGAGTTCGGCGCTTCCACCGCGCGCGTCTATCGCGTGGTCGATGCGCTCAACGTTGCCGGCATCGCCGGCCTGATGCTGGCCAGCGTCGGCTACTTCTGGATCAACCGCCTGGTGCCGGCGGCTTTGCCGGAGCGGGAGGGGTGGGAGATCGGCCTGTTCTTCGCGCTGTGGTTCCTCACCCTGGTGCATGCCTCGCTGCGGCCCACCATGCGTGGCTGGATCGAACAGCTGATCGGTACCGCCTTCCTCTGCCTGGCACTGCCGCTGATCAACGTGCTCACCACCGGCGACAACTTCATCGCTGCGCTGGCCCGTGGCGACGGCGAATCCGCCGGCGTGGAGCTGACGGCGATGGCCAGCGGCCTGCTGTGCATCGTCGCGGCGCGCTTCGTGCATCGCAAGTCGGTGCAGGCGCCGCAGGCCGCCAAGGCCAAGGCCGGCAAGCCGGATGCCGCGGTGGATGCCGACGTCGAAGCGGAGGCCGCGTAATGCAGATCATGCTGAACGTGTTCGCCGCGCTGCTGCTGTGCTACGCCGGCATGACCTCGCTGTGCCTGGCGATGGACCGCCACCATAACCAGGTGCTGAAGCGCGCGCCGGTGGCGGCCGCGCGCAAGGGTTTCCGCTGGGCCGGCTGGCTGCTGCTGGCGCTGGCGGTGGTGCCTTGCGCGTGGGCGTGGGGCCTGAGCATAGGCGTGATTGCCTGGTTCGGTTTCCTGTCGGCGGGGGCGCTGGCCCTCGTCTTCCTGCTCCCTTATGGCCCGCGGTTCGCGGCCATGCTGGGGGCTGGCGGCGTCGCTGCCAGCCTGTTGCTGATGTTGATCGTCAAGGTGAGCGCATGACTACCAAATTCGATGCCTGCTACGACGTCGCCCGTGCCGAACTGATCCGTGTCGGCCTGCGCGTCACCCTGCCGCGCCTGCGCATCCTCAGCCTGTTCGACGATGAGGTGGAGGGCACGCTGTCGGCGGAAGATGTTCACCGCATGCTGTTGCTGCGTGGCGACCGCATGTCCCTCTCCAGCGTGTATGCGGTGCTGAAGCGCCTGGACGCGGCGCAGCTCATCAGCAGCCGTTTCGACGAAGGCCGCAAGGTGTTCGAACCGGCGGGCCGCGCGCCGGGTGGGCACATCGTGTGCTCCTGCTGCGGCCGCGACATCGCCCTGCGCGATGACCGGGTGGACAGCATGCTCAAGCGCATCGCCCGCACCCATGGCTTCGAACTTACCGAGTATGTGGTTGCCCTGCATGGCGTATGCCTGGAGTGCGGCCAGAAGAAGCCGGCTTCCAGCTATGCCAAGGCCAAGCTGCCAGCACGGGGGCGTACGACTATCGCTGCATGATCCGGGCTCTCCGGAACCCTGGGGCCGGCGCATAGTCTCTCCGCCGGCCCTTCCATTTCTCCCCACCGAGCACGCGAGGCGCCGCCCCCCGGGCGATGCGGCGGATGGGGTGGCCCCGGCGGTCTGCCCCCTGCTTCAGCGTGTTCTCGTTTTTTCTGGATTCTCATGTCTCGGTCAGCATCCTCGTCGTCCCCTTCGTCCTCTTCCTTCAAGCGTGGTGCCGCCCTCGGGCTCGGTGTGCTGGCCATAGGCGGCCTGGTGTGGTTCTTCATGCGCGGCCAGGGCGGGGCAGTGGGTGCGCCGGCGGTGAATCCCTGGAATGCGCCAGTGCCGGTGCGGGTGGTGCCGGCTGAGGCGGGCAAGCTCGCCCTGCGCCTGCGCGCCATCGGCACGGTGACGCCGATGGCGGCCGTCACCGTGCGCAGCCGGGTGGATGGCGAGCTGCTGAAGGTGGCCTTCGAGGAAGGGCAGGTGGTGAAGAAGGGCGCGCTGTTGGCCGAGATCGATCCTTCCCTGTACCGGGTACGCCTGGCCCAGGCCGAGGGCCAGCAGTTGCAGAACAACGCCCAGCTGAAAAACGCGGAGAGCGAGCTGGGCCGCTACCAGTCCCTGTTCGCGCAGGACTCCATCGCCCGCCAGCAGGTGGATACCCAGGAGGCGCTGGTCAACCAGCTGCGCGGCACCATCAAGGCCGATCAGGCGCAGGTGGATGATGCCCGCCTGCAACTGCAATGGACGCGCATCGAAGCCCCCATCGCCGGCCGCCTCGGCCTGCGCCAGGTGGACCCGGGCAACCTGGTCGCCAGCAGCGATACCGAAGGCCTGGTAACCATCACCCAGATGCGGCCGATCAGCGTGGTCTTCACCATTCCGGAACACCAGCTCGGCGATGTGCGCCAGGAACTGCGCGCCGGCCAGAAACTGTCGGTGGAGGCGCGCGACCGCGATGACCGCCGCAGCCTGGCGAATGGTGTGCTGCGCACGGTGGACAACCAGATCGACGTCGCCACCGGCACGGTGAAGCTGAAGGCGGAGTTCGCCAACGACGACGAAGCGCTGTTCCCCAACCAGTTCGTCAATATCCGCCTGGACGTGCGCCGGGTGGATGCGGCGGTGACGATTCCGCTGGACGCGGTGCAGTTCGGCTCCAAGGGCAGCTACGTCTATGTGGTGGCCGAGGGCAAGGCCCACATCCGGCCGCTGAAGCTGGGCGCGGGCGACGGCGCCCGCGTGGTGGTGGAAGAGGGCCTGCAGGCGGGCGAGCAGGTGGTGCTGGAAGGCCTGGACCGGCTGCGTGAAGGCCGGCAGGTCATCGTGGTGGAGGACAACCCTGCGGCGCCCGGCCTGCCTGGCCACGGCGCTCCGGGCGTGGCTGCCGGCGCCTGACGCGATGAGCTTGTCCCGCCCCTTCATCCAGCGGCCGGTAGCGACCTCGCTGCTGATGCTCGCCCTCGTCGTCGCCGGCATGCTCGCCTGGCGCCTACTGCCGGTGGCGGCGCTGCCGCAGGTGGATTACCCCATCATCCAGGTGTTCACCTTCCATCCCGGTGCCGGGCCGGAGGTGACCGCCCGCACCATCACCGCGCCGCTGGAGCGGCGCCTGGGCCAGATTCCCGGCCTCAAGCAGATGAGCTCCACCAGCTCCGGCGGCGCCTCGGTGATCACGCTGCAGTTCGGCCTCACGGTGGAGCTGGGCGTGGCCGAACAGGAAGTGCAGGCGGCGATCAACGCCGCCTCCAGCCTGCTGCCCAGCGATCTGCCGACGCCACCCATCTACCGCAAGGTGAATCCGGCGGATGCGCCCATCCTGACGCTGGCGGTGTCGTCCGCCGCGCTGCCGCTGCCGGAGGTGTACGACCTGGTCGACACCCGGGTGGCGCAGAAATTGGCTCAGCTGCCGGGCGTCGGCATGGTCAGCCTGGCCGGCGGCCAGCGGCCGGCGATCCGGGTGCAGATCAACCCGCAGGCGCTGGCGGCGCACAAGCTCACGCTGGAGCAGGTGCGCAGCGCCATCGCCGCCGCCAACTCCAGCCAGCCCAAGGGCAGCCTGGACGGCCCGCACCGTTACGTCATGGTGGAGGCCAACGACCAGATCAAGTCGGTGGAGGAATACCGCCGCCTCATCATCGCCTGGACCAACGGCGCGCCGCTGCGCCTGGGCGACATCGCCCGCATCGAGGATGGCGCCGAAGACCGCTTCCTCGCCGCCTGGGCCGGCTATTGCCAGCCCACCGCCGGCGCCTCGGCCGGCGTGGGCGGCGATTGCGGCAGCGAATCCGCCACGCCGACGCAGGTGCCGGCGGTGCTGGTGAACATCCAGCGCCAGCCGGGCGCCAATGTCATCGACGTGGCCGACCGGGTGCGCGCGCTGCTGCCCCAGCTCACCGCCACGCTGCCGGCGGCGGTGGATGTGGCGGTGCTTACCGACCGCACGCTGTCCATCCGCGCCTCGGTGCGCGACGTGCAGAAGGAGCTGGTGTTCGCGGTGGCGCTGGTGGTCATGGTCACCTTCCTGTTCCTGCGCAACCTGCCGGCCACGCTGATTCCCAGCGTGGCGGTGCCGCTGTCGCTGGTGGGCACCTTCGGTGTCATGTACCTCGCTGGCTTCTCGGTGAACAACCTCAGCCTGATGGCGCTCACCATCGCCACCGGTTTCGTGGTGGACGACGCCATCGTCATGCTGGAGAACATCGCCCGCCACCGCGAGATGGGTGAATCGCCGATGCAGGCGGCGCTCAAGGGCGCGGCGGAAATCGGCTTCACCCTGGTGTCGCTCACCGTGTCGCTGATCGCGGTGCTGATTCCGCTGCTGTTCATGGGCGATGTCGTTGGCCGCCTGTTCCACGAATTCGCGGTAACGCTGGCGGTCGCCATCCTGATCTCGCTGGTGGTGTCGCTGACGCTGACGCCGATGATGGGCGCCCGCATGCTGCGCGACGAACCGGCGCACGAAGGCCAGGGCTTCCTCGATGGCGTCATCGAGCGTTACGGCCGCTGGCTGGACTGGGTGCTGGCGCGCCAGACCGCCGCGCTGCTGGTGACGCTGGCCACGCTGGCGCTCACCGCGCTGCTCTATGTCACCGTGCCCAAGGGCTTCTTCCCGGTGCAGGACAGCGGCGTGATCCAGGTGGTGACCGAGGCGCCGCAGACCATTTCCTTCGGCGCCATGGCCGAGCGCCAGCAGGCGCTGGCGGCCATCGCGCTGGCCGACCCGGATGTCGCCAGCCTGTCGTCCTTCATCGGCGTGGATGGCAGCAACAGCACGCTGAACAGCGGCCGCATGCTGATCAACCTGAGGCCGCACGGCAGCCGCAGCGCGGATGCCAGCACCATCGTGCGCCGGCTGGGCGATGAGCTGCGCCGGGTGCCGGGCATCACCGCCTGGCTGCAGCCGGTGCAGGAGCTGTCCATCGAAGACCGGGTGAGCCGCACCCAGTACCAGTTCACCCTGTCCACCCCGGACGAGGAGGAACTGGCCGAGTGGGTGGCGCGCACGGTGGCGGCGCTGGGCGAGCGGCCAGAGCTGGCCGACGTCGCCTCCGACCTGCAGCGCAACGGCCTGCAGGCGCATGTGGAGATAGACCGCGAGGCCACCGCCCGGCTGGGTGTCAGCGCCGCGGACGTGATCGCCGCGCTGCACACCGCCTTCGGCCAGCGCCAGATCGCCACCCTGTTCACCCAGGCCAACCAGTACCGCATCGTGCTGGAAGTGGACCCCAGCCATGCCATCGGGCTGGCGGCGCTGGAGAGCACCTATGTGCCCACCGGCACTGGCGGGCCGGTGCCGCTTTCCACCGTGGCGCGCATCACCCAGCGGCCGGCGGTGCTGTCGCTGTCGCACCAGGGCCAGTTCCCGGCCGCCACCGTGTCCTTCAACCTCGCCGCCGGCGCTTCGCTGGGCCAGGCGGTGGAGGGCATAGAGGCGACGATGAAGCGAATCGGCCTGCCGCAGGCGGTGGAGATGACCTTCCAGGGCGCGGCCGAAGCTTTCCGCGCCTCGCTGTCCAACACCCTGTGGCTGATCCTGGCGGCGGTGGTGGTGATGTACATCGTGCTCGGCGTGCTCTACGAGAGCGTGATCCACCCGGTCACCATCCTGTCCACGCTGCCGTCGGCCACCGTGGGCGCACTGCTGGCGCTGCACCTCTCCGGCCGGCCGCTGGATCTGGTGGCGGTGATCGGCATCGTGCTGCTGATCGGGCTGGTGAAGAAGAACGGCATCATGATGGTGGACTTCGCCCTGGACGCGCAGCGCCGCATGGGCATGAGCCCGCGTGAGGCGATACACCGCGCCGCGCTGCTGCGCTTCCGCCCCATCCTGATGACCACGCTGGCTGCCCTGGTCGGCGCGCTGCCGCTGATGCTGGCTGGTGGTTCCGGCGCCGAGCTGCGCCAGCCGCTGGGCATCGTCATGGTCGGCGGTCTGCTGCTGAGCCAGGTGCTGACGCTGTTCACCACGCCGGTGGTCTATCTGTTCTTCGACCGCCTGGTGCGTCGCCGCCAGGCGGCGGCCGCACCCGCCGTGGGCGCCGGCCACGCATGAATCTCGCCCGTCTGTTCATCCGCAGGCCGATCGCCAGCTGCCTGCTCGCGCTGGCCTTGATCCTCGCCGGCCTGCTGGCTTACCGCATGCTGCCGGTGGCGCCGCTGCCGGAGGTGGAATTCCCCTCCATCCAGGTGACCGCCTCGCTGCCGGGCGCCAGCCCGGAGAGCATGGCCGCCACGGTGGCGACGCCGCTGGAGCGGGCGCTGGGCAGCATCGCCGGCGTTACCGAGATCACCTCTTCCAGCTCGCAGGGCGCGGCCACCGTGCGGCTGCGCTTCGACCTCGACCGCGACATCGACGAGGCGGCGCGCGACGTGCAGGCGGCGATCAACGCCTCGCGCGGCCAGCTGCCTTCCGGCATGCCGGGCAACCCCAGCTACCGCAAGGTGAATTCCGCCCAGGCGCCCATCATGGTGCTGGCGCTGTCCTCGCCCAACCTGGCGCCGGGCCGGCTATACGACCTTGCGTCCACCATCTTGGCGCAGAAGATCGCCCAGATCGAAGGCGTGGGCGAAGTCAGCGTCGGCGGCAGCGCGCTGCCGGCGGTGCGGGTGCAGCTCAACCCCGGCGCGCTGGCCCACCACGGCTTGGCGCTGGACGATGTGCGTACCGCCATCAGCGATGCCAACGCCCTGTTGCCGCTGGGCGTGGTGGAGGAGGACGACAAGCAGTGGCGGCTGGAGAGCGGCCGCACGCTGCGCGACGCCGCCGACTACCGCGGCCTCATCGTGCGCTACACCGATGGCGCCGCGGTGCGGCTGTCGGACGTGGCGAACGTCAGCGACGGCGTGGAGAACCGCTACAACAGCGGCTTCCACAACGACAACCCGGCGGTGCTGCTGCAGGTGTACCGCCAGTCCAACGCCAACATCATGGCCACGGTGGATGCCATCCACGAGCAGATGCCGCTGCTGAAGGCGCTGCTGCCGGAGGACACCGGCCTCACCGTGGTGGTGGACCGCACGCCCGGCATACGCGCCACGCTGGACGAGGCCAAGCTGACGCTGCTGATCGCGGTGGTGCTGGTGATCGGCGTGGTGTGGGTCTTCCTCGGCGATCTGCGCTCGGCGCTGATTCCCAGCCTGGCGGTGCCGGTGTCGCTGATCGGCGCCTTCATCGTCATGTACTTCCAGGGCTTCTCGCTCAACAACCTGTCGCTGATGGCGCTCATCGTCGCCGCCGGCCTGGTGGTGGATGACGCCATCGTGGTGCTGGAGAACATCGAGCGCCACATCGCCAACGGCATGCGGCCCTACCGCGCGGCATTGAAGGGAGCGAGCGAGGTCGGCTTCACCCTGCTGGCGATGAACGTGTCGCTGGTGGTGGTCTTCCTCTCCACCCTGTTCATGGGCGGCATCGTCGAGCGCCTGTTCCGTGAATTCACCATCACCCTGGCGGCGGCCATCCTGGTGTCGCTGGCGGTGTCGGTCACCCTCACGCCCAGCCTGTGCGCCCACCTGCTGCGGGCGCGCGAGGCACGGCCGCAGGGCCGGCTGGCGAGTTTCAGCGCCCGCCTGTTCGACCGCATGCACCACGGCTACGCGGTGAGCCTGGCCTGGGCGCTGCGCCACTGCGCGCTGCTGCTGGTGCTGCTGGTCGGCGTCATCGCCTTCACCGTCCATCTCTACATCGCCATCCCCAAGGGCATGCTGCCGGAGCAGGACACCGGCCAGCTGCGCGGCTTCGCCCGCGGCGACGACGGCTTCTCCTTCCAGGTGATGCAGCCCAAGGCGGACATCTTCCGCCGTCACCTGCTGGCCGATCCGGCGGTGGCGGACGTGGTCGGCACCGCCGGCAACAACGGCGCCGCCAACGTCTGGATGATGGTGCGGCTCAAGCCCTGGGCGGAGCGCGGCGGGGTGAGCGCGCGCGAGGTCATAGACCGCCTGCGCGCCACCGCGCCGCCGGTGCCGGGCGGCATGCTCTTCCTCAACGTGGATCAGGACATCCAGCTTGGCTCGGCGCTGAACTCTAGCCAGCGCGAGGTGCTGCTGCTGGCGGCCGAAACCGGCCCGCTCAAGCAGTGGGCGCTGCGTCTGGCCGAGGCCATGCGCACGCTGCCGGAGCTGGTGGATGTGGACAGCATCGGCGACGAGGCCACCCAGCAGGTCACCATAGACATAGACCGCGAGGCGGCGCGGCGGCTGGGCGTGGATCTGCAGACCATCAGCAGCGTGCTCAACAACTCCTTCTCCCAGCGCCAGGTGGCCACGCTGTACGATCGCCTGAACCAGTACCGGGTGGTGATGGAGCTGGATCCGCGCTACACCCAGAGCGTCAGCGTGCTGGACGAGATCCAGATCATCACCTCCGCTGGCAACCGCATTCCGCTGTCGGCGGTGGCCAGCTATCGCCACAGCCTGGCTGGCGACCGCGTCTATCACCAGGAGCAGTTCGCCGCCTTCGGCATCGAGTATTCGCTGGCGCCCGGCGTGTCCGCGGAGCGCGCCACCGAGGCGATCAACGAAGCCTTCACCAAGCTGATGCCGCCCACCGCGGTGCACCTGCGCCACGGCGGCCAGACGGGCAATCTGCAGGCCACGCTGAGCGCCCAGCCCTGGCTCATCCTCGGCATCCTGGTCACGGTGTATTTCGTGCTCGGCATCCTCTACGAGAGCACGCTGCATCCGCTCACCATCCTGTCCACGCTGCCCTCGGCCGGCATCGGCGCCCTGCTGGCGCTTATGGCCTCCGGCACCGAGTTCAGCCTGATCGCGCTGCTGGGCCTGTTCCTGCTGATCGGCATGGTGATGAAGAACGCCATCCTGATGATCGACTTCGCCCTCGAAGGCGAGCGACACCTCGGCCTCAGCCCGCGCGAGGCGATACAGCGCGCCGCGCTGCTGCGCCTGCGGCCCATCCTGATGACCAACCTGGCCGCGCTGCTGGGCGCGCTGCCGCTGGTGCTGGGCATGGGCGAGGGCTCGGAACTGCGCCGTCCGCTGGGCATCGCCATCGTCGGTGGGCTGGCCTTCAGCCAGTTGCTCACCCTCTACACCACGCCGGCGGTCTACCTGGTGCTCGACAGGCTGCGGCTGCGCTTCGTCCGCCGCGGCGCCGAGGCCGGCGCCTGATCTCCACCCATTCCCGATTCCACTCGTACCGCGCGATGTCCCGCATGCCCTCGAATATTTCCCACCCCCTGCTCGCCGTGCTGGCGGCCTGCGGCCTTTCCGCCTGCGCGGTCGGCCCGGACTACCGCCAGCCTGAACTCACCGCCATGCCGGCCACCTTCAAGCACGAAGCCGGCTGGCAGACGGTGCAGCCCAGGGAGGGCGCGGCCGCGCTGAGCGAAGGCCAGCCCTGGTGGCAGCCCTTTGCCGATCCCACGCTGGATGAGTTGCTGCGCGAACTGGCGGCGGCCAGCCCCGGCGTGGCCCAGGCGGAAGCCCGCTATCGCCAGGCCCAGGCGGCGCTGCGTGCAACCCGCGCTAATTTCTCGCCCACGCTGGGCGCCAGCGCCGGTGGCAGCCGCAGCGGCAGCGGTGCCGGCAGCAACCTGTCCATCAGCAACTCCCTGAACCTCGAACTGGCGGCAAGCTGGACGCCGGACCTTTGGGGCCGCTTGCGGCGCGAAGCCGAAGCCGGCCGGGCCGAGCTGCAGGCTTCCGCCGCCGATCTCGCCGCGGTGCGCCTGTCGCTGCAGGCCTCGCTGGCGCAGAGCTACATCCGCCTGCGCATCTTCGATCTGCAGCGCGAGCTGCTGGCGCAGACCGAGCAGGCCTACATGCGCTCGCTGGAGCTGACGCGCAACCAGTACGACGCCGGCTTCGCCGCCCGTGCCGACGTGGTGCAGGCGGAAACCCAGCTCGAAAGCGTGCGCGCGGAATTGCTGGACCTCGCCGGCCAGCGCGCCACGGTGGAGAACGCGGTGGCCGTGCTCGCGGGCCGTCCGCCGTCCGCCCTGGCGCTCTCGGCCGACGGTAGCCTGCCGCAACTGCCGGCGGTGCCGCCGGCCCTGCCCGGCAGCCTGCTCACCCGCCGGCCGGATCTGGTGGTGGCCGAGCGCCGGGTGGCGGCGGCCAACGCCCGCATCGGCGTGGCCGAGGCGGCTTGGTTCCCCGAACTCAGCCTGAGCCTTACCGGCGGCTACCAGTCCGGCAGCCTGCGCAATCTGCTGGATGCGCCCAGCCGGGTGTGGGCGCTGGGGCCGACGCTGGCCGCCACGCTGTTCGACGGCGGCGCCCGCTCCGCCGCGGTGGATCAGGCGGTGGCGTCGCATGAGGAAAGCGCCGCCGCCTGGCGCGAAGCGGTGCTTGCCGCACTTCAGGAAACCGAGGACGCGCTGGCCCGCCTGCGCGCGCTGGAAGCGCTGGCGGCGCAGCAGGGCAGGGTGGTGGCGCTGGCGCAGGAGAACGAGCGCCTGGTGACCAATCGCTACCGCTCCGGCCTGGTTTCCTTCCTGGAAGTCGCGGTGGCGCAGAACACCACCCTGAGCGCCCGCCGCGCGGCGCTGGACGTGACCCGGGACCGGCTGGAGGCCAGCGTGCAGCTGGTGGCATCGCTGGGTGGCGGCTGGACGCAGTCGGTCGATTGAGGCTTTCGTGATCGGCTGGCGGTGGGGCAGGACGGTCGGATGCCCGGCGGCGGATCGGCTTGCTGGCTGAGTCGCGCGGCTGTGAATAGGCAATGCTGTTTGGTTCGATCGGGCGGTGTCATGGCTGGTGGGCTTTGGTCGCCATCAGCCCCTGCGGATCGCTAACGATCCGGGCACTTCCCGCATTCACCCAGCCGTCTGCCGCGCCTCCCGCGGGCTGTAGCCGAAGCAGCGCTTGAAGGCGGTGGCGAAGTTGTTGGCCGAGTTGTAGCCGGCGACTTCCGCCGCAACCGCCACGCTGGCGCCGCGGCGCAGCTCGCGATAAGCCTTCTCCAGCCGCAGCTCCCGCAGCCGCTCGAATACCGTGCGGCCCCAGGCGCGCTTGGCCAGGGCCTGCAGCGTGGTGGGATTGCTGCCGACCTGGCGGGCGATCTCGCTCATGTTCAATTCCCCGCTGTCGCTTTCCATCAGCAGTGCCTCCAGGCGGGCGAGGCGGCGGCGTTCGCTGCTGGTAAAGGTGTTCCCCGCAGAAGCCGTGCCATCGGTACTCACCGCTGTCAGCGCCTCCAGGGCGAGCTCTATGCACTGCGCTTCCAGTCGCAGGCGCTGCAGGCCGGGCAGATAGGGCGTCGGCTCCAGGATGGAGCAGGCCAGCGCGCGGGCGCGGGCGGACACCGTCCATTGCTGGTTGGCGAGGTGCTGGCGGGTGAAGGCGCGCAGCGTCGCATGGGCGGCGCATTCGTCGAAGCCGCCGCCGCTTTCCAGCCATTCCGGCATCAGCGTCAGGCTGACCTTGCGTTCGTCCCGGCCGCGCTGCCAGCGGCGGCTGAATTCCCCTTCTTCGGCGAGATTCACCAGCGCGCCCTGCGAGCGGGTAGCCGGGTCGGGGCTGCATGGGCCGAGCAGGAAGCGGTGCGGGCCGAAGGAGAGATCGGTGGCGCCGCCGACCACGACCACGATCTTGATCGCCGGATTCAGCGTGTTGCGGGTGCGCATGTCATGCAAGTCATGGCCGGCGGCGGCATGCAGGATCAGGCCGGGGCGCAGCTGCAGGGTGTCGAAGCGGCCTTGCAGCACCGGTTGCTGCGGGTCTGGCGCCACATCCTCGAAGGTGTAGTCGCCGCCCAGCAGGTTGGCGGAGCGCACCAGATCGCTAGGCGTAACTCGACGTTCCTCCGCCAGGAAAAGTTTCCCGCTTGCTTTTCCCGCAGACATTTCCCTTTCTCCCACAGAGATTGCCCGTATGGCCGGATGCCATACTTTCGGCTGATTTGGAAACAAGAATCATTCCTATTGTAGGGTTAATCAGCCTGTTCTGTGGAGAGTTCCGTGACCGCCCGTATTTCCCATCCCCCGCTACGCCCTCTGGCAATGTTGCTGTGCGGCATCTGCAGCCTGCCCGCCCTTGCCGCCGATGATCAGACCCTGGGCACGGTCGTAGTGACCGCCTCGTCCACCGAGCAGACCCTGCGCGACGCCCCGGCCAGCATCAGCGTGATCACCAGCGAGGAGATCGCGAAGCGGCCGGTGCAGGAGCTCGCGGAACTGCTGGGCACGGTGGAAGGGGTGACGCTGGCGCGCAACGGCAACCTGGTGCCGGGCGTGCAGATCCGCGGTCTGGGCCAGGCCTACACGCTGATGCTGATCGACGGCAAGCGCGTCAATTCCAGCAACGCGGTGTTCCGCGGCAACGACTACGACACCGGCTGGGTGCCGGCTTCCGAGATCGAGCGCATCGAAGTGGTCCGTGGGCCGATGTCTTCCCTTTACGGTTCGGATGCCATCGGCGGCGTGGTGAATATCATCACCCGCAAGATCGGCAAGACCTGGCGCGGCTCGGTGAAGGCGGATGCCATCGTCCAGGAGGATTCCGATGCCGGCAATGCCTTCATCACCAGCGCGAGCGTCAGCGGCCCGCTGATCGCCGATGTGCTCGGGCTGCGCTTGTCTGGCGGCTACGACAAACGTGAATCCGACGGCAATGTGAACAGCCCTGCCACCGCGGGCGGCACCGCGCAGACGGGTTTTCCCAAGCTGGAGAACCGCCAGTTCAGCGGCGCACTGAACTGGAAGCCGGCCGACGGTCACGAAGTGGGGCTGACTTATGACCGCAATCGTCGCGACCATGATGGCTTCATTCTCGAACGTGAGGCCACCTCGTTGAGCCATAACGGCCGCTACGGCTTCGGCACGACGGACATCACCTTCAACTACGACGAAACCCGCAACCAGACCGGCACGGTGACCGGGCAGAAGAACCCGAACAAGGCCACCAGGCTCAGCCTGGACGGCAAGCTGGTGTTGCCTTGGGAGGCGGCGAATCAGCTGCTGACCCTGGGCGGCGAACTGCGCCGCGAGAAGCTGCGCGACCCGGCCAACCTGGCCGGGTTGCCCGGCACGGCTGGCTACGGCGCCAGCCCGGAGGCGGAGGTGTCCCAGTACGCGCTGTTCATCGAGGATGAGTTCACCCTGCGCGACGACCTCAAGCTGACGCTGGGCAACCGCTTCGACCATCACGAGAATTTCGGCGGCCACAACAGCCCGCGCGCCTACGTTGTCTATCACGCCACCGAGTCGGTGAGCTTCAAGGCCGGCTGGGCACGCGCCTTCCGCGCGCCGACGCTGCTGCAGGGCAGCCCGAACTGGGGCTCGGTCTCGTGCGGCAGCGCGGTCACCGGCTGCTACATCATCGGCAGCGAAGACATCAAGCCGGAAACCAGCACCAGCAAGGAACTCGGCGTGCAGTTCGATTTCGGCAAGGTGGGCGGCGGCATCACGCTGTTCCACAACAAGATCAAGGACATGATCGACATCACCAACCGCACCAATATTGTGGCGCTGGCACCGAGCTTCGCCAATTTCGTTGGTTTCCTGCCCGATGGCCGGCCGATCTTCGCTTATGAGAACATCAACAGTGTGACGACCAAGGGTGTGGAAACCAGCTTCCGCGCGGAGCTGTCGCCACAGTGGGCGGTGCGCGCCAATTACACCTATACCGATGCCAAGAACACCAGCGGTGCGCGTGATCTTCCGCTGGCGTATCGGCCACGCCACGCCGCCAATCTGGGGGCGGACTGGACGCCGAACGATCAATGGTCGGTCAACGCCACTGCGCGGTATTCAGGGAGCCAATACATCAGTGTCTCCAATAATCTGAAGAAGTCCGCCTACGGTGTGGTGGATCTCAGTGCGGCCTACCGAATCAACAAGATGTTCACTGTACGCGCCGGCGTCCTGAACCTCGGCGACGAGGGCGAGAACCGCGACGTCTCCACCGACTTCAACGAAGAAGGCCGGCGCTACTTCGTGTCGCTGGCGGCGGATTTCTGATCCTCCTCCGCATATCGGGCGAACTCGCCAACCCCGCCCCGGTCGACAGCAGGCCGGGGCGGTGCCGTTCATGGAGGAGACCAGCGATGAGGCGAGAGCCCGCATCGCATACCGTGATCGCATGCACCGGCCGGGGCAGGGAGGGCGGAGAACCGGGAAAAGGGACGGCGTCATTGCCCGGTCCCGGCGCTCCGGGCACAATGGCGGAATTCCTATTCTTCTAAGCCGGAAGATAGAGATGCACGCACACTCCGTACTTCCGGACCCCCGACAGCTGGAGACTTGCCAGACCAATTCTGGCGATGCTTGTTTGTTGTTTGATCACGGGAGATACCGATGAAAATGAAGGTGAAGGGAATTGTTGCTGCCGCCATCCTCTCCGCTGCCGCTGTGCCGGCGTGGGCCGCGACGTGCGAAGCCACGGTGGAAGGCAACGACGCCATGCAGTTCAACGTCAAGGAAATCACCGTAGACAAGAGCTGCAAGAAGTTCACCGTGCACCTGAAGCACACCGGCAAGCTCGCCAAGGCGGCGATGGGCCACAACCTCGTCGTCGCCAAGACTGCCGACCTGCAGGGCATCGCCACCGATGGTGCTGCTGCTGGCCCGGCCAAGGACTACGTGAAGGATGGCGACGCCCGCGTCGTTGCCCACACCAAGCTGATCGGCGGCGGCGAAAGCGACTCCGTCAGCTTCGACGTGTCCGCGCTGAAGGCTGGTGAGTCCTACAGCTACTTCTGCTCCTTCCCCGGCCACTGGGCCATCATGAAGGGCGCGATCAAGTTCTGATCGTTTCCGGGCACGGCCGGCACCGGCCGTGCCCACCACGTATCCGATGTGCGACAAAAGACATATGGATGCGGCGCAGTTCCGACTCTGCTGTATGCTCGCTGCTTGAGCGCTGCGCGAGTCGCAGACGCTCACGTCCCGTTTCCTTCCGGAGGTGTGTGAATGCGCTTCAAGCGTCTTGCGATCGCGGCGGCTACCTGTCTGACCAGCCTGTGCGGCGCGCTGGGAATGGTCGCGACGGCTCATGCCGAATCGCCCATCAAGATCGGCCAATCGGTGGTTTTGAGCGGTCCGCAGGCGGCAAACGGCCTGCTCTACTCCCAGGGCATCAAGGTCCATCTGGACGCGATCAATGCCGCTGGCGGCGTGGGCGGGCGCAAGATCGAACTGATCAGCCTGGACGACGGCTACGATCCGGCGCGATGCAAGGCGAATACCAAGCAGCTGCTTGAGCAGGACAAGGTCGTCGCTCTCTTTGGTTATACCGGCTCGCCTGCCATCATGGCCTGCGCACCGATGGCGGATGCGGCCAAGGTGCCGATGATTTCGCCGGTGAGCGGAACGCCAGAGCTGCAGGACCACGCCGGCCGCTACCTCTTCTTCACCCGCGCCAGCTTCCGCGACGAACTGCGCGCGATGATCGATTACCTCAGCACCATAGGCGTCACCACCTACGGCGTGACGCTGCAGGACGACTCCTTCGGCCACTCGGCGCTCAAGATCGTCGAGGAGCTGCTGGCCGAGCGCAAACTGCCGCCGCCCGTCTCCGCGCCGGTGGCGCAACAGACCTACGAAGCCGGTGCCAGCGCCGCGGCCATTTCCAAGGCGGCGCCGCAGGCGGTGATCCTCGCCACCGGCGGCAAGGCCTCGGTCAATTTCATCCGCGACTACCTCAAGACCGGCAAGCGCGCCCAGTTCCTCGGCCTCTCGGTGGTCAGCAGCAACCAGCTGGTGCAGGAGCTCGGCAAGGAAGCCGACGGCATCATCGTGACCCAGGTCGTGCCCTCGCCCTGGGCCAAGAAGACGCAGATCGTGCGCGACTTCTACCGTGAGCTTGGTGACCGCAAGGACGTGGAGATCAACTACTTCACCCTGGAAGGCTACATCGCTGCCCGAGTGCTGGTGGAAGCGGTACGCCGCGCCGGGCCGGAGGTGACGTCCGAGCGCCTGGTGCAGGCGATGGAAAGCATGCGCAAGCTGAATCTGGGCGGCTACGAGGTGAACTTCGGACCTGGCGTGCGCGCCGGCTCCAGCTACGTGGATCTGTCCATGGTGCGCTCCGACGGCCGCTACGTGCAGTAGTCGCCAGCACCGCAGAAACGCCACTGACGAGGGGCGGCTTCCCGGAAGGGAGCCGCCCCTCGCTGTTTCGTGTGCTTGCATCCATGCGCTGGATTGAAGCGGATAATCCCGGCTGCATTGCCGTTCGGCATGCCCGATGCGATATGAATCCAATCCCAGGAGGAAGACCATGCAAGCTGCCACCCCGTTGCGTCCCTTCGTCCGGCGCAGTCTGCTTGCCGCGCTGTTTGCCGGCTTGATGCCTGCGGCCGCACTGGCCCAGTTCTCGCTGCCGCCCTTGCCCTACGCCCCGAGCGCGTTGGAGCCGCATGTGGACACCGCGACCATGGAAATCCACCACGGCCGTCACCACAAGGCCTATGTCGACAACCTGAATGCGCAGGCCAAGAACATCCCGGAGCTGGCCGGCATGTCGCTGGAAGCCATCCAGGGCCAGATTTCCAAGTACCCGGCTGCGGTGCGCAACAACGGCGGCGGCCATTACAACCATGACTTCTTCTGGACCATCATGGCGCCGGCCGATCAGGTGGGTAAGCCGAGTGCCGCACTGGATGCCGCCATCGTGCGCGACTTCGGTTCCGTGGACGAGATGAAGAAGCGCTTCAACGAAGCCGCGCTGACCCGCTTCGGTTCCGGCTGGGCCTGGCTGGTGGTGACGCCGGAGAAGAAGCTGGCGATCACTTCCACGCCCAATCAGGACAACCCGCTGATGGACCTGCCGGAGATCCAGCGCGGCACGCCGGTGCTGGGCCTGGACGTGTGGGAGCACGCCTACTACCTCAAGTACCAGAACAAGCGGGCGGACTACGCCACCAACTGGTGGAACGTGGTGAACTGGAAGGAAGTGAGCCGCCGCTACGATGCGGCGCTGAAGTAACAAAACAAGCAACAAGCGAAGCGCGCTGTCGCCGGTGGAGATGCCCCGGCGGCAGCGCGTTTTTGTTTGTCCCGGTCGCCGGGCTCCGGCTGCGATCCTTGTTCCCTGGGCCTGCTGTGCGTCCAAACCAGTGCGTGCCCGTGCCGGATGCGCGGCCGCTGGCAAGGCCGAAGAAAACACCAGAGGAGCACTTTGCGTTCCATGCGGCTGGGCTCCTCATGTCGCGCCGGATTGTGGCAAAGCCGCCAGTCCGACCGCGGCTTACAAGCAAGTCCCTGATTCCATTGCGTGGCACCCGCTTTGCTTGTCCCTCGCATCGCAACGAGGTGTACATGGAACATCGACTGGACTGGTCATCCTATGAAACCGCCGGCCAGGGCGACGCCTATGCCGGCATTCCGGCGACCGGCGGCGACTTCGCCAAGGCGGTGGCGGTCTGCATCAACGACCGCGCCTGCCAGACCAAACCCAAGGGCGTCATGTGCCCCAGCTTCCGCGCCACCGACGATCCGGTGCATTCGCCCGGCGGCCGCGTCAAGGTGCTGAAGGATGCGCTGAACGGCGAACTGGGGGAACGGCCTTTTGTTCATCCCGCCGTGCTGGACGCGCTGGAACTCTGTGTCGGCTGCAAGGGCTGCAAGCGCGAGTGCGCCAACCAGGTGGACATGGCTGCGATCAAGATCGAGGTGCTGGCCCAGCGCAATGCGATCACCGGTGTGCCGCGCCGCGACCGCCTGTTCGGCACCCTGCCGCGCCTGCTGGCGGAGTTGCCCTGGCTGGCCCGGCTGGTGCGCTGGCGCAACCGCTCGCCCTGGCTGGCGAAGCTGGGCGAGCGCTGGCTGGGCGTGGCTGCGGAACGCCGCATGCCGGAGCCGGCGGCACGCGCCTATGCGGCGCCTGCGGCCAGGCTGGAAGCCGCGTCGCCGCTGTACCCGGCAGCGGACGAGCGTGCGGTGATCCTGTTCGTCGACACCTTCGCCCGCCACTTCGAGCCCGAGGTGGCCGAGGCCGCGCATGCGGTGCTCACCGCCGCTGGCTACCGCGTCGAGGTGCTGGCGCCGGCGGCCGATGATGCCGAGGGCGGGCGGCCGCTGTGCTGCGGCCGTACCCTGCTGTCGCTGGGGCAGGTGGAAGCGGCGCGCACCGAGGCCCGCCGCATGCAGGCAGCGCTGCGGCCGGCGCTGGCGCGGGGGCTGCCCATCGTCGGCCTGGAGCCGTCCTGCATCCTGTCGCTGCGTGACGATCACCTGAAGCTCGGCCTCGGGCCGGAGGCGGAAACGCTGGCGAAGCAGGTCTACCTGTTCGAGGAGTTCATCGCCCGCGAACACGACCGCAAGCGGATGACGCTGGCGCTGAGGCCTCTGCCCGCCGGCACCACGCTGGTCCACGGCCACTGCCACCAGAAGGCGGTGGGGGCGATGAAGTCGCTGCGCAAGGTGCTGCGCCTGATCCCGGAATTCCAGTTCGAGTTCGTCGAGGCCAGCTGCTGCGGCATGGCCGGCAACTTCGGCCTGGAGGCGGAGCACGCCGCGCTCTCCCGCCGCATGGCCGAGCTGGACCTGCTGCCGGCCTTGCGTGCCGCGCCGGAAGCGCCCATTCTCGCAAACGGGTTTTCCTGTAGACACCAGATCCGCGAGGGCGTGGCGCGGGAGCCGGTGCATGTCGCCGTGCTGCTACGCCAGGCGCTTGCCTGACATCCAGGGAGCAAGCTTGACCGACGATATTCCAGACTCATCGACGCTGGGCGCCGCGCTGTGGCGCGCCGGCCTGCTGGGCAATCTGCACGACGCCGCGGTTGCCATCGGCCTGTGCATCGAAGGCTGGGAGCCGCAGACCTTCTTCGCCTCCCACATGGCGCGGCGCAAGGCCATGCAGTGCTTGCGCACGGTGGTGGCGAGCGCCATCGACCTGCCGGCGGACGTGAAGAACTCCATGCCGCGCATCGACTGGGAAGCCATCGAAGCCCTCAAGCCTCACTTGCGCATCCGCCGCGAGGACGATCGCGAGCAGGTGTGGGAAGCCTTGCAAAGCCAGGTGCCCGCCATGCTCAGGGAACTCATCCGCTACCGCCGGCAACTGCCGCAGCTGTTCGCTTTCGACGCCTGAGCCTCTAATGGACTCAGGCGGCAGGGTTGGGGACGAGGCTTCCAGGGAGGCCTTGGGCAGCTGAAGGCGGCGGAACGGTGTTCAATGGCCGGTAGTCTGCAGACCGTTAATCCACTCGCAATTGAAGGCAGGAGACGCCATTCGGGCTGAATCCTTCGGCAGGCAAGGGCGGCTTGTGGAAGCTCCTTCCCTGCAAGGCCCTGCGCTCCCGTCATGGGCAGGCGGCTGTCACGCCAACGGCCTCTTCCGTTCAGGGCCGGTATTGACCCGCAGCAGCAATAGTGGATTTCGACGAGTTCGGTCCGAACGGCGATGGCGGCCATGTCAATGATCGCTGCCCCCTGGTCCAATTTTCCTGCTGTCCGCGCGCTTCCAAACGCCGGTCGCTTGTCGCGAGCCCGGTGGCCGCGGTACTGGCAATCCCTTTCACGATGCAGCGCGCTGCCTGCCTTCAGGGGCTTGCTTTCTTCCTCCCTAGTTCACAACATACGCAAGGCGATCTGCTTTCAAGTGCTTGATTAAGCGAATTAAAGCGAATCGGGTCGCCTCATTTTGCGAATTTTGTGAACGGTGTTGCGTATGAACAGTGGTGCGAGAAAGACCTTCATGGGCGTGCGTCTGCGCCGGCTGCGGGAAGAGCGCGGGCTGACGCAGGTGGCGCTGGCGCGGCTGCTGGAGATCTCGCCCAGCTATCTCAACCAGATCGAGCAGAACCAGCGCCCGCTGACGGTGCCGGTGCTGCTGCGCATCAGCGCGGCGCTGGGCGTGGACGTGCAGCGCTTCTCCGACGACGACGAGGCTCGCTTGGTGGCCGATCTGCGCGAGACCCTGGGCGGCATGGCCGAGCCGGTGGCGCTGGCGGAGGTGCGCGAGCTGGCGGCCAACATGCCGGCGGTGGCGCGGGCGCTGCTGGCGCTGGACCGGCGTGGGCGCGAAGCGGAGGAGCGGGCGGATGCGCTCGCTGCCCGCCTGGGCGAGGACAGGGGTGCCGCACCCTTCGCCGCGCCCATGCCCTACGAGGAGGTGCGGGACTTCTTCTATGCCCGCCACAACCATGTGGCCGAACTGGACGATCTGGCGGAGCGGCTGTTCGAGGCCTGGATGCTGCAGCCGGGGCGGACCGCCGACGGCCTGGCGGCGCGGCTGGCGCAGGTGCATGGCGTGCGGGTGGTGCGCGACGAGCCGGACGGCGCGGGCAGCGGTGGCATGGAGGGGCGAGAGGATGAGGGGGCGCCGCTGCGCGCTTTCGATCCGGCGGCCCGGGTGCTGCGCCTGTCGCCGCTGCTGGAGCCCGGCCAGCAGGCCTTCCAGCTCGCCACCCAGCTGGCCTTTCTCGAAGCCGGCGAGCAGATAGACCGCCTCGCCGCCGGTGCCGGCTTCCGCAGCGAGCAGGCCGGGGCGCTGGCCCGCATCGGCCTGGCCAATTACTTCGCTGGCGCGCTGGTGCTGCCCTACCGGCGCTTCCTGGAGGCGGCGGAGAACCTGCGCTATGACATCGACCGGCTGGGCCGCCGCTTCGGCGTCGGCTTCGAGACTGTCTGCCACCGCCTGTCCACGCTGCAGCGGCCGGAGGCGCGCGGCGTGCCTTTCTTCTTCGTGCGGGTGGATCGCGCCGGCAACATCTCCAAGCGCCAGTCCGCCACCGATTTCCACTTCTCCCGCGTCGGCGGCACCTGTCCGCTGTGGAATGTGTACGAGGCCTTCGCCCAGCCCGGCCGCATCCTGACCCAGCTCGCCAGCATGCCGGACGGCCGCACCTATCTGTGGATCGCCCGCAGTGTCACCCACGGCCGCGGCGGCTACGGCGAGCCGGAGAAGCGCTTCGCCATCGGCCTGGGCTGCGATCTGCACCACGCCGCCCGCCTGGTCTACGCCAAGGGCCTGAAGCTGGATGACCCGGAGGCGCCGACGCCGATAGGCGCGGGCTGCAAGGTCTGCGACCGCCCGGCCTGTCCCCAGCGCGCCTTCCCGCCGGTGGGCGTGGCGACCGCCGCGGACGAGAACCGCAGCCGCTTCGAGCCCTATGCGGCGGCGTGAGGGGGCGGGAGAAAAGCCCCCTCCGCCTGAACCGCAGCCCCGGCCCACCAGGCTGTTTCAACCCCCGCTGCGCGCCCGCAGCGCCTTCGCCGCCTCCACCATGTTCCGCAGCGCGGCCTTGGTTTCCGGCCAGGCGCGGGTCTTGAGGCCGCAGTCAGGATTCACCCACAGGTTCTGCGCCGGGATCACCGCTGCCGCCTTCTCCAGCAGGCGCTCCATCTCGGCCGTGGCCGGCACCCGCGGCGAGTGGATGTCGTACACCCCGGGGCCGATCTCGTTCGGGTAGCGGAAATCGCCGAAGCCGGCCAGCAGCTCCATGTCGGAGCGGCTGGTTTCGATGGTGATCACGTCGGCGTCCATCGCCGCGATCTCCGGCAGGATGTCGTTGAACTCCGAGTAGCACATGTGGGTGTGGATCTGCGTCTCGTCCGCCACCGGCGAGGCGGCGATGCGGAAGGCGCGGATGGCCCAGGCGAGGTAGGCGCGCCAGTCGCCGCGGCGCAGCGGCAGGCCCTCGCGTATCGCCGGCTCGTCGATCTGGATGATGGCGATGCCGGCGCGCTCCAGGTCGGCGACTTCGTCGCGTATCGCCAGCGCGATCTGCAGCGCGGTGTCGGCGCGCGGCTGGTCGTCGCGCACGAAGGACCACTGCAGGATGGTGATCGGCCCGGTGAGCATGCCCTTCATCGGCCTGGCGGTGAGGCGCTGGGCGTAGGTGGTCCACTCCACCGTCATCGGCTGCGGGCGGGAGACGTCGCCGTAGATCAGCGGCGGCTTCACGCAGCGGGAACCGTAGGACTGCACCCAGCCGTTGGCGGTGAAGGCGAAGCCGGCGAGCTGCTCGCCGAAGTACTCCACCATGTCGTTGCGCTCGGCCTCGCCATGCACCAGCACGTCCAGCCCCAGCGCCTCCTGGCGCTCTACCGCGTGGGCGATCTCCTGCGCCATCCGCTCGCGGTAGCTGGCGCTGTCCAGCTCGCCGCGCTTGAAGGCGGCGCGGGCGGCACGGATCTCCGCCGTCTGCGGGAAGGAGCCTATGGTGGTGGTGGGGAAGGCGGGCAGGCGCAGGCGTTCGCGCTGGCGCGCCTGGCGCGCCGGGAAGGCGGAGCGGCGGCGGTCGGCGTCGGCCGGCAGCGCGGCCAGGCGGGCGGCCACCGCCGGGTCGGCCACGCGCGGGCTGGCGCGGCGGGCGGCGAGGGCGCGGCGGCTGGCGGCGAGGTGCTCGGCCACGGTGTCCTCGCCGTCGTTGAATACCCGCTTGAGGATGTCGATCTCCGCCAGCTTCTCGGTGGCGAAGGCGAGCCAGCCACGCAGCTCGTCGTCCAGCGGCGCCCGCGGCCCGGCCTCGGCGGCCAGGCTCACCGGCACATGCAGCAGCGAGCATGAGGGCGCCAGCCACAGCCGGCCGCCGCGCCGCTCGGCCAGCGGCAGCAGGCGGGCCAGCGCGCGATCGAGGTCGGTGCGCCAGACGTTGCGGCCATCGACGATGCCCACCGACAGCTCCTTGTGCGCCGGCAGCCAGTCGGCCAGCGCGGCCAGCTCGTCAGGCGCGCGCACCGCGTCCACATGCAGTGCCGCCACCGGCAGGCGGCAGGCGAGGTTGAGGTTGTCCGCCAGCGGTGAGAAGTAGGTGGCCAGCATCAGCCGTGCGCCGGCGGCGGCCAGCGCGATGTAGGCCGGCTCGAAGGCGGCGCGCCAGGCGGCTGGCAGGTCCAGGCCGAGGATGGGCTCGTCGATCTGCACCCATTCCGCGCCGGCCGCCTTCAGCCGCGACAGCAGCTGGCCATAGACCGGCAGCAGGCGGTCCAGTAGCGCGAGGCGGTCGAAGTCCGCCTTCTCCTTGCCCAGCCACAGGAAGGACAGCGGCCCCAGCACCACCGCCTTCACCGCATGGCCGAGGGCGCGCGCCTCCGCCACCTCGTCGAACAGCCGGCTGGAGGCGAGGGAGAAGGCGGTGTCCGGCAGGAATTCCGGCACCAGGTAGTGGTAGTTGGTATCGAACCACTTGGTCATCTCCAGCGCCGGGCTGCCGCCGTGGGCGTGCCCGGCGTTCGCGCAGCCGCAGCCCCCGGCGCTCTCGGCGGCCACGCCGCGGGCCAGCGTGAAGTAGCGCGCCAGTTCGCCCTCGCTGCCGTCGAAGCCGAAGCGCGCCGGCTCGCAGCCCAGCAGCTGGATGTGGTTGGCGACGTGGTCGTAGTAGGCGAAGTCGCCCACGGTGACGAAATCCAGCCCGGCGTCGCGCTGCAGCGCCCAGTGGCGCTGGCGCAGTTCGCGGCCGACGGCTTCCAGCGCGGCGGCGTCGATCTCGCCGCGCCAGTGGCGTTCCAGCGCGAACTTGAGCTCGCGCTGCGCGCCGATGCGGGGAAAACCCAGGGTGTGGCTGAGGATCACGGTTCTGCTCCGGAGATGAATTTCGAGGCTGGGCATGATTCCCTGATGGCGTCCATCATTCAAACGAAAGTTTTTCTGTGTTTGAATTAGAGGTTCTAATGTTCTTTCGCCTCCCGCCATGAGCGCCTCCATCCTCGAACTGCGCCACCTCCGCACCCTGGCCGCGCTGCGCGCCGCCGGCAGCCTGACCCGCGCCGCCGATCTGCTGTGCCTGACGCAGTCGGCGCTGTCGCAGCAGATCCGCCTGCTGGAGGAGCGCTACGGCGGGCCGCTGTTCGAACGCAAGTCCATGCCGCTGGTGTTCACCGCGCTGGGCGGGCGCCTGCTGCAGCTGGCGGACGCGGTGCTGCCGCAGGTGGACGAGGCGGAGCGCGACATCGTGCGGCTGGCTTCCGGCGTGGCCGGCGAGCTGCGCATCGCGGTGGAGTGCCACACCTGTTTCGATTGGCTGATGCCGGCGATGGACGCCTTCCGCAGCCGCTGGCCGGAGGTAGAGCTGGACATCGTTTCCGGTTTCCATCCCGACCCGGTCGGCCTGCTGCACCAGAACCGCGCCGACCTGGCGGTGGTGTCCGAGCCGGAGGCCGACACCGGAGTGATCTGCCATCCGCTGTTCAGCTTCGAGATCGTCGCCTTGCTCGCCAACGGCCATGCGCTGAACGCGCGGCCCTTCCTGGTGGCGGAGGATTTCGCCGCCGAGACGCTGATCACCTACCCGGTGGCGGACGAGATGCTGGATCTGGTGCGCCAGGTGCTGGCGCCCGCCGGCGTCCGCCCAGCGCGGCGCACCACCGAGCTCACGGTGGCGATGCTGCAGCTGGTGGCCAGCGGCCGTGGCGTGGCGGCGCTGCCGGAATGGGCGCTGCGGCCCTATCTGGAGCGTGGCTACGTCAGTGCCCGCCGCATCGGCGCCGAAGGCCTCACCGGCCGCCTGTATGCCGCCACCACGGCGGAGAAGGCGCTGCGGCCCTATGTGGCCGACTTCGTGCGGGTGATGCGGGAGCGCAGCTTCGCCGACCTGCCGGGGATTGCGCTGCTGTAGGCGCGGGAGGGGGCAGGTTGCCGGGTTATGTCTTTGGTATTATGTTAAATGGATTGGTGGCGGAGGCTTGGTGACCGCATGAACCCGTCCGCACGCAGCGGCCCGCGGCCCTGCCTTCACTGCTGCTGCTGGTAACCCTGCCACAGCGCCGCCGCGATCTTCTTCGCGAACTCGTCCGCGCGTTGCCGCAGCGCCGCGTTCTCCAGCTCGGCGGTGGTGGCGTGGAACAGGTCCAGCCACTGCATGAACAGCGCCGGCTCCAGGTCTGGCAGCGCGGCGTGGGCGCGCATCGGCGAGCCGTGGAAGCGGCCGGTGCCGCGCAGCATGCCGGACCAGAAATCCACCAGCTTGGCGAGGTGGGCCGGCCAGTCGCTCACATGCGCTTCGAAGATGGGGCCGAGCAGGGCGTCTGCCCGCACCCGGCCGTAGAAGCGGTGGACCAGGGTGGCGATTTCTTCTTCGGTGCAGAGATCCGGATTGACCATGGCGCGGCGGTGGAAAACGGGGCCGTCAGCATACCGCTTGCCGCCGCGCCGGGGGCGCCAGGGTTCCACGCTATGCGGAACGGCGTATAGAATGCCCGGCGCTTTTCCTGCCCGCAGGGGCGGAAAAGCCATGAATTCTCCTTCGAAGGTGCCCCGGCCGCCGCCCACTGGCGGCCGGGGTTAAACGGGAAACAGGTGCGTCTGCGCCGCCTCGCGCGGCCGACCAGGCCTGTGCTGCCCCCGCAACGGTAAGCGGATAGGGCGGCTTCACGCCGGCATCGCCATGATGCCGGCAGCCACTGCGCCACGAGCGCGGGAAGGCGAAGCCGCCTGCCGTCGGATCGAACCCGACGGCACTCCGCAAGCCCGGATACCGGCCTTCGATAGACCTTGGACGCCGCGGGAGTGCGTTGTCCGGGCGGTTCCCGCGGGCTCCGGCGCGCGGCTGCCGGTCCGGCCTCGTTCGCCCCGCGTTTTTTCGCCATCCGGCCGGCGGGGACGCCCGGCCGCTTGCAGGGACCGTATCGACATGGCCACTTCCATCCGCCCGCGCCTTTCCCGCGTGGCGCGCTCGCTTGTTTCTCCCTCTCAAGCTTTCTCTCCAGCCCACGGCCTTGCCGCCGGCTTCATGCTGGCACTGTGCGGCGCCGCCTTCGCCGACACCGGCAAGGAAACCGTGCTGCCCGAGGTCACCGCCACCGCCAGCGGCGAAACCGCCAGCCTCGGCCTGGAACTGCCGGCCAGTACCGGCAGCCGCCTGCGCCTCACGCCGCTGGAAACCCCCGCCAGCGTGGACGTGCTGGAGGGCGAGACGATACGCGCCCGCGGCGACGCCACGCTGATCGAAGCCGCTGCCCGCGCGCCCGGCATCACCCAGAGCGGCACCTCCGGTGGCGGCGCGCTCGCCGCCCGCGGCTTTGCCGGCAACACCTCGGTGATGCGGCTCTACGACGGCACCCGCATGTATGTTTCCGGCGGCACGGTGAGCTTCCCCTTCGACCCCTGGATGGCGGAGCGCATGGAAGTGCTGCGCGGCCCGGCCTCGGTGCTGTACGGCGAAGGCGCCATCGGCGGCGCCATCAACACCGTGCCGAAGAAGCCCACGCGCGGCGCCATCGTCAACGAGGCCCGCGTCGCCTACGGCTCGGACGACACCTGGCGCACCGCTTTCGGCAGTGGCGGCGCGGTGGACGAGCACTGGTCCTACCGCTTCGACGTCAGCCGCAACCACAGCGACGGCTATGTGGATCGCGGCGATTCCGATTCCCTCGTCGTGGCCGCCGCGCTGCGGCTGGACGTGTCGCCCGCCTTCAACCTCACCCTGTCGCACGACTACGGCAAGCTGGAGCCGATGCGCTACTTCGGCGTGCCGCTGATAGACGGCGACCTCGACAGCCGCCTGCGAGACACCAACTACAACGTCGCCGATTCCAAGCTGCGCTTCCGCGACAACTGGACCCGCCTGGACCTCGAATGGAAGCCGGCGGACGACGTGGTGGTGCGCAACCAGACCTACCGCCTGCACAGCCGCCGCGACTGGCGCAACGCCGAGGGCTACCGCTACAACACCAACGGAACCATCACCCGCAGCAGCTTCCTGCTCATCGGCTACAGCCTGGAGCAGGTCGGCAACCGGCTGGACAGCACCTGGAACGGCCGGCTCTTCGGCCTGGACAACCAGCTGGTGCTGGGCTTCGATGTAAACCGCCTGCGCTACTACCGCGACCGCAACAACGGCGCCGCCGCGCAGACGCTGGATGCCTTCGCCTTCAACCCCGGCAACTTCCCGGGCACGATGACCAACAGCGAGCTGTTCAAGACCCGCACCGACACCCTGTCGGTGTTCATGGAAGACAAGCTGCAGCTCAGCCAGCGCTGGTCCCTGGTCGGCGGCCTGCGCTGGGATCGCATCGAGGTCGATCGCGAAGGCATACGCAACGCCTCCAGCGCGGACTTCGACAAGACCTTCACCCACACCAGCGGCCGCATCGGCGCGGTGTTCGCCGCCACCCCGACGCTGTCCTTCTACGGCCAGTACGCCACCGCCGCCGACCCGCTCACCGGCGTGGTCAACACCACCGCCCAGCAAAGCCAGTTCGACATGTCCACCGGCGAGCAGGCCGAGCTGGGCGTGAAGCAGCGCTTCGACGGCGGCCGTGGCGAATGGACCTTCGCCGGCTACTGGATCCGCAAGGAGAAGCTGCTGATCCGGGATGCGAACGATCCCAACGTCTACCAGCAGGTCGGCGCCCAGTCCTCGCGCGGCGTCGAACTGGCGCTGGCCTACGCCTTCACCCCGGCGCTGAAGCTGGATGCCAACGGCACCGTGCTCAACGCCCGCTACGACGACTTCAACGAAGTGGTCGGCGGCGTGGTGGTGTCGCGCAGCGGCCGCACGCCCTCCGGCGTGCCGGAGCGGGCGGCCAACCTGTGGCTGAGCTGGGATTTCCTGCCGCAGTGGAATGCCGGCCTGGGCGCCCGCTACGTCGGCACCCGCTATGTGGACAACGCCAACAGCGCCAAGGTGGACGCCTACACCGTGGTGGACGCCACCCTGTCCTGGCAGCTGCGCCGCGACCTCCGCCTCAGCCTGTTCGGCTACAACCTGTTCGACCTCGATTACGCCCAGACCACCTACAACGGCAACAGCCAGTGGGTGCTCGGCCGCCCGCGCAGCGTCGAAGTGGCGGCGAACTTCAGCTTCTGAGCGGAAGGGAGATGAGGCGGGCGAGGGGCGTGGGGACGGGCTGCGGCGCTTGCCGGTTTGCGGCTGGCCGGGCCTGGCGCGTTGCCGCGCGTCCGCTCGACGAAGGCGTGGCTGCCGTGCTGCGTTGGCGCGATGGGCGGGATGCCGATGGGGGGATACCGCCCTGGCGGTCGCATCGGCGCGAGTCGAGGAAGGTCCATCCAGTGCGGAGCCTCACCGCGTCACCACTGGCCAAGCGTCATGGCTGAATTCCGCGCCCTCCGCCTCTGGCCGCGGCTGCGCCGCTGGCTCTACCTCGTCCACCGCTGGCTGGGTATAGGCGGCTGCCTGCTGTTCGTGCTCTGGTTCATCACCGGGCTGGTGATGATGTACGTGCGCTTCCCGGCGCTGAGCGAGGCCGAGCGCCTGGCCGGCCTGCCGCCGCTGCAGCTGGAGGCGCCGCTGCTGGGGCCGGACGAAGCCTGGCGCGCGGCCGGGCTGGCGGCCTTCCCGGTCGCCCGCCTGCGGCTGGAGATGCTGGCCACCGCCGACGGTGGCGCCGAGCCGGTGTGGCGCACCATCGATGGCGGCCGGCCTGTCACCCTGTCGGCGCGGGATGGCAGCTTCATCCAGGCAGTGGACGTCGCCCGCGCCACCGCCATCGCACGCCGTTTCGCTGGCGGCGCCGAGGTCCGCTACCTGGAGACCCGCGAGCGCGACCAATGGACCATGCCGAACGCCAACGCCTTCGAGGCGCTGCGGCCGCTGCACCGCTTCGCGGTGGCGGACGGCGCCGGCACCGAGCTCTACATCTCGGCGGTGAACGGCGAGGTGGTGCGCGACACCGATCGCCACGAGCGCGGCTGGACCTGGCTGGGCACCATTCCCCACTACTACACCTTCGCCGTGCTGCGGGAGCAGCACACCGCCTGGCGGCAGACAGTGTTGTGGACCTCCGGCCTGGGCATGGTCGCCGCGCTCAGCGGCATCACCATCGGCCTGCTGCGGCTACGGCTGCGGCGGCGCTACCGCAATGGCGCGATGACGCCGCATCACGGCTGGATGGCCTGGCACCACCTCGCCGGGCTGGCCGGCGGGCTGTTCGTGTTCACCTGGGTCGCCAGCGGCTGGGTGTCCATGAACCCCGGCGGCTGGCTGGCGCGCAAGGCCTTCCCGCCGGCGGCGCTGCAGGCCTACGTGGGCGAGCGCGGCGAATTCCCCTGGTCGGCGGATTTGCCGCGGCGCTTGCAGAGGGAGGCGGGCGGCGGCCTGCGCGAGATCGAAGCCTGGTGGTTCGACGGCCAGCCCATGCTGCTGCTGGCGGATGGCGCCGGCCAGCGGCGCGGCGTGCTGGCGCTGGATGGTGCGGCTCCGGTGCCGGGCGAGGAGGCCATCGCCGCCGCCGCCCGCCGTCTGCTGCCCGGCGCCGGCATCGCCCGCATGCGGCAGCTCACTGAAGAAGACCGCTACTGGTATGGCCGCCGCCAGCCGGTGGTGCTGCCGGTGTGGCGGGTGGAGATGGACGATGCCGCCGCCACCTGGCTGCACATCGACCCGGCCAACGGCCGTCTGCTCGCCAGCAGCGACAGCGACGCCCGGCTGCGGCGCTGGCTGTTCAACGCCGCCCACAGCTTCGACTTCCCCTGGCTGCTCACGCGCCGCCCGGCCTGGGACGGTGTGATGTGGCTGCTATCGGCACTCGGCCTCGTCGTGTCGGCGAGCGGCGTCGTCGCCGGCTGGCGCCACCTGCGCCGGCGCGCGGCGCGGCGCTGACTGCGGCTCCGGCGGCAGCGCCTGCTCTTGCGCGGGCGGGCCATCGGGCGCGGGTTCCGCTTCCAGCATCACTTCCCGGCTGCGTTGCAGTTCCACGCTGTGCAGCCACTCCCGCCAGATCGCCACCAGCAGCGCCATCAGCACCGGGCCGACGAAGAGGCCGACGATGCCCATGGTCTTGACCCCGCCGACCAGGCCGAAGAAGGTCGGCAGGAAGGGCAGCTTCACCGGCCCGCCGACCAGGCGCGGCCGCAGCGTCTTGTCCACGATGAACAGCTCCACTGTGCCCCACACGAACAGCCCCAGCCCGGCCGCCAGCTTGTCCGCGCCCACCAGGTAGATGGACACCAGCGTGAAGGCCAGCGGCGCGCCGCCGGGAATCAGCGCCATGAAGGCGGTGACCACGCCCAGCAGCACCGGCGAGGGCACGCCGGCGATCCAGTAGGCGATGCCCAGCACCACGCCCTCGCCCAGCGCGATCAGCCCCATGCCGGTCACCGTCGCGCTCACCGTCGCCGGCACCACGCGGGAGAAGCGGTTCCAGCGCAGCGGCAGGATGCGCTCGCCGACGATGTCCAGCTGGCCGGCGATGCGCACGCCGTCCTTGTAGACGAAGAACAGGGTGATCAGCATGAACAGCACCGTCAGCCCCAGGTTCACCAGGTTGCCGGTGGCCGCCAGCGCAGTGCGGTAGATGTTGCCCAGGTGCTCGCCGCTCAGCAGCTGCACCCACTCGCCCAGCGCATGCGGCTCGCCCAGGTATTCCTGCCAGTAGTCGGCCAGCCGCTCGCCGACGATGGGCAGCGAGCTGATCCAGCCCGGCACCGGCGCGCCCACCCGGTTGGCCTGCAACAGCCAGGCGATGAAGGTGCTGGCCTCCTGCAAGGCGTAATGCAGCGCCAGCGATAGCGGTACCACCAGCACCACGATGACCACGATCAGTGCGACGCTGGCCGCCAGCGCGGTATTGCCGCCGCACAGCCGCACCAGCCGGCGGTACAGCGGCCAGCTGGCGAAGCTGATGATGAGGGCGGCCAGCACCGGCACCACGAAGCCGCTGAAGAAATACACGCCGGCGGCGAGGATGAGGACGAGAAGACCACGGGCGATGAGCGGAGCTTGCAGGACAGGCGGCATAGAAAAGGCGCAAAGAGTCTCGGAGCGTGGCGTCTGGGCCGGGATTGCCACCGGAGCGGACAGGCAGACCGCAATATACCGGGCCGGCAACAATACAGGCGTTTTATGCACCAGCCCGGTGCCGGCGCCAGCCGCGGGCTGTCGGCCACTGCCCGGCTGGGGCATGATTGCCCTTTCCAGACACATCCCCGGCCTTACCGTTCCCGCCATGAAGCACGCCCGCACCTCGCCCAAGGATGAGTTCGCCGGCTTCGTCGTCGACCAGATGGCCGCCTTCGCCCCGGTGGAAGCGCGCCGCATGTTCGGCGGCCACGGCATCTTCCGCGACGGCCTGATGTTCGCGCTGATCGTCGATGGCCGGCTCCACTTCAAGACCGACGCCGCCAGCGCCCGGCGCTACGCCGCCCTCGGCCTGCAGCCCTTCCGCTACAGCTCGCGCGGCCGCATGGTGGCGCTGGGCTACCACGAGGCGCCGCTGGAAGTGTTCGACCACCCGGCGCAGATGGCGGAATGGGCCGGCCTGGCCTTCGACGTCGCCCTGCGGGCGGTGGCGGCCAAGCGCCGATGAACACCCTGCGCACGCTGCGCAAGGCGGAGGCCGCCTTCAGCCGCGGCAACGCGGCGCTGGTCGCCGGCGAACTGGCGAGTGCCGAAAAGGCCTACCGCGAAGTGCTGAAGCTGGCGCCCGATCTCGCCGAAGCCCACGCCAACCTCGGCCAGGTGCTGGACCGCGGCGGCCAGCCGCAGGCCGCCGAAGCCAGCTACCGCCAGGCCATCCACCTGGCGCCGGCCAACCCGCGGCCGCACATCAACCTCGGTGTGCTGCTGCTGGCACAGAAGCGCCATGCCGAAGCCGAGGCCGCCTTCACCGCCGCCATCGGCCTGCCGCCGGCGCAGCCGGAAGCCTGGACCAACCTCGGCGTGCTGCACGCCAGCCTGGGCCGGCTGGACGAGGCGGAGCGCTGCCACCGCGCCGCGCTGGCGATGGCGCCGGACTACCGGCCGGCGCGCTTCAACCTCGCCTATGTGCTGCTGCGCCAGGGCCGCTACCAAGAGGGCTGGCCCTGCCTGGAGGCGCGCGACTGGGCGCGGGTGCTGGAAGCCCATCTGCCCATGCCGCGCTGGCAGGGCGAGCCGCTGGCCGGCCGCCGGGTGCTGATCGGCTGCGAAGCCGGCCATGGCGACATGATCCAGTTCTGCCGCTACGCCACGCTGCTCAAGCAGGCCGGCGTCGCCGAGGTGACGGTGCTCTGCCACCCCGGCCTGAAGCGCCTGTTCGGCGGCCTCGCCAGCGTGGACCGGGTGCTGGGGCTGGACGAAGCGGTGCCGGCGGAGGCCGCCGAGGTCTGGATACCGGCGCTCAGCCTACCGCATTGCTGCGGCACACGGCAGGTGGCCGACATTCCGGCGCGGATACCCTATCTGACGGTGGAGGCTGCGCTGCTCACGCAGTGGCAGGCACGATTGGACGAGGCGGTGGGCGGAGAAGACGGTGCGCCGCGGGTCGGCCTGGTGTGGAAGGGCAACCCGCGCTTCGAGAACGATGCCGAGCGCTCGCTGCCCGGCCTCGCCACGCTGGCGCCGCTGGCCGAAGTGGCCGGCGTGCGCTTCGTCAGTCTGCAGAAAGGCGGCGGCGAGGACGAGGCGCTGAAGCCGCCGCCGGGCATGGCGCTGGCCGCGCTCGGCGGCGAGCTGGGCGACTTCGCCGACACCGCCGCGCTGCTGCAGGGGCTGGATCTGGTGATCGCGGTGGATACCGGCGTCGCCCACCTCGCCGGCGCCCTGGGAAAACCCTGCTGGGTCATGCTGCCGGCCTACAAGACCGACTGGCGCTGGCTGGAAGCGCGCGAGGACAGCCCCTGGTACCCCGGCACCATGCGGCTGTTCCGCCAGCGCGAAATGGGGAACTGGGCGCCGGTGGTGGCGCAGCTCGCGAAGGCGCTGCGGGCGTTCGTGATGGAGCGCAGCGGGGCCTGATCCGCTGTGCGGTCTGGCGCGACGAAAGCGCTGGGCTTGAGGCACGAGGCCACCGTGCAGCCACACGCTGGCGGCAGGCGATGACCGCCGCTTTTTCTCCGCCGATGCCCAGTCACTCCATCTCCCGGGAACGCCGTTTGCATAGCCTGGCGCCGCTCCTGCCCCGCTCGCAATTGCCATTGCCGGCTTCTATGGTTCAGTGAGCTGCGGCCGCCTTCTGGCGCCGCACAGCGGAAGGCGGCGCGGCCGTCTTCCTCCCGTGAGCCTGAACGAGGAGGCGTATCCGATGAGTGTGGAAAAAGTGCTCTACCGCGCACATGCGCGTGCCACTGGCGGCCGCGACGGCCGTGCGGTTTCGTCCGACGGCGTGGTGGACGTCAAGCTGAGTACCCCGAAGGAGTTGGGTGGCAGCGGCGGCGAGGGAACCAATCCGGAGCAGCTCTTCGCCGCCGGCTACTCCGCCTGCTTCCTCGGCGCGATGAAGGCTGTCGCCGCCCGCGACAAGATCAAGATGCCCACCGATGCGGCGATAGATGGCAGCGTCGGCATCGGCCCGCTGCCCACCGGCTTCGGCATCGAGGTCGAACTCAAGATTTCGCTGCCGGGCATGGACCGCGCCGAGGCGGAGGCGCTGATCCAGAAGGCGCACATCGTCTGCCCCTATTCCAACGCCACCCGCGGCAACATCGACGTGAACCTGGTGCTGGCCTGAGCGCAATTCCCCCGCATCACCCACGGCCGGCCAGCCTGTGCCGGCCGTTCACCGGCGGTTAAAGGCCGGCGCACCAGAATGACTCCCGTGACATCGACACCGCTTTTTCCAGTCCGGGAGACATCCATCATGAATACCAGGCAGAAACTCCTCGCCGCCGGCGCCCTCATCGGCGGCCTCGCCCTGTTCCAGCCCGCCGTCGGCCAGGCTCAATACACCGGCCCCTCCACCCATCACGCCCCCGCCACCGTGGCCGAAATCCTGAAGAACCCGGTGGACGATCAGGACGTGGTGCTGCGCGGCCACCTGCTGCGCAAGGTCGGCAACGAGAAATACATCTTCTCCGACGGCACCGGCGAGATCCGGGTGGAGATCGAAGCGGAGGATTTCCCGCCGGAGCAGATCGACGACAAGGCCCAGGTCGAGATCCGCGGCGAGGTGGAGAAGGACTTCCTCGAAAGCCCGGAGATCGATGTGGAGGTGTTGCGCAAGCTGCCGTGAGCGGGTGAGTTCCTGGCCCGGCGCTTGGCAGAGTTTGGCATGAGCCGACTATGTGCGTGCGGGCGGGCTGATCCCTTCTTGGAGTCTGAGGCCGGAGCCTGTCGGGGTTGCGCGCGGGAAACTGGTCGCGCGGAATGCCCTTCGGAAGTCCGTGCTGAGAGAAGCTGAAGGGTTCCGGGCAAATGGGGGATGGCTGGCATTTCCTCCCCCCATGCCAGCGGCTGCCGCTTCGCAGACCTCTGGTGATGCACCGCCTTGCTTCTCTCCGGGGGCGTAGGCGGAAAAAGCGAAGCACTGCTTCGCCCGCCGGAGCGCCTTGTGGCATGCAGGCCACAGGGCTGGGGCGCGGAGCGGGGGGCTTGGACTAGCGCTGCCGCCCCTTCGGGGCGCCCCCTCTCCCCGGCCCTCTCCCGCGAGGGGAGAGGGGGAAAGCCGGTGCGCGTTGTGCGGGTATTGCGAGTGGTGTCGCGATGGGGTTCTTTCGATTGCTCTCGATGAATGTGGGTGCTTTGCCTGGCGTAGCTTCACCTGGGCAATATCGGCGCACGCCTGCGCTGCGTGCCATCGATGCGGCAACTCCCTGGGCCGATTGCCCCTGAGCGGGCAGTTCCCCCGGCCAGTATCAGCCCCCAGCCGGCGACACCCTGAAGCCGCCGTGCTCGAAACCATCCCCTAAACCGGCAACACCAGCACCGCTTCCAGCCCGCCCAGTTTGCTGCGGCCCAGTTCCAGCCGGCCGCCATAGGTCTCCGCGATGTCGCGGGCGATGGCCAGGCCCAGGCCGCTGCCTTCGATGTTTTCGTCGAAGCGCAGGCCGCGGCGGCTGGCCTGTTCCAGCTGGGCGTCGTCCAGGCCGGGGCCGTCGTCGGCGATGCGGATGCGCAGTTCGCCGGCCGCGGCCGTGGCGTCCACCGCAACCGTGCTGCGCGCCCATTTGCCGGCGTTGTCCAGCAGGTTGCCCAGCATCTCTTCCAGATCGGTGGGTTCGCAGCGCCAGTGCAGCTGTTCCGGCACCGCTTGCTGCCACTCCAGTTCGCGCTCGCGGTGCAGGCGCTGCATCAGCGCGACGAGGTGGGCGATGCGGGGCGCCACCGCCACCCGCCGCAGTTCGCCTGCGCCGCTGCCGGCGCGGGCCAGGTGGCGGTCTATCAGGCGTGACATCGCCGCCACCTGGCCGCGCACCAGTTCGCTGCCGCCGGCGGAAGCTTCGCCGCCGAGCAGGGCGAGCGGCTTCTTCAGCGCATGGCTGAGGTCGGCGGCGTGGCCGCGGGCGCGAGCGACGATGCGGGCATTGCGGGCGAGCACTTCGTCGATCTCTGCGGCCAGCGGGTCCAGCTCCGGGCCGTAGCCGCTGCCCAGGCGCTCGGTGTTGCCATCGCGTACCGCCGACAGCGCGGTGCGCAGCCGGCGCAGCGGCGCCAGGCCCAGCCGCACCTGGGCAAGGGTGGCGATGACGAGGGCAAGGATGAGCAGCGCCTGCGTCAGCAGCAGGATGCGGTCCAGCCGCGCCAGCTCGGCCTCGGTTTCCGCCGCCGGGCCGTAGACGTGCAGGGTGGCGCGCTGGCCGCCGGCTTCCACCGGGAGGGCGATGCCGAGCAGGGCTTCGTCGCGCGGGCCGCGCAGGCTGCACAGCGGGGTGCCGGGCGCCAGCAGGGCGGTGAGGCCGGAAGAGGGCTGCGCGGCATTGGCGGGCGAGGCATCGGCAAGCGTCAGCCGGCTGTCCCACAGGGAGCGGGAGCGCTGCTCCGCGCCGGCGCCTTCCAGCTGCCAGTACCAGCCGGAAAAGATGCGGCCGAAGTCGTCGCTGTTGCGGCTGCGCTCCGGTACCAGGCCGCCGTCGGGGGCTGCGAGCAGGCTGGCGGCGATGCGCTCGGCGCGTTCGTGCAGGCGCTGCTCCAGGCCGCGCAGCAGGGTGGCGTGCACGTTCTGGCGCAGCACCCAGCCGCCGGCGCCGCTCACCAGCAGGGCGGCGAGGCAGCCGAAGAGCAGCAGGCGGCCGCGAAGGCCGCCGCGCTCAGGCAGCGCCATCCTCCGCCGGGCCGGCGGTGGCGGCGGCGTTCTCCGGCTCGGCGAGGCGGAAGCCGCGGCCGCGCTCGGTGTGCAGCAGCGGGCGGCCGAGTTTGCGGCGGATGCGGCCGATGAGCACGTCCAGGGTGTTGGAGTCGGGGTCGAGGTCGCGGGCGTAGACGTGCTCGGCGATTTCGCCGCGGCTGACGATGCAGCCCTTGCGCCGCATGAGGTGGGCGAGGATGCGCTGCTCCTGGGCGGTGAAACTGAGCGGTTCCTCGTCCAGCGTGAAGCGGTCGGCGTTGCTGTCGTAGGCCAGCGGGCCAACGCGCAGCAGCGGTTCGGCATGGCCGCCGGCGCGGCGGGCGAGCACCCGCAGGCGCAGGGCCACTTCCTCATGCAGGAAGGGCTTGGTGAGGTAGTCGTCGGCGCCGGCGTCGAAGCCTTCCAGCTTGTCGCTCCAGCGGCCGCGGGCGGTGAGGATGAGCACCGGCAGGCGGCGCCCTTGCCTGCGCCAGTGGCGCAGCACGGCGACGCCGTCCTGGCCGGGCAGGCCGAGGTCCAGCACGGCGGCGTCGTAGTCCTCGGTGCAGCCGAGGAAGGCGGCTTCGCGGCCATCGCCGCAGGTTTCGGCGACCATGCCGGCGGCGCGCAGGCCATCGGCGATGCGCGCGGCCAGTTCGGCATCGTCCTCGACGATCAGCACCCGCATGGCGTGCCCTCCGCTGTCGGCCTCAATCCGCTTCCTCTTCGTGGAGGATGCTGCCATCCACCGCGTCCACATGCAGTTCCAGGCCGCGGCCGTCCTCCAGCCGCAGCTCGATCTCGTAATAGCGCCGGCCCTCGCGGTCGTGCTCCAGTTCCACTTCGTGCACCACGCCGCGGTAGCGTGCCTGCACCATGTCCAGCAGCTCGGGCAGGGGCTTGATGGATTTCATCGCGGTCAGGCGGCGTTCGCGGCCGCTCAGCACTTCGCCGCTGCGGGCGTCGATCTCGATCTCGCGCAGGCGGCCGTCGTCCTGGGCGATGCGCACTTCATAGATGGGGTGGTCGTCCCCGCCTTGTTCCAGTTCCACGTCCAGCACCTGGCCGGGGTACTTCGCCAGCAGCTTGCGCAGTACCCCAGCGAGCGGTTGCAGCGGCGCGGCGGATTCCGCCTGGCGGCCCAGCTCGGCGCCGGTTTCGGCATCCACCCGGATTTCCCAGCGCCGGCCGTCGTTCTTCAGCAGTTTGATCTCGTAGTAGCGGCGGCCCTTGCGGTCGCGTTCCAGGTCCACGTCCAGCACCTTGCCGGGGTGCTCCGCCTGCACCTTGGCCAGGATTTCCGCCAGCGGTTTCAACTGCCCGGCTTCCACCGCGCGGCGGACGACGTCGTGCTCGCCCGCCTGCAGCAGGGCAGGCGAGGCAGCGAGACAGAGGAGCAGGGCGAGGGCAGGGCGGCGCATGGCGGGAATGCTGCGGCAGGGGACTTAAACGCTTCGTGAATTGTAGCGTTGCGGCGACATTCATCCACGCCGTGGGCGGTGGGGGCAGCGTGTCACGCCAGCTCTATCTTCCACATGCCGCGGTAGCTGCCTTGCACCCAGCTGCCTTCGAGGAGGGTGGAGCCGGCGAAGCCATGCAGCGAGGCGCGGCCATCCACCGCCGGGGCTTCCAGGCTGTAGTGGCCGGTCCCCAGGCTGGGGCCGCGGTATTGCACCAGTCCGTCGCCCTGGTACTCGACCAGGATTTCGCCGTCGCTGATCTTCACCACGCAGGGCTGGACCTCGGCGGCGTCGGCGCCGGGGTAATAGGTGGCCATGCTGCAGTGCTGCCAGATGCGCAAGATGGGCTCAGGGAGGGATGAACAGGGGCTTGAAACCGTGTGATGGTGGCCGGAGGCGCGGCCGATGCCGGGAAAGCCGGGCCTATCCGGCGGCCGATGTGACAATGTGTGCGCCACGGCGTCGGCGGCGGGGCAGATAATGGCAAAAAAATGAAGAAATTGTTGGACTTGCCCCCAAGCAGCTTGAACGATGAATAGCCCTTCCCAGCCCGCCGGATCTCCCCGACCTCCGCCGCCCAGTCCGGCGCCAGAAAGCCCGCAGCAGCCCGCCGATTCGGCGCCGTCCGCATCCTCCGCGCAAGACATCGCGCGGACGCTGGAGGCGACCACGCTGGATCTGCGCGCGCTGATGGATGCGGCGCCGGGCGCCTCCATCCTCATCGACTGTGAGGGCCGCATCCTGACGCTGAACCAGGCGGGCGCGGCACGCTTCGGCCTGAGCCAGGAGGCGGCGATAGGCACAGACCTGTTCTCCCACTTTCCCGCCGAGGTCGCAGGCAGCCGGCGCGCGCGCCTGCGCCAGCTGTTGCAGGACCGCCAGCCGGTGGTGTTCGAGGACGTCCGCCAGGGCGTCTGTTTCCGCAACTCGGCGGTGCCGGTGATAGACCGCGACGGCCAGATCCGCCGGGTGGCGGTGTTCTCCGAGGACATCACCGAACGCTGGACGGCGGATACGCTGCTGCGCCGTAGCGAGGCCCATTACCGCTTCCTCGCCGAGAACACCGAGGACGTGGTGTGGCAGCTGGACAAGGAGATGAACTTCCTCTTCATCAGCTCCGCCGACGAGCGCATGCGTGGCGTGCCGCGCGACCAGGTGGTGGGCCACCCGATGCTGGAGCTGTTCAGCCAGCGCGGCCGGGCCATTCTGGCCGAGGCGATGGAGCGCCGCCGCCAGCAGGAGGCGCGCGGCGAGGAGGTGGGCATTAGCTTCCGCTTCGAGGCGCCGCAATTGCGGGCGGATGGCAGCGAGATGTGGATGGAGGTGGTCTCCACCCGCGTCTACGACGACGCCGGCGAGCTCACCGGCTACATCGGCGTCAGCCGCAACATCGAGGCGCGGCGGCGCTACCAGGTGACGCTGGAGGATGTGAACCGCCGCCTGCGCGCGCAGCTGGAAGAAATTTCCGCGCTGCAGGCGGAGCTGAAGGACAAGGCGGTGCGCGACCCGCTCACCGGCCTCTACAACCGCCACTACCTGCATGAAACCCTGCCGCGCGAACTCGCCCGCGCCCGCCGCGAGGCTTATCCGCTGGCGATGGTGATGGTGGACCTGGACTACTTCAAGGCCATCAACGACACCTACGGCCACGTCACCGGCGACCAGGCCATCACCCAGGCCGCGCGGGTGCTGCAGAAGCTGGCGCGGGAGAGCGACCTGGTGTGCCGCTACGGCGGCGAGGAATTCCTCGCCGTGCTGCCGCGCATGGCGCTGGAGGAGGCGCTGCAGCTGGCCGAGCGCTGGCGCGACGCCATCGCCCAGGCCACGCTGCACAAGTTCGGCACCGAGATCCGCCTCACCGCCTCCTTCGGCGTCGCGGTGTTCCCGGAGCACGCCACCGGCGGCGAGGCGCTGCTGCAATGCGCGGATGCCGCCCTCTACAGCTCCAAGGGCCACGGCCGCAACCGGGTGAATGCCTACCAGCCGGGGATGGCGGCGGGCTGATTCCGCCGCGGCGTCAGGTGCTCTTCAGGCGCCGCCGCCGATCTCCGCCCGGCCCAGCCATTCCTGCAGGAACTCCACGCATACCCTGACCTTGGCCGAGGTGGAGAGGCGCGAGGGATACACCGCCCACACGTCCGCCGCCTGGGCGTAATCCGGCAGCAGCCGCAGCAGGCTGCCGTCGGCCAGCGCCGGCGCCACGTCCCAGGCCGAGCGCAGGATGATGCCGTGGCCGGCCAGCCCCCATTCGCGCACGATCTCGCCGTTGTTGGCCGACAGCGGGCCGCTCACCCGCACCGTTTCCGCGCCCGCCGGGCCGTCCAGCGTCCACCGGCCGAAATCCTGGTCGCGCTCGCGGATGACGATGCAGCGGTGCCGCGCCAGCTCCGCCAGCGTGGCCGGCGCGCCGTGGCGGGCGAGGTAGGCCGGCGCGGCGCACAGCACCCGCGCATTGCGGGCGATGCGGCGGGTGATGAGGTCGGCCTCCCGCACCGCGCCGACGCGGATGTCCAGCTGGAAGCCTTCGCCGACGAGATCCACCGGCCGGTCCAGCAGCTCCAGCTGTATCTCCAGCGCCGGGTACCGCTCCGCCAACGCCGACAGCGCCGGCGCCACATGGTTGCGGCCGAAGCCGGAACTGGTGCAGATGCGCAGCAGGCCGCTGGGCGCCAGGCGTTCGGCGGACAGCGCCTCGCCCATCTGGTCCACATCCTCCAGGATGCGCTGCGCCCACTGATGCACCACCTCGCCCTGCTCGGTGAGGCTGACGCTGCGGGTCGTCCGGTGCAGCAGGCGGGCGCCCAGCGCGGCTTCCAGCAGGCCGATGCGCTTGCTCACCAGCGCCTTGGAGGCGCCGGTCTCGCGCGCGGCGGCGGCGAAACCGCGGCAGCGCACCACGATGCAGTACAGGCGCAGGTCTTCCAGCTGCAGTTTGGCGTTCACGATTCGTGGTCAATGTGGTCACGGAAAGGCGGATTATACGATTGATGAACCTCGCTATCCTGTGGCCCTGACGCTGCCCTCGCGGCACGCACACCCCACAACCAGGCGGCGCGGCCGCCACCCCGAGGAGGAGAACCGCATGAGCAAGACCCATCGCATCGCCGTCATCGCCGGCGACGGCATCGGCCAGGAAGTGATGCCGGAAGGCCTGTGCGCCGTGGAAGCGGCGGCGGCGAAGTTCGGCATCGCGCTCGAATTCACCCACTTCGACTGGGCCCACTGCGACTACTACCTGCAGCACGGCAAGATGATGCCGGACGACTGGTTCGCCCAGCTGAAGGGTTTCGACGCCATCTTCTTCGGCGCCGTCGGCTGGCCGGACAAAGTGCCGGACCACATCTCCCTGTGGGGTTCGCTGCTCAAGTTCCGCCGCGATTTCGACCAGTATGTGAACCTGCGCCCGGTGCGGCTGATGCCCGGCGTGCCCTGCCCGCTGGCGAACAAGAAGGTGGGCGACATCGACTTCTACGTGGTGCGCGAGAACACCGAAGGCGAGTATTCCGCGGTGGGCGGCAAGATGTACGAAGGCACCGAGCGCGAAACGGTGCTGCAGGAGTCCATCTTCACCCGCAAGGGCGTGGACCGCATCCTCAAGTACGCCTTCGAGCTGGCGCAGAAGCGGCCGAAGAAGCACCTGACTTCCGCCACCAAGTCCAACGGCATCGCCATCAGCATGCCGTACTGGGACGAGCGGGTGAAGGAAATGGGCAAGGCCTACCCGGAAGTGAAGTGGGACCAGTACCACATCGACATCCTCACCGCCCGCTTCGTGCTCAGCCCGGAGCGCTTCGACGTGGTGGTGGCTTCCAACCTGTTCGGCGACATCCTCTCCGACCTCGGCCCGGCCTGCGCCGGCACCATAGGCATCGCGCCCTCGGCCAACCTCAACCCGGACCGGACCTTCCCCTCGCTGTTCGAGCCGGTGCACGGCTCGGCGCCGGACATCTACGGCAAGGGCATCGCCAACCCGATCGCCATGATCTGGTCCGGCGCGATGATGCTGGATTTCCTCGGCCACACCGCGGCGCACGACGCCATGGTCAAGGCCATCGAAACCGTGCTGGTGGAAGGCCCGCGCACGCCGGACATGGGCGGCAGCGCCAACACCACGGAAGTGGGCAAGGCGGTGGCCGAGACCATCGCCCGCGGCTGAGGCCCCGGGCCGGGCTCCTGTTGCGCAGGCGGCTGTTCCAGCACTAGCGCAATCGCAGCCGCATGAAGCAAACGGCCGCGCTCGGGAGTGGAGCGCGGCCGTTTCTCGTTCGCCGGCGGGCGGGGTTCAGGGCAACTGGTAAGGCTTGCCGAAGACCTTGGTATCGAACAGCCGGTATTGCACGTCGTCCAGCTTCAGGAAGGGGTACTTGCGCCGGTATTCGGTGAGGTGCTGCTGGAAGTGCTCCCGGCCCTGGGTGAAGTAGCGCCACAGTATCGGCTCCTGGCTGCAATCCAGGGCGAAGTTGCCGATGTACACCGTCTCGCTCGCCGCCACCCTGAAGCTGCCGCCCTTGCCGCCCTTGCCGCCACCGCCCGGTGCGTCGTCCTGTTCCAGCTGTGCCCGTGTCATCCTGGCGACGACCGGCTCCTTGCCCTTCGCCGCCTTGATCGTCACCGAACTCAAGGCGTAGGTGCCCGGCTGCAGCAGCAGCGCATAGCTCTGGAAGGCCGGGCGCAGCACCAGCGAGGACGGGCCCTCGAACACCACATCGGCCTCCGCTTCCGCAGGCCGGCCGGGCGAGGGCTGGCGGTCGAAGCCCAGGCCGCGCAGCTCGGCGTGGTCGAAGCCGCCGCAGCCCCAGCGGCGGCCCCAGTTGATGTCCAGCAGCACGGTACCGAGCCGGCCGCGGTTTGCCTTGTAGGTTTCTTCGCCGGCCTCGGAGTTGAGGCTGGCGCTGTGCGGCAGGGTGCTGCAGCCGGTGATCAGCAGCAGGCCGCAGAGCAGGATGGAGGAGTGTCTCGGGTGTGGATGCATGGTCTCGTATTGTTAGTGGTTTTCATCAGCATAAACCAATGGCATGGATGCGCGGCGTGCTTCCTTTTCCGTAAGCGCGCGGCTGCGGGCGCGGCGCAGCATGCGCGCAGGGAGATCGGCTCGGGACAAGCCGATGGCGTTTCCCGCACCGCAATAGTTGCGCGCAGGTGCCGGCGCTAGAATGCGAGCTTCATTTCCGCTGAGAGCAATTCATGGACGCCTCGCCGTGCATCGGCATCGACCTCGGGACCACCAACAGCCTGGTCGCGGTTTTCCGCGACGGGCAGACCGAACTCCTGCCTAATGCCTTCGGCCATGTGCTGACGCCCTCGGCGGTCAGCCTGGCGGACGACGGCAGCGTGCTGGTCGGCCTGCCGGCACGCGAACGGCTGGCGACGCATCCGGCCTGCACGGTGACCGCCTTCAAGCGCTGGATGGGCACCGACCACCGCCTTTGGCTGGGCAAGCGGGAGTTCCGTCCGGAAGAGCTGTCCGCGCTGGTGCTGAAGTCGCTGAAGCAGGACGCCGAGGCGGCGCTGGGTGTGGCGGTGTCGCGGGCGGTGATCACCGTGCCGGCCTACTTCAACGAAGCGCAGCGCCGCGCCACCAAGGCGGCGGCCGAAATCGCCGGGCTGCAGGTGGAAAGGCTGCTCAACGAGCCCACCGCCGCCGGCCTCGCCTACGGCCTGCAGGAACGCAGCGACCACAGCACCTTCCTGGTGTTCGACCTCGGCGGCGGCACTTTCGACGTTTCGGTGCTGGAGTATTTCGAAGGCGTGGTCGAGGTGCGCGCCAGCGCTGGCGATACCCGCCTGGGCGGCGAGGATTTCGTCCGCGTGCTGGAAGCTTTCTTCCTCGCCAACTGCGCCAGCCTGGATGGCAAGCAGCGCGAACAGCTGGAAGGTTCGCCGGCGCTGTGGCGCATGGCGGAGCAGGCCAAGCGCGAACTGTCGGACGCGCCCCAGGCCAGCATGCAGCTCGTTCTCGATGACCGCACCCATGTCTGCGAAGTCAGCCGCGAGCAGTTCGAGGCCGCCAGCACCGAGCTGATCACCCGCCTGCGCCGGCCGATAGAACGCGCCCTGGGAGATGCTCGGCTGGACCCGGGCGAACTGGCCGAGATCGTGCTGGTCGGCGGCGCCACCCGCATGCCGCTGGTGCGCCAGACCGCCACCCGCCTGTTCCAGCGCCTGCCGCTGCGCACCATCAACCCGGACGAAACGGTGGCGCGCGGCGCCGCCATCCAGGCCGCGCTGCTGGCCCGCCACGAAGCGCTGGAAGAAGTGGTGCTCACCGACGTCATGCCCTATTCGCTGGGCATCGTCAGCAGCGAAGAGGTGAACGGCCGCCGCTACGGCGACCGCTTCTCGCCCATCATCGAACGCAACATGCCGGTGCCGGTGTCGCGCGTCTCCAACTACAGCACGGTGGCCGACGGCCAGACGCGCATCCTGGTCGACGTGCGCCAGGGCGAATCGCCCATCGGCAGCGAGAACCTCAAGCTCGGCGAGCTGGAGATCAAGGTGCCGGCGCTGCCGGCCGGCGAGGCCACGGTGGACGTGCGCTTCTCCTACGACGCCAATGGTCTGCTGGCGGTAGACGTGCATGAGCTGGCCAGCGGCGGCAAGGCTTCCACGCTGATCCGCCAGCATGACGGCCGCCTCAGCGAAGAAGAGATCGCCGCCGCGCTGGCCCGGCTGGAGGCGCTGAAGGTGCATCCGCGCGAGCAGCAGGAAAACGTCTATCTCATCGCCCGCGCCAAGCGCCTGTACGAGGACAGGCTGGGCAACGACAGGCCGCTGATCCAGCAATGGCTGGCGGCCTTCGAGACCGCGCTGGACTCCCAGGACGAGCGCGAGGTGGCCCGTGCCCGCGAAGGTTTCCGCCGCGCGCTGGACAGCATAGACGGCAGCTTCGTGCTCTGAGGGCGGCGAGATGCGCAACTGCTGGAGTGAACTGGGCCTGGACGAGGCCACCGCCGACAACGTCGTCATCAAGCGCGCCTACGCCCGCCTGCTGAAGCAGGCCAGGCCGGACGACGACCCCGAGGGCTACCAGCGCCTGCGCGAGGCCTACGATGCCGCGCTGGAGCAGGCCCGCTGGATGCGCCATCGGCAGGCGATGGAGGCGGAGGCGCTGGCCGGGGACTTGGCCGAGGGTGAAGGCGGGGCGCAGCCGGTGGCGCACGCAGCCCAGGCGCAGGATCGTGCCCCTGCCGAAGGCGGCGAGCCGTCCCGGCGGGGGGAGAGCGAATATGCCGCGGCCGACGTTTCCGCGGAGGCCGGGCTGCATGCCTCGCCCGGGTTGCCGGAGGCGCTTCATTTCGAGGTATTGAACCCGCAGGCAGAGGCGGGGGAGGACGCCCGGCCATCAGCGGAAACCGAAGCCGGCACGGACGCCGACACCGAAGAAGCCATGCCCGGCTGGTTTCCGCCCGAGCAGCTGGTGGAGTCGCTGGTGGCGCATTGGCGCAAGGAAGGCGACGAGGTGTTGCCCGGCGCCTGGCCGGTGCTGGTCGGCTACCTGGATGGGCTGCCCTACGCGCTGCGCGGCGAGGCCTCGGTGCGCTTCGCCGACCTGGTGCTGGAACACGCTGATCTGCCGCAGGATTTCGCCCGCGCGCTGGCGGCTTACTTCGGCTGGCTGACCGATTTCCGTTCCGAAGCCCAGCTCGGCCTGCCGCGCGCCCATGCGCTGCGCGACCGCCTGGAGCAGGCCCGCAGCCTGGCGGAGGAAGATCCGGTATTCGCCCAGCGGCTGGAGCGTTTGCAGCGCTTGCGCAGGCTGCGCAGCGAGCGTGGGGCCTGGCCTGCGTGGCTGTTCGCTTTTCTGCATCTGCCTAGCCTGTACATGTTGATGCCCGGCCTGACTGCGCCTGTTCTGGGTTCCCTCGGGATTGGCAGGGAGGAGCACGCCGGTTTGCTGCGCATGATGGAGAAGCTGGGTTTCCTGCGTTTGTTGCCAGTGGCTTTCCTGGGGGCGTATTGCCTTCCGTCCAACTGGAAGCAGGGCTCCACGACGTTCGCGGCCCTGGGGCTGGTGTTCATGGCGGTGTTGATGCTGCTGGCGATGATGGCCGGTACTGCGTTCTTGCGCCGGGCAGGATGGGTGCTGCTGCAGGCAGCCGCAAAGGTGGTGGATGTGTCGACGAAGAGTGGCTATCGCTTCACGCTTTTCGCCAGCCTGGGAGGGCCTGTCATCTGTGGCGGAGTGTTGCTTCTGCCGGACCTCATGCCATCGCTGCCCGAACATTTGCAGGGCGCCACATACAGCTTGCTGTATTCCCTGTTGTTCGTCGGTTCCGTGCTGGCCTTCCGCTTTGTCGGCAGCGCAGCTCCGACAGTGGGACTGTGCTGGGGGCTGGCCGCGGCTGCCGCCATCGACGTCACACTGCAGCCAGAGCCGATGCCGGCGGGCTGGGTGCTGGTGGGAACCGCGTTGTGGATCAACCTCACTCTGTTCCTGCTGCATCGCTATCCGCAGCAGATGGAGAAATGGGCGCTGGACCCCTGGCGGGTGATGAGACCGTCCACGCCGATAGGCTGGCTGTTCGTCGTGGTTGCAATCAAGTTCTACGTCGCCGTCATCGCTTTGCTGCTGGTGGCGTTGCTGCCGGCGGCGGCTGTGACGACCGGACGCAACCTGGGTACGGGTTTCGTGGTGTCGGCGCTGGCGCTGGCAGTTGCCCTGGGGCAGATGCTCGGGCTGACGCCGATGCTGTATTTCCTATGCTTCATCGGCACGCTGCACGTGATGTGTTTCGCCCAGAGACGGGCGGATGCGCTGGCGGAGCGCCTTTACTCCGGGCGGTGGCGGATGGCGGCTGGGTAATCGGGATGTTGGGCGCGCGGCGCTGGCAGGCGGGCGCGCTTACGGGTAATCAAAAAAAGGGCGGCCCCGCAGCGAGGCCGCCCTTTTTCATTCCTTGCATTCCGGGAGCTGTGGAGCAATCCACTCCTGGCGCATCGGCCCGCAAGTGTCCGCTGCCTGCGCATGCCTGGGCGGCGAACCAGCCACCCGCATTACTGTGCCGAACCCTCTCCCTTGCCCAGCAGCGTGATCAGCCCTTCGCCCAGCGTGCCGCGCCAGTGCAGGTAGTCGTGGCCGGCGGCGTATTCCTTGTAGCTCACCGGGTAGCCCTTGGCGCGCAGCACGTCGCGCATGTGGCGGCTGCTTTCGAGGATGCCGGTCTGGCCGGTGCGGCTGGCTTCGAACAGGCCGGCTTCGATCAGGAAGGCGAGCGGTTTGCGTTCGGCGGCGGCGTACTGGCGCATCAGCCAGCCGGGCTCCTCGCCGGTGACGCCGGGGCCGCTGCCGGGCGACCACCAGAAGGAGCCGGACTGGCTGTAGACCTTGCCGAACAGCTCCGGATGGCGCAGGCCGGCGTAGGCGGCGGCGAGGCCGCCGTAGCTGGAGCCGGCGATCACCGTGCGTTCGGCGGGCGCGGCGACGCCGTGGGCGGCGGCCCAGGGCATCAGCTCCTCGGCGAGGAAGCGGGCGAAGTCCGGGTTGGGGGGCAGCTCGCTGCCGCGCGCCTCGCGGGTCGGGTTGGCGAGCAGGATGGCGGCGGTGGGCGGAATGGCGCCGGCGGCGATGAGCTTGTCGAGGATGAGCGGCGTGGGCACTTCGCGCAGGTAGGCGTGGGCGTCGAACAGCACCAGCAGGGCGTTGCCGTCGGCACCGGGGCGGTAGCCGGCGGGGCGGTAGAAATGGACCTCGCGCATGTTGCCGAGGATGCGGCTTTCCAGCGTCAGCGTTTCCAGCGTGCCGCCGGCGAGGCCGGCGCCCGGCTCGGTCCAGCGCTGCGGCGGCGCGGCCGGCAGTTCCAGGATGGATTCGCCGGCGTACTGGTCGATGGGGCTGGCGGGGAAGCTGCGGGCGTTGAGCGGGTCGCGCTGGGCGGTGGCGAGGATGGCGCGGCGGCGGGTGGTGGCGGGCGCGTTCAGCGTGGGCACGTCCGGCGCCAGCTTGTAGCCGAGGCGGCTGCTGTCCGGCAGGCGGTAGCTGCGGAACCAGACGTCGGAATTCCCCAGGCGCTGGAGTTCGTCATGGTCGCCGGAGGGGGCGCCGAACAGGCGCACGTTGTCGCGGGCGCCGCGCCACAGGAAGGTGACCAGCAGCTCGCCCTGGGCCAGCGGCGGCGTCACGCCTTCGCGCTCGATCAGCGGCGTGCCGGCCTGCGCGAGTTCACGCCAGAAGGCGCCGGTGTTGCCGCCACGGCCGAGTTCGGCCTGCAGGGCGCGCAGGCGCGGGCTGTCCAGCACTGCCGTTGGCATCACCTGTCTGGCGCGCGGCACGATCTCGGTGATCTGCAGGCGGTAGCCGCCGGCTTGCGGGGCGCGCACTTCCAGCTTGTAGGGCGGGGCGTCGCCGGCGACGAACATGAAATCCTGCCGGGCATCCTTGCCTTCGCCCAGCACCCGCAGCCGCTCGCCGGTGGCGTCGGTGAGCACCAGCCGCATGCCGTCGCCTTCCAGCCGGCCGCGTACGTAGTCGCCGGGCGAGAGCTGCAGCGCGTGGGCGCGGCGCTGCTTGTTTTCCAGCCTGTCTTCGACCTCCTGGCCGGCGCGCAGCGGCGCGCCTTCCGCAGCCTGGCCACCGGTGGGCGAGGCGGCACTGGCGCCGAGGGCGAAGGGGAGCAGGGTGAGGCCGAGCAGGCGGCGCAGGGCGGGAAGGAGCATGAGGCGGTTTCCGGTGAAGGTTGAAAAGGGGAGGCAGGCCGGCGGCGATGGCGCCGCCGGCCGCCGGGCGGGTCAGAAGTCCATGGTGGCGGAGAGCTTCACGGTGCGGCCGGCGCCCTGGGTGACGTAGCCGTCGTTGAAGGAGCCGGCCCAGTAGCTCTTGTCGGCCACGTTCTCGACGTTGGCGCGCAGCATCAGCGCCTTGCCCATGAGTTGGGTGGCGTAGCGGGCGCCGAGGTCGAAGCGCGTCCAGTTCGGGATCTTCTGGGTGTTGGCGGTATTCACGTACTGCTCGCCGGTATGGACGATGCGGCCGCTCAGCGTCAGCGCCGGCAGGCCGGGCACCGTCCATTCGGCGCCGAGGTTGGCCTTCCACTTGGGTACGCCGTAGACGTGGTTGTCGTCGTAGGTGTGGTTGGCGGTGCGGGTGAACACCGCATCGGTGTAGGCCACGCCGCCGAGCAGGCGCAGATTGCGGTCGAGTTCGCCGTAGGCGCTCCATTCGATGCCGCGGTTGCGTTGTTCGCCGTCGTCGCTGTAACGGCCGGTAGCGGTGTCCTGGATCACGCTGGGCTTGGTGATCTGGAACAGGGCCAGGGTGCTGCCGATGGTGCCCGCGTCCCACTTCATGCCGATTTCGATCTGCTTGGTCTGGTAGGGGGCAAAGGTCTGCGTCTGGCCGTTGCTGAGGGGAACGCTCTGCCCTTTGCTCAGGCCTTCGATGTAGTTGGCGTAAAGCGAGATGGGTGCCGCCCACGGTTTGACGACGATGCCCAGTGCCGGGGTGACGGCGTGCTTGTCGTAGTCCTCGGTGGTGGCGCCGGTGGTGATGTTGTAGGTCTTGGCCTGCACCCGCTGGCTGCGGGCGCCGAGGATGAGCAGCAGCTTGTCGTCGGCGAAGGACAGGGTGTCGGCCAGGGCGACGCTGGACAGCGTGGTGTCGCCGCTCTTGGGCGCATGACCGGGGTCGGCGCCCAGGCGCGGAGTGGCCGGGTTGTAGATGTTGGAGGGGTAGGTGGCACTGTTGCCCGGGTTGGCGCGGTAAGTGTCGTAGTCCAGGTTGGTGACGGCGAAGGTGAGCTGGTGGCGCACGCTGCCGGTGGCGAAGCGGGCGCGCAGGCCGGCTTCGGCGGAGACGGTGTCATTGCCACCGGCCTGATTGAAGGTGCGGCCGGTGTAGTTGCCGTTGGGCTGGATGCTGTCGGCGCGGGTGCCGTTGATGTAGCCGGAGTAGCGGTAGCGCAGCGTGCCCACGCTGGCGTAGGCCTCCAGGTGATCGTTGAAGGTGTATTCGCCGCGCAGCACGGTGGCCTGGTTCTCCAGCTTGCCGTGGATGCCGCGCAGCAGGTTGGTGCCGGTGTCCGGCGGGCTGACGACCTTGCTGGCGAAGGAGGCCATCCAGGCGCTGCCGCCTTCCACGGTTTCTTCGCTGGTGTAGGAGTCCAGCGTGAGCTTGAGCTGGTCGCCACGGTAGTCCAGCGCCACCGCCGCCAGCGTGCGTTCCTTCTCCTGGTGGTCCAGCGTGGTCTTGCCGTCGCGCCAGGCGCCGTTCACCCGGATGCCGAAGCGGTTGTCCGGGCCGAAGCGGCGGCCGACGTCGGCATGTACGCCGAACTGGGACTTGGTGGTGTAGTCCAGCGTCAGCTGGGTCACCGGGGTGTCGCCAGCACGCTTGGGCACCAGGTTCACGATGCCGCCGACACCGCCCTGCGGCGCCATGCCGGCCAGTAGCGCGCCCGGGCCTTTGAATACTTCCACCCGCTCGATGAACTCGGTGGCGGTGTGGCCGTAGGGGGCGATGCCGTAGAGGCCCTCGAAGGCCATGTCGTCGGCGTTGATGTCGAAGCCGCGGATGCTGAAGTTCTCGTAGATGTGGCCTTCCGAGGTGGTGAAGCGCACCGAGGGGTCGTTCTGCAGCACTTCCGCCACCGTGCTGGCCTGCTGGTCGGCGATCAGCTGCGCGGTGTAGGCGGTGGTGTTGAAGGGCGTGTCCATGGTGTCCATGTTGCCCAGCATGCCGATGCGGGCGCCGCGGGCGACCTGGCCGCCGGCGTAGCTGTCCGGCAGCTCGTTGCTGCCGCGGGTGGCGGTGGCCGTTACCGTGACTTGCTGCAGCGTGGTCTGGCCGCCGGCGGGGCGGCGGCGCAGGGTGTATTGGCCGTCGCCCTGGAAGACGGCTTCCAGGCTGGTGCCGCCGAGCAGCGCGGCGAAGCCGCCGGCCACACTGTAGTCGCCCTGCAGGCCGGCGCTTTCCAGGCCGCGGGTGGCTTCCGGATCGAAGGACAGGGCGACGCCGGCGGCGGAGGCGTAGCGGCTGAGCACGGTGGACAGCGGGCCGGCGGCGATGCGGTAGCTGCGCGTGGCGTCAGCTTGAGCGGCCTGGGCGAGCTGCACCTGGGCGGAATGCGCGGTGGCGGCCGGCTCGGCCGCATGCAGCGCCGGCGCGGCGAGCAGGCTGGCGGCGGCGAGCAGCGGCAGGGCGTTGCGGACGGCGATGGCAAGGGGCCGGCGGCTGGGAACAGGAGCGGACTGCGACATGGTTTTCCTTTCGTTCGATGGCGGGAGGCTGAAGCGCTTCAGCCTGTGGGCCGGTCGAGAAGGAAAAAGATGAAAACCGGGACGAAAATTTTTTCAGCCCGCTGCTCAGGCCGCCTTCAGCGTCACCCAGTAGCGGGTGAAACGCTCGACGCGCAGCGGCAGGGATTTCTCCAGCACCGCCAGTGCGCGTTCGGTATCCGCCACCGGGAAGGCGCCGGAAACGCGCAGCCGGGCCACCGCCGGATCGCAGGCGAGGCGGCCGCTGCGGTAGCGGCTCAGCTCCGCCACCAGGCGCTCCAGCGGCCAGTCGTCGGCAATCACGCTGCCTTCGCTCCAGGCGGCGTCGTTGGTGTCGGCGGGCTGGGAGGCGGAAATGCCGATGGCGTCGAAGCGAACTTGTTCGCCCGCCTGCAGCCGGCGCGGCGGACTGCCGTCGCGGGTGATCTCCACCGCTGCTTCCAGCACGTTGACCTGGGTGTAGTCGGCTTCGCGGCGGACGAGGAAGCGGGTGCCGAGGGCACGCACCCGGCCGTGGGCGGTCTGGACGATGAAGGGGCGGGGATCCGGCGTCGCGCCCTTCGCGGTGCTGACCAGGATTTCGCCGGCATGCAGTTGCAACAGGCGGAAGTGGCCGTCGAATACCACATCCACCGCGCTGGCGGTGTTCAGCTGCAGCTGGCTGCCATCGGCCAGCACCAGGTCGCGCTGCTCGCCGGTGGCCGTGCGGTAGTCCGCCTGCCAGGCCGGCCACGGCGCCTGGCGATAGCCCAGCCAGCCCAGCGTGCCGCCGGAGGCCAGCAGCACGATGCTTTTCAGCATGGTGCGGCGGCCCTGGGTGGCGGCGCGCAGCGTGGGCGTGGCGACCGCCGCCGGCACCTGACGCACCTGCCCGGCGAAGGATTCGATGCGGCGCCAGGCGCGCTGGTTGTCCGGATGGGCCTGATGCCAGCGGCTCCAGGCGCGGTGCTCCGCCTCGGTGGCCTCACCGGAACAGAGGCGGGCGTACCAGGTGACTGCTTCCTTGCGCACCTGGTCTTCGTCGCGGGCGGCAGTGGGAGTGCTCATCGTGGCGCTCATTCCGCCGCCAGCAGGTAGCAATGCTCTATGGCCTTGAGCATGTAGTTGTTCACCGTGCGGGTGGTGACGCCGAGCCGGCGGGCGATCTCGGCGTAGGTCAGCCCCTCGATCTGCGACAGCATGAAGGCTTCGCGTATCGCCGGCTTCATGCCGTCCAGCATGGCGGCGATGGCAGTCAGCGTTTCGACCACGATGGCGCGGGTTTCCAGCGAGGGCTGCTGGGCTTCCGGCTGGGCGGCCAGCACTTCCAGGTAGGCGCGTTCCACCGACTGGCGGCGGAAGAGGTCGAACATCAGCCCTTTGGCGATGGTGGCGAGGTATTCGCGCGGCTCGCGGATATCGGCGGCGTTGCGGCTGCGCAGGATGCGGAGAAAGGTGTCGTGCGCCAGATCCGCCGCCTGGTGGGCGTCGCCCAACTTGCGCCGCAGCCAGCTCTTGAGCCAGCTGTGGTGGTCCAGGTACAGGGCTTCGACGGCGGTGGTCGAGGAGAGGGGGTTGGCCGACACGCTGCGCTCGATAGAGGAGGAGCGGCGCAGGCGTCGCTCGTTTTTAAAAATGAGAATCGTTACCAATTATAGAATCGGCTGGATCGTGCGGTAAAGACCGGGTTGTGCGCAGGGAGAGCTGCGGGGCTGCGTTTGACGGGATGGCGCGGCGGCGGGGAGGGGCGTGGGCTGGTGTGGCGCCCGGTGCTGCGGAATCCGGGGCGCGGGAAAGGCGTTGAGGTGGGCGCTTCAGCCGGGCAGTGGGACGGGCGATTGCCGGTCGGGCTGAGTGCTTTGCCCAGGGCGGGCTTGGCCGACGTCCGTTTCCCGCGATGCCCTTCGACGGGCTCAGGGCGAACGGGGGACTCTTGCCTGAGTGAGGGGACAGGGGCTGCGGCCGTCGCCGGCTATAGGCGGGGAGTACGCAAGCCGGCGGTGGCGCGGGGGCCGGCCTCAGCCAGCGCTGGGCGCTGGATTGAAGCCGAACACCGCCGGCGCATCCGCGCGCGCCAGGGTCTGCACCGGCAGGTCGCGCCAGCGCAGCAGGGTCTGGCCTTCGAGGGCGGCGAGCAGGGCCTCGTCGCTGGCGGGGCTGCCGTCGGCCAGCCGGCATTCGGCGAGCAGGGCGGCGAGGTCGCGGTCATCCACCAGCGCCGGGCCGGCGGCGGTGGCGAGCAGCATGTTGCCTTCCTCGTCCAGCCAGGCGCCAGTGATGGCGCCGGCGTCGTCGCCGGTGTGGGTGTGCAGGCTGCCGTCCGGCTGCAGGCGCAGCACCAGCGGCATGTAGTCCAGCGCGGTATAGACCTTCTGCGGGCCGTTCTGCACGAACCAGTTGCCGGCTTCGTCGTGGCCGTAATAGCGGTCGAGGAAGGTGCGCAGGCCGGCGTGGATCACCGCTTCGCCGCGCAGCCGCCAGGTGCCGCGGCGGTCCAGCGACAGCCAGTCGTAGCAGGCGGGAACGTTGGGCCAGGGCGGGGTGGTGGCGGTGGAGTTGGCGGCGTTCGTCATGGCGGTGGCGGCATGGTTGGTGCTGCGGATCGGGTCTGCGAGGATAGCGCGCGGCGGCCGGGCTGCGAAGGAGCGGCTATCATGACGTCCATGCAGGCGGTGCCGGTGCGGCGCCGCGAAACGATTGCCGGCTCAGTGCGCTGGCCGGCCCGGGCGGCGCTTCCGTCGCCAGATCCCAAGGAGAAAAAGATGGCTTCATCCCACGACAACGCCAGCATGGCGGTGTTCTGCGACTTCGAGAACGTCGCCCTCGGCGTGCGGGATGCGAAGTACGAGAAGTTCGACATCAAGCGGGTGCTGGAGCGCCTGCTGCTGAAGGGCAACATCGTGGTCAAGAAGGCCTATTGCGACTGGGATCGCTACAAGGGCTTCAAGTCGGCGATGCACGAAGCCAACTTCGAACTGATCGAGATTCCCCATGTGCGCCAGTCCGGCAAGAACTCGGCCGACATCCGCCTGGTGGTGGACGCGCTGGACCTCTGCTACACCAAGCAGCATGTGGATACCTTCGTGATCATCAGCGGCGATTCGGATTTCTCGCCGTTGGTGTCCAAGCTGCGCGAGAACGCGCGCAAGGTGATCGGCGTGGGGGTGAAGCAATCCACCTCCGATCTGCTGATCGCCAACTGTGATGAATTCATCTTCTACGACGACCTGGTGCGCGACCAGCGCGCGGCCAAGCGGGATACGCCGGAGGCGCGCGACGCGCAGCCGGCGCGGCGTTCGCCGGAAGAGGACAAGCGCCGCAAGGACGAGCTGGAGGCGCGCCGCAGCAAGGCCATCGAGATCGCGGTGGAGACCTTCGAGGCACTGCTAGCGGAGCGCGGCGATGGCGGCAAGATCTGGGCGTCCATGCTGAAAGAGGCGATCAAGCGCCGCAAGCCGGACTTCAACGAGTCCTACTTCGGTTTCCGCGCCTTCGGCAACCTGCTGGAAGAGGCCCAGTCCCGCGGTCTGCTGGAATTTGGCCGCGACGAGAAATCCGGCACCTACGTCTATCGCCGCGCCGGCGCCGCGCCGGTGCTGCAAGCGGCTCCGATGCCGCACCCGCTGCCGGAGAACAAGGGCGAGGCCGAGCAGGATCCGGTGGCCTGGGATGCCGGCGTGAGCGAAGCGCCGCCGGCGCCGGAGCGCGAACGTGGTGGCCGTCGCAACCGTGGCCGCCATCGCAACGAAGGCGCGGGCCGCAAGCCCAAGGACGCGGGCGGGGCGGCCAGCGAGGCGGCTGCCGAGACGCAGGCGCCGGTGATCGTGGTGGTGGAAACGCCGGTGGCGCCCGCGGTGCCGGCGGTGGAGAAGGCCGCCGGAGCCAAGCCGGCGCGTTCCGCTTCGCGCCGCCGCAAGCCGGAGGCTGCGGCCAAGGCCGAGGCCGCGGAGGTGAAGGCGGCTCCCGCGCCGACGCCTGCTCCGGCCGCTGAAGCCGCTGTTGCCGCGCCCAAGGGGCGTGGCCGTCGCGCGCCGGCGAAAGCCTCTGCGGAAGCTCAGGCCAAGCCGGCTCCCGCGCCGGCCGAAGCTGCGCCTGCGGCAGCCCAACCGGAAGGCGGCAAGGCGCAGAAGCCGAAGGGCCGGGCAAAGCCGGCGACGGAGTCCGCTGCCGCTGAGGCCAAGCCGCGTACCCCCTCGCGCAGCCGCCGTCCGCGCAAGCAGGAGGCCGGCGGCGAAGGTTGATCGCTGCCGGTGCCAGCCCGCTGGTGAGGACCGGCGGGCGGGACGGAAGGCGTCGAGCTGGGATGGGCAGTGCTCCGGCATGAGCCGGATCGGGCCGGCTGCGTTCCGATGCCCGTCGCAGGCTCAGGGCGACCGGGCACCGGAGACGGGAGCCGAGCAGCGCACAGGCCGCCAGACGCTTCCGCTACACCATCCTCGTTGAAAGGCGCCGGGCTGAACGCATTCGATCAGCCCGGCGCCTTTTTGCTGCTTCATCTGCCTGTTTGCTGGAGTGGCGGCATCGCCTGCTGTGCTCTTCCGCCTCAGAGAATCACCGTGATCTCTTCCCGGCTCACCAGTTGCTGCTCGAACTCCCTGGCGTCACAGCCCAGGGCGTCGCGGGGCGACAGGATGCCGATGGCGCGGCCTTGCGCATCCACCACCGGCACATGGCGGAAGCGGCCTTCGTACATCAGGTGCAGGGCGTGGCTGAAGGGCTTGTCTTCCGACAGCGACTCCGGCTCGGTGGTCATGACCTCGCTCACCTGCACCCGTGCTGGATCGCGCGCGCTGGCGACCACGCTGGTGACGATGTCGCGCTCGGAACAGATGCCGAGCAGCGCGTCATGGTCGTCCACCACGAGTACCGCGCCGGTCTGGTGTTCCTGCATCAACCGGGCCGCGTTGCGCACCGAGGCGTCGCGGAGCACCGAGGGGCAGGGACGATGGTCGAGGACTTCGGCGATGGGTCTATCGAGCATGATGGCTCTCCTTCGCTGAACGAGGCCGCACGTCCGCGTGGCGCTGTCGTGAGGCAGCGGGAAATCCAATGGGGAAAGCGGGCGGACGAAGGCGGCCGGGGTTGTCGGCCGACGCGCCGCCGCCTCGCGGCAGACGCGCCATGTATCAGTTACGACTGAGGCCTGGAAGGCGTGTTCCGTGGCTGAAACCGGTGCTTACACAGTGGGTTTCGGCATGGGAGGCTTGAATTGCCCGCGACGCTGGAGTGCTTGCGGGTGTTCGCCCCGCGGGCTCGCGGTCGGCGAAAGAAGGATGGGCGCTGGGCCGCACCGCCACGAAAGCCCATGGCGAGACAGGCCGGCCCGGCGCCTTTGCGGCGGTCCGGGCCGGCCGGACGGACGATCAGCCCGCCAGCGCCTCGCGCACCCAGGCGTTGGCCTGCTTGGCGTCGAAGCCGGTGCCGAAGCGGGTCTTGAGCGCGCCCATGACCGCGCCCATGGACTTGGGACTGCGGTCGGCGAGGCCGGCGACGGTCTCGGCGATGAAGGCCTTCACATCCGCCTCGGTCGCCATCGGCGGCAGGTATTCGGCGAGGATGGCGGCTTCGTCGGCCAGTACCGCGCGGCGGGCCTCGTCCTTGATCACCGCCAGTGCTTCCTGATTGTTCTTGAGGAATTTGCGCAGGGTGGCCTGCACCTCGTCGTCGGTGCTTTCGCGGTTGCCGGCGTTCTTGCCCACCATTTCGGCTTCGGCGATCAGGGTGCTCAGCAGCGTGGCGCGCACGGTTGCCGCGTTCTTGCGCGCGACCAGCGCGTCTTTCTTCAGTTGGGCCAGCAGGCTCATGAGGGACTCCGGTGAAAAGACCGCCGCCGGCCGGACCAGGCCGCGCGGCGTAGCCCGCAAGTCTAGCGCAGCGGCGGGTGGCGGCGCGCTGCGGCTCGCCCTTGCTTCGCCGCCTCGGCGGCTTTGCCCGCGCCGCAAAGCGGATTACGCTGCCACGTTCCGTCTGACAGGAGATGCGCGAGATGCCGATGTTGCGGGAGTTGCTGGGCAGCGAACTGTCCCTCATCCAGGCGCCGATGGCCGGCGTGCAGGGAAGCCGGCTGGCGCTGGCGGTGTGCGCGGCGGGCGGCGTGGGATCGCTGCCGGCGGCGATGCTGTCGCCCGAGGTACTGGCGGCGGAGCTGACAGTGCTGCGCGATCAGGCCGCCGGCCCCTGGAATGTGAATTTCTTCTGCCATCAGCCGCCGGCGGCTGATGCCGCGCGCGAGGCCGCCTGGAAGGCGAAGCTGGCGCCCTATTACGCCGAGCTGGGCCTGGACGTGGCGGCTTTGCCCGCGGGCGCCGGGCGCCAGCCCTTTTCCCCTGAGATCGCCGAGGCGCTGGAGGCCTTCCGGCCGCCGGTCGTCAGCTTCCACTTCGGTCTGCCGGCGCCGGCGCTGCTGGCGCGGGTGAAGGGTTGGGGCAGCAAGGTGCTGTCGTCCGCCACCACGGTGGAAGAGGCACGCTGGCTGGCCGAGCGCAGCGCGGATGCGGTGATTGCCCAGGGCCTGGAAGCCGGCGGCCATCGCGGCCATTTCCTGGATCACGACCTCAGCTTGCAGCGCGGCCTGTTCAGCCTGCTGCCGCGCATCGTGGATGCGGTGCAGCTGCCGGTGATCGCCGCCGGCGGCATTGCCGACGAGCGCGGCGTACGGGCGGCGATGGCACTGGGCGCGGCCGGCGTGCAGCTGGGCAGCGCCTTCCTGCTGTGCCCGGAGGCAGACACCAGCGCCATCCACCGCGCCGCGCTGAAGAGCCCGGCGGCTGCGCATACGGTGCTCACCAATGTGTTTACCGGCCGTCCGGCGCGGGCCATCGTCAACCGGCTGGTGAGCGAACAGGGCCCGCTGGGCGAAGCGCCCGCCTTTCCGCTGGCCACCGCCTTTTCCGCGCCCCTGCGCGCGGCGGCGGAGGCGGCCGGCCGCGGAGACTTCTCGCCGATGTGGGCGGGACAGAATGTGACGGCGGCGGGAGAAGCGGGGGCCGCGGCCTTGGTGCGTCGTCTGGCGCCGGAGTGTTGCGGAGCGGGGTGATTGCGGGGCGGGCGTTGGGGGATGCTGCTGCCGGGCAGTCGGGCAGTCGGGCAGTCGGGCAGTCGGGCAGTCGTTTTGCTGCTGTGGCTTGGAGTTCCCGACTCCGTGCGTTTCGGCATCTTCCGCAGCGCACAGGAATCCACACAGGGCCTTGGTGCTGCGATGGTTTTCCCCTCTCCCCTCGCGGGAGAGGGGAGAGGGGGCTGCGGCGCTTGAGCGACCGCTGGCGCCCTGGCGGGCGCTCCCCCTCTCCCCGGCCCTCCCCCACGAGGGGGGAGGGGGAAAGACTTCGCTCTATGGGAGGTGGGGGCCGGCCATGAGGCCTTGGCGGTTGCTGCAGGGGTATTGAAAGGCATGGCCTTCCACCATCACTGCCCGGAGCATTACCAGCGCCAGCGGTGCTTCCTAACGCGATCTGCTTCAGCGGTACGGTGATCCAGCGACCAGGCCCAACTGCGCAGCGGTCCGGCGGCGCGGCACCTCACCCCTTCTCCCCACCCAGATCAGCCAGCGGATGCATCCCGCTGAAGCGCGCCCGGAACACCTCCTCGGCGTAATCCTGAGGCACCTGCTCCAGCGCGGTGTACTGCCAGCGCGGCTGGCGGTCCTTGTCGATCAGCAGGGCGCGCACGCCTTCGGCGAAGTCCGGTTGGGCGGTGGCGCCGATGGAGGCGCGGTATTCCAGCCGGAACACTTCCGCCAGCGACAGGTGGCGGGCCTGGTGCCACAGGGCGGCGGAGAGTACTGCCGAGCTGGGGGCGCCGTGGGTGAAGGCGCGGCCGGCGGCGGCGAGCCACGGATCGGCGTCGTCGGCGAGCTGGCGCAGGCGGGGGGCGATGGCGGCGAGGTCGGGCAGGCCGCCGCCGGTCGCGCCCACGGCTTGTTCGATGCGCTCGAAGTGGCGGTACAGCGGTGCGGCGGCGATGTCGTCCGGCAGCGCGCGGGCTTGTAGCAGGCGGGTGAGTTGGGTGCGGTCGGTTTCGGCGATGCCGGTCCAGGCGGTGGCGGCGAGGTCGGCCAGTACTTGTTCGCGGGCTTCGTCGGCGAGGACGAAGTCGGCCAGGCGGGCGAAGCGGGCGCTGGCGGCGTTCAGCGCGGCGCCGGTCAGGGCGAGGAAGAGGCCGCTGTGGCCGGGCATGCGCGGCAGGAACCAGCTGCCGCCGACGTCCGGGTACAGGCCTATGGTGATCTCCGGCATGGCCATGCGGGTGCTGGGCGTGGCGACGCGATGGGAGGCGCCGGCGAGCAGTCCGATGCCGCCGCCCATGACGATGCCGTTGCCCCAGCACAGGATGGGTTTGGCGGCGGTGTGGATGCGGTAGTCCAGCCGGTATTCGCGTTCGAAGAAGTCGGCGGCTTCGGGTACCGGTTTGCCGCCGGCGGCCTCGAGGGCGCGGTACAGGGCGGCGACGTCGCCGCCGGCGCAGAAGGCCTTGCCGCCGGCGCCGTCGAGCAGGATGCCGACGATGGCGGGGTCGGCCAGCCAGGCGTCCAGCGCGGTGGCCAGGCGGTCGATCATCGGCAACGTCAGGGCGTTGAGTGTCTTCGGGCTGTCCAGGGTGGCATGGCCGAAGCGGCGGCCGCAGGCGGTGGGTATTTCACGCAGGCTGACGCAGTCGTTCATCGCGGGGGTTTCCAGGGCGGGGAAAGCCGGGACTGTAGCAAGGTGGCGTGGTGGCGGGGGGCGGGAGCTGCGGTGGTTGTCGCCCCTGCGGGGCGCCCCCTCTCCCCGGCCCTCCCCCGCGAGGGGGGAGGGAGTGAGGCTGCACTGGGGGGTGTGGCTTGCCGCCGGAGGCGCGGGCCGTTGCTTGTTGGTTTGCTACTTGCGCTTGTCGTTATGGCATGCGGAAAAAAGCGCTTGGGGGGTATCGGTGAGGATGGATGCTGATCGCCATCGCCATCGCCATCGCCATCGCCATCGCCATCGCCATCGCCATCGCCATCGCTGGGATGACTCAACTCGCGATCCGGCGTTCCTGCCCGCGATAAGCGGAGTGCCAGCTCAGTCCGCTGTCACCACCCGGTTGCGGCCTTGTTGCTTGGCTTCGTACAGGGCGGCGTCGGCGCGGCTGTAGAGGTCGTCGAAGGGGGTGCGGCGGGCGGCCCAGCTGACGCCGAAGCTGGCGGTGACCGGCCATTCGCTGAGCTCGGCCAGCGGTTCGGCGTTGAGGCTTTGCTGGATGCGCAGTGCGGTGGCGCGGGCGCGGTCGAGGTCGGCCTGGGGGTGGAGGATGGTGAATTCCTCGCCGCCGATGCGGCCTATGCTGTCGTCCTCGTCGAGGATGTCCTGCACGCGCTGGATGAGGCCGCGGATCACCGCGTCGCCGGTGGGGTGGCCGAAGCTGTCGTTGATGCGCTTGAAGTGGTCGATGTCGATCACCGTCAGCGCCACCGGGCCGGCGTCCAGCGCGCGCTGCACCCGGTCGATGATGGCGCTGCGGTTGTAGATGCCGGTGAGCGGGTCGTGGGTGGCCTTGTATTCCAGCGCCGAGGCGAGATCCTGCAGCTGTTCGTTGAGGCGGTTGAGTTCGCGCTCGGCGCGGTCGCTGCGGGAGATCAGGCGGTGCGACTCCCGCATCATGCGGGCGTAGTGCTCGGCCAGCGCGGCCAGGGCCTGGCGGTAGATTTCCGCGTGCTGGTCTTCCTGCGCGGCGATGGCGCGGGCTTCGCAGAGGATGGCGTTTTCGTGCGCGAACAGCTCGTTGGACGACATCGCTTCAGTCCGCCGGATGGGCGTGGAAGGCCAGCGCGGGGAAATCGACGTGGAGCTCCTCGCCGAATTCTTCGGCGATGTCGTCTTCCTTGTCGTGGTACCAGTGCAGGGCGATGCGGTGGCCTTGTTCGGCGGCCTGGTTGAGGGTGTCGAAGAGGCCGAACAGCATCTTGGTGCTGGAGCTGTTGAAGTAGCTCAGGGCGACATGAACTTCGACCTGCTCGCCGCCCTGCAGGCCGGCCACATAGGCTTTCAGCCCTTCGGCGAGCGGGCCGTAGAAGGCGGCGGCGTTTTCCGGGTAGGACTCGCCTTCCAGCCGCAGCTGGTGGGCGTCGAAACGGAAATCCACCAGCGGCGTGCTGGCGCTGGCGGGAAGGTGGATGTTTTCGGTGTTGGCGCTGCTCATGGTCTCAGATGATCGCCTTCAGATAGAACATGGCCTGGCCATCGGGGCCGCTGTTGCGGAACGAGGACTGCAGTGGCGCGCTGGCATCGCGGGCCACGGTGAGGAAGCCGAGGTCGGCGCCCTTGCTGCCTTCGGGCGTCTGCGCGCGCAGCGAGACCTTGTAGGCCTGCTTGATGTCTTCCAGCGACATCTGCGACAGGCTGTCCAGGCGGCTGCGCAGGCGCTCCAGCTCGGCGGCTTCCACCGGGTTGGCGCACAGCAGGAAGTAGTTGTCGCCTTCCCGGCCTATGCATACCGAGCCGTAGCGGATTTCGCCGTCCTGCGGGCTGGGCAGGCTGGCGGCGGAGTAATGGACGATGTTCTGCGCCATTTCGACGAAGGAGGAGAACAGCCGGCGGCGGGTGCTGGCGGGCACGCCGTTGGTCTCCAGGTGCAGGCGCACCGTCTCGGCCATGGTGCTGATGATGTTCTGCGAGAAATAGCCGACGTAATAGAACAGGACTTCGCGCTGCTGCGCGTAGTCGAGGAATTCGTAGTATTTCTGTTCGGTCATGGGCTTGGCGTGGGGAAGGTGCGCCGCGTGGGCGCTGTGTTGGTCTTGTAGGGGCGAAGGGGCGGGCAGCATGGGGAAAGCGGGCGCTCAGGCGCGCCAGCCCCAGAAGGTGAGATCGTCGCGGCGGATCTGGCTGCCCTGGTAGTCGCGGTGCTCCTGCTGCAGGGCCTGGGCGAGTTCCGGCATCGGCAGTTCGCGGCAGCGCTTGAGCAGGGCGAGCAGGCGGCGCCTGCCGTACATGATGCGGCGCTCGCCGCCGACCTGGTCGGTGAGGCCGTCGGTGGTGGCGAACAGCATGTCGCCCGGCGTCACCATGCGTTGCTGGCTGGGCCAGACGTAGCCATGGGGTGTTTCGATGTAGCCGACGCCCATGCGGTTGCCGGCCAGCTCGGCCGGTTCGCCGCCGTCGGCGGGCAGCAGATAGGCGGACATGCGGGCGCTGCTCCAGCGCATCACGCTCTCGGCACTGTCCATGGAGACGAGCAGGGCGTCGCAGCCGTCGTTGGAGCTGGGCGTGCCGTCGGCGCGGCCTTCGACCTGGCCCAGCGCATCCTTGATGCGGACGTTGATTTCGCCCAGCAGGCGGTCCGGGTGCATCGGGCCGTGCAGCGCCAGGGCGCGGTCCAGCGCGGAGGAGAAGATCAGCGTCATGAAGGCGCCGGGCACACCGTGGCCGGTGCAGTCGGCGATCACCGCCAGCCAGCCGCGCTCATGGCGCATGAAGTAGTAGCAGTCGCCGCCGACATGGTCGCGCGGCTCCCAGGCCAGGCAGCTGTCGCCCAGGGCGGCGGCCATGGCCTGGCGGGAAGGGGTGAGCATGGCGCCCTGGATCACGCTGGCGTATTCGATGCTCTGCACGATCTGGCGGTGCTGCAGCGCGTGCATTTCGGAGACCGCGCGCATCAGGTCGATGCCGACGCCGATGCCGAGGTAGCGGCCCCCGCTGGTGATGATGAAGCCATCGGCCAGCGCCTTCTCGCCATAGGCCACCGCCAGGTCGGCCATGGCGTCTATGCCGGTGGCGGCGTCCACGATCAGCGGGCTCTTGTCCATGAAGGCGATGCAGCTTTTCCTGTCGTACAGCTCGCGGTGGAAGGGCCGCACGATCTGCGACAGGAAGATGTGGCGGTTGATGAGGCCGAAAGGCCGGCCGTCCTCCACCACAGGCAGGCTCACCAGTTCCTTGTGCTGGGTGAACAGCTTCAGCACCGTCTCGTTGTCGCACTCCGGCGAAACGCTGGGTACCGCCAGGCACAGGTCGCCGGCGCAGGGGCGGCTGCCGAGGGGGGGGGCGGTGGCACGGGCGGGGGCGGCGAGCATGCGTGTCCTGGAGGAACTTGGGAGGTATCGCGTGCCAAGGGTAGCCGTGGTTTATTACGCTTTAGTTATATCTGGAGGCGCTGCCGACGAAGGGTTTATTGCCGCAGGAACAGGCATTCCGGCTGTACGGAACAGGGGGCGTGACGTGCTTGGCTATGCGGAATGGCAGGTTTCTGCTAAGGCGCCACCGCTGCTTGCGGCTGGCCTGGGATGAGGTGCTGCGGCGCCGGGAGTCCGGTGGGGCAGCCTGGGCGATGGTGGGCCGGTGCCCGATGGGGCACGGCGCGGGGGCACCAAAAGATGCGCCCCGTCCGCCAGGAGGGGCGGCGGACGGGGCGATCAGGGCGGCCGGCCTGTCCCGGAGGAGGAGGTCGGGCCAGGCCGGCGCCAGCCGGCGGAGGGTGCGGCTACCACGCCTCCCGCCGCCAGGGCGCGGGGGCTGCGCTCAGAGCGGCAGCTGGAAGTCCGGCGCGATCTGCTTCAGCCAGGTGCTGACACGCTCTTCGGTGAGGTCGGACTGGTTGTCCAGGTCCAGCGCCAGGCCGACGAACTTGCCGTCTTCGCCCACCGCCTGGGAGGTGGCGAAGTCGTAGCCGTCGGTCGGCCAGGAGCCGACGATCTTGGCGCCGCGGTCGCTGAAGAAATCGTACAGGTAGCTCAGCGCATCGACGAACTCGTTGCTGTAGCTCGCCTGGTCGCCCAGGCCGTAGAGGGCGATGGTCTTGCCGTCGAAGCTGGTGTCTTCCAGCTTGGGCAGGAATTCTTCCCAGCTTTCGGCTTCGGCTTCGGAGGAGAGGCCGGGCAGCTGGCCTTCGCCCAGCGTCGGCGTGCCGAGGATGAGGAAGTCGTAGGCTGCGAAGTCTTCCGGCGTAACGCGGTTCACGTTGAGCGGATCGGCCATCGTGTCATCGTCGAAGCGCTTCTTGATCTGCTTGGCGATCTTGCGGGTGTTGCCGGTGTTGGTGCCGAAGAAAAGGCCGATACGTGCCATGGGATGTTCCTTCTCGGGTCTATGGATGAAAGCGGCGGGCGGGGGCGCATGGCGGCGCCCTTGACCATATGGATGCGAGGGTTTCCCGCATTCCTCGGACGGCATAAAGCACTATGTGTGCCTGTCTGCGTGTAGGCAGGTGAAATCCGCTACAAGCGCGCCGCGCGAGCGGGTATCGTTCGCGCTTCCTTCCTTTTTTCCCCTGGGCTGGCCGAGTCCATCCGGCGCCACCGGCCCGATCCGTTCTACTGGAACCGCCTTGAGCAGCTACGCAGTTGTCGACTTTGAAACAACCGGCATGACGCCGGAGCTGGGCGCGCGCCCGACCGAGATTGCGGTGGTGCTGGTGCGCGACGGCGCGGTGGTGGATAGATACCAGAGCCTGATGAACGCGGATGCGTGGATTCCGCCGCAGATCCAGGCGCTCACCGGCATCAGCAACGCCATGGTGAAGGCCGCGCCGCGGGTGGAGCGGGTGATGGCGGAGGCGGCGGATTTTGTCGGAAACCTGCCATTGGTCGCACACAACGCAGCTTTCGACCGTAAGTTCTGGGACGCCGAGCTGTCCGCGCTGGGCCGCAACCGGGCGGGCGACTTCGTCTGCTCGCTGATGCTGGCGCGGCGGCTGTTCCCGGATGCGCCTAACCACAAGCTGGGCACGCTGGTGCGCACCCTGGGCTTGCCGGCCACCGGCCGCTACCACCGCGCGCTGGCGGATGCCGAGGCTACCGCCTATCTCTTTCTGCGCATCGCCGAGGAACTGCGCCAGCGCTATCGCCTGGCGCAGGTGGAGCATGAGCTGCTGATGCGCATCCAGCAGACCGCCCGCAGCGGCCTGGCGCGCTGCATCGAGCGCCATGTGGCGCGGGCGCGCTGAGTTCGCCCGAAGGCTGTTGGTGTAGCGCCGGAAGCGTGGCGCGGCGGCCTCAGTGCCCGGCGCCGTCCAGCAACCGGGCGGTGAGCACGCCCAGCCGGCGCAGCGCGGCGTCCAGCTCCGGGCTGTAGGGATAGCCGCAGCCGATGCGGATGAAGTGATCGAAGCGCTGGGAGTTGGAGAACATGGACCCCGGCGCGATGCGGATGCCGGCCTCCAGCGCATGCTCGAACAGCCGCCGCGAGGGCAGGCCGCCGGGCAGCTCCACCCACAGCATGGCGCCGCCGTCCGGCAGGCTGAGGCGGGTGCCGGGCGGGAAGCTGGCGGCCACCGTGTCGGCGATGCGTTCGCGCTGCTCGCGCAGATGCTCCCGCAGGCGCTGCAGGTGGCGGTCGTAGGCGCTGGTGGCCATGAAGCCGGCGGCGGCGATCTGCGACCATTCCTCGTTGTGCCGGCTCTGCGCGAACTTCAGCATCGCCACCCGCGCCTGCCAGCGCCCGGCCGCCATCCAGCCCAGGCGCATGCCCGGCGCCAGCGTCTTGTTCAGCGAGGCGCAGTAGATGATGTTGCCGCTGCGGTCCCAGGCCTTCAGCGCCTTCGGCGGGGTGGCGCGGCAATGCATGTCGCGGTAGGGATCGTCCTCTATCACCGCGATGCCGTTGCGCTCGCACAGCGCCGCCAGCGCCGCCTTGCGGCCGTCCGGCATGATGGCGCCCAGCGGATTCTGCAGATTGGGCACCACCACCACCGCCTTGATGTTGCCGTAGGTGGCGATGGCCAGCTCCAGCGCCTCCAGCGAAATGCCGCTGCTCGGGCTGGTGGGAATCTCCAGCGCGCGCATGCCCAGGCTTTCCAGCACCTGCAGCAGGCCGAAGAAGGTGGGCGACTCCACCGCCACCGTGTCGCCTGGATTGGCGACCGCGCGCAGGGCGAGGTTCACCGCCTCGATGCCACCGTGGGTGACGATGACCTCGTCCGCCGTCATGCGGATGCCGGCATCCAGCGCGCGGCGGGCGATCACCTTGCGGAATTCCGGGTTGCCGTTGGGCGAACCGGGTGTGGTCAGCAGCGTGGGCGACTGCCGCAGGCAGCGCAGCACCGCGTTCTTCAGCGCCTCGGTGGGGTAGTGGTCGGGCGCCGCGGTGGCGCCGCCGAGGTTGAGCGCCGCCGGGTAGCGCTGGCCCTGGGCGATGACGGCGGACACGGTGGCGTGGATGCCGACGAAGGCCGCCGGGTCCGGCGCCTGGTCCTGCGCCGGTTCCACCACGCCAGGCAGGCTGGCGCGCAGCCGCCGGCGCACGAAGTAGCCGGAACGCGGCCGCGCCTCCAGCCAGCCCTCGTCCTCCAGGTGGCGGCACAGCTGCAGCGCGGTGGACAGGCTCACCGTGTGGCGCTGCATCAGCATGCGTACCGAAGGCATGCGGTCGCCGGGCCGCAGCGTGCCGTCCTCGATCGCGCTGCGGTAGGCAGCGGCGAGCTGGCGGTAGAGGGGCTGGGCAGGGACGGTGCCAGGGGCTGTCGCGGTGGTATCCATGGGCGGGATGATGGCGGGCGGCTGTGGGCGGCGACAGATACAGAAGGGGCCGAAGCGGACCATAACAGGCTGGCGAAAAGGCCATCTGTTGCGGTTCACATTCTAGTTCCCTGTGCCTGTTGCGGCTGGTGGCCGGCGCCTAATCTGGTGCTGTCCGAAACAGCCGGGCCCAGCCCGCGGGAGTCCATCATGCGCCGCCAGTTCCTTTCCAGCCCATCGCCCTTCAGCTTCTTGCTGCCCCTGTTCGCCCCGCTGCTGTTGGCTGCGTCGCAAGCCGTGCCCAAGGCCGCCGCCAACTCGGCGGTGGAACTGCCGGCCGGTGGCCTGACCCAGCTCTCGCTGCCGGAGGGCTGCATGGTGGTCGCCGCCGAAGGCAGCCTGCGGCTGGACTACCTGGCTTTCGACCAGGCCTGGTTGGGCGAGGCGCCGCCCCGGCGCAGCCTGCTGCTGGCAGACGGCGAGGCGTACGCGATGCCCTGGGCCGGCTGGGTGGAGATCTCCGCCACGGCAGGCGCGGCGCGCTGCGTGCTGCAGCAGCCGGTCAGGCGTGGGCTGGTGGCCAAGGCGGCGGCGGTCGGGCTGGCGCTGGCGGCGGCGACGCGGGCGGGCGCGCAGGCGGCGGTCGTGGCGTTCAGGGAGGTGTTGCGGCGGGAGAGTGCGACCTGGCCGCAGCGGCGGGTGCAGGGCGCGCGCTGAGGGGCGCGGCGGGTTTGGCAGGTGGCTGCCTGGTTTGTCAGCCGGAGCCGGATAAGGGTGCCGATCTAGCTGGATCAGGTCCGGGTGCTCGTTGCTTGTCAAAAGGGCAGGCCTGACGTCAGCCAGAGCCTGTCGGCCGGCTCTATATGCGGCTTCCAGAGCAGAAAGCCCGGATAGGCGAGCACGCGGTTTTCTCCCCTCTCCCCCCGCGGGAGAGGGGCCGGGGGAGAGGGGGAACGGCGCTTGTACTGGAACCTGGCCTTCCCAGCGGGGCGCCCCTTTTCCCAGTTCCGCGCCCCGGCTCTCTGTGACCTTGCATGCCACAGCGCTTCGCCGGGCGCAGCAGTGCTTCGCCTTTCCGCCTGCGCCCCGCGAGGGGAGAAGGAGTAAACCGGCGGCGCTTGGGGGCTATCGGGTGCGCGTTCTTACCAGCTACTGACCCTCGCCACGCTCTTCCCTGGCCACCGCGGACAAATCCCGCAGGTACCAGCCGGCATAGCCCAGGCCGACGAGGGCGATCAGGGCGCTGAAGCGCAGGGTGTTGTCGAAGGGCACGCCGGCCAGCAGGTTGGCGACGACCACGTAGCCGAGATAGAAGGCGGCGACGAGGCCGGCGACGATGCGGATGAGGGCGAAGGTCTTGCGCTGGCGCAGGGTGGGGCGTGCAGTCATGGCGTCGGGCGGAATGTTCCGATGGCGTCGAGGGCCGACAGCATAGCTTTACTGCCGCCGGCTGGGGATGCGGCTTGCGATCCGCCTATGCGTGGTGCTTGAGGGGGAGGCCGCAAAGAAGGCTGGCGGGGCCGTCCGGCAAGAGGCGAGGCGCGTCTGTACATCAGACAGAGCGGGGCGCCCGCCTACAGCGCATGCTCCCGCAGCCAGCGCTCCAGTTCGGCCGCCGGCAGCGGCGGCGAGAACAGATAGCCCTGGGCGACGTGGTAGCCCTGCGCTTTCAGCAACTCCTGCTGGGTGCTGTCTTCCACGCCTTCGGCCACCACGGTGAGGTGCAGGCTGTCGCCGATGCGCAGTACCGCGCTGGTCAGCGCGCGGGTGGCTTCGTCCAGCGCCAGGTCGCGCACGAAGCTCTTGTCCAGCTTGAGTTCGCTTACTGGCAGGCGGCGCAGGTAGCCCAGGCTGGAGTAGCCGGTGCCGAAATCGTCCATCGCCAGCCGCACGCCCTGGGCGTGGATGTCGCCTATGGTCTTCATTGTGCTGGGGTTGGTGTCCATCAGCAGGCTCTCGGTGATCTCCACGGTGAGATCGGCCGGCTTGAGGGCGTTGGCCGCCAGCGTTTCGGCGATGAGCTGCGGCAGCTCCAGGTTGTGGAAGTTGGTGGCGGAGAGGTTGACCGACACCGCCGGCACCGCCAGCCCGCGCCGGCGCCAGTCCGCCAGCTGGCGGCAGGCTTCGCGCAGCGCCCAGTCGCTCAGCTCGCCGATCAGGCCGCATTCCTCGGCCAGCGGAATGAAGCGTATGGGCGGGATGTTGCCGATCTCCGGGTGCGTCCATCGCGCCAGCGCTTCCACGCCGTAGAGGTGGCCGTCCTTGAGGTCGATCTGCGGCTGGTAGTGCAGGTGCAGCTGGCCCTTGCGCAGGGCTTCGCGCAGCGCGGCTTCCAGCGCCAGGCGTTCCTGCGCGAGTAGGTTCATCTCGTTGCTGAAGAAGCTGAAGCGGCCGCGGCCGCTGGTCTTGGCCTGGTACATGGCCATGTCGGCGCGGTGCAGCAGGGTGTCCATGTCGCGCCCGTTCTGGGGGAACAGGCTGATGCCTATGCTGGCCGAGGGCGTGAGGGCGATGTCGCCCAGCCGGCAGGGCGCGGCGATGGCCTGCTGCAGCTGTTCGGCGATGTCGGTGGCGCGGCTGGCGTCGCACTGGGTGAGGACGACGACGAACTCGTCGCCGGACAGGCGGCCGACGATGTCCGAATCCCGCACATTGGCCAGCAGGCGGGCGGTGACGGTGCGCAGCAGTTCGTCGCCGGCGGGGTGGCCGAGGGAGTCGTTCACCTGCTTGAAGCGGTCGAGGTCCACGAACAGCACCGCCAGGCTTTCGCGCTCGCGGTTGGCGCGGGCGATGGCCTGGTCGGCCTGCACCTGCAGCAGGCTGCGGTTGGGCAGGCTGGTGAGGCTGTCGTAGAAGGCGAGCTGGCGGATGCGGGCGCGGGCTTCCTCGCGCTCCAGGGCGATGGCGCACAGATGCACGCTGACTTCCACCAGCCGCTCGTGCAGTGGCGTGGGGCCGCGCTGGTCGTGGTAGTAGAAGGCGAAGGTGCCCACCACCCGGCCGTCGCTGCGCTTGATCGGGCTGGACCAGCAGCTCACCAGGCCCAGCGGTTCCACCAGGTGCTTGTAGGGCGCCCACAGCGGGTCGGTGGCGATGTCCGCCAGCACCGGCTGGCCGCGGAAGGCGGCGGTGCCGCAGGAGCCGACGCAGGGGCCGATCTCCACGCCGTCCAGTGCGCGCGAGTAGCTTTCCGGCAGCCGCGGCGCGGCCAGCGGGCGCAGCTTGCCTTCGTCGTCCACCCGCAGGATGGTGGCGTACACCTCGGGGGCGATGCGCTCCACTTCGCGGCAGATCAGCGTCATCACCTCGTACAGCGGTTCCTCGCGCACCAGCGCGCCCAGCACCTTGTGCTGCAGCACCTCGTGCATCTTGGTGTGGGTGATGTCGGTGTAGATGCCGACGGTGTTGCTGAGGTGGCCGCTGGCATCGACGATGGGGTTGAGCACCATGGAACACCACAGCGGGCGGTCCTGGTTGTCGCATACCAGCTCGTCGGAGCGGTAGCTGCGGCCGGCGGCGAGCTGGGCGTGGATGTCGCCGAAGTGGGTGCGCGGACAGTTGGCGGAGGAGAACATCAGCTTGCGCGGCTGGCGGCCGATCACCTCCTGGAGCTGCCAGCCGAACATGCGGGTGAAGCCGCTGTTCACATGGACGATGCGGTGGTCGGCATCGGTGATGACCACCGCGCTGTCGGTTTCGTTGAGGCCGAGGGAGAGCAGGCGCAGGGTTTCGTTGAGGCGGCGCTGCTCGGTGATGTCTTTTACGAAAGCGGTATAGATGGTTCGTTCCGGCAGCTCCACCCGGGAGAGGGAAATCGCCCCCCAGGCGGTGCTGCCCTCCGGCCGCCGTATCGGCACCTCCAGCGGCTTGCCGACCAGTGCGTCCAGGTCCTGTTCCGCCTGCAGTTCCACTGCTTCGCAGTTCGGGGTGACGAGGCCGGCGGTGAGCAGCACATCCAGGCTGCGGCCGATGACTTCGGCGCGTTCGAGGCCCCACAGGCGCTCGGCGGCGGCGTTGAAGAGCAGGATCTCGCGGTCCGCTCCCAACATGGCCACCGCGTCCACCGTCTGTTCCAGCGTGTGGGCCAGGATTACTGCTGCATCTGTCGTGTTGGGCATGGAGCCGCCGTCGTGCGAGGGGAAGGTACGGTTTCTCTTTCGTAATAACCGAACCGTATGACGGCTATGGTGCGCCTGAAACGGTCTTGCGTCATCTGCGCCATCGCTCGGTGTGAGGCAGATTGCACGCAGGCCCGGCCGGCCGGGCTTTGCGGCGCGCGGCGCATGCCGCTGGCACTTTGTTTGGGTTGGGCTTTTCTTATTCGCTGATGCAAATGCCGTTGAGCAGGCCGACGGCGATGGCGACACCGGCCATCAGGATGGCGGAGGCGTTGCAGCGCTGTTCGATGCGCTCGGCGAAGCGGCGCAGCAGGCCGAACACCAGCAGTTGCACCACGCCGGTGATCACCGCCCACTTCACCATCTCCAGCAGGTCGTGGGTGAAGTAGATGGCGGCCAGCAGCGGGAAGGTGAAGCCGAGCAGGGCGCCGGTGAGGGTGATGGCGGCGGCGGTGTTGTTCTCGCGGATCAGGGCGAATTCGTTGTAGGGCGTGACCCGGGTGTAGATGGCGGTGAAGGCGGCGAGCAGGGCGGCGGCGGTGCCGAAGTAGCTCAGGAAGGCGAGGATGGCGTCCATGGCGTTCTCAGTCGAAATAGTGGGGAACGAAGCGGGCGAGGTTGGTGGTGATGGGGCTGTCGTCCTCGCGTATGCACATGCCGGCGGCTTCGTCGCCCACCACCCAGGAGCCGATCACCGGGTAGCCGGGGCCGAAGCGGGCGATGGGGTGCAGCGCCTGGTAGATGTGGCCTTCGGCGCCGTAGGGGCCGCCATCGCTGTGGCGCAGCTCGCCGTTCTCGTACAGTTCGATGTTGGCGCCCTCGCGGGAGAACAGCGGTTTGCGCGCATAGGAGGCGAGGCGGCCGGGGCTGAAGTGGGCTTCCAGCAGGTTGGGATGGCCGGGGTTGCGCTCCCACAGGATGGGCAGCAGGCCCTTGCAAGAGAGCAGCGCCTTCCACATCGGCTCGACGAAGCGGGTGCTGCAGCCGGGAATGTGCTCGCCGAAGGGCTCGCGCATCAGCCATTCCCAGGGGTAGAGCTTGAACAGCGTCTGCAGCGGCCGGCCGGCGAGGTCGACGAAGGCGCGCGGCAGCGGGTCCCAGCCGATGTCCTCGATGTTGAGGTGGCTGGTGCCTAGCCCGGCCTGGGCGGCGGTGTCCATCAGGTAGTGGGTGCAGACCCAGTCTTCCTCGTTGTCCGCCACCGAGGCGAAATCCACCTGGGCGATGCCCTCGCCGGCGATCGCCCGCCAGCGCGCCACCAGCTTTTCGTGCACCGAGTTGAACTGGTCCAGCTCGCGGCCGGCTGCCTCGCGGTATTCCTCCAGCCAGTACCACTGCGCCACCGCGGTTTCCAGCAGCGAGGTGGGGGTGTCGGCGTTGTACTCCAGCAGCCGGGGCGGGCTGTTGCCGTCGTAGGCGAGGTCGAAGCGGCCGTAGAGCGAGGGCTCGCCACTGGCGAAGGAGTCGGCGATGGCCTGGTGGAAGGCGGCGGGGATGCCGAGCTGGTCGAAGCGGTCGCGCTCGATGACGAAGCGCGCCGCGTCCAGGCACATGGCGTGCAGTTCCCCGGTGGCGGCTTCCAGGGTGTCGATCTGGGCGGCGCTGAAGGCGTAGCAGGCGTCTTCGTGCCAGTAGTCGTCCCAGCTGTGGAAGGAGAAGCCGATCTGTTCCAGGCGCTGGCGATAGTCGCTGCGGGGGGCGATGTCGAGGCGGCGCATGTCAGCCTCCGGACGAGGCGTGGGCGCTGCCGCCGAAGCCGCCGCGCACGATGCCGGCGGACTTCATGCTTATGGCGTTGCGCGGCGTGCCGTTGGCCACATTGGCGTAGGGCACGGCGCGCTGGCTGCCGTCGGCATCCACCGCGATGGGGTAGCCGCGTTCGCGATCCCAGTAGTAGCGCGGGCCGTAGTAGACGTAGCTGCCGCCGCTACCGGCGCTGCCATCGCCGCTCTGGCAGTTGCGATAGTCGTACCCCCAGTCGCGGCGGCAGTCTTCCAGGCTGGCGTAGCGCGCCTGCTGAACCGGGTACTCCTGGCTGCAACCCGCCACCGCGGTGGCACCCAGTGTGCCGAGGATGACCAGACGGACCCGCTGCGAACGCTTCATGCCCATGCCCAAGTAGTGAGGAGGCCCGCCCCGGCTCAGGCGCGGGCGGGCAAAGGGGGCGGATTATGCGGTGGCGATATCCGGCGGGCAAGGGCCGGCAATGCGAAGGGAGGGCGATGGCGGGCGGGCTCAGGGCAGCCAGATTTCCACCATGCCGGGGCGGATGTTGCGGTAGGACTGGGAGAGGTCGCGCAGGTCCACCTGGCCGTCCAGGCCTTTGCGCATGATCCATTCCGCCAGCTCGCGATCTTCCGGGTGGTAGTAGATGACGGTGGGGCGGGCGACGCGGGCGGGTGGCTTGCGCCCGCGGGCCTGGGCGCTGCGGGTGACGTTCTCGATGCCGGGCAGCTGGGTGCCGAGCATGCCGGCGGCCTGCAGCGCGGTGATCAGGGATTCGGCGCGGGGGCGGCTGTCTTCGGTGTAGATCTGCAGGTAGACGAGGGCGCGGGCGATGTCGGTCGGCTGCGGCGCGGGTGGAGGTGGCGGGGGAGGGGGAGGGGGCGGCGCGGGTTCGGGCGTGGTCGCTGGCGGTTCGGGCGGCGGGGCGGGTGTGGGGCTGCCGGCTGTCGCACCGGCGCTGACCGGCGTGCCCTGGGTGCTGGCCAGCGTGGTCGCGTCGCTCGCCGGGGGCCGGTTCAGGCCCAGCGCGGAGGCCAGCTTGTCGGTGATCTCCAGCAGGAACTTCGCCTTTTCCGGCTTGATGCGGGCGAGGTCGGTGAGTTCGGTGCGCAGCATTTCCAGCTGGCCGGCGGCGGTCGGGCAGTCGGTGGCGCCGGCGCCGCAGCCGGGTTTCTGGTTGATGCGCTGCTCCAGCAGGTCGAGGCGGGAGAGCACGAACTTCACCCGTTCCTCGGCCGCGGTGGCCTGGGACTTCTGGTAGTTGGAGTAGAACTCGAAGCCGGTCCACAGGGCGATCACCAGCGGGGTGTAGAGCGCGATCAGCTTGGCGGTGCCGGCCGGCTTGGGCGCGTCCTCCTTTTCCTTGGGCGGAGGCCGGCTCCAGTCGGTGCCTTCGAAGTCGGGCTGGTTGGCGAGGTAGTTCGGCCATGCCAGCGTCAGCGCCTGCAGCGGGCCGGCCAGCAGGCCGCCGATGAGCCGGCCCAGCTTGCGGGTGCTCTCCCACTGGGCTTCGTCGTAGAACTGGTCGGCGGTGCTCTGCTGCGGGAAGTCCGGCGCGCTGTCGGCATAGTGGGCGAGGTCGGCCGGTAGGTCTTGCAGCAGGCGGGGCTTCACCACCAGCAGCCAGCCGGGTTCGGGGTCGTCGCGGTAGCGCACCCGTGCCAGGGCCAGCGGGGCGCCGTTGCGGGAGCCGCCCAGGGCGGGGGCGAAGAAGGTCGCGCGCCAGGGGGTGTGGCTCCACAGGGCGTCCAGGTCGGCGTCGCCGAAGAATTCGATCTCGGCATCGAAGTCGATGCGCGCCTTCAACACCAGGTTGGTGATGTCGTCGAAGTCGTAGCCCGGGTCGGCGCCGCAATCGGCCACCACGATCTGCTTCAGCTTGCGCCGTATCAGCTCGTAGGCGGCGGTGTTCTCGAAGTGGCCGCCGTCGGAGAGGTACCAGTAGCGGTACTGGTCGGGGTTGAAGCTGCCGGTGAATTCGTCCATCAGCGCGCCGGCGGTGGTGGGCGTGGTGGTTTCTTGGCCGCTGCCGGAGCGCCACCAGTAGCCGAGGCGCACGCCCAGCAGCCCGAGCAGGGCGGAGAAGCCCAGGCCGGTGCGCGGCCCCGCGCCGGTGGAGAAGGCGGCGCCGGAGATGGACACCCAGCAGCCCAGCGACAGCGCTTCGGCGCCCGGCCAGCCGGCCTTGCGCCAGAAGGTGCGGCCGAGGTTGAGGCCGGCCGGCCCGACCGCCATGTTCCAGCCCTTGCGGTCTGGCTGGAAGTTGCCGGTGGCGGAGTAGCGCGTCTGGTTCACATTCACGTTGATGAGGTGCAGCGGGCCGCCGTGCAGGTGGGGCGCGTAGGCGGTCTTGTCCTTCTGCTCGCTGGGCCACATCGGCATGTCGTCGCCTTCCACCACGTCGCTTACCGGCCGCTGGCCGCTGCCGCGCACCGGCGTCTCCGTCCAGGCGATGTCGCGCTTGCGGTTGCCGGCGCCGAGGTAGGCGCGGGTGAGGCGGGCGGCGTAGAACTGGTGCAGCGAGGAGAGGTTGAGGAAGTCCAGGTTGCCGCGGTAGATCACGAACATCAGGAACAGGATGAGCGCCGCCGCCAGCGCCAGCCAGTTGAGGTCGATCTGCTGCGTCAGCTTGCTGCCGGCCACGCCATAGGCGGCCACCGCCCAGCCGAAGGCCACCAGCGTCATCAGCGCGATGCCGATCACGCCGATGATGCCCTTGAGCCCGCGGCCGGCGGTGCTGTTGCCCAGCTTGTTCACGCCGGAGGAAAGGTGGGTGGCCAGCGTGCGCAACGCCGCCAGCAGCGCGCCGGTGAGGCCGGCACCCAGCAGCGGCAGATCGGTCTTGTTCTCCACCACGCGCAGGGTGAGCAGCGCCAGATCGTCCAGCAGGGCCAGGCCGGCGGTGGCGAACAGGCAGAGCAGCAGGCGGGAGGACAAGTTGGAGAGGCGGTTGCGGGCGTGGGCGAGGGAGTCGGAACGCAGCCGGGTGATGAGCAGGATGGGCAGTGTCGCCAGCGCGGTGCCGGCCAGCATCAGCAGGCCGCGGCCGCGCGGCTGGCAATCGCCCCAGAAGGTCGCCAGCGGGCCGCCGAAGGCCGGGCAGCCGGCATCGGTGAACCACAGGATGGCCAGCGGGCTGACCGTCAGGACCAGGGCGATGAACACCTGGAACCAGGCGCAGCCCTTGTCGCGCCGGATCATCCAGTAGCTCCAGGCGGAGGAGATGAACAGCATCAGCAGGACCACCGCCAGCCCCCACAGCGGCCCAGCCTCGTAATGTGGTTCGGACGCTTGGACCAGATCCGGCGCGGTGGTGGCGGTGAAGCAGCTGCGTAGCCAGGTGAGCAGCATGAAGGCGCTGAAGAAGATGACGGCGAGGAACACATGCACCGACAGCAGGTTGCGCAGATAGATCGCGGCGGCGAAGCGGCGGTCCTTGGCGCCGTGCGGCGCGAGGTAGCGGCCGTTGTCGCGCAGCCAGCGGATGATGGGCGCCTCGTCGCTGGCGAGCTTGCGTTCCACATCCTGTGCCACTGCCAGCGGCGACGCCTGAGCTTTTTCCTCCCTGGCGCGGTGATACAGCCGGCCGAGAAAGCTGCCGATGTAGCCGCCGCCGGAGACGGTGGAGAGATAGCCGAAGGACGTCAGCAAGCCCTTGCCGGCCAGCGCCTGCAGCATGCCGAGGTTGAAGGTGGCGCTGCGGATGCCGCCGCCGGAGAGGGCGAGGCCCAGGCTGCCGGAGATGGTCTGCGCGCTGGTGTCATTGCCTCCGGCCGCTGCCTGTTTCTGCGCGGGGCCGGCCGCGGCTCCCGCCTTGGGCGGATCGGCGCTGAGGCGATGCTGGAGAAGCTCGGCTTCCTTCTTCGCCTGCTCGGGGGAGAAGTAGTGGATGGGGGCAGGCTTGGGCATCGGGTCAGGCATGGGGCATCCCGCAATCGGGCCGTGCTCCGGTGTCCGGGGTGACAGCGGGGCTGGCGTGTTCCATAGAATGAGCGCAGGCCTTGCGCGGCAGGGCGGGGGCGCCGCGGTATGCGGTTCGCAAGGCGAAGTTGAAACATAGGTATGCGGGGCAGCCGCCGGCATCCCCCGAATGGGTTACGGTTGCCCTTGTGGCATGGCCGCCGTGGCCTGCGCTGACTGGAAAACAAGGAGTTGCGATGACGGTACTTGCTGCGCTGGCGCTGTTGCTGGGCTTCGCCGGCCTGGTCGCCTTCGGGCCTTGGGGCGGCTTCTTCCCGGTGATGATGGCGGCCGCGGTGGTGCTGCTGGTGATCGGCATCTCCCGCGGACGCAGGGTGCGCGACAGCGTGGGCGACTGCGGCGGCCACTCGGGCATGGCCTATCCGGGCGGCGGCGAATCCATGATGGGCAGCTGCGATCCCGGCGACGGCGCCGGCAGCGCGAGTTGTGGCGCGGGCGGCGGCGATAGCGGCGGGGGAGGAGACGGCGGCGGGGGCGGCGGAGATTGAGCATGCGCAGGCCAGCCTGGGCGCGCTGCATGGCCTAGCGCAAAACGCCGAACTTGGCCCTGTGATGGCCTGGTCGCCAGCGCGATCATCCTCTCCGACACGCGCCGTATGCAGCGGTGATGCCGCAGACGGCCCGATTTCCCTAGCGAACGGAGAGCGCCATGAGCCAGCGTCTGAACTACTTCCAGGTTTCCCCCGACTTCTTCAAGAAGTACATGGACTTCAACCTGGCGTTGAAGAATAAGGAAGTCATCCGGGAGTTCGAGCACCTCGTCACCATCCGCGCCTCGCAGATCAACGGCTGCGCCTTCTGCCTGGACATGCATGTGAAGGAGGCCAAGATCCACGGCGAGCGCGAACTGCGCCTGCACCACCTCGCCATCTGGCGTGAGTCCGGTCTGTTCAACGCCCGCGAGCGCGCCGCGCTGGAATGGACCGAAGCGCTTACCACGCTGTCGCCCCACGGCGTGCCGGACGAAATCTACGCCCAGGTGCGCAGCCAGCTGAGCGAGCAGGAGCTGTCCGACCTCAGCTTCCTCGTCATCGCCATCAACGGCTGGAACCGCATGAGCGTGGCCTTCCGCGCCGAGCCGGGCTCGGTGGATGCGGCGTTCGGGCTGGACAAGGCCGGGCTGCACTGAGGCGGCTGGAGAGGGGCCGGGCAGGCGAAGGCCATGGAGCTTGCTCCGGGTTGTTGCGCAGGCGCCAGCCCGCCGCCAGCCTCCTCCGTGCAACCCACCGCCCCACCCACAGTCACACCCTCTGCGACGCGGCCCGAATCCGCGCCGCGGGCCGCCGGCGCACCTCCGCCCGGTTGCCCTCCGGAAGCCGGCCTGCTAAACACCGGCATCGGCCCCGGCCCCCGTGCCGTGGCCGTTTCCCCAAACCCAAGAGGGCCAGAACAAATGTCCGATGCACGCTACACGCCCCCCAAGGTGTGGCAATGGGAAACCCCGAGTGGCGGCGAGTTCGCCAACATCAACCGGCCGATCGCCGGTCCCACCCACGACAAGGACTTGCCGGTGGGCAAGCACCCGCTGCAGCTCTACTCGCTGGCCACGCCCAACGGCGCCAAGGTCACCATCCTGCTGGAAGAACTGCTGGCCGCCGGCTATGCGGGTGCCGAATACGACGCCTGGACGATACGCATCAACCAGGGCGACCAGTTCGGCAGCGGCTTCGTCGACGTCAATCCCAACTCCAAGATTCCGGCGCTGCTGGACCGCAGCGCCAACCCGCCGATCCGGGTGTTCGAATCCGGCGCCATCCTGCTCTACCTGGCGGAGAAGTTCGGCGCCTTCCTGCCCACCGAGCCGGCGGCCCGCACCGAATGCCTCTCCTGGCTGTTCTGGCAGATGGGCAGCGCGCCCATCCTCGGCGGCGGCTTCGGCCACTTCTACGTCTATGCGCCGGAGAAATACGAGTACCCGATTAATCGCTACACCATGGAAGCCAAGCGCCAGCTGGACGTGCTGGACCGCCGCCTGGCCGAACAGCGCTATGTGGGTGGAGCTGATTACACCATCGCCGACATCGCCATCTGGCCCTGGTATGGCGCGGTGGTGCTGAACGAGGTCTATGGCGCGGCGGAATTCCTGGATGCCCAGCGCTACACCAATGTGCTGCGCTGGGCGCGGGAGATCGCCGAGCGCCCGGCGGTGAAGCGCGGCCGCATGGTCAATCGCACCTGGGGTGATCCCGCGGGCCAGCTCCCTGAACGGCATGACGCCAGCGACTTCGAACTGCGCACGCAGGACAAGCTTGGCGCGAAAGACTGAGGTGGCTGGCAGGGCCTGAGAAGGGCGCCAAGGCTGGGAAAGGGGGTAAGGCAAAGATGGATCAAGCCTCCCACCCCGCCGACGCCAATAAGGGAGCCCTTCTCCCCTCTCCCCCCGCGGGAGAGGGGGCAGCGCGCGCCGACCTGAAACGCCGCCGCCCCAAACGCAGCCGCCCCAAACGCAGCCGCCCCAAACGCAGCCGCCCCAAACGCAGCCGCCCCAAACGCAGCCGCCCCAAACGCAGCCGCCCCTTGCGGGGCGTCCCCCTCTCCCCGGCCCTCCCCCGCAAGGGGGGAGGGAGAACTACGCTCCGCCGCGCGCTTGCCCACCCTGAACAGCGTTGCCACCAACCACCAACCACCAACCACCAACCACCAACCACCAACCACCAGTTTTGCTCGCGAATATGCATGAGGTATGAATCCGGCCTTCGCCGCGAAGCCCCGCCTCATCCTGCCCCGCAGCACACCCCAATCCCCCATTCCCTCCTGCTACCCACTCCGGGCCGGCAATGTCCTGTGCGCTATTTGGCGGTAAGCCTTTTGGTTTAATCTGCCCGGATTCATCGGCACGTCGAACGCTCTCCGGGCATCCACGCTGCTTCAAGCCGCTGCAACGCTGTGAGTCGGGTGTCCATGGGCAAGAGAGTCTGCTGGCTGATGCTGTTGGTGCTGGGCGTGCTGGTTTCCATCAGCGCCTCGGCCGGGGTTATTCGGCTGGACGGGGAGCGCGCCTCCTACAGCGTTCATGACGCCGCCGATGTGCTGGAGGATGCCGGTGGCAGCCTGCGCTTGGCGGATGTTGCCACCGGGCCGGCGGCGGCCGGGTTTCGTTCCTCAGGCGGTGGCCTCTCCAGCTTCGGTTTCACCCAGTCCGCCTTCTGGTTCCGCTTCGAGATCGACAATCCGCTGCACGAGAGTCGCAGCATGCTGCTGGTGTTGCGCACCAACTGGCTGGACAGCGTGCGCCTCTTCGAGCCGGAGGAGGGCGGCGGTTTCCGTGAGCACCTGCTGGGCGACACCCTGCCGTTCGACGCGCGTGCCCATGCCACGCCGCAATTCCTCATCGACCTGCAGGTGCCGCCCGGCACCCACAGCTACTACCTGCGGCTGACCAGCGAGCAGGCGTTCATGACGCCCATCGAGCTCTGGGAGCCGCCCGCCTTCCGCGAGAGCGACCGCCTGTGGTCCGCTTACTACGGCATGTTCTACGGCATCCTGCTGGTGATGGTGCTCTACAACGGCTTCATCTGGGCGGCGACGCGCGATCGCAACTACGCCTTCTACTGCTTGTACCTGCTCGCCTTCTTCCTGATGAACTTCTCCTACAGCGGCTTCGCCTACCAGTACTTCTGGCCGGAGTCGCCGCGCTGGAGCAACTGGAGCCACACGCACTGGATCTTCCTGTTCCAGGCGGTCGCCATCCTGTTCTCCATGAGCTTCCTCGAATCCAGGGCCAGGCTGCCGCGTACCCACCGGGTGTTGCGCGGCTTCCTCGGCGTGATGCTGGCGAGCTGGCTGGCGGTGACGCTGCTTGACGATCCGGTGGCCTACAATACCGCGCCGGTCTATTTCATCTTCTGCTGTACGCCGCTGATCCTGCTTGCCGGCGTGGCCGCCTGGCGCAACGGCTACCGCGCGGCGCGCTTCTTCGTGCTCGCCTCCATGGCCAGCCTGGTCGGCAGCTTCTTTACCGCGCTCACCGTCAGCGGCTTCCTCAGCTATACCTTCGCCCACTTCCACGCCGCAGAGTTCGGCATCCTGGCCGATGTGGTGCTGCTTTCACTGGCGCTGGCGGACCGCATCAACATCCTGCGCGAGCAGCGCAAGGCGGCGGAGCAGGAGGTGGTGGCTCAGAAGCTCCAGGCCCACGCCATGCTGCAGCAGGCGAATGCGGACCTGGAGCGCACGGTGCATGAACGCACGCTGGAGCTCTCCCGCGCCCGTGACGAAGCCGAGCGCCGCGCCCGCATAGACGCGCTCACCGGCGTCGCCAACCGCCGCCACTTCGAAGAGGTCGCCGCCCAGGAATTCGCCCGCGCCCAGCGCTATGGCCAGGCCTTGTCGGTGATCCTGTTCGACATCGACTTCTTCAAGGCCATCAACGACGCTCATGGCCATGCCACCGGCGATACCGTCATCCGCAGGGCGGCGGTGATCACCCGCGAAACCGTGCGCGAGTCGGACTTCGTTGCCCGCATCGGCGGCGAGGAATTCGCCATCCTGCTGCCGGGCATCACGCTGGAGCAGGCGGTGGTGACCGCCGAGCGGCTGCGGGAGAACATCGCCGATGGCAGGCCGGTGGAGGGTGTCGAAGCACCTCATTTCACCGCCAGCCTGGGCGTCAGCCAGCTGGATGCGGCCGATTCCAGCTTCGGTGTGCTGCTGCAGCGGACGGATCAGGCGATGTATGCGGCCAAGCTCGGCGGGCGCAACCAGGTGGCCGCGCTGACCTTCGAGGGGCAGGCGGAATTCAGGCTGGCTTGAGGTTCGGGGGAGCGGCTGGGTTCCAAGCGGCTGGATTCCACTTTCCCGGCCGGCAATTGAATGCCCTGGCACCGTTGGGCTGAGCCCGCAGGCTTTTTTGCTGGGGGCAGGCTCAAGTCAATGCATCACGCAATATCCCCCGGCTTTCGCTCAGGGTGAATCGCTCCGGCGGCCTGAGTACCAGCGGTAATACCTGGCGATGCGCGGGCGCTGATTCGCTCCCCGCAAAAAACCGTCTCCACAAAAGAAAAACGCCGCCGCCGGCCCAATCGGGCGCGGCGGCGGCGCGGATGGCAGCGCTTCAGGCGGAACGTGCGCCGGTGCGGATGATGGTGCCCACATGTTCGCCGCGCAGCGCGGCGGTGAGGCGGCCCGGCACCAGGCCGTTCACCACCTGCACCTGCTGGATGTGGCGGGCGGTGGCCATCACGTCCAGCAGCGCGCGGTCGAAGGGCAGGGTGCCTCCGGTCTTGGCCAGCTCGGCGGCGCTGGCTTCGCTCAGCAACTGCGCCTTGTCGCCATCCGGGCCCTTGGGGTCGGCGGTGTAGACGCCATCCACGTCTTCCACGATGGTCAGGCCGGCGGCGCCCAGCGCATCCGCCAGCAGGAAGGCGCCGGTGTCCGCGCGGTGGGGCGGAATGCGCGAGCCCGGAAACTCATGGTGGTGATAGGGCGGGAAGGCGCTGCCGACTACCGCGCGGGCAGCCTGCAGGTGGATCGCCAGCTGGCTCGCCAGCGTCGGGTGCTCCACGTAGGAAACCCCTTCCGGCGACAGCATGGAGGCCAGGATGTGGCCGTTCTGGCCGGCCTCGCTGGCGGCCAGCGGCGCCAGCGAACCGACCGGCAGGCCCAGGTCCAGGCCCACGCTGTACAGGTGGCGGGCGCGCACGCCAGCGCCGGTGAGGATCAGCAGGCGGTGCTCCGGCAGCAGCTGGCGGAGCTCGTCCACGATGGGCAGGATGGCCTCGGCGCCGCGGTCCATGATGGCGCGGCCGCCTATCTTCACGACCTGCAGCCAGGGCAACAGCCGGATGGGGCGCACGCCGGCGACCGGGCGGGTGAGGGAGCCGTCCTGCAGCGTCTGGCGCGCGAGCGGCGAGGCAACATGCTTGATGGTGTTGGTGGTATCGGCCATGGCGGTAGGTCTCAGCTCGCGGTGATGAGGGTGCCGACGTGCTCGCCGGCGAGCGCGCGGGTCAGGTTGCCGGGAACCAGGCCATTCACGACCTGCACCTCGCGCACATGCTGGGCCGACTTCATCAGGTCCAGCACCGGGAATTCCAGGATGGAATCCTGCAGCCCCTTGGCCTTCATCTCGTCCACCGAAATCTTCGGGATCAGCGTGGCGTTCTTCGACGTTTTCGGGTTGGCGGTGTAGAGACCGTCCTCGTCCTTCACATAGATCATCGCCTTGCAGCCGAACTGCTCCGCCAGCAGGAAGCAGCCGGCGTCGGTGCGGTAGGGCGGAATCACGCTGTCCGCCGTCGGCCGCATCCACAGCTTGTACGGCGGCATGCCGCTGAAGATCACCGCATTCACCTCGGCGAGGTAGAGCGGCACCGCCGACAGCCCGGCGCCTTCCACCATCGAAATCCCATGCTTGGCTAGCAACTGGCCCAGCATCGCCGCGTTCTGGTCCGCCACCGAGGCGCCCAGCTGCGCCAGCACGCCGGCCGGCAGGCCCAGCCCGGCGGCAATCGAATACAGGTGGCGCGCGCGGGTGCCGGCGCCGGTGCCGATCAGCAGCTTGTGGTCCTTGCGCGCGGCAACGATCTCGTCCACCAGCGGATAAACCGCCGCCCGGCCGCGGTCGATCACGCTCTGCCCGCCAATCTTGATCACCGTCGCATCCGGCAGGATGCGGAAATCCGCCGCCGAGTCCGCCGCCGCCAGCAGCTGCGCATCGGTCAGCGACCGCTGCATGAGGAGCTCTTCCAGCTCCGCCGTCGTATGGGCCATGAGATTCCTTTCGTCGTTGTGCTGCACGCTGGCGGCCGGTATCGCTTGGGGGCGAATCGCCTGAGGTGCAGCGGGTAAGACGCTGGGGTCGCCGCCGGGCGATGGACCGGCAAGGCCGGCCACGCCGAGGGCGACTGCATCATGGCGTTTAGCTTAGGTAATAGCGTTCTGTAGATGCAACCGCATTGCTGGCGCTGGAAGGAATAACGCCAGGGGGCGAGTTCCGTGGCGCTAAAGCCTGGTGGGGAGTGTCACCGTACCGGCGGGAACGGCGTCTTGTCCGGGAGTGATGTTGGTGGCATCGCCGCCGTGGGGGGCATGCATGGCCCAGCCGGTGCTGCATCGGTGCAGCCACGCGGCGATCGCGCTTCTCGATGCAGGTGCCGGCCGCTAGCCCTCCGACCCTTTGCCCAGGCCACGGGCATGCTGCGGGCGAAGTGTCCGGTGTGCGAGGCCTGGCCCTGAGCGGACTCGATTCAGGCCGCTCAGGGGGCCGCCGCCCGGCCTTCGGCCGGACTGGTCAGATGTCCGTCGGTTGCGTGGCGGCTCCAATCGTCCCGCCTTCGCATCGGACGGCATGCTTGGCATTGCGTCCGCCCCATTCGTTTATCGCGCTGGCGGTCACCACTACTTCCGGGAGAGTCGCCTCAGCTGCCGATGTCAGCGCCGGGAGCATGACGGGTTGCGGAGTATGGCCCCTAGTGTTCATGGCGGCGCCGGCGCCCAGGGCGTGCATGGCGATGACGAACGTGGCGATCAGGCTCTTCAACCCAATTTTCATGTGCTTGCTCCTTGGAATCTGATGTGCCCGCCGATCGGGCGATGGCGCTATTTGACTCCGGTGGTGTAAGCGGCATTTGTCCTGGGCAGAGGGAATTGCCTGCTGCTGTTTCCCTGGTGCCGTTGGACACGTTGGGATACATACAGGCGGGTTCGAACGACCGTGGCGTGTCGAGCGGTAGGGTTCATGCGTCGGTGGCAAGGGCCGGGTGAAGCCAATCGGAAACGTCCGCCAAAGAAAAAGGCTTCGCAATGCGAAGCCTTTTTCTTGCTACAGGAACCGGGAATCAAACAGGAGAGAGATAGCGTTCGCCCCGAATGAAGCAGAAGGCGCCGCAGGGAGCGGGCTTCGTCAGGCAGAACGGCATCGACTCATTCGATTGCCGGTCGGATAGGAGTCCCTCAATCCCAACTCAGCGCGCCACCCGTCTGATATTCCGTCACCCGGGTTTCGAAGAAATTTTTCTCCTTCCGCAGGTTGGCCTGTTCATCCAGCCACGGCAGCACGTTTTCGGCGCCGGGGTAGGGCTCGCTCAGGCCCAGCTGGCGGGCGCGGCGGTTGGCGACGAAGCGGAACTGGGCCATGTGCTGGCTGGCGGAGTAGCCGAGGATGGGGTCGCTCAGCAGGAAGTTGGCGTAGGCGCTTTCGCAGGCTTCGGCTTCTTCCCACAGGCGGCCGATGGCCTTCGGGTCCAGCTCCAGTTCTTCTTCGGCGATCAGGGTGCGGACGACGCGGATGCCGAAGGCACAGTGCAGCACTTCGTCGCGCATGATGTATTGCAGCTGTTCGGCGGTGCCCTTCATCAGGCCGCGGCGTTGCAGGGCGAAGATGGGGGAGAAGCCGTTGTAGAACCAGCAGCCTTCGAAGATGCCGGCGAAGAAGAGGTAGGAGAGGGCGAATTCGTGCAGGTTGTCGCGGTCGGTGAGGTCGAAGTCCGACTGCATGACGCGGTTCAGCTTGCTGTTGGCGAAGGCGATCTTGCCGTGGATTTCCGGCACCACACGGTAGCGGTTGTAGATTTCCTGCTGGTCGAGGCCGATGGTTTCGATGCAGTGCTGGTAGGTCCAGGTGTGCAGGGCTTCTTCGTACACCTGGCGGGCCTGGTAGATCTGCAGTTCTGGCGCCGTCATCTTCTCCATCACCGCCAGGCCGATGTTGCGCATGGCGAGGATGTCGGAGGTGGTGAGGTAGGAGAGCACGTTCTCGAACACGTGGCGCTCGGCCGGCGTGAGCTTGTGGTGATAGTCGTGCACGTCCTGGGCCATGGAGATTTCCAGCGGCGTCCAGTGGTTGCGGTTGGCGTTGAGGAAGAATTCCCACGCCCAGGGGTACTTGAAGGGGGCGAGCTGGTTGATGTCGCCCTGGCCGTTCACCACGCGCTTGTCGGAGGCGCGCACCGGGGCGAGCGCGCCCGGCCGCGCGCCGGCGGAAATCATGTCGGGGTTGCGCGCGGCGGCGGAGTCCAGGCCGGGGCGGCCGCCCAGGGTGATGCCGCCGGCGGGCGCCCCGCCTGCAGCCCCGGGCTGCGGGGTGGAGCGGGGCGCGGGGGTATCCCAGTCGTTGAAGTTGAAGGCGCTCATTATTGGCAGGCCTCGCATTCAGGATCGAGGATGGAGCATGCCTTGGGGGCGGTGCTGCCGTAGGTGGCGGGCGAGGCGGCGGCACTGGCGCTGCTGCTGGCTCCATTGCTCTTGCCCGGCTGGGCGCTTTCGCCGCTGCTGCCGGCGCCGGTCTTTTCCATGGCGGTGGCGCCCAGGGTGCGCAGGTAATAGGTGGTCTTGAGGCCGCGCAGCCAGGCCAGGCGGTAGAGCTCGTCCAGCTTCTTGCCGGAGGCGCCGGCGACGTAGAGGTTGAGCGACTGGGCCTGGTCGATCCACTTCTGGCGGCGGGAGGCGGCTTCCACCAGCCAGCTGGGTTCGATTTCGAAGGCGGTGGCGTAGCGGGCCTTGACGTCGGCCGGGATGCGGTCGATGGGGCCGAGCGAGCCGTCGAAGTACTTCAGGTCGCCGACCATGACTTCGTCCCACAGGCCGAGGGCCTTGAGGTCGCGCACCAGGTGGGCGTTGACCACGGTGAACTCGCCGGAGAGGTTCGACTTCACGTAGAGGTTCTGGTAGTCCGGCTCGATGGAGGCGGATACGCCGACGATGTTGGAGATGGTGGCGGTGGGGGCGATGGCGACGCAGTTGGAGTTGCGCATGCCGTGCTGGCCGATGCGGGCGCGCAGTGCGTCCCAGTCCATGGTGGCGGAGCGGTCGACTTCGACCAGGGAGCCGCCCTCATTTCCGTTGGCTCCCAGTTTGCCGCGGCCTTCGGACAGCAGCTTCAGGCTGTCCAGCGGCAGGATGCCCTTGTCCCACAGGCTGCCGCGGAAGGAGGAGTAGCGGCCGCGCTCTTCGGCCAGCTCGGTGGAGGCCCAGTAGGCGTAGTAGCAGACGGCTTCCATGGAGCGGTCGGCGAATTCCACCGCGTCGTCGGAGGCATAGGCCAGACCCATCACGTGCAGGGCGTCGGAGAAGCCCATGATGCCCATGCCCACCGGGCGATGGCGGACGTTGGCGGCGCGCGCCTTCGGCGTGGCGTAGTAGTTGATGTCGATGACGTTGTCGAGCATGCGCATGGCGGTGCGCACGGTGCGGCGCAGCTTGTCGCCGTCCAGGCTCCATTTGCCTTCGGCATCACGCACCAGGTGGGCGGGGATGTTCACCGAGCCGAGGTTGCACACCGCGGTTTCGTCTTCCGAGGTGTTCAGGGTGATTTCGGTGCACAGGTTGGAGCTGTGGACCACGCCCATGTGCTGCTGCGGCGAGCGCAGGTTGCAGGCGTCCTTGAAGGTGATCCAGGGGTGGCCGGTTTCGAACAGCATGGTGAGCATCTTGCGCCACAGCTGGAGGGCCGGAATGCGCTTGAACAGCTTGAGTTCGCCACGGGTGGCCTTGTCTTCGTAGGCCACGTAGGCGGCTTCGAAGTCCTTGCCGAAGCGGTCGTGCAGGTCGGGCACATCCACCGGGGAGAACAGCGTCCAGTCCAGGTTCTCCATGACCCGCTTCATGAACAGGTCGGGAATCCAGTTGGCGGTGTTCATGTCGTGGGTGCGGCGGCGCTCGTCACCGGTGTTCTTGCGCAGCTCGAGGAATTCCTCGATGTCCAGGTGCCAGGTTTCCAGGTAGGCGCAGACGGCGCCCTTGCGCTTGCCGCCCTGGTTCACCGCGACGGCGGTGTCGTTCACTACCTTGAGGAAGGGGATGACGCCCTGGCTCTTGCCGTTGGTGCCCTTGATGCGGCTGCCCAGCGCGCGTACCGGGGTCCAGTCGTTGCCCAGGCCGCCGGCGAATTTCTGCAGCAGGGCGTTTTCCTTGATGGACTGGTAGATGCCTTCGAGGTCGTCGGCGACGGTGGTGAGGTAGCAGGACGACAGCTGGGAGTGGCGGGTGCCGCTGTTGAACAGCGTCGGCGTGCTGCTCATGAAGTCGAAGGAGGAGATCAGGTTGTAGAACTCGATGGCGCGGGTTTCGCGGTCGATTTCATTGATCGCCAGGCCCATGGCCACGCGCATGAAGAAGGTCTGCGGCAGCTCGATGCGCACTTCGTCCACATGCAGGAAGTAGCGGTCGTACAGGGTCTGCAGGCCGAGGTATTCGAACAGGTGGTCGCGTTCCGGCTTGAGGGCGGCGGCCATGCGGGCGATGTCGTATTCGCCCAGGCGCGGGTCCAGCAACTCGGCCTTGATGCCGCGGCGGATGGCCTTGGGGAAGTAGTCGGCGTAGCCCAGCAGCGGGTCGGACATTTCCGCCTGGGAGGTTTCGCGGCCCAGCACTTCCACGCGCACCGCGGACAGCAGCAGGCGGGCGGCGACGAAGCCGTAGTTGGGTTCGCGCTCGATCAGGGTGCGGGCGGCCAGCACCAGGGATTGACGCACGGCGGCGATGGGCACGCCGTCGTACAGGTTGTGCATGGCGTGTTCCAGCACGATCTCGGCGGAAACGTCGTCCAGCCCCTGGCAGGCTTCCTGGCAGATGGCGCGCAGGCCGGCCACGTCCAGCGGACGGCGGATGTCGCCATCGATGACGTGCATGGCGGCTTCGCTGCCGGCTTCTCCGGCGTGAGCCATTTTATCGGCGGCGCGCTCGGCGGAGCGGCGCTCGCGGTAGAGCACGTAGGCGCGGGCGACGTCATGCTCGCCGGAGCGCATCAGCGCGAGTTCGACCTGATCCTGGATGTCTTCGATGTGCAGCATGCCGCCATCGGGCATGCGGCGGGTGAGCGCCTGGACGACGGTTTCGGTGAGCTTGCCGACGATGTCGCGGATACGGGCGGAAGCGGCACCCTGTCGACCTTCCACCGCGAGGAAGGCCTTGGTCATCGCCACGGCAATCTTGCTCGGGTCGAAACTCACCACCGCGCCATTGCGGCGAATGATCTGGAAGGCGGCGAGTGCGGGGTCGATCGGGAGTCGGTCCATGGTTGTTGTGTCCTTGGGCGAGTTGTCTGAGGTTACGTTCTGGTTTTCGTCACGGTCTTGCCGTTCAGAAACCACACTGTTGGCATGGGCCGGCAGCTTAGAAAAAACAAAAGGCAGAGCGCGCAGGGCTCTGCCGATGGTGTTGAAGCGGAGGTCGAACACGATAGTTGTCCATAAGCCTCACCGGGGACCCCCGCTCTTGTCCGTTCAAAGAAGGCACTGCGTCGCAGCCGGTTTTCTGGCGGTCGGGTCCTGGTTTCGCCGCTGGCTTCCTCGGGAACATGCTCCCGGCGAAAGGGACGATGGACTCGGTGATTACAGTTCTGCGGTGGGCATGGCAAGCGCACTGGGTGGCTTGCCGATTCCCGCCTGTCCGGACAGGCCGAACCGGTGCGACGAGGTGTGGAAGTTAATGGTCCGGGGCGGGTGGTGTCAAGGTCTGGGATACAACCTGTAGTGTTTCAATTGAGTGAATCAACTAGATGTTGTTCAGCGGCATGGCGCGGTTGTGGATAAAAAACGCCGCCCCTGTTTCCAGGGGCGGCGCGGCTTTCAGCGGTTTTCGGGGGGATTCGGCGGCTTAGCGGGAGGCAATTACCAACCGGTTATCCACATCTTTTACACCGTCCACCGAGCGGGCGATGGCACTGGCGTTGGCTACCGCGACCTCGCTGGGCGCCTGGCCGGTGAGCACCACGACACCCTTGTCGGTCTCGACCGAGATGTCCAGGGTCTTGAGGTTTTCCGCCTGGACGATCTTGGCCTTCACCTCGGCGGTGATGGTGCTGTCCTCGGCGGCCTGGGCGATGGCGTCGGCCTTCTCTTCCATCTGGGCGCTGGCCTGTTCGCCCTTGCGCGCGGCTTCGGCGCCGGCGTTGTCCATCTTGCGTTCGATCTGCGCCGCCTGCTCCTTGGTGGCGTCGATGGCGCTGTCCAGGCGCTGGCCCGGCGTGGGCGGTTCCGGCTCGCCGCAGGCCACGAGCAGGGTGGTGGAGGCGGCCAGAATGGCGGTGGCAAGCAGGGACTTGGTGGTCGGCTTCTTCATCATAGGTCTCCTTCTGGTCGAAGCGGTTGACGCTTGCGGGTGCGGCCCGGGCTCAGGCCAGCACACTTGCCGTCACTCTAGGGAAGGCGGAAAGGCCGGACTGTAGGCAGGCCCCCAAACTGCTTGTAGGAAAAGGAGAAGTTGGCCCCGGTGTGCTACCGGTTGTTACAGGCGGGCTGCATCCGCGCGGGAGGCTGGCAGCATGTTTGGGTGCGGCCGGCATGCGCATCCGGTATTCCGTGCAACAGAAACACCAATGCCTTCCTGACTCTGGTCCTCGGTCATCATGCGGCCGGCTTGCTGGAATACGGAGTGGAAAGCGGGCAGCGTTCCCGCCCGGCCGCTCGCTGGTGTCTTCCGTTGCCGGCTGTGTCTTGCCGATGTTGATCCGGCCCCCCGCCGGACCGCCGCCCGTTTCCACCGGTCGCAACCGGGCTGGCGCAACAAGCGCCACCGGCTGCGCGAGGAGATTGCTCCATGCCCGATCCGATACCCGCCTCCCTTGCCACCGCCGGCCCAATGCAAGCCAGCCCGGTCGGCCGGCCACTGCACCTCATCGCCAACCGCGCCTCGGGTTCCGGCGAGGGGCCACGGCTGGAGGAGCTGGCCACCGCGCGCTGCGGCGAACTCGGCCGCAAGCTGGTGGTGCATGTGCCGGATTCGCCCTCCGGTCTGGCGCCGGCGGCGGAGCGGGCGAAGCGGGCGGCGCAAGCGGATGGCGGCGTGGTGATCGCCGCTGGCGGCGACGGCACGGTGCGCACCGTGGCCCAGGTGCTGGCCGGCAGCTGGGTGCCGATGGCGGTGGTGCCCATAGGCACCTTCAACTTCTTCGCCCGCAACTACCGTATTCCCGAGGACATGGACGGCGCACTGGAGGTGGCGCTGAACGGGGAGCCCAAGGCGGTGAACCTCGGGCAGGTGAACGGCCATGTCTTCCTGGTGAATGCCAGCTTCGGCCTCTACGCCAAGGCCATCGCCGAGCGCGAGCGCAGCACCTCCCGCTTCGGCCGCAACCGGGCGGTGGTCATCGCTTCCACCGTCATCAGCCTGCTGCGCGGCCATCCGGTGATGGATGTGGAGCTGGAAACCGCCGGCGTGCGCCAGCGGGTGCGTACGCCCATGGTCTTCGTCGGCAACAACGCGCTGCAGCTCAAGGACGTGTCGCTGGATGTAGCCCGCTGCATGGGCGATGGCCGGCTGGCGGTGGTGGTACTGCGGCCGGTGGGCTGGTGGGGCATGTTGAAGCTGACCTTGAACGGTTTGCTGCGCATGCTTTCCCAGGAGCAGAGCCTGGAGAGCTTCTGCGCCCACAGCCTGTTGATCCGCCGCCGCCGAGGCCGCATACGGGTGGCGCTGGATGGCGAGTTGCTGCGGCTGGAGACGCCGCTGGAGTTCCGCTCCTGGGACGGCGCCCTGCAACTGATGTCGCCGCCGCCGGCAGCGGAGCCGGAAGCCGCGGAAGAGACGACACAGGCTGCCGCCGACGGCACTGCCGCGCCGGGCAGCCTCGAGCTGAAGGAGGACATAGCCGGGTGAGCGTGCGCCTGCTGCATCTGTCGGACCCGCATTTCGGCACCGAACGGCCACCGGCGGTGAGTGCGCTGCTGCGCGCGGCCGAGGCGCTGGCGCCGGATCTGGTGCTGATTTCCGGCGACATCACCCAGCGCGCCACTGTCGAGGAGTTCGCGGCGGCGGCGGATTTCGTCCGCCGCCTGGCACCGCTGCCGCTGCGGGTGGTGCCGGGCAATCACGACATTCCGCTGTGGAACCTGGCACAGCGCCTGTTCAAGCCGCGGGCGCGTTTCGACCGCGCTTTCTTCGCCCCGGAGCCGCCGCCCTGGTGTGTGGGCGGGGTGGAGCTGCTGTGCTTCGATTCCACCTCGCGCTGGCGGCACAAGAACGGCGCGCTGAAGCCGGTGGAGCTGAGTGCCCGGCTGGCAAAGGTGAACTCGCCCGGCCTGCGGGTGGTGGCTTTTCATCACCCGCTGGACTGCCGCAAGGATGTGGACGAGGAGAACCTGGTGCGGCCGGGGCCGGCCATCGCCCGGGCGCTGGCCGAGGGCGGGGTGGACCTGGTGCTGGGCGGCCACATCCACGATCCCTATGTGGCACTGGCCGCAGAGCGCTTCCCGGAGGTGCCGCGGGCGCCGGTGGTGGCGCTGGCCGGCACCTGTCTTTCCCATCGCCTGCGGGCAGGCGCACCCAACTCCTTCAACCTGGTGGCGCTGGATGCGGCGCGGGCGCGCATCACCATAGAGCGCTGGGATCTGATCTCCGACCGCGACTTCGCCTGCGTCGGCAGCCGCAGCTACGGCCGCTCTGCCGAAGGCGAATGGCGGCAGGCAGAAGCCGGGGAAGAGGGCGGGGAAAAAGGCGGGCAAGCCGCGAGCGATGCCATCGTCGATGCGGATGCCGCCGCGCTGGTGGATGCCAACGCGGGTATTGCCATGCTGCAGGAAAAGGGTAGCGCGGCGTCGGAATCGTCCGACAGCACATTAGGACGCGACCGATGAGGCGCCGCCGGGGGCGCGCGTAAAGTTCAGTCACACGCTCGGCACTTCTGCTGCCGCGCCTCCCAGCTCCAACCCAGGAGGAACCCGCCATGCTGCACTACGCCGTAGTCTTCTTCGTCATCGCGCTGATCGCGGCCATTTTCGGTTTCGGCGGCATCGCCGCCGGCGCGGCCGAGATCGCCAAGCTGCTGTTCTTCGTCTTCCTGGTGATGGCGGTGGTCAGCTTCGTCATCAACCTGATGCGCGGCAAGGGTTAGCGCCACTGCCGAGCGCGCGGCGCCGGAATAGAATCCGGCTTGCGGCCCCGCAGTAGCCCGATGCGGGGCCGCCCCGGTTTCAGATCAGAGAGAAACAAGGAAAAAACCAAATGCTCGATATCGCCATCGTGGACGACCACCAGATCGTGCGCGCCGGATTCCGGGAAATGCTGGCGGACGAAATCGATATCCGCATCGCCTTCGAGGCCGCTTCGGGAGAAGCGGCCTTGGAGCATTTGCGCGAGGCGCCGTGCCGGGTGCTGCTGCTGGACCTGTCGCTGCCCGGCCAGAGCGGGGTGGATGTGCTGCGCCGGGTGCGCCAGCGTTATCCCGACACCCGGGTGCTGATGCTGAGCGGCTTCCCGGAAGACCGCTACGCGCTGGCGATGATACGCAACGGCGCCGACGGCTATCTGTGCAAGGACTGCGAGCGCGGCGATCTGGTGGCGGCCATACGCGCGGTGGCGCAGGGCCGGCGCTACCTCAGCCCGCGCACCGCCGAACTGCTGGCGGACGAACTCACCGGCGGCGGCACCGGCTTGCCGCACGAGAGCCTTTCCGAACGCGAACTGCAGGTCTTCCTGCGGCTGGCGCAGGGCGAGTCGGTGTCCGACATCGCGGATACGCTGAAGCTCAGCGTGAAGACCATTTCCACCTACCGTTCCCGTCTGCTGGAGAAGATAGGCGTCGCCAGCAACGCGGAACTCGCCACCTACGCCGTACGCAACGGCCTGATCGTCGAATGAGCGCCGCCGCGGCCCCTTCTCCGGACGTCCTTCCCGCGCTGCGTGTGGCGCTGGTGGAGGATTCGCCGCTGCTCGGCCAGATTCTCTCCGGCATGCTGGAAGAGATGGGTGTCGAGCTGGTGGGCCGCGCCGAAGACGAACGCGGTGCCCTGGACCTGCTCGCCGAACGCCAGCCGGCCCTGGTGATCGTGGACCTGGAGCTGCGCGCCGGCAGCGGCATCGGCGTACTGCGCGCGCTGCACGCCGAACCCGCCCGCTTCGGCTCGCCGCGGGCGGTAGTGCTGTCCAACTACGCCCATTCCACCGTGCGCGAGCACTGCTCCGCGCTGGGCGCGGAAGCCTTCTTCGACAAATCCATGCAGATGGACGAGCTGCTGGATTTCGTTGCCAGCGCGCAGGAAGGGTGAGGGGGCTTCGGCCCGGGGTTTCGCTCTTTTGCGCTGTCCTTGTTTCACTGAGAGGACTGGGAAAGGGCACGTAAGGGCGGCAGTGCTTGTTTGAGCGGCGCTGCGGTGGGGGTGGGCTGCTTCAGCTCCCTATTCACCTCCCTAATTACCGGCTCACTCCCAGCCCGGCACCCCCAGCCGTATCCGCGTCGAGAAATCCTGGCTGTTGCCGGCGCGCAGGGCGCGGTCGGTGATGCGGCCGCGGCTGCGCAGTTCGTCCAGCGCATGGCCGGGCTGCAGGCCGCCGACGTCCTGCACGTAGCCGGGCAGGTAGCCGGTGAGCAGCAGGCGGTGGTCCAGCGGCAGGCCGCCGACGATCTTGCGCATCATGTCGAACACGATGGTGGTGCAGTTGGCGGTGACGGTGTTGTAGAAGCGCGGCCGGCGCGCCAGGGCGTTGGCCTGTTCGACGTAGGACAGCAGCAGCGCGCGCATCGTCGATTCCGGCATGTCCACCCGGTAGAGATAGACATCCTCGCCGCGCACATTGCTGCGCACGCGGATGGCGTCGCGCTCGTCGGTGGCGACGATGCTCAGCTCGAATTGCTTGAAGAAGCCGCCGATCTCCGAATAGGCCTCGCCGCGCTCCTTGCGGATCTCCACGGTGAAGGTGAGGAAGCGGCCGTCATCGAAGCCGAAGGACACCAGCACGTGGGCGATGGCCGGCATGCCCCAGTAGGAGGTGAGCATGTCCACCGAGCGCAGGCGGTCGAGGTCGTAGTCGCGGTTTTCCCAGGCGACGGTGTAGTCGGCGTCCGAGCGCCATTCGAAGTTGCGCACATTGCGCAGGTAGAGCTGCGCGCCTTCGCTGCGGCCGGTGGTCAGGCGGGCGACGTCGTCGTTCCAGTCGCGGTCGTTGGAGGGCAGCAGGCTGTTCCACCAGGCGAGCAGCACCGCGAAGGCGAGGGCGTAGCCGGCCAGCGCCATGGTGGTGTGGCCGCGCCAGAGCATGAGGAGCAGGGCCAGCCCGAGCAGCGTCCAGCCGGCGATCAGCGGCCCCAGCGCCACCGCCGGCCATTCCAGCCGGTAGCCCAGCGCCAGCGCGCCCCAGGCGGTGGCGAGCAGGCCGAGCAGGGTCAGCAGGCTGCGGCCGAGCAGGCGGGGCAGGGCGCCGCGCTTCACCGCTGCGCTCCGGCTGCGTGAGGAGGGAGGTGGGCTGAAACGGGGGAAGCGAAGTGGAGGCGGCGGATGCGGGCCGGCATGGGCGGGGTTGTCATTTGTTGTTCTGGCTTGGCTGCGCGGGTCTGGCCTGCCGGCGCACGGGGTGTCGCGGCTGGCCGCCGGCGCGGGCGGATCGCGGGAATATCGGATAATCGAAAGCATGTGTCCAGCGCCGAGGCCATACGCATGAATCGCAGTCGCCGGTCTGTCCGCCTGATCGCTGGGGGTGTGCGGCCGCCGTTTTCATCCGGGGTCGCGCCTGCCGCCGGGGATATGGCGGGTGCGCATGCCGGCGGCGGCACGCTGGGGCACATCGTGCTGCTGTGCCTGATTCCCTTGCTGCTCATGCTGAATGGCTGCGCGCTGGCGGGGCGCAGCGAGTCCCGGGCGCTGCCGCCGGCGGAGGCGGCGCAGACGCGGCTCGGCCGGGAGCTGGCGGCGCAGGTGGTGGCGCATCCGGGCGAGTCCGGCATCCTGCCGCTGGAGGACGGCGCCAGCGCCTTCGCCGCCCGCATGCTGCTGATCCGCGCGGCGGAGAAGACGCTGGACGTGCAGTACTACATCTGGCGCCAGGACATCACCGGCACCTTGCTGCTGGAAGCGCTGCGCGAGGCCGCTGGCCGCGGCGTGCGGGTGCGCCTGCTGCTCGACGACAACGGCATTGCCGGCCTGGATGCCACGCTGGCGGCGCTGGATGCACTGCCGGGGCTGGAAGTGCGGCTGTTCAATCCGTTCTCGGTGCGCAGCCCGAAAGCGCTGGGCTTCGTCACCCACTTCTCCCGTGCCAACCGGCGCATGCACAACAAGTCCTTCACCGCCGACAGCCAGGCCACCATCGTCGGCGGCCGCAACATCGGCGACGAGTATTTCGGCGCCGCCGAGGGCGTGCTCTTCGCGGACCTGGACGTGCTGGCGGTGGGCGCGGTGGTCGGCGAGGTGGCGGCGGATTTCGACCGCTACTGGGCCAGCGCCTCCGCTTATCCGCTGGACCGCATCGTCTCCCCGCCGCCGGTGGGCGAGGCGGCCATGCTGCCGGCGGCGGCCGACCGTGCGGCAAATGACGAGCGCGCCCGCCGCTACCTGCGGGCGTTGCGCGGCAACGATTTCGTCGTCGACGCGGTGGCCGGCCGCCTGCCGCTGCAGTGGAGCCCGGTGAGCATGGTGAGCGACGATCCGCGCAAAGGCCTGGGCGAGGCGGCGGAGGAGGAACTGCTGATCCACGGCCTGGGCCGCATCCTTGGCCGGCCGCGGGCGACGGTGGATCTGGTGTCGCCCTATTTCGTGCCCACTGCCGCCGGCGTGGAAGCGCTGGGCGCACTGGCGGCACGTGGGGTGAGGATCCGCATCCTCACCAACGCGCTGGAAGCCACCGACGTCGCCGCGGTGCATGCCGGTTACGCCCGGCGCCGAGTTGCGTTGCTGCAGGCCGGCATCGTCCTCTACGAGCTGCGCCGGCAGGCGACCGACACCGAGGTGGAGGACAAGGCCGGCCCCTTCGGCAGCTCCGGCTCCAGCCTGCATGCCAAGACCTTCGCGGTGGATGGCAAGCGCGTCTTCGTCGGCTCCTTCAACTTCGATCCGCGCTCCGCCCGGCTCAATACCGAGCTGGGCTTCGTCATCGAGAACCCGGCGCTGGCGGGTGAGGTGGCGCGTGCCTTCGATAGCCGCATCCCGGCCAACGCCTATGAGTTGCGGCTGGATGAAGCCGGCCTGCTGTACTGGCTGGAGCCGCGGGCCGACGGTACTGTCGTGCGCCATGACAGCGAGCCGGGCACCGGCTTCTGGCGGCGCTTCGGCGTGGGCGTGCTGTCGCTGCTGCCCATCGAATGGTTGCTGTAGGGGGCGCCGTGCTCAGCCGCGGCGCCGGATTGCTTCATGGGTTTTCAACTGAGAAAAGGGAATGGATATGAGCGGATTGCTGGATGTGGTTGCCATCGTGCAGGCGAAGCCGGGCAGCGAAGAGGTGGTGGGCGCGGCGCTGGAGCGTTGCGCCGAGGGCTCGCGGCAGGAGGCCGGCTGCCACTGGTACCGGCTGCACAAGGATGTGCAGGTGGCTGGCCGCTATGTGGTCATAGAACGCTGGCGGGACCGCGCCGCGCTGGTGGCGCACGAGGCGACGGCGCATTTCCAGGCGCTGGGCGGGGTGCTGGCGCAGCACGGCACGGGCGACATCCAGATCCTGCTGCTGGACGAGATCGTTTGAGGCCTTGAACGCCGGGTGAGGGCTCAGGTGCCGGGCTGGTCCTTGCCGGCCGGTTCCGGCCGCGACCACATCCACAGCGCGCCGGCGCTCATGCCGATGGCGGCGAGCACGATCACCCAGCGCTGCGGCACCGTCCACAGCATGATCAGCAGGCAGGTGCTCATCGCCAGCGAGGCGCTGATCTTGGCGCGGCGGCTTACCAGCCGGCCATTGCGCCAGTTGTGCAGCATGGGGCCGAACAGGCGGTGGTTTTCCAGCCAGGCGGTGAGGCGGGGCGAGCTCTTGGCCGCCGCCCAGGCGGACAGCAGCACGAACTCGGTGGAGGGAATGCCGGGAATAGCCAGCGCCAGCAGCGCCAGCCCCAAGCTGATGTAGGCCAGCGCCAGCCAGGCCCAGCGCCGCAGCCCGCGCGGCGGGCTGGCCGTGGCGGCGGTCCGGTTTTCCTGCACGCTGCGTTCGGCCGGCGGAGTTTTCATCTGGCGGTGGGCGCGGTCGCTGGGGCTGACCGCGGAAATTGTCCTCGCCGCCGCCGGCCGCGTCCAGTGCGGAAGCCGCGGCGGGCGGTGCGTTGCAGGCTCAGGCCGGCGGCAGCGCGGCGCGGATGCGCTCGGCGAAGGCGCGCAGCTTGGCGCTGTCTTCCATCACGCTGGCGTGGGCACGCGGCTTGGCATCCGGGAAGCGCGGAATCACATGGAAATGGCAGTGCGGCACCGTCTGGCCGGCGGCGGCGCCGTTGAACTGGCCGATGAACACGCCGGGCGCGGCGAAGGCGTCGCGCACCGCGATGGCGGCGCGGCGGGTGCTGCGGATGCAGGCGGCGGCGCCTTCCGGCGAGAGGTCGAACAGGGTGGCGGCCGGCTCCCTGGGGATCACCAGCAGATGGCCGTCGGCCTGCGGCATGACGTCCATGAAGGCAAAGGTGAGCTCGTCCTCGAACACCGGGACGCTGGGTATTTCGCCGCGCAGGATGCGGGCGAAGATGTTGTTGTCGTCGTAGGCCATCGGAATCTCGGGTGATCGTTGCGCCCCGCCCGTGGTGAGGCGGCGCGTTTGCCGGTCGGCGGGGCCGATTGTACTGCAGGGCTTTTTTGGCCTGCCGGGGGCGGGTCGCCTTCCAGGCAGCTTGCCACCGCTGGCGGCGGGTGCCGCGGGGGAGAGCCAGGGCTGGCAAGGCCGCCAGCCGCTTCCCGCGCGGGGCGGCACCGGGCCGCCGCGAACCCGCGACGCTTTTTCCTGTCCGCAACGGACAGGCAACGATGTCGAGGTGCGCCATGGATTTGAGCCCGGTCGCCCGCATGGCGGCGGTGATCGATTATCACGAGCGCAGCAAGCACAGGCTGGACCGCTACGCGCCCTCCCCGGGGCAGCTGGACTGGGCCAACCAGCCGGACCCCTTTCGCCGTTACGCCGGCGTCTCCCGCACGCTGCTGCCGCTGGCCGAGCCGGTGACGGCCGCGCCCACGCTGGACGAGGCGCTGGGCGGCCAGGTGGCGCCGGCGCCGCTGGCCCTGGGCGCGGTCAGCCAGCTGCTCTACGACGCACTGGCGGTTTCCGCCTGGAAGCGCGCCGGCAGCAGCCGCTGGGCGGTGCGCTGCAACCCTTCCAGCGGCAACCTGCATCCCACCGAGGCCTACCTGTTGCTGCCGCCGCTGCCGGGTCTGGGCGTGGAGGCCGGGCTGTACCACTACGAGGTGCAGGACCACGCCCTGGCCTGCCGCGCCAGCCTGGACGCCGAAAGCTGGAGCCGGCTGGTGCATGGCCTGCCGGACGGTGGCTTCCTGATCGCGCTCGGTTCCATCCATTGGCGCGAGGCCTGGAAATACGGCGAGCGCGCCTATCGCTACTGCCAGCACGACCTCGGCCACGCCATTGCCCAGCTCGCCTGCGCCGCGTCCGCACTGGGCTGGGAGGCGAGCGTGCTGGCCGGTGCCGGCGACGACTGCGTCGCTACCCTGGCGGGGTTGTTCGACCAGAGCGGCCCGGAGGCGGAATGGCCGGGCGCCTTGCTGGCCGTGTCGCCACGGCCCTTGCCGCCGGGCACCGGGCGCCGCTGGCTACCGGCGCTGGCCGGGCTGCCGGCGACCTGGGCGGCGGCCATGGCTGGGGTGCCCAATCGCTTGAGCGGAGCGCATGCCAGCTGGCCGGTGATAGAGGAAATGGCGCTGGCCTGCCGGCGGGAGAGCGTGCCCGGGCAATGGACCGCCGCTTCCGCCAGCGTGCTGCCGCCGGAGCTGCCGCCACGGCCGCTGTCGGCGCGGCAGATCTTCCGCACGCGGCGCAGCGCGGTGGAGATGGATGGCGAGCGGATGCTGTCCGGCGAGGCTTTCGTCCGCCTGGTGGCGGCGCTGCTGCCGCAGGCACGGGCGCCCTGGCCGGCGCTGCCGTGGCCGGTGGCGGTGCATCCGGTGTTCTTCGTGCATCGGGTGCGCGGCTTTGCGCCCGGCGTCTATGTGTTGCTGCGCGAGCCGGCGGCGCGCGGCGGGTTGCAGGCGGCGCTGGGGCGTTTTCCGCACTGGGCGGAGCTGGACGAAACGGCGCTGGGCCTGCCGCTGTTCCGCCTCGCGGAAGGCGACCTCGGCCGCTATGCGCAGATCGCCAACTGCCACCAGGCGCTGGCGGCGGACGGCGCTTTCGCGGTGGCGATGGTGGCCGCCTTCGAACCGGTGCTGGCGGCGGAAGGGCCGGCGGCCTACCGGCGGCTGTTCTGGGAGGCGGGCGCGCTCGGCCAGGTGCTTTACTTGGAGGCGGAGGCGGCCGGCATGCGCGGCACCGGCATAGGCTGCTATTTCGACGATGTGATCCACGAGCTGCTGGGCATCACCGACCGCCGCTTCCAGAGTTTGTACGGCTTTTCGGTAGGCGCGGCGGTGGAGGATGGCCGGGTGGGCACGGAGTCGGCGTATCCGGGGCGTGGCGTGGCCTGAGTGGCCTGAGGTTCGGCGGCCGGGGCTGCGCGCCGGGGAAGAAGAAAGGGCCGCATCCAGCGGCCCTTCCGGTTTCAGCGCAGGTTCAGCACACGATGCGGCAGCGTATCGTGCCCTCGATCGCGCCCAGTTCGTCGAAGGCCACCCGGCTGGAGAGGGTGTCGGCGTCGATGACCGCGTAGCCGATGTCCGGCGTGGTCTGCAGGTACTGGGCGACGATGTTGATGCCGGCGGCGGAGAAGCGCTCGTTGATGCGCGCCAGCATGCCGGGCACGTTGTGGTGGATGTGCAGGATGCGGCACTGGCCGCTGGGCTCCGGCAGCGTCACCTGGGGGAAGTTCACCGCGGTGGCGGTGGAGCCGTTGTCGCCGTAGCGCGCCAGCTTGGCCGCCACCTCGCGGCCGATGTTGGCCTGCGCCTCGGCGGTGGAGCCGCCGATGTGGGGGGTGAGGATGACGTTCTCGAAGCGCAGCAGCGGCGTCACGAAGGGATCGTCGTTGCCCTTGGGCTCCACCGGGAAGACGTCGATGGCGGCGCCCAGCAGCTGCTTGCGCTCCAGCGCCCCGGCCAGGGCGTCGATATCCACCACCGTGCCGCGCGAGGCGTTGATGAGGAAGCTGCCCGGCTTCATCGCCGCGAACTGGGCGGCGCCCATCATGTCGCGGGTGGCGGGGGTTTCCGGCACATGCAGGCTGACCACGTCGGCTGCCGCCAGCAGGGCGTCCAGCGAGCGCAGCTGGCGGGCGTTGCCCAGCGGCAGCTTGGCCTCGATGTCGTGGAACACCACGTTCATGCCCAGCTGCTCGGCCAGCACGCCGATCTGGGTGCCGATGTGGCCGTAGCCGATGATGCCCAGCGTCTTGCCGCGCACTTCCCAGGAGTTGGCGGCGCTCTTCATCCAGCCACCGCGGTGGAGCAGGGCATTCTTCTCCGGGATGCCGCGCATCAGCATGACGATTTCGGCCAGCACCAGCTCGGCCACGCTGCGGGTGTTGGAGAAGGGGGCGTTGAACACCGGGATGCCGCGGTGGGCGGCGGCGGCCAGATCCACCTGGTTGGTGCCGATGCAGAAGCAGCCGATGGCGGCCAGCCGTGGCAGCTGCGCCAGCACCTCGTCGGTGAGCTGGGTGCGGGACCGGATGCCGACCAGATCGGCCTCGGCCAGTGCGGCGATCAGCTCGTCGCCGGCCAGGGAACGCGCATGCGAGCTGACCCGGGTGTGGCCGGCGGCGGCCAGGGTTTCCAGCGCGGTGGCGTGTATGCCCTCCAGCAGCACGATGTTGAAGTCGCGTCCGTTTGCAGTGCCTGTTGCCATGTCCTTCTCCTGTATCGCCGGGCGGTCCATTCTCGGGCGGCCGGCGGGCTTGTCAAATCGCCGGGTGCGCCGTCGAAGGGGCCAGCGCTTCTTATCCGGGATCAAGGTTTCGGCCGTCGGCGCGCCCTAGAGTTCGCCGCATCCCGCTATTGCAGAGAGAAAAATCATGGCCATGCTCCAGCTTGAAGAGCCGGGCAGGAATGAGCCGCCGCGCGGCTTCGCCCTGTTCGCCCTCGGTTTCCGCCCCTTCTACCTGCTGGCTGCCGCCTTCGCCGCCATCGCGGTGCCGGTGTGGGTGCTGGTGCTGGCCGGCGTGGTGAATACGCCGCTGCCGGGCATGTGGTGGCATGCGCACGAGATGCTGTTCGGCTTCGCCGCGGCGGTCATCATCGGTTTCCTGTTCACCGCCGGCCGCAACTGGACCGGGCTGGATACGCCCAGCGGCGCGCCGCTGGCGGCGCTGGCGGCGCTGTGGCTGGCCGGCAGGCTGGCGATGGCGCTGGGCAGCGGCCCCTGGGCGGCGGCGGTGGACTTCGCCTTCCTGCTGGTGGCCGGCGGCGCGCTGATGCGGGTGATGGTGCGTGCCGGCAGCCGGCGCAATTACGTGGTTGGTGCGCTGCCGCTGCTGCTGGCCGCCGCCAACCTTTTCTTCCACCTCGCCGCGCAGGGCGTGATCGCGCTGGATCCGCTGGCGGCGCTGCATGCGGCGCTGGCGCTGGTGGTGATGCTGGAGTCCCTGATCGCCGGCCGGGTGGTGCCGATGTTCACCTTCAACGCGGTGCGCGGCGTGAAGCAGTGGCGCAACCCCAAGGTGGAGATGGCGGCGGTGGTGGCGACGCTGATCGCGCTGGCGGCCTGGGTGTTCGGCGCCGGTGCCTGGGCGGCGGCGCTGTCGCTGCTGGCGGCGGTGCTGCAACTGCTGCGGGTGGCCGGCTGGAACGGCTGGGCGGCGCGCGGCCAGCCGCTGCTGTGGGTGCTGCACCTCTCCGTGCTGTGGATTCCGGCAGGGCTGGCGCTGCTGGCGGCCGCGCAGCTGGGCTGGCTGCCGCGCTCGGCGGCCATCCATGCGCTGGCGATAGGCGCCACCGGCGGCCTCATCATCGGCATGATCACCCGCACCGCCCTCGGCCACACCGGCCGCATGCTCAAGGCCGGCAAGCTGGAGACGGCGGCCTATGTGTTGGTGCATGTGGCGGCCTTCGCCCGGGTGACGACGCTGATCGCGGTGCCGGGCATGGCGCTGGGTGGCATCCACCTGGCGGCGACCGCCTGGGCGCTGGCCTTCCTGCTCTACCTGGTGCGCTACCTGCCGTGGCTGAGCTCGCCGCGTGTGGATGGGCGGCCGGGGTGAGGGGGCAGCGGGACTGACTTGTTGCCGCCCCTGCGGGGCGCTCCCTCTCCCCAGCCCTCCCCCGCGAGGGGGGAGGGAGAACAGCAGGCCTGCAGCGGTCTGAGCTGTGTTGGCTGATCCGCATTCCTGATCCGTATTCCCCGGCGAGCGGATGCATGAGTGGAAAAGGGCGAGGCCGGCGGCGAGCCGGTTGTGCTGGGCACAACCGGTGGGACTCGCGCCGGCCTCGGGGGCAAGCTTGATCTGGCGGTGCTTCAGACCGCCACGGCGGGCATGGCGGCGAGTTCGTCGGCAGACAGTACCCGGCCTATCTCCAGCAGGATCACGAAGCGGCCTTCCACCTTGCCCATGCCGGCGATGAAGTCGCTGCGGATGCGGGCGCCGAAGGCGGGCGGCGGTTCGATGTCGGCGGCGGCGATCTCCAGCACCGCGCTCACCGCGTCCACGATCAGGCCGAATACATGGCCGCCGGTGCCATCTTCCCCGGCGCCTTCCGTGCTCTCGACGATGACGATGCAGCTGCGGCGCTGGGCCTCCGTGGGGCCGGTGCCGAAGCGGATGCCGAGGTCGAACACCGGTACCGCGGCGCCGCGCAGGTTGATCACTCCGCGCACGCTGGGCGGCATCATCGGCACCACGGTGGGCGGGCCGTATTCGATGATTTCCTTCACGCTCAGCGTTTCCACCGCGTACATCTCGCCACGCAGGGTGAAGGTGAGGTACTGGCGCGGCGGCTGGCTGGCGGCCAGCGCGGCCTTGTCCTGCTGTCTGACGGTGATCTCCACCATGGCTCAGCCCTCGAAAGCGACGAATTCGTCCTGCTCCAGCCGGCTGTCCTGAGTCAGCCGGGCACGGGCCTTGGCCGCCGGGCTGCGCCTGGGGGCAGCGGCAGTCGCGCCGGCCTGATGGACGCGGAAGAACTGCATCACTTGCTGCAGCTGTTCCGCCTGGCCGTTCATTTCCTCCGCCGTCGCCGCCAGCTCCTCGGAGGCGGAGGCGTTCTGCTGGGTGGTCTGGCTGAGCTGGCCCATGGCGGTGTTGATCTGCGCCACGCCGGCACTCTGTTCTTCGGAGGCGGAGCTGATTTCCTGCACCAGCCCGGAGGTCTTGGTGATGCTGGGCACGATCTCGTTGAAGAGGTCGCCGGCGCGCTCGGCCAGGCTCACGCTCTGCTTGGCGGTCTGGCCGATTTCCTGCGCCGCCACCTGGCTGCGTTCGGCCAGCTTGCGCACTTCGGCGGCGACCACCGCGAAGCCCTTGCCGTGCTCGCCGGCGCGGGCGGCCTCGATGGCGGCGTTCAGCGCCAGCAGATTGGTCTGGTAGGCGATGTCGTCGATGATGCCGATCTTGTCGGCGATGCTCTTCATCGCGGTCACGGTGGATTTCACCGCCTCGCCGCCTTCCACCGCTTCGCGCGCGGCCTTGGTGGCCATGGTGTCGGTGAGCTTGGCGTTCTCGGTGTTCTGGGTGACGGAGGCGGACATCTGCTCCATCGAGGCGGAGGTTTCCTCCACGCCGGCGGCCTGCTCGCTGGAAGCCTGGGACAGGCTCTGCGCGGTCGAGCTGACCTGCTCGGAGGCGCTGGACAGCGCTTCGGCGGAACTGCGGATCTCGGCGATGATGCCGGACAGCTTGTCGGTCATCTGGCTGATCGCCGCCAGCATGCTGGAGTCATCGCCGGGGCGGGTTTGCACCTGCACCGTCAGGTCGCCGTTGGCGACGCGGCTCACCACCTCGGCGGCGTAGGCCGGCTCGCCGCCCAGCTGGCGCAGCAGGTTGCGGGTGATGAAGATGCCGATGGCGGTCACCACGATCAGGGTCAGGACGCTGATGACGATGGACAGCATCACCGCGCTGCTCTTCACGCTGGCGGCTTCCTCCGCGTAGCGCTGGCCGAGCTCGGTGTTGTAGCGGCGGTGAGCTTCCACCGCATCCCACACCGCGGTCACCACCTGCTGGTTGGCGAACAGCAGGTCGCGTGCTTCCACCGAACGGTTGGCGCGCGACAGCGGCAGCATCTTATCCACCAGCGCTTCGTAGTTGGTCAGGGCCGCGCGGTCGGCGGCGAGCAGGGCCTTGTCCTGGTCGTCGGAAACCAGCGCCTCGTAGCGGCTCATCGCGGTGTCCATCTTCTGCCGGGTGGCCGCCATGCGCTCTTCCGCGCTGGCGATGTGGGCAGCGTCGGTCAGCGTCACATGCTGCCAGACCTGGGCGCGCAGGCCGGCGAGGGCGGATACCACCTCGTCGATGGCCAGCAGGCTGGGCACGGTGTTGGCGTTGCCGTAGTTGGCGGCGGTATAGACGCGCTGCGTCTGGTACATGCCGAGTCCCGAAAGCAGGACGATGCCGACGACGGCGGAAAGGATCAGCAGTGCCATTTTCTTGCTGACGGTCATGATGTGTCTCTCCTGGGGCCAGGGGCCATGCAGCTTTGTTTGGTTTATTCAGCGCCTGAGAGGCGGCCTGGAGCGCAGCATAGCGTTTTTGTTGTTTGTGCCAGATTTGACCTTAGTAGTATTTCTGCCAGCTTGTGAAGAAATGCCTACCCATTCCGGGGATAGGAAAAATTAAGTTTTCAAACAGGTATATAGGTCGAGCTGGTGGATGCCGCCAAGCGCTTCTGGTGGCTTCTCTCCTTGGTCTTAAGCCGCGGATGTCCGGTGAATGAGCGCCGCTGGCCGCCGCCCTGCCGTGGCGACCCGCTTGGCGCCATGCTCTAGACTGCGGCGCGAACCCCGACAAGAACAGAGAGGAGCAGCAGATGGAGATTGCACGTTTCGCCAGTCCGGCGGCGCTGGAAACGGCAGTGGGCAAAACGGTGGCCACCGGCGCCTGGCTGGAGATGAACCAGCCGCGCATAAATGGCTTCGCCGAAACCACCGGCGACCACCAGTGGATCCATGTGGATAGCGCCCGTGCCGCCCAGGAGTCGCCCTTCGGCGGCACCATCGCCCACGGCTTCCTGGTGATCTCGGCCGCCGCCGCTTCCATGCTGGACGTGGTGACGGTGGCGCAGACCGGCATGGCGGTGATCTACGGCCTGGACAAGGTGCGCTTCGTGTCGCCGGTACCGCAAGGCAGCCGCATCCGTGCGGTGATCGGCCTGCAGGCGCTGGAGCCGCGCGGCGAGGGTGTGCAGGCGCGCTGGGATGTGACAGTGGAACGCGAGGGCGGCGACAAGCCAGCGGCGGTGTTCGAACTGGTGGTGAGGTACTACCCGGCGGCTTGAGGTGGCGTTGGGGTCAAGGCGGGGCCGCTGAGTGAGCGGCGTGGGGCTGGTGAGGGCAGAAGCCTGAAACCCCAGGCGCCCTGGCGGGCGCTCCCCCTCTCCCCGGCCCTCCCCCGCGAGGGGGGAGGGGGCAGAACAATCTCAGATCCGCAGCTGCCCTGTTTTCAGGGCCGTTCGCCGGGCGAGGAATTCATGCAAGGCCTTGGGGATGCGAGGGTTTCTCCCTCTCTCGCGAGGGAGGAGGGGCAGAACAATCTCAGATCCGCGGCTGCATTGTCTTCAGGGCTGTTCGCCCGGCGAGGAGTTCTGCAAGGCCTTGGGGCTGCGAGGGTTTCTCCCTCTCCCCTCGTGGGAGAGGGCTGGGGAGAGGGGGCTGCGGCCTGAAAACATGCGCAGGCGCTGCTGGCGCGACCTCAAGCGACTCTGGCGGGAGCCCCTCTTCCCCGCGAGGAGAAAAGCAATCTCAGACCCGCAGCAGCACCGTCTTCAGCGGCGGCTGGCCGTCCGGTGAGGGGAAGTCCGCTTCCGGCGCTATCCATTCCACCTCCCGCACTTCCCGGCCGGCCTTGCGGGCGCTGCGTACCAGCTGGTCTAGCCAGGCTTCCCGCTCCACCTGGGCGACGTTGTTGCAGCACACCAGGGTGCCGCCCTCGGCGGTGCACAGCAGCGCCGGCTTGAACAGCGCGGAATAGTCGTTCACCAGGTCCACCACGCCGAAGGGGCTCTTGGCGTAGCGTGGGGGATCGAGGAACACGCAGTCGAACTGGCGCTGCTCCAGCCTGGGGAAGGGCGGCATGCGCTTGCCGCGCACACGCTCGGGCTGGCCGAGGCCGGCGAGTTGGCGCATGGCGGGGAAGGCGTCGCTCTTCACGAAGCGCGGCCGGATCGGCAGTTCGTTGAGGCGGGCGTTCTCGCGGCCTACGTCCAGGCTGGATTCGGCGAAGTCCACATTCACCACATGCGCCGCGCCGGCTTTGGCGGCAGCGATGCCGACGCCGCAGGTGTAGGCGAAGAGGTTGAGCAGGGACTTGCCGGCGGCTTCCTGCATGACGCGGCGGCGGGCGGCGCGCAGGTCCAGGAACAGCCAGGGGTCCTGGCCGGCGTGGCGGGCGCGGATGCGGTAGCGCACGCCCATCTCGGTGGCCTCGCGCGGCGCTTCGGCGGCGGCCAGGGCTTCGCCTTCCAGCAGGTTGCCGATGCGGGAGTTGGCGCCGCTGCGGTCGTTGTAGACCGGCAGCAGGCCGGGCAGGGCGTCGGCGTACCAGGCTTGCAGCTCGGCCAGGGCCTCGGCCGCCAGCGGGCTATGGAAACTCTGCACCAGCAGCAGGTCGCCGTAGCGGTCTACCGTGAGGCCGGGCGCGCCCTCGGTGCTGCCGTGGAACAGGCGGTAGGCGGTGGTGTCTTCCGCGTGCAGCTGCGCCAGCAGGGGCTGGCGGGCGGCGAGGGCGGCGGCGAGCCGGTCGGGCAGGGATGAGGCGGTGGGGAGCTGGTCCGGCATCGGCGGGATTCCTTGGTGAGGCAGGTGGGGCGCGGCGAGAGAGCGCACTCCGGCGGGTGGGCGGCATTCTAACCGGCGGCTGCCGGTGCGCCGGCCGGATCGCGTAAAATCCGCCCTCCGCCGCCTGCCCGCCGCTCCCTGTTTGTTCAAGGGCGCCGGACCGGCTGCCGATGGCCACCGTTTCCCACCTGTTTCCCGCTTCTTCCGGACGTTTTCCCATGCTGCGTATTACCGAACTCAGGCTGCCCCTGGACCACCCGGCCGAAGCCTTGCCGGTGGCCATAGTCCGCCGCCTCGGCGTGGCCGCCGGCGAGATGCAGGATTTCCTGGTGTTCAAGCGCAGTTACGACGTGCGCAAGAAGGACGCGCCCTCGCTGATCTACACGGTGGACGTGACGGTGCGCGACGAGGCGGCGCTGCTGGCCCGCCATGCCAGCGAGCGCGACATCGGCCCGACGCCGGACACCGGCTACCACTTCGTCGGCCAGGCGCCGGAAGGCTTCACCAACCGGCCAGTGGTGGTCGGCTTCGGCCCCTGTGGCATCTTCGCCGCGCTGGTGCTGGCGCAGATGGGTTTCCGCCCCATCGTGCTGGAGCGCGGCAAGGCGGTGCGCGAGCGCACCCAGGACACCTGGGGCCTGTGGCGCAAGAACACGCTGAACCCGGAATCCAACGTGCAGTTCGGCGAGGGCGGCGCCGGCACCTTCTCCGACGGCAAGCTCTACAGCCAGATCAAGGACCCGAAGCACTACGGCCGCAAGGTGCTCACCGAGTTCGTGAAGGCCGGCGCGCCGGAAGAGATCCTCTACATCAGCAAGCCGCACATCGGCACCTTCCGCCTGGTGGGCATGGTGGAGCAGATGCGCGCCGAGATCATCGCCCTGGGCGGCGAGATCCGCTTCCAGCAGCGGGTGAGCGACCTGCTGATCGAGAACGGCCATGTGCGCGGCGTGACCCTGGCCGACGGCGGCGAACTGCGCTGCGACCATGTGGTGCTGGCGCTCGGCCACAGCGCCCGCGACACTTTCGAGATGCTGCACGCCCGCGGCGTGTTCATGGAGGCCAAGCCCTTCTCGGTCGGCTTCCGGGTGGAGCATCCGCAATCGCTGATCGACAAGGCCCGCTTCGGCCGCCACGCCGGCAACGAGCTGCTGGGCGCGGCCGACTACAAGCTGGTGCATCACGCGAAGAACGGCCGCTCGGTGTACAGCTTCTGCATGTGCCCCGGCGGCACGGTGGTGGCGGCCACCTCCGAGCCCAACCGGGTGGTCACCAACGGCATGAGCCAGTACTCGCGCAACGAGCGCAACGCCAATGCCGGCATCGTCGTCGGCATCACGCCGGAGGATTACCCCGGCAGCGGCCCGCTGGCCGGCATCGCGCTGCAGCGCGAGCTGGAATCCCGCGCCTACGAGCTGGGCGGCGGCGACTACCTGGCGCCCAGCCAGCTGGTGGGCGACTTCGTCGCCGGCCGGCCGTCGCAGCAGTTGGGCTGCGTGGAGCCGTCCTACAAGCCGGGCGTGCGCCTGGGCAGTCTGGCCACCGCGCTGCCGGATTACGCCATCGACGCCATGCGCGAGGCCTTCCCCGCCTTCGACCGCCAGATCAAGGGCTTCGCCATGCACGACGCGGTGCTCACCGGCGTGGAGACGCGCACCTCCTCGCCGCTGCGCATCACCCGCGGCGCCGACTGCCAGAGCCTGAACGTGAAGGGCCTGTTCCCGGCCGGCGAGGGCGCGGGTTACGCCGGCGGCATCCTCTCCGCCGGGGTGGATGGCATTCGGGTCGCGGAAGCGGTGGCGCAGGCGCTGCTGGGGGAGCCGGTACAGGCTGCCTGACTCCGCCGGGCTTCGCCCCGGCAATCGATCAGGAGGGCTGCCCGCTCCGGCCTCCCGGCCTCACCCAGGGCGGGCGCGTCGCAGCGCGCCGCGGAAGCCCGGCACCGGCAGAGCGTGTCCTGATGAGCTGGCCGAAGGACTGCGCTTGAGCGGTGCTGTACCCGCTTGCCGTGCAAGCCGCACAGCGATGAGCGGCTCCGCGCGGCCCCACTAGCCGGGCCGGACCACCCCCCTTTCCCTCAGCCCGGTTGCCCGCCGAAGAAGCGCCGCGGCGACATGCCGTAGGCGCGGCGGAACATGGCGGAGAAGGCGCTGGGGCTGGCGTAGCCGAGTTCGGCGGCGATCTCGGCGTAGGGCCGGCCCTGGGCAGCGAGCACGGTGGCGCGGTTCAGCCGCACCTGCTGGCGCCACAGGCCGAAGGACATGCCCATCTCGGCCTGGAACAACCGCGCCAGGGTGCGGGCGCTGGCGCCCACCCGCTGCGCCCATTCCTCCAGTGGCGCGGTGTCGGAGGGGTCGTCCATCAGCGCTTCGCACAGTGCGCGCAGGCGGCGGTCGGCCGGCTGCGGCAGGCGCAGGTCCAGCGTGCGGGCGTGCGCCAGCTCGGTCAGCAGCAGGGCCTGGATCTGCCGCAGGTGTTCGCCGCTGGGCGGCGGGCTGGCGGCCAGGGCGTTGATCAGTTCGCGCGTCAGCGGGCCGATCTCGATCACCGTGCATTGCTCGGCCGGCAGCGGCGCCATTTCGGCGGCCACATGCACCGTGTGCATCTCCACCTTGCCCAGCAGCAGCACCTCGTGGGCGACGCCCGGCGGCACCCAGACCGCGCGATAGGGCGGCACCAGCCAGCGGCTGCCGGGCACGTCCAGGCATAGCGCGCCGCTGACCGGGAAGGCGAGCTGGCCCCAGGCGTGGGAGTGGTAGGGAATCACCGAGTCGCGCGGCGGCTTGCGGATGGCGACGGCGATCGGGTCCGCCGGGGTGGGCGGACGTCGGGCGGGAAGGTCGACGATGGTGCGTGGCATGATTGCGATAGTTATTGTCTGACTGGCTGTCTCCTGCCAGTTCCTGCCCGTCTATGATGCCGCAAACCCCTTTCCTTGCGGCAGTTCCATGGCCACCCAGACCCTCGCGCTTCCCCCTTCCGAACCCACGCCGGCACGCCACGACTTCGGCGTGATCGCGGTGGTGGCCTTCGTGCACGGCACCTCCCACTTCTTCCAGCTGGTACTGCCGGCGCTGTTTCCCTGGCTGATTCCGGCCTTCGGCCTGGACTTCACCCGCGTCGGCCTGGCGACCAGCACCTTCTTCCTGGTGTCCGCCTTCGGCCAGGCGGCGGCCGGTTTCGCGGTGGACCGCTTCGGCGCCTACCGGGTGCTGAGCGGCGGCGTGGCTTGCCTGGGCGTGGCGGCGCTGCTGATCTCGGTGTCCCAGGGCCTGGGCGGCCTGCTGGTGGCGGCGGCGGTGGCGGGCGCCGGCAACGCGGTGTTCCATCCGGCGGACTTCAGCCTGCTGAACCGCAAGGTGTCGGAAAAGCGGTTGGGCCATGCCTTCTCCGCCCACGGCCTGTCCGGCAACATCGGCTGGGCGCTGGCGCCGGTGTTCATCGTCGGCATCGCCAGCGTGGCCGGTTGGCGCGCGGCGGCGGTGGGTGCGGCGCTGGTCGCCTTCGCCGGCGTCGGCTGCCTCTTCCTCGCCCGCGGCTGGCTGGCGGACGAAGCGGAGCGGGTGGCGGCGCGGGCCCAGCCGGAGAAGGCGCGCTCGCTGGATTTCATCCGTGTGCCGGCGGTGTGGCTGTGCTTCCTGTTCTTCTTCTTCACCACCATGGGCTTCGGCGCTTTCCAGAACTACGGCACGCCGCTGCTGCAGGCCTTGTTCAGCCTCAGCCTGCCGGTGGCGGCCAGCGGCATCACCGTGTTCCTGCTGGCCTCGGCGGCCGGGGTGTTCAGCGGCGGTTTCCTGGCGGCGCGGGTGGCGGCGCATGAGCGGGTGGTGGCGGTATTCCTCGGTTTCTCAGCGCTCACCGCGGTGACGCTGGCCGCTGGCGTGCTGCCGCCCTGGGCGGCGGTGCCGGCACTGGCGGTGATCGGCTTCTGCACCGGCATCGCCGGCCCCTCGCGCGACATCCTGGTGCGGCGGGCGGCGGTGTCCCGCTTCGGCTCCGGCGCCTACGGCCGCATCTATGGCCTGGTGTATTCCGGCATAGACGGCGGTATGGCGCTGTCGCCGCTGGTGTTCGGCCCGCTGATGGACCACGCTCACTTCTCGCTGGTGATGGCCGGCGTGGCGACACTGCAGGCGGGCGCGGTGGTGGTGGCGCTGGCGGCGGCGCGCAGCGCGGGGAGCCCAACCTGCTCTTGATCAGCCTTTCTTCGCAAAGGCTGGGAACTAGGGGAAGAGATGGGGAGCCCGGCAGGCAGCCGCCGGGCTATGGCCTGCCTCAGCTTGAGGTGGATTACCCAAATAGCGCAGCAACAACCGCTGTACTCAAGTTTTGTTGAATTTATTTGTCATAATTAGGGCTTGGTGGGATGCACTGGAAGGTTATATGTGTATGCCAACTATTTTGATATTGTGTTGCCCTTCCTGGTTTTACGATCCTTGAGAAAAAATGGGGCTGCTCAGATTCATCCTGGCGTACTCGGTGTTACTTCATCATTTCCCCAGGCATCCTTTTCAGTTATTCAATGGTGGTGTGGCGGTCCAAGCCTTTTTCATCATTTCGGGCTTCTACATGACCTACGTGATAAATGAGAAATACTCCAAAGGCGGGAAAGGGTGGGTGAGTGAGTTTTATGTCAGCAGGTTGATGAGGCTTTTCCCCGCTTATATTGCAGTTCTACTCGTGATTTTGGCTTTTTATCATCATGATGATGTCAAGAATGTTTTTTCGGCTGATCACGATGTCACGCCTCAGGCTCATTTAGTACTTATTTTTCTTAATCTATTGGTTGTTGGTCAGGATGTTTGGCAGGTGCTCATCGAACATTCCGCAACGGGAATCAGAAATGTCCCTGTGGATGCAGTTATCGGTTTTCTTGGGAGTAATTCGCTTAGTCCAATCTATATTTTGGTTGGACAGGCGTGGTCTTTGAGTGTTGAGCTGATTTTTTACGCGGTTGCACCATTCGTGGTTTTGTCGCGGAAGCGTCTGGTGTTTTTCCTTTTGGCTTTTCTGGGGGTCCGTTTTTATTTTTTGCTGGATCTGGACTCCTTCCCCAATGGACCATGGCGTTCCAAGTTATTTGCCAGCAATCTTCCTCTCTTTGCTCTGGGAGGCATGAGCTACTGGATATATTGCAGGGTAAAGGGAGTGGCTTGGTCGGCACGTTTGGGAAAGCTGTTGCTGATAGCAGGTTTGATGGCGATAGCCGTTAGTGTTTGGTTGACCGGGGGAGTATTTCTTTTCTCAGGGCAGGAAAACTACGATGAGTTGAGATTGTGGCTTTTCTATATCGGGTTGATGTTGGCGATTCCTTTCTTGTTCTCCTATTCAGCAGAGAAACGGTTGGATGGTTTCATTGGAGAATTGTCTTACCCTCTGTATCTGGTGCACGGCATTATCCTAGGTTCGGTTTTCGGATTCATGGGTAATCAGGCTGATGGTGTTGTACTGCTGGTTGCCTCAGTGATGAGCATCCTGGCGTCGATTGTCGTTTATCAATTGATTGACCGCCCTGTGGACAAGGTGCGCCACCGTTGGGCCGCCTCGTTCCGAAGTGCGGGAATGCCAGGGGCATTGGTCTGCGGAGGGCTGGTTTCTCTGGTTGTCGTGATGAGTGCTGTATGGGCGGTTAGGGAGGATCCACTTATCGCTCAGGTTGCCAAGATCGAGGTGCCTTACTTGGTCGAGACGGTAGGGGACAGGAACATCGTACGTCTTGGGGAGGTGCACTATGTTGTTCGCCATGGTGTGGATGTCGACTGGCGGCGATCAGATATCAGCTCGATCCCTGGAGTGCAGCGTTTTGCTGGCCTTGACGAGGCGAGACATGAGGCTGAGCCGTTCAGGGATAGAGGAGCTCCTGAGCTATTGGAGTCGGTTGGCATGGCGAACGTTGTTCGCATGGGCAAGGGTTATTACGCGATTAGGCATGGTGTTGAAGTCGATTGGTCGCAGAAAGAACTGGAACGCCCTGGAGATGTGCTCCGGTTCGAGACTCTTGAGTTGGCCAGGCAAGCTGCGCGCGATATGGGTATCTCTCCGCCTCCGTAGATTCAAGATGTTTAAGCCATGTCGCAGACGGTAGTGGTTGCCGATCCTTAATTCTTGCTGCTTTACACAAACCGGGAATGAACTCCAACTGGCCCTATGTATTGGAGTTCTGCTCACCTAGCCTTACGTGCTCCCGCCGGCTTCAGATGTGCTGGCCGGCTTGGTTTTCAAGGAAAAGCCAGCATGGAGATGAAGCGCATCAATTCCGGCAAGCTGCGGGCCATCGGCTACGCGGCGCGCGAGCGGCTGCTGCGGGTGGAACTGGACGATGGCCGGGTGCTGGAGCACAGCGGCGTCGGCGAGGAAGTCTGGCGCAGGCTGTCCGGCTCCAGCTCGGCCTGGAGCTACTACCGCGACAATGTCGAGGAGGAGTACGCCAGCCGGCGCGTTTCCGGCAGTGCGGGTGGCGGTGGCCAGGCCAATCCGCTGGATGAGCTGTTCGGGAAGTAGCTGTTCTTGCGGGGCAGAGCGGTTTTGTCTGCTGTTCCGGCCCATTGCTTCATCGATCCGGCGACTGAATATGCCAGCCTGGGTTGTGGCCGCGGCGGAGTCGCAGGATTCGGGGCGAACGCCGCTTCTTGTCTGACCCCCTCCTGCCTGCTAGCCCGATCCGCATGATTTCCACCCAGTTCATCAGCCAGATCAGCCTCAAGCGGGACGAGGTGGCCTCCTTCGGGCACTACCCTTTCTGCCTGCCGGCGGTGCGCGGGCTGGAGACGCTGGCCCTGCATCCGCGGGTCACCTTCTTCGTCGGCGAGAACGGCTCAGGTAAATCCACGCTGCTGGAAGCCATCGCGGTGTCGCAGGGTTTCAACCCGGAGGGCGGCAGCCGCAACTTCCGCTTCGGCACCCGGCCTTCGCATTCCTGCCTGCACGACTACCTGCGCGTGGCCAGGGGCGTGCGCCGTCCGCGCGACGGCTATTTCCTGCGTGCCGAGAGCTTCTTCAACGTCGCCACCGAGATCGAGCAGCTGGATGCCGAGCCCGGTTTCGGCCCGCCGGTCATCGATTCCTACGGCGGCCGCTCCCTGCACGAGCAATCCCACGGCGAAGCCTTTCTGGCGTTGATGATGAACCGCTTCCAGGGCCAGGGCCTGTACCTGCTGGATGAACCGGAAGCGGCGCTGTCGCCCCAGCGCCAGCTGGCGGTGCTGGCCCGGTTGCACGAGCTGGCGGAGCAGGGCGCCCAGTTCATCATCGCCACCCACTCGCCCATCCTGATGGCTTACCCGCAAGCCTGGATCTACGCCTTCAACGCCAGCGGCGTCGCCCGCGTGGCATACACCGATACCGAGCACTACCAGGTGACGCACGACTTCCTGGCCAACCCGGAACGCATGCTGCGGGAGTTGCTGAAGCACTGAGCGCGGGCTGGCGTCACAGCTCGATCAGATCCGCATGCTGATGCCAGAACTCCGGCCCGGGAATGGTGCCCATGCCGGCGGCGACGTTGTCTTCCATGTGCTCCGGGCGGCCGGTGCCGGGGATGGCGCAGGTGACGGCGGGGTGGCCGAGCACGAACTTCAGCAGCAGTTGCGCCCAGCTGCTGGCGCCGATGTCGGCGGCCCAGGGCGGTAGCGGGCGGTCGCGCAGTTTGCGCAGCAGGCCGCCGCCGCCGAAGGGGCGGTTGATGAGCACCGCCATGCCGCGCTCGGCCGCCAGCGGCAGGATGCGCTGCTCCGCCTCGCGGGCGTCCAGCGAATAGTTGATCTGCACGAAATCGAAGCGCTCGTTGCGCATCACCGCTTCCAGCTCGCGGTAGGCGGCGGCGGTGTAGTGGGTGACGCCGAGGTAGCGCACCCGCTGTGCTTCCTTCCACTGGCGCAGGGTGGCGAGGTGGGCGCGCCAGTCCACCAGGTTGTGGATCTGCATCAGGTCCAGCTGCGGGGTCTGCAGCAGGCGCAGGGATTCCTCCATCTGGCGGATGCCGTTGCTGCGGCCGCGTATCCACACCTTGGTGGCGATGAAGGCGCGCTTGCGGCTGCCGGCGGCGGCCAGCAGTTCGCCGGTGGTGGCTTCGGCGCGGCCGTACATCGGCGAGCTGTCCAGCACCGAGCCGCCGGCGTCGAACAGGGTCTGCAGCACGCCGGGCAGGCGCTGGTATTCGTCGCTGTCCGGCGCGGCGTCGAAGCCGATGTAGGTGCCGCAGCCGATCACCGGCAGGGCTTCGCCGGTGGCGGGGATGGGGCGGGTCAGGAGTTTGTCCGGGCGGTCACCGGTTTCAGGGCGCGCCGGCGCGGCGGGCCGGGGCGAGGCCTGGGGCTGGGCGGCGTGTGCCGGCGGGAGCGTGAGGCTGGCAAGGGTGCCGGCGGCCAGGCGCAGGAACTGGGCACGGGTGAGACGGGGCGGCAGATCGTGGGCAGACGTCATTGCGGTCTCCGGTTCGGCGCGTCGGAATGCCGGGCGGGGCGCTGAGTGGGCAGATGGGCGGGCGGGATCGAACCGTCGGCATGGCGATAGAGCGCGCCATGCGCGAGCGGTTCGATCCGCGTTCTGCTTTCTTTGTATGCCATGCGGCGCCGGCTTGCTGGCGCGGCGGGCGCATGCAGTTGGCGTGCCCGGCGGCAGGCCGGGCCTGCGCGCGGGAGAGAGGGCGCGGACTCAGGTTTCCAGGTCGCGGTCGCGCACTTCCGGCAGGAACAGCAGGCCGACGATGGCGGCCACCACCAGCAGGCCGACCAGGTACCACAGGCCGGCCAGGGTGTCGCCGGCGCGCACGCTGAGCCAGGTGACCATGAAGGGCGAGAGGCCGCCTATCCAGCCGGCGGAGAGGTTGTGCGGCAGCGCCACCGCGGTGTAGCGGGTGTGCGCCGGGAAAAATTCGGCCAGCGTCGCCGTCTGCGGCCCGGTGATGCAGGCCAGCGCCACCACCAGCACCAGCAGCAGGCCGACGATGGCGAGGCGGTTCACCTGCGCCGGGTCGGCCGCGTCCGGCCGGCCGGCGGTGATCATGGCCGCCTGCACGTCGGCGGGCTGGTAGCCGGCGAGCTGCTGCCCGCCTATCCGCACCGCCAGTTCGCCGGGCGCGCGGCTGTGCACTACGCCCAGGCGGGCGAACAGCTCCTGGTAGCGCTCGCAGTCGTTGCGCGGAGAGGTGAAGGGATCGTAGCGGCAGTCGCTGCCTTGCAACACCACCGGCACTTCGCGGTTGAAGCGCTCCAGCGCCGGGTTGCCGTAGGTGAGCAGGCCGTGGAAGGCGGGCAGGATGGCGACGGCGCCGAGGATGAGGCCTGCCAGGAGCACCGGCCGGCGGCCGATGCGGTCGGACAGGCGGCCGGCGTACAAGGTGAGCGGGAACAGCGCCAGCGTGGCGACCAGCACCAGCTGGCTGGTGGTGGCGGCGTCCAGCTTCACCACGTTCTTCAGGAACACGGTGGTGTAGACCTGGGCGGAGAAGAACAGCAGCGAGCCGCCGGCCGAGATGCAGAAGAACAGCAGCGCCATGCGGCCCAGGGTGTGGCGGTCGCGGAAGCACTCGCGCAGCGGCGCCTTGGCCAGCGCGTTCTTCTCCCGCAGGTGGCGGAACACCGGCGACTCGTGCAGGTTGAGCCGGCTGCGGATGGAGATGGCCAGCAGCAGGATGGAGACCAGGAAGGGCACGCGCCAGCCCCAGTCGCGGAATTCGGCATCGCTGAGGAAGGCCTGCAGCGCCACGATCTGCAGCGTGGAGGCCATCATGCCCAGCGGCCCCATCAGCTGCAGCACGCTGGTGTAGAAGCCGCGCCGGCCGGTGGGTGCGTGCTCGGTGAGGTACACCGCGGCGCCGCCGATCTCGCCGCCCACCGACAGGCCCTGCAGCATGCGCATCACCAGCAGCAGCACCGGCGCGGCAATGCCGATGCTGGCGTAGGTGGGCAGCAGGCCGACGCAGAAGGTGGAGGCGCCCATCAGCACGATGGTGGCGAGGAAGATGGCGCGGCGGCCGTAGCGGTCGCCCAGCGAGCCGAACAGCGCCGCGCCCAGCGGCCGCACGATCATGCCGACGCCGAAGGTGCCCAGGCTGGCGAGCAGCGCGGTCACCGGGTCGTCCGGCGGGAAGAACAGCACGCTGAAGTAGATGGCCAGCGTGGCGAAGGTGAGGAAGTCGTACCACTCGAGGAAGGTGCCGAAGCAGGCGGCGACGACGACCTTGCGTTGGATGCTGGGGTTCTGTTCCGGAGCGGGCATGAGGTGGCGGGCGGACGAAGGGCGGATGGACAGGCGTGAGGGGCGCAGCGGGCGGTCCCGACCGCCGGGCCGCGCATTATCCCGGAACTGGCCGCCCGCGGCCCGCCGCAGTGCGGCATCGGGTGGGGTGCGCGCCTCGCCTGGGCGGCGGGGTGCCGTCCGCCGGTATTAGCGCTGGCCGCTGGGCTGGGCCGCTTCCATCTTCTCCAGCGGCTGGGCCGAGGCCAGCCAGGCTTCGTAGCCGCCGCGCAGCGGCCGCACCGAGGTGTAACCCAGCTTGCCCAGCTCGCGCGCGGCCTTGATGGCGCTGGCGTCTTCCGGGCAGGCGCACAGGGTGACGATGGCGCGGTCCCACGGCTCCTTGCCCACCAGCGCATGCAGTTCCTCGATGGAGATGGCGGTGGCGCCGGGAATGCTGCGGGCTTCGGCTTGCATCGCCGGGCCGCGCAGGTCCAGCAGCAGCGGCGGCGTGGGCGAGGTCATGGCGTCGATGAGTTCCGCCGGGCTGATGTGGGGAATGGCGGCCAGGCGTTCGAAGCGGTACTTCTGCCACAGCTTCCAGCCCAGCCACACCGCCACCGCGACGGCCAGCGCGGTAACGACCAGCACGCCGTGTTCGTTCAACGTGGCGATGGCCTCCCGCACCCGCTCGCGCAGCAGCCAGCCTGCCAGCAGCGCGCTGCCGGCCCACAGCATGGCGCCGGCCGACACCGCGGCGATGAAGCCCGGCAGCGGCATGCGCAGCGCCCCGGCAATCGGCGGCGCGACGGTGGAAAAGCCGGGAATGAACTTGGCCAGCACCAGCGAGCCCAGCCCCCAGCGCAGGAAGCGGCCCTCGGTTTCGGACACGCAGGAGCCGGGGTTGATGGACAGCCGGCACAGGCCGTTCAGCACCCGGTAGCCGAAGCTGCGGCCGGCGAGGTACCACAGCCAGTCCGCCACCACCGAGGCGGCCACCGCCGCCAGCAACATCTGCCCCGCCTGGCCGGAGGACAGCGCCAGGCTGCCGGCCAGCAGTAGCGTGGGCACCGCCGGCACCGGCAGGCCGAGCTGCTGCAGCAAGACGTTGACGAAGACGACCCAGACGCCGTCGCGTTGTATGGCCTCGCTGATCTGGCCGATGTCCATGCTGCTGTTTTCCTTGGGGGTTTTCTGGTTTTCGTCGGGAGCCGCGGCAGGCGCGGATGCGGCGGAGGATAACATCGCGGCGCTGGCTCGCCGGAGGGGAGGCTTACCGGCCGGGCGGTGAATTGGCTTATCGTTCCAGCCCTGTCTTTTGGAGGCTTGCTGGCGGATGGAAAAAGTGGATTGCATCGTCATCGGTGCCGGCGTCGTTGGCCTGGCGGTGGCAAGGGCGCTGGCGCAGCGCGGGCTGGAGACGGTGGTGCTGGAGAGTGAGCGGGCGATAGGTACCGTCACCAGCTCCCGCAACAGCGAGGTCATCCATGCCGGCATCTACTACCCCGCCGGCTCGCTGAAGGCGGCGTTGTGCGTGCGTGGGCGGCAGCTGTTGTACGAGTACTGCGCCGCTCGCGGCATCGCCCATCGCCGCTGCGGCAAGTTCATCGTTGCCACCGCGGTGGAGCAGGCGGATGCGCTGGAGGGCCTGCTGGCGGCGGGGCGGGCGAACGGGGTGACGGCGCTGGAGATGATGCCGGCGGCCGCTGCGCGGGCGGCGGAGCCGGCGCTGGATTGCGTGGCCGCCTTGCATAGCGCCGACACCGGCATCCTCGACAGCCACGCCTTCATGCTGGCCCTGCAGGGCGACTGCGAGGCGGCTGGCGGCGCGGTGGCGCTGGGTTCGCCGGTGCTGCGCGGCGAGGTGGCCGGCGACGGCATCCTGCTGGAGGTGGGCGGCGCGCAGCCGATGGCGGTGAAGGCCGGCGTGGTGGTGAATTGCGCCGGCCTGCAGGCGCAGCGCGTCGCCGCCGCGCTGGCCGGCCTGGACCCGGCGATGGTGCCGCCGCTGCATCTGGCGAAGGGCAATTACTACAGCCTGGCGGGGCGCTCGCCGTTCTCGCGCCTGATCTACCCGGTGCCGGAGCCGGGCGGGCTGGGCGTGCATCTGACGCTGGACCTCGGGGGTCAGGCGCGTTTCGGGCCGGACGTGGAGTGGCTGGATGGGCCGGACACCATCGACTACACGGTGGACCCGCGGCGCGCCGACGGCTTCTATGCCTCCATCCGCCGTTACTGGCCGGGCCTGCCGGACGGCGCGCTGCAACCGGCTTACGCCGGCATCCGTCCCAAGCTGTCCGGGCCGGGCGAGGCGGCGGCGGACTTCCTCATCCAGGGCGAGGCGGAGCACGGCGTGCGCGGGCTGGTGAACCTGTTCGGCATCGAATCGCCGGGGCTGACTTCGGCGCTGGCGATCGCGGAGGCGGTGGCGGCGAAGTTGTGAGCGCCGCCCGCCGCGGCGGGGCGGCTGTTCAGCGCGCCAGCCGCTGCGCCAGCCGCAGCTTCTGCCCGCGCTCCAGCTGGCGGGCGAACTCCGGGAAATCCAGGCCGAGGCGGGCCTGCAGCTCGCGCGCCTGCGCCGGCATCCATTTCCAGCGCGGGTCGAAATCCGGGCTCTTGAAGGCGAACAGCAGGTAGTTGCCGTCGTCCTTGATCGACATGGCGATCACCCGGTCGTCGAAGGCGATGGCCATGTGATCCACGTGCAGGCGGTAGTCCTCGCGGTCGCCGGCGATGTTCATCACCAGCACGCCGTTGGCCGACAAGCGCTGGTGGATGGTTTCGTAGAAATGGCTGTTGGCGAGCGAGGCGGGCACGCCGTATTCGTCGAACACGTCTACCAGGATGGCGTCGTGGCGGCGCTCCTCCGTCGCCAGCACGCTGGCGCCATCGCCATGCAGGATGCGGAAGCGGTGGTCGTCCGGCGGAATGCGGAAAGCGCGGCGGAAGCCGATCACGTCGGCGTCCACTTCCACCGCGGTGATGTCGGTGGCCGGCAGGTGCTGGTGGCAGAACTTGGCCAGCGAGCCGCCGCCCAGGCCCAGCAGCAGCATGGCGCGCGGCCGCGGCACGAACAGCAGGAAGGCCATCATGCCGCGGGTGTAGGCGAGGTCCAGCGCCTGCGGCCGGGCGAGGCACATGCCGCTCTGCTGGAAGCGCAGGTTGAAGTGCAGGTAACGGTAGCCGTCCTGCTCCAGCACGAAGGGGCGGCCATAGCTGCCTTCGTTGAGCCGGGTGCCGAGTTCTATCGGGCAACTGCCGGCCGGCTCCTGCAGCAGCACGGTGCCGGCTTCGGTGGGGAAGGGGCTGGGCAGGGTCAGCAGGCCGGCAAGATCGTCCGTCTGCCCCGTCGCCTCCGGCTGGGCGCGGCGGCGGCGCGGTGGGCTGTCGGAGGTATGCGGGCGCTGGGGTGGAAGCTCGTTCATGGGCGCGGATTGTCGCCTTTTTCCTGCTGGTGTGGCGTGCTTGCGCAGTTGGCTGCGCGCCAGCGCATCGCTCCAATAAACTGCGGGCCGATCCGCCGCGCCGGCCAGCCGGTGCGCGGGAAGGACAAGGGGACGGAGCGCGGCATGAGGAGGAAGAGGATGGACGAAGCAGGCGCGGAGGCGGGTGCAGGCGAGGCAAGGCTGGATGCCGCGCCCTATCCGCTGGCCATCATCGGCGCCGGCGCGCTGGGGCTCAGCATCGGCGCCCGGCTGGCGCGGCACATGCGGGTGGCGCTGGTGGCGTCCTCGCCGGCGCGGGCTGAGGAGTTGCGCGCTGGTGTGGAGGCGGACGGCCACGGCTGGCAGCCGGAAGCCTGGGCCGCGCCGGCCTTGCCACGCGCCGAATGGGCCTTGCTGCTGGTGAAGGCGGGCGATACCGCCGCGGCGGCCCGCAGCGCCGCCGCCATGGGCGTGCGCGGCCTGCTGTCGCTGCAGAACGGCTTGGTGGAGACGAGCTTGCGGGAGGCGGCGCAAGGCGTGCCGCTGATCGGGCAGGGCATCACCACCATGGGCGCGCATCGCAATGGTCGGGCGGTGACGCTGGTCGGCAGCGGAGAAACGCTGCTGCCACCGGGCTTCGAGCCGCTGGCGCAATGGCTGGATGCGGCCGGCTTTCCCGCACGGGTGGAGCCGGCGATCGCCGCCGCGCGGCTGGCCAAGCTGCTGGTGAATCTCGCCCTCAATCCGCTGACGGCGGTGTTCCGTGTGCAGACCGGCGCCCTGCTGGAGCTGCCGTATTCCCGCTATGTGGACGCGCTGGTGACTGAAGCCTGGCCGGTGCTGCGCCATGAAGGGCTGGCGCTGGACGAAACGCAGGCGCGGGAGCGGGTGTGGGCGGTGGTGCGGGCTACCGCCGCCAACCGTACCAGCATGCTGCAGGATGTGACGGCCGGCCGGCGCACCGAGCTGGAGGCCATCACCGGGGTGTTGCTGCGCATGGCGGAGGCGCAGGGCGCGGAGCTGCCTACCCACAGGGCGCTGCATCGCCTGGTGTCGCTGCTGGAGCCGGCGGCGCCGGGTTGAAATCGGGTAGCCGGGGAAATAGCGCTGTGGTGAATGCTGCAGCAAGAGAGACTGCCCGCCGTGGGAAATGTCTCGGCCTGCCTTGATTTCAGCCGCTTGATTGCCCCGTGGCGTGATCCATGCCACATGCCGTTGTATTTCCCGAAAAGTACTATCGGAGGCAATTAACCACTTCCATAGCGAGGTATTCGGCTGGCTCCCGCGTCGCGGGGCTGGCCGGCGAGCGATGGCCGCTTACCGAAGAAGAAAAAAGAAGCAGGGCGTGATCGCCCTGGCGATGAGATCCGACTGGCGCCTGTCCGCCTTTCTTTCCGCCTGCTGCCTGTTTGCAGGCACCGTCATCCTGCCGAGCTATAGCGCTGGCCATCCCTTGCTGCAGCCCATGTTCAACATGCTGGCGCTGCCCGCCTGGGGCCTGGCTTTCCTGTTCGCCGCCATCGCGGTGTTCCGCTTCCTGACGCGCCCGGGGGCAGGCGGAGCCGGCGTGGAAGCGCTGCCGGCCGCCACCGCCTTCCGCGACCAGACGCCGGCGCGGCCACCGGTGCCGGAGGGCGACAAGCCCGACGGGCGCAAGAAGCCGGCGGCGGCCAGCGGTGAAGTTCCGGTAAGGCCGGCAGCCGTCGCATCCGGATTGCCCGCCGGGTGGTCGCTGGAGACGCTGGACCGGGTGGAGTGGAAGCGCTTCGAGGATCTGTGCTGCGCCTTCTACCGCGAGAAGGGCATCACCGCGCAGACCACCGCGCTGGGCGCGGATGGCGGCGTGGATATCCGCCTGTTCCAGGACCCGGCGGAAGCCGGGCGGGTAACCGCGGTGGTGCAGTGCAAGGCCCTGAGCCGGCAGGTGGGCGTGGCGACGGTGCGGGAACTGCGCGGCGTGATGGCGCACGAGAAGGCGGAGAAGGGCTTCTTCATGGCGCCGCGCGGCTTCACGCCGGATGCGCGCGCCTTCGCCGCGGAAAACCGCATCACCCTGGTGGACGGCAAGCTCTTCCTCGCCATGCTGCAGCGCCTGCCGGCCGACTCCGCCGCCCGCCTGCTGGCGCTGGCCACCGAGGGCGACTGGACCACGCCCACCTGCCCGCAATGCGGCGACAAGATGGCCACCCGCGAGAGCATACGCGGCACCTTCTGGGGCTGCCGGCGCTTCCCGGGCTGCCGCGGGCGGCTGCCGATGCGGCAGGTGGCGGAGGCGGTGGCGTAGTCCGCGATCCGGGCGAGGGTGCGCAGCCGGCCGTCCGGCTGGCAATCGGCTTGGGTTTTCCGTGGTAGCGCAGTCCCGGAGCGTTTGCGGAGCAGGCTCATCCGCTGAATCGCAAACCGGCCTGGAATGCCTTCAATTCGGGTGCCTGAAGCCGGGCAGGCGGCTACCAGATCCCGCATAGCACCCACCGCGGGATTCATCCCCGGGAACGTTGGCGCCGCCCACCAGCGCCTTTCCCACTTCTCCCTCCCGGTTTTGGCATCTCCTGCCGGCATGGTGAAATGACGGCAGCCATGTGGAGGAATTTGCCGATGATCGATCCCGCTCTGTGGAAAGTGCCGCTGCGCGCCGGCCAGGCCTGGGCCAAGGACCGCTGCACCACCCATGCCGCCGCGCTGGCCTATTACGCCGCTTTCGCGCTGGCGCCCATCCTTGTCATCGCGGTGGCGGTGGCCGGGCTGGTGTTCGGGCAGGCGGCGGTGGAAGGGCGGGTGGTGGCGGAGCTGGGCGAACTGCTGGGCGCCCAGGGCGCGGCGCTGGTGCAGCGCCTGCTGGCGGCGAGCTACGAATCGGGCGATGGCATCGTCGCCGGCGCGGTAGCGCTGTTCTCGGTGGCGCTGGGGGCGAGCGCGTTGTTCATGGAAATGGGCGCCGCCTTCGAGCGCATCTTCCGCAGCCGGCGCACCTACAAGACTTTCTGGCTGGGCATGGTGCTGCAGCGCCTGCGGGCGCTGACGGTGATCGTCGGCGTCGGTTTCCTGCTGATGGTGTCGCTGATCGCCAGCGCCGCCATCGTCGTCGTCAGCCAGTACCTCACCCAGGGCATCGCCTCGCTGCTGTGGGTGGCCTGGGCCTTACAGGCGGTCATCGCGCTGCTGATGCAGGCCGGGCTGTTCGCCATCATCTACAAGGTGCTGGCGCCGATTCCGCTGCGGCTGAAGACGGTGTTCGGCGGCGCGCTGGTCACCGCGGTGCTGTTCGAGGTCGGCAAGTGGGGCATAGGCCTCTACCTCGGCCGCGCCTCGGTGAGCACCACTTTCGGCGCCGCCGGTTCGCTGGCGGTGATCCTGGTGTGGGTGTACTACGTGTCCATGATCCTGCTCTATGGCGCCGAGGTGACGCGGCAGCTGCACCGGGTGCATGAACTGCGGCACAAGCAGGCGGCGCGGGTTGGGGCTGCGTCCCCCGCGGCATGAAGAAACGGCCGGCTCCCTCGTGGGAGGGGCCGGCCGTCGCGCGGGGGCTACCCGCAACTTGCCGTATGGCGCGGAGTGGCGCTCAGCTCGTGCTCAGCGCCGGCCCAGCAGCAGGCCGCCCAGGAAGGCGATGCCGCCGGCGAGGGCGGCGGTGCGCCACGGGTTCTCCTTCACATAAGCGTCCGCCACTTCGCGGGAATGCTGCAACTCGCGCCGGGCGACCTGGCCGATGCGGCCGGAGCTGCGCTTGAAGGTGTCGTAGTAGGCGGTGCCGGTCTTGCTGCCGGCGGCGAGCAGATCGTCCAGCCGCTCGCGCAGGGCGGGCAGGTTCTCGTCGGACACGGTGCGGAACTCCTGCAGGATGCTGTCCAGCGTGTCGGTCTCGCTCAGTGCCGGGGCGTTGCTGCGATCCACCGGGGTATCGATGCCGGGAGCGGTCGGAGCGCTGCGGGTGCTGGTACGTGCCATGTCGTTCTCCTTGGGCGTTGGGATGGGAAGGCCGGGTGAGTGGCGCTCCCCGGCGATGAATTCAGCTTACGCCCGGCCCGCCGCCCGCCCTGTCAGCCGGGGTGGATTCCGCTGTAGGAAGACGCTGACCGTCCGCCCATTCGGGGTAGTGGCGCAACGCCAGCGGGGCGAGTGGGGCGTGGCCGCAATGGAAAATGCCCAGGCCGCGTCCGGCTGCGGGAGCCGGAGCGGCCTGGGCGTCTGCTGCGCGTGGGGCGAGGCGCTGCGGGCCGGCAGCGCGCAAGAAGCGCGGGTGCCGCGCTCAGCCGCGGTACCCGCGTTTCCTCAAGGCTTGACGACGATGTCGTTCTTCACCTGCTTCACGCCCGGTACCGACTCGGCAAGCACGCCGGCGCGGCTCTTCTCGGCGCTGCTCTTGGCGAAGCCGGAGAGCTGCACGGTGCCGCGCAGGGTTTCCACCTGCAGGGCCATGGCGCTCACCGCCTTGTCTTCGGCGAACTTCGCCTTGACGCGGGTGGTGATGGTGGCGTCGTCCACATACTGGCCGACGGTGGATTGATCGCGGGTGACGGCGCAACCCACGGCGGTGAAGGCGAGCAGGCCGGAAAGGGCGAGGCTGAGGGCGGTGTGTCGCATGGCATTCTCCTTGGGTTTTTGTGCCTGACCTGCCGGTGATTCGGGGAAGGTCTGTCTGCACTATAGGAGCGCTGCCTGCCGGGAAATGTCCGCAACGGCGGATTAGCGTGTAGGAGGAGTCCTGCTTGTGCGCACGGGGCCGCCGCCGCGGCCTGGTGCGCCGGCGTTCAGCGTGGTGTGCCCGGCCGGGTGAAGAAGTCCGCCGGCATGCGCTTCACCGCGTCCAGCGTGCGCAGGATGTGTTCGGTGAGGATGGAGGTCGCCCGCGTTGCATCCCGCGCCAGGGTGGCGTCGAAGATGGCCTGATGTTCAGCGTGGATGTCGCGCACGATGGGCTGGCGGAACAGGCTGATGCGGCGGTAGCGCTCCGACTGCTGGTAGAGGATGTGCTGGAAGTGGCGGATCCAGCGCGAGGGCGAGGCGGCGATCAGTGCCTCGTGGAAGGCGCGGTTGCGCAGCTCCCATTCCTCGGTGGTGCCGGTGTCGTGGTCGGCCAGCTTCTGCTCGGCGCGCGACAGGCGGTGGAAGGCGGCCACCAGGTCGGCTTCCCAGGCATCGTCGCCCAGGCTGATGGACTGGCGCAGGGCTTCGGTTTCCAGCAGCACGCGGGTGCGGGTGATGTCCTCGAAATCCGCCACCGAGATCGGCGCCACCCGGAAGCCGCGCTGGCCCTGGGCCACCACCAGGGCGTCGGTCACCAGCAGCAGCAGGGCTTCGCGCAGGGTGCCGGCGCCGACTTCGTACTGGTCCTTGAGGTGTTCCACCCGCAGCTTTTCGCCCGGCGCATGCACGCCTTCGATGATGTCGCGCCGCAGGCGGTGGTAGGCGCCCTCGACCAGGGTCTTGGGTTCCTGCGTATCGGACGCGGCGGCGGTGGCGGTGCTGATCATGAGGCGGCTGCGACGGGTTCGGAATGGCGGAATTCTAGCGGAGGCGTCATTTCTCTGTTGGCGAAAAAATTATCGGTTTTGGGTTGTTCGATCGAGAGTTTTATGACCCGATCGGGATATCCGCCGCGGCCCGGCTGGTGCCTGCCCGAAGCCAGCCATCAGCAGCCGGCGGCGGCCGATTCTCCACTGCGTCCGGCCTGCTTCTTCAGCCGGTAGTTGAGCTGCGGCCGCGTCATCCCCAGCATGCGGGCTGCCGCCGCGAGGTTGCCCTTGGCCCGCTGCACCGCGCGCTGCAGGATGTCCTGCTCCAGCGCTTCCAGCGACAGGCCGGCGTCCAGCACCGCGTCCGGCAGATCCGGGCCGGCCGGGGTCTGGTCGCCGAGCTTGCCGCTCCGGTCTATGCAGGCATGGGCATCGGGTACCGTGCCGGCGAAGAGGTGTTCCGCCTCCATCCAGCCGTTGGCCGGGGCGAGGATCACGCCGCGTTCGATCACGTTTTCCAGCTCGCGCACATTGCCCGGCCAGTGGTGGCTTTTCAGTGCCAGCATGGCCTTGTCGGTGATGCCGGCGATGCGCTTGGCGTGCAACGAGCAGAAGCGGGCGTTCATCGCTTCGACCAGCGGCGGGATGTCCGATACGCGCTCGCGCAGCGGCGGAATGGTCACCGGATAGACGTTGAGGCGGTAATAGAGGTCGCGGCGGAAGCGGCCGGCGGCCACTGCTTCCTGCAGGTCCACATTGGTGGCGGCGACCAGGCGCACATTGATCTTGCGCGTGCGCTCGTCGCCCAGGCGTTCGATCTCGCCCTCCTGCAGCACCCGCAGCAGCTTGGCCTGGGCGGGCAGCGGCAGCTCGCCTACCTCGTCGAGGAACAGGGTGCCGCCGTCGGCGCGCTCGAACTTGCCGGCGCGGGAGGCATGGGCGCCGGTGAAGGCGCCGCGCTCCACGCCGAAGAGCTCGGACTCGATCAGCTCATCCGGCAGCGCCGCGCAGTTCACCGCGATGAAGGGCGCCTCCTTGCGCGGGCTGAGTTCGTGCAGGGCGCGGGCGAAGCGCTCCTTGCCGACGCCGGTTTCGCCCAGCAGCAGCACGGTGACGTTGGTGTCCGCCGCCTTGGTGACCAGCTCGTAGGCGCTGCGGAAGCCGGCGGCGGTGCCGATCAGGTTGGGAATGCTGCGCGGACAGGCGATGCGCTGGCGCATCGCCTCCACCTCCTCGCGCAGTTCCAGCAGGCGGCCGACGATGGAGTCGGGCTCGAAGTAGGGCGTCAGCTCGTGGGCGTCCGGCCAGTCCTCCACCGGCTTGCCGACGATGTGGCAATGGCCGTCGCCGGTGGCCGCGCATTCGGTCTCGCGGTAGAGGATGAAGCGGCCCATGAAGGCGGAGGTATAACCGGAGGCATAGCCGATCATCATCCAGCACACCGGGTGGTCCACCTCGCCGAACTGCTGCACGTGCACCTCCGCCTCCCACGACTGGCGCCAGATGAACTCGCCGTGGAACTTGCCGGCTTCGGCGTCGATGTCCAGCCGTACCGGCTCGACCTCCACGCAGCCTTCCAGCATGTGCAGCTGTGGGCCGACCACGAAGGCATCGACCAGATTGCCGCTGCCGCGGATCTTGCGCGCCAGTTCGGCATCGCGCATGCCGGAGGCGAAGCCCATACGGGTGAGGATGCGGCGCGCCTGCTCGGCGCCCACCGATTCGATCAGCTCCTTGCGCAGCTCGGACAGCGCCGCGCTGTGCAGCAGCACCATGCGGTGCTCGCCCAGCCAGATCAGGCCGTCCTTGTCGGAAAAGCGGAGCAGCCGCCGCAGATCGGCGTTCTCCGGGTAGCGGATTTCCTTCACGTCTCCTCCTGGTGCCGGCCACTGCCGGGCGGCTGCCTAGGGTTTGTCCAGGGCGGGCTCTGATGGCCTGCTCCGTGGGCGCTGGTCAGCGGCAACGATACCCCAGCTTGCACGAAAGTCATGTGCTGCCTGGCGTCGATGCGTGAGGCGGATTGTTGACGCTGTCCAATAATCTCGAAATTATGTTCGAGTGTGGCACGGAACTTGGATGAGTACCACGCCCCGGCACGCAAAGTGACCGGATGATCCACAACACGCCGGCACGTATCGGCGGGAGGAGACGACAAGCATGGACAAGCCTTATTCCGTCCTGATCCAGGACAGTGGCGAAACCTTCGCCTGCGACGGCAGCAGAAACCTGCTGCGTTCCATGGAAGTGCTCGGCCGCCGCGGCATTCCGGTCGGCTGCCGCGGCGGTGGCTGCGGCGTGTGCAAGGTGCGGGTGACCGCTGGCGACTTCCAGGCCCAGAAGATGAGCCGCGCCTGCGTCAGCGAGGAAGAGGAGAAGGCGGGCGTGGTACTGGCCTGCAAGCTCTTTCCAGCCAGCGATCTGGCTTTGCAGGTGATCGGCGGGATGAGCAAGAGCGTCTGCGCGCCACGGCGCTAGGCTGTTCGTACCCAAAGGCCGACGGCCGCTACCCGCGAGGGGGCGGCCGTCGGCCTTTTTGCGTCTGCAACGCGCAAGCCCTTGTTGCGGCGCGGAAATCCGGATTGATCATTTGATCAACAGCGCAGCGGATTTGATCAATTGATCACTCGATAAGGCTGGGTTATTCATGGCCTGGATATCGAGAAAACGAAAAATATCAGTGTTATCAGCGGGCTGCGGGTTCTGGCACGCGACTTGTGTTGGTAGAGCGCAAGACCGAGCCGACTGGATCAAAACCGCAGGAGCCCGCCGATGCCCACGACCTCCACCGCCACCCCCATCGCCATCGACGTCAGCAGAAAGTTCGTCCGCCTGATAGCGCGCCGGAGCGACGGCCTCATCGAGTTCGAATTCGCCATCGGCGAGCCGGAACTGTGCGCCGAGCTGTTGCTGCCGGCCGCCGCCTTCGACGCCTTCTGCCAGCGCAATGCGGTCACCGAACTGCCGGCCCGCGAGCCGGTGGACGACGCGGAGGACGAAGCCGCCGCCTGGAACTGGAGCCTGCACCAGGCGACGCACCAGCGCTTCCGCTGAGCGACACCCTGGAACGACGCGATTCCACCACCGCATCCAGCACCACCCCCGGCACCACCCATAAGGCCGCAACAGGCCAGCACAAGGAGGAGACCCAGATGCATATCGACCTGCGCACAGTGAGCATCAAGCCGCTGCGCCAAACCTACGACCACGTTGCCCGCCGCATCGGCGGCGACAAGCCGGCCTCGCGCTACCAGGAGGGCACTTTCGACCTGCAGGCGACGCACAACTTCCACTACCGGCCGACCTGGGATCCGCAGCACGAGATCTTCGACGCCAGCCGCAGCGCCATCCGCATGGCCGACTGGTACGCCTTCAAGGACCCGCGCCAGTTCTACTACGGCGCCTATGCCCTGGCCCGGGCGAAGCAGCAGGACACCGCCGAGGGCAACTTCGATTTCGTCGAAGGCCGCGGCCTCGCCGACGAACTGCCGGCCGCGCTGCGCGACACCGTGCTCAAGCTGCTGGTGCCGCTGCGCCATGTGGCCTGGGGCTCGAACATGAACAACGCTGCCATCTGCGCCTACGGCTACGGCACCGCCTTCACCCAGCCCTGTGTCTATCAGGCCATGGACCAGCTCGGCATTGCCCAGTACCTCACCCGCATCGGCCTGCTGCTGGGCGACGTGGCCGTGCTGGACGAAGCCAAGGCGGCATGGATGGACGACGACGCCTGGCAGGGCCTGCGCCGCTACGTCGAAGACAGCTTCGTGCTCAAGGACCCGTTCGAACTCTACGTGGCGCAGAACGTGGCGCTCGACGGCCTGCTGTACCCGCTGGTGTACGAAACGGTGATAGACGGCCTGCTGTCGGCCAAAGGCGGTACCGCGGTGGCCATGCTCACCCGCTTCATGACCGATTGGCATGGCGAAACGAAGAAATGGGTGGATGCCACGGTGAAGACCGCCGCCGGCGAATCCGCCGACAACAGGCTGCAGCTGGAAACATGGATCGCCCACTGGCGCGGCCGTGCCGCCGAGGCGCTGCTGCCGGTGGCGCGCATCGCCCTCGACGAGGACGCCGAGGCGGTGCTCGCCGACACGCTCCAGCAGTTCGACGCCCGGCTGGCCAAGGCCGGCGTGGCCCTCTGAGGAGCATGCGATGTCCACCGTATTCATCGCCCTGCAGGCCAACGAAGACACCCGCCCCATCATCGAGGCGATCGCCGCCGACAACCCGCAGGCGCGCATCAACGAAGCGCCGGCCATGGTGAAGATAGACGCCGAAGGCCGCCTCACCGTGCGCCGGGCCAGCATCGAGGAACGCATCGGCCGCGGCTTCGACCTGCAGGAACTGCACATCAACCTGATCTCGCTCTCCGGAAACATCGACGAGACCGACGACGAACTGACGCTGAGCTGGCACGCCTGAGCGCGCCGCACAAGAAAGGAGACACCCCATGGACATGCAAGTCGCCAAGAAGAAACTCGGACTCAAGGAGAAATACCAGGTCATGACCCGCGGCCTGGACTGGGAGCCGAGCTACCAGAAGAAGGAAGACATCTACCCCTACGCCAGCTACGAGGGCATCAAGATCCACGACTGGGACAAGTGGGAAGACCCCTTCCGCCTCACCATGGATGCCTACTGGAAGTACCAGGCGGAGAAGGAGCGCAAGCTCTACGCCATCATCGACGCCTACGCCCAGAACAATGGCCACCTCAACGTCACCGACGCGCGCTACATCAACACGGTGAAGCTCTTCCTCACCGGC